>JAESGP010000010.1_pt1 | contig 429294 bp, 396 predicted proteins | sample 9269741 | NCBI WGS metagenome assembly JAESGP01 (sample SAMN15720684, study PRJNA650882) | algae metagenome | isolation source: Desmonostoc vinosum HA7617-LM4 and co-occurring heterotrophs from cave wall | place: USA: Waikapalae cave, Hawaii | collected 2011-05-27 | reverse complement strand
GCGTACTCACCGAACATGCGCTTGTAGCTCAGGCGAGCGCCAAGGCCAGCCTGATCGGCAATGAACTCTACGACTCCGAGGTCTGATGCCATGTACGGAGAGCGGCGGTTCTTGTGCGGCCTAACGTTCGAGTTGAGCCGCGCGCGGAGGCAGGCGGCGTAAGCCCGGGCTGAGACAATGGACGGAGTACCTCAGACCGGGCTTACGCTGCCTGCCGTAGCGCGTCGGCTCGAACGAGGGGTTAGGCCGCACTCCGTACCTTGCCCCGTATGAGCGCTAACTCTTGCGGGCTGAGAGCCGCCTGAGGAATGATGATGCCCAGACTCGGCTCAACGAGAAGATAGATGTTTCGATCGTCTTCCTGGCGCTGCTGTATGCCTGACCACTGCATTCGCGACGTGCCGAGCGTCGTACTGTGGTCTATGCCTTCCTCAGAGACCAAGACAGACTGGGGTGCGAGGAACCAGCCATCCTTGGACAGTGCCACTCTACCCATTCTGACCTTGTTCCAAACGGCAAGGCCGACGAAGACTGCGATGGATGCCGCTGAGAGCCAGAGGAACTGTTCAATGTACGGCTGCGTTCGATCGCAGCAGTCATATGCTTTCGAGAGCGCAGATGCCCCAAGGCCAGCGAAGACTCCTCCAAGTACAGCGACGGCTAGGCGGAGGAACCGGTAGCCGCTCAAGGCGCGAAGGTTGCGGGCGAGGTGGTTCTGAAGCAGGGAGAGGTCTTTGCGTTCGAGGGTGAAGTCAGCCATAGGTGGAACTATGCGGCCTAACGTTCGAGCTAAGCTGCCCGCGTAGGCAGGTACTGTAAGCCCGGCCTGAGACGATAGTACGAATGGCTCAGGCCGGGCTTACAGTGCCTGCCGTAGCGGGTCAGCTTGAGCGAGGGGTTAGGCTCGCCTGTTGCTGGGGTGGATTTGCTCTTGGAGCACTTGGAGGAGCTGCTCTGCTGACAGATCAGAAGACATAAAGCGGCGGCGCAACGGGTTGAACACTGCGAGCATTCGCCGATGCATGTCGATAGACGGATGGTGACAGTTGAAGCCGCGACCCTTGAACTCCGCAAACCGGTCGAGTTCGTTAACCAAGAACAGTGCTGTCCCGACGTACTCGCTCTCGTTGTTCCCGTCGAACCCCTGGAACCGAGGGGCGTCTCCCACCACGCCAAGCCTCTGCTTGATCAGATCCTTTCCCGCAGCGTCTAGGCGGGCGTATGAGCGTTCTATCCCACTCCACATGTCGAGAACGTCAAGAACCTCCTTGACGATCTCTGGGTCTTCGGCCTCAGAGAACGGGATGCCACTGTATTTCCACCTGATGCCCCAGAGCATGTCGTTAAAGATTGCTGATCTGAGGAAGTCAGGCTCCATTTCGCCTTCGACCTTGAGCTTTTCATACAGCTCGGTCAACATGAGGATGATGATCTTTTCGCCGTCGGAGAGCTTCATATCAGTTTCCGTTCAGTGACTTTGGGGCTTGCTCGCGCTTGCCGTCAGCGACCTCTTTCGCAATCGAGACAAACGCCGATATGGCGTAGTAGATGCTCTTTCCCGCCGCCTTCTTCTCCTCCGGGGTTGAGGCCTCTGCGAGCTTCTCAATGTCAGGCTTCAGTTGTTCGCAGAGTGCGCGGGCTTCGTTTCCAAAGAAGTCTGTGAAGTGAGCACTTTGCTCAGACAGTGATCGCGTGTACTCCTCGACCTGTCTTGCAATCCTTGCCGCGTCCACTCCTCGAAGAAGCTTGGCGTTGGTGCTAGGCCCAACTTCTGACACTGCGATCAGAACGCGCTTTGTGTCCGCGTGTACCTGAGAGACCTCGATGAGGCGGCGGCGATGGACGATCTCGTCTCTCATCGACTCGGCGGCAGCTGCCGCGCGAGATGCCCTTCTGGCTTCTGCAAAGGCCCAGACCGCGGCGCCTATGGACGCGAGCGAGCCAAGAATGGAGAGTGGGCTGTCCATGAGGCGCCAAAGGTGGTTGCTGGGGAGCCTAACGTTTGAGCTGAGCCGCGCGCGGAGGCAGGCGGCGTAAGCCCGGACTGAGACAATGTACAGAGCACCTCAGGCCGGGCTTACGCTGCCTGCCGTAGTGCGTCGGCTCGAGCGAAGGGTTAGGCGTCGTCACGCGCGGCTCTGGACGCGAATGCAAATGTTGACCACCGCGGCGAGCGCCTTGTTGCAAACCTCCTCGGACGGTTTGACCAGACTACCATTGATGAGCCAAGCGCCTGAAAGAGAGCGCGATACCGACGGAAGGTTCGCCCTGAGCAGGGCGAAGTCTTTGACTGGCAGATGGAACATCGCGACCAATGCCGCCTCGCGAAGGACGGCCAAGTATTCAGCAAGTTGCTGAAATGCATAGAACCCTTGAACATCTGCAGCGCGAGCAAGTAGTCTGTCGGCATCACGCAGACCGCCTCCGACGCCGGGAAGAAACTCCCGGAGTAGCCCGTAGGCAAGGTACCGGGCCTTTGCCAAAGACGTCGTAGCATCGCCATACTTCTCCGCCGAGATCTCGCGCTGCGCAGCCTGAAGGTGCGCGCGAATGTCGGGGTCGGCGACCAAATCGATGAGAGTAAGGGAATCGAAATCGATCCCGAAGTGGTCCCGCATTGCTTGGCGCAGGAACTCCTCAACGTGTGTGCGGTGCTTCTCCGCTTCGATAGGCGCTGGCAAATTGCCAAAGTGCTTGAAGCCGACCCTTGCCCGGTTAAGCTCTTGTATCTGAGCTACGTATGGAATCGCGGTGCCGCTTTTCTGGAGCGCCGTGAGGTTCGCGACAAAACCTGACTTGTCGTCTACTGCAAGACCTTTGTGCTTGATCAGGGTCCAAATGTACATCTCTGCTGAGTCCTGGAGAAGCGAGATCGCCATTCCAGCGGCGACAGGGTCCGTCAGATCGATCAACGGTTCGGCCTGCAAGAACAAGCGTTTTGTAAGTAGGAGCTGGGGGACCATTTCGTTGCCTACGACGCCTAACGAGCTTTATCAATCACCAGGATCCACTCCTGGCTCCGCATCCAGCAATCGATCCAGCAAGGTATCCACAATTAGCCGCCCGCTCACCCCGGTGCCCCCTTCCCCAACACCTTCGCCACCGGATTCGGCCTCAACCTGAACGCGTCCGGCAACCCGCTCCCCAGCAACGGCCGCAAATACAACCGGAACGCATCGGTCACGTCCGTTCCGCTCTCGGCAATGAATCCGTCCTCCATCGTCCGCGTCTTGCCCGCCACGTCGGCCAGGTCCAGCAGCCGGTATTCCGCCGAATAGAACCCGCTGCGCCGGATCGACACGCTGCCGTTCCGATCCCCCCACATCGCGTACTGCACCGCCTTCTCGCCCACCTCGCGCGCCTCGCGCGCGTCGACGTCGCTGACGCAGCCGAGGAAGCTGCGCTGCAGATAGCCGAAGGTGTCGCCGCGCACGCGCTTGATCTTGAGCTTGGCCTTGATCTCGTCGCACAGCAGGTCGGCCAGCGCGCCGGTGCCGCTGAGCTGCACGTTGCCGTGGTCGTCGCGCTCGGCGCCGCCGCGCGCTTCCGAGAGCGATTCCAGGATCGGCCGGCCGCGCGCGTCGTGGATGCCTTCGCTGACCGCGATGACGCAGCGCCCCAGCCGGTCGTGCACCGCCTTGACGTCGGCGAGGAAGCGCTCGACGTCGAAGGTGCGTTCGGGCAGGTAGACGAGGTGCGGGCCGTCGTCGTCGAACTTGCGCGCCAGCGCCGCGGCGGCGGTCAGGAAGCCGGCGTGGCGGCCCATCACCACGCCGACGTACACGCCGGGCAGCGCGGCGTTGTCGAGGTTGGCGCCGGCGAAGGCCTGCACCACGAAGCGCGCCGCGCTCGGGAAGCCCGGGGTGTGGTCGTTCAGGACCAGGTCGTTGTCGATCGTCTTCGGGATGTGCACGCAGCGCAGCGGGTAGCCGGCCTTGTGCGCCTCCTCGGCGACGATGCGGATGGTGTCGCTGCTGTCGTTGCCGCCGATGTTGAAGAAGTGCTCGATCTCGTGCGCGGCCAGCACCCGGAACATCTCCTGGCAGTAGGCCAGGTCGGGCTTGTCGCGGGTGGAGCCGAGCGCCGCCGCGGGCGTGGCGGCGACGAGCTCGAGGTTGTGCGTGGTCTCCTGCGTCAGGTCGACGAAGTCTTCGTTGACGATGCCGCGCACACCGTGGCGCGCGCCGTACACGCGCGTGACGCCGACGTGGCGCCGCGCCTCGAGCACCACGCCGACCAGGCTCTGGTTGATGACCGCGGTGGGGCCGCCGCCCTGGGCGACGAGGATCTTTCCGGATGGCATGGTGGGCTCCCGCTGGCTGCTGGCTGTCTGCTGCTGGCGCCAGCGCGCGGCCCGGGGAAGCGCCCGGCCCGGCGTCGGCCGGGCCATCGTAGCGGCTGCCTCCGCCGCTGCCGAGCCCGGGATCGACCCGGGCTAACCGCCGATCAGAACGCCACCACCTCGACGCGCAGGCCGCGCGACACCAGCAGCGTGCGCGCCTTGTCGGCCTGGCCGCGCTGCTCGAACGGCCAGCCCACGACGCGCCAGTCGTCGCCCTGGGCGAAGACTTCCACCGTCAGCCTGCGCGGATCGCTGCCCGGCGCGGCGTTGGCGCGCAGCAGGCCTTCGATGGCGTCGCGCACCTGCTCGGCCTCGGTGCGGGTGCGCAGCACGCGGCTGGCCACGGCGAAGGCGGGCGGGCCGTCCAGCAGCGCCTGGCGTGCGGCCAGGCCGGGTGCCGGGGCGCTGGCGGCGGCGGCGGTGGCCGTCGCCGCGCCGGGTGCGCTGGCCGCGGACGCCGCCTGCGCCGCGGCCCGGGCCGCCAGGCGCGCCAGCCGCGCCGCCTCGCGCTCGGGCGACAGGCCCAGCGGCGGCAGCGCCACCTTGCCCAGCGTCGGCTCCACGTCGAGGGGCGCCGACGCCGCGGCCGTGGGCGGCAGCGACTGGGTGTGGTTGACGAGCAGCGGCTGCTCGCCTTCGGGCACGGCGGGCGGTGGCGGCAGCGCGGCCAGCGTGGGCGCCGAAGCGGCGGGTTGCGTGGGTGCCGATGCGGCGCCGGCGAGCAGGCTCGGCGATGCGATCGGGTCGGGGGACGGCGCAGAGGCCGAAGCTGCCGGCGCTGCCGCAATGGCCGACGCCGCTGACGCCGCCGGGCCGGCGCTGGCCAGCGTGGCGCCATCGCCGCCGAGCCCCGGTGCCCAGCGCAGCACGCCGGCCACCAGCAGGGGCGCGGCCAGCACGCCGGCGGCCACGGCGGCGCCCTGGCGGCTCGGCAGGCGGCGGCCCAGCACGGGGGCGGCCTCGCCGTCGTCGCCGCCGGCGCCCAGCAGCACGCGCTGGCGCTGGCCGTCGGCTTCGATGGCGGCCGTCAGCAGGTAGAGCCGGTGCGCCGCCTCGCCCGCGGCCAGCGGCAGGGCGATCACCTCGCGCAGCGGTGCCTGCGCCGGCGGCTGCGCCAGCGCCACGCCGTGGCGGCGGGCGAAACGCGCCACCTGGCGCGGCGTGAGCGGCGCGATGAAGTCTTCGTCGAAGTTGGGGCGCGCATGGGCCGCCGCTGCGGCGTCGACCGTGGAACCGGCGGACGTGGCCGGCGCAGCGGGTGCCGCAGGTGCAGCAGGGGTGGCCGCCGGTGCCGGCGCCCGGCCCGAGCGGGCCCGCGCCAGCGCGCGTTCGCGCAGCGAGCCGCCGCCGTCGGCACCCGCCGCGGGCGCGTCGGCGCCGGCCCCTGCTGCGGCCGCATCGCCCGGTGCCGCCGCAGCCCCCGCAGCCGACGCCGGCACCGCGAACGGCAGCGCGACGAGGCCGATCGAATGCACCTGCGCGGCCGTGATGCGGCGCGCCAGGGGGTGGCGGTTGTGCCAGGCCACCACGCGGGCGGCCACGGCCTCGAGCCGCAGCTGGGGGCGTGGGTGGTCCATGCTTGTTCTTCCCGCGCGATTGTTCGCGTCGCGCGGGGGCCGCAAGGGCGCAAAAGGGCGGCAGGCGCCGGCCTTTTCTGCGCTCTCGCCGCGCGTTCTCCGCGTGCCGCGGCGGCGCAGCGGCGGCGCGGCGTCAGCGTGCCGGCAGCACCGTGCCGGCCACCTCGCCGAAGCCGATGCGCACCGCGCCCGGCGCCTCGCACCAAGCCTTCAGCACCAGCGTGTCGCCGTCCTGCAGGAAGGTGCGGCTCTCGACCTGTCCATCGCCGCAAGGCAGTTCGATCGGCACCTTGCCGCCTTGCGTCAGCTCCAGCAGCGATCCGCCCTGCCCCGGCCCGGGGCCCGAGAGCGTGCCGGTGCCCAGCAGGTCGCCGCGGCGCAGGTTGCAGCCGTTGCTGGTGTGGTGCGCCACCAGCTGCGCCGGCGTCCAGAAGGCATCGAGCAGGCTGCTGCGCGACAGGCGCACGCCGGGCAGGCCCGCCTGGCGCATGCGCGGCGTGATCAGCCAGGCCTCGAGCGTGATGTCGATCAGGCCGCTGGCGCGGTTGAACGGCGAATCCAGGTAGGGCAGCGGCTCGGGCAGGCCTTCGGGCCGCTGCTGCGGGCGGCGGAACGGGGCCAGCGCGTCCAGCGACACCAGCCAGGGCGAGACCGAGGTGCAGAAGCTCTTGGCCAGGAAGGGACCCAGCGGCTGGTATTCCCAGGGCTGGATGTCGCGCGCCGACCAGTCGTTGAGCAGCGTGACGCCGAAGATGCGGTCTTCGGCCTCGGCCATCGGCACCGGCTCGCCCAGCGGGTTGTCGGCGCCGATCCACAGGCCGAGCTCCACCTCGTGGTCGAGGCGCTGGCTGGGGCCGAAGCGCGGCGTCGCGTCGTTCGGGCCCTTGGTCTGACCATTCGGCCGGATCACGCCGCCGCCGATGCCCACCGACGACGCCCGGCCGTGGTAGCCGATGGGCACCCAGGTGTAGTTGGGCAGCAGCGGGTTGTCGGGCCTGAAGAGTGCGCCCACGGTGCGGGCGTGGTGGATGCCGACGTAGAAGTCGCTGTAGTCGCCGATGGTGCACGGCAGCGCCATCTCGGCATCGGCCTGCGGCAGCAGGCACAGCTCGAGAAACGGCGCCTGTTCGCTGCCCTCGGCCAGCGCACGCGACAGCGCCGCCCGCAGCGTGCGCCAGGCCGGCCGGCCCAGCGCCATGAAGGCCGGGAGGTCGCCTTCGGCCAGCGGCGCCAGCAACGCGTCGACGCCCTCGCCCCACGGGCAGCGCTCGCGCGCCAGGCGCAGGTCCAGCACCTGGTCGCCGATGGCGACGCCGAAACGCCAGGGCTCCGGCGCGTCGTCACCGCCGGCGGCGCGCCGGAAGCGGCCGAGCGGCAGGTTCTGGATCGGGAAGTCGCAGCCCGGCACGTTGGCCGAGGCAACCCAGCTGCGCCGGGCGGGGTCGTGGGTGGCGTCGGTGAGGCGGGTCATGGGTGGGGTGCGAGGTCGAAGTGCATCACGTCATCGCGGACGCCCAGCTTGGTGTACAGCGCCACCGCGGCGTCGTCGCCGTGGTCGGCCTGCACGTACACCACCCAGGCGCCGCACGCCGCGGCCTGCTGCTGCAGCGCGCGGATCATGGCCGTGGCCAGGCCCTGGCGGCGGTGGCCTTCCAGCACGGCCAGGTCGTACAGGTAGATCTCGCTGCGCGCCTGCTCGAACTTGCGCAGCACGTAGGCAGCCAGGCCGCCGACGACCTGCTGCCCGGCGAAGGCGGCGATGGCGATGAAGGTCCGGTCGGCCAGCAGGTCGGCGAGCCAGGCGTCGTCGGGCTGGTGGCGGCGGTAGCTCTCGTCGTCGTCGAAGGCGTCGGCGAACACGCCCAGCAGCGCGCGCAGCACTGGCACGTCGCTGGCGCCCAGCCTGCGCACGCGGCTGTCGTCAGCCACCACGGCCGACCGGGAACCGATCCTGCAATGCGGCCCAGCAGTCGGCGTACGCCGTGTCGAGGGCCCCGCAACCGAGCGCAAAGGCCGTCGGCTTGAAGCGCCAGCGGCTTTCGAACATGAAGGCCAGCGTCTGGTCCAGCTTGTGCGGCTTGAGTTCGGCGCCGCTCGCCTTCTCGAAGGCCTCGGTGTCCGGCCCGTGGGGCACCATGCTGTTGTGCAGGCTCATGCCGCCGGGGCGGAAGCCTTCGGGCTTGGCGTCGTACTGGCCGTGCACCAGGCCCATGAACTCGCTCATCAGGTTGCGGTGGTACCAGGGCGGGCGGAAGGTGTCCTCGGCCACCATCCAGCGCGGCGGGAAGATGACGAAATCGCAGTTGGCCACGCCCGGCGTGTCGCTGGGGCTCGTGAGCACGGTGAAGATGCTCGGGTCGGGGTGGTCGAAGCTGATCGAGCCGATGGTCATGAAGCGCGCGGTGTCGTACTTCAGCGGCACGAGGTTGCCGTGCCAGGCCACCACGTTGAACGGCGAGCACGCCGCCTGCGCGCGCCACAGCCGCCCGCCGAACTTGCGCACGATCTCGACCGGGCCGGTGTCGACGTCCTCGTAGGCCGCCACCGGGGCGAGGAAGTCGCGCGGGTTGGCCAGGCCGTTGCTGCCGATGGGGCCCAGTTCGGGCAGGCGGAACGGCGCGCCGTGGTTCTCGCAGGCGTACAGCCGCGTCGGCCCGGTGACGTTCACCTTGAACGCCATGCCCCGCGGCACCAGCGCCACTTCGCCCGGCGCCACGTCGAGGATGCCGAGTTCGGTGACCAGCTGGATGGCGCCCTGCTGCGGCACCAGCAGCAGCTCGCCGTCGGCGTTCACCAGCACGCGCTGCATCGAGGTGTTGCACAGCACCAGGTGCGCGGCCATGCCGGTCTGCGCGTCGGCGTCGCCGTTGACGACGATGGTGCGCACGCCGTCGATGAAGTCCGTGGGCTCGGCGGGCACGTCGATGGGATGCCAGCGCAGCGGGTCGGGCGGCGCGTGTTCGCCTTCGGCTGCGCCGGTCTTCCAGTGCGGCTGCGCCAGCGGCACGTAGGCGCCGGCGATGACGCTGGGCCGGCGGCGGTACATCCAGGTGCGGCGGTTCTCGGCGCGCGGCGCGGTGAAGGCGCTGCCCGACAGCAGCTCGGCGTACAGCCCCAGCGGCGGGCGCTGCGGGCTGTTGCGGCCCACCGGCAACGCGCCGGGCACGGCTTCGCTCTGGAACTGGTTGCCGAAGCCGGCGAGGTAGGCGCGGTCGGCGCCGAGTTGCATCGTGCTCGTGGTCATGCGGGTTCCTTGGATGGGGGCGCCTCGGGGCCCAGCACGCTGGCGCGCGCCAGCGCCACGGCCTGCTGCAGCACCTGCAGGTCGCCCACGTGGTTGGCCAGCAGCAACACCAGGCGGGCGTTGAGCTGCTCGCTCTGCGCGTCGCTCAGGCCCTGGTGGCCGTCCACCAGCAGCTGGTAGGCGCGGTCGCCGGCGGTGTAGGCGTGGCGGTGGCGCACGTCGGGCTCGTGGAAGTTCGGTTGCAGTTGCAGCTGGGCCATGGTCGGTTGCTCCGCGCGCGGTGGGCTCAGCCGGACGCCAGACCGCAGGCGCGGCGCATGGCGGCCTGCACGGCGGCAGGGTCCGGGCGACGCCAGCGTGCAGCCACGTGGTGGTCGGGGCGCAGCAGCACGGCGGTGCCGGGGCGGGCGTCGTAGCGCTGCGCCGCCGGGCCGTCGCAGGGCAGCGGCACGGTGCGCAGGCCGTCGACGTCGGCCAGCGCGCGGCCGGCATGGACGGCTGCGTCGCCTCCGCCCATGCGGCCGTCAGTGGCGTCAGCGCCCGTGGATGCATCGGCACCGCCGGCCACGAACAGCAGCAGCGTGAACCCATCCGGGTTCAGCGCCTGCAGCAGCCAGCGGCCGTCGGCCAGCGGCGCGTCGTCGGCCGGCGCGCCGGGGCGCATCCAGCCGTCGAACGGCTCTTCATCCGGCGTGGAGAGCGGCGAGCCCTCCAGCCACGTCGGCACCGAAAGCCGCCCGCTGTTGACCAGCGCGCGCACGCCCGGCGCGTGCGGCGCCAGGCCGAGCACGGCGTCGCGCAGCACGCGCGAGGCGTGGGTCTTGGGCGTCATGAAATCGGTGCTGCGCGTGCTGGCGGCGATGTTCTCGTCGGCGGCCTGGGTGCGTTCGTGGTCGTAGCTGTCGAGCAGGGTGTCGGGCGAGGTGCCGGCGACCACGCGCGCCAGCTTCCAGCACAGGTTGTCGGCATCCTGGATGCCCGAGTTGGCGCCGCGCGCGCCGAAGGGCGACACCTGGTGTGCCGCATCGCCGACGAACAGCACGCGGCCGTGGCGGAAGCGGGCCATGCGCCGGCATTGGAAGGTGTAGACGCTGACCCATTCGAGCTGGAAGCGAATGTGGCCGAAGCCCTGGCTGTCGAGCGCCTGGCGCACGCGCGCGGTGACGCGGTCGGGCTGCTTCTCGGCCTCGGGGTCGGCCTGCCAGCCAAGCTGGAAATCCATGCGCCAGACGTCGTCGGCCTGGCGGTGCATCAGCGCACTTTCGCCGGCATGGAAGCGCGGTGCGAACCAGAAGCGGCGCTCGGTGCGCTCGCGCGGGAACGGCTCTCCGTCGAGCAGCACGTCGGCGATGAGGAAGCGGTCCTGGAACACCTTGCCTTCGATGTCCAGGCCCATCTGCCGGCGGATCGGGCTCCTGGCGCCGTCGGCGGCGATCAGCCAGTCGGCCTGCACGGTGTAGGCGCCGTGCGGCGTGTGCACGTCGAGCGCCACGCCGTCGGCGCCGGGCTCGACGCGATCGACGCGGTGGCCGAAGCGCAGCTCCAGCGTCGGCAGCGCCCGCGCGCGCTCGACCAGCATCGCTTCCAGGTGGTACTGCTGCAGGTTCACCATGCCCGGGCGGCGGTGGCCCGATTCGGGCAGCAGGTCGAAGCTGAAGACCTCCTGGTCGCCGACGAAGGTGCGGCCCACGTTCCAGGTGACGCCCTTGTCGACCACGGCCTGGCCGATGCACAGCCGGTCGAAGATCTCGAGCGTGCGCTTGGCGTAGCACACGCCGCGCGAGCCGATGCTCACCGTGTCGTCCTGGTCGAGCAGCAGCACCGGCACGCCGCGTTGCGCCAGGTCGATGGCGGCGCACAGGCCCACCGGCCCGGCGCCCACCACCACCACCGGCACGCGCGGCTGCGCCGCCGGCACGGGGGCGGCGTCGAACGTGGGCCAGGTGTAGGTGGAGAGCATGCGAGCCGTCGAGCGCCGGTCAGCTGCGTTGCCGCGGCAGGCCGGCCGGCGTCCGGTGCGTGGCCCGCGCCTGCGCCATCACGAGCCTTCGAGCGCCTTCCACATCTCGACGTCGCGCTCGGCCGTCCAGATGCGCGGGTCGCGGTGGCCGGCGGCCTCGTCGTAGGCGCGGCTCACGTCGAAGGGCATGCAGTGGTCGAAGATGACCCAGTGGCCGTACTTGGGCCGCACCGCGTCGAGCGTCTGTCGGTAGACGCTCTTCAGGTCCTGGCCCGCGGCGGCGCCGGCCTTGACCGCGGCGTACACGTCGCTGACAAAGGCGCGCGTGCCGGCCAGGCCCGCGGCCACGTCGGCCTCGGTCTGCAGCGCCGGGCCGCGGCCGGGCACCAGCTTGGCGGGCTTCAGCGCGGCGACGGCGTCGAGCGTCGCCGGCCAGTCCTGGAAGTAGGCGTCGCCGGCGTACGGCGTGGCGTCGTACTCGACGAGGTCGCCGCTGAACAGGATGCGCTCGGCCGGCAGCCACACCACCGTGTCGCCCTTGGTGTGGCCACGGCCCAGCTGCAGCAGCTGCACCTCGAGCTTGCCGAGCCACAGCGTCATGCGGCCGCTGAAGGCCAGCGTCGGCCAGGTCAGCCCCGGCGGCACGGTCTCGACGTTGCGGAACAGCCGCGGGAAGCGGCCGATCTCGCTGGCCTTGTCCTGCTCGCCGCGCTCACGGATCAGGTCCAGCGTGTCGTGGCTGGCGATGACGTGCTCGGGTGCGTAGGCCGCGGCGCCCAGCACGCGCACGGCGTGGTAGTGGCTCAGCACGACGTACTTGATCGGTTTGTCGGTCACCTCGCGGATGCGGCGGATGACGTCCTGCGCCATCGCCGGCGTGGCCTGGGTGTCGATGACCATGACCGCGTCGTCGCCGACCACGATGCCGGTGTTGGGGTCGCCCTCGGCGGTGTACGCCCAGGCGTGCTCGGAAAGCTGGCTGAAGGTGACCCGCTTGTCCTGCAGGTCGGCCTGGCTGGCGAAGGCTTTGGCGCTCATGGGTGGATGGTAGCGCGGCGTTTCGCGTATGTCTAACGCGTTTGCTTAAGCTGAATTCCGTGTCAACATCGCCGTCGTGGCCAGCACCAACCAGCACAACGATGGCAACGGCGGCAGCAACGGCCGCGGCAACGGCGCCCAGCGCGGCATCCAGAGCATCGAGGTCGGGGGCGCGCTGCTGCGCGCGCTGGCGCACCAAGGCCGGCCGCTTGCTCTGAAGGACCTGGCCGCGGAAGCCGGCATGGCACCGGCCAAGGCGCATCCCTACCTGGTGAGCTTCGGCAAGCTGGGCCTGATCGAGCAGGATCCGGCCAGCGGCCGCTACGGCCTGGGCCCGCTGGCGATGCAGCTCGGCTTGATCAGCCTGCAGCAGCTCGACCCCATCGCCCTGGCCACGCCACTGATCGAGCCGCTGGCCCAGGCCTGCGGCCACACCGTGGCGCTGGCGGTGTGGGGCAACCGCGGCGCCACGATCGTGCGCGTGGCGCAGCCACCGAGTGCCGTGCACGTGAGCATGCGCCACGGCACGGTGATGTCGCTGCGCGGCACGGCATCGGGGCGGCTCTTCGCCGCGCTGCTGCCGCGCGAGCAGGTGCTGCCGGTGCTGAAGGCCGAAGAAGGGCCCCGCGCGCGCATCGATGCCGAGCTCGAAGCGGCGCTCGAGCAGGTGCGCGAACAGCGCTACAGCCGCGTGCGCGATGCCCTGCTGCCCGGCATCAGCGCCGCGTCCGCACCCGTGTTCGACGGCAGCGGCGCGCTGGTGCTGGCGATCACCGCCATTGGGCCGACGCCGGTGTTCGACGCCCGGCCGGGCAGCGCGCTGGCGCGCACGCTGCTGGACGCGGCGCAGGCGCTGTCGCGGCGCCTGGGCGCGCGCTGACCCGGTCAGCGCGCGGGGCCCGCGAGCGCCCAAGCCCCGGCGCCGGCATCGCGCACGACGGGCCGCGACAATCGCCGCTCGCATGCGAGCCGCGCCCCCTGCCCCCTCACCGCGCGTGCTGAGCCTGGTCGCGCCCATGACCCAGCTCAACACGCCGTATCCGTCCACCGCCTACCTCACCGGCTTCCTGCGCAGCCGCGGCTTCCATGCCGTGCAGGACGACCTGGCGATCGCGCTGGCGCTCGAACTGCTGTCGCGCCGCGGCATCGCGGCGGTGCAGGCCGCGTCCAACGGCGCCGCCTTCGGCGACCGCGCCGACGCCTACGCCGCGACGATCGACCCCACCATCGCCTTCCTGCAGGGCCGCGACCCGACGCTGGCGCACCGCATCGCCGGCCGCAGCTTCCTGCCCGAAGGGCCGCGCTTCGCTTCGCTGGACGTGTACGTCGATGCCGACGGCAGCGGCGACCCCATGGCCTGGGCCTTCGGCGCCCTGGGCCTGCAGGACCGCGCGCGGCACCTCGCCACGCTGTACCTGAACGACATCGCCGATGCGATCCGCGACCACGTCGATCCGCGCTTCGAGTTCGTGCGCTACGCCGAGCGCCTGGCGCGCAGCCAGGCCAGCTTCGATCCGCTGGCCGAGGCGCTGGCCAGCCCGCCCAACCTCATCGACACGATCCTGCAGCGGCTGACGCTCGACGCCATCGAGCGCCACGCGCCCGACCTGGTGCTGGTGTCGGTGCCGTTCCCCGGCGCGGTGTACGGCGCCTTCCGCATCGCCCAGGCGATCAAGGCGGCGAGGCCCCACGTCACCACCGTGCTCGGCGGCGGCTGGGTCAACACCGAGCTGCGCGAGCTGGCCGAGCCGCGTGTCTTCGACCACTTCGACGTGGTGACGCTCGACGCCGGCGAGCGCCCGCTGCTGGCGCTGCTGGAGCACCTGCAAGGCAGACGCTCGCGCCAGCGCCTGGTGCGCAGCTTCGTGCGCGACCCTGAGGACGCCGATCGCGTGCGATACGTGAACTGGGCCGAGCCCGACATCCCGTTCGAGGACGTCGGCACGCCCACCTGGGACGGGTTGCCGCTGGCGCGCTACCTCTCGCTGCTGGACCTGCTCAACCCGATGCACCGGCTGTGGAGCGACGGCCGCTGGAACAAGCTCACCGTGGCCCACGGCTGCTACTGGAAGAAGTGCAGCTTCTGCGACGTGGGGCTGGACTACATCGGCCGCTACGAAGTGGCCAGCGCCGCCACGCTGGCCGACCGCATCGAGGCCATCGTCGCCGAGACCGGGCAGACGGGCTTCCACTTCGTCGACGAAGCCGCGCCGCCGAAAAGCCTGAAGGCGCTGGCCGACGAGCTGCTGCGCCGCGGCACGGCCATCAGCTGGTGGGGCAACGTGCGCTTCGAGAAGACCTTCACGCCGCAGCTCGCGCAGCAGCTGGCCGCCAGCGGCTGCATCGCCATCAGCGGCGGGCTCGAGGTCGCGTCCGACCGGCTGCTGGCGCTGATGAACAAGGGCGTGTCGGTGGCGCAGGTGGCGCGCGTGACCAAGGGCTTCGCCGACGCCGGCATCCTGGTGCACGCCTACCTGATGTACGGCTTTCCCACGCAGACGGTGCAGGAGACGGTGGACGCGCTCGAAGTCGTGCGCCAGCTGTTCGCCCACGGCTGCATCCACAGCGGCTTCTTCCACCGCTTTGCCTGCACGGTGCATTCGCCGGTGGGGCTGGACCCGGCGGCGTTCGGCGTCACGCTCGAGCCGTTGCCCGCAGGCGGCTTCGCACGCAACGACGTGGGCTTCGTCGACCCCACGGGCGTGGACCACGACCTGCTCGGCGTGGGCCTGAAGAAGGCGGTCTACAACTTCATGCACGGCGTGGGGCTCGACGCCGACGTGCGCCAGTGGTTCGACCACCCGGTGCCCAAGGCGCGCGTCAACCGGCGCTTCGTCGAGCGCGCGCTGGCCGAGCCGGTGGCCGCCGGATGAACGCGCCTTCGGCGCGCGCCATCAGCCGCACGGCCTTCGCCACGCTGCTGCTCATCGCCCTGATGATGGGCGCCAACCACGTCGCCGCGCGCTTCGCCTTCGAGGCCGGCGCCGACGTCTTCACCGCCGTGGTGGTGCGCAGCAGCGTCACCGCGCTGGCGGTGTGCGCGCTGCTGCGGCTGCAGGGCGTGGCGCTGGCCTGGCAGCCGAAGCACCGCAAGCCGCTGCTGGCGATCGGCGCGCTCATCGGCGTGCAGAGCCTGTGCCTGTATTCGGCCGTGGCGCGGCTGCCGGTGGCCCTGGCGCTGCTGGCCTTCAACACCTACCCGCTGTGGACGGCGCTGGCCGCGCGCGTCGTCTACGGCCAGCGCGCCGAGCCGCGCGTGCTGCGCGCCATGCCGGTGATGCTGGTCGGCCTGGCGCTGGCCCTGGACGTGTTCGGCGCCGCGTCGGGCCTGGGCGCGGCGGCGCAGTGGGGGCGAATCGGCGCGGGCGTGGCCTTCGCGCTGGCCGCGGCGGCCACCTTCGGCCTGGCGCTGGTGGTGACGCAGCACGCCGCCGCCGACGTCGACGGCCGGGTTCGCACCGCCACCACCATGGCGCTGGTGGCGGTGATCGCGCTGGCCGGCGTGGCCGGGCGCGGCGGCTTCCACTGGCCGCAGGCGGTGTCGGGCTGGTGGGGCCTGGCGGCGCTGACCTTCCTCTACGGCACGGCCTTCACGATCATGTTCACGGTGCTGCCGCGGCTGGGCGTGGTTGGCAACTCGGCGATCATGAACGTCGAGCCGGTGTTCGCGCTGGCCCTGGCCTGGGCGCTGCTGGGCCAGACGATCGCGCCGCTGCAGGTGGCCGGCGCGCTGGTGGTCGTGGGCACCGTGGTCGCGCTCGGGCGGCGGCGGCGCTGAAGGGCGGTGGCGGATGGCCGCGGCCACCGCAGCGGCCGGAGGAGAAGCCGCCGGGTGCGGCGCCGGCGCGCTTCACGCGCGCGCAACCTGCATCGGCCCTGTCCGACAGCCGTGCCGCACGCGAGCCGACACCGGCGCCTCGGCCGCCCTGCCTAAGCTCGCGCCCAGTCGAACCCTCTCGCCGGAGCGCACCATGCGGACCCCCATCTCCCTCGCCGCCGCCTCGCTCGCCGCCCTGCTGGCGCTGCCCGTCGCCACGGTGCCGGCGCAGGCCGCGGGCGCCGCCGAGGCGCTGCGCGCGCGCCACGAGCAGCTCAAGCCCGAGCTCGCCAACAACCCCTTCGGCCGGCCGCTGGTGCTGCAGGCCAACGCCGCCACGCCGCAGGCGCCCAGCGGCGACATCTACGCCGTGATCGAGCAGCCGTTCGCCGCCGTGCGCAGCGCGCTCGGCCAGGCCGGCAACTGGTGCGACGTGATGATCCTGCAGAGCAACATCAAGCGCTGCGCGCCGCAGGGCAACACGCTGGCGGTGGCCGTGGGGCGCAAGTTCGACCAGCCGGTGGAGGACGCCTTCGTCGTGGACTTCCGCTGGGCGCTGCGCTCGGCCACCAACGACCACCTCGGCATCTCGCTGTCGGCCGACGAAGGCCCGCTGTCGACGCGCAACTACAAGCTCAGCTTCCAGGCGGTGCCGATCGACGCCCACAAGACCTTCGTGCACATGAGCTACGCCTACGAGGCCGGGCTGGCCGCACGCATGGCCACCGACGCCTACCTCGCCACCGCCGGCCGTTCCAAGGTGGGCTTCAGCCGCGGCAACGGCGGCTTCGTCGGCGGCGTGCAGGGCGTGGCCGAGCGCAACACGATGCGCTACTTCCTGGCGATCGAGTCCTACCTCCGGTCGCTGCAGGCGCCCGAGGGCCAGCGCGTCGAGCAGCGCCTGCGCGACTTCTTCGCCGCCACCGAGCGCTACCCGCAGCAGCTGCGCGAGATGACGCAGGCCCAGTACCTGGGCATGAAGCGCAAGGAGGTGCAGCAGATGCACCACGTGGCGCAGGCGCGGCGCGAGGCGCCGTCGGCCGAGCAGGGCCAGGGCGGCTGAGCAGCCGACGGGGGCGCCTGCGGCGCTCCGGCTGCGGCGAGCGCTAGCGCGCCTCGAGCTCGATGCGCTCGTACTCGGCGATGACCTGCGCGCCCAGCAGCAGCAGCGTCGCCGCCAGCTCCAGGCTCAGCAGCACGACGATGGCGGTGGCGAGCGAGCCGTAGACCACGCTCACCTGCGACAGCGAGGCCAGGTACCAGATCAGCACCCGGCGCGTCAGCTCCCACAGCACCGCCGCGGTGATGCCGCCGATGAGCGCGTGGCGCAGCTGCAGCCGGCCCACCGGCATCACCAGGTACAGCGAGGTCAGCATGAAGACCTCGCCGGCGAAGCCCAGCGCGTAGAGCAGCGCGCCCGACAGCCCGCCGAGCGACCAGACGTGCCCCAGCAGCTCCACCTCGCGCTGGCCCATGGCCTGCAGCGCGCCCGACACCAGCGTCACCAGCAGCAGGCCCAGCCCCAGGCTGAGCACGTAGCAGTAGGGCAGCAGCGCCGAGACGACGAAATGGCGCCGCCGCACCGCCACGCGGTGGAAGAAGATGATCGACATCGCGTTCTCGAGCACGGTGAACGCGAGCGAACTGAAGAACAGCAGCGTGACCAGCAGCACCCAGCCGACCAGCTGGCGGTGCTCGACGAAGGCGCCCAGCTCGGCGATGACGGCGCGGCTGTGGCCCGGCAGCAGCCATTCGAGGTAGCGGCCCAGCGTGCCGAGCAGGGCCTGCGGATCGATCCAGTGCGACAGCGCGATCACCATCAGGATCAGCAGCGGCACGATCGACAGCAGCGCGTAGTAGGCCACCGCGCCGGCCAGCAGCAGGCCCTGGTTGGCGCGGAAGGCCTTCAGCACCTGCCAGGCGAAGGCGCCGGGACGGGCGGCGACCGCGCCGACACGCGGGCCGAAGCGCTCGCGAAGGGGGGGCCTGGTGCGCGGCATGGTCCGCGGCGGGAGCAACGCCCGTTCCCGCCGCCGCGGGGCGCGTCCGCCGCCGACAGACCGTAGGAGCGCTCCGACCGCAGAACGCGCCGTCGTGGGCTGTCGCCCGGCCGCCCTCGCCGCCACCATGGGCTCATGAGCATCACGACACCGACCACCTCAGCGCCAGCGCCCGCGCTGCGGCCCGTGCCGCCGGCGTGGTGGCTGCTGGGGCTGGAGCCGGTGCGCGCCGCCATCGAATACGCCGGCTCGCAGCTGCGGCTGCGCCGGGCGCGGGGCGAGGCCGCCGGCGACGGCCACACCGTCGTGGTCTTCCCCGGCCTGGCGTCCAACGGGCGTTCGGTGTCGTGGCTGGTGGACTTCTGCCGCAGCCAGGGCTACGACGCGCACGACTGGGGCCGCGGCTTCAACACCGGCCCGCGCGGCGACGTCGACGCCTGGCTCGACGGCCTGGCCGACGACGTCTGCACGCTGGCCGCGCGCAACCCGCACGGGCAGCGCCACGTGAGCCTGGTCGGCTGGAGCCTGGGCGGGCTGTACGCGCGCGAAGTGGCCAAGAAGCTGGGTTCGGCGCAGGCGCGCGGCGTGATCACGCTCGGCACGCCCTTCGCGGGCACGGTGGCGCAGACGCGCGCCGGCCTGCTCTACCGCCTGCTCAACGGCGCGCACCCGGTGCTGGACGCGGCGATGAGCCGCCGCCTGGCGACGCCGCCCGACGTGCCCACCACCTCGATCTACAGCCGCAGCGACGGCGTCGTGCACTGGCAGGCCTGCTGCCACGCCGACGGCTGCCATGCCATGGCCGAGAACGTCGAGATCCCCGGCAGCCACTGCGGCCTGGTGTGGAACGGCGAGGTCTTCCGCGTGCTGGCCGACCGGCTGGCGCAGCCGTTGGGCGGCTGGCGACCTTACGCCGCCGCGTGCCCGGACGCGGCGGGCAGCGAGGCCGCGCTCAGCCGCCCGGCGCCGCGCGCGCGGGCGCGGGCTGCTGCTGCCATGCGCGCTGCACCTGCTGCGGCGGCGCCCACGGCTCGAGCATCGGCCGCTGCAGCGCCGGCTCGGGTGTCGCGCGCTGCGGCATGACCGGCGGCGTGCCGGCGCGGTCGGCGCCGGGCCGCTGCGCCGTGCCGGCCAGGCGCGTCGCCCGCGGCGCCGTCTCCGCCGCCAGCGCGGCCAGCGTCCCGGCGTAGAAGGCGACGAGGTCGGCCTTCTGGCGCACGCGCGTCGCGTCGTCGAGGTAGGTCATGTGCCCGCCCGGGTAGTTGCGCACCAGCACGCGCCCCGGCGCGTTCAGCCGCGCCAGGTCGAGTTCGGTCACGTGGAACGGCGTCGCCAGGTCGTGGTAGCCGTTCTGCGCCAGCACGCGCAGCGCCGGGTTGACGTCGAGCGCGGCCTGCAGGTCGGGCAGCGTGTCGGGCAGGGCGCGGCCGGCGTGGCCGAAGTTCCAGCTGGCGATGGCGTTGCTGAGCAGCACGTAGGTCGAGTCGTTGCGGTAGCGCAGCACGTCGCGCAGGTAGGGGCCGATGGCCGTGGCGAAGGAATCGCTCACCAGCGTGCCCGACGGATCGCCGCCCGCGGCCAGGGCGGTGCCCAGCACCGCGGCGATGCGGCCGTCGTAGCGGCCGACGATCGAGCCCGGCAGCAGCTGGTTCATGAACAGCCCGGGCGTGACGTTGGGCTGCTGCTGCCAGACCATCGCCGGCAGGCCGGTGTGCGCCGCCAGCGTCGGCGGCAGGTCGGCGGGCAGCGGCGTCTGGCCCGCCTGCCAGGCGGCGATCGCCGGGCGCACCCGCGTGGCGGCCAGGCTGCGCGACGCATCCATCGCCGCATCGAGGTCGGTCGGCACCGGGTTGGTCCGGCCATGCCAGGCGCCAATCGCGGCGTAGGTCGGCAGGTGGGCGTGGCAGTTGCCCTGGCCGGTGACGCCGCAGTTGCTGTTGTAGTCCATGGCCGGGCTCTGCAGCACCACGCCGGCGAGCACCACGCCGGCCTCCTGCAGCAGCCGCGCCAGCACCGCGGTGCGCGGGCCGCCGTAGCTCTCGCCGAACAGGAACTTGGGTGAACCCGCGCGGCCGTGCACCGCCAGCCAGCGCTGGACGAAATCGCGGAACAGCGCGGCATCGGCGTCCACGCCCCAGAAGCTGGCGTTGGTGAACGGCGCGATGGCCTGCGAGCGGCCCACGCTGACGGCGTTGACGAACACCATGTCGGTGGTGTCGAGCAGGCTCTCGGCGTTGTCGACCAGCGCAAACGGCCGCGGCAGCGTCGTCGCCGGCACGCCCGTGGCCAGCCGCTTGGGCCCGAACGAGCCCAGGTGCAGCCAGATCGACGCCGAGCCCGGGCCGCCGTTGTAGAAGAAGGTCACCGGCCGCGTCGCCGCCGCCGCGCCGTCGGCGGTGTAGCTGACGTGGAACATCGCCGCCTGGGCCGCGTTCGTCAGCGGGTGGCGCGCGATGACGTGGCCGGCGCGCGCGGTGTAGGCGATGGTCTGGCCGCCGAGCACGATGCCGTGCTTGGTGACGGCGGCCGCTTCCTCGGCGCCGGCCAGCGATGCGCTGCCGGCCGACGAGTACGCCTGCGGGTCGTCGTATGCCAGCTCGCCGGGCTTGAGCGGCGGCCCGGTGTCGGGCGGCGGTGCATCGGCACCGCCGCCGCCGCCACCGCCGCAGGCGGCCAGCGCGAGCGCGGCGGCGGCGAGCAGCGCGACCAGCGCGCGCCGGCCCGTGCCGCTGCCCGTGCCCGGCTGTCGCCCGGGGCCGCGCGCCGAGGCGCCCCTCACGCCGCCTGCCCCAGCGCCTGCGGCAGGCCGACGGCGTCGCCCATGCGGGCGCGGAACAGCATCTCGTCGGTCAGGCGCAGGCGCCGGCAGACCTCGCGCCCCAGGTTCATCTGCATCAAGGTGTACTGCTCCAGATCGTGGTCGTACAGCGCCATCAGGTCGGTGGCGCTGAATTCGATGGCGCGGCAATCGGCGTCGGCGCGCACCGAGGCGCTGCGCGGCATCAGGTCCATCAGCGCCATCTCGCCGAAGCAGGCGCCGGGCTCCAGGTGGCGCAGCAGCACGCCGCTGCCCTGCCAGCCCTTGATCACCGAGGCCTGGCCGCTCTCCAGCACGAACATCGAGTCGGCCGCATCGGCCTCGCGGAAGAAGTAGCCGCCGCGCGCCACCGCCACGCTGCGCGAGCGCGCCAGCAGCAGGGCCAGCGCGTCGCTGCGCAAGGCGCCGAAGACGGGAACGGACTCGAGCATCGCGACGATGCGGTCGGTGGCGGTCGGCATGGCTGGCCCTTTCGCGGCCCGGGGGCGCAGCTTACAGCGCCGCGCCGGCGTGGCGCGGACGCTCGCGCGCGGCCTCAGCCGCCGCTGCGCCGGGCGGCGATGCCCTGCGCGGCCAGCCAGGCCAGCACGCGCTCGACGTGGTCGCCCTGCACCTCGACGATGCCGTCCTTGACCGTGCCGCCGCTGCCGCAGGCGCTGCGCAGCTGCTTGCCCAGCGCCGCCAGCGCGGCGTCGTCGAGCGCCAGCCCGCTCACCAGCGTCACGGTCTTTCCGCCGCGGCCCTTGCTCGACCGCATCACGCGCACCGGGCCGCTGGGCGCGGGAGCCTTCGACGCCTGGGCGCAGCGGCAGGCGGCCACCGGCTGGCGGCACTGCGGGCACATGCGCCCGGCGTCGGTGGAATAGACCAGGCCCATCGTCTCGTGCGCGGCGTCAGGCCGGCGCCAGGCGCATCTGCAGGCCCACCGGCGCCATCGTGAAGGCCAGGTGCTCCGCGGGCTCGGCGCCTTCGGCCGTGCCCACGTGCGTGATCCGGAAGCGCGTGAGCAGCATCGCCAGCGCCATCTTGATCTCCATCAGCGCCAGGTAGCGCCCGGGGCAGATGCGCGGCCCGGCGCCGAAGGGCATGCTGATGCGCTTGGCGCTGTTGGCGCCGGGCTGGCGGCCGTCGAGCCAGCGCTCGGGGTCGAAGCGCGCGGCGTGCGGCACGTGGTCGTCGCGCACGCTGTCGTGCCGCATGAGGTTGACGATGACGCTGCCCGCCGGCAGCAGCACGTCGCCCAGCTGCACGTCGCGCAGCGCCTGCAGCGGCAGCACCGGTGCCACGGGCTTCAGGCGCATCGTTTCGTGGGCGCAGGCCTCCACCCAGTCCAGCTCGGCCAGCTGCTCGTGCGTCGGCAAGGCGCCGTCGGTGCAGACGCGCCGCACCTCGTCGCCCGCCCGCGCCAGCGCCTCGGGGTGGCGCCACAACAAATGGATCATCCAGGCCAGCGTGTTGGCCGTGGTGTCCTCGCCAGCCAGCAGCATGGTGAGCACGTTGCCGGCCACCAGGCGGTCGTCGATGCCCGTTCCCGGTGCCGCGGGTTCGTCGGCGGCCACGAGCATCGATTCCAGCAGGTTGGGCGGGTCGGCCCGCCGCGCGGGGTCGGCCGCCAGGCGTTGCCGTGCCTGGGCGACGAAATCCTGCACCGCGGCGTTGACCGCGTGCACCGCGGCTTCGAGCGCGCGGTCGTCGGCGGTCTTCCACCAGCGCCAGGTGGGCAGCGGCTTGAGGATGCGCCTGAACAGCGAGGGGAAGATCTTGTCGAGCTGGCGCTGGATGATGTCGCCGTCGTCCTCGAGCGTGTTGACCTCGCTGCCCAGCGCCAGGCCGGCGATGACGTCGACCGTGTAGCGCATCAGCTCGGGCTGCAGGTCGATCGCCTCGCCCGCGGCGGCGGCGCGCTGCCAGCGCCGGCCCAGGCGGTCGGCCACGCGCAGCAGCGCCGGGTGCCAGCGGCGCACGCGCTCGGGGGCGAAGGCGGCCATCACCATGCGCCGCTGCGCGCGCCAGCTGTCGCCGTTGGCGCCGAACACGCCCGGCGGCAGGCCCAGCTCCAGCCAGATCTGCTCCAGCCGCTGGGTGCGGCGAAAGCCGTCGGGCCGGTCGCGCAGCGCCGCCGCCACCGCGGCATGGTCGGCGATCACGGTGAAGTGGCGCGGGCCGATGCGGAAGCGGTAGTACGGGCCGAACTCGCGCGCCCAGGCTTCCAGCTGCTGGTGCATGCGCGGGCTGTCGATCTGCAGCGCGTTGCCCAGCAACGGCAGGCCACGCGGGCCGGGCAGCGTGCCGGCGTGGCGCAGCGGCTTGGCGGTGGCGTCCATGGCCGGCGATTGTGGCCGTGTCGTGTGCCGCGCGGCGGCCATGGTGTGGGCCGTGTCGCGCGGCCCCGGCGTGGGCTCAGTCGGGCAGCGGCGCCAGCAGGTCGCGCAGTTCGCGCTCGCCGAACCGCGGGCCGGCCCACGTGGCCGCGTCCAGCACCGCTTCGGCCAGCGCCGCCTTGCGCTGCTGCAGCGCGAGCATGCGCTCCTCGATGCTGCCTTCGACCACGACCTGCAGCACGAACACCGGCCGCGTCTGGCCGATGCGGTGGGCGCGCGCGCTGGCCTGCTCCATCACCGCCGGGTTCCACCACGGGTCGAGGTGGATCACGGTGTCGGCGGCGGTGAGGTTCAGGCCCACGCCGCCGGCCTTCAGGCTGGCCAGCAGCAGCGGCACACGGCCGGCCTGGAAGTTGTCCACGACCTGGGCGCGGCGCGGCGGCGGCACGCGCCCGGTGAGCATGCCGTGCTCGGCCAGGCCCAGGGTGGGCAGCTCGTCGGCCAGCAGCCGCAGCAGCGTGGCGAACTGCGAGAACACCACGACGCGCCGCCCTTCCGCATGCAGTGCCGGCAGCAGCTGGCGCAGCAGCTCGAGCTTGGCGCTGCCGATGCCCGCCGGCAGCGTGCCGCCCTTGACCAGGCGCGGGTCGCAGCACACCTGGCGCAGGCGCAGCAGCGCGTCGAGCACCACGACGCGCTTGCGCCGCAGCAGCGGGTCTTCGGCCAGCACGCGGCTCACCAGCTCGTCGGCGGCGAGCCGCACGCTTTCGTAGAGCAGACGCTGCGCGCCTTCCAGCCGCACGCGGCGCACGATGTCGCTGCGCGGCGGCAGCTCGGCGGCCACGTCTTCCTTGCGCCGGCGCAGCACGAACGGCCGGATGCGGCGCGCCAGCAGCGCGGCACGCGCGTGGTCGGCGTTGTCCTCGATGGGCCGCTTCCAGTGGCGCAGGAAGGCGCGCCACTCGCCCAGGAAGCCCGGCATGCAGAAGTCGAACTGCGCCCACAGCTCGCCCAGGTGGTTCTCGAGCGGCGTGCCCGTCACGGCCAGCCGCTGCTGCACGTGCAGGCGCCGCGCGGCGGTGGCAGCGCGCGTGGCGGCGTTCTTGACGAACTGCGCTTCGTCCAGCACCAGCAGCGACCAGCGCTGGCGCTGCAGCACGTCGCGGTCGCGCACCAGCAGCGTGTAGGTGGTGAGCACCAGGTCGTGTCCGGCGATGCGGTCGAAGTGGCGCTTCCGCTGCCCGCCGTGCAGCGCCAGCACGCGCAGCCCCGGTGCGTGGCGCGCGGCCTCGGCCTGCCAGTTGGCGACCAACGTGGTCGGCAGCACCACGAGCGCGGGTGCATCGAGCCGGCCGGCCTCGCGCGCCAGCAGCACGTGCGCCAGCACCTGCAGCGTCTTGCCCAGGCCCATCTCGTCGGCCAGCACGCCACCCAGGCCCAGGCGGCGCAGCTGCTGCAGCCAGGCCAGGCCGTCGAGCTGATAACCCCGCAATGGCGTGGCAAGACCGCGCGGCGCGGAGACGGGCGGCGGCGTGCCGGCGTCGCGCAGGCGTTCCACCAGCGTGCGCAGGCCGGCGTCGCCCTGCAGCGCCCAGGCCCCGGCCGCGCCGGCGCGCTCGGCCATCGATTCGGCGAGCGCGGCGCGCAGCATCTCGGCGCGCTCGGCCTGCCAGTCGTTCAGCGCCAGCGGCTGGCCTTCGGCCGCGCGGCGGCGCGGTGCGAGCAGCACGTCGAGCATCGAGCCCAGCAGCCACTTGAGTGGCGCCGCCGTCGCGTGGATGCGCCGCCCGCCGGGGGCGCGCAGCACGATGCGCTCGTCGTCGCCGATGCCGTGCAGCGCCTGCGGGTCGAGCCAGCGCCGGTCCTCGCGCAGCAGCCGCGCCACCATCGGCGTCAGGTCGAGCAATTCGCCTTCGACCTCGACACCCAGGCTCAGCAGCCACGAGCCGCTGCGCTTGGGTTGCGCCAGGGGCGACAGCCGCGGCAGCGCCGGGCGCTCGGCCTTTGGCAGCACGTGCAGCGCCTCGGTGCCGCCGGCCGGGTCGATCGTCAGGTGCCAGCGCTGCACCTCGGCCGTGAAGTGGGCGAAGCCGGGCGCCACGCTCACCTGCCAGCCGGCGGCCTGCAGCCGCGGCACCTGCTCGGCCCAGAAGTCGGCGAACGCCGCTTCCTCGGGCAGCGACCAGGGCTCGCCGATGTCGGGCGCGCGGCGCGGATCGCGCCACTGCAGCGCGGCCACGGGCAGCGGCTTCAGGCCGCTGGCGTGCAGCGCGGCCAGCGCCGCATCGCCCGGCGCGCCGTGGATGCGCGCGACGGTCAGCTGCGCGCTGCGCGGCCCGAAGCCGGCCATGGCACGCAGGCCGAGCAGGCCGTCGCCGCGGGTGAGCGTGCGCAGCGCGAGCCGCGGCGGATCGGCGGCCGGCGCCGACGCGCCAGGCGCGGGTGCCGGTGACGGCGCGCGAGAAGACGCGGGTGTTGGCAACGGCGGCGGCGCAGGCACGCCGCCATTGTCGACAGCGCGCGCTACTGCGGCGCCGCGCCCACCATCCACATCACGCCGAAGCGGTCGGCCACCATGCCGAAGCACGGGCTCCAGAAGGTGCGGCCCGGCGGCATGAACACCTGGCCGCCGTCGGCCAATGCGTCGATGTGGCGGCGCACCGTGGCTTCGTCGGCGAACTCCAGCGCCAGGCCGAAGCCCTTGAACTCGGGCGCGGCGTTCATCATGCCGTCGCTGCACAGGATGGCCTGGCCCTGCACGTCGAGCTCGGCGTGCAGGATCTTCTCGGGGTGCGCGCCGGCGTTGCAGCCGTCCATCGCCGAGGCCGGCTCGGGGTTGTCCTTCATGCGCATCAGCATGGTGACCTTGGCACCCAGCGCCTGCTGGTAGAAGTGGATGGCCTCCTCGCAGCGGCCTTCGAACGTGAGGTAGGGGTTGAGCTTCATGGTGGCGTCCGTCTCCGGTGGCGCGGCCGCGAACGCGGCTGCTCGATCCACGACGAACGCGGCCCCGGTGTTTCGACACGCCGCGTGTCGATCGACCGGCCCGCGCGGCGCCGAAGGCCGCAGCCCGGCCGCGCCGCCGGCCGCTACAGCCAGCCCACGCGCCTGAAGCGCCAGTACAGCGCCCCGCACACCGCGCCGATGAGCGCCAGCGCCGCCGGGTAGCCCCAGGGCTGCTTCAGCTCGGGCATGAACTCGAAGTTCATGCCCCAGATGCCGACGAAGAACGTGGCCGCGGCGAAGATGCCGGCCCAGGCCGCCAGGCGCTTGGTGTTCTCGCCTTCTTCGATGGTCACCATCGACAGGTTCACCTGGATGGCGGTGGTGATCGTCTCGCGCAGGCCGTCGAGCGTGGCGCTGCAGCGCACGAGGTGGTCGTAGACGTCGCGGAAGTAGTCCTGCGAACGTTCGCACACCTGCGGCACGCGGCCGCCGAAGAGCTTGGAAGCCGCGTCCATCAGCGGCAGCACGGCGTGGCGCAGCACGCCGACGCGGCGCTTGAGTGCATACAGCCGCTCGATGTTGTCGCGCGCGCTGCCGGGCTCGAAGATGCGGTCCTCGATGGCCTCGAGCTCGCGCTCGAGCATGTCGATGACGGGGAAGTAGCGGTCGACCACCGCGTCCATCAGCGCGTAGAAGACGAAGCCGGCGCCCTGGCGCAGCAGGTGCGGTTCGCGCTCGGCACGCTCGCGCACGCCGAGGAAGCCCATCGTCGAGCGGCTGCGCACCGACAGCACGAAGTTGCGGCCGACGAAGACCGCCACCTCGCCCACCGCCAGCTCGTCGGTCGGCGTGAACTCGATCAGGTGCATCACGGTGAAGACCGTGTCGCCGTACTCCTCGATCTTCGGCCGCTGGTGGCCCTTGAGCGCGTCTTCCACCGCCAGGTCGTGCAGCTGGAACTGGCGCTGCATCTCGGCCAGCTCCTGCAGCGTGGCGTCCTTCAGCGCCACCCAGACGAAGCAGCCCGGCCGGTGCAGGTACTCGGTGATCTGCGCGACGGTGATGTCGGCCAGCTTGTTGCCCTGCTGGTAGGCGACGCAGTTGATGAGCACGCTTGCAGTCCGTCTCCTCGGCGCATCTTAATGAGCAGCCGCAGCCGCTAGAGTCGCTGCATGCAGGGCATGACACGCTGGTGGGTCGAAGGCTGGCGCAGCGCCTGGCTGCTGGCGCCGCGCTGGCCCGCCGCGCGCGTCGGCCCCGGGCTGCTGCTGGCGCTGCTGGCCGCGGAGATCGCGCTCGGCCTCGTGGTCGAGCGCCTGTACCTCACCGGCGAGGCGCGGTTCTGGTGGCCGTCGCTGCTGGGCGGCTGGTTCAGCACGGTGCTGGCCGCCGGCGCGTGCTGGGTGCTCGGCACGCCGGCGGACGACAGCGCGGCCGGCCCGTCGCGCCCGGACCCGAGCGCGCTGCTGGCGATGGTGATCGCGCAGGGCACGGCGCTCACGCTGCTGTGGGGCACGGCCTTCACGCTGCTGATCCACGGCGGCGCCATGGCGTGGGTGGAGGCGTCGCCCGCCGGCCGCTGGCTGGCGTGGCTGCTGCCGCTGGCCTGGTCGCTGCTGGCCGTGGCGGTGCTGCTGCTGCGCGCCACGCCGCCGCGGTGGGCGCGCGGCGCGGCGGTGGCGCTGCTGGTCGCCGGCATCGGCCTGCAGCACTGGGTGCAGCCCGCGCGCCACTGGTTTCCGGCCGACGCCGGCCAGGCCGGCGCGGCGGCCGACGGCGACGAAGCGCCGCTGCCGCCGCTGGCACTGACGCAGACGGTGTGGGAAGCGCAGCCGCGCCTGCTGCACGAGGCGCTGGCCGCGCTGACGCCCGGCCGGCCCGGGCGCGTCGACGTCTACGCGCTGACCTTCGCGCCCTTCGCCGACGAGGACGTGTTCCGGCGCGAGAGCGCGCTCGTCGCCGAGGTGATGGGCGATCGCTTCGGCGCCGGACCGGGCCGCGCCGTGCAGCTGGTGAACCACCGCGACAGCGCCGAGCGCCTGCCCTGGGCGACGCCGGTGAACCTGCGCCGCGCCATCAAGCGCGTGGCCGAACGCATGGACCGCGACGAGGACCTGCTGTTCATCCACCTCACCTCGCACGGCGCGAAGGACGGCCGCCTGGCCGCCGCGCTCGACCCGCTGGTGCTGGACGAGCTGCAGCCGCAGCAGCTGGCCGACTGGCTGACCGAACACGGGGTGCGCCACGCGGTGATCTCGATCTCCGCCTGCTACTCGGGCAGCTGGCTGCCGGCACTGGAGGCGCCCGGCCGCCTGGTGATGACCGCGGCCGACGCCGAGCACACCTCGTACGGCTGCGGCCGGCGCTCGCACCTCACGTTCTTCGGCCGGGCGATGTTCGACGAGCAGCTGCGCGCCACGCGCGACTTCGAAGCGGCGCACGCCCAGGCGCGGCGCGTCATCGAGCAGCGCGAGCGCAAGGCCGGCAAGGACGACGGCTACTCCAACCCGCAGATCCGCGTGGGCGACGCGGTGCGGCCGGTGCTGGAGCGCATGCGGCGCGAACTCGACGCGGCGCGCTGAGGGCTTCCCGGGCCTCGCTCGCGTCGCACTGTCGGGGTCGTCCTACGGTCGAACGGTTCCTGCGCCGATGGCCGCCGCGCCCGCGCGCGCCGATGCTCCCGTCACCGGCTTCGCATGGCGGCGCCATGCCACGAGCCTTCGACACAGGAGCCCACCATGACCCAGCCTCGTCTCGGCGCGTTGTGCCTTGCCACCCTGCTGGCCTGCGCCGGCCCGGCATTGGCCGGCGGCGCGCACCAGCACGCGAAGAAGAGCCCCGCCAGCGCACGCGCCGCCGCCGCGGCGCACGACTGCGCGCGCCACCAGGACCGCGCCGCCTGCCGCCACGAGCAACGCTCGGTGCAGCGCGACCTGCGCGCCAACCCGCGCAAGCTCGACGATGCCGGCGAGAACTACGCCGCCAACGCCCGCGCCCGCTGCGAGCCGCTGCCGGGCGACCAGAAGAGTGCCTGCCTGGCGCGCGTCGCCGGTGCCGGCACGGTGGTCGGCAGCGTCGAGGCCGGCGGCGTCTACCGCGAGCTGGTGACGCGCGACAACCTCGAGCCCATCATGCGCGGCGCCGACGACATGCCGGCCGCCGCGGTGGACACGGCGCCGTCCACGAACTGAAGGCCGCGGCCAGCCCGGCCGCGGCTTTACAAAGCTTGAACCCGCGTCCACGCGACAGCAGCCTGCGGCCCGCACAGTGGCTGGCATGCCCTGCCTCCTGCGCCCCACGCGCCGATCGCGCCCTGCGCAGCGCTCGCGCCCCGCGCAACGCTCGCGCCCACCGCGCCTTGCCGCCCGCCTGCTGCTCGCCGTCACGGCGCTGGCGCTGGGCGGCTGCGCCGCGCTGACGTCGCCCCCGCCGACGGCCGCGCCGTTCGAGCCGCCCGCGGCGTGGGCGCGCGCCGGTGCGCCGGCGGCGCAGTCGCCGACCTCGCTGGCCGCGTGGTGGCGGCGCTTCGACGACCCAGCGCTGGACACGCTGGTCGACGAGGCCCTGGCCGCCAACACCAGCGTCGCGGCGCGGTGGCCGCGCTGCGCCAGGCGCGCGCCCAGGCCGACGTGGCGCGTGCCGGCGTGCTGCCGCAGGTGGGCAGCTCGGCCAGCGTGCAGCGCAGCGACGCCGGCGGTGGCGCGCCGGCGAGCGACCGTGTTGCACTCGGCATCGATGCCGGCTGGGAGCCCGACCTCTTCGGCCGCCTCGCCAGCGGCGTGCAGGCCGGCGAGGCCGGCGTGCGCGCCAGCGCCGCCAGCCTGGGCGACGTGCAGGTGTCGGTGGCCGCCGAGGTGGCGCTCAACGTCATCAACCTGCGCAACGCGCAGCAGCGGCTGGCGATCGCCCGCCGCAACCTGGCGCTGCAGGAAGAGACGCTGCAGATCACGCGCTGGCGCCTGCAGGCCGGGCTCGTGAGTTCGCTCGAAGCCGAGCAGGCGCGCTCGGCGGTGGAGCAGACGCGCGCCCAGATCCCCGCCCTGCAGACGAGCATCGACCAGAGCCGCCACGCGCTGGCCGTGCTCACCGGCCGGCCGCCGGCGGCGCTGGACGCGCGCCTGGCCGAGCCCGCGCCGGTGCCGCGGCCGCCGGCCGCCATCGCGCTGGACATCCCGGCCAACACGCTGCGCCAGCGCCCCGACGTGCGCGCCGCCGAGGCGCAGCTCGACGCCGCCGCGGCGCGGGTCGTGCAGGCGCGCGCCGAGCGGCTGCCGAGCCTGCGGCTGTCGGGCTCGATCGGGCTCAACGCGCTGTCGCTCGGCGCGCTGGGCGCGGCGCCGCTGGCCGCGTCGATCCTGGCCGGCGTGTCGTGGCCGCTGTTCGACGGCGGCGCCGGCGCGGCGCGCGAAACCGCGCAACGCGCGGCCTTCGAGCAGGCCGAGGCGGGCTGGCGCCAATCGGTGCTCGGCGCGCTGCAGGAAGTGGAGAACGCGCTCGTCGCGCTCGCCGGCAGCACCGAGCGCGAGGCCCGGCTGCGCCAGGCCGCCGAGGCGGCCGACAACGCCGCGCTGATGGCGCGCCAGCGCTTCGCCAGCGGGCTGGTCGACTTCCAGGTGGTGCTGGACACCCAGCGCACGCAGCTCAACGCCCAGGACAGCCTGGCCGCCGCCGGCGCCGACATCGCCGCCGACCACGTGCGACTGTTCAAGGCGCTGGGCGGCGGCTGGGACGCCGACGCCGTGACCGCACTCGGCGCCGCCCCGGCGCCGGCAACGCCGCTGCCGACGCCCGCCGCTGCGCAGCCCGCACCCCGCTTGCCCGCGGCCACGCGACCGTGAGCCCCACGCCATGAACGCCCCCACGCCCCCCGACCGCCTGGGCGCACCGCCCCGTGCCGACGCCGGCGAAACCCTGCGCCGCGATGCGCGCGGCCCGCTGCCCCCAGACGCCGCCGACGCGCCGGCCGGCGGCGGACCCTCCGATCCGCTGAACGCCGGCCCGGCCGACGTGCGCGACCTGCTCGACGAGCCGGCGCGGCGCCCGCTGCTGCGCCAGCCCTGGCCCTGGGTGGCGGCGCTGCTGATCGCCGGCAGCGTCGCCGGGCTGATGCAGTGGCAGGCCCGCCAGGAGGCGGCGGCGCGCCCGGTCTACACCACGCAGCCGGTGACGCGCGGGCCCATCGCGCTGACGGTCACCGCCAACGGCACGCTGCAGCCCACGCGCACCATCGGCGTCGGCAGCGAACTCTCGGGCACCGTGGCCCAGGTGCTGGCCGACGTGAACGACCGCGTCACCAAGGGCCAGGTGCTGGTGATGCTGGACACGGCGCGGCTGCGCGACCAGATCACGCGGTCGCAGGCCTCGCTGGCCGCGGCGACCGCGCGGGTGTCGCAGGCCCAGGCCACGGTGCGCGAGGCCCAGGCCACGCTGGGCCGCTTCGAGGAGGTGTGGCGGCTGTCGGGCGGCAAGGTGCCGTCGCAGGCCGAACTCGATTCGGCGCGCGCCGCTCTGCAGCGCGCGCAGGCCGAGGAGCGCAGCGCCCGCGCCAGCGTCACCGATGCCCAGGCCGCGCTGTCCAGCGACCAGACCAACCTGGGCAAGGCGGCCATCCGCAGCCCCGCCGACGGCGTGGTGCTCACGCGCAGCGTCGACCCGGGCAACGCCGTGGCCGCGTCGCTGCAGGCCGTGACGCTGTTCACCATCGCCGAGGACCTGCGCCAGCTGCGCCTGCAGGTGAACGTCGACGAGGCCGACGTGGGCACGGTGCGCGCCGGCCAGCAGGCCAGCTTCACCGTCAGCGCCTACCCGGCACGCCAGTACCCGGCGCGCATCACGCGCGTGGCCTACGGCTCGACCACCACCGACAACGTCGTCACCTATCCGACGCAGCTCGACGTCGACAACGCCGACCTCTCGCTGCGCCCCGGCATGACCGCCACCGCCACCATCGAGGCCGTGCAGCGCACCGACGCCCTGCGCGTGCCCAACGCCGCGCTGCGCTTCGAGCCGGCCGTGCCCGGCGCCGGCGCCCCCGCGGCCAATCCGCGCGGCGGCGCCGGCGGCAACCGCGGCATCGTCGGCAGCCTGATCCCGCAACGCCCGCCGGGCTTCGGCCGACGGCCCGGCGGCGGCGGTGCCACTACGCGCGGCAACGACGCCAGCGGCGCGCCGCAGCAGCGCCAGGTGTACGTGCTGCGCGATGGCGCCCCCGTGCCGCTGACCATCACCACCGGCATCAGCGACGGCCGCTACACCGAGGTGCTGAGCGGCGAGCTGCAGGCCGGCATGGCGGTGATCGTCGACCAGAAGTCGGGCAGCGCGGGCTGACCGCGCCCACGGTTCCATCGAGCACAGCCGAGCCGGCCATGCAGCCCCCGCTCATCAGCCTGCGTGCCATCACCAAGCGCTATGGCGAGGGTGCCACCGAGTTCCTGGCGCTCAAGGGCATCGACCTCGACATCCACGCCGGCGAGTTCGTCGCGGTGATGGGCCCCAGCGGCTCGGGCAAGAGCACGGCGATGAACATCCTGGGCTGCCTGGACGTGCCGACGAGCGGCGAATACCGCTTCAAGTGCGCCCCCGTGCAGCGCCTGGACCGCGACCAGCGCGCACGCCTGCGCCGGCGCTGGCTGGGCTTCGTGTTCCAGGGCTTCAACCTGCTGGCGCGCACCAGCGCGCAGGAGAACGTGGAGCTGCCCCTGCTCTACCGCGGCGAGCCCGCGGCCCGCCGCCGCGACGCCGCGCGCCAGGCGCTCCACGAAGTGGGGCTGTCGGGCTGGGAGCACCACACCCCGGCGCAACTCTCCGGCGGCCAGCAGCAGCGCGTGGCCATCGCCCGCGCCATCGTCACCCAGCCCGCCGTGCTGCTGGCCGACGAGCCCACCGGCAACCTCGACACCCAGCGCAGCCAGGAGATCATGGACCTGCTCACCCGCCTGAACCGCGACAAGGGCATCACCGTGCTGATGGTGACGCACGAACCCGACATGGCGGCCTACGCGCGCCGCGTCGTGCGCTTCGTGGACGGGCGGGTGCAGAACGACCTGCCGGTGGAAGAGGCGTTCTCGTCGGCGGAGGGGGCGGTGCATGTGTGACGTTCGCTGCGGTCCTCCGTGTTGTCTCGGGCTGCTGTTCGCTCGATCCGCGGACGCGCCGGTTGTGGGGTCGCAGCCGGGAACAAGAGCTGGGCGATCGCGGCAGGCGGTGCCCGGTGCGCTCACCGCTGTCGGCGGTGGGCGCCTGGGGCGCCCACTCCGCTGCGGTGCCCGGGCCAAGGGCGCGCGGATCACTCGCTGCACTCGCTTCGCTCGTTACGCTCAAACAGTATCCGCGAGTCAGTTTTGGAAGCGCGTGAGTACACGCGCCGCCCTTGCCCCTGCGCTCAAGGCCGGGCCAGTGGCCCGGCCGCTCGCCAGGCACAAACAGTCCACTGGACTGTTTGTGTCCGGGCTCGCTGCCGCCTCTTACGGCGATCGCACCGGGCACCGCCTGCCGCTCGACGACCGCTCGCTGTGGTCCTTGGTGACGCACCACGGTCGGTGCAGCAAAGGCGCGTGGGGGTGGCCGGCGGCGGCCGTGATGAGGCGCCGAGCAGCGCAGGAAGCCCGGCCGCGCGCGTACTCGCGCGCTTCAACAACATCTGACTCGCGGATGTTGTTTGAGCGTAGTGAGCGAAGCGAACGAAGCGAGTTATCCGCGGGCCGGGTTTCTGAGCAGCGCAGGGGAGTCGGCGCCCAGCGCCGACCGCCGAATGTCGGCCGCCGACGGCCACCCCCATGCGCCTTTGCCGCGCCAACGCCGAAGCACCAGCACTGGCCGCGCTGAAAGACGCCCGTGTTCCTCGCCACCGTCCTCCTCGCCCTGCGCTCCATCCGGCGCAACCTGCTGCGCTCGTTCCTCACCATCCTGGGCATCGTGATCGGCGTCGCCGCCGTGGTGACGATGGTGACGCTGGGCAACGGCGCGACGCTGGCGGTGCAGACGCAGATCTCGAGCCTGGGCACCAACCTGCTGATGGTGCGGCCGGGCATGCGGCTCAGCTTCGGCGGCGGTGGTGGTGGCGGCGCCCCGGCGTTCAAGGAGAGCGATGCCGAGGCGATCGCGGCGCAGATCGGCGGCGTGGCGGCGGTGGCGCCCGAGGGCCGGTCGGGGGCGACCGTCGTGGCCAACGGCCGGAACTGGGGCACCAGCATCATCGGCAGCACCAACCAGTGGCTCACCACGGGCAACTGGCGGCTGCGCGAGGGCCGCATGTTCAGCGACGAGGAAGTCGAGGCCGGCGCGGCGGTGTGCATCGTCGGCGAGACGGTGCGGCGCGAGATCTGGGGCGGGCCGGTGGGCGGGCGCGGGCTGGGCGAGGCGCTGCGCGTCAAGCAGTTCTCGTGCGAGGTGATCGGCGTGCTGGCGAGCAAGGGCCAGGCGGCGATGGGCAACGACCAGGACGACGTGGTGCTGCTGCCGCTGCGCACGCTGCAGCGCCGCGTGACCGGCAGCCCGCGCGTCAATGCGCTGATGGTGTCGATGGAAGACGGCAGCGATGCCGAGCGGCTGAAGGCCAGCCTGCGCGAGCTGCTGCGCGAGCGGCGGCGGCTCTCGGCGGCCGACGACGACAACTTCAACATCCTCGACACCCAGCAGCTGGCCGAGACCCTCTCGGGCACCACGCAGGTGCTCACCGGCCTGCTGGGCGCGGTGGCGGCGGTGAGCCTGCTGGTGGGCGGCATCGGCATCATGAACATCATGCTGGTCAGCGTCACCGAGCGCACGCGCGAGATCGGCGTGCGCCTCGCCATCGGCGCGCTCGAGCGCGAGGTGATGCTGCAGTTCCTGATCGAGGCCGTCACGCTGGCCGCGCTGGGCGGCGTCATCGGCATCGTCATCGCCACCGGTGCGTCGATCGGGCTGGCCTCGCTGATGAAGGTGCCCTACGTCTTCGACCCGGGCATCAACCTGCTGGCGTTCGTCTTCAGCGCCGGCATCGGCGTGCTGTTCGGCTACTTCCCGGCGCGGCGCGCGGCGCGGCTCGATCCGATCCAGGCGCTGCGCCACGAATAGCCGAACGCCGAAACGGCACGGCACGGCGCAGTGTCGGCTCGACCGACACAGCGGCGTGGAAAGCGCAGCGACGGAGGCCGCTCAGCCGCCCGCAGGCGACTCGAGGAAATCCGCCGCCAGGTGCGCCAGGGCGCGCACGCCCAGCAGCAGCGCGGCTTCGTCGACGTAGAACCGCGGCGAATGGTTGGGCGCCACCGTGGCCGGGTCCCGGCCCTGGGGCGTGACGCCGATGAAGAAGAAGAACCCGGGCACCACGCGCTGGAAGAACGAGAAGTCTTCCGAGCCGGTGACCTTGTCGACCACCTGCAGCCCGTCGCCGGCGACGCGGCGCAGCGTCGGCACGACGGCGGCGCTGAGCGCCGGGTCGTTCACCGTCACCGGGTAGTTCTTCTGGATGCAGACCGTGCAGCTGGCGCGCGAGCCGCGGGCCACGGCCTGCGCCAGCGTGGTCACGCGCTCGTGGATGTCGTCGCGCATGGCTTCGTCGAAGGTGCGGATGGTGCCGCGCATCTCGACGCTGTCCGGAATGATGTTCTCGCGCACGCCGCCCTTGATGGCACCGATGGTCACCACCGCCGGCTCGCGGCTGATGTCGACGCCGCGGCTGACGATGGTCTGCAGCCCCAGCACCACCTGCGCGGCGGTGACGATGGGGTCCACGCCCAGCCAGGGCGCGGCGCCGTGCGTCTGGCTGCCGTGCACGGTGATCTTCATCTTGTCGGAACTGGCCATCGTCGGCCCCGGCCGGTAGCCGAGTGCGCCCAGCGGCAGGCGCGACGTGACGTGCAGGCCGAAGATGGCCCGAGGCACCGGGTTCTCCAGCGCACCCTCGGCCACCATCATCTTGGCGCCGCCGTCCTCGCCTTCGGGCGGCATCTCCTCGGCCGGCTGGAAGATGAACTTCACCGTGCCGCGCAGCTGCGCGCGCTGGCCGGCCAGCACCTCGGCCACGCCCATCAGGATGGCGACGTGGCAGTCGTGGCCGCAGGCGTGCATGACGCCCACGTCCTCGCCGTTCCACACCGCACGCACCTTGCTGGCGAAGGGCACGTCCACCTGCTCGGCGACGGGCAGGCCGTCCATGTCGGCGCGCAGCGCCACCACGGGGCCGGGCAGCGCGCCCTTGAGCAGGCCGACCACGCCGGTGTGCGCGACGCCGGTGCGCACCTCGTCGAAGCCGAGCGCGCGCAGGTGCTCGGCGACGATGCCGGCGGTGCGGAACTCGCGGTTGCCGAGCTCAGGGTTGGCGTGCAGGTCGCGCCGCCAGGCGATGACGCGGGCTTCGATGGCGCGCGCGGCTTCGTCGATGAGCGGGGCGATGGTGCTGGTGGCAAGCGTGGTGGGCAGCATGCGGGCACGCTACCACGCGTCGCCATGGCCACGCGGCGGGGCGAACCCGCCTTGGCGCCGCGGCACGCTGCAGTTCCGCCGTTCGCGCCACGCAGGCCGTGGCCCGTCGCAGCGCGCTGGTCGCCCGCGCCGCGCGCGCCGAGCATGTGCCTCGTCTGTCCGCTGACGGCATCGAGGAAAGGCACGGCATGGCGACGGTTCGGATCCGCTTCACGGTCAACGGCGCGACGCGCCAGTACACGGGCGATGGCGCGCAGCCGCTGCTGTGGGTGCTGCGCGACGCCTGGGGCCTGCCCGGCACCAAGTACGGCTGCGGCATCGGTGCCTGCGGCGCCTGCACCGTGCACGTCGACGGCCAGGCGGCGCGCGCCTGCGTCGTGCCGGTGGGCACGCTGGCCGGGCGCGCGGTGCGCACCGTGGAAGGCCTGGCCGCGTCCGACGGCCGCCTGCACCCGGTGCAGCAGGCGTGGATGGAGCACGACGTGCCGCAGTGCGGCTACTGCCAGGCCGGCCAGATGATGGCCTGCGCCGCGCTGCTGCAGCACCAGCCACGGCCGAGCGAGGCGGACATCGACGCGGCGATGCGCGGCAACCTCTGCCGCTGCGGCACCTATGCCCGCATCCGCCGCGCCGTGCACCGCGCCGCCGAGCTGCATGCCCAGGCCGGCGCCGCGACGCGGCGGGACGCGCGGCCCCAGGCCAGGTCGGACGCGACGCCCGTCGCCACGGCGAAGGAGATGGGCGACCAGCCCGCCGCCGCGGTCCGCCCGGCCACGCAGGACGCCTGACCATGGCCACCGCCCTGCCCGACCCCGCGCGCCGCCGCCTGCTGGCCGCCACCGCCGCCGGCGCGGGCAGCCTGGTGATCCGCTTCCGCGTCGAGGCGCGCAGCGCCGCCGCACCCGCGAGCGCTGCCCGCGGCGCCACCGAGGCGGCACAGGCCGCCCCCGCTGCCCGGCTGGCGCCCAACGCCACCGTCGCCGTGCACGCCGACGGCAGCGTGCACGTGCGCACCACCAAGACCGAGATGGGCCAGGGCATCGTCACCGGCATCGCCATGCTGGTGGCCGACGAGCTGGATGCGGACTGGTCGCGCGTGCAGGTCTCGACGCTGGTGCCCGACGGCCGGCAGTTCATGATCACCGGCGGCTCCACCAGCCTGGCCGGTGCCTGGGCGCCGGCCCGCAAGGCCGGGGCGCAGGCGCGCGAGATGCTGCGCAGCGCCGCCGCGGCGGCGTGGGGCGTGGAGCCGGCGGCGTGCCGCACGGCGTCCGGCCGCGTCATCCACGACGCCAGCGGGCGCAGCCTGGGCTACGGCGAACTCGCCGCGCGCGCCGCCACGCTGCCGGTGCCCGAGCAGCCGGTGCTCAAGCCGGCCGGACCGCGCCCGCTCATCGGCCGGCCCTTGCCGGCCAAGAACCTCGAGGCCATCGTGCGCGGCCAGGCCGAGTACGGCATCGACGTGCGCGTGCCCGGCATGCTGTTCGCGTCCATCGAGCGCAGCCCGCGCATCAACGGCCGCGTCGCGAGCTTCGACGCCAAGGCCGCGCGCCGCGTGCCTGGCGTGGTGGACGTGCTGCACCTGCGCGGCAACACGTTCCCCGACGGCCAGCTGTACGTGCGCGACGGCGTCGCGGTGGTGGCCACCAGCACCTGGGCAGCGATGCAGGGCCGCGCGCAGCTGCAGATCCGCTGGAACGACGAGGGCAACGACCGCAAGCCGCGCGCCGGCCGGCTGGCGTCGAGCACGCAGCTCTCGGCGGACTTCGCCGCGGCGCTGGCCGAAGGGCCGGGCGCGGCCGCCGACGCGCCGCACCTCGGCCTGCACCCCTGGGTGAGCACGCTGCGCGAAGGCGATCCGGCCGCGCTGGCGCGCGCCTTCGAGACCGCGCACCGCACGCTGGACCTGAGCTGGGAGCTGCCGCTCCTGGCGCACGCGCCGATGGAGCCGATGAACGCGCTGGCGCACTGGACCCCGGAGCGCTGCGAGGTGTGGACCGGCAGCCACTTCCAGAGCAAGGTGCTGAGCCAGCTGCGCCTGCTCACCGGCCTGCCGGCCGACCGCGTGGTGGTGCACACGCCGCTGCTGGGCGGTAGCTTCGGCCGCCGGCTGGAGCCCGACTACGCCATCGAGGCGGTGCAGCTGTCGCGCGAGCTGCGCCGCCCGGTGCAGGTGCTGTGGACGCGCGAGGACGACCTGCGCTGCGGCCTGTTCGGCCCGCCCAGCCGGCACCGCGTGCGCGCCGCGCTGGCGCCGGACGGGCGCATCACCGCGCTCGAACACTCGGTGGCCGCGCTGTCGGTGCGGCTGCAGAGCGAACGCGTGAGCCTCGGGCCCGGCGGGCTCGACAAGACCGTCACCATCGACGGCGAGAAGATCCTGCCCTACCTCGACGCCGACCCGCGCGCGCGCCGGCTGCACGTGCGCCACCGGCTGGTGGAGCAGACGATCCGCGTGCTGTGGTGGCGGCGCGGCTACACGCCCAACCACACGCTGGTCAACGAGACGCTGCTCGACGAGGCGGCGCACGCGCTCGGCCTCGACCCGCTGGCCTACCGCCAGCAGCTGCTGCTGCCGGCGCGCGAGGTGACGATCGACAACGAAGGCGACCTCGAGCGCATCGACACCGGCCGCCTGGCCCGCGTGCAGCGCCTGGCGGCCGAGGCCGCGGGCTGGGGCCGGGCGCTGCCGCCGGGCCACGGCCGCGGCCTGGCGAGCACCGTCACCGAGACCTACGTGGCGCAGGTGGTGGAGGTGGCGCCCGCCGCCGGCGGCGGCCTGCGCGTGGCGCGCGTGGTGACGGCGGTGGACTGCGGCTTCGTGGTCAACCCGCAGCTCGTGAAGGCGCAGGTGGAAGGCAGCGTCGTCTTTGCCCTGACCGCGGCGCTCAAGCCCGCGATCACGGTCGAGCAGGGCGTGGTGCAGCAGGGCAACTTCAACGACGCGCCCCTGCTGCGCATCGACGAGATGCCGGCGATCGAGACGGTGCTGGTGAACGGGCCGGAAGCGCCCACGGGCATCGGCGAGCCGGCCTCGCACCCCACCGCGGCGGCGCTGGCCAACGCGGTGTTCGCCGCCACCGGGCGCCGGCTGCGCAGCCTGCCGTTCCAGCTGAGCTGACCGGCGGCGCAGGCCGGCCGCGCGGCCAGCAGGGCGCGCGGTCAGCAGGCCGCGCTGCTAGCGCAGGCGGGTGCGCGCCAGCCGCCGCGCATTGGCCGTGGCGGCGCGGTGCAGCGGCGCCACGGCGTGCGCGAGCAGGTCGTCGGCGTGGCGCCGATGGTCGAACGGCCTGGCCAGCCACCACGGCGTGAACAGGCTCTGCATCGCCTGCAGCACCATCGCCTGCCAGGCCATCGCGCCCTGCACGGCGACCGCCCAGCCCGACAGCGCGAACGCGGTGGGCTTCTCGGCCACCATGCGCGTGAACTCGACGCGGTCGCGTCGCGACGGCTGCGGCCCGGCCAGCGCCATGCGCGTGAGCCGGTGTGCCATCACCTGCGGCACGGCGACGGCGAGTTCCGCCGCCTGGCGCGCGAGCGGCGGCGCGCGCCGCCGCGAAACGTGTCGCTTGGCCATGACGGTCAGCCCCGCTGCGACGCCGCCGTGGCGCGCGCCGGGTCGGGCATCACGCCGGGGTCGGGGGCGCGTTCGGGCCCGTCCTCCGGGTCGTTCTTGCGCGCGCCGCGGATGTTCATCGCGGCCAGCGCCACCTGCAGCACCACCAGCGCCCAGGCGTTGGCGCTCCAGCCCCACACGATCCACAGCACGTTGCTGAGCAGGAAGCACCAGAAGCCCCAGCGCCGGCGCAGCTTGGTGCGCGAGCCGATGAGCCAGGCGGCCAGCACGGTCACGGCCATGGCCGGCCACTGCAGGAAGTCGAGCGAGTCGATGGCGGGTCTCCGTGGGAAGGGCTGTCGTCACGCGGCCGCCCCGCGAGGGTTCCGCAGCCACGGCGCGAACTGGCAAGCGGCGTACCGGTCGAGGCCCGCTGCGATGGCGCCGCGACACCCTGCATCCTTGCGGCGAATGGGCTGCGGCGACCGGCCCGGCCTCGGCCGGCGCGGGGCGATGAAGAACGCCTATCGGCCCCATGCGCAGTGCCGATTTCACGCCGCCTGCCGCGCTGCCTATGCTGGCCGCCTCTGCTGCAACCGTCACTACCCGGAGCCCGCCGATGTCCGACGTTTCCCAGTGCCCCGTCGCCCACAGCCCCGCTGCCCAGCCCAACCAGGCCCGCGCGCGCCGCCACGGCGGCAACAGCCAGTGGTGGCCCGACCGCCTGCCGCTGGAGATGCTGCACCAGCACGCCGCGCTGTCCGACCCGATGGTCCAGGACTTCGACTACAAGCGCGAGTTCACCAACCTCGACCTCGACGCCGTCGTCGCCGACCTGCACGCGCTGATGACCGACTCGCAGGACTGGTGGCCGGCCGACTACGGCCACTACGGGCCGCTGTTCATCCGCATGGCGTGGCACTCGGCCGGCACCTACCGCATCTTCGACGGCCGCGGCGGCGCGCGTTCGGGCGAGCAGCGCTTCGCGCCGCTGAACAGCTGGCCCGACAACGGCAACCTCGACAAGGCGCGACGCCTGCTGTGGCCCATCAAGCAGAAGTACGGCAAGCAGCTGAGCTGGGCCGACCTGATGATCCTGGCCGGCAACGTCGCGCTCGAGTCGATGGGCTTCAAGACCTTCGGCTTCGGCGGCGGCCGCGAGGACATCTGGGAGCCGCAGCCGATCGACTGGGGCCCGGAATCCACCTGGCTGGGCGACGAGCGCTACAGCGGCGAGCGTGAGCTGGCCAAGCCGCTGGGCGCGGTGCAGATGGGGCTGATCTACGTCAACCCGGAAGGCCCGAACGGCAAGCCCGACCCGCTGGCCTCGGCGCGCGACATCCGCGACACCTTCGGCCGCATGGCGATGGACGACGAGGAGACCGTGGCGCTGGTCGCCGGCGGCCACACCTTCGGCAAGTGCCACGGCGCCGGCCCGGCGCACCACGTCGGCAAGGAGCCCGAAGGCGCCAACATCGAGGAACTCGGCCTGGGCTGGAAGAACGCCTACGAGAGCGGCATCGGTGCGCACACCATCACCAGCGGCATCGAAGGCGCGTGGACGCCGACGCCGACCCAGTGGGACATGAGCTACCTCGAGACGCTGTTCGGCTTCGAGTGGGAGCTGACCAAGAGCCCCGCCGGCGCGCATCAGTGGAAGCCGGTGGGCGACAACGGCCGCAACGTGCCCGACGCCCACATCCCCGGCAAGCTGCACCAGCCGATGATGACCACGGCCGACCTGGCGCTGCGCGCCGACCCGGCCTACGAGAAGATCGCCCGCCGCTACCTGGCCAACCCGGCCGAGTTCGCCGACGCCTTCGCCCGCGCCTGGTTCAAGCTCACGCACCGCGACATGGGCCCCAAGGTGCGCTACCTGGGCAAGCTCGTGCCCCAGGAGGACCTGCTGTGGCAGGACCCGATCCCGGCGCGCGACCATGCGCTGATCGACGACGCCGACGTCGCGCAGCTCAAGCAGCGCATCCTCGCCACGGGCCTCGCCACCACCGCGCTCGTGAAGGCGGCCTGGGCCTCGGCCTCCACCTTCCGCGGCAGCGACCTGCGCGGTGGCGCCAACGGCGCGCGCATCCGCCTGGCGCCGCAGAAGGACTGGGCCGCCAACGACCCGGCCGAGCTGGCCCAGGTGCTGGCGGCGCTGGAAGGCGTGCAGCGCGACTTCAACGCCGGCGCCGCCGGCGGCAAGCGCGTGTCGCTGGCCGACCTGATCGTGCTGGGCGGCTGCGCCGCGGTGGAAGCGGCGGCGCGCGCCGCCGGCCACGACGTCACCGTGCCGTTCACGCCCGGCCGCATGGACGCGTCGCTCGAGCAGACCGACGTCAACTCGTTCGAAGTCCTGGAGCCGGCGGCCGACGGCTTCCGCAACTTCTCGCGCACGGCCAGCGACGTGCACGCCGCCAACGCGCTCATCGACAAGGCCAACCTGCTGATGCTGACCGCGCCCGAGATGACGGTGCTGGTGGGCGGCCTGCGCGCGCTCGGCGCCAACAGCGCCGGCACGCCGCACGGCGTGTTCACCAAGCGAGCAGGGCAGCTCACGCCCGACTTCTTCCGCAACCTGCTCGACATGCGCACGGCGTGGAAGAAGTCGGAATCGCAGCCCGGTGTCTTCGAAGGCACCGACCGCAAGACCGGCGAGCCGCGCTGGACGGCGACCATCGTCGACCTGGTGTTCGGCTCCAACGCCCAGCTGCGCGCGCTCTCGGAGGTGTATGCGGCCGCCGACGGCGACGCGCACTTCGTCGCCGACTTCGTGGCGGCGTGGAACAAGGTGATGAACCTGGACCGCTTCGACCTGCGCTATGGCAACAGTGACAGTGCGTTGACGGGGCGCTGAGCGGCGCGGGAGGGCGCGGAGGGCGCCGCGGCGCGCCAGGTGCGCCGCGGCGCCGGGCCCGTCAGGTCGCTGGCCGCTTCGCGTTTGCCTTGGCGCCGCGGCGGTTGAAGCGCGTGCACCGGTCGCGCATGATGCGCGCCATGGCACTCGGCCTTCCGTCCTGGCTGCGCGTGGCCGGCCTCGCGGCGCTGCTGTCGGCTTGCACGCTGCTGCCGAAGAGCGAGGGCAGCGACCGGCTGGCGCTGGTCATCGGCAACGCCGCCTACCAGCACGTGCCGGCGCTGAAGAACCCGGTGAACGACGCCGACGACATGTGCGCCAGCCTGCGCCGCCTGGGCTTCCGCACGCTGTGCCACCGCAACGTGGCCACGCGCGCCGAGTTCGAGGCGCTGGTGGAGGGCTACGCCGCGCAGCTCAGGCCCACGACGGTCGGGCTGGTGTACTTCTCCGGCCATGGCGTGCAGGCCGGCGGCGCCAACCACCTCGTGCCCACGGCGTTCCAGCCGCGCCAGCGCGCGGCCGACACGGTGGCGGCGCTGTACGGCGTGAACGACCTGTTCGGGCGCCTGCGCCGTTCGCCGAGCCTGGCGCAGCTGCTGATCCTGGACGCCTGCCGCACCGAGCTGAGCTTCGCCGGCGGCGCCGCCGGCCTGTCGCCCATCACCGATGCGCCGCCGGGCGCCATCGTGCTGTTCGCCACCGGCTCGGGCCAGGCCGCGTTCGACGGCGAGGGGCGCAACGGCCCGCTCACCAAGCACGTGCTGGCGCACATCGCCACGCCCAACGTGCAGGTGGAGGAGTTCATCAAGCGCGTCACCGCCGCAGTGCAGACCGAGACGCTGCGCGACTACCGCCGGCGCCAGACGCCGTTCACCTACAGCTCGTTCAGCGGCCGGCTGTGCCTGGCCGGCTGCATCGTCGTGCCGACGCCGCTGTAGCCGCCGCTTGTTCGCGCGGCGGGGGCCACGTCAGAAGCTGGCGATCACGCCGACGGTGAACCCTTCCGTCAGGTCGCGCCCGTCTTCGCCGTTGAGGGCGTCCTTGGACACCATCACCTGCGAGCGGTAGCCGCCCGTGAGGGTGAAGGCCTTGGCGAAACCCCGCCCGGAGAGGCTGTGCGCCAAGCCGACTTCCACGAGCCGGTACTTGGTGTCGAACTGCACGTCACGCTGGCTGGCGGACTGCGGCGTCTTGAGCTTGCCGACCCCCACGCTGCCGTACAGCGACGTGCCGGCCTGCAGCGCCGCGTTCGCGCTCAGGCCGACGACCGGGCCGCGCGGAGCATAGCGGTAGTCGCCCTGCTGCAGCACGCTCTTGTAGCCCAGCGTCGCGGTGAGGCCCGGCACGAAGGTCCAGCCGACGTTGGCGTCCCACTCGCGCCGGCGCGTGCCCTGGCCGTTCTGGAAGCGGTAGTTGGTGGACGGCAGCGCGCTGGCGGTGACGCTCCAGTCCCCGAAGCGCGCCTGCGCAACGGGCAGCCACACGACCTTGTCGTCCGCAGTGAGCTGGGTGAGCACGGTGCCGTTGTTGGCGTAGCTGAATGTCGTCCACTGCGACGCCATGAGGCGCAGGCCGACGGTCAGGCTCAGGCCTTGTTCCTGACCGTGCGCGACGCCGGCCGCGGCCAGGCCCAGCAGCACCGCCGCCCGTGTCGCGCGGCCCGCGCCGATGGCGCGGAACGCACCGCGGCGCCGACGGCCGCACCGTGCCGCCTGCCTTGCAAGGTGATGCGCGTGCTCCATCGTGCCTCCCGTGCCTGCCGTGCCTGACAACCCCCGTGCGATCACCTTAGCCACCCGGCGCGCCCGTGCCAAGGCCCTGCGCCACTTCAGCCTGGGTGCTTGGCGGCGCGGGCGCGCTGCCGCTACAGTCCCCGCGGTGAAGGATCTCGGCTTCACGGTCGTCGGCGTGCTCGGCCTCGCCCTGGGGCTCGGCCTGGTCTTCCACTGGGTCTATCCGCTGGTGGAACCGTCGGGCGAGCTGGCCACGCTGTTCGTGTTCGTCGCGCTGGCGCTCAAGCTGGTGCTCGGCAAGCTGTGGTCGTGGCGCCGGGGCGCCGCGGGCGCGCCGCCGGCAACGGAGAAGCAGCCGTGACGCGGCTGCGCCGGCACCGCGGCGCGGCGGCTGGGCGACGCATGGCGTGGTGGGCGCTGCCGCTGCTGCTGGCCGGCTGCCTGGCGGCGTCGAAGCCGCCGCGGGCCGATCCGCCGGCCGAACCCGCCACCAAGGGGCTCGACCACGTGCTCGGCGGCATCACGGGCAGCGTGCGCGACAGCGTCTACCAGGCCGTCGACCGCCAGCAGCCGGCCCCAGCGGGCTACGGCCTCTACACCGTGCTGCTGACGCGGTCGTCCAACGCCGCCAGCCAGCGCGTGCTGATCGAGCTGTTCGCCACGACCGTGCCGGCGCGCGAGGCCGCGATGGAGCGGGAGGCGCTCAACCTCATCCAGCTGCCGGCGCGCCAGGCGGCCGACGCCGCGCGCACGCTGCAGGCGGCGCGGCAGTCGCCGCAGGCCACCGCCGCCACGCTGATGCAGCGCCACTACGACTACGGCCAGGCCGCGCGGCTGATGGCCGTGGTCTGCCGGCCCGAGCGCGGCGCCGACGTCATGCGCGCCTGCGGCGCCACGCCGCCCGAAGGCCCGCTGCTGGTGACGACGCGCCTGCCGCTCGATCCGGCAGCGCCACCGGTGGCGATGCTGGTGGTGAACCTCGAGCGCACGCCGCCGGCGGCGCTGCGCGAGGTGATGGCGGCGTACCAGCGCCAGATCACGCGCGCGCAATTCGCCGACCGCGCCGAGGTCGACAGCTGGCGCCTGGTGGTGCTCGACCGCACGCTGCAGGCGGCGGCGCTGCTGCCCTTCATCAGCAAGGCCTACGCCGCGGCGCGCTGAGCGCGGCGCCCGGCGTGGCGGCTGGATCGAATCAGCGCGCCTGCGCGGCTGGTCGCGCCGTGCCTTGCGCGGCACCGGCGCCGCGCCCGGTGCGGGCCTGCAGTTCGTCGATGCGGCGCGAGGCGTCGGCCTTGCTCAGCTGCTCGTCGAACGCTTCGCCGGCCTCCTCGCACAAGGTCTTGAGGTAGGACTTCTGCGCCCCTGTCATGGGCTCGTCGCCCGTGACCCAGTCGTCGGGGTCCTTCTTCATGTTGCCGTCGTCGGCCTGCTGGTTGAGGTGCTTGTCGGTCATGGGTGGCTCCTTTGGCCGGTCACCGGCAAGCTGGATGCCCATCCAGCCGCAAGACGTGCCGGCGTCGCTGTGGAGCGAGCAGGCCGCGGTGATGCCACTCGCGCGGCGGCCCCATGTATCATTCATCACGTTTCGTGATGAACGCTACGCCGAATTGATCCATGCCCTGGCTGCTGCTCACCGCCACCCTGCCCGCCGCGCCCAGCGCGTTGCGCGTGCGTGTGTGGCGGGCACTGAAGGCCACCGGAGCGGCCAGCCTGCGCGAAGGCGTGTTCCTGCTGCCCGAGCACGCGCCCACCGCGGCCGCGCTGGCGGCGCTGGAGCGCACCATCGTCGAGGCAGGCGCACCCGCGCACCTGCTCGTGGTGGACGCGCGCGACGCCGAGCAGCAGCGCCAGTTCGAGGCGCTGTTCGACCGCAGCGACGCCCACGCCGAGCTGCTGCAGCGCATCCGCGAGGCACGCGGCGTGGTGCCACAGGCCAGCGATGCCGAGCTGCGCAAGACGCTGCGCACGCTCGAGCAGCAGGCCAGCGCCATCGCCGCGCTCGACTTCTTTCCCGGCCGCGCCGCGCGCAAGACGGCCGAGGCGCTGGCCACGCTGCGCCGGCAGGTGGCGCTGCACCTTGCACCGGGCGAGCCGGCGGCGGCACCGGCCTCGGCCATCGTGCAGCGCGACGTCGCCGAGCACCAGGGCCGCACCTGGGCCACCCGGCGCCGCCCCTGGGTCGACCGCCTCGCCACGGCCTGGCTCGTCACGCGCTTCATCGACCGCGCGCCGCGCTTCGTCTGGCTCGCCGACCCGGCGCGCTGCCCGAAGAAAGCGCTGGGTTTCGACTTCGACGGCGCCACGTTCACGCACGTCGGCGACAAGGTCACCTTCGAGGTGATGGCCGAGAGCTTCGGCCTCCTGCAGCACGACCCCGCGCTGCGCCAGCTGGCGGCGCTGGTGCACGCCATCGACGTGGGCGGCATCCCGGCCGACGAAGCCGCCGGCCTCGAACTCGTGGTGCGCGGCCTGCAGGCCCGCCACGCCAGCGACGACGCGCTGCTCGCCGCCGCGCTGCCGGTGTTCGACGCCTGCCATGCGGCCTATGCCACCACCGATACGCGACACGACGATGACGCCCGCTGAACCACCCGCGACGCTGCCCGCGCCGCCGCCACCCACCCGGCGCGAAGCCTTCGCGTGGTGGCTCAAGCTCGGCTTCGTCAGCTTCGGCGGGCCGGCCGGGCAGATCGCGCTGATGCACGACGAACTCGTCGTGCGCCGGCGCTGGATGTCCGAAGGCCGCTTCCTGCATGCGCTCAACTACTGCATGCTGCTGCCGGGGCCCGAGGCGCAGCAGCTCGCCACCTACATGGGCTGGCTGCTGCACCGCAGCTGGGGCGGCATCGTCGCCGGCGCGCTGTTCGTGCTGCCTTCGCTGTTCATCCTGGTGGCGCTGGCGTGGCTGTACATGGCGCACGGCGACGTGCCGCTCGTCGCCGGCCTGTTCTACGGCGTCAAGCCCGCGGTCACCGCGCTGGTGGCGCACGCCGCGTGGCGCATGGGCTCGCGCACCCTGCGCAACGCCTGGCTGTGGGCCATCGCCGTGGCGGCCTTCGTCGCCGTCTGGGCGCTGCAGCTGCCATTCCCATTGATCGTGCTGGGCGCGGCGCTGGCCGGCGCCGTCGGCGGTCGACTCGCGCCGCGCCACTTCCACGCCGGCGGCGGCCACGGCACGGCGGCGCGCGCCGCGGCGGCACCGGCGGTCATCGACGACCACACGCCGATCCCGCCGCACGCGCGCTTCGGCTGGCGCCGCTTCGCGCTGGTGCTCGTGCTGTTCGCCGGGCTGTGGCTCGCGGCCATGGCGGCGCTGGCGCTCGCGTTCGGCACCGATGGCGTGTTCACCACGATGGCGGCGTTCTTCACCAAGGCGGCGCTGCTCACCTTCGGCGGTGCCTACGCGGTGCTGCCCTACGTGGTGCAGGGCGCGGTGGAGCAGCACCAGTGGCTGACGACCGCGCAGATGATGGACGGCCTGGCGCTCGGCGAATCGACGCCGGGACCGCTGATCATGGTGGTGGCCTTCGTCGCCTTCGTCGGTGGCTGGACGCACGCGCCCCTGGGGCCCGACCACCTGGCGCTGGCCGGCGCGGTGGCGGCCTGCGTCGTCACCTTTTTCACCTTCCTGCCGTCGTTCGGCTTCATCCTGCTGGGCGCGCCTTTCGTCGAGACGACGCGCGGCAACCTGCGCTACACCGCGCCGCTCACCGGCATCACCGCGGCGGTGGTGGGCGTCATCGTCAACCTGGCGGTGTTCTTCGGCTGGCACGTGCTGTGGCCGCGCGGTGGGGCCGGCGGCATCGACATCGCCGCCGCGGCCATCGGCCTGGCCGCGGGCGTGGCGCTGTTCCGCTTCAAGTGGGGCGTGCTGCCCGTCATCGCCGCCAGCGCCGTCGCCGGGCTGGCGGTACGGCTGGCGTGGCCGGTCGTGGCATGAGGAGAAGCGACATGGATGCATCGAACCCATCGGCCGACGCGCTGCTGCGCGAGCACGGGCACGCCGACGGCAGCCCGATGACGCCGGCCATGGCGCTGGCGCTGCAGGCCAGCTTCGGCAGCGTCGAGCGCTGGCGCGACGGCGCGCTGGCGATGCAGCGCGAGGCCATCGCTGCAAACGACACCGACGCCGTCGCCGTGCTCGGCTTCGTGCCGGCGCAAGGCGGCCTGGTGAACCGGTGGCTGCCTGCCGCGGCCGATGCGGCGCCGCCGCTGGTCCCGCTGCTGGCATGGACGGCGCGGCAGCCGGCGGTCGACCAGACCGGCCGCGACTCGCCGGGTGGGACGACGCCTGCCGACGCCTTCATGCGCGCCCTGCCCTGGGCTCGCGTCTACGCGCGTTACCAGCAGGCGGTGGACGCGGCCAGCGCGGGCTTCGGTGTCGACGCCGCGGCGCTGCAGGCGCGCCGCACCCGCCTGCTCGACGTGCGCCGCAAGGGCGTGTTCGGCGCCGCCGCGGTCATGATCCCGGGCGCCGTCTGGCGCGACCCGGCCGACGTCGCCGAGTGGGCCGCGGCGCTGCCGCGCGGCGAGCCGGTGGTCGTGTACTGCGTCTATGGCCACGAGGTCGGGCGCAGCACGGCGCTGCGGCTGCGTGCCGCGGGGCTGGATGCACGTTACCTGGAAGGCGGCATCGACGGTTGGGCCGCCGCCGGGCTGCCGCTGGCCGCCAAGCCGGAGGCCGACACATGAGCGGCACGGTGACGTCGGCTGCCACAGGCGCGGCAGCACCCACCGCCGCATCCGCGGCCCACGCCGCACCGCGGGTGGCGCTGCTCTACCCCGGCGACCGCGCCATGCGCGAGCGGGCCGACCCCGCCGAGAGCCGCTTCGCCGCGCTGTTCGACGCCCTCGCTGCCGCCGGCATCGCCGCCGAGCCGGCGGTGTGGCACGACGACGTGGCCGGCGACGTGGCGGCGCAGCTGCAGCACGTGCAGGCCGTGCTGGTGTGGTGCAACCCCATCGAACAAGGCCGGCGCCGCGACCGGCTCGACGCGCTGCTGGCCGACGTCGCCGCCCGCGGCGTGCTCGTCAGCGCCCACCCCGAGGCCGTGCGCCGCCTGGGCACCAAGGACGTGCTGCTGGCCACGCGCGGCACGCCGTTCGGCAGCGACGTGCACCGCATCGACGGCCCGGCGCAGCTGGCCGCCGAACTGCCCGCACGGCTGGCGCGCGGGCCGCGCGTGCTCAAGCAGCACCGCGGCCACAGCGGCATCGGCGTGTGGCGCGTGGCGCTGGCCGACGACGCGGGCGGCGCCGGCGAGGCCCAGCCACTCCTCGTGCAGCACGCCCAGCGCGGCAGCGTCGCCGAACGCATGGACTGGCCGACGCTGCAGCGCACGCTGGCGCCCTGCTTCGCGCCCGAGGCCGGCGGCCACCTGATCGACCAGGCGTGGCAGCCGCGCATCGCCGAGGGCATGGTGCGCGCCTACCTCGTCGGCGACCGCGTCTGCGGCTTCGGCCACCAGGCGATCAACGCCCTGCACCCGAGCGAGCCGCTGCCCGGCCCGCGCCTGTACCACGGGCCCGACTGGCCGCCGGGCCAGGCGCTGCGCCGGCAGCTGGAAACATCCTGGGTGGAACTGCTGCGCGACTGCACCGGCCTGGCGAGCAGCCACCTGCCGCTGCTGTGGGACTGCGACTTCATCCCGGGCGTGGCCCCCGGCGCGCCGGGCATCGCGGACGCAGCGGACGACGCGAACTGGGTGCTGTGCGAGATCAACGTCAGCAGCGTCGCGCCGTTTCCGCCGACGGTGGTGGCGCCGCTGGTGGCGGCGCTGCAGGCGCGGCTGGCGTCGCGCGGCTAAGGACGGGAAGGCATGCCGCATGCCCCAGGCGAAGCCTTCGGTGCTGCCGATCGCCGCCGCACCGGCCCCACGACCCTGTTCCCACGATCCGACGACATTCGAGGCACCACGTGCACAAGGACGAGAACGCGCACGCGTTGAGCGACGTGCTGGACGCCCTGCAGGACAGCATCGAAGGCGATCACGTGACCGTCGAGCACGTGATGCACAAGCTGGGCAACAAGTCGTTCGCGGCGCTGATCCTGGTGTTCTCGCTGGTCTCGGCCTCGCCGGCGAGCGCCATCCCCGGCATCACCGCCATCGTGGGCCTGATCGTGGCCCTGCTGGCGGCGCAGATGATCGCCGGGCGGCGCTGCCCCTGGCTGCCAGGCTTCATCCGCCACCGCCGCCTGGCGGCGGGCAAGGTCTGCAAGGGCATCGCCTGGCTGCGCAAGCCGGTGCACTTCGTCGAGCGCTTCCTCGGCGAGCGCCTCACCTTCTGGCTGCACCGGCCGTGGCTGTGGGTGCCGCTGGTGATGGTGCTGGTGCTCGGGCTGTGCATGCCGTTCATGGAGGTCGTCCCCACGTCGGGCTCGCTCGCCTCGGCCGTCATCGCGCTGTTCGCCGCGGGGCTGATGACGCGCGACGGCGCGCTGGTGCTGCTGTCCTTCGGCATGCTGCTGGTGCTGGGCACGGTGGCCTGGCGCGTGCTGGCGGGCTGACCCACCGGTCCGCCGACGGCGCCTGCGGCCTCGTCGGCGCCGGTGTCGCGGGGGCCAGCAGCGGCACGGCACGCGCCTCGTGTTCGTCGTCGGCGTGGTCGCCCAGGGCCTCGTCGTCGGCGATGAGGAAGTGGCCCACGTCGTGCAGCAGCGCGGCGGCCACCAGCGGCGCATCGGCGCCGGCCCACTCGGCCAGCTGGGCGCACTGCAGGGCGTGGGCCAGCGCGCTCACCGGCTCCTGGCGTGCGCCGTCGTAGGCGACGTGGCCGTGGCGCGCGAAGAGGGCTTCGAGCCGGTCGACGATGCCGGCCGCGTCGGGTGCGCGCGCCGTGGCCGGCGTCGCCGTCGGCATCGGACCCATCACACCAGCCGCTTGCGCAGCTGCGCCGAGACCAGGTCGATGACCGACACCGACACCACCAGCATCAGCAGCACCGCCGCCGTCTGCGCGTACTGGAAGCCACGGATCACGTCCCACAGCACCATGCCGATGCCGCCGGCGCCGACCATGCCCACGACCGAGGCCGAGCGCACGTTGGCTTCGAAGCGGTAGAGCGCGTACGACGCCCACAGCGGCATCACCTGCGGCACGACGCCGTAGGCGACGACGGCCAGCGGGTGCGCGCCGGTGGCGCGGATGCCGTCGACCGGCTGCGGGTCGATCGCTTCCACCGCCTCGCTGAAGAGCTTGGCGAGCGTGCCCGTGGTGTGCACCCACAGCGCCAGCACGCCGGCGAACGGCCCCAGGCCCACGGCCACCACGAACAGCAGCGCGAAGACCATCTCGTTGATCGAGCGGAACGCGTCGAGCAGGCGGCGCACCGGCTGGTGCACCCACCACGGCGTGAGGTTGCCGGCGGCCAGCAGCGCCAGCGGCACCGAGCAGACGATGGCCAGGGCCGTGCCCCACAGCGCGATCTGCAGCGTGACGACCAGCTCCGCAAGGTAGTGGCGCCAGTCGGCGAAGTTCGGCGGGAAGAAGCCGCCGGCGTACTGCGCCATGTTGCCGGCGTCGCGCAGCAGGTCCAGCGGGCGCATGTCGGCGCCGCGCCAGCTGGCCGCCAGCAGGGCCAGCAGCGCGCCCCACAGCAGCAGCGTGGCCAACGGCGTGCGCGGCGGTGCGGGCGGTGCGCCCGCAGGCGCCGCCGGAAGCGCCGACGGGACGGCGCCCGCGGCGGCGGTCGAGGGCGTGACGGTGGTGACGTTCATGGCTCGGGGCACGCCGCCGGCGCGGCCTTACTGCGCGCTGCTGACCAGCTGCTTGTTCAGGTCGGCCAGGCGCTCGTCGATCTCTTTCAGGCGCCGGGTGCGCTGCTCGGCGGCCATGCCGGCGTCGGCTTCGACCTTCGCCCGCTCGCGCGCCAGCTCGATCTGGCGCATCGGCACCAGCTGGGCGTTGCTCGAGGGCCGGAAGGCGCTGTAGCCGATGACCTGCAGCACCTGCTGCTCGCGCGGCTGCTTGCCGTAGGCCAGCAGGAACTCGCGCACCTTGGCCTTGGTGGCGTCGTCGAGGTCCTTGCGCCAGACGATCGGGTCGCTGGCGATCTGCGGCGAGCGCCAGATCTCGCGCACCAGCTTCACCTGCTCGGGGTGGGTCTGCGTGAAGCGGTGCAGGTTCTCGGTGTTGTTGGTGGCCACGTCGACCTGCTTGTTCACCAGCGCCAGCAGGTTGGTCTCGTGGTTGGCGCGCAGCATGCGCTTGAAGTCCTTCATCGGGTCGACGCCGTTCTGGGCGAAGGCGTAGAGCCCGGGCACCGCGGTGCCGCTGGTGGAGTTGGGGTCGCCGAAGCCCAGCACCAGGTTGCTGCGCGCCTTGAGCACGTCGTCCAGGGTCTTCAGCGGGCTGTCCTTGTGCACCATCAGCAGCGAGTAGTAGCCCTCCGAGCCGTCCTTGCCGACGGTCTTGGCGAACACTTCGCCGCCGGCGCGGTCCACCGCCTCCATGCCGGACTTGTTGCCCATCCAGGCCACCTGCACCTTGTTGAAGCGCATCGCCTCGATGATGCCGGCGTAGTCCGGCGCGAAGAAGGCGTTGATCTTCATGCCGGTGGCGCGGCTCATGTCGTCGATCACCGGCTGCCAGGCCGTCTTGAGGTTGCTCGACGACTCGGTCGAGATGAAGCCGAAGCTCAGCTCCTTGACCTGGGCGTGCGCCGCGCCGGCGGCGGCGATGGCGGCCATGGCGGCCGTGGCGATCCAGTGCTTGATCGACATGCGGGTCTCCTCGAAAAGGTTGCGTGGATGCACGAGACGTGGGTGGGTCGGCAGCGCGCGGCGGGCGCCGCCTTCAGGCCGCCTTCAGGCCGCCAGCAGCGCCGGCTCGGGCCGCGGCTGCGGCTCGGCGCAGGGTTCGTCGTCGCTCGCGTGCGGGCGCAGCAGCTCGCCGGTCTGCGCGCCGTACAGCGCCTGCAGCCGGGCGTTGGTCAGCTCGCGCGTGGGGCCGTCGAACACCACCTCGCCGGCGCGCAGTGCCACGGTGCGCGGGCAGTGCACAAAGGCATGCTCGATCTGGTGCAGCGACACCAGCACCGTCACGCCGAGCTCGCGGTTCAGCTCGGCCAGCAGCGCCATCACGCGCCGGCTCGATTCGGGGTCGAGCGAGGCGATGGGCTCGTCGGCCAGGATGATCTGCGCCTGCTGCACCAGGGCACGCGAGATCGCCGCGCGCTGCTGCTGCCCGCCCGAGAGCGTGGAGGCGCGCTGCCAGGCACAGCGCTCGATGCCCACGCGCTGCAGCGCCTGGTGCGCGCGGGCGTGCTCGGCGGCGGGAAAGCGGCGCAGCAGCGCGCGCCACAGCGGCAGGCGGTGCAGCGCGCCGGCCATGACGTTCACCGTCACGGGCAGGCGGTTGACCAGGTTGAACTGCTGGAACACCGCCGCCACCTCGGCGCGCAGCTCGCGCACCTGCGGCGTGAGCACGCCGCCGCGCTGCACCGTGCGGCCCAGCACGGTGACCTCGCTCACCGTTCCGGCATCGGCGCGCTGCAGGCCGTTGATGTGGCGCAGCAGCGTCGACTTGCCCGAGCCCGACGCGCCCAGCAGCGCGACCATCTCGCCACGCCGCACCGACAGCGACACGTTGCGCAGCGCCGGCTGGCAGCCGAAGCTCTTGCGCAGGGCCTGCACCTCGATCACGGTCTCGTTCATGCGCTGCGCTCCGCCGTCGTCCGAACGGGGCGAATCATCTAGACGACGCGTGACGTTCCGGTGACGGTTGCATGACGTTTGATCGACGCAGCCGCCGGGCCGCCCGGCGCACCCGAAGCGGCCTCAGCAGCCGGCCAGGGCGCGCCACCAAGCGTGCAGCACGCGCACGCACTCGCCCACGTCGCCGTCGTTGACGAGGGAGAGATCCGCCTGCACCGGCGGCGCCGAGCGCTGCAGGCGTTCTTCCACCGCCGCGTCGGGTTCGCGGCCGCGCAGCTGCAGGCGCAGCCGCAGCAGCTCGGGCGGCGCGGTCACCTCCACCACGCGGCAGCCGGGCGCCTGCGCGCGCAGCAGCGGCAGGTGCTGACGCGAGCCGTTGAGCACCAGCCACAGGCCCTGCTGCAGCACCTGCAGCGTCTCGCGCCGCACGGCATACACCAGGCCGTGCGCCTGCCACTCGAAGGCCAGCGCATCGGCCCGGCGCAACTGGGCCAGCGCCTCGAAGGTGACCACCTCGTGCTGCTCGCCACGCGGGTCTGGCGGCCGCACGATGAGCCGCTGCGCGAAGCGCACCGGCGCCTGCGGGCCGAGCCGCTCCTGCCAGCGCGACAGCAGCGTGTCCTTGCCGGCGCCCGAAGGGCCGACGATCACGATGAGGCGTTCGAACCCGGTCGTCATGCGTGGTCCGTCAAGCCCGGTCGTGCATGCCCGGTCGTGCCTGCCCGGCCGTCACGCCCCGCCCTCGTCCGCCGAGCCCGCGGCGAGTGCGCAGCGGTGCGTCCAGCGCAACGGCTCGCCTGACGCCGGCTCCTCGAAGACCGCCAGCGCCGTGCAGCGCAGCGGGGCTTGCAGCGCCGGGGCGAAGTGCGCCTGCGCCGCCGTCTGCAGCGCCTGCACCTCGCGCGGGTCCAGCCCGTCCAGGCTGTCGGTCAGCGTGAGGTGGAAGCGCCAGTCGTCCAGCACGTGCGGGTAGCCGTAGCGCAGCGCCTGCGCGCGCTGGCGTTCGCTGCGGCTGTGCTGCAGCCGGCGTTCGCGGTCGGCGTCGCTCATCGGCGCGCGGAAGCGGTCGAGTTCGATGACGCAGGCATCCGCCAGCCGGCGCAGCGGATGCGTCGCCTCGACCGGCACCACCGGCAGCAGCGCCAGGAAATCATCCAGCCGGGCGACGTGCAGCGCCGGCAGGTCGAACGCCGGCACGCCGGCGGCAAGCGCCTGCACGGCCGCGAGCCAGTCGCTTTGGCGCACGCCCGGCGCCAGGCGCAGCGGCGTCTTCAGCGTGGCGTGGAAGCCGTAGCGCCAGGGCGCGTGCACGTGCGCGCGCGCCGGCGGCTGCAGCGGCTGGCCGGCGCGCGCGTCGCGGCCCAGCCAGCGGCAGCCCGCGTCCCACAGCGGGTGCGCCGGGTTGGGCGCGAAGTACACGGCGTGGCGTGCGGCGGCGGTCATGCGGCGTGGTCGACGGTCAGCTGCACGGCGTCGGCGGCAAACAGCGTGCAACCGGCCTCGACCGGCACGCCGTCGCGGTCGACGCTGTGGAAGCGCACCACCAGCACCGGCTCGGTGGCCGGCCGCGCCAGGGCGTCGGCCTCGGCCGGCGTGGGCAGGCGCGCGCTGACGGTGCTGCTGGCGCGCACGTAGTCGTCCACGCCCAGGCGGCGCAAGGCGCCGGTGATCGTGCCGGCGATGGCGAAGGCGTCGGCCATGCCGGCGCAGCGCGCCGACGGATAGGCGGTGGTGCTCAGGCCGATGGGCCGGCCGCGCACCACGGCGCGGGTGTGCAGCACCTCGACACTGCTGCGCGGCGGCAGCTTCAGCAGCGCCGCCCATTCGCCGGCAGCGGTGCGCTCGTGGTGCAGCAGCTCGCGCCGCGCACGCTCGCCGGCCTCCGCCAGGTTCTCGGTCAGGCGCGTGCGGCGCTGCAGCGCATAGTCCAGCACCAGCTCGCGCACGAAGGTGCCGCCGCCGTGCACCACGCGCAGGTGGCCTTCGTGCACCAGCTGGCGCACGGCCTGGCGCAGCGTGTGGCGGTTGACGTCGAAGCGCGCCGCCAGCAGCTGTTCGTTGGGCAACCGGGCGCCGGGCGGGAAGCGCCCGCTGGTAACGTCGGCGCGCAGCTCGGCCGCGATCTGCTCCCAGCGCCGCAGCGGCACGGCTTCGGCGGTGGGTGGGAGGTCGCGTTCTGCCGGGTCCGACTTGAGCATGGGGGCGTCGCCTTCGATTCAAGAAACTGTCACGCGGGCTGCGGATACTGCCGGCATCTTGAGTCGTCTAGATGACATCAGCATGACCTCCGACGGCCCCGGCGCGCCCGGCCGCCGCGCCCACTGGCTGCGCGTGCTGGCGCTGGCGCCCGCCGAGGCGCTGGAGCGCCACGCCGCGCCGGTGGCGGCCGATCACGTCTTCGAGTGGCTGCGCCGCCCCGAGCAGGGCCTGGTGATGGTGCGCGCCCGCATCGGCAACACCGGCGACCGCTACAACGTCGGCGAGGCGACGGTGACGCGCTGCGCCGTGCGCCAGCGCGCCGCCGACGGCGCCGTCTACGCCGGCGTCGGCCACGTGCTGGGGCGCGACGCGCGCCGCGCCGAACGCATCGCCCAGCTGGACGCGCTGCTGCAGCAGCCGGCGCTGCACGCGCTGCTGTGGTCGAGCGTCGTCGAACCGCTGGACGCGCTGGTGGCCGCGGCGGGGCGCGCCGAGCGGGCGCAGGCCGAGGCCACGCGGGTGCGCTTCTTCACGCTGCAGCCGGAGGTGGCGGGATGAGTGGCGTGGACACGCAGCTGCCCACAGGCCTGCAGACGCAGTCACAGGCCGCGGAGGCACGAATGGCAACGGCGCCGGCACCGTCATCGGCAGCGCTGGCGCACATCGGCGCCGGCTTCGCCGAGCCGGTGCACGCGGCGCAGCAGGTCTTCCGCGCCGTGCTGCAGGCGATGGCGCGGCCGGGGCTGGTGCAGACCCTGGACGACACCGCTCCGGGCGGGCTGCAGCCGCCGGGCCTGCCGCCGGCGGCCACGGCGCTGCTGCTGGCGCTGCTGGACGGCGAGACCCGGCTGCACCTGGGCGGCCGCTGGGCCGTCGAGGCCGCGCAGCGCTACCTCGGCTTCCACACCGGCGTGCGCGCGGCCGCGATCGCCGACGCCGCCTTCGTCGCGCTGCCCGCGGACGACGCCACGCCGCTGCTGTGGCAAACGCTCGCCGACGGCAGCGACCTGGTGCCGCAGGACGGCGCCACGCTGATCGTCGAGGTGGCCTCGCTGCAGCAGGGCCACGCGCTCACGCTGCGCGGCCCCGGCGTGCGCGGCGAGCAGCGGCTGCAGGTGCACGGCCTGCCGGCGGCCTTCTGGCAGGCCCGCATCGCGCGCGAAGCGGATTACCCGCGCGGCATCGACCTCGTGCTCACCTGCGGCCGCAGCCTGGCCGCCATCCCGCGCAGCACGCGCATCGCGCTGGTGGAGGACTGAAGCCGCCATGTACATCGCCGTCAAGGGTGGCGAGCAGGCCATCGCCGCATCGCTGAGGCAGCTGGACGCCGCGCGGCGCGGCGACCCCGCGGTGCCCGAGCTGCAGGTGGACCAGCTGCGCAGCCAGCAGCCGCTGCTGGTGGACCGCATCATGGCCGAGGCCTCGCTGTACGACGCCGAACTGGCCGCGCTCGCGCTGAAGCAGGCCCTGGGCGACCCGATCGAAGCCGTGTTCCTGCTGCGCGCCTACCGCACCACGCTGCCGCGTTTCGGCTGCAGCGTGCCGGTGGACACGCGGCGCATGCGCGTGAGGCGCCGCGTGTCGGCGATCTTCAAGGACCTGCCCGGCGGCCAGCTGCTGGGCCCCACCTTCGACTACACGCAGCGGCTGATGGACTTCGGCCTCCTGGGCGGCGGCGCGGCGGCCGGCAGCGGCGGCGAGGCGGCTTCGCCGGCCGCGTCGCCGATGCGAGACGAGGCAGCGGCGTCGCGTGCGCCGACCGCGGTCCATCCCACGCCCGCCGAAGCCGATCCGTCGCCCGACGTGCCGAGCCCCCTGGACCTGCTGGCCGCCGAAGGCCTCGTCGAGCCGTGCCGCCCCAGCCCGGGCGACCCCGAGCCGCCCGACATCACGCGCGACCCACCGGCCTACCCGCTGCCGCGCAGCGCGCGGCTGCAGATGCTGGCGCGCGCCGACGAAGGCTGGGTGCTGGGCATGGCGTACTCGACGCAGCGCGGCTACGCCTTCACGCACCCGTTCGCCGGCGAGATCCGCGTCGGCCGCGTGCCGCTGGAGATCGTGCCCGAGGAACTGGGCTTCGCCATCACCATCGGCGAGGTCGAGCTCACCGACTGCCAGATGATCAACCAGTTCGTCGGCAGCGCCAGCCAGCCGCCGCAGTTCACGCGCGGCCAGGGCCTGGTGTTCGGCCACGGCGAGCGCAAGGCGATGGCGATGTCGCTGGTGGACCGCGTGCTGCGCAGCGACGAGTTCGACGAAGGCACGGCCGCGCCGGCGCAGCAGCAGGAATTCGTGCTGCCGCACGGCGACAACGTCGAGGCCTCGGGCTTCGTGCAGCACCTGAAGCTGCCGCACCACGTGACCTTCGAATCCGAGCTGCAGCTCATCCGCGCCCTGCGCCGGGACCAGGCGACCGAATGAACGGCTACAACTTCGGCTACCTCGACGAGCACACCAAGCGCATGATCCGGCGCGCGCTGCTCAAGGCCGTGGCCGTGCCCGGCCACCAGGTGCCCTTCGGCTCGCGCGAGATGCCGCTGGCCTACGGCTGGGGCACGGGCGGCATCCAGGTCACCGCGGCGGTGATCGGGCCGCACGACGTGCTCAAGGTCATCGACCAGGGCTCGGACGACACCACCAACGCCGTCAACATCCGCCACTTCTTCGCCCGCACCACCGGCGTGAAGACCACCGAGCGCACGACCGAGGCCACGCTGATCCAGACGCGCCACCGCATCCCCGAAACGCCGCTGGCCGAAGGCCAGGTGATGGTCTTCCAGGTGCCGCAGCCCGAGCCGCTGTACAAGCTGGAGCCGCGCCGCGGCGAGACGCTCAAGCTGCACGGCTACGGCGAATACGGCCTGATGAACGTGAAGCTCTACGAAGACCTGGCGCACTGGGGCCGCATCGACGCCAGCTACGACCACCCGGTGCGCGTCAACGGCCGGCACGTGATGGCGCCTTCGCCCATCCCCGGCTTCGACAACCCCAAGCTGCACCAGAGCCCGGCGCTGATGCTGTTCGGCGCCGGGCGCGAGAAGCGGCTGTACGCGGTGCCGCCCTACACCGACGTGCAGAGCCTGGATTTCGAGGACCGGCCGTTCGAGGTGAGCCACCCCGGCCACGCCTGCGCCGCCTGCGGCAGCACGACGAGCTTTCTCGACGAGATCGTGCTCGACGGCGGCGAGCGGCTGTGGACCTGCTCGGACAGCGACTTCTGCCGCAGCCGCCAGGAGGGCCGGGCATGACGACCACGCCGAGCGCCGATCTGCTGATCCGCGACGCCACGGCCGACGAGCTCGGCAGCGTGCTCGACCTGTACGAGGCCGCGGGCCTGGACGCGCCGGGCGACAACGACCGCGCGGCGGCACGCGACCACTTCGCGCGCATCGTCGCCATGGGCGGCGTGGTGCTGCTGGCCTTCCGCGACGGCACGCCGGCCGCGACGCTCACGCTCTTCGTGCTGCCGCTGCTGGCGCACCGCGGCCGCCCCGAGGCGCTGGTGGAGGACGTGGCCGTGCACCCGCAGGCGCAGGGCGGCGGCATCGGCCGCGCGCTGATGGCCGAGGCCATGCGCCGTGCGCGCCAGGCCGGCTGCTACAAGCTGGCGCTGTCGAGCAACCGCAAGCGCGAGGCCGCCCATGCCTTCTACGACCGCCTGGGCTTCGAGCGCCACGGCGTGAGCTTCGTCGTGCCGCTGGATCGCGATGGAGGCGCGGCATGACCGGCGCGCTCGATCCGATGCAGCCGCCGCTGCTGCAGGTGCGCGGCCTGTCGCACCGCTTCCCCGGCGCGCGCGACGGCCACTGGGCGGTGCGCGACGCCAGCTTCGAGCTGCATCCCGGCGAGGTGCTGGCGATCGTCGGCGAATCGGGCTCGGGCAAGTCGACCCTGCTCAACGCCATCGCCGGCCGCCTGCAGCCGGCCAGCGGGCAGGTGCTGTACCGCGCGGCCGACGGCCGCACGGTCGACGTGCATGCCCTGCCCGAACGCGAGCGCCGCCACCTGGCGCGCACCGAGTGGGGCTTCGTCGAGCAGCACCCGCACGAAGGCCTGCGCATGAACGTGAGCGCCGGCGCCAACGTCGGCGAGCGCCTGATGGGCGTGGGCGAGCGCCGCTACGAGGCGCTGCGCGACACCGCCCAGCGCTGGATGCAGCGCGTGGAGCTGGATGCGGCACGCATCGACGACAACCCGCGCCGCTTTTCCGGCGGCATGCGCCAGCGCCTGCAGATCGCGCGCAACCTGGTGACGCGGCCGCGCCTGGTGCTGATGGACGAACCGACGTCGGGGCTGGACGTGTCGGTGCAGGCGCGCCTGCTCGACCTGATCCGGCTGCTGGTGGCGCGGCTGAACCTGTCGGCCGTGATCGTCACGCACGACCTCGGCGTGGCCCGCCTGCTCGCCCAGCGCACGCTGGTGATGACGCAGGGCCGCGTCGTCGAGCAGGGCCTCACCGACCGGGTGTTCGACGACCCGCAGCACCCCTACACGCAGTTGCTGGTGTCGTCGGTGGTGGCGGCATGAAACCGGACCTGAACGCGACCACGGCGACCACGGCGACGACGGCGACGACCGCGACCATGGCCCCCATGACGATCACGACCACGCACCCCGCAGCACGGCCGGCGCAGCGCGCTGCCGACACCGCCCCGCTGCTCGACGTGCAGGGCCTGGCCAAGCGCTTCACGCTGCACCTGCGCGGCGGCCTGGTGCTGCCGGTGCTGCACGACGTGTCGCTCAGCGTGCGCGCCGGCGAGTGCCTGGCGCTGGTGGGCCCCTCCGGCCAGGGCAAGTCGACGCTGATGAAGTGCCTGTACGGCAGCTACGCCGCCGAGGCCGGCCACGTCTGGCTGCGCGACGACGGCTGCGCGCGCATCGACCTCGCCCAGGCCACGCCGCAGCAGTGGGTGGCGCTGCGGCGCAAGACCATCGCCTACGTCAGCCAGTTCCTGCGCGCGCTGCCGCGGATCGGCGCGCTCGACCTCGTGGCGCAGCGCCTGGTGGACAACGCACCGCAGCTCGAGGCGGCCGATGCCGACCCGCTGGACGACGCGCGCCACGAGGCGGAGATGGACGCGGCGCGCGACCGGGTGCGCGCGCTGTTCGCCCGGCTGAACCTGCCGCAAGGCCTGTGGTCGCTGCCACCGGCGACGTTCTCGGGCGGCGAGCAGCAGCGCGTGAACATCGCCCGTGGCTTCATCGAGCCGGCGCGCCTGCTGCTGCTGGACGAGCCCACCGCCTCGCTGGATGCGGCCAACCGCCGCGTCGTCATCGAGCTCATCCTCGAGGCCAAGCGGCGCGGCACGGCCGTCGTCGGCATCTTCCACGACGAGGAAGTGCGCGACGCCGTCGCCGACCGCCAGCACGTCCTGCAGCGCCTGCAGCCCGCCACGGCCTCCGACCGCACCCGCCACCATGCCTGACTGCATCCTCACCAACGCCCGTGTCGTGCTCGCCGACGAGGTGCTGCCGCATGCCACGGTGCAGGTGCGCGACGGCCGCATCGCCGGCATCGACGGCGGCGTCACCAGCGTGCCCGGTGCGCTGGACCTGGAGGGCGACCACCTGCTGCCCGGCCTGGTGGAAGTGCACACCGACAACCTCGAGCGCCACGTGATGCCGCGGCCCAAGGTGAGCTTTCCGATGCGCGGCGCGGTGCAGGCGCACGACGCCGAGATCGCCTCGGCCGGCATCACCACGGTGTTCGACGCCATCGGCGTGGGCGACCCTTACGGCGACGGCTTCCGCTCGCGCGACCAGAGCGCGCTGCTGCAGGTGCTGGAATCGCTCGGCTCGGCCGGCCTGCTGCGCGCCGAGCACTACATCCACGTGCGCTGCGAACTGCCGGCGCCCAACGCGCTGCAGCTGTTCGAGCCGTTCGCGCGCCATCCGCTGCTCAAGCTGATCTCGCTGATGGACCACACGCCCGGCCAGCGCCAGTGGCACGACATCGAGCACGCCCGTACCTACTACACCGGCAAGAAGGGCTGGAGCGACGCCCAGTTCGACGAGGAAGTGCGCATCGCGCCGCAGCGCCAGGCGCAGTACGCCGAGCCGCACCGGCGCTGGTTCGCGGACTTCGCGCGCACCCACGGCGTGGCGCTGGCCACGCACGACGACACCACGACGGCGCACGTCGACGAGGCCTGCGCGCTGGGCGCGACGATGAGCGAGTTCCCGACCACGCTGGCCGCCGCGCAGCGCGCGCACGGCCTGGGCCTCAAGACCGTGGCCGGCGCGCCCAACGTCGTGCGCGGCGGCTCGCATTCGGGCAACGTCGCCGCGCTCGACCTGGCGCGCCACGGCGTGCTCGACGGGCTGTCGTCGGACTACGTGCCCTCGAGCCTGCTGCAGGCCGCGTGGTGCCTGCACCACGAGGCCGGCTTCTCGCTGCCCGAGGCCGTGCACGTGGTGAGCGCCGGGCCGGCGCTCGCCGCAGGGCTGCACGACCGCGGCGAGATCCGGCCGGGGCTGCGCGCCGACCTCGTGCGCGTGTGCGTGCACGACGGCCAGCCGGTGGTGAAGGCGGTGCTGCTGGCGGGGCGGCGCACGGCTTGAACCGGCGCCCGCGGGGCGTTCCTGCGCGGCCGCGCGCCGCCGCTCACCCGCTCAGCCGCCCGCTGGGCCGAGCGCGTGCACGAAGCGCCGCGCCGCGCCGCCCAGGAAGTGGATCTCGCCGTCGTCGTGCGCGCCCAGCCGCTGCGCCATGGCGATCGAGCGCCCGTTGTCCGGGCGGATCAGGCTGATGCACGCAGTGAGCCCGGTGGCGTCGCGGCCCCAGGCCAGCGCGGCGCGCGCCGCTTCGCTGGCGTAGCCCTGGCCCCAGGCGTCGTGCGCCAGCAGCCAGGCCAGCTCCACGCCGGGCCAGCCCTCGGGCTCGAGGAAGCCCGCGCGGCCGATGAGGCGGCCGTCGCTGCGCAGCGTCACCGCCCACTGGCCGCGGCCGCGCAGCGTCCATTCGCCGATGAAGAGCGCCAGCTGGCGCCAGGCGACGTCGCGCCCGACAGGGCCGCCGGCGCCGATGTGACGCATGACCTCGGCGTCGGCGACCATGGCCGCATAGGCGTCCAGGTCGTCGGCCCGAAAGGCGCGCAGGCGCAGCCGGGCGGTGGTGAGCGTCGGGATCGTGGTCATGTGTCGTCCTGCTGGGCCCGCGCGCCGAACCCCTGAAGGCCCGATTCCAGCATGTCGACGCAAGCCCGGCGCCAGGCGTCTCTGGCACCATCCGCGCCCGATGATCGACGTCGTCGTGTTCTTCTTCCTCCTGGGCGTGTTCGCGCGCCTGGTCAAGTCCGACCTGCGGCTGCCCGAGGCGCTGTACGAGACGCTGTCGATCTACCTGCTGCTGGCCATCGGGCTCAAGGGTGGCATCGAGCTGTCCAAGCAGCCGCTGCTGGCGCTGGCGCCGCAGGTGGCGGCCACGGCGCTGCTGGGCTTCGCGATCCCGTTCGTGCTGTACCCGCTGCTGCGCGCCGCGCGGCTCTCGGGGGCCGACGCGGCGGCGCTGGCGGCGCACTACGGCTCGGTCAGCGTGGTCACCTTCGCCGTGGTCACCGCGGCGCTCACGCGCCAGGGCATTCCCTACGAGAGCCAGGCGCCGCTGTGGGTGGCGGTGATGGAAGCGCCCGGGCTGGTGGCGGGCATCCTGCTGGCGCGGCTGTCGCGCCTGTCGGAGGTGCGCTGGGGCGCGCTGATGCACGACGTGCTGTTCGGCAAGAGCGTGCTGCTGCTGCTGGGCGGGCTGGTCATCGGCGCGGTGGCCGGGCAGCAGGGCACGGCGCCGATCGAGGCGGTGTTCATCGATCCGTTCAAGGGCGTGCTGGCGCTGTTCCTGCTGGAGCTGGGGCTGGTCGCCGGCGCGCGGCTCAAGGAAGTGGGGCGCTTCGGCTGGGTGGTGGTGAGCGTGGGCGTGCTGGTGCCGCCGGTGCTGGCGGTGGCCGGGGCGCTGACCGGCGTGGCGCTGGGCCTGTCGACCGGCGGCGTCGCGGTGCTGGCGACGCTGGCGGCCAGCGCCAGCTACATCGCCGCGCCGACGGCGATGCGCATCGCCGTTCCCGAGGCCAACGCCGCGCTGTCGATCACCGCGGCGCTGGGCATCACCTTCCCGTTCAACATCGTCGTGGGCATCCCGCTGTACATCCGCCTGGCCACGGCGCTCACCACCTGAGGCACGCCGATGGCCCTGACGCGACACCCCCGCCAGCTGCTGGTGATCATGGCCGAGGCGGCGCTCGAGAAGTCGCTGGCGGCCGACGTCAAGCGCCTGGGCGCGCACGGCCACACCATCGCCGACGTGCGCGGCCAGGGCTCGATGGGCACGCGCGACGGCGAATGGGAGGCCGACCGCACGATCGAGATGAAGGTCATCTGCGAGGTCGGCGTGGCCGACCGCATCGCCGAGCACCTGCTGGCGACCTACGCCGCCAACTTCGCGCTCACGCTGTACTTCGCCGACGTGCAGGTGCTGCGGCCGCAGCGGTTCTGAAGGCGGCGGCAGGCCCGGCAGCCGGGGGGTTGCCGGGGCTGCCAGGCGCCGTGGGCTCAGGCCGCTGCGATCATGCGGTCGAGCGCGTCCACGTGCGCCGCGCGCCGCTGCGCGAGCTCGCTCGCCAGGGTCTTGACCTGCGGCGGCGCGTCGGCGTCGTCGGCCAGCGCGCGGTACTCCTTCAGGCCGGTTTCCTCGCCTTCCTTCAGCGCCTTGAGCGTGGAGGCGTCGCCGAACACCTTGGCCGCACCCATGACGGTCTTCGACCAGGTGCCCCAGGCACCCGAATCGTCGGTCGGCTCGCCGCCCAGGCCCACGACGAGCGCGCGCAGGCGGCTGGACGATTCCTCGTGCTCGCGGCAGAAGCCTTCGAGCGTCCGGTAGTCGGGATCGCGCCCGTGCCGGTCGCGCGCCTTCTCGAGCGCCTGGCGGTAGGTCTCGACGGCAGCGAGCTCGCTGCGGATGCAGCTGTTCAGGTCGTTCACGTCCATGGTGGGTCCTCGCAAGATGGGTGATGGGATGGGGACACGTTGGACGTGGCGCGCGGGCATCGGTTCACGGCGCGGCCGGCAAGCGGACGTGGCCGCGCGTGCCTGCATGGGCGTGGGGCCTTTCCGTGGCCGGGTCATTCCGACGCGCGTCCGCCGGCCGCATGCCGCGCAGCCGCGCGGCCGGGCCTTCACGCCAGCCGGTAGTCGGCCGGGTTCCAGCGCGCCAGCGCACGCACGTACTCGCGCGTGTAGCCGGGGAACAGCGCCGTGATGCGGCCGTTGTCGTGCCGGTACCAGCTGCGGCACATCGTCCACACCGAGCCTTGCAGCCGCGCCTGCAGCGCCGCGTTGTGCGCCTGCTGCACCTCGGGCCTGAGGTCGGCCCAGCGGTGGCCGCCGGCGCGCAGCGCCGCCATCGCGCGCAGGGCGTAACGCGCCTGCGCCTCGATGTAGAGCAGCGTCGAGGTGTGGCCGGTGCCGGTGTTGGGCCCGAGCATCAGGTAGAGGTTCGGGTAGCCGGTGACCGTGACGCCGTGGAAGGCCTCGGCGCCGTCGTGCCAGTCGTCGGCCAGCGTGCGCCCGTCCAGCCCCTCGACACGCAGCGACTGCAGCGGCCGCGCGGCATCGAAGCCGGTGGCGCACACCAGCACGTCCAGCGCGTGCAGCCGGCCGTCGGCGGTGACCACGCCTTCGGGCACGATGCGCACGATGTCTTCGCTGACCAGCGCCACGTGCGGCTGCGTGAACACCGGGTAGTAGTCGCTGGCGTAGATGATGCGCTTGCAGCCCAGCGGGTAGCGCGGCCGCAGCCGGTCGCGCAGGGCGGCATCGGGCACCTGCGCGCGCAGCAGGCGTTCGGCGGTGGCGGTCATCGAGCGCCGCGCCAGCGTGCCGTCGTCGAAGCCGCGCCGTCCCCACTCCAGCACGTGGTACCAGAAGGTGCGCACCGCGGCGGCATAGGGTGGCACGTGCGCGAGCGCGCGGTCGAGCGCGCCGTAGCGCCGGTCCAGCCGCGGCAGCACCCAGTGCGCCGTGCGCTGGAAGACGCTGAGCCGGGCCGCGCGGCGCGCCAGCGGCGGGATCAACTGGGCCGCGGTGGAGCCGGTGCCGATCACGCCGATGCGGCGGCCGTCGAGCGCGATGCGGTCGTCCCAGCGTGCCGAATGCAGCCGCGTGCCGGCGAACGTCTCCAGGCCCTCGATGGCCGGCCAGCGCGGCTGCGACAGCGGCCCGGCGCTGCAGACGAAGTGGCGCGCCGCGAGGGTGCGTCCGTCGTCGGTGGCGAAGCGCCACAGGCCGACGTCGGCGTCGAAGCGCGCCGCGGTGATCGCGTGGCCGAGTTGCAGGTGCCCGCGCAGGCCCTGGCGGTCGAACTCGCGCTCGACGTAGGCCTGGATCTCGGGCGCGGCAGCGAAGCGGCGCGTCCAGTCGGGGTTGGGCGCCCAGGAGAAGCTGTACAGCGGCGCCGGCACGTCGACGTGCGCGCCGGGGTAGCGGTTGTCCCACCACGTGCCGCCGGGACCGGCCGACTTCTCGACGATGACGAAGCGCCGCTCGCCGCTGCGCCGCAGCAGCGTGCCCATCGCCAGGCCGGACATGCCGCCGCCGAGGATCAGCACGTCCAGCGGAGTCGAAGGCGCGTTCACGCGCCGCAGTATCGGCTGCCGCAGCTGGGCGCCGTACGGGGGGCCGCGGGCCCGGGACCGCACGCCGAACGTGGGATTGACAGGCTCGGCCATCGAACGAGAGTGGCGGCCCGATCGCCATTCCGCCGAGGTCCCCATGCGCATGCAGCCCATCACGACCCTGGTCGCCGCTGTCCTGGCGGCACTGTCGGCAACGCCGGCATCCGCGGTGACCCTGGGGCAGATCGACACCTTCAGCAGCGGCACCCAGGGCTGGGGCGCGGGCGGCGGGCCGGGAGGCAGCACGCCGCCCACTCCGCCGCAGGTCATCGCCGACGGTGGACCGGGCGGTGCGGGGGACAGCTTCCTTCGCGTGGTGTCCACCGGCAGTGGCGGCCCCGGCGGCCGGCTGGTGGCGATGAACGTGCTGGGCCAGTGGGCCGGCGACTACATCGCCGCGGGCGTGACGGGCATCGCCATGGACGTGCGCAACGCGGGCACGACCGACATCACGCTGCGCCTGTACTTCGAGGACCCGATCCCGGGGCCGCCGGCGAACGAGGCGGTGTCGACGCAGGGCGTGCTGCTGCCGGCCGGCGGCGGCTGGCAGTCGGTGCTGTTGCCGATCGGCGCGGGCGACATGACGGCGCTCACGGGCACCCATGCCGGCGCCCTTTCCGGCACGACGGTGCTGCGCCTGTTCCACGCCAGCACCGCCACCTTCCCGGGCGAGGCGATGGCGGCGGTGCTCGACGTGGACAACATCCAGGCCGTGCCCGAGCCGGCCGCCTGGGCGCTGTGGCTGGCCGGCGCTGCCGGGCTCGGCCTGCTGCGCCGTCGCCGCGCGCGCTGAACGGAAGCGCGCGGCCGGGGCTGGTGGCGGATCAGCCTGCCGTGCCGTCGACCGAGGCGTCCGTCGCGGGCAACCGGTGCAGCGCCAGGAAGCGCAGCAACTCGCGCGACGCGCAAGGCCCTTCGGGCACGGCGTAGGAGCCGGCCGGGCTGCCGCCGAACCAGGCGTGGCCCAGGCCCTGCACCGACCAGTGCTCGACCATCGGCGTCCCGTCGCCGTCGACGTGCGTCGTCAGCCGGCAGCGGCGGCCGTTGCAGTGGCGCAGGTCCACCTCGGTGCGCAACGGCCCGCGGGCCTGCGCCAGGGCCGTCACGGCGCGGCGCACGACGGCGCTGCCGTTGACGGCGCTGACGGTCGCATCGGCTTCGCCGTGGAACACGATCGTCGGCACCGCGGCGCGGCGCGCGGCGTCGCCGCCCAGCCCGGCGGCGGCAGGCGTGGTCGCCGACGCACCGTCGCGCATCGCCGCGAAGGCCGACGGCACGTCGTGCGCCGCGCCGCGCGGCAGGCCCGAGTGCACGCCGACGGCGGCGAACAGTTCCGGATGCGTCTCGGCCAGGATCAGCGCCATTGCCGCGCCGGCCGACAGGCCGGCGACGTAGATCCGGCGCCGGTCGACGGCGTGACGCGCCGCGACGTCGCGCACGATGCCGGCGATGATCGACGGCTCGGCGCCGTCGCGTGCCTGCTGCCCCGGCTCGTACCAGCGCCAGCAGTTGGCGCCGTTGGCGCTGCGCGCCTGGCCCGGATAGGCCACGATCCAGCCCTGCGCCTCGGCCAGTTCGTTCATGCGCGTGCCGCGCGCGAAGTCGTCCGGGTTCTGCTTGCAGCCGTGCAGCATCACCAGCAGCGGCAAGGGCGTACCCGCCGCAGCCGCCGACGGCACGAAGAGCTTGTAGCCGCGCCGCCCGTGCGGGCTGCGGTGCTCGAAGGCACGGAAGCGGCCTTCGCCTGCGCCGGCAGGGCGCGCCGCCACCGGAGTGGGGTCGTCGATGTCGATCACGTCCTGGTCGGCGGCGTCCGCTTCGGCTGCGTCATGCGACGTGGCATGCGCCGGTGCCGGCGACGGCGGCGTGGCGACGCCGGCCTGCGCGAGCGACCGACGGATCGTGTCGAGCAGCCTCCCGGACGCGCGCTCACGCCCGCCGAGCCCTGCCGCCGCGAGTGCGCGCTCAATCGTCCTGGTGATGTCGTCCATGCGTCGCCCGTCGAAATGTTGCAGTGCAGCATACAGGCAGGGCGCATGCCTGCGGCGCGCAGTCGGGCATCTGCGTCTTCCGCCCGGGCTCGACGGCTACCGGGGCAGCGTGCGCCGCCTGATCTCGGCCAGCTGCTCGCGGATCACGCGTTCGGCATCCTCCGGCGGCAGGTCCACGCCGCCCATCAGCGGCCGCACCTCGATGCAGCAGGACTGGCCGGGAAACGGCGCCGGAAAGCGACGTGCCCAGGCCAGCGCCTCGTCGCGCGAACGCACGTCGATGAGCGTGTAGCCGGCGATCAGCTCCTTGATCTCGGCGAACGGCCCGTCCAGCACGCGGCCCTCGCCGCTGGCGTCGTACTGGATGCGGAAGCCCTGGCTGCTGGGCATGAGGCCCGCGCCGTCCAGCAGCACGCCGGCCTTCGCCATCTCGTCGTGGAAGGCCATCATGCGCGGCACGAGCGTCGGGTCGTCGGGGAACTCACCGGCCTCGCTCATGGCGGTGGCGCGGACCTGGATCATGTAGCGCGGCATGGGTGGGCCTTTCTCGGTGCGGCGGGTTGCATGCTGCACGACGGGCGGCGTGATGGAGATTCGACATGCAGTCCACGTGGCGCGACGCGGCCCCCGGGGAACGCACCTTGCCGCGCTGGCGAATCCCCAGCCCTTGCCAGGAGACGCCCATGCCGAACGCAGGCCAGCCCAGCGGTCCCACCCAGCCCACCCAGGTGGAACGCGAGGACGCCAACGAACGCGAGCAGGTCGCCGAAGCGCTCGGCGGGCCGGAACTCGCCCACGGCCACCACGCAGGCAAGGTGGGGCGCCACAACCCGCCCTCGCCGAAGGTCGGCACGGCCGACGAGCCGGTGGGCGATGGCGGCGATGGCGGCGATGCCGAAGGTGTCGGCGTCGAACGCCCGCCGTCCTGAGCCGATCGGCGTTCGAAGGCGGACGCTGCGGCTCTCGTCGGGCCGCTCGGTGCGGCCGGACCGCCATCGACCTCGCAATGCCACGGTGCTGCTGCGCACGGCAGTCAGCACCGTGGCGGTCACTCGACCGTGACCGACTTCGCCAGGTTGCGCGGCTTGTCGACGTCCGTGCCGCGCGCGCAGGCCGTGTGGTACGCCAGCAGCTGCAGCGGCACCACGTGCAGGATCGGGCTGAGCGCGCCGTAGTGTTCGGGCATGCGGATCACGTGCACGCCGGCGCCGCTGTCGATGTGCGTGTCGGCATCGGCGAACACGTAGAGCTGGCCGCCGCGGGCGCGCACTTCCTGCAGGTTGCTCTTGAGCTTCTCCAGCAGCGCGTCGTTGGGCGCCACGGTCACCACCGGCATCTGGTCGGTGACGAGCGCCAGCGGCCCGTGCTTCAGCTCGCCGGCCGGGTAGGCCTCGGCGTGGATGTAGCTGATCTCCTTGAGCTTGAGCGCACCTTCCAGCGCGATCGGGTAGTGCAGCCCGCGGCCCAGGAACAGCGCGTTCTCCTTGCGCGCGAAGTCCTCGGCCCAGGCGATGACCTGCGGCTCCAGCGCCAGCACCGCCTGCAGCGCCACCGGCAGGTGGCGCAGCGCCTTGAGGTGCAACGCTTCCTGCTCGTCGGACAGGCGCCCGCGCACCTGGGCCAGGGCCAGCGTCAGCAGGTACAGGCCCGCGAGCTGCGTGGTGAAGGCCTTGGTGCTGGCCACGCCGATCTCGACACCGGCGCGCGTGATGTAGGCCAGCTTGCACTCGCGCACCATGGCGCTGGTGGCCACGTTGCAGATGGTCAGCGTGTGCTGCATGCCGAGCGCGCGCGCATGCTTCAGCGCCGCCAGGGTGTCGGCCGTCTCGCCGCTCTGGCTGATGGTGACGACCAGCGTCCTCGGATCCGGCACGCTCTCGCGGTAGCGGTACTCGCTGGCGATCTCCACTGTGGTCGGGATGCCGGCGATCGACTCCAGCCAGTAGCGCGCCGTGCTGCCGCTGTAGTAGCTGGTGCCGCAGGCCAGGATGAGCACGCGGTCGATGTCCTTGAAGACGCGCCAGGCGCCGTCGCCGAAGAGCTCGGGGCTGATGCCGGCGACGCCTTCGAGCGTGTCCGACAGGGCCCGCGGCTGCTCGAAGATCTCCTTCTGCATGTAGTGGCGGTAGGGCCCGAGCTCGGCGGCGCCGCTGTGCGCGTTGACGGTGCGCACCTCGCGCTGCACGGGACGGTAGCGCGCCATCGGATCGTCGGCCTCGCGGGCGCAGACCCACACCTTGCCCAGCTGCAGGTCGACGACGTCGCCTTCCTCCAGGTAGACGATCTGGTCGGTGACGCCGGCCAGCGCCATGGCGTCGCTGGCGAGGAAATTCTCGCCGCCGTCCTTGCCGATCCCCAGCACCAGCGGCGAGCCGTGGCGCGCGCCGATCACGCGCTGCGGCTCGTCACGGCAGAACACGGCGATGGCGTAGGCGCCGCGCAGCCGCGGCAGCACGCGCTGCACGGCGTCGAGCAGGTCGCCGTCGTACTGGCTGTGCACGAGGTGGGCGATGACCTCGGTGTCGGTCTGGCTGGCGAACTGGTAGCCGCGCGCCTCGAGCTCGGCGCGCAGCTCGTCGTGGTTCTCGATGATGCCGTTGTGAACCAGGCCGATGCGCGGCACGGTGCCCTCGCCTTCCAGCCCGCCGAACGACGTGGCCATGGCGTCGACGCCCGGCCCGGCCGAGAAGTGCGGGTGCGCGTTGTGCACCGCCGGCGCGCCGTGCGTGGCCCAGCGCGTGTGGGCGATGCCGGTGCCGCTGGCCACGCCTTCGGCGTTGACGTTGGCTTCCAGCTCGGCCACGCGCGAGGTGCTGCGGGCGCGCTTGAGCTCGCCGCCCTGGTGCACCGCGACGCCGCAGCTGTCGTAGCCCCGGTACTCCAGCCGCTTCAGGCCCTCGATCAGGATGGGGACGATGTTGCGGTTGCTGACCGCGCCGACGATGCCGCACATGCTGGGCTTCCTTGCTGGTTGGGGCGGGCGAATGCTAGGCTTCGCCGAACGGCGTAGACGATCAAAATGCCGTTCACGATGAAATGATTCACCATTCAGGACGGGGATCGAAATAGTCTGCCGTTCTTCCACGGCACGTGGCCTAAAGTTTCAAGATGGACCTGGACGCCACTGACTTCCGCATCCTGGATCTGCTCCAGACCGACGCCGCCATCTCCAACCTGGAACTGGCTGAGCGGGCGCTCACCTCGCCTGCAACGGCCCTGCGGCGCGTGCGCCGCTTGGTCGATGCCGGGGTCATCGACCGCCGCGTCGCCCTGCTGAACCCCCAGGCGTTTGCCGAAGGCCTGACCGCCATCGTCGAAATCACGCTCGACCGCCAAGGCGCCGAGCACCTCGACGCCTTCGAGGTCCGCGCCGTGGCCGAGCCCGCGGTGCAGCAGTGCTGGCGCGTCTCGCCCGGGCCCGACTTCGTCATCGTGCTCTTCGTTGCCGGCATGTCGGCCTACCAGGCGCTGGTGCAGCGCCTGTTCACCCAGGATGCCAACGTGCGCAACGTGAAGGCGTTCTTCGGCGTCAAACGGGCCAAGTTCGACCCGCGCATCACCTGGCCCGCCGGCGCCGTCAGCCCTGCTTCAGCACCATCAAGCCCTTGAGGTACTCGCCCTCGGGAAACGCCAGGGTCTGCGGGTGGTCGGGCGCGGCACCGACGCGCTCGACGATGGCGCCGTCGACCTCGGCGTCGATGCCGGCGCCGGCGACGATCTTGTGGAACAGCTCGGGCCCCACGCCGCCCGAGCAGCTGAAGGTGAAGAGCAGCCCGCCCGGGGCGAGCAGCTTCAGCGCCAGGCGGTTGATGTCCTTGTAGGCACGTGCCGCGCGTTCGGCATGCGACGCGGTGGGCGCGAATTTGGGCGGGTCGAGCACGATGGCGTCGTAGCGGCGGCCGGCCTTCAGCGCCTCGCGCAGGAAGGCGTTGACGTCGGCGTCGTGCACCTCGCTCCTGCCCGCGTCGAAACCGTTCAGCGCGACGTGCGCCTGCACCCGGGCCAGCGCCGGGGCCGACGAATCGACACTGGTCACCCGGGCCGCACCGCCGGCCAGCGCCGCGACGGTGAAGCCGCCGGTGTAGCAGTAGCAGTTCAGCACGGACCCGATGCCCAGGCGCCGGACCCAGCGCGCGAACAGCGCGCGGTTGTCGCGCTGGTCGAGGTAGAAGCCGGTCTTGTGGCCTTCGGCCACGTCCAGCGTGAGCTGCCAGTCGTGCTCGGTGATCGTGACCTCGGTGGTGCCGTCATCGGGCCGGCCGCGCAGCCAGCCGGCCACGGCCGGCAGGCCCTCCAGCTGGCGCACGCCCGAATCGCTGCGCTCGTACAGGCGCGACAGGCCCGTCAGCCGCAGCAGCGCGTCGGCGATCACCGGCTTCCAACGTTCGCTGCCGGCGGAGAGGAACTGCGCGCTCAGCGTGTCGCCGTAGCGGTCGACGATCAGCCCCGGCAGGCCGTCGGCCTCGCCGTGCACCAGGCGCACGCCGCTGCTGGCGACGGCGAGGCGCTGACGCAGCGCCAGCGCCGCCGCGATGCGGCGCTCGAAGAACGCCGCGTCGATGCGCTCGTCGGGCAGAAAGCTCCAGGCGCGCACCCGGATCATCGAGCTGCCGCTGTAGGCACCCCAGGCCAGGAAGCGGCCGTCGTCGGCCTCGATGCGCACGGTCTCGCCCGGGTCGGCCTTGCCCTTGGCCACGCTGCCTTCGAAGACCCAGGGGTGGCGGCGCAGCAGCGAGCGTTCCTTGCCCTCGCGCAGGCGGATCGATTTCATAGGGCGCGGATTGTCGCCTTGCCCCGGGCGCGGCCCTTGCCGGGCGCGTCCTGCGCACCGCATCGCGCCAGGAGACCCGCCATGCCGCAGCAGCAGCCCCCCATCCCCGCCAGCCCCGAAGCCCAGCGCGACGCCCTGCTCGAGGCCGAACGCCACGCCAACCGGCACCAGCCGCGCAACTTCAAGGAAGACGCGCTCGACGACAAGGTGGTCAGCGTCGAGCCCGACGGCACCGGCCCCACATCGACCGAGACCTTCGACCCGGACGACGACCGGGCGCGCGGTTCGGGGAACCCGCCGGCTTGACCACGGCCTGAACACTGGCGCGACCGCCGGCGCGATCGCCGGGCTCCTAGCGGCTCAGCCCTTGCGCCGGGCCCGCGGATGCGCGGCGTCGTAGGCCTTGGCCAGGTGCTGGAAGTCGAGCTTGGTGTAGACCTGCGTGGTCGAGATGCTGGCGTGGCCCAGCAGCTCCTGCACGGCGCGCAGGTCGCCGCTGCTCTGCAGCAGGTGGCTGGCGTAGCTGTGGCGCAGCATGTGCGGGTGCACGCGCGTGGGCAGTCCGGCGGCCTGGGCCTGGCGCTGCAGGCGGCGGCGCAGCTGGTCCGGACTCAGGCGCGTGCCGCGGCGGCTGACGAAGAGCGCCGGCTCGCCCGGCGCCGCGAGCTGATCGCGCACGGCCAGCCAGGCGCGCAGCGCCTCGATCGCCTTGCCGCCCACGGGCACGCTGCGCCGCTTGCGGCCCTTGCCGGTGACGTGCGCGGTGGCGTCGGCGATGTCGACCCAGCCGCCACCGGCTGCGGCGGCCGCGCTCGACTGGCCCGCCGCTGCTGCGGGGGCTGCTGCAGCGGCCGATGCAGCTGCAGATGCCGCAGATGCAGCCGCAGCCGGACGCAGGTCCAGCCCCGTCAGCTCGGCGATGCGCAGGCCGCAGCCGTAGAGCAGCTCGGTGATGGCGTGGTCGCGCGCGGCCAGCGCCGGGTGTGCGGCGTCGTCGACGTGTTCGGCCAGCGCCACGGCCTGCTCCACCGACAGCGCCTTGGGCAGCGGCCGGGGCGCCTTGGGCGGGCGCAGGCCGTCGACCGGGTTGCGCTGCACGCGCCCGTGCAGCCCCCACCATCGGTACAGCCCGCGCCACGCCGCCAGGTGGATGGCGATGCTGCGCGGCGCCAGGCCGCGGCCACGCAGCTGGGCCATCCAGCCGCGCACGTGGTGCGGCTGCGCCGCTTCGAGCGCGACCCCGGCGTCGCGCGCCGAGCGCACCAGCACCCGCAGCGCATCGTGGTACATGGCCAGCGTGCGCGCGGCACGGCGGCGCTCCACGCGCAGGTGGTCGAGAAAGCCGGCGACGGCCGCCGGGAGCGTTGTCTCGGCGGGCGCCGGAAGCGTTGTCTCGGCGGGCGCCGGCAGCGTTGTCTCGGCAGCCGACGACAGAGTCGTTTCCGCGGCCGACAGCGACGCGGCGCCGGCCTCGCCCACGGCCGCGGCTGGTTGCGCCGGGCCGTCGCGGTTCACGCCGCCGCCACCGCCGGCGCGCGCAGCCGCGACAGCGCGGCCGACGACACCTCGCCGATGCGCATCAGGAACTCCGTGCCCATGTCGGCGGCGTAGCGCGTGGGGTCGGGCGAGCCCAGCACCAGCAGGCCGAAGGTGCCTTCGCGTGCATCCGAGCCGTGGCGCAGGGGAATCATCGCGAGCGACATCACGGTGCCCGGGTCGTCCAGCCACTGCGCCGCCTCGAAGCCGGCGTTGACCCCGCAATAGGGCAGCGTCAGGCTGGCGGCGAAGCTCTTCACGTCGGCGCTGGCCTCCTGGGCGTAGGCCGAGTCCACGCCCCACAGCCGCAGCGCGGCCTGCGGGATCAGGAACTCGTGCTTCAGGCTCAGCAGCATGCGCGCCGGCAGTTCGCCCGGCTGCGTGGTCAGCAGAATGCTGCGCGTATAGCGGTAGAGCCGGTCGGCGATGGCCACGTTGTCCTGGCTGTTGCGGATCATCTCGACGATCTTCAGCTCCAGGCCCTTGATGCGCTCGCGCAGCATTTCCATCTGCCGCTCCTGCAGCGACACGGCGCGCTGGCCGTGCGGGCTGGCGAGCTGCACGCTGGCCAGCAGCTCGGCGTGGCGCTCGAAGAAGCCGGGGTTCTGCGTCAGGTACTCGGCGATGTCGGCTTCGGTGATGCCCTGAAGCGGGCCTTGCATGCTCACAGGTCGATCTCTCCTTGAAAGACGGTGACGGCCGGGCCGGTCATCAGCACGCTGGCGTCGTCGCCCGGCCACTCGATCAACAGGTCGCCGCCGCGGGCGTGCACCTCGACGCGGCGGTCGAGCCAGCCCAGGCGGATGCCGGCGACGACGGCGGCGCAGGCGCCGGTGCCGCAGGCCAGCGTCTCGCCGGCGCCGCGCTCGTGCACGCGCAGGTTCACCTCGGTACGCGACAGCACCTGCAGGAAGCCCACGTTCACCCGGCGTGGAAAGCGCGGGTGGTGCTCGATCAGCGGCCCGAGCTGGCCCACCGGCGCACGCGCGACGTCGTCGACACGCGTCACCGCGTGCGGGTTGCCCATCGACAGCACGGCGAAGGCCCAGCCTTCGAGCGGCCAGCGCTCGAAGCCGCCTTCGGTCAGTGCCGCGAGACCTTCGGCGTCGAACGGCACCTGCCCCAGCGCGAACACCGGCCGGTTCATGTCGACGGTGACGCGGCCGTCGTCGCGCAACTGCAGCTCGAGCACGTTGTTGACGGTCTCGACGCGGATCGTGCGCTTCGGGCTCAGGCCGCGCTCGTGCACGTAGCGCACGAAGCAGCGCGCGCCGTTGCCGCAGTGCTCGACCTCGTCGCCGCTGCTGTTGAGGATGCGGTAGCGGAAGTCGATGCCCGGGGTGGTGCTGGGCTCCACCAGCAGGATCTGGTCGGCGCCGACGCCGAAGCGGCGGTCGGCCAGGCGGCGCGCCTGCTCGGCGCTCAGGTTCACCGGCGCACGCAGGCCGTCGAGCACGACGAAGTCGTTGCCCGCGCCCTGCATCTTGGTGAACTGCAACCGCATCGGCGGCGATTGTCGTTCACACGTCGGGCCGGGGTGTCGCCGACACCCGCCCGCGGTGGCGCCCGGCGACGAATGCGGGCGACGGCGCCGCTCAGTACACCGGCGGCGCGCCCGCCGGCCGCGTCTTGAAGCGCTTGTGCACCCAGAAGTACTGCGCCGGCTGCAGCCGCACCTGCTGCTCGATGAAGGCGTTCATGCGCGCCGCGTCGGCCAGCGGGTCGTCGCTGGGCCAGTCGGTCCAGGGCTCGAGGAAGCGCACGCGCCAGCCCTCGCCGCCGGGCAGGAACTCCGCCACCACCGGCTGCACCGTCATGCGCAGGCTCCGGGCGATGCGGCTCGGCGCCAGCAGCGTGGCGGCGGGCTGGCCGAAGAAGGGCACGAAGTCGGCGTCGCGCAGGCCGAAGTCCATGTCGGGCGGGTTGAAGAACACCAGGCCGCGGCGGATGAGGCGCACGATGGCCCGCGCGCCGTCGCCGCGGGTCAGGAACTCGGCCGTGCCGAAGCGGCTGCGGCCGCGCAGCAGGGCGCGGTCCATGACGGCATTGCTCTGCTCGGCGTAGACGTCGAAGGCGGCGCGGCCCTGGTACAACTGCGTCGCCATGCCGGCCACCTCGATGCCGATGAAGTGCGGCGCCAGCCACATCACCGCCGTCTCGGGATGGCGCTCGGCATAGCGCACGTCGCCCTCGACGTGCACCAGGCGCTTCAGCCGTTCGCGGCTGGCGTGCCAGAGCACGCCGCGCTCGAGCACGCTGCGGCCGAGCCACTCGAAGTGCTCGCGCACCAGGGCGTGGCGCTCGGCTTCGGCCAGCCCGGGGAAACACAGCGCGACGTTGCGCCGCGCGACGTGGCGGCGGCTCTTCATCGTCGCGTGCAGCAGGCGGCCGAAGCCGCGGCCGACGATGGCCAGCAGCGGCAGCGGCAGGAAGTGCAGCAGCCACACCAGCGCCAGCAGCACGCGGGCGGCGCCGTTGGCTGCGGCCGTCTTCAGGCGCTTCGTCGCGCCGCCGCCATGGGCAGATGGCGCCGTCATGCCGCGGCCGCCGGAGCGCCCGAGGCGCCCGACGCGTCGGCGCGGTCGGGCTGGTCGGGCTGGCGCGGCTGCTTGTAGCGGTGGTAGCCCCACAGGTACTGCGACGGCTTCTGCAGGATGACGGCTTCCATGCTGCGGTTGATGGCCAGCGCCGCGGCCGCCTCGTCGGCGGCGTCGTCGCCGGTGCGCGGGGGCAGCGGGCAGGCCAGCTCCAGCGGTCGGACGACGTAGCCGGCGCCGCGCGGCAGGCGTTCGGTCCACAGCACGCCGACCGCCGCGCCCGTCTGCTGCACCAGGCGCGCCGCCAGCGTCATGGTGTAGGCCGGCTGGCCGAAGAACGGCACCCACACGCCCATGCCGGCCGGCGGCACCTGGTCGGGCAGCAGGCCCACCGTCTCGCCGCGGCGCAGGGCGCGCAGCAGAAGGCGCACGCCGGCCAGGTTGGCCGGCGCCGTCGCCAGGGCCGGGCGGGCCCGGGCCGTCTCCTCCAGCCGGCGCAGCCAGGCCTTGCGCGCCGGGCGGTACAGCACGGTGAGCGGCTGGCGCGCGCCGAAACGCTCGGCGTACGCCTGGGCGCTGACCTCGAAGCTGCCCATGTGCGGCGTCAGCAGCACCAGCCCCTTGCCGCGCGCGAGCATCGCCTCGAGCAGCTCGGGGTTCGCCCAGCGCAGCGGGTCGGCGATGGGCCGTTCGCGCGGCCGCAGCCACAGCCGCGGCAGCTCCATCGTCAGCCGGCCGGCCTCGGCCACCGCGGCGCGGCGGTCGGCGCCGTGCACGCCGGCGAGCCCGGCGTTGGCGACGAGGCGCGCGCGGTAGCTCGGCGACAGCGCGTACGCCAGCCAGCCCAGGAGCCCGCCGGCAGCGTGCAGAAAGCGCAGGGAACGCCGGGACAGCCAGGCGAGCAGGAACGACATGCGTGGAGAGGAAACTACAATCGGCCGGTCGCCGAGTTAAAGGACAACTTGCGGGGCGACGCGAAGGGGCAAGCATAGCGAGCCCCTCCGACGGGCCGGCCGGCACGACGCGTGGCGTCGCGCAGGCGGGTCAATCCAAACCGCTAAAGCGTTCGCCGCGGCTCCGGAGCACACACCACCGCCAGCGACGACGCAGTCGGTGGGTTTCACGTGCAACTTCCAGCGGAGCTTCTCTCAGTGGCGAACGACTTCCTCTTCACCAGCGAATCGGTGTCCGAAGGCCATCCCGACAAGGTGGCCGACCAGATCTCGGACGCCATCCTCGATGCCATCTTCCGGCAGGACCCGAAGAGCCGGGTCGCCGCGGAGACGCTGTGCAACACGGGCCTCGTGGTGCTGGCCGGCGAGATCACGACCAACGCCCACGTGGACTACATCCAGGTGGCGCGCGACACGATCAAGCGCATCGGCTACGACAACACCGAGTACGGCATCGACTACAAGGGGTGCGCCGTGCTCGTGGCCTACGACAAGCAGAGCAACGACATCGCCCAGGGCGTGGACCACGCCAGCGACGACTACCTCAACATCGGCGCCGGGGACCAGGGCCTGATGTTCGGCTACGCCTGCGACGAGACGCCCGAGCTGATGCCGGCGCCCATCTACTACGCGCACCGCCTCGTCGAGCGCCAGGCCCAGCTGCGCAAGGACGGCCGGCTGCCCTTCCTGCGGCCGGACGCCAAGAGCCAGGTGACGATGCGCTACGTCGACGGCAAGCCGCACTCGATCGACACCGTGGTGCTCTCCAGCCAGCACGCGCCCGAGATGAGCGACGGCACGAAGATGAAGCCGGCGTTCACCGAGGCGGTGATCGAGGAGATCATCAAGCCGGTGCTGCCCAAGGAGTGGCTGAAGGACACGAAGTACCTGATCAACCCGACCGGCCGCTTCGTCATCGGCGGCCCGCAGGGCGATTGCGGCCTCACCGGCCGCAAGATCATCGTCGACACCTACGGCGGCGCCTGCCCGCACGGCGGCGGCGCCTTCAGCGGCAAGGACCCGAGCAAGGTCGACCGCTCGGCGGCGTACGCCGCGCGCTACGTCGCCAAGAACATCGTCGCCGCCGGCCTGGCGCGCCAGTGCCAGATCCAGGTGGCCTACGCCATCGGCGTGGCGCGGCCGATGAACGTCACGGTCTACACCGAAGGCACGGGCGTCATCGCCGACGACAAGATCGCCGCGATCGTGAACGAGATCTTCGACCTGCGGCCCAAGGGCATCATCCAGATGCTCGACCTGCTGCGCCCCATCTACCAGAAGACGGCGGCCTACGGCCACTTCGGGCGCGAGGAACCGGAGTTCAGCTGGGAGCGGACCGACAAGGCCGACGCGCTCCGCGCGGCCGCGGGCCTGTAAGGCCCTCGCACGCACGGCGCGGGCGACCGGAAGGGCCGCCCGCAGGCTGCGCTCAGACGTACCAGCGGGGCGCCCGGTTCGCCAGGCGCCACACGAGCGCGGCGGTCGCGGCCAGCAGCAGGCCCATGCCGGCCTTGCGCAGGCCCGAGGCCGGGCGGCGCGACGGGATCGCGAAGGATCGATCCTCGACGCGGCCCCGCGCGTCCGCCGCGCCCGACACGGAGACCGCCGTGCCCGCGGCTGCCGCTGCACCGGCAGCGGCCGACGGGTCCGGGACGCTGCCCTGCGTGGCGTCGGGAATCTCGGCCGCCGTCTTGACCTGCGTGCCGTCGGCGCCCGCCAGGCCGCGCCGCGAGCCGTAGGTGTTGGCGTAGATCCAGGTGAACTCGGCGCCGATCAGGAAGATCTGCGCCGAGTAGTACACCCAGACGAAGACCACGATCACCGAGCCGGCGGCGCCCCAGCCCGAGGCGACGCCGCTCTTGCCGATGTACAGCCCGATGAGCCAGCGGCCCACGGTGAACAGGGCCGCGGTGACGACCGCACCCACCCACACGTCGCGCCACTGCACGTGCACGCGCGGCATGAACTTGTAGATCAGCGCGAACACCGCCGTGGTCATGGCGAAGCCGAGCGCCAGGTCGACCAGCCGCGCCAGCACCTGCCAGCCTTCGAAGGCCCCGGCCCACCACTTGCCCAGCGCGGCCAGCGCGGCGCTGGCCACCAGCGACACCATCAGCAGGAAGGCGATGCCGAGGATCATGCCGAACGACAGCAGCCGGGTGCGCAGCAGCGTCCACACGCCGCCGCTGCGCTCGCGCGCCGGGGCGCGCCAGATGCGGTCGAGCGCGTTCTGCAGCTCGGCGAACACGGTGGTCGCACCGATGAGCACGACGATCACGCCGACCACCGTGGAGGTGATGCTGCCGGCGGTGGGCGCCACGCTGGCCAGCACGCCTTCGATGGCGCGGGCCGCGTCGGCGCCGACGAGGCCGCTGATCTCGTTGAACAGTTCGCCGCGCACGGCGTCCTCGCCGAACACCAGCCCGGCCACCGAGATGACGATCAACAGCAGCGGCGCCATCGAGAACACGCTGTAGTACGACAGCGCCGCGCCCATGCTCGGCGCATAGTCCGCCACCCAGGCGGCCGCGGCCTGTTTCGCCAGGCCCCACCAGGCCTTGAAGCCGCGCGGGCGCGCCTCTGCCGCCGGGGCCACCACCACCGTCTCGTCCATCGCCTGCCTTTCGTCGCGGGGCAGGTCGCGCGGCCACGCGCACCCACCGACGGCAGGTGATGGAGCACGCCGCGTGCCGGGCCCGGCGGCGCTCGGCCCGGCTCGGCGTTCAGCCCGGCGCGGCGCCCAGGCCGGCCGCGGTGCGCCGGCGCATGATCCAGTTGAACAGCGGCGTGGCCATCAGCGTGGTCACCACCGCCATCAGCACCAGCACCGAGAACAGCCCCGGCAGGATGACGCCGGCGGCCAGGCCGATGTTGATGATGATGAGCTCCATCAGCCCGCGCGCGTTCATCAGCGCGCCGATCGCCATGGCGTCGGTGTTGGGCTCGCCGTTGAGGCGCGCGGCGGCCCAGCAGGCGACGAGCTTGCCGCCGAACGACGCCGCCAGGATGGCCAGCGCGGCGACGAAGATCGCCGGCTCGAACAGCATGTCCAGCCGCGTGTTCAGCCCCGAGTAGGTGAAGAACATCGGCAGCAGGAACACCACCACGAAGGGCTGCAGCGTGGCGCGCAGGCGCTCGGTGAGCGGGCCGCGCGGCATCACGCAGCCGAGCAGGAAGCCGCCGAAGACGGCATGGATGCCGATGGCGTCCATGGCGAAGGCGCTCAGGCAGAACAGCACCAGCACCGCGGCCAGCACGCTGCTGGGCAGCGGTGCGTCGGGCCGGACCCAGCGCGCCAGCCGCTGCAGCAGCCGGCGGCCGGCGAACATCATGAACAGCGCGAAGGCCACGCCGCCGCCGATGGCCAGCCAGGCACCGCCCCAGCTGCCGCCGAAGCTGGCCAGCACGATCGCCAGGATGCACCAGGCCGCCGCGTCGTCCACCGCGCCGGCGGTCAGCGCCAGCGTGCCCAGCGAGGTGCCGGCCAGGCCGCGCTCCTGGATGATGCGCGCGAGCATCGGGAACGCGGTGATGGCGATCGCCGCGCCCAGGAACAGCGTCGCCTCGGCGAGCCGCGTCTTCTCGGCGAAGAGCCCCGGCACGGTGTGCAGCCACGGCGTGATCGCCAGCGCCAGCACGAACGGCACCCCGATGCCCGCGGCCGAGACGCTGAGCGCGCTGCGCGCCCGGGCCCTGAACTGGTCGGCGCGGAACTCGGTGCCCACCAGGAACATGTACAGCCCCACGCCCAGCTGCGCCATCACGTAGAGCGTGCCCATCGTCGCCTGGGGAAACAGCGCCTGCTGCCACTGCGGCAGCAGCAGGCCGAAGAGCGACGGCCCGAGCAGCACCCCGGCGATCATCTCGCCCACCACCTGCGGCTGCCCCAGCCGCTGCGCCAGCCGGCCCACAAGCTGGGCCACCAGCACGATGACCGCGGCCTGGGCGAAGAAATAGACGGACAGCTGGGCGGTGGGCATGCGGCGGGCGGCGGGTGCCGGCGGACGACGGGACGCGCGATTGTCGCGGCAGCGGCGACGCCCTGCCTGCCTGCCGCGCACCGGCGGCGCGGGCGCAGGCCCCCGCGACCCCGGTGCGGCCCTGCAGCGGGTCAGCCGCCGGCCGGCAGGGCAGCGGGCACCAGCGCCAGCAGCGCCCGGTTCACCGCGTTGTGCTGCAGGAAGCCGGGACGGAAGGGCTCCGGCACGTGGCCGTCGTGCAGCGCCATCACCCAGCGCCGGCCGTCGTCCAGCAGGCGCGCGGCCTCGGCGCCGCGCCCCAGCGCGGCGTGCACGCGGGCGGCGACCCACCACAGTTCGCCGAGGTAGAAGCTTTCCGGCTGGTGGCGCGCCGACAGCGCCAGCGCCGCCTCGACGTGCGGCAGCGCGCGCGTCCACGCGCCCTGCGCCGCGGCGCAGCCGGCGGCGCGCACGTGTGCCGACATCGCCAGGCCGAAGCGCTCCTGCACCGCGGCCCACACCGCCAGGCCGGCGGCCATGGCCTCGCCTTCCTCCGCCGGCACGATGCGTGTGGCAAACAGCGTGGCGATGCGGTGGAACACGTCGTCCGGGTTGGGCACCAGCGCCAGCGCGGCGCGGATCGCCGGCTCGGCCTCGGCGCTGCCGCGCAGGTGCAGCAGCTCGGCCTCGAGCACGCGCTGGAACATCGCCACGCCGGGCGGCACCCCTGGGCGCGCCTGCGCCAGCGCCTGCTGCGCGCGTGCCGGCTGGCCGAGGAAGATGAACAGCAGCGCCAGGCGCTGCGCCGTCATCGTCACGTCGGTGGCCGAGCCTTCCTGCTGGAAGCCGGCCAGCGCCTCCTCCAGCAGCGGCAGCGCCTCGGCGTAGCGGCCGGTGTCGCGCAGGCGGTGGGCGTGCGGCGCCTGCATCTGCAGCAGGCGGATGCGGCCGACCTCGCCGCTGTCGAGCGCAATGCGGCGCGCCTGCGCCGACATCTCGCACGCCGCGGCGACCTGCCCCAGCTTGGCCTGCCCGGCGGCGGCGTTGGAGAGCGATCGCCACAGCATGTCGGGCCGGCCGGCGGCACGCGCCAGCGCCTGGCAGGTGGCCCAGCCCTGCGCGGCGTCGCGCAGCCGGCCGGCGTAGTCCAGCGCCAGGGAGCGCGCTTCCCAGTACGACCAGCGTTGCTCGAGATCCGGCAGCTCGTCGATCCAGGCGAGGTACGGCTCGAGCACCTGCACGCCTTCGGCCATGCGGCGCGCGTCGCCGAGGGCGCCCGACCAGGCGATGGCGAAGCGCAGCTCCAGCGCCCGGTCGCCGATGGCGCGCGCCGCCTGCACCGCCTGCGGCGCGATGTCGAGCGCGGCGTCGATCTCGAAGCGCGTGATCGCCAGCTCCAGCCGCACGCCCAACGCCTGCAGGCGCTGGCGCTCGTCGCCCGCGGCGCCTTCCAGCTCCGCCAGCGCGGCCTGGGCCTGGTTGCCCACGTCGTTGGTGGCCAGCACCGCACTGCGCTGCAGCAGTGCGCCGAAACGCGCACCGGCATCGCCGGCGGCATGGAAACAGCGCGCGGCCTCGGCCAGCAGCTGGCTCTGCTCGACCGCGCGCCCGGCGTCGGCCGAGCGCTGCGCCGCCTCGGCGTAGGCCTGGGCGGCACGCGCCCACTCGCCGGCCCGGTCCCAGTGCGCGGCCAGCGTCGCCGGCGCGCCGCCGTGCTGCGCCAGGTAGGCGGCCACCTCGGCGTGCAGCTGGCGCGCCACCGGCTGCGGCACCGAGGCCAGCGCGGCTTCGTAGATGAGGTCGTGGGCGAAGGCGCCGTCGCGGAACACCTGCGCGGCCTCCAGCTCGGCCCAGGGGTCGGCCAGCTCCAGCGTGCGCCGGCCCAGCACCGCCGAAGCCAGGCCGATCGAAAAATCGGGCGAGGCGATGGCCGCGCAGCGGGCGAGTTCCACCGCTGCCGGCGAGAGCTGGCCGATGCGACGGCCGATCAGGCTGCTGACGCTGCCGGCGGCCGGCAGGCGCGTCGCCAGGGGCCAGGCCGCCGGCCCGCGGCCGACGCCGGCAGGCCCGGCACGGCCATGCGCGGTGGAGTCGGCACGGCCATGCCCGGCTGCGCCGGCACCTCGAGCGGCTGCCACCGAGCCATCGCTGTCGACCGCGCCAGCGGCCGGCTGCGCCGCCTGCAGCCAGGCCTTGATCGTCTCCAGCACGTACAGCGGGTTGCCACCGGTGTGGCGCAGCAGCGCCGGCGCGGCCGCGCCGCCGTGCAGGCCGGGCACGCCGAGGCTGTCGACCAGCTCGGCCACCTGCGCCAGCGTCAACGGCTGCAACTCGATGGCCGCGGTGCCGGGCAGGGCCTGCAGCGCGTCCAGCCAGGCCCGGCCGGCGCGGCCGAGCTCGGCACGGCGCGCGGTCACCGCCCAGCGGCAGGGCACCGCGCCGGCCAGGTACTGCAGCAGCTCGGCGCTGGCGTCGTCGGCGAAGTGCAGGTCGTCGACGATGCAGCCGGCGATGCCCAGCGCCGGCGTGGCCAGCGCCGCGGCGACGGCATTGAAGAACCGCGTGCGGTCGCGCTCGCCGCGCAGCGGCGCGGTGCCGCCGGCGTCGCCGTCGGCCAGCTCGGGCAGCAGGCGGCCCAGCGCCTGGCGCAGCGGCGTGGGCAGTGCCGCGAGCCGGGCCAGCGGCAGCTGGCGCAGCAGGCGCGAGGCGCTGGCGTAGACCACCTGGGCGTCGCCCGGGCGGGCGCTGGTGATCAGCACGCCGCCACGTTCGGCGGCGACGTCGCCCACCAGCCGCGACTTGCCCAGCCCGCCGTCGCCGCAGATCACCGCGGCCTCGCCGGCGTCCCACGCGGCATGCAGCGCGGCGCGCTCGGCGTCGCGCCCCACCAGGCGCGGCGGGCGCAGCACCGCCGGCGGCACGCCGGCGGCGTGCAGCGGCGCCGGCAACGCCGAGGCTTCGATGGTGCGCAGCAGCGCCAGCGTCGGCTCGGACGGCGCAGTGCCGACCTCGTGCTTGAGCATCCGTTCGCAGTGATCGAAGGCCAGCAGCGCCGCGGCGCGATCGCCCGCCAGGTAGTGCAGGCGCATCACGCGCCGGTGCGCTTCTTCGCTCAGCGGGTCCAGCGCCAGCAGTTCCTCGGCGTGGCCGAGCGCGTCGCGCCAGTCGCGCGCCCGCTCGGCCATGGCCGACAGCTCGGCCAGCGCCTCGCGCAGCCGGTCGCGCCGGCGCTTGCGCTGTTGCGTCAGCCAGGCGGCGAACTCGCCGCTGCCGAAGGTGGCCGCGTCCAGCTCGGCCAGCACCACGTCGGCGTCGGCCAGGTCGTGGTGCAGGCCGTCGGCCAGGCTCAGCGTGGTGCTGCCGGCGACCAGCTCGCAGCCCACCTGGCGCCGCAGCTGGAACAGGCGCTGGCGCAGCGAGTTGCGCGCCGCGTCGGCGTCGTGCTCGGGCCACAGCAGCGTTGCCAGGCGGGCGCGCGGCGTCGGCCCTTCGATCGCCAGCCAGGCCAGCAGCGCGGCGTCGCGCGGCGCCAGCGGCAGCGGCTCGCCGGCGCCGCGCCGCACGCGGGCGCGCGTGGCGAGTTCCAGCTGCACGGGCGCGGCGGCGTCGGTCGGCACAGGGCCGAAGCCTACCGCCGCCGGAGAAAGGGACATGGCCGCGACGCGCCCACGCCGGTCAGCGCGCGCCGCCGGTCGTGCGGACCGGCGCCGCTCGACACCGACGGCCGCAGGCGGCGGCCACGCGGGGCGGCAAGGCGGTGGCGAGGCGGTGGGTCACGGGGCGGCTCCTCCAGGCCCCGCGATGCGGAGCCGGCGCCGCGCAATCTAGGCCGCTCGGCGTTAGGCGGGCGTTAGGCGGCGCCCGGCCCCCGACCGCCATCGCCGCCGCGCCGCTTGCCGACGATGCCGGCCCACCACTGGCGCGCGGTGGCGATGACCGTGCGCGTGGCGTCGGGGTCGCCGCGCAGCAGCGCCTTGGCGTACGAGCTGGCCTGCTCCTTCGTCACGTGCGGCGGCAGCGGCGGCACGTTGGGGTCGGCCACCATCTGCAGCAGCACCGGCTGGCGCGCCGCCAGGGCTTCGTCCCAGGCGGGTTCGACGTCTTCGGGGCGGTCGACGCGGCGCGCCTGCAGGCCAAGCAGGCGGGCGTACTCGGCATACGGAAAGCGCGGCAGGTCCTGCGAGGCCTCGAACTTCGGGCTGGCGGCGGAGATGCGCTGCTCCCACGTCACCATGTTCAGGTCGCCGTTGTCCAGCACCATGATCACCAGCCGCGGGTCGGCCCACTCGCGCCAGCGCGCGGCGATGGTGACCAGCGCGTTGAGGCCGATCATCTGCATCGCGCCGTCGCCCAGCAGCGCGATCACCGGCCGGTCGGGGTGGGCGTACTTGGCGGCGATGGCATAGGGCAGCGCCGGGCCCATCGTCGCCAGGCCGCCCGACAGCGAGGCGATCATGCCGCGGCGCAGCTTCAGGTCGCGCGCGAACCAGGCCGCGGCGGTGCCCGAGTCGCAGGTGACGATGCAGCGCTCGGGCAGGCGCGGCGACAGCGCCCAGAACACGCGCTGCGGGTTGAGCGGGTCGGCCGGCGCCATGGCGCGTTCTTCCAGCACCTTCCACCAGTCGGCGACCTCGGCCTCGATGCGCGTGCGCCAGGCGCGCGCGGCCTTGCGCCGCAGCAGCGGCAGCAGCGCCTGCAGCGTGGCCCGGGCGTCGCCGACGAGGTTGACCTCCATCGGGTAGCGCAGCCCCAGCTTGCGCGGCTCGATGTCGATCTGCACGCCGCGCGCCTGGCCCTCGGGCGGCAGGTATTCGGAGTACGGGAACGCCGAGCCCACCATCAGCAGCGTGTCGCAGCCGCTCATCAGCTCCCAGCTCGGCTGCGAGCCCAAGAGGCCGATGGGTCCGGTGACGAACGGCAGGTCGTCCGGCACCGCGGCCTTGCCGAGCAGCGCCTTGGCGATGCCGGCGCCGAGCACGTCGGCCACGGCGATCAGCTCGTCGGTGGCGTGCAGCGCCCCGGCGCCGGCAAGGATGGCGACGCGCTCGCCGGCGTTCAGCACCTCGGCGGCGCGCTCCAGGTCGGCGGCGGCCGGCAGCTCGCTGCGGCCGATGCTGCCGATGCCGCTGTGCACCGTGCCGTGCACGCGCGGCGGCTGCTCCACCGCCGGCTCTTCCTGCAGGTCGTGCGGCAGGATGAGGCAGGTGACGGCACGGCGTTCGCGCGCGATGCGCATCGCCCGGTCCACCAGGTGGCGGATCTGCGCCGGCACCATCGCCGTGTGCACGTACTCGTGCGCCACGTCCTTGAACAGCGCCTGCAGGTCGACCTCCTGCTGGTAGTCGCCGCCGATGGCCGAGCGCGCCGCCTGGCCGACGATGGCCAGCACAGGCTGGTGGTCGGCCTTGGCGTCGTACAGGCCGTTCAGCAGGTGGATGGCGCCCGGGCCCGAGGTCGCCATGCACACGCCCACATCGCCGGTGAACTTGGCGTGGGCGCAGGCCATGAAGGCCGCGAGTTCCTCGTGCCGCGCCTGCACGAAATGCATCCGCCCGGCCTCCAGCCGGCCGAAGGCGGCCATCAGGCCGTTGATGCCGTCACCCGGGTAGCCGTACACGCGGCGCACACCCCAGGCGTGCAGGCGGTCGAGGATCTGATCGCTGACGGTCTTGGCCATGCATGCCTCTGCAGTCGAGTGGGTCGATGGGCCGAGGCCACCGCGTGGGGCAACGGCTGCCGCGCGGCTGGCAAGGTGGGCGCCCGTGGGCGGCGGCGCGCCGCGCAGCGCGCCATCGCTCGGCTGCATCGGGTGCCGGCCGGGGTCTGGCGTCGATGGGCGCGGCACTTGCCGGGGCGCCGCGCGTCCGCATGCCCGAGGCGCACCCGCCCTGCCGCTGCCGCACCGGGGCGTGGCTGGCGCCGGCCTTGCCTGCCGGCCCCGACCGCAACCCGCACGCCGCCATGCCCGACCACGACCGCCCCCTGATCGTCATCACCGGTGCTGCCGGCGGCATCGGCCGCGCCCTGACCGCCGCGCTCGTCGACGACCACCGCGTGGTCGGCATCGACCGCGAGGGCTCGCGTGGCGACATCCCGATGCTGGCCTGCGACTTCGGCGACGACGCGTCGGTCGCCGCCTGCCTCGACGCGCTGGCCGCTCAGCACGGGCGGCGCATCGCCAGCGTCATCCACCTGGCCGCCTACTTCGACTTCACCGGCGAGGACAACCCGCTCTACGCCAGCGTCAACGTCGAGGGCACGCGGCGCCTGCTGCGCGGGCTGCAGGCCTTCGAGGTCGAGCAGTTCGTGCACGCCTCGACGATGCTGGTGCACGCGCCCTGCGCCGTCGGCGAGCGCATCGACGAGGACGGCGCGCTCGAGCCCAAGTGGGCCTACCCGCGCAGCAAGGCCGAGGCCGAGGCCGTGGTGCGGGCCGAGCGTGGCGCCATCCCGGCGGTGCTGCTGCGCCTGGCCGGCGTGTACGACCGCCAGCGCATGGTGCCGACGCTGGCGCAGCAGATCGCGCGCATCCACCAGCGCGACCTGCAGAGCCACCTCTACAGCGGCGACCCCGCGGTGGGCCAGGCCTTCCTGCACCAGGACGACATGCTCGACGCCTTCGTGCGCACGGTGGAGCGCCGCGGGGCGCTGCCGGCCGAGGTGGCGATCCTGATCGGCGAGCCCGACACGCCCGGCTACGGCGCGCTGCAGGACGCCATCGGCCGGCACCTGCACGGCGCCGAAGGCTGGACCACGCTGCAACTGCCCAAGCCCGTGGCCCGCGCCGGCGCGGCGCTGCAAGGCGCCATCGAGCCGCTGGTGCCCGACGCGCTCGACCAGGGCGAAGCACCCTTCGTCAAGCCGTTCATGGTGACGCTGGCCGACGACCACTACGCGCTCGACATCGGCCGCGCGCGCACGCTGCTCGGCTGGCGCCCGCGCCACCGCCTGCTGCGCGAACTGCCGGCGATGCTGGCCGCGCTGCAGCGCGACCCGCTCGCCTGGTACCAGGCCAACGGCGTCACCCCGCCGGCGTGGATGACCGATGCCGACGCCGCCGGCCGCGACCCGGCGGCACTCGCCCAGGCCGACGAGCAGCGGCGCCGCGCCCTGCACGCGCGCCACCTGTGGGCACCGTGGCTCAACGTGATGCTCGGCGCCTGGCTGGCCACCAGCCCCTGGACGCTGAAGCTGCAGTTCACGCCGATGCTGGTGAGCGACATCGCCAGCGGCCTGGCGTTGGTGGTGCTGGGCGCCTGCGCGCTGTCATGGCGCGCCGCCTGGGCGCGCTACGGCGCGGCGCTGGTGGGGCTGTGGCTGCTGACGGCGCCGCTGCTCTTCTGGGCGCCGAGCGCGGCCGGCTACCTCAACGACACGCTGTGCGGCGTCCTGGCCATCGGCTTCGCGCTGCTGACGCCGCCCGAGCCGGGCGTCTCGCCGCTGGCCGCCATCGACGGCCCTGAGGCGCCTCCCGGCTGGAGCTACAACCCGTCGGCCTGGCCGCAGCGCCTGCCCATCATCGCCCTGGCGCTGATCGGCCTGCAGGTGTCGCGCCAGCTGGCCGCCTACCAGCTGGGCCACGTCGACGGCGTGTGGGAGCCGTTCTTCGCCGGCGGGCCGGACCCGAAGAACGGCACCGAGGAGATCATCACCTCCAGCGTCAGCGAGGCCTGGCCGGTGCCCGACGCCGGCCTGGGCGCGCTGACCTATGCGCTCGAGATCGTCACCGGCATCGCCGGCTCGCAGAAGCGCTGGCGCACCATGCCCTGGCTGGTGCTGCTGTTCGGGCTGATGATCGTGCCGCTGGGCTTCGTGTCGATCTTCTTCATCGTCATCCAGCCCATCTGGATCGGCACCTGGTGCACGCTGTGCCTGCTGGGCGCGGCGGCGATGGTGGTGCAGATCCCGTACTCGCTCGACGAACTGGTCGCCACGCTGCAGTTCCTGCGCCGGCGCCACCGCGCCGGCCAGCCCTGGCTGCGCGTGCTGCTGCGCGGCGACACCGACGCCGCCGACGCCGACCTGCCCGAAGAACTGAAGGCCCTGCGGCCCGAGCTGAACGCGCGCGCCTTCGAGCGGCCGCCGCTGGTGGTGCTGAAGGACATGTGGGGCGGCGGCGTCAACCTGCCGTGGAACCTGGCGCTGGCCATCGCGCTCGGCGTGTGGCTCATGCTCACGCGGCTGACGCTCGACGCACCCGAGGCCGCGGCCAACGCCCACCACCTGATCGGCGCACTGGTCATCACCTTCGCGATCACCGCCTGCGCCGAGGTGGCGCGCACGCTGCGCTTCGTGGTCAGCCTGCTGGGCGCGGCGCTGGTGGTGGTGGCGCTGGTTCAGGGCGGCAGCGTGCTGGTGTGGACCGCCGCCTGCGGCGCGGCGCTCGTGCTGCTGGGTCTGCCGCGCGGCCGCGTGGCGCAACGTTACGGCCGCTGGACGCGGGCCATCCTGTGATGGCGCCGCCCGCCACGCCGCCGCGCGCGCTGCCGCTCGACACGGCGCCCTACCCGCCGATCGAGCACTACGCGCTCATCAGCGACTGCGAGTCGAGCGCGCTGGTCGGCCGGCATGGCTCGATCGACTGGTGCTGCATGCCCACGTTCGACGCCGACCCGTGCTTCGGGCGCCTGCTCGACTGGCAGCGCGGCGGCCACTGCCGCATCGCCCCCGCGCCGGGCCCCGGCGTGACGTGCGCGCGCCGCTACGTCGACGGCACCATGGTGCTGGCCACGCGCTTCAGCACGCCCGAAGGCAGCGTGCTGCTGCACGACTTCTTCGCCATGCGCGGCGACCCGACCTGGCACGACGAGGCCGACCACCTAGCGCGGCTGGCGCGCTGCGAGCACGGGCGTGTGGTGCTGCAGGTGGAGATCGCGCCGCGCTTCGACTTCGGCGCCATCGTGCCGCGCATCGCCGCCGGCGGGCCCGGGCGCTGGTTCGCCTGGGGCGGCAACAAGGGCCTGCTGATGCGCTGCAGCCGGCCGCTGGCGCAGCCGCCCGGCGACGCACGCCTGGTGGCCGAGGTGGTGCTCGAGGCGGGCCAGACGCTCGAGCTGTCGATGCTGTTCCTGCGCCCCGAAGCCATCGCCCTGCGCCTGGAGCAGCCGCCCCGAGCCCCGGCGCTGGAGCAGGCGCTCGAGGACACGCTGCGCTGGTGGGCGGCGTGGGAGCGCGGCGCCAGCCGCCCGCCGCATCCCGACCCGCTCACGCGGCGCTCGGCGCTGGTCCTCAAGGCGCTGTGCTTCGAGCGCACCGGCGCCATCGCCGCCGCGGCCACGACCTCGCTGCCCGAGGCGCCGGGCGGCACGCGCAACTGGGACTACCGCTTCAGCTGGGTGCGCGACTCGGTGCTGGCGGTCTCGGCGCTGCAGACGCTGGGCTACGCGCGCGAGGCCGACCGCTTCCGCGCCTTCATCGAGCGCAGCAGCGCCGGCAGCGCGGGCCAGGTGCAGCTGATGGTCGGCATCGACGGCCGGCGCCGCCTCACCGAGGAGGTGCTGCCGCTGGAAGGCTGGCGCGGCGCGCGGCCGGTGCGCATCGGCAACGAGGCGGCGTCGCAGACCCAGCTCGACGTCTACGGCGACCTGCTCGAACTCGCCTGGCTGTCGCACGACGGCGACGAGCCGATCGAGCCCAGCTACTGGGCCTTCCTCGTCGAGACGGTGGACGTGGCCTGCCGGCGCTGGGTGGAACCCGACCACGGGATCTGGGAGGTCCGGGCGACGCCGGCGCACTTCGTGCATTCGAAGGTGATGTGCTGGGTGGCCATCGACCGCGGCATCCGCCTGGCGCGCAGCCGCGGCCTGGCCGCGCCGCTGGCGCGCTGGCACGCGGCACGCGACGCGCTGCGCGCGGCCATCGAGCGCCACGGCCTGTGCCCGCAGCGCGGCGCCTTCCGCCAGGCCTTCGGCGACGGCCCCGGCGGCGATGCCGACGGTGCCCTGCTGCTGCTGCCGATGGTGGGCTTCGTCGGCTTCGACGACCCGCGCGTGGTGCGCACGGTGGACTGGATCGTCGAGGAACTCGCCACGCCGGCCGGCCTGCTGCGCCGCTACGCGCGCCCCGACGGCCTGCCCGGCGTGGAAGGCGTGTTCCTGCCCTGCACGTTCTGGCTGGCGACCTGCCTGGCGCGCCAGGGACGGCTGGCCGAGGCGCGTGCCGCCTACGACCGCGCCGCCGCCACCGCCAACGACCTGGGGCTCTTCGCCGAAGAAGCCCTGCCCGACGGCAGCGCGCTGCTGGGCAACTTTCCGCAGGCGCTGACGCACCTGGCGCAGATCGGCGCCCGGCTGGCGCTGGATCAGATGGACCGCCGCGGCTGAAGCACCCTCGCCCCGCAAAGCGCTCGCGCCGGCCGCCGCCGGCGCGACGGGTCAGGTCAGCGCCAGCAACAGCGCCGTCGCCGCCAGCAGCCCCAGCGCCGCCGGCACGAAGGCACGCCGGTGCGACGACAACCACCACTGCACGCTGCGCCGCTTGGCGATGGCGTCGAAGCGGCCGTGCGCGCCGCGGTCGCCGGGCACCGGCGTGTGCAGGTTGTCGGGCGCCGCCGGATCGCGCGGCTCGTCGGCCTGCTGGCCCTTGAAACCCTGCAGCGCCAGCATGCGGTCGGCAAAACCCGGCACCACGTGCTGGGCGAGGATCGCCTTCACCGCCGGCCAGCCCACCCACCACTCGCGCCGGTCGTGCAGCGCCGCGTGCACGATGGCCTCGGCCGCCAGCTCGGGCTGGAACACCGGCGGCACCGGCATCGCCTTGCACGGCATGTGGCTCTTGCCCCAGTCGAACTGCGGCGTGTTGAACGCGGAGAGCTGCACCATCGTCAGCCGCACCGCGCTGCCTTCGTGGATCAACTCGCTGCGCAGCGAATCGGTGTAGCCGCGCAGCGCGGCCTTGGCGGCGCAGTACGGCGCCTGCAGCGGGATCGAGCGGTAGGCGAGGGCCGAGCCCACCTGCACCACCACGCCGCGGCCGCGCGCGCGCATGCGCCGGAGCGCGGCCTGCGTGCCCCACACCGCGCCCAGGTAGGTGACCTCGGTGGCGCGGCGGAAGTCGGCCACCGACACCTCGGCCGACGGGGCGTAGATCGTCGCCATGGCGTTGTTCACCCAGGCGTCGATGCCGCCCCAGCGGCGCTCGACCTCGGCCGCCGCGGCTTCCACCGCATCGGCGTCGGCCATGTCGGCATACAGCGGCAGCGCCTGCGCACCCAGCCGCTCGACGTCGCGGCACGCCGCGTCCACGCCCTCGCGGCCGCGCGCCAGCACCGCCACGCGCCAGCCGCGCCGGGCAAAGGCGCACACCGTGGCGCGGCCGACGCCGGCCGAGCCACCGGTGACGACGGCGACCGGCGCGGAATCGGTCGAAGGTGCGTCCGGGGCCATCGGCACGCCTGAGCAAGCGTCATGCCCTGTTCGACACGGCGTTGAGCCTCGGCGCGGGGATTCGTCGCGTAGACGGTCAGGCCGGCGCCCGATGTGCGCCATCGTCTTCCCATCACCCCCTCAACCATGACCCTGACCGCCCCCCTCCCCCGCCTACCCCGCCTCCTCATCACCACGCTGCTGGCCGCGGCCAGTGGCCTGGCGGCGGCCGACGGCCTGACGGGCGAGCCCGTCGACCGCGCCGCCTACGTTGCATCGGCGCGCCAGGGCGCCGAGCGCCTGGCCGCGCGCCACCGCTTCGCCGGCGCGCCCCGGTTGGCGAAGACCCTCATCCTCGCGCCGGTGGCGCTGACCTTCGAGTTCCAGGACCACGCCTGGATCAACAAGTACAGCCAGGTCGAAGCATGGTGGGTCGACAAGGAGCAGAGCGGCGACTTCAAGCTGCTCGCCAACGAGGTCCAGAACGCCCTGCTGCGCGAGCTGCGCACCACGCACGCCATCACGCCGAGCAAGGACGCCTTGCGCGCCAAGCCCGAGCTCGACGCCTTCAGCCAGCCCGTGCCCTTCAACAACCTGGGCAAAGGGCGGATGGTCATGGCGTTCGACTACCGCGACTACGACCACACCCGTTCGCGCGAGATCCTGGCCGCCAACCCGGGGCACGACGCCATCCTGTTCGTGCAGGTGCGCACCCGGCTTCGACCGGTGTCGCTGGCCAGTGTCGAAGGCGTGCCGAGCATGAACTACTGGGCGTACAACCAGGTCGCCTTCCGGCTGTGCGGCGCCGACAACGAATGCGCCGTCTACGTCGCCCACCAGCCAAACGCAGACGCCAACGACCCGGCCGATCAGGTGATCCCGATCCCGCGCGCGAGCGCCAAGGACAACCCGAAGTTCAAGGACGCCAACGCGTTCGCGCGCCAGCTCTTCGCCGATTCGATCGTGGCGGCGCTGCGCCGGCACTGGGGCGCGCTGAACAAGCCCTGAGCCACGGCTTGACCTTGGGCGTGGCCCCTGGCCAAGCCCGACCGGGGCGCCGTGCGCCCTGGCGGCGGCGCGAAGCAGCCTTCGCGCGTGCCTACTGCACCACCTGCGCCAGCTCGCCGCCGGCGTAGCGCCGCGCCATCTCGGGCAGCGGCACCGGCTTGATCTTCGCCGCCTGGCCTTCGCAGCCGAACTCGAGGTAGCGCTGCTTGCAGATCTTGTAGGCCGCCTCGCGCGCCGGCTTGAGCCATTCGCGGGCGTCGAACTTGTCGGGGTTCTCGGCCATGAACTTGCGCACCGCGCCGGTCATCGCCAGCCGGATGTCGGTGTCGATGTTGATCTTGCGCACGCCGTGCTTGATGGCTTCCTGGATCTCCTCGACCGGCACGCCGAAGGTCTCCTTCATCTTGCCGCCGTACTGGTTGATGATCGCCAGCAGGTCGGCCGGCACCGACGACGAACCGTGCATCACCAGATGCGTGTTCGGGATGCGGCGGTGGATCTCCTTGACCCGGCCGATGGCGAGGATGTCGCCCGTGGGCTTGCGGCTGAACTTGTAGGCGCCGTGGCTGGTGCCGATGGCGATGGCCAGTGCGTCGAGCTGGGTGCGCTTGACGAAATCGGCGGCCTCCTCGGGGTCGGTCAGCATCTGGGCGTGGCTCAGCTTGCCCTCGGCGCCGATGCCGTCTTCCTCGCCGGCGTCGCCCGTCTCGAGGTTGCCCAGGCAGCCGAGCTCGCCCTCGACCGTCACGCCGACGGCGTGCGCCATGTCGACGACCTTGCGCGTGACCTCGACGTTGTAGTCGTAGCTCGCCGGCGTCTTGCCGTCGTCCATGAGCGAGCCGTCCATCATCACCGAGCCGAAGCCGAGCGCGATGGCGCCTTCGCACACCTTGGGGCTGGTGCCGTGGTCCTGGTGCATCACCAGCGGGATCTGCGGCCAGGCCTCCATTGCCGCCAGGATGAGGTGCTTGATGAAGGGCTCGCCGGCGTACTTGCGGGCGCCGGCGCTAGCCTGCAGGATGACCGGCGCGCCCACCTCGGCCGCGGCGGTCATCACCGCCTGCACCTGCTCGAGGTTGTTGACGTTGAACGCGGGGATGCCGTAGCCGTTTTCGGCGGCGTGGTCGAGCAGCTGGCGCATCGAGACGAGGGGCATGGCGGTCTCCGGAAAACGGGTGGATGCAGGCGGCCGGCGGCTGAAACCGGCCGAAACCCGGTCGATTCTAGGAGTGGCGGCGTGGTCGGAACTGGCGGGCGTTGGCAGCGCTTATCGCGCTCAAGTCGCGCCCGGTTGAGCCGCACACTGCGGCCAGCCACCGGGCCGCCCACGCGCCCGTCACACGAGAGGCCGCACGCCATGCCCCGCATCGAGATCGCCCCGATCACCGCCTGGATCACCGAAGCCGCGGTGCGCCACGGCCACGAGCTGCCGGCGCACCTGATGCAGCGCCTGGGCGTCAGCCGGCGCCGCGCCAACACGCTGCTGGCCAGGCTGGTGCAGTCGCAGTGGCTCACCAGCCACGGCACGCCACGCAAGCCCGACTTCCGCCCCGGCGAGCTGCGCCAGGTGGTGCGGCGCTACACCCTGGCGGGGCTCGAGGAAGACACGCCCTGGCGGCGCGACTTCGCGCCGTTCTTCGCGCCGGTGCTGCAGGCCCGCCCCGAGCTGCGCCGCATCGCCCAGCACGCCTTCACCGAGCTGCTGAACAACGCCATCGACCACAGCGGCGGCACCAGCGTGACGGTGTCGATGCGCAGCACGCCGCTGCAGCTGCAGCTGCTGGTGTCGGACGACGGCGTGGGCCTGTTCGAGCGCATCGCGCAGAGCTTCGGCATCGACGATCCGCTGCTGGCCATGCTCGAGCTGGGCAAGGGCAAGCTCACGAGCCTGCCCGACCGGCACAGCGGCCACGGCCTGTTCTTCACCTCGCGCCTGGCCGACGTGTTCGACATCCACGCCAACGCCAGCGCCTTCCAGCGCCGCGCCTGGGAAAATCGCGGCTGGCGCAGCGGCCGGCCCGCGGCGCGCGGCGGCACGTCGGTCTACATGGCGGTGGCGCTGGACACGCCGCGCACGCTCGACGCCGTGCTGCGCGAGCACAGCGGCGACGGCCAGGGCTACGGCTTCGACCGCACCGTGGTGCCGCTGCAGATGCTGGCCGACGACGGCAGCGGCCTGGTGTCGCGCGCCGACGCCCGGCGCGTGGCGTCCAACCTCGCCCGCTTCGCCCGCGCCGAGCTCGATTTCGACGGCATCGCCGACATCGGCCACGGTTTCGCCGACGAGCTGTTCCGCGTCTTCCAGCGCCAGCACCCGGCGGTGCAGCTGGTGCCGCTGGCGATGCAGCCGCGCGTGGCGGCGATGGTGGGCGCGGTGCAGGGCGCGGCCCAGGCCGTCGCGGCCTGACGCCGGCGCAACCGGCTCAGCGCCAGCCCGCGTCGCGCGCCGCGCGTTCGGCGGCGGCATCCAGCGTGTCGCCGGCGCGCAGGTCGTCCACCACGGTCAACAGCGTCGGCGGCAGCGCCGTCGCGGCGGTGCGGTAGCCGCCGCCGGCATCCGCGCCGGGCGCCGGCGCCAGCGCATGCACCGTCCAGGCCTTGGACGACGGCGCCGCCTGGCAGGCGATGCCGGCGAGCGCGCCGCCCGCCGGCGCCGCGCCGGCCATGGCGAAGCTGCGGCACCAGCCGCCGCCCGTCGCGCGGAAGCTCAGCCCAATGGCGATGCCGTCGGCGGCCGGCTCGCTGGCCAGCGCCACGTCCAGGCGCTCGGCCAGCGTGCCTTGCGCCAGCAGGCGGCCGTCGGCCGCGCGCGCCAAGGTGGCGGCGGCGCCGTCCGGCACATCGCCACCGCCGCGCCAGAGGCCGGCGATGCCGATGGCCACGCCCAGCACCAGGCAGGCGGCCATCGCGGCCCACTCGGGCCAGCGCCAGGGCCGCGCGGCCGGGTCGTTCGCCGCCGACGGCGCGGACGGCGGGCCGGCGCGCGCAGCCCGCGCCGATGCCAGCGAGACGACCTCGGCAGGCGCCTGCGGCGCCGCGACCAGGCGCTGCAACGCCTCGGGCAGCGGCTCGTCGAGCACCGGGTCGTAGGCCGCGGCCAGCGTGGCGCGCAGCGCGCGCTCGGCTGCCACCGCCCCGGCCAGCATGGGCTCGACGGCCAGCCGGGCTTCGAAGGCCGCAGCGGCGTCCCCTTCGAGTTCGCCGTCGACGTAGGCCATGACCGCCTGGCGGTCGGCCTCGCCCAGCGGAGACGGCGGGTGGCGCGGCGCCGTCACGGCGCACCCCCGGCCGCGGTGGTCGGCGCGTCGGCCAGCATCGCCTGCAGCGCCTCCCGGCCGCGCGCCAGGCGGCTGGTGAGCGTGCCGATGGGCACGTCGAGCACCTCGGCGGCTTCCTTGTACGGCAAGCCCTCCACCAGCACCAGGCTCACCGCCAGCCGCTGCGCCTCGGGCAGGCGCGCCATCGCGGCCTGCACCGACAGGCGGGCGACGTGCTGCGGCGTCGGGTCGGTGCCGTGGCGCTCGTGGCTGCGGCCCGGCTCGTCGCCGTCGTCGGCCTCGTCGTCCAGCGGCACCTCGGGGCGCCGGCCGCGGGCGCGCAGCTCGTCGATCCAGGCGTTCTTCATGATGCGGAAGAGCCAGCTGTCGAGCCGGGTGCCGGGCTCCCACTGCTCGCTGCGGCGCAGGGCGCGCTCCACGGCCACCTGCACCACGTCGTCGGCGTCGGCGGCGTGGTGGGTGAGCGTGCGTGCGAAACGGCGCAATCGCGGCAGCAGGCGGGCGATGTCATGGTGCAGCCCCGGGTTGGCGGTCATGGGATCATCGACAGAACGCTGCGGCGCGGGATTTTCTTCCACGCGGCCGACGTTATCGCCGGCATGAGACCCCTTTCCCGCGCCATCGCCATCGGCCTGATCGGCCTGGCGGCCTCGATCGGCAGCCCGGTAGCCCGGGCGCAGATCCGCCTGCCGGGCGGCCTGCCGCAGCTGCCGACGACGCCCCAGCTGCCGCTGCCGCCGGTGCAGCAGCCGCTGCAGCGCACGCTCGACAGCGCGCTGGCGCCGGCCGACCTGGCGGGCCTGCGCGAACGCACCATCGGCGAGCTGCTGCGGCGCCACGGCCGCGAACTGCAGCGCGACCCACGCGGCGAGCCGGTGATCCGCGGCGAGCTGCTGGCCCTGCCGTCCGACGCCACGGCGCGCGCCGCCGTGCTGGCCGAGGGCTATGCGGTGCTGCGCGAAGAGGCGCTGGACGGGCTCGACCTCGCCTGGCTGGTCTTGCGCCCGCCGCCCGGCCTGTCGCTCGACCGCGCGCTGGCGCTGCTGCGGCGGCTGGATCCGGCCGGGCAGTACGACCATCACCACGTCTACCTGCGCAGCGGGACGGCCGCGGCGGCGAGCGTGCCGTCGGCGGCCGAGCCCGGGGCCGCTTCGGGTTCGGCTGGCGCCGGCGGAGGCGCCGGCCGTTCGGCCGGCCCGAACGGCGGCTCGGCCGGCGCGCCGGCAGCGTCATCCGGCAGCGCCGGCGCGCCGCCGGACATCCGCGTCGGCCTGGTCGACGCCGGCGTCGACGTCGGACACCCGGCGCTGCAAGGCACCGACGTGCGGCGCCACGGCTGCGCCGCCGGCGCCGGCGCGCTGCCCAGCGCCCACGGGACCGCGGTGGCCTCGCTGCTGGTCGGCCGCGCGGGCGACTTCCGCGGCGCCGCGCCCGGCGCCCGGCTCTACGCCGCCGACGTCTACTGCGGCGCGCCCGCCGGTGGTTCGGTGCAGGCCATCGCCCAGGCGCTGGCCTGGTTGGCGCGCGAGCGTGTGGCGGTGATCAACATCAGCCTCGTCGGGCCGCCCAACGCCCTGCTGGAACGCGCCGTCGCCGCCCTGGTGGCGCGTGGCCATCTGCTGGTGGCGGCGGTGGGCAACGACGGCCCGGCGGCGCCGCCGCTGTACCCCGCGGCCTGGCCCGGCGTGGTGGGCGTGACCGCCACCGACGTGCGCCGGCGCGTGCTGCCCGAAGCCGCGCGCGGCGCCCACGTGGCGCTGGCCGCACCGGGCGCCGACCTTGCCGCTGCCAGCCGCGAGGCGTCGACGCGCTTCGAAGCCGTGCGCGGCACCTCGTTCGCGGCGCCGCTGGTGGCCGGCCTGCTGGCGCCGCTGCACCGCCTGCCCGACCGCGACGCCGCCGCCGCCGCGCTGGCCGCGCTGACGAGCGCCGCGGTCGACCTCGGCGCACCGGGCCGCGACCCGGTGTTCGGCGCCGGCCTCGTCGGCGAGGCCCTGCGCGTCGAGCCGCAGCGCCTGGCCGCGTCGTCGCGGCGCTGACGGCCTCTCGCGCGCGCGGACCCGGGCGCCGAGCCCGGTTGCACATCGTTTCAAGCGGGTTGGAAGAAGCGCCGAGGCGGTGTCGTTGTGCCACTCAGGGACGCAGTGTTCTGCACCCGACGCACACGACACCCACCACGACACGAAAGGATTCGACATGACGCGCATCACCACCTTCCGCCGCCACGCCCTTGCCATCGTCACGGCCGCGGTCGCCACCCTCGCCGGCGGCGTGATCGGCGGCAGCGCCCACGCCGCGCTGCTCGGCGGCCAGGGCGCCGTCGGCGGCGCGATCGGCGGCGGCATGGCCGGCCAGCTCGGCGGCGGCATCGGCCGCGGCGCGGCCAGCCTGGGCGGCGACATCACCGGCCGCGCCGGCATGACGGGCGACGTGAGTGGCACGCTGCCGCGGGCCGACGGCCGTCGCGCCGGCGCCATCGTCGAGCACGCCGGCGACGCCGCGGGCGAGGCCAGGGGCCGCGCCGGCTCGACGCTCGAGCAGACGCGCGGCAAGCTCGTCGACGGCGCTGGCACCGCCCAGGACCGCGCCGCCGCGGCGCGCGACCAGGCGGCAGACCTGAAGGACGGCGCGAACGGCGCGGCACGCGGCGCGGTCGACGCGACGCGCGGTGCCGCCGGGTCGGCCCGCGACGGCATCGATGCGACGCGCAGCGCCGCGCAAGGCAGCGTCCAGGGCACGGCGCAGGGCCAGGCCGAAGGCAGCGGCAACGCCGGCGGCAGCGGCGGCGCCGGCACCGCCCAAGGCAACGGGTCGCTCCTGGGTGCTGCACAACGCAATGGATCGCTCGCTGGCGGCGCACAGGGCAACGGGTCGACCGGCGCCGCGCCGCAAGCCGGCCGTTCGACCGACGGCTCGGCGCAGGGCAGCGCGTCCGCCGGCGGCAACGCCCAGGCGGGCCGCAACGGCGCCAGCGCCGGCGCGAACGTAAACGCGGGCGCACACGGTTCGGTGCAGCGCCGCTGACGCATGGGCCGCCGCCGGGGCGGGCCCGGCGGTGGCTGTCAGCCGACCTGGCTGACCTTGAGCATGTTGGTGCCGCCGGGGTAACCCATCGGCTCGCCGCAGGTGATGGCGTAGGTGTCGCCGGGCTTCAACACCCCGGCTTCCACCAGCAGCGCCTCGGCCTTGGCCAGCGCTTCGTCGCGTTCGGTGAAGCGCGGCATCATCAGCGGGCGCACGTTGCGGTACAGCGCCATGCGGCGCTGCGACTGCACCTGCGACGTCAGGCCGTAGATCGGCACCTTGATGTTGTGCCGGCTCATCCACAGCGCCGTCGAGCCGCTCTCGGTGAGCGCGATGATCGCCTTGCAGCCCAGGTGGTGTGCCGTGAACAGCGCGCCCATCGCGATGCTCTGGTCGATGCGGCCGAAGCGCTTGTTGGTGAAGTCGGCGTCGAGCAGCACCTCCTCGGCGCGCTCGGCTTCCAGCGCGATCTGCGCCATCTGCTCGACGGTCTCGACCGGGAACTTGCCGGCCGCGGTCTCGGCGCTGAGCATCACCGCGTCGGTGCCGTCGAGCACCGCGTTGGCCACGTCGCTGACCTCGGCGCGCGTCGGCACCGGCGCGAGGATCATGCTTTCCATCATCTGCGTGGCGGTGATGGCCACCTTGTCCATCTCGCGCGCCATGCGGATCATCCGCTTCTGCAGCGCCGGCACCGCGGCGTTGCCGACCTCAACCGCGAGGTCGCCGCGCGCGACCATGATGCCGTCGCTGGCCTTGAGGATCGCCTCGAGCTGCGGGATCGCCTCGCTGCGCTCGATCTTGGCGATCATCGCCGGCTTGTGGCGCCAGGCCTCGCCGGCCACGTTGGCCAGCTGGCGCGCCATCTCCATGTCGGTGGCGCTCTTCGGAAAGCTCACCGCCAGGTACTCGCACTGGAACGACATCGCGGTGCGGATGTCCTCCATGTCCTTGGCCGTGAGCGCCGGCGCGGTGAGACCGCCGCCGGCCTTGTTGATGCCCTTGTTGTTGCTGAGCTCGCCGCCCAGCACCACGCGCGTGTGCACCTGGTCGCCACGCACGGCGTCGACCACCAGCTTGATCAGGCCGTCGTTGAGCAGCAGCGTGTCGCCGGGGCGCACGTCGCGCGGCAGTTCCTTGTAGTCGAGGCCCACGGCCTGGAGGTCGCCCGGCTCTGTGCGCGCGGCGTCCAGCACGAAGGGCGCGCCCGGCTCGAGCATCACCTTGCCTTCGGCGAACTTGCCGACGCGGATCTTCGGCCCCTGCAGGTCGGCCATCAGCGCCACCGGCTTGCCGACGCGCACGGCCACCTCGCGCACGAGGTTGGCGCGGTCGATGTGGTCCTGCGCCTTGCCGTGGCTGAAGTTCAGGCGCACCACGTCCACGCCGGCGAGCAGCAGGCGCTCGAGCACTGCAGGTTCGCTGGAGGCGGGGCCGAGCGTGGCGACGATCTTGGTGGCACGGGTCATGGGGCGGGCGGGCGTGGGGGTTGGCCGATTATGGAAGCCCCGCTTCCGGCAGCGTCACCACGAACACGCTGCCGCGGCCGGGAACCGAGCGCACCACGAGCGCATGGCCCAGCAGCTCGGTCTGCTTCTTCACCAGCGCCAGGCCCAGGCCCTGGCCCGCGCCTTCGCCATCCGCGGTGCGGTCGCGGTCGTCGAAGCGACGGTAGGGCGTGAACAGCTCTGGCAGCAGCGCCGCGTCGATGCCGCGCCCGCTGTCGGCCACGACGATGCGCACCACGCCGCCGGCGCGGCGGCGAGCCGCCACCAGCACGCCGCCGCGGTCGGTGCAGCGCAGCGCGTTGGCCACCAGGTTGTCGACGATCGACTGCAGCAGCCGCGGGTCGGTGTCGACCTGCGCGCCGGGCAGCGGGCGCAGGCGCAGTGCCAACCCGCGCTCCGCGGCCACCGGCCTGAACTGCGCCTCGAGCGCATCGAACAGCTCGGCCAGCGGCCAGGCACGTCGCGAGACGCGGGCCTCGCCGGCCTCCAGCCGCGACAGCTCCAGCAGCCGCGTCAGCTGCCGGCTCATGCCGCGCAGCGCGGTGTCCATGGGCGCCACCAGATCGTCGACGACGTCGGGCCGAAGCTCGTCGGCACGCAGGCTGCGCAGATGGCGCAGGTGCAGCGCCAGGGCGTGCACGGGCTGGCGCAGGTCGTGCGTGACGCCGGCCAGGAACAGGTCCTTGGCGCGGCTGGCGGCCTGCACGGCGTCGCGCTCGCGCCGCAGCGCGCCGGCCAGGCGCAGGTTCTGGCGCGTCGCCAGCAGCGTGGCGCGCTGGGCGCGGTGGGTGTTTCGGCCGAAGCCCAGCAGCACCACGATCGAGAAGACGATGGTCAGCGCCCCGCCCCAGTTGACGGCGCCGCCCAGAAGCGACGCGCGCACGACGAAGGGCGCCAGCGCCAGCACCACGTAGAGGTTCATCGCCCGCGGCAGCGCGGCCGCCGAATTCACGGCGCCGGCGGTCATGCCCACCAGCATGGCGATGGTGAAGAAGTCGACGAAGGGGTCTGTGCCGGTATAGGCCAGCCACGGCAGCACGCCCCAGGCCGCGCCGCTGGCCGCCAGCAGCACGGTGAAGCCCTGCTCGGCGCGGCGCAGGCCGTACGCGTCCAGCGCGGCGGCGCTGCCGCGCAGCGCTTGTGCATGGCGGGCGCGCAGCGCCATCAGCACCAGCAGGCCGGCGAACCAGGCCAACACCTCCGGGCCGCGGCCGCTTGCACCCAGCACGCCCAGCGTGGTGACGCCAATGACGAGGTTGCCCAGCAGCGCCGTGCGCGTCTGCGCCAGCAGCATGGCCAGCAGTTCGCGCCGGATGGCGAGCTCGTCGTCGAACGCCGCGCTGTCTTCGGCTGCTGCGGCGGGCGCGGCCGCGGCGGCAGCCACGGCCACGGCGCCTGCGGGCGCGCCGCCGGCGTCGTCCGGCACGGTCTCGGAACGGGAAACGATGGCCGCCATGCTATGTTTTTCGCTGCAATGGACGAGAACCCGATCCGCATTGTCGTGGCCGAGGACCATGCCCTGGTGCGGGCCGGCATGAAGCTGCTGGTGACGCGCCAGCCGCGCCTGCGCTGGGTGGGCGAAGCGGCCGACGGCGAGGCGGCGCTCGCCCTGGTGCGGCAGCTCGAGCCGGATGTGCTGCTGCTCGACCTCGGCCTGCCCCGGCTGGACGGCCTGGAGGTGATGCAGACCCTGGCGCGCGAGCAGCTCGCGACACGGGTGCTCGTGGTCACCGCGCGCCAGGACCCGGCGTCGGTGCGCGCCGCGCTCGCGTTCGGCGCCCAGGGCTACCTGCTCAAGACCGACGACGCCGATGCCCTGCTGGCCGCGCTGATGACGGTGGCTGCAGGCGGCGTGCACGTGAGCGAGGAACTGGCCAACGTGTTCGAGCAGGCGCCGCATGCCGGTGAGGCGCCCGAGCCGCTGACCCCGCGCGAGGAGGACATCGCCGGCCGCGTCGGCCGCGGCCACTCCAGCAAGCGCATCGGGCTCGACCTGGGGATCAGCGAGCACACGGTGCGCAAGCACCGCGAGAACATCGCGCGCAAGCTCGGCTTGCGCAATGCCGCCGAGCTGGTGGCCTGGACCATCCGCCACCGCATCGCGTAGCCCCTCGAACGTGGGATGCCGGGCGCGAAAAGGGCGCGGCTACGCACATCGTCGTATTCATCGCCCGGCGCCGACGCCCTGCAATGCGGCGCCGGTTGCACACCGACGAAACACGAGGAGAGACCCATGCCCCAATGGCCCCGCCTTCCTGCACCGGCCACGGCCCCTGCCCTGGACCGCATCTCGGCGCGTCGGAAAATCCCCTGGCGGGCCACCGCACTCGCGGCGGCCCTGGCGCTGCATGCCGCACCGGCGCTGTGTGCGGTCATCGTGGTCGACACCGACACCGGCCTCGTCGGCAGTTCCGGCGCCGCGTTCAACGGCGTGCCGTTCAGCTTCCAGGCCCAGGGCGGCGTCGGCGTGTTCCTGTTTCACGACAGCGTGGCGATCCCGGCCGGCACCACGCTGCGCTTGGTGGGCAGCCGGGCGGCGGTGTTCCGCTCGCTCAACAACATCACGCTCGGTGCGGGCGTCACGGTCGACGCCTCGGGCATCGGCACGCTGCCGGGCGCCGGCGGCGGTGGCGGGCCCGCAGGCGCCGAGGCGGCCGGCAGCAAGGGCGGCGAGGGTGGCCACGGCGGCGCGGGCGGGACGGTGCTGGCCATCGGCGGCAGCGGCGGTGCCGACGGGCGCGCCGAGTGGACCTTCAGCAGCGCGCCGGCCTACGTCAAGCGCGCGCCCCAGCCCGGCGCCATGGGCCAGGACGGCCAGGCCGGCGCGGCAGGCGGCAGCGGCGACGGCGGCAGCCGCGGCCGCGACGGCAGGCGCGGCGCCGCCGGCGTGGGCAACCAGGCGGCGCTGGCGGCAGGCGGCATCGGCGGCCGCGCCGGCCAGGGCGGCGTCGGCGGCCCCGGCGGTGAAGGCGGACAAGGCGGCTTCGGCGGGTCGGCGCACAGCGATTCGCAGGCCCAGGGCGCCCGGCCGGGCTTCGGCGGAAAAGGCGGGTATGCGGGATGGGCCGGTGGCGGGCGGCCGTTCGGCAACGTGACGTCGTGGTACGGCGGGCCGATGTATGCGGTGCGCGCCGACCCGCTGTCGCAAGGCGAGGACGGCCACACCGGCGGCGCCGGCAGCGCCGGGCTGCATGGCGCCGCGGGCGCCGTGCTGGCCGGTGGCCATGCGGGTGGCTCCGGTGGCGGGGGCGGCTCCGGCGGGGGTGGCGGGGGCGGCGGGGGTGGTGGCGGCGGTGGCGGCGGGGGTGGCGGCGGCGGCGGCCTGTCGTACGGGCCGTCGCTGGCGGCGGCATTCCCCAGCGGCCACGGCGGCATCGGCGGCATCGGCGGCCCGGGTGGAACCGGTGGCCAGGGTGGCCAGGGCGGCGCCGGCGGCGCGGGTGGCGCCGGCGGCGCGGGTGGCGGCGCGTTCCGGCTCGAGGCGCTGGGCCGCATCACCGCCGCGAATGGCCAGTTGCTGGCGCGCGGGGGTACCGGCGCTGCCGGTGCCGCCGGTAGCGCCGGCACGGCCGGCGCCGCGGGCGTGGAAGGCACGGCCGTGCTGCGCCTGCCCTTCGCGCCGCCGATCACCGTCACCGGCGGCCTGCCCGGCACCACGGGCGGCGACGGCACGGGTTCGGGCGCCGGCGACGGCGGTGCCGGTGGCAGCGGCGGCAGCACCAACCACTGGCACGCCGACGTCGTCACGATCCGGGGCGCCGAAGGCAGCGCTGGCACCACACCCGCATTCGGCGCCTACGCCGCCGGCGGTGGCGGCGGCGGTGGCGGTGGCAGCGGCGGCATCGGGCAGCCCGGCGGCAATGGCGGGCGGGGTGGCGACGGCGGCGGCGGCGGGGGTGGTGCCGGCGGCACGATCTGGCTCGCCGGATCGGTGGTGCAGGCCGGCGGCCTGGTGGCCGACGCATCGGGCGGCGCCGGCGGCGGCATCGCGCCAGCCGGCCAGGACGGCCGCCTGCTGGTGTCGAGCAACGTCGCCGGCGGCGCGCCGGCCCATGCCAGCGGCACCCGGGTCGAGACGTTCACCGGCCCGCTCGCCGCCAACCCCTACGTGGCTGGCGACCTGGCAACGCCCTTCGTGCCGGACCTGCAGGGCGGCGCCAGCCCCTATGGCCTGCTCGCCGGCATGGGCGCCGGGGCGCCGGAGATCGTCGCCTTGCTGGGACAACAGCCCGGGCGCGCGCTGGGCGCGGTGGTTCGGCTGGACGTCGGCCCCGCCGGATACGCCGACCCCTTCACCGGCTTCGACGTGGTGCTGTTCGTCAACCTGGGCAGCCAAGCGCTGCTGGCCCCCGCCTTCGGCTACGACCCCGCCGGCATCGGTGGCGAGGCGCTGGCGCTGTCGGTGCTGGGTACCGCGGCCCTGGCCAACGGCGCCCCGGCCTCGACCCTGGCGAGTCTCGCCGCCGGGGACGTCTGGCTGACGCTGGTGCCCGAAGGCCAGGGCTTGATCGATGCCCGCGCGCTGGGCGTGGACGCCGTGGCCTCGTTCATGGCCAATGGCGACGTCGCCTGGCTGCTGACCCCGGTGCCCGAGCCGGGGAGCTGGGCGCTGATGGCGCTGGGCCTCGCGGGCGTGGGCGCTGTGGTGCGCCGCCGCCGCACGGCCCGCTGACCGCCCGCGCCGCGCCTCTGGGCTTCACCCCGCGGCGCGGCGCTCGAGGATCTCGAAGGCCGGCAGCGTCTTGCCTTCCAGCACCTCGAGGAAGGCGCCGCCGCCGGTGCTGATGTAGCCGATGCGGTCCTCGATGCCGTACTTGGCGATGGCGGCCAGCGTGTCGCCGCCGCCGGCGATGGAGAACGCGCTGCTCTCGGCGATGGCGCGGGCGATGGCCTCGGTGCCGCGGGCGAAGGCGTCGAACTCGAACACGCCCACCGGGCCGTTCCAGACGATGGTGCCGGCGGCGCGCAGCTGCTGCGCCAGCTGCGCCGCCGTGTCGGGGCCGATGTCGAGGATGAGGTCGTCGGGCTCCACCGCCTGCACCGGCTTGATGGCCCACGGCGCGTCGGCGGCGAAGGCCTTGGCGACGACCCCGTCGGTGGGGATGGGCACCGCCGCGCCGCGCGCCTTCATGGCCGCGATCACGGCGCGCGCCTCGCCGACGAGGTCCGGCTCGGCGAGGCTCTTGCCGATGGGCAGCCCCTCGGCCAGCAGGAAGGTGTTGGCGATGCCGCCGCCGACGATCAGCCCGTCGACCTTGCCGGCGAGCGACTGCAGGATGGTGAGTTTGGTGCTGACCTTGCTGCCGGCGACGATGGCCACCAGCGGCCGGCGCGGGTTGGCCAGGGCCTTGGTGATGGCGTCGATCTCGGCCGCCAGCAGCGGGCCGGCGCAGGCCACCTTGGCGTATTGCGCGATGCCGTAGGTGCTGGCCTCGGCGCGGTGCGCGGTGCCGAAGGCGTCGTGCACGAACACGTCGCACAGCGCCGCCATCTGCTGCGCCAGCGCCGGGTCGTTCTTCTTCTCGCCCTTGTTGACGCGGCAGTTCTCGAGCAGCACCACGTGGCCGGGCTCGACGCTGACGCCGCCCGTCCAGTTGGCGACCAGCGGCACCTTGCAGCCCAGCAGTTCGGACAGCCGTGCGGCCACCGGGGCCAGCGAGTCCTGCGGGTTCATCGCGCCTTCGGTGGGGCGGCCGAGGTGGCTGGTGACCATCACCGCCGCGCCGGCGTCGAGCGCCATGCGGATGGCCGGCACGCTGGCGCGGATGCGCGTGTCGTCGGTGATGCGGCCGTTGCCGTCCGCGGAGTGGTCCTGCGGCACGTTGAGGTCGGCGCGGATGAAGACCCGGCGGCCGGCGATGCGGCCCTGGGCGACGAGGTCTGACAGGCGCAGGATGTTCATGCGGCGCATTCTAGGAAGGCCGCGTGACGCGCCGCCTACCAGCCCAGGCCCAGCTTCAGCGGCAGCAGCACCACCATGCCGGCGATGATGGTGCCGAGGATGCCGCCACGCCAGAAGAACCAGGCCGCGCCGGCGGCCGCAGCGAACAGGCGCGCGTCGCGCCAGGTGTCGATGACCTCGCCGCCGGACATGATGATCTCGGGCACCACCACCGCGGCCAGCGCCGCCAGCGGCGCGTAGCGCAGCGCCTGGCGCAGCGCCTCCGGAATGGGAATCTCGCGCTCGGTGATGAAGAAGAAGCCGCGCGTGGCCACGGTCAGCACGGCCAGGCCGAGGATGGCGATCACGGTGTCCCAGTGCTCCATCGGCGCGCCTCAGGTGCGGTCGTCCACCGGCTGCGCGGTGCGCGCCGAGGTGTGGTCGATGAGCAGGCCCATGGCCACCGCCGCGGCGATGGCCACGACGATGTTCAGCTTGAACGGCAGCGCATAGGCCGCCACCGCCGCACAGGCCGCCACCGCGCCGGCCACGCCCGTGGCGCGGTCGGTCAGCAGCGACAGCGTCAGGCCCAGCAGTGCCAGCGTGCCGGCGAAGCCGAAGCCCCAGTGCACCGGCACCGCGTCGGCCAGCCAGATGCCCAGCAGCGACGGCACCTGCCAGGCCAGCCAGTTGAGCGACACGCCGCCCCAGAAGTACGGCAGCTGCTCGGGCGCCGGCTTGGGCTCGGGGAAGCGGCGCATGAACAGCACGTAGTTCAGGTCGGCCGTGAAGTAGGCCAGCCGCAGCCGCTGCGCGAGCGGGTAGACGACGAAGTAGCGGCGCCAGATGGCGCTGAAGATGACGAAGCGCAGGTTGACGCACAGCGCCGTGGCCCACACCACCCACACCGGCGCACCGCTCGACAGCAGCGGCAGCACGGCCAGCTGCGCACTGCCGGCGAACACCACCAGCGACATGAACACCATCAGCCAGGCCGGCAGCCCGCTCTTGCCCATGGCGACGCCGGTGATCAGGCCCCAGGCCGCGATGCCCACGGCAGTGGACATCATCTCGCGCATGCCGCGCGCGTACTCGGGGTGGCGCCAGATCGGCGCCGCGGCGCCGTCGCCGGGCTTCGGGGCGGGGGCCGCGCCGCTGTCGGGTGGGAGGCTCGGACGGCCTTCAGGGCCGCCATCGCCGCGCAGGGGCGCGCGGCGTCGGTCGCGGTCGTCGTTCACGCGCCATTGTCGGGCGCCCGCGGCCGACGCCCGGCTGCAGGAACGCCGTCAGCGCCTGCGCACCGTGCCGCTGCCGGCCACCGACGTCTTGACCGCGGCGGCGCCGCTGTAGCTGACGTCGCCGCTGCCGGCGATCGACACGTCCAGCGTCTTGTTGGCGTTGACCTGCGCGTCGCCGCTGCCGGCGATGCGGATCGAGACGTCCTCGGCGCGCATGTCGGCCAGGCGCACGTCGCCGCTGCCCGAGATGGCGATCTTCACCTTGCCGGCGCTGCCCGCGCCGATGACGTCGCTGCTGCCCGAGATGCGCAGGTCCAGCTCGTCGGTGGTGAGCTGGTCGAGCCGGGCGTCGCCCGAGCCCGACAGGCGCAGCTGCAGGGCCGGCGTGCGGTAGGCCTCGAGCTTGATGTCGCCCGAGCCCGAGCCCGACAGCGTGGTCAGCTGCGGCGTGGCGATGGTCACCAGCACCTTGCTGCGCGTGTTGATCGACTGGCCCTTGCGCCAGCGCACGTGCAGCGTGCCGCCTTCGACCACCGTCTCCAGCAGCGGCAGCAGGTTGTCGTCGGCCTGCACCTGCACGCTGGTGGCGCCCTGGCGCACCAGCAGGTCGATCGAGCCGTGCGTGGCGACGCCGTTGAAGTCGCCCACCGAGCGCGTCTCGGTGGCGCTGGTGCCGGAGCCTTGCGTCGCGGCCATGGCCACGCCGGGCAGCAGCGCCGGGGCGAAGGCCAGCGCGGTGGCGATCAGGGGCGCGATCAGCGCGGCGCGGCGGGTGAAGGTGGCGTTCATCTCGGGCACTCCTCGTTCGTGTGGTGGCGACGACGGGGTGCACTGTGCCGCAAGGCCAGCGCCGCCGGCGAGCGCGGCGCGACGTGCTGCACGTGGCGGCGATGAACTGCGGCGGCGGCGGAGCGGGGCGACGGGGCGCGCGGGCCTTCGCCGGCCAGCGGCTTCAGCCCGCCGGGCGCGGCTTGGGCCGGGCGTCGGGAGCCGCCCGCTCGGCGTCCCTGGACGCTGCCTTCGCGTCGGACTTCGCTTCGGCCTTGGCATCGGCCGGCCCTTCGGCCTTGCCCTTGATGTCGCCCTTGGCGTCGCCCTTGGCGCCGACACCCTTGGCCTCGCCGCGGCCCTTGTCGTCGCCTTCGCCGCCCTTGGCCTCGGCGGGGTCGGCCGCGGCCACTTCCGTCGGCGGCGGCTCGGGCGCCGGCGGCTGGGCCTCGAGGTTGTTCTCGCGCATGTAATCGTTCATCTCGCGCCAGCCGGCGAACACGGCCGCCTTGTCGGCGCGCCGGTTCAGCGCGTAGCACTGCTCGACCGAACGCGCGGCGTGGCGGCAGCCGGCGCCGATGGCCTTGCCCTCGGCTTCGCGCTTGGCGGCCACCGCCGAGGCCGACTCGATCCCCAGCTGGTCGCAGCCCGCCAGCAGCGGCACGAGGACGCAGGCGGCAAGGCGCAGGGCGAAGCGGACGGGGCGGCGCATGCGGCCTTATCGGCCGCGGCGCGCGCTGCCTTGAGCAGCGCCCGGCTCAGCCCGGGAAGCGCTGCACGAACTCGCGCGCCGCGATGCGCCGGCCGCCGGCCACCTGCAGCGTCAGCAGCTCCAGCGCGCCCGCATCGGCGCCCTCGCCGCAGGCGATGACGAGCCGTCCGTCGCCCGCCGCCAGGCGCTGGCCCGGCTGGCCGCGCCACTCGACGACCCGGCCGCGCCACACCTTCAACGGCTGGCCGGCGATCTCCGCGCTGCAGCCGGGGAACGGGTCGAAGGCGCGCAGCCGGCGTTCGATCTCGGCCGGCGGCCGGCGCCAGTCGATGGCGGCTTCGGCCTTGTCGATCTTGGCCGCGTAGGTCGCGCCTTCGCCTGGTTGCGGTACCGGCACCAGCGTCGGCAGCTCGGCCAGGGCGCGCACGATCAGCTCGGCGCCCAGGGCCGCCAGCCGGTCGTGCAGCGTGGCCGCGGTGTCATCGGCGGTGATGGGCGTGGCCTCGCGCAGCAGCATGGGGCCGGTGTCGAGGCCGGCGTCCATCTGCATGATGGTGATGCCGGTCTTGGCGTCGCCGGCCTCGATGGCGCGCTGGATGGGCGCGGCGCCGCGCCAGCGCGGCAGCAGCGAGCCGTGGATGTTGACGCAGCCGCGGCGCGGGCTGTCCAGCACCCAGGGCGGCAGGATCAGGCCGTAGGCGGCGACCACCAGCACGTCCAGGTCGGCGGCGCCGATCGCGGCGCGCGCCGCGGCGGCGTCGTCGGCGAACTTGCCGTCGAGCCGCAGGCTGCGCGGCTGGGCCACCGCCAGGCCGTGCTGCAGCGCCAGCTGCTTGACCGCCGACGGCTGCAGCTTCAGCCCGCGGCCGGCGGGCCGGTCGGGCTGGGTCAGCACCAGCGGAACGGTGTGCCCCGCGGCCAGCAGGGCGGCGAGCGCCGTGGCCGCGAACGCCGGCGTGCCGGCAAAACCGATGCGCAGGCCGGCCGCGGCGGCGGCGCTGCCGGTCGCGCCGGCCGCCTCGGGTGCCTCAGGCCGCACGCTGCTGCTGGTCCTCGCGCGCCTTCTTCAGCATCTTGGTCTTGATGCGGTTGCGCTTGAGCGGGCTCAGGTACTCGACGAACACCTTGCCCAGCAGGTGGTCCATCTCGTGCTGCACGCACACCGCCGCCAGGCCTTCGGCCTCGAGCTCGAACGGCTCGCCGGCGCGGTCGAGCGCGCGCACGGTGACACGGGCGTGGCGCTCGACGCGGTCGTAGATCTGCGGCACCGAGAGGCAGCCCTCCTCGTTGACCGCCATCTCGGCGCTGGCCTGGACCACCTCGGGGTTGATCAGCACCAGCGGCTGGTCGCGCTGCTCGGAGGTGTCCATGACGATGACGCGCTCGTGCACGTCCACCTGCGTCGCCGCCAGGCCCACGCCGTCGGCGGCGTACATGGTCTCGGTCATGTCGTCGACCAGGCGCCGGATGCGGTCGTCGACGGCCGCCACGGGCTTGGCGACGTTGTGCAGCCGGGGATCGGGGTAGCGCAGGATGGAGAGGCGGGCCATGCGGAACGGTTCAGCGGCGAGTCGGGCGGGTCAAGGGCGGCGCAACAGCGCGAAACAGCTGTGGAGGTGACGCAACGGCAGCCCCGGAACGAGCCGCCAAGCGTGGGAATTGCACCGGCGGTTTGTTTGCGGCATCAAGGGTTTACGGGCAGAATCTGCCAAACCATATGAGCATTCGCGCCCCGCATTGTCGCCCGATCGAAGGCGTCGTGCAGGCCCTGTCGAGGGATAACCCGCCACACCGATGAGCGCCAAGAGCCTAGCCCTTTCGCGGTGCAAGCCGCTCGTGCTGCTGGCGCTGGCGTGGCCGGCACTGGCACCCGCCCAGCCTAGCCGCCTGCCGGTGACGCCCGAGTGGCGCGAGACGGCGCAGCGCGTCGCCCAGGCCGGCGTGCCGCTCGAAGACCTGGCGCCCAACGCGCCCGACCAGCACGTGGTGCAGCGCGGCGACACGCTCTGGGGCATCTCGTCGCTGTTCCTGAAGAACGCCTGGCGCTGGCCCGAGCTGTGGGGCATGAACCTGCAGCAGATCCGCAACCCGCACCTCATCTATCCCGGCCAGGTGCTGGTGCTGGAAAAGCGCGACGGCCGCGCCACGCTGCGCGTCGCCACCGGCGAAGGCGTGCCCACCAACACCGTCAAGCTCTCGCCGCGCGTGCGCAGCGAGCTGCTCGACAATGGCGCCATCGCCGCCATCCCGCTCAACCTCATCGGGCCCTTCCTCAACGAAGCGGTGGTGTTCCAGCGTAACGAGCTGGAAGCCGCGCCGCGCATCGTCGCCACCCAGGAAGGCCGGGTGATGGTGTCGCGCGGCGAGACCGCCTACGTGCGCGGCGACCTGGGCGGGGCGCGCGACTTCCGCCTCTTCCGCGAGCTGGTGCCGCTGCGCGACCCGGTGACGCGCGAGGTGCTGGGCTACGAGGGTCGCTATGTCGGCACGGCCGAGCACGTGCGGGCCGGCGACACCCTGGTCGATGCCAAGGGCAAGGGCGTCGTCGTGCCCGACACCTTCCGCATCACGAGCACCCGTCTCGAGGCCAACGTCGGCGACCGCCTGAGCCCGGTGCCGCAGCAGGAGCTGGTGGCCTACGTGCCGCGGCCGCCGGCACAGCCGGTGGAGGGGCGCATCGTCTCGGTCTACGGCGACGGCCTGCGCGCCGGCCAGAACCAGGTGGTGGCCATCAACCGCGGCGCGCGCGACGGCATGGAGCGCGGCCACGTGCTGGCGCTGTGGCGCGCCGGCGCCGACGCCACCGACACGACGGGCGCGCGCAAGGTCGCGATGAAGCTGCCCGACGAGCGCCACGGCCTGCTGTTCGTCTTCCGCGTCTTCGACCGGGTGTCGTACGCGCTGATCCTGACGGTGCAGGACCCGGTGCGCGCGGGCGACCGCTTCACCCAGCCCTGATCCGCGGCCGGTCCGGCCTTCCACCACCAGCGACCCGCCCAGGCCCGCGGAACCCGACGCGCGGCGATGGCGCCCGACGACTTCGCCGACTGGTTCCGCCTGCTGCAGGCGCCCGGCGTCGGCCGCGACACGGCGCGCCGGCTGCTCGCCGCCTGCGGCTCGCCCGGCGCCGTGCTGCGCACGCCCGCGGCGACGCTGCGCACGCTGGCCGGCCAGGCCGCCGCGGAGGCCTTGACCGGCGAACCGCCGGCGCCGTTCGAACAACGGCTCGCGGCCGCCCTGGCCTGGCTGGACGCGGGTGACGACCGCCACGTGGTCACGCTGGCCGACCCGGCCTATCCGCCGGCGCTGCTGCAGACCGCCGACCCGCCGCTGCTGCTGTACGTGCACGGCCGGCTTCAGCTGCTGCGCCAGCCGGCGCTGGCCATCGTCGGCAGCCGCCATCCCACGGCGCAGGGCCGCGACAACGCGCGGGCGTTCGCACGCGCGCTGGCCGAACGCGGCTACGTCGTCGTCTCGGGCCTGGCGCGCGGCATCGACGGCGCGGCGCACGAAGGCGCGCTGCTCGCGGCCGAGGCCGGCGGCCTGCCGGCCGGCGTGACGATCGCCGTCGTCGGCACCGGGCTGGACAGCGTCTACCCCACCGCGCACCGCGAGCTGGCGGCGCGCATCGCTGCCGCCGGCGCGGTGGTCAGCGAGTACCCGCCCGGCGTGCCGCCGCTGGCCGAGCACTTCCCGCAGCGCAACCGCATCATCGCCGGGCTGACGCTGGGCACGCTGGTGGTCGAAGCCGCCATGCCCTCGGGCTCGCTCATCACCGCGCGCCTGGCCAGCGAAGCCGGTCGCGAGGTGTTCGCCATCCCCGGCTCGATCCACGCGCCGCAGAGCAAGGGCTGCCACGCGCTCATCAAGCAGGGCGCCAAGCTGGTGGAGAGCGCCGCCGACGTGATCGACGAGCTGCGCGGCATGGCCGGCCGCACCCGCGCACTGCCGTTCGGCGACGACGCGGCGGGCGCGGGCGCCGCCGAGCCCCTGGGGCCGGGAGCCGACGCCGCCGACGCGCACGCCGCCGACCCCCGCTTTGCCGCGCTGCTCGACGCGCTGGGCCACGATCCGGTGACGCTGGACGCGCTGCTGGCGCGCACCGGCTGGCCGGCCGCCGAGCTCAACGCGCGGCTGCGGGAGCTGGAGCTCGAGGACCGCGTCGCCCGCCTGCCCGGCGGGCTGTTCCAGCGCCGCCACACCGGCTGAAGGCGGCCGCGCCGCGCCGAACGGCCGGCGCGGCGCCGGCCCATCCGACACGGCCGCGGGCCGCACGTCCACGACGCCTTCCGGGCACGGACCCTCGGGTATAGTGGTCCGCATGTTCGAAGTGCTCGTCTACCTCTACGAGAACTACTGGCGCCCCGACGCCTGCCCCGAACCGAAGCAGCTCTCGCGCAAGCTCTCGGCCGTGGGGTTCGAGGCCGACGAGATCACCGAGGCACTGCGCTGGCTGGACGGCCTGGCGAGCAGCGCCGAATCGGTCACCGGCAGCCCCGTGCCGGGCAGCATGCGCATCTACGCCCAGCCCGAACGCGACGTGCTCGGCGACACCTCGATCGGCTTCATCGCCTTCCTCGAATCGGCCGGCGTGCTGCCGCCGCCGATGCGCGAGATGGTCATCGACCGCGCGCTCGCCGTGGGCAGCGGCCCGATCGACCTGGAAGACCTGAAGATCATCGTGCTGATGGTCTTTTGGAGCCTGGGCGAGGAGCCCGACGCGCTGATCCTCGACGAACTGTTCGTCGACCCCGACGAGCGGGTGATCCACTAGGCTCGACGCGCCCTGCGGGCGGTTCACGCCTGCGGCATGGACCGCAGGGTGTGAGCAGCGGTGTGAAAGCGTGCGAAGGCGTGCCCGACGCCACCGGGCCGCTCCCCGTGCCGGCCGGCGGCCCGCAGGCACGCCTGGAAGCGCCGCGTCACGCTTGATGACGGTTGCACGCAGGGCGCGCCCGTAGATTGCGCGGTTCCCCTCCCTGACCGGGCCGCCGCGCCGGCCTTCGCGATGTTCCCCTCCCTCGATGTTCCGTCGCTGCGATCGGCAGCGACGCGCTTGGCGCGCCTGGTCGCGCTCGTCTCCCTCGCGGCCGCCCCTTGGCTCGCCCAGGCGCAGCCCGCGGCGCCGGACGCGGCCGCCGAACGCCTGCAGCAGCGCCTGGCGCGGCCGGCCATGCCGGCGCTGCAACTGCCGCAGGGCCGCCTGCAAGGGCTGCAGGCCATCCAGGCGCTGGGCGACCGGCTGCCCGAGGTTGCGGCGCACTACCGCAAGTCGCCCGACCAGCTGCGCGCGCTGCTGCTCATGGACCGCCGCCTGCGGCTCGACCGTGAAGGCAAGCTGTTCGTGGAAGAAGACTTCGACGACAAGCTGCAGGCCGCGGGCGACCCGCTGGTCACGCAGCAGGGTCAGATCGACGGCGCCTTCGCGCCGCTCGACCAGACGTTCCGCCTGCACAGCCGCCCCGGCGCGCGGCGCACCGTGTACCTCAACTTCCGCGGCGCCACGCTCAGCGGCACGGCGTGGAACACCAGCGGCAGCAGCATCACGGCCCAGCCGTTCGACCTCGACGGCTCGCCCGGCACGTTCTCGACGACCGAGCTGCAGCGCATCCAGGCCATCTGGCAGCGCGTGGCCGAGGACTTCGCGCCGTTCGACATCGACGTCACCACCGAGCCGCCGCTGCCCGACCGGCTGACCTACAGCGGCAGCACCGACGCGTACTTCGGCACCACCGCGCTCATCACGCACCGCAGCGGCGTCTACAGCTGCAGCTGCGGCGGCGTGGCCTACATCGGCGTGTTCGACGGTGCCGACCGCTACAAGCCCGCGCTGGTGTTCTACGACGCCCTGGGCGGCAACGAGAAGAGCCTGGCCGAGGCCATCTCGCACGAGGTGGGCCACAACCTCGGCCTGCAGCACGACGGTGGGCCCGGCACCGCCTACTACGCCGGCCACGGCAGCGGCGCCACGGGCTGGGCGCCGATCATGGGCGTGGGCTACTCGCGGCCGCTCACCCAGTGGAGCAAGGGCGAGTACGGCGGCGCCACCAACACCGAGGACGACATCGCGGTGATCCAGCTCAACGGCGGCACGCTGCGCGCCGACGACCACGGCAACACCGCGGCGACCGCCACGCTGCTGCAGTCGACCGTCTCTGGCGGCGTAGCGAACTTCGCCGTTCAGGGCGTCATCGAGCGCGCGGGCGATCTCGACGTGTTCGTCTTCGGCAGCGCCGGTGGCACCGTGAGCTTCACGCTGAGCACGGTGGCGCGCGGTGCCAACCTCGACGCCCGGCTCGAACTGCGCAACGCCGCCGGCGTGGTGCTCGCCGCGGCCAACCCCGTGGACGCGACCAACGCCACGCTCAGCGCCACGCTGCCCGGCGCCGGCAACTACCACCTCGTGGTGCAAGGCCCCGGCTACGGCGACGCCAGCAGCGGCTACAGCAGCTATGGCAACCTGGGCCAGTACGCACTGGCCGGCAGCGTGCGCAGCACCAACGCGGCGCCGACGGTGGCGATCACCGCCCCGGCGAACAACCAGGCGCTGGCCGCCGGTGCGGTCGTCAACCTCACGGCGCAGGCGGCGGATGCCGACGGCACGGTGCAGCAGGTGCGCTTCTACGACAACGGCGCGCTCGTGGGCACCGCCACCCAGGCGCCCTACGCCGTGGCCTGGACGGCCGTCGCCGGCACGCGGACGCTGACGGCGCAGGCCGTCGACAACGCCGGTGCCAGCACGACGAGCGCTGCGGTGAGCGTGACCGTTGCCGGGGCCGTGGCGCGCACCCAGTGCGCCGTCGAAGGCGGCACCTGCACGCTGCCCGCTGGCGTGACGGCCGACGTGTACTACGGGGCGAACAACAAGTTCGCGATCCGCCGGGGCGTGACGGGCTCGATCGCCTGCACCAACGCCGTCTTCGGCGATCCGATCTACGGCGTGCGCAAGACCTGCTCGTACTAGCGCCCCCGACGCGCGCCGGCGCCGCCGGCGCGCCCGCCTAGTTCAGCAGCCGCGACGCGTCGACGTCCAGCTTGGCCAGCGCGCTGCGCGTGGCGCGAACGGTGAGCGCCTCGTCCTGCGCCGGCAGCATCAGCCCGGCCTGCAGGTAGCTGGCCAAGCGGTGCTGCTGGAACAGCACACAGCGCCCCTGCGGCGTGACGAAGAGCGAGAGCTGGTTGCGCAGGCCGTGCCAGGCCAGCTGCACCGCCTCGCTCTTGCCGTTGCGCTCGAGCATGTACCAGCTGCCCACCTGCAGCTCGCGCGCCCAGGCCACCATCGCCGGCGTGGGCATGCTGCCGACGTCGAGCACCACCTCGAGCTCGCTGCTCTGGTGGCCGGAGAGGTCGAGCACCATCGATTCGTCGATCTCGACGTCGGCGGCGTCGGGCAGCAGCTCTTCCAGCGTCTCCAGGCGCTCCATCAGCTCGCGCAGGCGGTCGTCGGGGATCACCGCCGCCTTGGCGGTGAAGGCCGCGGCCAGCGAGTTGTTCAGCTGCTGGATCTGCTCGTCCTGGCGGGCGTTGTCCATGCCGGCGGCGGCCATGCCTTCGCGCAGGCTCTTCAGCAGCAGCGGCAGGCGGCGGATGACCTCGGCGCGCTCCTCGCGCGTGACCTTGGCGCTGGCGCTCCAGATCAGGTCGGCGGCGGCGCGCTTCATCGTCTTGGTCTGCTCACCCTGCGCGCCGTAGCGCACGGCGGTGGTCGCCAGCACGTCGGCCCAGACGTGGAACAGGAACTGGCGCACGCCCTCCTGCACCGGCACCTCGTTGAGCATGCGGCGCAGCTCGATCGTGTACTGGATGGCCAGCGTCTCGCGCTGCTCCACCTGCTGGGCCAGGCTCACGCCGCGCTTGGTGGCCTCGTTGGTGGTGCTGAAGTAATGCTCGAGGAACTTCTCGAACTCGGTCAGCACGGTCTGGAACACGCGCCGTCCGGTGTCGGGGTAGGCCTCGACCACCTGAACGACGCGCTTGATCTCCTTCTCCAGCGCCTCGTTGGTGGCGCCGCCGGTGCTGCCGCCGCTGTCGAAGCCCATGACGCAGGCGCCCATGCGGTCGATGAGGCGCCGCGCCGGGTGGTCGATGGTGGCGAAGAAATCGGGCTCGCTCACCGCCACGCGCAGCACCGGCATCTGCAGCCGGGCGAACCAGACGCGCACGCTGGCCGGGATGCGGTCCTCGGTGAGGATGCTCTGGAACAGCAGGGCGACGATCTCGATCGTGGCCCGCTCCTCCGGCGTGGCCGCGGCCTTCTTCAGCACCTGCTTGCGCTGGTGCAGCTCTTCCAGCATCACCGGCGCGGTGACCAGCGCCTCGGCGTGGCCCTGCTGCGTGGTGGGCACGTTCAGCCGCTGGCGGATGCCCTGCTGCGCCGTGTCGATGGCCCGCGCCAGCTGCGGCGACAGCTGCGAGGCACGCGGCGCCTGCGGCAGGCCCTGCGAGCGCGTGCTGACGGCGAACTCGGGCACGTGGCGCCCGATGAGGCGGTTGAGCCGGCCCAGCACCGCATCGGCGTGCTCGCGGCTGCGCGCCAGCGGCGCGGCGCGCGTCATGAGCCGGGTCTCGTCGCCGACGCCCCCGCCCATGCCGCCGCCCATGCCCCCGCCCGCACGGCCGCCGATGCCACCCCCCATGCCGCCGCCGGTGCTGCCACCGGCCCAACCGGTGAGCTGGCCACCGCCGCCACCGCCAGCACCAGCACCGCCGACGAAGCCGCCACCCGAGCCGCCGGGGCCGCCGTATCCGGTGCCGTAGCCGGTGCCACCCGGCCCGCCGCCGCCGCTGGGCCCGTAGCCCGGCCCGTAGCCGCTGCTGCGGAAGTCGCCGCCAGAGCCGCCGCCCGGCTGCCAGCCGAGCGGCGCGTTCGGGTGGGTGCGCGAGCGGCGCACGAACGGCCGCAGGTCGACGTCCACCAGCACCCGGTGCTCGACGAGCCAGCGGTTCGTCTCGTGGTAGGCCTCCTCCACGAGCAGCGCGAATTCCTCGTGCAGCACCGGCTGCAGCTCGCGCCAGCTCTCCAGCGTCAGCCCGGCGTTGCGCCAGGCGTCGAAGACGATGCGCGCCAGCACGTGGGCGCGCAGCATGTCGTGCGGGTCCAGCTCGCTGCGGTGCTCGAGGTGGGCGATGCGCGAGCGCAGGTCGGCGAACTCCCACGACGCGCGGTCCATGATCGCCAGGGCCAGGCGCGAGGTGACGATCTCGAGCTCGATCGTGTCGTCGGGCACGAGGCTGAAGCCCTCGCGCCCGGGCGGCGGCAGGTCGCCGGGGCGCGAGGCCGACATCACGCCTTGCGACAAGGCCTGGCGCAGGCCCGAGACGATGCCGCGGTGCCAGGCCTGCGCGCCACTGGTCAGGCCCTGCAGCAGGTCACGCCGGCGCACGAAGGCGGCGTGCTCGCCCGGCTTGTCGAACAGCGCACGGGCACCGTTCAGCGCCGACTGCACCAGCCCGACCAGGCCCTTGACCAGCTCCTCGGTGTAGAGCCTGCGCGCCTGGCCGGCCAGGGAATCGGGCGCGGCGCTGGTGGCCATGGCAGGCGTCGTCGTGGCGGCGGGCGGGTGGGGATGCTGCGAAGCCTACACCACCGCCCCGGCGTTCGGGTCGTTCGGGTCCTGCTCCTTGCCGCCGGCCGTGGTCTTGACGAGATCCTCGCGCTTGACGCCCAGCCACATGGCGATGCCGGCGGCGACGAAGATCGACGAGTAGATGCCGAACAGGATGCCGATGGTCAGTGCAACCGCGAAGTAATGCAGCGTGGGCCCGCCGAACAGCAGCATCGACAGCACCATGAGCTGGGTGCTGCCGTGGGTGATGACGGTGCGGCTGATGGTGCTGGTGATGGCGTGGTCGATGGCCTGCGGCGTGCTCAGCTTGCGGAACTTGCGGAACGTCTCGCGGATGCGGTCGAAGATGACCACCGACTCGTTCACCGAGTAGCCCAGCACCGCCAGGATGGCCGCCAGCACCGCCAGCGAGAACTCCCACTGGAAGAAGGCGAAGAAGCCCAGGATGATGACCACGTCGTGCAAGTTGGCGACGATGCCGGCCACGGCGAACTTCTTCTCGAAGCGCAGCGCCAGGTAGGCCATGATGCCCAGCACGGTGACCAGCAGCGCCCAGGCGCCGTTCTCGTAGAGCTCGGAGCCGACGCTGGCGCTGACCGCCTCGCTGCGCGCCCGCACCACGCGTTCTTCACCGCCCACCACGCAGGCCACGCGCGCGTCGCCGCCGCCGGCCTGCTGCTCGCTGGCCACCACCTGCCCCTGCTCGGCGCGGCAGAGTTCGGCGAACACCCGGTCGCCGACCTCGCTCTGCCTGACGTCGCGGCGCACCGGCAGCCGGATGAGCACGTCGCGCGAGCTGCCGAACTGCTGCACCTGCACCTCGCCGAAGCCCATGGCCTCGACGATGCCGCGCGTGCGGTTGATGTCGGCCGCCTGGGCATAGCGCACCTCGAGCAGCGAGCCGCCGGTGAACTCGATCGACAGGTGCAGGCCGCGCGTGGCCAGGAAGAACACCGCCAGGGCGAAGGTGATGAACGAGATCGCGTTCAGCACCAGCGCGTGGCGCATGAACGGGATGTCGCGCTTGATCCGGAAGAACTCCATCTGGGTGGCCTCGGTTCAGGAACTCACTCGGCCGCGGGCTTGGCAGCCGCGGTCGTGCCCGGCTTCCACACCTGGCCGATGGACACGCTCTTCAACCGCTTCTGGCGCCCGTACCACAGGTTGACGAGGCCGCGGCTGAACATCACCGCGCTGAACATGCTGGTGAGGATGCCCAGGCAGTGCACCACCGCGAAGCCGCGGACCGGGCCCGAGCCGAAGGCCAGCAGCGCCAGGCCGGCGATGAGCGTGGTGACGTTGGAATCGAGGATCGTGCCGAAGGCGCGTTCGTAGCCCGCGGCGATGGCCTGCTGCGGCGGCGCGCCGCCGCGCAGCTCCTCGCGCACGCGCTCGTTGATGAGCACGTTGGCGTCGATCGCCATGCCCAGCGTCAGCGCGATGGCGGCGATGCCGGGCAGCGTCAGCGTGGCCTGCAGCATCGACAGCAGCGCCACCAGGCACAGCAGGTTGAAGGCCAGTGCCAGCGTCGAGAACACGCCGAACAGCAGGTAGTAGGCGCACATGAACACCGCGATGGCGGCGAAGCCCCACATCACGCTGTCGAAGCCCTTGTCGATGTTGTCCTTGCCCAGGCTCGGGCCGATCGTGCGCTCCTCGATGATCTCCATCGGCGCGGCCAACGCGCCGGCGCGGGTCAGCAGCGCCAGGTCGGCCGTCTCCTGCGGGGTGAAGTTGCCGGTGATCTGGAAGTCGTTGCCGAACTCGCCCTGGATCGTCGCCACCGACAGCGCCTCGCCCTTGCCCTTCTCGTAGAGCACGATGGCCATGGGCTTGCCGAGGTTCTCGCGCGTCACGGCGCGCATCGAGCGGCCGGCCACGTCGTTCAGGCGCACGCTGACCGCGGGGCGCTGGTCCTTGTCGATGGTGGCCGCGGCCTGCACCAGCTGCTCGCCGGTGGCGATCACGTCGCGCTTCAGGCCCACGGTGCCGCCGCCGCGGATGGGCACCACCTCGGCGGCGGTGGCGGTGTCGGGCTCCACCAGGCGGAACTGCAGCGTCGCGGTGCGGCCGATGATGGTCTTGGCGCGCGCCGTGTCCTGCACGCCGGGCAGCTGCACCACCACGCGGTCGGCACCCTGGCGCTGGATCACCGGCTCGGCCACGCCCAGCTCGTTGACGCGCTTGTGCAGCGTCTCGACGTTCTGCGTCACCGCCTGCTGCTGGATGTCGACGATGGCGCGCTCCGACAGCCGCCCCACGAGGCGCACGTTGCCGGCGTCGGTGGGCTGCTGCGTCCATTCCAGCGACGGCAGCCGGTCGGCCAGCACGTCACGCGCGCGGCCGGCCTCGGCGGCGTCGGGCAGCGTCACCACCAGGCCGTTGGGCTCGCGGGCCAGGCCCGAGAAGCGCACACGCTTCTCGCGCAGGGCGCTGCGCGCGTCGCTGGCGTAGGTGTCCACCGCCTGCTTGAGCGCGCCGCGCATGTCCACCTGCATCAGGAAGTGCACGCCGCCGCGCAGGTCCAGCCCCAGGTACATGGGCAGCGCGTGCAGGCGCGCCATCCACTGCGGCGTGCGCGAGACGAGGTTGAGCGCGACGATGTAGCGCGGGTCGGCCGGGTCGGTGTTGAGCGCCTTGTCCAGCGTGTCGCGGGCCAGGATCTGCACGTCGGTGTCGGCCAGACGGGCGCGCACCGAAGCGCCATCGAACTGCACCAGGTCGGGCGTGATGTTGGCGCCCTTCAAGATCTGCTCGACGCGGCCCACCATGGCCGCGTCCACCGTCACCGTGGCCTTGGCGCCCGAGACCTGGACCGCCGGCGCCTCGCCGTAGAAGTTGGGCAGTGTGTACAGCAGGCCGACCACCAGGGCGATGCCGAGGATGGCGTACTTCCACAACGGGTAGCGGTTCATGTGCGGGCGGGCTTGGAGGCCGGCGCGCAGGCGGCCGGCGGTGGCACGACGCGCCCCGGCCCGCAGGCCGGCAGCGCGGCGGTGCGGTTGCGGTTACTTGAAGGTGCCCTTGGGCAACACCTGGATGACGGCGGCGCGCTGCACCTGCAGCTCCACGCCGTTGGCCACTTCCACGTGCAGGAAGCTGTCGCCCAGGCGCGCGATGCGACCGAGCACGCCGCCGGCGATGACGACCTCGTCGCCCTTGGCCAGCGCCTCGATCATCGCCTTGTGCTCCTTCTGCTTCTTCATCTGCGGCCGGATCATGATGAAGTACAGCACCACGAACATCAGCACCAGCGGCAGCAGGCTGAACAGCGACGACTCGGCGCCGCCGGTGGCGGCGGTCTGGGCGTAGGCGGAGGAGATGAACACGAGGGCGTTCCCGAAGCGGCGTGGCGGGGTGCACCGGCGCGGCTGCAGCGGCCGCCACGGCAGGCGGGCGGCGGCGCAGCGGCCGGCGGGCGAAGCGTCGGATTCTAGGGCGCGGCGCCGGTGGTGCCTTGCGCCCCTGGCGCCCCCGGCTGCGGCCCCGCCGGTGCCGACGCCGCGGCCGTCGGCGTGGCGCGCGCGGCCAGCCAGGCCAGCAGCAGCAGCAGGCCGAGGAAGCGCGGCGCGTCGATCAGCGTGTTGAGCAGCCCGCTGGTGGCGACAGCGGCCAGCGCGGGCAGCGCCGCCGGCACCTCGGCGCGGCCTTGCCAGGCGAGCCGCCAGGCAGCGACGCCGACGGCCAGCGCCAGCCAGCCCCAGGCCAGCGCGCCGAGTGCGCCCATCTCGAGCCACACCGTGAGCGGCAGGCTGTGCACCTGCCACGGCGGGTCGACGTCGGTGGCGAAGAACCAGCGGTCCATGCCGTCGGCGAAGTCGCCGTTGTGCAGCCACTCGCGGCCATCGGCGCTGCGCAGCGACAGCGCCCGCACGTCGACCGCGCCCGCCGACGGCGTCGCCAGCGCCAGCTTCAGGGGCAGCGGTGGCCAGCCAGGCGCGAGCGCCGCAGCGTCGAGCGCCAGCTCGACACGCTGCCAGGCACTGCTGACGACCGGCGCAGAGGCGCCCTGGCAGTCGCGCGATGTCAGCGTCCACTTGCGGCACAACGACAGCGCCACGGCCAGCGGTGCGTCGCCGGCCTGCTGCACGTTCGGCGCCCGTCGGGCTTCGAACGTCAGGTTGAGCGGCCCGGGCGGCGGCATCACGATCTGCTCGACGTAGACCGTGGCGCCGCTGCCCAGGCGCAGCACTCGACGGCCGCCACCGGCGTCGACGATGGCGAACGGCGCCGCCCGCACCGGCTCGGCGCTGCGCCAGAAGTGCGCCTGCGGATAGCCGCCCAGGCCGATGCCGAGCAGCGTCTCGGTCCAGCCGCGCTGCAGCTGCAGGCCGTCGCGCCAGTGGGCCACGCGCACCGACCAGTCGGCGGCGGTGCTCGCCAGGCGCTGCTGCGCATACGGGCCAAGCAGCACCGGCAACGCCGCCAGCACCACGGCCGCCGTGCCCAGCGCCGCACGCCAGCGCAGGCCGGGCGCCAGCCCCCGGCTGGCGAGCAGCAACGTCACCAGCAGCGCCACCGCCAGCGCGGCGTAGCCGTTGCGCGAGAAGGTCACCATCGTGGCGTAGCCGGTGGCGGCGAGCAGCAGCAGGTGCAGGACGCGGGCCACGCCGCTGCGTGCCCGCAGCAGGCCGACGAGCGCGAAGGGCGCGGCCAGCGCCAACCAGCACTCGACCAGCGCGCCGCCCTTGTTCATCCCCGAGAACAAGGCGGTCACCCGGTACTCGCTCGCGAAGTCGGCCAGACCGACGAAGGCCGAGCGCTCGACCACGATGGCCGCCACGGTGATCGCCAGCCCGGCCACCATGCCGGCCTGGAGGGCGCGGCCGCGCGCCGCGCCGTGGCCGGCCAGCCGGCGCCACAGCAGCACCAGCGCCCAGGCCCAGAGCGCGCCCTTGACGATGCGCCAGGCGTTCCAGGGCTGGTGGTAGACGTCGGCCGGGATGCCGGGGCCGCCCGCGGGCCAGCTGCCGCGCAGCGCAGACAGCAGCAGTGCGAGCGCGACGAGCACGAAGCCGAGGCGAACGGCAGTGGGCAGGCTCGGCTCGGGCGCCGCGGGCCAGCTGCGCCACCAGGCTGCGCCGATGCAGGCCAGCGACAGCAGATCGAACTCGGTCACCAGCAGGCGGCCGCTCCAGGGCGCCAGGTCGAAGGCCGGCAGGGCCGCCGGCAGCAGCCAAAGCGGCGCGAGCGGCCAGCGAGCGCCGACGAGCGCGGCGCCGACGATGGCCGTCGCGAGCAGCAGCGGCAGCACCGGAAACATGACGGCGCCCGCCAGCGCCGCGGCGACGGCCAGCGCCGTGATGGACGTCGTCTGCCAGGTGGAATGGCCATGGGTGCCGATCGGCCATGGGCCTGCGTCGCCCGCGCTCGGGGGCTGCTCGTCGACACCGGCCCATAGCGGTTGCTCGTCGACAACCGCCGAAGGCGGCTGCGGGTCGTCACCCGGCGCCGCCATCCCCGCCCCGGCCGTTGTCGACGGCGTCGCCGCCGACCCGCCCCCCGTGCCGCGGGCCGCCACCGGCGCCACCGCCACCCGCGGCGCGCGCTGCGCCCAGGCCACCAGCCGCCACACCAGCCAGGCCGCGCCGGCGGCGATCGCCAGGTTGGTCGGGTCTGGTCGCAGGCCGGTGGCGAAGGCCTTGGCGGCTTCGATGGCCAGCGCCAGCAGCGCCGTCACGCCGACACAGCCCGCGAGGCGGCTGCCCTGCAACGCCAGCAGCAGCGCCGGCACGGCATAGCCGAAGCCGACGCTGCCCAGGCTGGTGAGCGCCGCCGCCTCGGTCGTGTAGTAGTGGTAGTACAACGGCATCAGGCGCAGCGCGCCCCAGGTCGCCGCCGCGCCGTCCAGCCCGTGCCAGCCGAGCGTGAGCAGGCCGTGCGCCGCCAGCAGCGCCAGCAGCACCGCCGGCCACAACCATGGCGCCGCCCGTGTCAGACGCGCAGAGAGACCGCGCCAGCCGATCGCGCCGTGTTGCCGCAGCAGCCACCAGCCCGCGACGAGGCCCGTCGCCCGCGCCACGACCGAGGCCCCCTGACTCACGCCGGACGCGATGAGCAACTGCGCCACTTCAAGCGCGATCCCGAGCGCGATCCCGACGGCCACCACGGCGCCGAGCCGCTGCCAGCGCCGCAGCAGCAGGCCCAGCGGCGCCGCCAGAACAACCTCCGCCGCGAGCTTGAGCGCCACCACGTGCAGCCGCGCATCGTCGCCCGCCAGCACCCAGCCCCACAGCGGCGATGCCAGCTTGGCGCGCAGCTCGCCACCGTCCAGCAGCAGGTCGAACGGAAACAGGGCCAGCGCCAGGTAGGCCGCGGCATACGCCGCCGGCAACGCGGCCAGCGCCGCCGGCCCCAGGCCCTGCGACCACGCCGCCACCAGCCGCGCCAGCCGGCGCCCGGCCCACGGCGCCGCTGCCACGCCCAGGCCGCTGCCGATGAACTCGGCCACCAGGTCGTTGAGCGACACCGTGCGCGGCGGAAACGCGACCTGCGCGAACTCCACCCCTACGGCCAGCGCGGTGCAGCCGGCCAGGGCCAGCAGCATCGCCGCTGGCAAGGGAACCACGGCCGCGAGCGCCAGCGTCGCCAGCACGCCCAACGGCAGGTAGAGCACGCCGTTGGCGATCCAGTCGGCGCGCGACTCGACGCCCAGGTACAGGAACGGCGCCTGCACGAACGCCGCCCACGCCCGGTCCCAGGGCAGCGGCGTGAACTCGAACGGCAGCAGGCTGCCGTAGACGACGAACGCGGCGTAGGCCAGCGCCAGCCGCGCGGCCGGAACGGGCGGCGTCAAGCCGGAACGGTCACCGTGACGGCCCCAGGGCGCGACGCGGACGCGATGCGGGCGCGGCGCCGAGGACCTTCAGCGCACCGGCGTCTTGGGCGATTGCGGGCGCGAGCCGCGCAGCTGCACCGCCTGGCTGGCGTTGCAGGCGGTCTGGCCGGCACGCAGCGTGGCACCGGTGATGTTGCGCGCACCGCAGAAGTCGAGCGTGTTGCCGCTCTGGCAGACGGCGTACGCGTACGTGCCGCCGCCACCGTAGTTGTAGCTGACCATGTCGTTGGCCACCGACCAGCTGCCCACCGTGGTGGACGGGTCGACCGGGTCGTTCGGACCCTTCTTGTAGTCCACCAGCGTGCCGCCCGTGCCGCCGCCGCCGTGGAACTCCTGCCACTGCTCGTTGCCGACCGCCGCGCACACCGTCTTGCCGGCCAGCAGCGCGGCCAGATCGGCCCCGGAGACGCGCGTGCCGCTGCCGCACGGGCAGCCCTGGGCGGATGCGCCGGCCGCCACCACCAGGGGCAGCACGCCCGCCATCAGCACCTTGACCATCGACCCCGCCCTCATGCCGTTCTCCTCGTGCGTGTGCCGGCTCGGCGCCGGGCCACGCATCCTAGAGCATGGCGCTCGGCGCGCACAACGCGCCGGTGCCCCCGAACTCGGGGTGCGAGCCGGGGGCGGCGAGTGCGTCGTCCCGCTCGACGCTGCAGACGCTCGACGCGCCTTGCCATCGAGCCGCAACCGAGACAACGACGGCCCGCTGCCTATAGTCGCCGAGCCATGACGCACCCTGCCTCCATTCCGTTTCGCCCTGGCCGTCTGCCGCGCCGACGCCTCCTGCTCGGCCTGGCCGGCCTGTGCGGCACGGCGTTGGCCGCCGCGACCGCGCCGTCGCGCACGTGGCGCGTGGCCGCCGGCAGCGGCCCAAGCCTCGCCGAGGTGGCGCGGCTGGCGCGCGACGGCGACACCATCGAGCTTGCCGCCGGCGACCACCACGGCCAGACCGCCGTGCTCACCCAGCGTGGCCTGTGGCTGCATGGCGCCGGTGGCGGCGCCACGCTGCACGCCGACGGCGCGCACGCCGAGGGCAAGGCCATCGTCGTCGTCCGCGGCGAGGTCACGATCGCCGGCGTGGCGTTCCGCGGCTGCCGCGTGCCGCATGGCAACGGCGCCGGCGTGCGCTTCGAGGCCGGCCGGCTGCGCGTCGAGCGGTGCCGCTTCGTCGACAACGAGATGGGGCTCATCACCGCGAACGACCCGGCGCAGCAACTCGAGGTGATCGACTGCCTGTTCGCCGACGCGCCGCGCCACCCGGGCCCGCTGCACCACCTGCTGTACGCCGGGCGCATCGGCATGCTCACCGTGCAGGGCAGCCACTTCGCCAACGGCTGGCGGGGCCACCTGCTCAAGAGCCGGGCGCTGCGCAACCTGGTGCGCGGCAACGCCTTCGTCGACGGCCCGACGGGCGAAGCGTCGTACGAGGTGGAGTTTCCGGAAGGCGGCGAGATCGTGTTGACCGGCAACGTGGTCGTGCAAGGCCCGACCAGCGGCAACGCCGCGATCGTGAGCGTGGGTGCCGAAGGGGGAGCCGACCGCGCGACGCGCCTGACGATGGTTCACAACACCCTGGTGAACACCGGCGCTGCGCCGGCGACGTTCCTGCACTGGTGGGCCGAACGGCTGCAGCCTGGCGCGCGCGCCTGGCTGGCGAACAACGTGGTGGCCGGCACGGGCCACTGGACGTTGCCGCCAGGCAGCGACGGTGGCGGCAACGCCAGGCTGGCACTGCAGCAGCTGCGCGACGCGGATGCGGGCGACGCCGGCCCGGCGGCCGACGGTGCCGGCTGGCCGGCGGCGGTGCCCCTGCCCGGCGACGTGGCGCCACCCTGGTGGTTCAGCGCGCCGCTCGGCGCCCGCCCGGCGATGGGACCGGCACGCTGGCCGGGCGCCGTGCAGCGCTGACGACCCGATGCGGGACGGCCGTCAGACCAGGACTTCGACCACCGCCGGGTGGCCCAGGAAGCCCTGCGGGCTGGCGCTGGCACCGTACGCGCCGGACTGGAACACGGCCACCAGATCGCCCACCTGCGCCTCGGGCAGGTCCATGCGGTCGGCCAGCAGATCGAGCGGCGTGCACAGCGGCCCCACCACCGAGGCCGTCTCGCGCCGCGTGCTGCCGGCGCGGTTGGCCACCGTCACGGGATAGTTCTTGCGCACCACCTGGCCGAAGTTGCCCGAGGCCGAGAGGTGGTGGTTCAGGCCGCCATCGACCACCAGGAACACCTGACCGCGCGACACCTTGCGGTCGACCACGCGCGCCACGTACACGCCGGCTTCGCCGACGAGGTAGCGGCCGAGTTCGATGACGATGTGCGCCTGCGGCAGTTCCTGCCGCGCCCGCTTGACCAGCGACGCCAGATTGGCACCGATGGGCGCCAGGTCGAGCCGCTGCTCGCCCGGGAAGTAGGGGATCCCGAAACCGCCGCCCAGGTTGAGGAAGCGGATCGAACCGGCACCCCCCGGCGCCATCGCCGCCAGGCGCAGCGCCAGCTCGTAGCTCTTGCACTGCGCCTCGCAGATCGACTCGGCGCGCAGGTTCTGCGAGCCGGCGAAGAGGTGGAAGCCTTCGAACGACAGCCCGGCGCTGCCGATGCGGTCGAGCAGCTCCGGCACGGCCTCGACGTCGACGCCGAACTGCTTGGGCCCGCCGCCCATCTTCATGCCCGAGCCCTTGAGCTCGAAGTCGGGGTTGACGCGCAGCGCCACCCGGCCCGGCACGCCCAGCGCGCGCGCCGCTTCGGCCAGCACCGGCAGCTCGCGCAGCGACTCGACGTTGACCAGCACGCCGGACGCCACCGCCTGCCACAGCTCGGGGTCGCGCTTGCCCGGCCCGGCGAAGCTCACCTCGGCGGGGTCGGCACCGGCGTCGAGCGCCACCTTCAGCTCGCCGGCCGACGCGACGTCGATGCCGTCGACCAGCCCGGCCATGAACTGCACCACCGCCGGCATGGGGTTGGCCTTCATGGCGTAGTGCAGCTTCACGGCCGCGGGCAGCGCCGCGCGCAAGACGGCGATGCGCTCGCGCAGCAGGGCGCGGTCGTAGGCGTAGAACGGGGTGCTGCCGACGCGGGCGGCGAGCTGGGTGACGGGGATGCCGCCGATCAGCAGCTCGTCGCCACGCAGTGCCTGCAGGCTGGCGGGGGCGTGGGCCGGGCGGACCGGCGGGGTCGTTGACGCGCCTGGCGCGGCGACTGGCGTGGTTACAGTCGCGCCACCGAGCGGCGATGCGGTCCCCTGCGCAGCGCCGTTGGTACCTGTAGCGGTGTCGGGCGCGCCGGCGCTGGCGGCTGCAAACGAGGCGCTCATGCCGTGGCCCGCTTCTCGTGCCAGGCGGTCGACAGCAGCTTGCGATCGATCTTGCCGTTGGGGTTGCGTGGCAGCGGGCCGGGCATCGTCTCCACGCCGTGCGGCACCATGTAGGCGGGCATGCGGCGCCGGCATTCGGCCAGCAGCGCCTCGGTGTCGACAGCGGCGCTGCCGTCCGGCGCCGTGGCGATGACCTGGATGGCCTGGCCCAGCGTGGCGTGGTCGGTGCCGAAGGCCACGCATTCGCCGACGAGCTGGGTCGCGTACAGCACCTCTTCCACCTCGGTGGGGCTGACGCGGTAGCCGCTGGTCTTTATCATCTCGTCGCGCCGGCCGATGAAGTAGAGGAAGCCTTCGGCGTCGCGCCGCACCGTGTCGCCCGAGAACACGGCGTACTCGGGCAACTGCAGCCCGGCCTCGCGCCCGCCCACGCCCACGGGCAGCGGCTTGTAGCGCTCGGCCGTCTTCTCCGGGTCGCCCCAGTAGCCCATGCCCACCAGCGCACCGCGGTGCACCAGCTCGCCAGGTTCATCTGGGCCGCACTCGGTGCCGTCCTCGCGCAGCACCAGGATCTCGGCGTTGGGAATGGCCTTGCCGATCGAATCGGGCCGGCGGTCGACCTCCTCCGGCGGCAGGTAGGTGGAGCGAAACGCCTCGGTCAGCCCGTACATCAGGAACGGCTTGGCCTTGGGCACCCGTGCCCGCAGCGCCTGCAGCGTCTCGCGCGGCATGCGCCCGCCGGTGTTGGCGAAGTAGCGCAGGTGCTCGCCGATCTCGGCAGGCCACTCGCCGGCCTGCGTCAGCTGGATGTACAGCGGCGGCACGGCGGTCAGCCCCGTCACCTTCTCCCGCGCCATCGCCTTGAGCACGTCGCGCGGCAGCAGGTAGTTGAGCAGCACGACGCGCGCGCCGCTGTGGAAGGCCGTGGTGAGCTGGCTGAAGCCGGCGTCGAAGGACAGCGGCAACGCGGCCAGCAGGGTGTCGTGGGGGCCGTTCTCGAGGTAGCTGGCGACGCTCTTCGCGCCGACGACCATGTTGCGGTGGGAGAGGACAACGCCCTTAGGTTTGCCGGTGCTGCCGCTGGTGTACAGGATGGCGGCGATGTCGGTGTCGATGAGGCGGTGCGGAGACGCGGTAGGAGCGTCGAGCAGGTTCGCCCAAGTCATCACGTCGATGCCGGGCAGTTTCGCTTCCCCTCGCAAGGGGCCGGTCAACACGACGTGGCGGAGCGCGCTGCACTGATCGAGGCTCCCCACGAGGCTCTCGAGCCGCTCCGGCGACGTGATCAACAGCTCGACGTCGCAATCGCGGGCGATGAAGGCCACTTGCTCGGCCTTTAGGAGCGGGTTCATCGGCACGAACACCAGGCCTGCGGCGCCTGCGCCGAAACTGGCGACGACCGTTTCGAGGCGCTTCTCGAGGTAGATGCCGATGCGGGCGCCTCGGGAGAGCCTCCTCGACAGGGCGCCCCCCGCAAAGCGCTCGACCGCCTGGCACAAGGCGCCATAGTCGACGTCGCGCCCGTCGGCGCCAAGCGCACGTGCGCCAGGCGTGCGCTCGGCGGATCGCTGGATCAGATGGTGGAGCAGGAAAGCTTCGGCAGCCATTTCGCGGGCACGGGCATGACGGAGACCGCACCCCAGCGCGACCACCGCAAAAAAGTATGGCATGCCCGGCGTGCCGGTTCCCGCGCCGAGCGTGACGTTGTTCGTGAAGTGGCGCCGGCCTGCCTGACGCGCCACGGCCCAGGCGCGGTGCACTCCTAGAATCGCGCGCTGCGCCGAGCCGACCGGGCCGGTCTTCCAACTTGACTCACCGCCCCCGCTGGCGGAACGGCCCCATGGATGTGCAGCAACACGTGACGCAGGTGCTTGACGAGGTGCTGAGCCTCAACGGCCGGGCCATGGCATTCGACCGCGAGACGCCGTTGCTCGGCGCCGTCGCCGAACTGGACTCGATGGCCGTGGTCGCGCTCATCACCACACTGGAAGAGCGCTTCGGAATCACGATCGGCGACGACGAGATCGATGGCAGCACCTTTGCCACAGTCGGGACGCTGACCGATCTGGTCGCACAACGGCTGTCCGCCTGACCGGAACCGGCACGCCTTGCTCGAGCCGCTGTTCATCGACCGCGCTTCCACGCCGCAGGCCCCGCGGCGTTTCGCGGTGCTGCACCGGCCAGCGTCGGCCCCGCGCGGCCTCGTGGTGTGCGCGCCACCGTTCGCGGAGGAGATGAACAAGTCCCGGCGCATGATGGCCTTGCAGTCGCGCGCCCTCGCCGGGGCCGGGTTCGCCGTCCTGCAAGCGGACCTGCTCGGTTGTGGCGACAGCGACGGTGACTTCAGCGACGCGGCCTGGGACGACTGGGTCGAGGACATCGCCGCATCCGCCCGGTGGCTGCGTGACCACTGCGGAAGCGGCGATCTCCCGCTGTGGCTGTGGGGGCTGCGGACCGGCGCGTTGCTGGCCACGGCGGCCCAGTCGCGCACGGAAGGTGTCACCGGCCTGCTTTTCTGGCAACCAGTGGCGCTCGGCACGACGGCCCTCCAGCAGTTCCTCCGCCTGCGCGCGGCCGCGGGGCTGATTGCCGGCAACAAGGAGGGCGGCGCCGATGATCTTCGCCGGGCGCTGCTCGACGAGGGCCGGTCGGTGGAGGTGGCGGGTTATCGAATCTCGCCGGAACTGGCCCGCGGCCTGGCATCCGCGAAGCTTCCTGCACTCGGCCCGGGAAATGCCATCGCGGTCGAGTGGCTTGAAGTCGGCGCCAGTGAGGCGCCGGCGCTGTCTCCCGGCGCCACCGCCACGGTCGAGCGCTGGCGCAACGCCGGCTGCAAGGTCAGGGCAAGCTGCGTCCAGGGCCCGAGCTTCTGGCAGACGGTGGAGATCGAGACGGCACCGGCACTCATCACGGCCACGCTGCGAGCTCTCTGTACGGCGCCGCCAGTGGAACCGGCCCTGGTAGGTTGACCGTGACCCACGCCGCTGCCGTGGCTCACACCGCTTACGCGGAGTCGCCCCTCACGATGCCCTGCTGCGGCGAGACGCTCGTCGGCATCGTCACGCGCCCCGCCGGAAACGCACCAGCGCGCACGGCCGTGCTGATCGTCGTCGGCGGCCCGCAGTACCGCGCAGGCAGCCACCGCCAGTTCACGCTGCTCGCGCGCGCGCTCGCTGCTCATGGCTGCGCATCGTTGCGTTTCGACGTGCGTGGCATGGGCGACAGCAGTGGCGACCCGCGCACGTTCGAGCAGATCTCCGACGACGTCGGGGCGGCGATCGACTCGCTGGGCAAGGAAGTGCCGCAAGCGGAGGGCATCGTCCTGTGGGGGCTGTGCGACGGGGCATCGGCAGCGCTGCTCTACCTGCGCGCCACCCGGGACCGGCGGGTCACGGGGTTGTGCCTCGTGAACCCCTGGGTGCGCTCGGAACAGACCCTCGCACAGACCTACGTCGCGCACTATTACGGCCAGCGGTTGCGCCAGGCCGAGTTCTGGAAGAAGGTCCTGCGGGGTGGTGTCGGCCTTGGTGCGCTGCGCGACTGGTGGCAAACGCGCCAGCTCGCACGCAGCACGCAGCGAGACGACCGGCCCACCGACTACCGGCATGCCATGCAGCAGGCGCTGGCCGGCTTCGCAGGCCCGGTGCTGCTGGTGCTGAGCGGCAAGGACTACACGGCGCAGGAGTTCGTCGCGCACGCGGAACAAGACCCGGGGTGGCAGAAGGTCCTCTCTCGACCGCAGGTGAAGCGGCTCGCGCTTCCGGAGGCCGACCACACGTTGTCGCGCGTCGCAGACGAACGAACCCTGCACGCCGAGATGGCCGGCTGGCTGCGCAGCCTTGGTGATACACCGCGATGAAGCAAGCGCCCCTGGGCCACTGGCGCGACAGCGTCACGGCAGCCGCCGAGGGCTGCGGGCCGATTGCCGACGCCTCTGAAGACCTGTTCTCGACCCTTGCGTGGTTCCAGAACCTGGAACGCCATGGGCTCGCGGCCGAAGACACCGTGCGCGTGCTGCGCGTCGGCGGCCCTGGCGAAGCGCTCCTGCTGCCACTGCTGCGTCGGCCGCGCGGCGGCGCCGCCGCCTACGGCCCCATCACCACCAGCCTGAGCAACTACTACAGCAGCCTCTACGCTCCCATCGGCACCGAAGCGGGTTGCACCGGCGCGGCCTGCGCCGCTGCGGCAGCCGAGTTGCGACGCGTGGCGCACGCCGCAGTGCTGGATCTGCAGCCGCTCTCGCTGGAAGGCGCCTTCCTTCCGGCCATGGAAGCCGCCCTGCGACGCGAAGGTTACTGGGTCGACCGCTACTTCTGCTTCGGCAACTGGTACCTGCAGGTGGGGGGGCGACGCTTTGCCGAGTTCTACGAGAGCCACGTCCCTTCGCGCATCCGCAACACCATCCGGCGCGGACGCAAGAAGCTGGACGACTTCGGCGACTGGGACCTCCGCATCGAAACCGGCGGCGGTGATCTCGAGGCGGCGATCAGCGACTTCGATGTCGTGTATCGCAAGAGTTGGAAGGTACCGGAGCCCTTCCCGGAGTTCGTGCCGAACCTGATCCGCACCGCGGCGCGCGAAGGTTGGCTGCGTCTGGGCGTCATCCGCTTGGCCGGTGAGCCCATCGCCGCTCAGCTGTGGCTGGTTCGGCGGGGGCGCGCGCTGATCTACAAGCTTGCCTACGACGAAGCGCACAAGCGCTTCTCGGCAGGATCCGTGCTGACGCACGAAATGATGCGGCGCGTCATCGATGACGAAAGGGTCGCGGAGGTCGACTACCTGACCGGCGACGATGCTTACAAGGCCGACTGGATGTCGCACCGGCGAGAGCGGATGGGGCTCGTCGCCTTCGACCCGAGGACGCTGCAAGGCCTTGCCAGTGCGGCACGGCATTTCGGCGCGCGGTGGTGGCGACAGCGCAAAGCCGCAGCCCGGGCTGGCGCGCAGCCCACGGCGTCACCGGCCGAGGACACGCCAGACGACCGCGTGCCTGCAGCGACCGGCACTTCGCCGTGACGGCTTCGGGCGCCACGAACCGGGTGCTGTGGTGACGGCCGTGCGCAAGCTGCTCATGGTGGCGTACCACTTCCCGCCGCTGAGTGGCAGCAGCGGAATCCAGCGCACGCTGCGTTTCGTGCAGCACCTCCCTGCACTCGGCTGGCAGCCGCTGGTCCTGACGGCCCACCCGCAAGCCTACGAGCGCACGAGTCATGACCAGATGGCCGACGTGCCGGAGGGCACGATCGTCGAACGCGCCTTCGCACTCGACGCGGCGCGGCACCTGTCGTTCAAGGGGCGCTATCTGGGTGCACTGGCATTGCCTGACCGCTGGATGACGTGGCGCTTCGATGCGGTCAGACGTGGCATAGAGCTCATCCGCCGACACAAGCCGGACGCGATCTGGAGCACCTATCCGATCGCCACGGCCCACGTCATCGGCTCAGCGCTCCATCGCCGCAGCGGCCTGCCCTGGGTGGCCGATTTCCGCGACCCGATGGCGCAGGACGGGTACCCGGAGGATCCCGCCGTCTGGCAGGCCTTTCGGCAGATCGAGACCGACGCGCTCCGGCATGCAGCCGCCCTGACGTTTACCACCCCGAGCGCCGTGGCCGACTACCGCCAGCGAGACGCCGGCGCGGCGGCACGCGTGCACCTGCTGGAGAACGGCTACGACGAGGAATCCTTCGCGCTCGCCGGACAGGGCGCCGAGGACGGCCGTGCGCTCAACCCCGGCGCGCTGACGCTGCTGCACAGCGGCATCGTGTACCCGAGCGAGCGCGACCCCACCGCCCTGCTCGGCGCCATCCGCAGGCTGCACGACGCTGGCGTCGTCACGCCGCAGCGGCTGCGGCTGCGCTTTCGCGCCGCCGTTGCAGAGGACCTGCTGCGCCGCCTGGCCGGCGAAGCTGGCGTCGAGGCATACGTCGAGATCTGCCCGGCCCTGCCCTACCGCGAGGCGCTCGCCGAGATGCTGCGCGCCGATGCCCTGCTGGTGCTGCAGGCATCGAACTGCAATGCGCAGATTCCCGCCAAGCTCTACGAGTACGTCCGCGCCGGGCGCCCGGTGTTGTGCTTCAGCGATCCCGCCGGCGACACCGCCGCCGCCTTGCGCGCCAGCGGCATCGAGGCGATCGCGCGCCTGGACGACGCGGCCGACAGCGCGGCCCTGATCCAGCGCTTCGTGGGGGGCGATCCGACGCTGCGCACCACGGGCACGCCGGGCGCCGTGCGCGCCGCGTCGCGGCGCGGCCGCGCCGCAGAACTGGCGCGCATCCTGGATGCGGCCCTGCCCGCGCCCCGTGCCGAGCCCGTGCGCCAGCCTTCGACACCATGACCACGCGCCGGGCGCTGGCCTTCTCGTTCCTGGACCGCTACGCCAGCCTGCTGCTGTCCATCGTCTCGACGATGATCATCGCCCGTCTCCTGACGCCGGGCGAGCTGGGCATCTTCTCGGTGACGATGGTGCTGATCGGCTTTCTGTCGTCGTTGCGCGACCTGGGCGCCGGCCAGTACCTGGTGCAGGAGCGCGACCTGACGGCCGAGCGCCAGCGGGCCACCTGGACCGTGCTGCTGGGCATGGGCTGCTTCATGGCGCTGCTGGTGCTGCTGGCGGCCTGGCCGGTGGCGCGCTTCTACGCCGAGCCAGCCATGGTGCCCATCATGCTGGTGATCGCCGTGAACTTCGCGGTCAACCCCTTCGGCTCGCTAACCTACGCGTGGCTGATGCGCGAGATGCGCTTCGACGTCGTGGCGCTGATGCGTTTCGGCGGCAGCCTCGCCGGCGCGGTCGTCTCGGTCGTGCTGGCATGGCGCGACTGGGGGCCGATCAGCCTGGCCTACGGCAGCCTCGCGTCGACGCTCGTCACGGCGCTCATCGGCATGGCCTATCGGCCAGCGCACTTCCACTGGATGCCCGGTCTGGCGCAGGTGCGGCGCGTGATCGGCTTCGGCGGCAAGATCTCGGCCAGCGCGCTGCTGGGCAACGTCGGCGCAGGCGCACCGGAGCTGGCGCTCGGCAAGCTGCAGGACCTGGCCGCCGCGGGCCTTTACTCGCGCGGCAACGGGCTGGCGGCCATGTTCCATCGGCTGGTGATGGACGCCACCAACGCCGTGGCGCTCCCGCTGTTCGCGAAGGCGCAGCGCGAGCAGGGCTCGAGCGTCGAGCCGTGGCTGCGCGCGGTGTCGTACGTCTGCGCGTTGGGGTGGTCGTTCCTGGGCGGTGTGGCCCTCCTCGCTTGGCCGCTCACCCGGGTGCTGTACGGCGACCAGTGGGACGGATCGGTGCGCGTGACGCAGATCGTTTGCATGGCGCTCATCATCGCGCTGCCTGCGGCGCTCTCCCCGCACCTGCTCATCGGCAACGGGCACGCCGGCCGGGTGCTCCGGGTGATCGTGGCGGTCACGCTCGTGCAGGTGGCGGCCGTGGCCACCGGCGCCTGGTTCGGGCTCGAGCACACCGCCGTCGGCTACCTGGTCGCCCAGGTCTTCATGGTCGTCGCCTGGCTGCGCGCCAGCAACCGGGCCATTCAGTTCGAGTGGCAGGCGCTGCTGCAGGTCCTCTGGCACAGCGCCAAGGTCGCGGCCCTCACGCTGCTCGTGCCGCTGGCCTTCGTCCTCGCCTTCAGCTTCAGGCCGACGTCGCCCATGGCCATGCTGTCCGGCGTGCTGCCCCTGTGCGCCCTGACGTTCTATGCCGCCTTGCGCCTGACCGCCCATCCGCTGCTCGCGGAGGTGCAGGCGTTGCTGGCGCGGCTGCCCGGACGCCGGCGTCCTGCAGCGCCATGAAGCTGGGCCTCGTCCTGCCGGGACCGGTGCACGCGCCGCTGCCCAGCACCAGGGTGGCACTGCTCAACGTGCTGCCGCTGCTGCGCGCCGCGGGCGTCGAGAGCGAGGTCCTCCATGCCCCCGAGGCCAGCACCGAGACGCCCACGCTAGCCCTGTGCGCCGATGCCATCGTGCAGGCCGGCATCGCCACCGTGGTGTTCCAGAAGGTGCATGGGCCGTCCGCCGTCGCGTTGGCGCGCGACCTGGAGCGGCGCGGGGTGCGCACCGTGTTCGTCGTCTGCGACCGGATCGTGCCCGACATGGCGGAGGCGACCAGCGCCACTGCCTGCGTGACGCACCACCTCGCAGGCCTGTACCCAGGCCACCTGGCACACAAGATGCACGTGGTGCACGACGGCATCGAGCGCCCGGACGTGCACAAGACCGCGTGGCGCGATGACCGCGGCTCGCCGCTTCGCCCGCTGCGCGCCGTGCTCGTCACCTCGTCGCGGCTCGACGAGCTGCCCGGGCTGGGCACGCCGCCGCCCTGGCTGCACGTGGACATCGTCGGCCGCTATCCGCCCCGGCATGCGCTGGGCCAGCGCGCCCGCGAACACTGGCGCGCCTGGCAACAGCGGCCGGAGCGGCGTGGGCGGCAACTGCGAATAGCGCTGCACCCGCGCGTCGACCTGCACGCCTGGCACCCGGACGGCGTCTACGAGCGGCTGCTGCAGGCCGACATCGGCATCATCCCGGTGGACCGCTCGCCGCCGCTCCGGACGAACGAGCCGCCGCCCGACTGGAGCGTGAAATCGGAGAACCGCCTGACGCTGAAGATGTCGGTTGGCTTGCCCGTCGTCGCGACGCCCATTCCGGCTTACGAGCCGGTGGTCCGGCAGGGCGAGAACGGCTACCTGGCGACCACGCGGCAGGAGTGGCGGGACTCATTAGAGCGCCTGCGCGACCCAGCCCACCGGGCAGCCGTTGGGCGCGCGGCACGCGAGCGCGTGCATCAGCCGTTTTCCATGGCCGCGCAGGCCGAGCGGCTGCTGGCGGTTTTGAGGGGGCCATGAGCGGCGACGCGACACCGAGCGTGAGCGTCTTCGCGCTCTGCTACAACCATGCGCGCTTCGTCATCGAGTGCCTCGACAGCATCGATGCCCAGACGTGTCAGGACTTCGAGCTGATCGTCTCGGACGACGCTTCGCAAGATGGGTCGGCAGAACTCGTCGCGTCCTGGATCGCCACGCGCCGGGCTGCGACCCGGTTCGTCCGCCACGTGCGCAACCGCGGCCTGTGCCCGACCATCGCCGAGTTGATGCAGATGGCCCGCGGCCGCTACATCGCCATGGTGGCGACGGACGACCTCTGGGAACCGGATCGGCTGGCGACGACCCTGCAGGCGCTCGAGGCGCACGAGGACTGTGCGGTCGCCTATGCCGACGCTCTGCAGATCGACGAGCGGGGCGCCGTGCTTGACGGCACCTTCCTCGAAGCGCATGGCTACCGCGGTAGACGGCCGCCCACGGGCATGATCTTCCATGCGCTGGCGGACGGCAACTTCATCCCGGCGATGACGACCCTCATCAGGGCCGATGCGATCCGCGCCGTCGGCGGCTACGACACCGCGCTGAGCTACGAGGACTACGACATGTGGCTTCGGCTGGCACACCGCTACCCATTTCTGCACGTGCCGCGGCTCGTGGCGCGATACCGCATCGTCTCCACCTCGCTGGTGCGCACGGTGTTCGCGAATCCGACAGCGCATCACCAGCGGACCCTGATCCGCATCGTGGACAAGTGGGTCAACGGCGATGCCCTGAGCCGAGCCCAGCGCGAGCGCTGGGTGCACAGGAGACTCGAAGCCGCCTACGGACTCTTCGTTCACGGGGAACGCGACGCCGGTCGCGAGTTGATCCGAAGCGCCGTGCTCGCACGCCGGCCCGTGTGGCTGGCGCTGGGGGCGCTGGCCGCCGTCGGGTTGAAGCGGAGACACCTGCAGGCGCTGCGCGCACTACGGAGTTAGGGGTCAGGTCGCGCCGAGGGACCGCTTTTTGCCATCATCTCGCACAGAGGGCTCGACGGCGGTCGTTGCGCACACGCGGTGCGACGCGCGGCCAGGCGATGGGTACGCTCGGCCCGAGCGGTGCGCCGTCACCGATAAGGGAGTGGCAGATGGGGTTCGGCAGACCGCAGGCCGGCACGCAATGGGATGTGGCCGGCGACCTGCGAGGCCTTGTCGGCCGCCTGCGCGACGGCATCGCGTGGCGTTTCGAGCCGGCTTGGCAACGCCGCGTGCACGCCGCGATGGCCAGCGACAGCGCTTTCGTGCCTGCGCTCGTCGGTCTCATGAACCGACTGCGGCCAGCCGATTCGCCAGAAGTGCAACAACTTCCGCTCGAATGGCTGGACCTGTCAAGTTCCTGCACACGCCAGACAAGGGTCCCCGAATGCATCGGCATCTCGGTCGGACCGCACCTGGCAGACGCGCGCACCTTGGCGGTGCACCTGCCTGCGGTGACGGTGAGCGCCTTTCTCGACGCCGCCGTGCACCCCGATTCCTCCTCCGTCTGGGTGAAGGGCCACGGGCTCGTCATCGAGCGCGTGGTCTCCACGGATGCCAGCCGGTGTCACTATGCCGGGGGGTTCATCGTCGGGCACGGCGCACGAACAGCCGTGGTCAAGCGCTTTCCAGCCGAGCACATCGAGCGAGGCGTCTTCCTCGGTGGCAATGGCTCGTTCAACTACTACCACTGGCTCGTCGAACTGCTCCCCAAGCTCGCCTACCTCGATGCAGGCGATGAAGAGATGCCGTTGCTGGTGAGCGAGATGGCGCGCAGCATCCCGTCGTTCTCGACGGCGCTGGATGCCGTGGCAGGCCGGCGCACTGTGATCACGCTGCGCAGGGACCGGCTGTACGAAGTCGGGCACCTGTTGTACGTGAACGCGCCCAACACTTGTCCCTTCAACCTCAGACCGCGCCACACCATGCAGGTCGGCGACTTCCGAACGCGACCGGCCGCGCTGGAATTCGTGCGCCGCCGCCTCCTCGAGGGGCTGCCGGTGCGTGCCGACTCGGTGGCCAGCTCGCGCATCTTCCTCGGCAGGCGTTCGAGCCGCCGGAGCTACAACCAGGACGAAATCTTTGCGCTGTTCGAACCCCACGGCTTTCGAATGGTGCACATGGAGGACATGTCGCTCGCTGAGCAATGCGAAACCGTCCGCAATGCCGAGATGATCGCCGGCCCCACGGGTGCAGCGTGGACGAATCTGCTCTTCGCCCGCCCGGGTACGCGCTGCCTATGCTGGATGGCCGACGACTCTGCCGGTTTCGCTGCCTACTCGAATCTGGCGCATCATGTCGGCGCGAAGCTCCGCTACGTCACCTGTTCCGTCAGGGCTGAGAGCACCGACGAGCTGTATCGCAAGGACTACCGCGTCGCGCCCGCGGACGTGGCCACCGCACTCCACCGCCTGCTGCATGCATGACACCTTCATCCACCCGCTCGCCGACGTGCAGAGCAGTTCCATCGGCGCCGGCACGCGTATCTGGCAGTTCGTGGTCGTCCTGCCCGGCGCGGTGGTGGGCGCCGGCTGCAACATCTGCTCGCATTGCTTCGTCGAGGGCGACGTCCTGATAGGAGACCGCGTGACGATCAAGTCCGGCGTCCAGCTGTGGGACGGCCTGCGCGTGGGAGACGACGTCTTCATCGGTCCGAACGTCACCTTCACGAATGACCGATATCCGCGCAGCGGCAACCGGTCCTTCGAGCGGCTGAGCACCACCGTCGAACCGGGCGCCTCGATCGGCGCCGGCGCGGTGATCCTTCCGGGCGTCACGATCGGTGCAGCGGCCCTGGTGGCAGCTGGCGCCGTCGTCACGCGGGACGTGCCGCCAGGCAAGCTCGTCCTGGGCAACCCCGCCCGCGTGGTCGGAGAGGCCAGCACATGCCGTTGAGCGACTGCAAGATCATCGAACTGCCGAAGATCACCGACCCGCGGGGCAATCTCACCTTCGTGGAAGGCGGCGTGCACGTGCCGTTCGACGTGCAGCGCGTCTACTATCTCTACGACGTGCCAGGTGGTGCGGAGCGCGGCGGCCACGCGCACAAGGCGCTGCAGCAGCTGATCATCGCCATGTCGGGCAGCTTCGACGTGGTGCTGGACGACGGCCGCGAGAAGCGCCGCCATCATCTCAACCGGTCGTACGTCGGCCTCTACGTGTGCCCCATGATCTGGCGCGAGCTGGACAACTTTTCTTCCGGATCCGTCTGCATGGTCCTCGCATCGAACCGCTATTCCGAAGACGACTACTACCGCGACTACGCCGACTTCATGCGCGCGCGTTGGCAGGCCTGAGCATGGAGGTTCCCTTCCTCGATTTGCGCGCCGCCTATCTCGAGCTCAAGACCGAGATCGATGACGCGGTGCACAGGGTGCTGGACAGCGGCCACTACATCCTGGGGCCGGAGGTCGAAGCATTCGAAGCCGAGTTCGCCGACTACTGCGGTGCGCGGCATGCCATCGGGCTCGCCAACGGGTTGGACGCACTGCATCTCGCGTTGCGGGCCATGGACGTCGGACCCGGCGACGAAGTCATCGTCCCCTCGCACACCTACATCGCCACGTGGCTGGCCGTCACCCAGTGCGGCGCCACGCCGGTCCCGGTGGAACCTGATCCGCGCACGTTCAATCTCGATCCGGGGCGCGTGGCTGCAGCGATCACCGCGAAGACGCGGGTGCTGCTGCCCGTGCATCTGTACGGCCAGCCGGCCGACCTAGACCCGCTCATCGCCGTCGCCCGGCAGCACGGACTGCGGATCTTGGAGGATGCCGCGCAGGCCCACGGGGCCCGCTACAACGACCGCCGGATCGGCGCGCACGGCGACGCCGTGGCCTGGAGCTTCTATCCCGGGAAAAACCTGGGCGCGCTCGGTGACGGTGGGGCCGTCACGACGGACGACGACGATGTGGCCCGGAGCCTGCGCTCACTGCGCAACTACGGTTCGAACGTCAAGTATTTCAACGACCTGCACGGCTACAACAGCCGGCTGGACCCGCTGCAAGCTGCCGTGTTGCGGGTCAAGTTGCGGCACCTGGACGCATGGAACCTGCGCCGCCACACCATTGCAGGACACTACCTGGATGCCCTGGCGCCCTTCCGTTCGATCCTGCCCGAGGTGCCGTCTTGGGCGAGCCCGGCCTGGCACCTGTTCGTGATCCGGCATCCCCGACGCGACGAACTGCAACGGCGCCTCACCGTAGCGGGCGTGGGTACGCTGATCCACTACCCCGTTCCACCACACGCCCAGAAGGCGTATGCGTCGAGTGGCTGGAGCGCGGGGTCGTTTCCGCTGGCCAGCGCGCTGGCCAACGAGGTGCTGAGCCTGCCGATGGGGCCCCATCTCTCGCCGGCAGGGGCGGGGCGGGTGATCGAGGCCCTTCATGAGGTTCTCCCGACGCTCTAGCGCACAGCTGTGTGTGCCGCAATCCCCAATTTCCGCCAGGGTGCGGCCTGTCCACCTGCACAGGGGGTGCACCGAAGATCGGAGAAGCGACAACATCCGCGTCCTTCGATCCTTCATCGGGGTAGGCACTTGAACACATTCTCGATTCGCGCTGTCGTGGCCGCTGCTGCCGTGGTGGCTTCGAGCTTCGCGCAGGCCGCGCTGGTCGATCGCGGCGGCGGCCTGATCTACGACACCGTGCTCAACGTGACTTGGCTGCAGGACACCAACTACGCGGCCACGGCGGGCTTCTCCACCTCGGGCTCGAACGGCCAGATGACCTGGACCGAAGCCAAGACCTGGGCCGACAACCTCACCTACTTCGATCCCATCCGCAACGTCACGTACAGCGACTGGCATCTGCCGTCCGTCTCGCCCGTGAACGGCGTGCGCTGGCACTTCGCGACCAGCTCGGGCGGCAACACCGACGACTCCTACAACATCAGCGCACCCGGCACCCCCTACGCCGGCACCACGGCGAGCCACTTGGCGCACCTCTACTTCAACACACTGGGCAACGAGTCGCGATGCCCCGTCGGGCTCGGCTGGGCCGGTTGCAAGGATCCCTCGCTGCCGCCCTCCCCGCCGCTCAACTCCGGGCCGTTCCTGAACGTCGGCGGTCACTACTGGCTGAACAGCAATGAGTCCCTGCCCTTCGCCGATGCGCTGGTCTTCGAATGGACCGGCCCGCAATACGGCGCCCAGAGCGCGTTGAACGCCTCCCTGCCGCGACGTGCCTGGGCGGTGCGCGACGGTGACGTGAGCCCGATCCCCGAGCCGAGCACGGCGCTCATGTTCGGCACCGCGCTGGCCGTCGGCATGATCGGCTGGCGCCGCCGCAAGGGCCAGCACGACTAGGCCACTCGCGCGACGCCGCGCCCGTCCCGGGCGGCAGCGCAGGGGGCCTCGCCCGGCGTGAACTCCGGCGCGGGGGGCCGCGCCGGGCGCCGCATGCCCAAGGCTACCATCCCGGGCTTCGCGGCCTGCCGCATCCGCTCCTCTTGAGATGTCGCGACGGCACCGTCTCGTCCCGGCGTGCTCGATGCAGCACGTGTCCGCGCGGCAGGCCCTTGCCGCCACCACGGGCCTTCCCGAATGAGCGTCAGCCATCGGGCCGACGGGTTGTCGCGCCCGGGGCGTGGAGGGCCCGTGATGTTCGTCAAGGTGGCTGTCTCGGCCCTGCTCTTTGCGGGCCTGCTGTGGGTCGTGGATCTGGGGGCGGTGGCCGCCGTCCTGCAACGCACCGACATCGGGCTGGGCGCCGCGGCGACCGGCCTGCTCTTCGTCCAGGCAGTGCTTGCCGCAGCCCGCTGGCAGGTGATCGCGGCACAGCTGGGGGTCAGCGTCACGTTCCGGCAATCGCTCTACTGGGTCATGATCGGTCAATTCCTCAACCTCGCCCTGCCGACGTCCATCGGCGGGGATGCCTTTCGCGTCTGGATCCTGCGGCGGACCGCAGGCACACCGCTGGGCACGGCCCTGCTCACGGTGGTGGTCGAACGCGGCAGCGGGCTGCTCCTGCTCGCCCTGCTGGTCTCGGCCTGCGCCTGGAGCCTCCGAGGCCACCTGCCGCAGGAGACGCTGGCCGTGCTGCTCGCGCTCGGCCCCGTGGCCGTGCTGGCCGTGCTGCCACTCGCGTCGGCTGCGCGATGGGGCGCGATCCTTCCCGGTCGGCTCGCGGCCCTGGTGCGGCGCATCGGCGAAGCGCTCGCGCTGCTGATGGCGCAGCCGGGCAGGACCGCCGCGGTGCTGGCGCTCGGCGTGGCGGCATCTGCCGTGGGGCTGCTGGCCGGCTGGACGATGTCGCGCGCCGTAGGCCTTGATCTCCCAATCCCCCAGGTGATGACGCTGGTGGGCGCGGCCGTCATCGTCGCCGCCTTGCCGATCTCCTTCGGCGGCTGGGGCGTGCGCGAAGCCAGCATGGTGGGCCTGTTCGCCCTGCTGCAGGTGCCCGCGGAGCCGGCCATCGCGACGTCGCTGCTGTGGGGGTTCCTGCCGGTGCTGCTGAGCGCGCCGGTGGTGCTGGCCTGGGTACTCTTCGGCGACCGCAAGGCGCTGTCCTCGACCGCCGAGGTGGAGCCATGAGCGGGCGCTCGCTCGCTTCCTCGCCATGGCGCGCCGCCGGTCTGCTGCTGCTGTTGTGCATCGTTCTGCGACTCGTGCTGTTCCACGGACAGGCCGCGCAGTTCGCGCCGGACAGCAGCACCTACGTGCAGGCCGCGCGCGACTGGCTGTCTGGCGACTACAGCGTGGGCCAGGGGCGGCGCACGCTGGGCTATCCGCTGGTCATCGCACTCGTGGGCGAGAGCCCCACGGTGCTGCTCTGGGCCAATGCCGTGGCGGGCACGATCAGTGCGCTGCTGCTGTTCCACATCGCCTTCGTCCTGACGCGCAGCACCAAGGCCGCCTTCCTGGCCGGCGCGCTGCACACGCTGAACCTGCAGCAGCTGGCGCAGGAAGCGCTGGTCCTGACAGAGACCCTGTCGGCCACGACAGTCATCGCCACCCTGTCGGCAGCGGTGCACGTGCTCCAGCGCTGGCGCGCCGGCCGCCCCGCCCTGTTCGGCGCGGTCGGCCTCGGCGTGCTCGCCACCTGGGCCTTGATGACACGCCCGCAGTTCCTGTTCCTGCCCATGCTGCTGCCGCTGGCGGCTTTGTGGGTGATGCGCTCGGGCAGGCGCTGGCTGCCGCCCGCGGGCGCGCTGGTGCCGGCAGCTGCGGTGGTGCTGCCCGCTGCCCTGCTGATCCTGGCTTGGGCGTCGCACCTGCAGGCCAAGACGGGACACTTCACCATGTCCACGCAATCGGGCTTCGGCATGGTCAACCACGTGATCGACTACGTGGAGCTGGCGCCGGACCGTTATCGGCCGGCGCGGGACGTGCTGCAGCAGGTGCGTGACGCGCGCATCGCCGCGGTCGGGCATTCGCGCAACACGATCTGGTACGCCTGGCCCGAGATCCAGCGCGTGACCGGCTGGTCGCTGCCGGAGGCGTCTGCCGAGATGCAGCGCATGTGCGTGGACCTCTTTGCCGCCTACCCGGGGCGTTACGCGATGAGCGTCGCCAGCGCCTGGGTCGACTTCTGGACCGTGCCGATCTTCTGGCAGCCGGAAAGCATCCGCCCGCCCCAACTGCAAACTGCGCTGCAGGCGCTGTGGTGGATCGAGCACAAGCTGCTGCGTGGGGCCAACCTGGCCTTCGTGCTGCTGCTGGCGGCGGTGCTGGTCGTGCCCGCGTTGCGCCGCCGTCTGCGCTGGGACACCGAGCTCACCGTGCTGTCCCTCACGGTCATCGGCTCGTCGCTGATCCAGGCCCTGGCGGACCAGGGTGCCAGCTCGCGCTACGCCTTGCCGACGCAGAGCGTGGTCGTGCTGGTGCTGGTCGTGGCGCTGGTGCGCTGGCGCGCTGGCCGCGCGGCGCCGGCCTGACCGACCCGTGCGCCGGCGCCAGCTCCTGTCGTGCCTGACGGGCATCGGCAGCGCATGGCCGGTGGCGGTGCCGAGCGCCCAGAGCCCGCTCGGCGCGCTGCCACTGCCCCGCCCGCTGGCCTCGTTCGCAGCCGGCAGATCCGGCAGCATCGACCTCGCGCCCTGGCTGCAGGGGTTCCGCCCGGGCGTCACGCAGCTGCGGTTGCGCGCCAACCCGGTTGTTCCGGGATCGAAGCCAGAGCCGTTCGTCGACTTCGAGTCTCAGTGGCCGGAGTACCGTCTCATCGGCAGCCGGCTGCACTACGACGGTGGCCCGGCCGCCGCGCTGTCGTTGGGAGCCTCGGCGGCACGCATGCAGGTCGAGTCGTCGGATCACGGCTTCGAACCTGGCACCGCCCTGGTGGTGAGCGACGTCGCCGTCATCGTGGTCGAGGCACCAGCCGGGTTCGTGCGCCACGGGCTCGAGCGCTGGCCCTCCCTGCGCGAGCTGACGCGCGACGTGATCGGCAACGCGGCGCCCGGCACGGCTCCGAGCGGCCGGATCGACCTGATCGGGCAAACCTTCGAGCTGACGCCGGGCACCTTCAGCGAAGACCCGGCCGGGCCGCCGCGCCCGGTCGCCACGGTCGAGTTTCCCTGTACCTTGAGGGCGCTCGACCCGCGTCGACGCCCTGTGCTGCGCAGCACGAGCGGCCAGCGCGACGTCTTGCAGGTCGAGGCGCGCAGCCTGCCGCCCCTGGCAGGCGACGTTCGGCTCATCGACCTCGTGATCCGCGACAACCGCGTCTGGTACGACAGCGGAGAGGCTGGCGTGCGCATCAAGGACCGCTTCGCCGGGCGTTCGGTTTCCATCGAGCGCTGCGAATTCGTGCGCTGCCAGAATGCGGTGGCCGGCGGCTCGCCCGGGCAGACCCTGCGCATCACCGACTGCCGCATCGTCGACTGCGGCACCGGCACGCAGGCGCACGGCATCTACGTGCAGCCCGGCCGGCTGGAATTCATCGGCAACCTCGTCATGCACTCCCCGGGCGCCAGGCTGGCGCGCGCCCACCTGCTGAAGAGCCGGGCGCTCGAGTCGCTGATCGTCGGCAACCGCTTCCTGATGGGTGACTGCCCGGGCTCCTACCTCATCGACCTGCCCAACGGCGGCCGCGCCGAGATCGGCGGAAACTGGCTCGAGTTCGGCCCGGCATCGGACAACAGCTTCGCCACCTTCATCGCCTACGGCGCCGAAGGCGCCGGCAGCGACCACGGAGGGCGTCTTTACGCGCCGGGGCGGCGGTTCGCGCTGGTCGTGCGCAACAACACCCTGGTGTCGCACTTTCCCGGGCCGACACACTTCGTGGCGCTGCATCATCACTTGCAGCCGCATGCCGATGGCGACAGCGTCTCGAACATGCCGCAGCCCTTCGTGATCGCCGACAACGTCGCCTGGCGGCGCGGCCCGGGTGCATGGGTGCTGCTGCGAGACCGGACGCGCGGCACGTCTCGGGCGGATGACGTGTCGGGCTTGCACGCGGGGCGCAACGCCTTGCTCGACGAGGCTCCCGTGTGGGCAAGGCCAAGTGCGAAGCACGCGACGCAGCCCAATCGCCTTGGCGGCTACCGGTCCCGGCAATTCACGGGTGACACGGTGTTGGGCAGCGGCAGCCGGGAGCACCTCTACGAACACGCCGGCGCTTGACGCGCCGTGCGGCGGCGTTCAACCGGCGCCCAGGAACAGGCCGACCGTCAGCAGGCCGAAGAGCTTGAGGCCGTTGTCACGCCTCATCTGCGCGTGCTCGTCCCACAGCCGCTGAAGCGCCTGCGCCTGGAACCACTCCGTCATGCGCGGCGACAGCAGCACCTGCTGCGTCAGCTCGCGCAGCGGCCCCAGCAGCCACTGCGACACGGGCGCATTGAAGCCTTGCTTCTTCCGATGGAGCAGCCAGTCCGGCAGGCGCGCGCGCTGGGCGTGGCGCAGCACGTGCTTTTTCTTGAAGCCCCTGAGCTTGAGCTCGGGCGGCAGCCGGGCCGCGAATTCGACGATGCGGTGGTCGAGCAGCGGGCAGCGCACCTCCAGCGAGTGCGCCATCGACGCCCGATCGGCCTTGACCAAGATGTCGTCGACCATCCAGGTCTTGATGTCCACGTAGGTGGCCTGGTCCAGCGGGTCGCAGCCTTCGACGGCGGCGAAGTGCGGCTCGAAGTAGCTCTCGAACAGCTCGCGCTGGGGCGCTGCATCGACCGCGGCTCGCCACTGCGGCTGCATCAACGTGCGCAGCTCCGCGGCGTCGAAGATGTCGCGCCAGGCCGCATGCGCACGGTCCGGCGTAGCAGCGAGCTGGCCGGCGAGCCGGCGCACCTTTTCGGGCCAACCGATCTTGCGGTGGTCCACCGGCAGCCAGCGCTCGAGCAACGCGGGCAGCTGCTGGCGCAGCCAGCGCGGCGAGTGGCTCGCCATGCGGTGCAGCCGGTCGGCCACATAGGTTTCGTAGCCGGCGAAGCACTCATCGCCCCCGTCACCCGACAGCGCCACGGTCACGTGCTGGCGCGTGAAGGCCGAAAGAAAGTGCATCGGCAGCGCCGAAGTGTCGGCCAATGGCTCGGCCCCAGTTGCCAGCACCGCGGGAAGGATGTCGAGTGTGCGTGTGTCCAGACGCTGTGTGCGGTGCACGACGCCGAACTGACCGGCCAGCCGCTCGGCGATCGGCGATTCGTCGTAGCTGTCCTCGACGAAGCCGGAGGTGAAGGTGAGCACTTCCGATGCGGGGCGCTGGCGTACCATCGAAGCCACGATGGCCGACGAATCGACACCACCACTGAGGAACGCGCCGAGCGGAACGTCGCTCACCAGGCGGTCGTTCACGGCCTCGTCGACGAGCGCGTTCAGCGCTTCGGCGGCCTCGTCGTCGCTTCGGTAGCGGCGCTTGTCGCGGAAGCAGGTCGCCAGATCCCAGTACGGGCGCGGCTCGAGCCGCCCGCCCGGCGCAAGCTGCGCCCAGGTGCCTGGAGGCAGCGATCGGACGCCAGTGAACAGGCTGCCGTGGTTCGGCACGTAGTTCAGCTGAAGGTAGTGCGCCAGCATCACCGGATCGATGCGCCGCCCGATGGCCGGATGCGCTGCCAGCGCGCGCGGCTCTGACGCGAAGACGATGCCGCCGCCATCGGCCAGTTCTGCCACGAACAGCGGCTTCTTGCCCAGGCGGTCGCGCGCCAGCAGGAGCTGGCGCGACTGCGTGTCCCACAGCGCGAAGGCAAACATGCCGACGAAACGTTCGACGGCTCGCGGCCCCCAGGCCTTGACGGCCTCGATGAGCACCTCGGTATCGCCCTGGGTGCGGAACACGTGCCCCAGTGCCTGAAGCTCGGCGCGCAAGGCGCGGAAGTTGTAGATCTCGCCGTTGTAGGCCAGCAGCCAGCGCCCGGTCGCGTCGCGCTGCGGCTGGTCGTTGGCGTGGCTGAGGTCGAGCACCGAGAGCCGGCGGTGGCCAAGGCCGCAGACCCCGTCGATCACCACGCCCTCGGCGTCGGGGCCGCGGTGTGCAAGCGCCCGCGTCACGGCGGCCAGCACGCCGTGGTCAGGTGTCCGGCCGGGCGGGGCCAGCCAGCCCGTGATGCCGCACATGGCGCCGCTTCAGCGCTGGATCGTGTCGAGCGGCTGCGCCGCCAGCTCGGCCCGTGGGGGCACGGCCGCGGCCAGGGTCTGCGGCGTGAGCTGTTGCTGCACCCGGTTCGAACGATCGGGCTGCCGCGGCGGGCCAGGCGGCACCATGGAGCGGCGCACGATGACATCGGCGATGACGCCCAGCACGAAGACCTGGAACGCAGTCAGCACCAGGATCACCGCCAGCGCGCCGAACTGGTTGACGACAATCACGTCGCGGATGGCGCGCGCCACGCCGAGCAGAAACAGCGTGAACGCCGCCGGCAGGAAGAACCGCAACGGCTCGAAGTACGACGCCAGCCGCACGATGAGCATGGCAAAGCCGAGAAAGTCCTGCACTGGCTTGATGTTGGACTTGCCGATCCGCCTCTCGTACTGGATCTGCTCATAGCGCACCTTGCGTCCGCTGTAGAGCGAGGCCACGGTGAGCGTCGTCGTGAACGAGAAGCCCATCGGCAGCAGGTGGCGGAACTCGGCATACAGGCTCCGACGGAAGACGCGCATGCCCGAGTTGAGGTCCGGCACCATCACACCGGTCAGGCCGTGCACCATTTTGCGCAGGATCCAGCGGGCCGTGCGGTGGAACGGCGTCGCGCTCAACCCGCTGCCGCTGCGGTTGCCCACCACCATGTCGATGTCGTCGTGGGCGCACGCCAGCAGGCGGGGCAGTTCGTCCAGCGGGTAGGTGCCGTCGGCATCGGTGATGAAGATCCACTCCTGCGAGCAGTAGTCGAGCCCCGTGCGCAGCGCAGCACCGTAGCCGCGGTTGACGTCGTGCGAGATGACGGTGATGCCGTCGAGTCCGGCCAGGATCTCGCCGGTGCCGTCGCTCGAGCCGTCGTTGACGCAGATGATCTCGAAGCGGTAGCCCTGCACGCGGGCACAGATGGCCTTGAGCCGCGTCACCGTCTCGGCGATCGCGCCGCGCTCGTTGTAGACGGGGATGATGACGGCACAGCTCTTCTCGTGCATTCCGGCTCCTGCGCTTTTCGGCAACCGGTGATTATCAAGCGCAGCGCCGCTACCGGACGCAGGCCCGGGGCGCGCCGAGTGCGCAGCTTTCACGCCAGGGCGCCGCTTGCGACGCGCAGCACGCAGGCCTCATGCCATAGTGCGCGGTGATCGACTCGACCTCGCCTCGATGACCCCAGCGCCGACGCCCCGCCCTTCCTATGTTGCCGGCCAGCCCCGCTTCGAGGACCCGCAGGCCGCGCGATTGCAGGCGGCGGGAGACCTCGAAGGCGCGTGGCTGCATGTGATGCGTGGCGCGCCGGCCTCGCTGGCCGGGGTGAAGGGCAGCTTCGCGGTCGCCCTGCGAGACGAACGCGGTCGCTGGCTCGCGGCAGTGGACCGCTTCGCGACGGTGCCGCTTTGCTTTCGCGTCGACGGCGAGACCTTGCACTGTGCGGCGCGCGCCGATGCGCTGGCCCACGCGGGTAGCAGCGGCGAGGGCCTCGATGCCCAAGCCCTGTACGACTACCTCTACTTCCACAGCATCCCATCGCCCCGCACGGTGTTCAGCGGCGTGCAGCGCCTGCCGGCAGGACATCTGGCCGTGCTCGATGGCAGCGCGCTCGACGTGCGCGCGTGGTGGACGCCGCGCTTCGATCCGCGCCCTGCCCGCTTCGAGGACCTGCGCGACGAGTTCCGCACCCTGCTGGCCCAGGCAGTGCGCGACCGCGTCAATGCAGCCCACCCCGCGTGTTTTCTCAGCGGCGGTACCGACAGTTCCACCGTTGCCGGCCTGATCGCCCAGGCCAGCGAGCGACCGGCGCAGACGTACTCGATCGGCTTCGACGCGCAGGGGTACGACGAGATGGCCTACGCGCGCATCGCGGCCCGTCACTTCGGCACCGAGCATCACGAGTACTACGTCAGTCCGGATGACCTGGTGGCGGGCATTCCCGGCGTCGCGCGCCACTACGACCAGCCCTTCGGCAATTCGTCGGCGCTTCCAGCGTACTACTGCGCCCTGCAGGCAAAAGGCGACGGGGTCGAGCGGATGTTGGCTGGCGACGGCGGCGACGAGTTGTTCGGCGGCAACTCGCGCTATGCGATGCAACGCGTGTTCGGTTGGTGGCGATATGCACCCGCGGCCTTGCGCCGCACGCTGCTGGAGCCTCTGCTCATGTCGGCGCCGGTGCGAGGGACGCCGCTGCTGCGCAAGGGTGCCGGCTATGTCGAGCAGGCGCGCACGCCCATGCCTGATCGCCTGCAGATGTACAACCTGCTGCTCCGCCTGGGCCGCAGAGACGTCCTGACGCCGGCCTTCCTGGCGCACGTGGACGAAGGCGCGCCGCTGCGCCAGCAGCGCGAAGTGTGGAACGCGCCGATGGCGGACGACGAACTGAACCGCACACTGGCCTTCGACTGGCGATACACGCTCGCGGAGAGCGATCTCCCCAAAGTCAGCATGACGACGCAGCTGGCTGGCGTGGACGTCGCCTACCCGATGCTCGACGACGCGCTGGTCGACTTCTCGCTGCGCCTGCCGGTCGAGCACAAGCTCAAGGGCCTCAAGCTGCGCTGGTTCTTCAAGGAAGCGCTGCGCGGCTTCCTACCCGACGAGATCCTCACCAAGAAGAAGCAGGGCTTCGGGCTGCCGTTCGGCGTCTGGGCGCTGCAGCACGAGGGCCTGCGCAAGCTGGCCCTCGAATCGCTCGGCAGCCTCGCCACGCGCAACATCGTCAACGCTGGCTTCATCCGCCAGCTCGTCGACGTGAGACTGCCCGAACACCCGCGCTACTTCGGCGAGATGGTCTGGATTCTGATGATGCTGGAGCAGTGGCTGCAGGCCCGCGCGCCGCGGTATCGCATCGCCTGACGCCGTCACCGCGAGGACGAACCGGCGCTTTCCGGGGCGCTGGCCGCAGCAGGCGGGTCGCGCCAGCGGCCGACGGCACGCAGCCGCTCGGCCAGATCCATCCGGGGGAAACCCAGCGCCAGGGCGCGGTGCGCCTGCTCGAGCGCCTTGTCGTATTCGCGGAACTCGAAGTACTGCAGGCCGATGTTGTAGTGCGAGAACGCGTTGTCACCGGCGAACGTGGCAGCCCGCGCCAGTTCCGCCAGCGCCTCGGGCATGCGCGAGCGTTTGGCGAGGTAGCCAGCGAACAGCACGCGCGGAACCGTGTCGTCAGGCCGGAACCGCAGAGCACGCTCGTAGTAGCACTCGACGTCGTAGGTGGCGCCGGCCGGGCGCGTCCACTGGTTGCGTTCCGACAGCCGGGTCATGGCGAGCAGCGCCCGCGGGTGATTGGGCACGTAGCGAAGGAGGTAGTCGATGTCAGGCCCAGGATGGTGGCCGCTGATCCCCCGAATGCCTGCCTCCACCTGCGCGTTGAAGTGGTTGCGCTCGATGAACGTCACCCAGTAGCGTTCGACGCGGAAGTCGTAGGGGCCCTGTGCCGCCTCGAGGGTGCCGCAGATGGAAGCCGCCTGGGCCTGCGCAGGTCCGCCATGCAAGAGCGCCGCGGCAGCCAGGACTGAGGCGAACGCGGAGTGCAGCCGCTTCAAACCGATCATCGGGCGATTATGGACGTGCCTGTGGCGAACGATGGCACCGACCGAGCGGCGCGAATGCCCACAGCATGTCACGAAGGCCCGTGCCTCGGCGCCGGCCCCGCTCGTTTGGCAGGAGCGATGCCAAGTTCGCCTCGTTCCGGCCCGCCAGCCCGCGGTCCCCTGCGTGCAAGAATGACGCTTCCCCGCTGACCGCTGTCCGTCGCGCGACACACGTGCGTGATCTCGTCCTCTTCGCTGCCCTCGCCTGGCTGATCTTTACGATCCCCCGCCGTCCGTGGGTCGGAGCGCTGGCCTGGGTGGTGTTCGGGGTGATGTACCCGCACCGTCTCACCTGGGGCCCGGCGTACAACTTCCCCTTCTCCCTGGTCATTGCAGTGTTGACGCTGGTGAGCGTGCTGATGACCAAGGAACATCGGCAGGTGAAGGGCGGCACCGCCGCGGCACTGCTCGTGGTCTTCCTCGCATGGTCGATCTTCTGCAATCTGTTTGCGTTCAATCCGGGCGAGGCCTTCGCCTATCTCGACCGCGTCGTGAAGGTCTTCCTGATGACGTTCGTGCTGCTGCTGCTGATCCACACGCGTGAGCAGGTGGAGTCGCTGCTCTGGTGCCTGGTCATCGCGCTCGGGTTCTACGGTTTCAAGGGCGGCATTTTCGTCCTTGCCACCGGCGGCAGCTTCATGGTGATGGGGCCACCGGACAGCCCGATGGAAGGCAACAACTCGCTGGGCACCGGCACCGTGGTGATCATCCCGTTGATGCATTACCTGCTGCAGACCACCACCAACCGGTATGCGAAGTGGGGACTCATGGTCGCCATGCCGCTGTGCGCCGTCTCGGTGCTGGGCAGCTATTCGCGCGGCGCGCTCCTGGCCATTTTCGGCATGGGCGTGCTGCTGTGGCTGCGCAGCCGCCACAAGGCGGTGCTGGCCATCGCCGCGGTCGTGTTTGTCACCGTTGCCATTCCGTTCATGCCGGATCACTGGACCGATCGCATGAACACGATCAAGACCTACGAAGAGGACTTGTCGGCCATGCAGCGTCTGTGGGCTTGGGAGACGGCCTACAACATCGCAAAGGACCGCTTCCCGGTCTCCGGAGGCTTCGAGTTTCAGTCCCCACTGACCTCGATGCGCTACTCACCGAACCCGACTTACTTCCACGTGGCGCACAGCATCTACTTCCAGGTGCTCGGCAGCCTTGGCTTCGTCGGATTGGGGATCTTCCTCGCCTTCTGGGCGGCGGTATGGCGGCAGGCCTCGTGGCTGCGCAAGCACTGCCGAGGCGACCCTGAATTGCAGTGGGCCGGAAACCTCGGGTCGATGGTGCAGATCGCGCTGCTCGGCTACCTCATCGGCGGGGCCTTCCTGGACATCGCTTTCTGGGACCTTGCCTACTACCTGTTTGCCGCGCTTGCCGGGGCGACCTACATCGCGCGCCAGGCGCGCGCGTCTCCCGTGCAGGGCGCTCCCAGCCTCGCACTCTCGACCACGCCGGTGGGTTCACGATGACCGCGATGTCGCAACGGCTGCTGGACCGCTTCTACGGCCATGTCCCGCATCCCTATCGGATCTTCGAGGCCAAGGTCGACGCGCTCGTCGACGCTGGCGCGCGGACGCTGCTGGACGCCGGTTGCGGCCGGACGGTGCCGGTTCTCCGGCGTTATCTGGGCCGCGTCGACCGCGCCGTGGGCGTCGAACTCGTCCCGTTCACCGATGTCCCCCCCGGCATCGAGACACACGTCGCCAACCTGGCTCGCATGCCGCTGGAGGACGCGGCGGTCGACGTGATCATGTCGCGCAGCGTCTTCGAACACTTGACCGATCCACACGCCGTGTACCGCGAGTTCGGACGCGTGCTCAAGCCCGGCGGCCGCGTGGTGTTTCTGACGGCCAATCTGTGGGACTACGGCACTCTGGTGGCCCGCCTGGTCCCGAACCGCTTCCATGCGCGCATCGTCAAGGCTGTGGAGGGCCGGCCCGAGGAGGACACGTTCCCCACCGCCTACCGCACCAACACCCGGCGTGACGTCGAACGCCTGGCGACGGAGGCCGGTCTGCGCGTCGAGAGCTTCGAGTACCTGAGCCAGTACCCGAACTACCTCATGTTCAACGGCCTGCTGTTCGCCCTGGGCACGGCCTACGAAAAGCTGATCAGCCGCTTCGAGGCGCTGCGTTTCCTGCGCGGCTGGATCCTCGTGACGCTCGTCAAGCCGAACACAGAGTCGAGTCAGACCGCGGCGCCTTGACGGTCAACCGCCGGTACGACCCACGAGTCGTCCACCCGCCGCCTTCGAAGGGGGCATGTATCACTCGCTGGCGAGGAGCGCTGGTTCCCTCCTCAGGTTGACCAGCAGACGTGCACCGAAGCGGGCGCGCGTGCGGTCCCAGGGCGTGAAGCGCGCGAGCTGGAAGGTGTCGGTGTCGGCGCGGTTGCTGCCCCAGGCGGTGGAAACCGCGGCGTCGAAGCCGGCTTGGCGCACGAGCCGAACCGAATCGGCGTCGTAGTCGGTGCCGGGGCGGCCGTTGGGGTAGGCGAACAGACCCACCCGCCGCCCCAGCATCTCCTCGAGGACCGCCTTGCTGCGCTCGATCTCGGCGCGGGCCTCTTCGGCCGACAACCTGGCGAGAATGGGATGCGTGACCGTGTGCGCTCCGATCTGCATTCCCGCGCCGTGCAAGGCGACCACCTGGTCGGGCCGCATCATCAGGTCGTCAGGCAAGGCTTCCACACCGGCGCGTGCCTGCAGAACGCGCACGAACTCGAGGCGCTCGGCGACGGGCCGGTACTTCAGGGCATCGATGAGCGTGGTGATGGCAGCGCGCCGCGCTGGAAGGTCGCCCAAGGGCAGCGCTCCGGGTATCGACAACGGCAGGCCGTCGAGCGGAAGCTGGGGCAAGGTGCTGCGCCGCACCAGCTCGACCACGCCATCGTTGAACATCCGCCCGCCACCCAGGTAACCGGTGGCGATGAAGAAACAGGCCGTGAGGCCGTGACGCCGCAGGATGGGAAGCGCCACGTCGTGGTTGTCGGCATAGCCATCGTCGAACGTGATGGACAGCGCCCTTGCTGGCAACCGACCTTCGGCGCGCATCTGCACCGCCTCGTCGAGCGGCAGCACCTTGAACCAACGTCGGACCCAGCCACAGATGCGGTCGAAGCGGGCAGCGTCGGTCTCGCCAGGAAACAGAGGGTCCGGCTGTGCAAGCACGCGGTGGAAGATCAGGATCTGCAACCGCGCCCGGCGACCGGCCGGCGACAGCAGCGATGCGAGCGCGCCGATCACGCGTGCGCTCCGGCAGCCACGTCATGCAGCAGACGAAGCTGCGCCTGCGCCGTGCGCTGCCACCCGAAGCCTTCGGCATAGCGGCGCACGGCGGCGCGGTCCGCATGGCGAAGGAACTGCCGCTCGATCGCCGCTGCCCAGGTGGCGGCGTCGCGCGTGGCGAGCAGTTCACCGGCGACGGGCTCGCGGATGACCTCCGCGGAGCCGCCCACGTCTGCGCTTACCACCGGAACCCCGCAGGCCAGCGACTCGAGCAGCACGTTGGCCCAGCCTTCGCTGTGCGATGGCAGCAAGGTCAGATCGGCCGCGCTGTACCAGTCGGCCAGACGGTCATGCGGCACGCGGCCGGCGAAGCGCACGGCATGTGCCAGGCCCAGCGCCGATGCCTGCTGCTGCAGCCGCTTGCGCTCCAGCCCCTCGCCCACCAACGTCAGCGTGGCGCCCGGGTGGCGGTGGAGCAGCCGGGCCAGCACGTCGATCGCCAAAGCATGTCCCTTGATCGGGACCAGGTTGCCCACGCAGAGCAGGGCAGGCGTGCCGCGCACACCGGTGGCGCTGCGTGCTGCGTCCCGATCGCGCGGCGCGAAGCGCTCCAGGTCGACACCGTTGGGCAGCACGTGCAGCCGGGCACCAGGAACGCCCCAGGCACGCAGCACATCGGTCAGCGCCGCGCAGACACCCACCGAGGCGGCCGCCCGGTCAGCTGCCCAGGCCATCATGCGCCGCGCCAGGCGGTCGCGGCCGAGCACGTAGAGGTCCGAGCCGCGGGCGCTGATCACCACCGGGCGCCGCGCCCAGCGCGCCAGCAGAGCGGCGGCGACGCCGTCGGGATAGAAGTAATGGGCGTCGATCACGTCGAAGTCGAAGCCGCTGCGGCGGACGCGTCGCACCGCTCCCCACGCGCCCAGCGCCAGCATCAACGGCGCGATCGTCTGCCCGACCTTGGGCGGCAGCAGATAGCGAGGGTGGAGCACGTGCAGGCCGTTGCGATACTCGCTGCGCGGCGTGGCGGCCATGCGCGCCCAGGAGCCGAAGCGCGGGTGTGCCGACGGAAACCACGGTACTGGCGCGACCACACGCGCGTGCACCGGGCCTGCACGCTGCAGTTCGAGAAGGCGCGTCTCGATGAAGCCGCCGTGCCCTGGCCTGGCGCTGCTGGGGAACAACGTCGTGAACAGCAGCACCCGCAGCGGGCGGTCACCGCCGGGCGCAGGCGGGTTCATCGGCGGGTCAGCGCTGCGTAGGGCTCGCGATAGCGCGTCACCGATGCCTTCCAGTTCCGCTCGCGCTCGACGAATGTCCGGGCCTGGCGACGCAGGCTCGGCCAAGCTCCTGGATCGGCCAGCAGGGACAACGCCGCGTCGGCCAGCGCCGCGGCGCTGCCCGCCTGAAAGAGCACGCCGTTGTGGCCGTGGCGGATCAGCTCGCGGTGGCCGCCCACGTCGCTGGCCACCAGCAGCCGGCCCTGCGCCATCGCCTCCAGCGGCTTGAGCGGCGTGACGAGCTCGGTGAGGCGCATCGAGTGGCGCGGATAGGCCAGAACGTCGATCAGGTCGCAATAGCGTTGCACTTGGTCGTGCGGCACGCGGCCCACGAACCGGACCCGGTCCGTCAGTCCCAACTTGGCAACCTGTTCGCGCAGCGTCGCTTCCTGAGGCCCACCGCCGACCAGCAGCAGCCTCAGCTCGGCCCGGGCGGCGAGCATCCGCGGCATGGCCTCCACGAGCAGATCCAGCCCTTCGTAGGCGTAGAAGGATCCGATGAAGCCCAGCACCGTGCAGCCAGCGAGGCCCAGCTGCGACTGCAGCGCCGGGTCGGGCCCGCCTCCTGGCCCGAAGCCCTCGACGTCGACCGCATTCGGGATCACCGTCACCTTGGCCGGCGGGATGCCGCGCGCCACGATATCGCCACGCAGGCCTTCGCAGATCGTGAACACATGGTCAGCGCGTCGCAGCGCCCGCGTTTCGAGGCCGCGCGTGGCACGGTAGCGCAGGCTGCCTTCGGTGGTGACGCCGTGGTCGACGGCCGCGTCCTCCCAGAACGCCCGCACCTCGTAGACCACCGGGATGCCGAGCTCCCGGCCCACGCGCAGCGCCGGAAGGACGTTGAGGACCGGCGAATGGGCATGGATGAGCTGCGGCCGGACGCGACGCGCCACGTCGCGTAGACGCTCGCCCAGGGTGCGCATCAGCCGCCATTCGCCGACGCCGGGCACCGGGGACGGCGGTGGCGCAGGCGTACGGAAGAAGTGCCAGCCATCGACCTCCTGCTCCGCAGGCGACGGCGCCGTGTGCTTGGGGCTGGTCAGGTGGCAGGTGTCCCAGCCCAGGCGGCGCTGCTCGCGCAGGATGGACAAGGTCCGAAACGTATAGCCACTGTGCAGCGGGATCGAGTGATCCAGCACATGCAGGATGCGCAGCGTCATGCCGCCACGGCCTCGGGCTCGGATCTGGCACCGGCTTGGCCGGCGTCGACCACGTTGCGCAGGAAGGCCTCGAACATCAGCAGCGTCCACAGCGGCGCGCTGTGATCCATGCGGCCGCTCTGGTGCTCGCCCACCAGGCGCTCGAGCGTCGAGCGCTCGAACCAGCCTGTGTCGGCCAGCCGCTCGCCCAGCACGGCCTCGCGCACGCGTGCCTTCAGCGGCCCTCGGAACCAGCGCGCCAGGGGCACGGCGAAGCCCATCTTCGGTCGGTACAGCACGTCGTCGGGCAGGCGCGGCTCCATCGCCTTCTTCAACAGCCACTTGCCCTCGTTGCCTTGGATCTTGAGCGACGGCGGCAGGGTCGCCAGCCACTCCACCAGTGGATGGTCCATCAACGGCTCGCGCACCTCGAGGCTGTGCGCCATCGATGCGCGGTCGACCTTGGTGTTGATGTCGCCGACGAGGTAGGTCTTCAGGTCGAGGTACTGGATGAGCGAGAGCGCGTCGTCCGTGCCGGCCTTTGCCGCATGGCGCTCGAAGACAGCCTGCGCGTCGTATCCGCCCAGCGCACGCTTCAAGCCCGCGCTGAAGAGTTGCTGGCGCAGCGGCCCGCGCAGGATGCTCACGCTGTGGAAGTAGGCCTCGACCGAGTTGCGCGCCATGCCCTGGAAGGTCGTCTTGGCGCGGAACATGCGCGGCGCCCAGTCGGCCTTGGGATACACGCGCCCGAGCAGCCCGAACACCGGCTGGCGGATGCCGGCGGGCAGCGCCGAGCGCAGCCGCTCTTCCATCAGGTGCATGCGGTAGCGGCGATAGCCCCCGAAGCTCTCGTCGCCGCCGTCGCCGGACAGCGCCACCGTGACGTGTTTGCGCGCCAGCTGGCTCACGCGGTAGGTGGGGATGGCACTGCTGTCGGCGTAGGGCTCGTCGTACAGCCGGGCGAGCGTGTCGATCAGGCCGTAGTCGTCGCTCTGCACCGTCTCGACGCGGTGGTTGGTGCGGTAGCGGTCCGCCACCATCTGCGCGAATGCGCTCTCGTTGAACTGCGGGTCGTCAAAGGCGATCGAGCACGTGTTGACCGGCCCGTCCGAGAGCCCCGCCATCGCCTGCACCACGGCGCTGGAATCGACGCCGCCGGAGAGGAAGGCTCCCAGCGGCACCTCGGCGATCATGCGCAGCTTGACGCTCTCGGCCAGGCGCTGCTGCAGCTCGGCGCAGGCGTCCTCGGCGCTGATCGGGTTGTCGAGCGTGAAGCGCACGTCCCAGTACGCGCGCGGCTCGCCCACGGGCTGCCCGCGCTGCACCACCAGGCCGTGCCCCGGCGGCAGCTTCTTCGCCTGCCTGAACACCGTGCGCGGCTCGGCCACGTAGCCAAGTGCGAAGTACTCCTCGATGGCGAGCGGGTCGATGTCGCGCTTCAGGCTGCCGTTCGACCCACCGTACGCCAGCAGCGACTTCAGTTCGCTGCCGAACAGCAGCGTGCCGTCGTCGAGCACGGCATAGAACATCGGCTTGACGCCCAGCCGGTCGCGCGCCAGGAAGAGCTGCTGGCGGTTGCGGTCCCAGATGGCGAAGGCGAACATGCCGCGCAGGCGCTGCACGCAGTCGGCGCCCCACTGCTCCCAGGCGTGCACGATGCATTCCGTGTCGCTCTTGGTGTGGAAGACGTGGCCCAGCGCCTGCAGCTCGGGGATGAGCTGCTGGTAGTTGTAGATCTCGCCGTTGAAGACGATCGCCACCGAGCCGTCTTCGTTGAACAGCGGCTGCTGGCCGGTGGCGATGTCGATGATCGACAGCCGCCGGTGGCCGAAGCCGAGGCCCGGCTCGAGGTGCACGCTGCCTTCGTCGGGGCCGCGGTGCTGCTGGCTGTCGTTCATGCGGCGCAGGACGGCGCCGTCGATCGCACGCTGGCCGCGGGTGTCGAAGATGCCGGTGATGCCACACATGTCGGTTCACTCTCCGCGCCGATGCTGCAGCACCTGCGTGTACACGTCTTCGTAACCGGCCACCATGGCCTGCAGGCTGAAGCGCTGTTCCACCCGCGCCCGGCCGTGGCGGCCCATCCCGGCGGCGCCTGCACGGTCACCGGCCAGCTGCAGCATCGCGCCCGCCAGTGCGTCGGGGTCGCCCGCCGAGACCAGCAGGCCGCTGGCACCTTCTTCCACCAGCTCGGCATTGGCGCCGACGCGCGTCGCCAGCACGGGCAGGCCGCTGGCCATGGCCTCCAGGATCGTATTCGAGATGCCCTCGGCCAGCGATGGCAGGACGAAGCAATCCAGCCCGCGCATGACATCCGGCACGTCGTCGCGCTCACCGGGCAGCCAGGCCAGGTCGCGCAGACCGGCTGCTTCGAGCAGGGCTTCGCATTCCGCGCGCAGCGGGCCGTCGCCCACCAGCACGAGTCGCAGCGTGGTGCGCAAGGCGGGCTGGCGCTGCAGCGCCGAGACGAAGGCCCGCACCAGCACCGTCTGCGCCTTCACGGCCTGCATGCGCCCGACCGTGCCCACCAGCCACAAGGCGGGGTCGGTGAAAGGGCAGCCGGCCACGGGCGCACGGCGCATGAACGGCGGGGGCGCGAAGCGCACGCTGTCCACCCCGTTGTAGACCGTGTGCAGCCGCCCCGACGGCACGCCGACGCGCTCGCGCACGTATCCCGTCAGCTCTTGCCCGAGCGCGATGGTGTGCTGCACGAAGGGGCGGTAGAGCCGCCGGGCCAACAGGTGGCGCCGGCTGGTGCCGTGCAGGTCGTCGACGTCACGGCCGTGCTCGCCGTGCACGCGTGCGCGCACGCCGGCCACGAAAGCAGGCAGCTGCAGCTCCAGCGCAGCCAGGTTGCGGGTGTGCACCAGCGCCGGCCGCAGTTCTCGGAACAGCCGCCACGCGCGCGGCATCAGTCGCAGGGCATGGCCCGGCGGCTTGTGCAGGGCGTGCAAGGCCACGTCGGTGCGGCGGATGCGGCGCGCGAACCCGGCGTCGACGTCCGTCAGCGCCACGATGGCGTGGCGCCAACGCTCATGCGGCAGGTGGTTGACGAGGTTGACGACGCCGTTCTCCAGCCCGCCGACGGCGAAGCGGTAGACCACGTGGACGACCAGCGGCCGAGGGTCGGCCGCCGTCGCGATCAGAGCCGCCACACCCGCAGGCCCGCCTGCTCCAGCGCCTTCTGGTCGAAGGCGGCCTTCACGTCGATGAACGCGCCACCCTTGTTCAGCTTCTTGGCGATGTCGGCTACCGACAGCGCCGCGTACTCGCGATGCGCCACCGCCGCGACGATCGCATCGGCCCGCGGCAGGTCGTCCCACGCCGTGAGCTCGACACCGTACTCGTGCATCGCCTCTTCGCTGGTGGCCTGCGGGTCGGTCACGAACACCTCCACCCCATAGCTCTTCAGCTCGCGGATGATGTCGATGACCTTGCTGTTGCGAAGGTCGCCGCAGTTCTCCTTGAACGTCAGCCCCAGCACGTTGACGCGCGCGCCCTTGATGGTGCTGCCGGCGGCGATCATGTGCTTGATGGTCTGCTCGGCGATGAACTTGCCCATGCCATCGTTGATGCGCCGGCCGGCCAGGATCACCTGCGGGTGGTAGCCCAGCATGTCGGCCTTGTGCGTCAGGTAGTACGGGTCCACGCCGATGCAGTGCCCGCCCACGAGGCCCGGCTTGAACTTGAGGAAGTTCCACTTCGTGCCGGCCGCTTCCAGCACCTCGCTGGTGTCGATGCCGATCTTGTCGAAGATGATCGCCAGCTCGTTCATCAGCGCGATGTTCAGGTCGCGCTGGGTGTTCTCGATGACCTTGGCGGCCTCGGCGGCCTTGATGCTGCTGGCGCGGTGCACGCCCGGCACGATGATCTGCTCGTAGACCTTGGCCACCGCGTCCAGCGTCTCGGGCGTGTCGCCGCTGACGATCTTGAGGATCTTGGTGAGCGTGTGCTCCTTGTCGCCCGGGTTGATGCGCTCGGGGCTGTAGCCGACGAAGAAGTCCTGCTTCCACTTCAGGCCGGATTCCTTCTCCAGCACCGGGATGCAGACCTCTTCCGTCGCGCCCGGGTACACCGTGCTCTCGTAGACGACGATCACGCCCTTCTTCATGTGGCGGCCGACGCTGGTGCTGCTGCCGATGAGCGGGCGGAAATCGGGGATGTGCGCCTCGTCCACCGGCGTGGGCACGGCGACGATGATCATGTCGGCCTCGGCCAGCATCGCCGGGTCGCTGGTGTAGACGGCGTGCTTGGCCTCGGCCATCTGCGCGTCTTCCAGTTCACGCGAAGGGTCGTTGCCGCGCAGGCAGGCGTCGACCTTGTGCTGCGCGATGTCGAAGCCGATGGTGCGCATGTGCTTGCCGAACTCGACGACGAGCGGCAGGCCGACGTAGCCGAGGCCGATGACGGCAAGGGTGTTGATCATGTTGTTGTCCTGTTGCAGGGGCACGGGGCCTGCGATTGTTCCAAAGGATTGTTTCAAGCCCGTCGCGTCAGCGCGCGGCGGCGGTGGCCTGCAGGCGTGAACGAATGGCGCTCAGGTGCCGGGCGATGAAGCGGTCGAGCCGGGCGCGGGCGGCGGCAGGGTCGACGGTGGCGTCGGTGACGAAGGTCACCATCGCCGCGTCGTCGCCGCGGCCGGCCAGGCGGCCCAGCACGCCGAGCAGCGCGCCGGTGCGCGGGCTGGCGGTGAAACGGTCGTCGATCCAGTACACCTGGGCCACCTCGAGGCGGCGCTGGGTGGCGCTGGAACCGGCCAGGCCGGTGCTGGCCAGGGTGGTGCGACGCAACTGAAGGGTGTCGGCGCCGACCGGGATGGCGTCGATGCGCTGCGCGACGGGGTTCCAGCGGTGGTCGTCGGAGCGCACCAGCACGTTCACCGACGAGATGAGCTTGCCTTCGCGGCCCTGGCGCCGGTAGTAGGCCACGTGCACCGCCACGCCCATGCCGTCTTGCGCGGCAAAGCTGGCCTGCGCCTGGGCGGCGGCGCCGACGAACACCGGCGTCAACTCGGCGACGGGCTCGGTGGGCGCGGGCGCCAGCTCGGGCAGGGCCAGCGCCACCGGCGCCGTGGCGATGCTGGCTTCGGCGCGCCAGGCGGCCAGCGGCGGCAGCGCCAGCACCGCGGCGGCGGCCAGTGCCGCCACCAGCGGCTGCCGCCCGGCGCCGGGCGCCGCGGCGGTGGCGGGCCGGGGCTGAGTCGCCCCTGCGGTGCCCACCGGCGCATCGGCCCAGCGCGCGCCGATGAAGAACATCAGCCCGATGACGACGCCGAAGAACAGCCAGCCGTAGATGAGGTGGTCGACCCCCACCGCGAGCGTGTTGCCCGAAAGGTGGCCGATCATCACGATCATGTACGCGCGCAGCCAGTTGGCGACGATGGGCAGCACCAGCGCGACGAGGCAGAAGGCCAGCCGCCGCTGCCAACTGCGGTAGTTGAGGTAGGCGAACAGCGTCCCCACCATCAGCGACGCGATGAGGTAGCGCACGCCGCTGCAGGCCTCCACCACCGACCACGACCCGCTGGGGATGATGAACTGCAGCCCTTCGCGGTACACCGGCACGCCGCTGGCAGCGACGGCGAAGACGGTGAAGTCGGCCGTCCACTCCATGAAGAGCGGCAGCAGGAAGTCGCCCACCGGCACCATGAAGAAGGCGAACAGCAGCGGGAACGCGAGCACGCGCGCCACGCGCGCCCCCAGCACCAGCGGCACCACCAGCACCAGCAGCGCCACCGCCGCGGCATGCGTGAGGGCGTTGACGCGCCCCAGGTCGCCGAGCAGCCAGGCCGCGCCGGCCAGCAGCAGCGGCAGCAGCAGCCAGGGCAGCGGGCGCGGCTGCACGGCCGCCAGTTCGGCGCGCTTGCGCCAGACGAGCCAGGCGACGATCGGCGGCACCAGCCAGGCGTGGGCATAGGTGTCCGAGCGCGACCAGATCTCCACCATGCCGGCGAAGCTGTCGCGGTAGAGCAGCAGCACGGCGACGACCGCCGCCGCCACGGCCGGCGCTGCCGTGCGCCACGGCGTGGGCACGCTGGCCTTGTGGTCGAGCACGGCGCTCATCGCGCACCTCCGCCCAGCGCCACGCCAGGCAGTGGCTGGATGTCGGCGCTGGCCGCCCCGGCCGCCCGCGTCGCGCCGGTCCGCTGGCCGAGCACCGCGTCCAGATGCCGGTCCAGCAACGCCAGCTGGGCGGGCCAGGCGTAGTCGGCCAGCACGCGGTCGCGGCCCGCCTGGCCCATGGCCGCGGCGCGCTCGGGATCGGCCAGCAGGTTCAGCACCGCGCTGGCGTACCCGGCTGCGTCGTCGTCGGGCACCGCCAGGAGGTCCTGACCTGGCCGAGCACTGGTGGCCGCGACGCAGCTCTCGGCAGCGACGACCGGCCGTGCCATCGCCATCGCCTCGAGCAGCTTGTTCTGGATGCCGCGCGCCAGGCGCAGCGGCGCGACGACGACCGCGGCGTGCTGCAGGTAGGGGCGCACGTCGGGCACGGTGCCGGTGACGTTCACCGCCTCGCCCTGCAGGGCGCGCACCGCCGGGGCCGGCGAGCGGCCAACGACGTGGAAGCGGAGCGTCGGGTGGCGTTGGCGCAGCGCGGGCAGCACCTCGGCGGCGAAGCGGCAGACGGCGTCGACGTTCGGCCAGTAGTCCATGGCGCCGGTGAAGACGACGGGCCGCTCGCCGGGTGCGAACGGCGTGGCGCGCGCCGGGTCGGGCGCGAAGGTGTCGGCGTCGACGCCGTTGCCCAGGGCGTGCACCCGGCCGGCGCATTCGGGTGCCAGGCTCAGCAGCAGGTCGACCTCGCGCGCGGTGGCCAGGAACGACGCCCGGGCGCCGAGCACGGCACGGCGCTCCACCGCCAGCAGCGTGCTGGCCTCGCGCCGGTACAACCACGACAGCGGCCAGCGGTGGTTGTCGGCGTAGCCCGACCACTTGGCCGAATCGACGTCGACCAGGTCCACCAGCACCGGCACGCCGGGGGCCAGCGCCTCGGCGTACGGCACCATCGACGACGAGAACACGACCACGGCGTCGATGGACTCGCGCTCGGCCGTCTGGCGCACCCAGCGCATCAGGCCGCGGTCGGCGTAGTAGCCCATCGTCAGCGCCGAGCCGGTGAGCAGGCCGCGCAGGCTGGCGATGCGCGCCAGCTTCGTCGACAAGGGGACGGCGTGCACGCCGGCGCACAGCGCCTCGAGCGCGGGCAGGTGCGCCGCGTCCGCCGGGTCGTCGACGAAGGTGCCGACGAACGCGCGGTGCCGTGCGGCCAGGTGACGCAGCACGTGGTACGAGCGCACCTTGTCGCCCTTGTCGGGCGGGTACGGCATGCGGTGCACCAGGTACAGGATGTTGGCCATGGCCTGCAGCAGTCGTCCTACCCGAGCGCCCGGACGACGAACGGCCCCAGCCAGTTCGCCAGCCCGATCGGCATGCGCCGCCACGTCTCGATCAACAGCTTGTACTTGGCGTTGGCCGGGTTGTTCTGCGGCACGCGCTCGCGCGTGTACAGCCGGTACTCGTAGTGCAGCGGCTGCGGCTCGAAGCCCCAGTTCTTCTTGAACGCGTAGGAGCCCGTGCCCTGCTTGCTGCGGCCGTAGTCGAAGGTGCGCAAGCCGCGGGCGCAGGCGCGGCGCATCAGCTCCCAGTACTTGAAGTCGTTGGCGGCCAGGTCGCGCGCGGCTTCGGCGTCGCCGGCGTAGTAGGGCAGCACCTCGTCGCGGAAGTAGAAGCTCATCACGCTGGAGACGGGCGTGCCTTCTGCGGTGGTGACGGTGAGCACCTCGCAGTCGTCGCCGAACGTGCGCTGCAGCGCGCGGAAGTAACGCTTGGGCAGCGCCGGCGTGCCGTGGCGGTGCACGTTGCCGGCGTAGAGGTCGAAGAAGCGTTCGACGTCGGCGTCGATGCCGGCGAGCAGGCCGTTCTTGATGCCCTTGCGCACCATCGCGCGCTGCTTGCGCGGGATGGCGAGCAGGTTGGCTTCCTCGTCGGGCAGGATGGCCTTGCGGAAGGTGACGTACAGGTCCTGCTCGGGCCAGTCGGGGTGGCGGCGCTCGAGGTGGCGCAGCTCCAGGTGCGGCACGCGCAGTTCGCGCGCCAGCTGCTCGGCGCGCGCTTCCAGCGCCGCGGCGCTGGCCTTGTCGTCGGCCGCGACGCCGCCGTACACGGCGAACGGCAGGCTCGCGAGTGCATTGCCGAAGAGCCAGCTCTTGACGTGGGCCAGCGGCAGCACGCCGGTGATGCGGCCCTCGCGCCGCGCCAGCAGGAAGTGGGTGTGGTGGCCGAAGCTCTCGCGCAGCACGGTCTGCCAGCCGGCGCGGTGGAAGAAGGTGGCCTTGGGAGAGGCGAGCACGAAGGCGTCCCAGGCCGCGGCGCCTTCGGCGTCGCCCGGCTGCAGCCGCTCGATCGAGACCGGCGCGCTGCTCATGACGGCCTGGCCGTGGCAGGCTGCGCCGCCCGCGGCAGGAAGAGGTGGTCCATGCGGCCCCAGCGGAAGTCGTCCAGCAGGCGCTGCAGCTTGGCCTCCGTGTGGCGCAGGTTCACGTAGTGACGGAAGCGCGTCTTGGCGTCGACGCCGCCGATGCGCGGTTGCGCCGGGTCGATCTCCCAGGGGTGGAAGTAGAAGATCGCCGGCTGCCGGTCTTCGGCGTTCACGCGCGCCAGCATCCAGCGGGACATGGCATACGGGAACAGGCGGAACCAGCCGCCGCCGGTGGACGGCCAGTTGCGGCCGCGCCAGCGGATGGTGCTCACCGGCACTTCGAGCAACCCGCTGCGCTGGTGCGCGAAGCGCGGCGCGTCGGGCATGCCGTAGTGGTCGTGCGCGATCGGGTAGACGCTGCTGCTGTAGCGGTAGCCCGCCTCGGCCAGCACGTCGAAGGCCCAAAGATTGCCTTCGCCGATGGAAAAGCTCGGCGCCCGGTAGCCCTGTACCGCCACGCCGCCGATGTCTTCCAGCACGCGCTTGGCGCGGCCCACGTCGTCGGCGAAGGCGGCACGGTCCAGGTCGCTGGCGCGCTCGTGGCCATGGCCGTGGCTCGCCAGCTCGTGGCCGCCATCGACGATGCGCCGCACCAGCTGCGGGTAGCGCTCGGCCACCCAGCCGAGCGTGAAGAACGTCGCCACGGTGCCGCGGTCAGCCAGCAGCTGCAGGATGCGTTCGACGTTGCGCTCGACGCGGCACTCGCGCCGGTCCCAGTCGGCACGCGGGATGTACGGCGCCAGCGCCGAGACTTGGAAATAGTCCTCGACGTCGATCGTCAGCGCGTTGGTGATCGCAGGGGCGAGCATCGGCCAACCACAAGAGGCAGTGTCACGGTGCGCCGGCCGCGAGCCAGGCGTGCAGGTCGGCGGCGATGCGCTCGGCGGCGCGGCCGTCCCAGTACTCGGGCACGCGGCCGCGCTTGCCGCGGCCGGCGAGCACGGCCTCGACGCCGTCGCGGATGGCCTGCACGTCGCGCCCGACCATGGTGTTGGTGCCCTGCTCCACCGTGATCGGCCGCTCGGTGTTCTCGCGCATCGTCAGGCACGGCACGCCCAGCGCGGTGGTCTCTTCCTGCAGGCCGCCGGAGTCGGTGAGCACGATGGTGGCGTCCTTCATCAGGCCCACCATCTCGAGATAGCCCTGCGGCGGCAGCAGCGCCGTGCGCGCCGGGTCGATGAGCGAACCCAGGCCGAAGCGTTCGACGTTGGCGCGGGTGCGCGGGTGCAGCGCGAAGACCAGCGGCAGGCGCGCGCTCACCTCGCGCAGCACCTCGAGCAGCGTGCGCAGGACCTCGGGGTGATCGACGTTCGACGGCCGGTGCAGCGTGACCACGCCGTAACCGCCGGCGACCAGCGCCGGGTCGGCACCCTGGGCGCGCAGCGTCTCGGCGGCGGCCGGCGCCACGTCGCGGCTGGCCAGCAGCGAATCGATCATCACGTTGCCGACGAAGGCGACGCGCTCCTCGGCGATGCCTTCCTTCACCAGGTTGGACAGCGCCGAGCGCTCCGTGGTGTAGAGCCGGCCCGAGATCTGGTCGGTGAGCACGCGGTTGATCTCTTCGGGCATGGCGCGGTCGCCGCTGCGCAGGCCGGCCTCGACGTGCACCACGGGCACGTGCTTCTTCACCGCGACGAGCGCGCAGGCGAGCGTGGAATTGACGTCGCCCACCACCAGCACGCACGAGGGCTTGTGCTCGTCGAGCGCCGGCTCGAAGCGCTTCATCACCTCGGCGGTCTGCACCGCGTGCGTGCCCGAGCCGACCTCGAGGTTGATGTCCGGCCGCGGCAGGCGCAGGTCGGCGAACAGCCGGTCGCTCATGCTCGCGTCGTAGTGCTGGCCGGTGTGCACCAGCAGCGCCGGCACGGTCGGCTGGTGCGCGGCGAAGGCGCGCAGGATGGGCGCCATCTTCATGAAGTTGGGCCGCGCGCCGACGACGCACATCACCGGGCCCGACAGGGCGGAAGGGGAAGTCATGACGATTTGCTCGGTGCCGCCGAATCGGTCTTCGACGGCGTTTCGGTCTTCTTGAGGGCGCCGACCAGCTGCTGCAGCAGGGTCAGCGTCTGCACGTTGATGCGCTCCAGGCGCAGCAGGCTCTTTTCCAGCCGCTGCAGCTGGTCGCCGCGCTGATCGGCGGTGAGCGCTTCGATCTGGCGGCTCATGGCCTGCGCGGTCGCGGGGTCGAGACTGGCGTCGGAGAGGTCGAGGTCGAGCGCGGCGCCGGCGATGCCGCCGGGCAGGAGCGGCTCCCCGCCAGGGCCCGTCGCCGGCGCACCTGCCGCTGCGGGCGGGCGCTGCGGCACGCGGTTCTCCTGCTCGAACTCGCCCACCACTTCGTCGACCAGTGCCAGCGTCAGCTCGGTCTGCCCCGCGAGGAAGCCGGCGAGCAGCAGCCGGTCGCACAGGGCGTTGATGCGCCGGGGGATGCCGCTCGAGGCGCGGTGGATGGCCTCGAAGCAGCCGTCCTGGAAGGTGGGCTTGCCCGCGGCGCCGGCCTTGCGCAGGCGGTGCTCGATGTAGGCCCGCGTCTCCTCGGCGTCGAGCGGGCCGATGTGGCAGGTGGCCGCCACGCGCTGGCGGAACTGCTCCATCTCGGGCCGCTGCAGGATCTCGCGGAACTCGGGCTGGCCGACGAGGAAGCTCTGCAGCAGCGCCTGGTTGCCGAACTGGAAGTTCGACAGCATGCGCAATTCTTCCACCGCGCGCGGGGTGAGGTTCTGCGCCTCGTCGACGATCAGCAGGCAGCGCTTGCCCTTGCTCGTCTGGCTGATGAGGAAGGCCTCGAGCGTGATCAGCAGCTCGCTCTTGGGCACGTCCTTGACGCGGAAGCCGAAGGCCGCGCCCACCATCCGCAGCGTGTCCTCGGCGCCGAGCTGCGTCGTCACCAGGTGGCCGGTGATGACGTTGCTGCCGTTGAGCCCCTCGATCAGCGAGCGCAGCACCATCGTCTTGCCCGCGCCGATCTCGCCGGTGATGACGATGAAGCCCTCGTTGCGCGACACGCCGTACTCGAGGTAGGCCTTCGCGCGCCGGTGCTGCTTGCTCGCGAAGTAGAAGCTCGGGTCGGGGTTGAGCTGGAAGGGCTTGCTCTTGAGCCCGTAGAAGGCTTCGTACATGGCTCAGAAGCGGTGGGTGACGGAAGCGGTGACGCTGGCCTCGCGGTAGGGATCGGGGCCCCCGCGCTGGGCGGCGACGCGGGCGCTGACCGAGCCCGCGGTGCGTGCACCGAGCTGTTCGGACAACGCCAGGGACGCCGAATGCAGCGTGTTGCCGCCGAGCACCCCGTTGTCCTCGGTGCGCAGGTGCGACACGCTCAGGCTCACCGCCGCCGTCGGCGTCAGCCGCCACGACGCGGTGCCGACCAGGCCCTTCTGCTCCACGCTGCCTTCGCCCGGCACCTGAGCAGCCGCACCTGGGTCGACGGTGCGGGTAGCCGCCGAGAAGGCCTGCACGGCCCAGGACAGGCGCTGGCCGGAGAAGGTCCAGGCGAACTCGTTGCGCCGCACCAGCGAGCTGCCGCGAGCCAGGAAGCCGCCGGGCACCGTGAGGTTCGGGTCGAGGTTGTTGGTGCGCAGGAAGTCGCGCACCAGCAGGTCGCGCAGCACCGGGTCGGGCTGGATCGAGGCGAACTGGAAGAAGAAGATCTGGTACAGCGAGATCGCCTGGTCGACACCGCCGGCCGAACTGCTGACGTCGCGCGAGCTGGTGAAGCGGAACGACGAGCGCGCCAGTCGGTGCTCGGCGACGATGTTCCAGCCGTCGCCGAAATAGCGCCGGTCGATGTCGGCCGCCAGCAGCGTGCGCGGGCCAGGCTGCCAGCGCACGCCGGCACCCCAGTTGTCGTAGCGCCGCTTGTCGAAGCTGCCCACGTCGCTCGTCTCCTGCCCGCCGCGCAGGCTGAACTGCCAGTCGACGTCGGGCCGGAACAGCAGCGAGGCCGTGACCCGGTCGTTGACGGTCGACCGCCCGCCCTCGAACGACACACGCTGCCGGCTGGCATCGAGCCCCCAGCCGATGCGACCCGGGCTCGCCGAACCGAGCGAGACGCTGGCGCCCGTTTCGTCGTAGTCGCCGCGTTCGTACTGACGCGTGCGCGACGTGGAGGCGTGAGCACCGACACGGTAGTTCACCGCACCACCGAGCACGCCCCGCACGTAGGGGCGGATGCTGACACGCGCGTTGTCGGCGGCGTTGGCGTTGTCGGCACTGGAGGCAGCCTGGGTCTGCAGTCCGAAGGGCGACAGCGTGCGCCGGGCGACGCTGGCGGTGCCCTCGACGAAGGCAAAGTTCTCGACCAGCTCGGCCGTCAGCGCCGCGCTCAGGTTGTGGATGACGTCGCCATTGCTGCGGTCGCCGCTCGCGTACGGGTTCTCGCCGAAGCGCTGCTGGACATCGGCGTCGTAGCTGACCGAGCCGCGCAAGCGCCCCGTCTGGCTGGCGAAGCGCAGGCCGGGCCGGGCGTGCAGGACGATCTCCTCACCGGTTCCGCCGTTGTCGCGCCGGGTGTGCACGGCACTGAGGCCGCCGCCGATGGACGCCGAGAAGACCAGCCCGGGCCCCTGTTGCGCAAGCGCCGCGGCGGGCGACAGCAGCGCCGCCAAGGCCAGCGCGCCCGCACCGCCGCCCACGCCGGTGACGGTACGGCGCAGGAGCTTCGTCGACGGCGCTGGCAGGGGCGGCTGGCGCATCGACCGGATCAGTCGGCCGGCCTGCGCGCCGCGCCGGGCGCAACGGGTTCGGCAGCAGCTGCGGGTGGTGCGCCGGGCTCCCCCGGGTGGCCGGCCGGAACACGTGCGCCGTTGCTTCCGTAGCTGCCCTCGGCGTAGCCGCCGTCGCCATAGCCGTAACCGTAGCCATAGCCGTATCCGTAGCCATAGCCATAGCCGTATCCATAGCCGTAGCCGCCGCCGGCACCGCTGCGCGCCTTGTTCAGGATCATCAGCTTGAGCGGGCACGACTCGATGGTGGCCAGCGCCTGCTCGACCGTGCTCTGCAGCGTCTTGTCGGCATGCACCACGATCACGACCTGGCCCATGTGGGTGGCCAGCACGCGCGCCTCGGTCGTCAGCAGCAGCGGCGGCGAATCGAAGATGATGATGCGGTCCGGATAGCGCGTGGCCATGTCGTCGAGCAGCTGCGACATCGCCTCGCTTGCGAGCAGTTCGGTCGCCTTGGGGTGCGGCGAGCCGCTGGGCAGCAGCGTCAGCTTGTCGACGTTGGTGCGCAGCAGCACCTGCGACATCTCGGCCTTGCCTTCCAGCAGGTCGAGCAGGCCGGGGCCGGGCGGCAGCCCCAGCATGCGCAGCACGGAAGGCCGCGCCACGTCGGCGTCGACCAGCATCACCGTGTGGTCGAGCTCGGCGGCGATGCTCATCGCCAGGTTGATCGACGTGAAGCTCTTGCCCTCACCGGGCAGAGCACTCGTGATCATGATCAGGTTGCCGTGCTTGACGGCAGCGGCACCCCGGCCCATGGCGTTGGCGATCAGCGGGCGCTTGATGACGCGGTACTGGTCGGCCATGTGCGAACGCGGCGCGTTCGGCGTGACGATGCCCGTGGCGGCCAGCGTCTGCAGATCGAGCTCGATGCGGCGCGACTGCGGCTCGGGCGCCGATACCACACGCGGCGCCGGCGGAGCGGCGAAGGCCACCGGCGCCTGCGCCGGCGCCGCTGCGAAGCCCGCTTCGGCCACCGCCGCCGGCACACCGGTCTCGGGGATGTCGACGCCTGCCTGGCGCAGTTGCTCCAGCCGCTGGACGGCTTGCTCGATCAGGCTGCTCATCGCATCAGGCTCCGAAACGCGACATGACGCTCATCGCGATGAGCCCGGCCAGGAACAGCGCCACGAGACCGCCCGAGGCGGCGACGAAGCGCACCATGGACAGCCGGTCGCGACGCCGGTCGACGTCGCTCACCAGCATGGTGACCACGCCCAGCAGCGGCAGGCCGGTCTTGAGGCGCAGTTCGTCGCCATGGGCAAACGTGGGCCGCACCTGGCTGGCGAAGAAGGCAAAGGCCAGGCCCGAGCCGAGCGAGGCGGCGAGCACCAGCGAGAACAGCAGCAGCCGGTTGGGCGACACCGGCTTGGGCGGCACGCGCGGCGGGTCGACGAGGCGGAACTCGGCCACGCCGGAAGCGACGTCGAGCTCGCCCGACATCACGGCCGATTGCCGCCGCGCGACCAGGTCCTCGTAGTTCTTCTTGGTGATGGCGTAGTCGCGGTTGAGCTGGGCGAACTCGGCTTCCACTTGCGGCGCCGACTTCAGCGCCTCGCGCGCCTGGGCATAACGCGTGGTGTACTCGGCCACGCGCGCCTTCAGCGAGGCCACCTGGACCTCGGCACCGGCCACCACGCGGCTCAGCTCCTGCACGGCCAGCGAGGCGCTCGGCCCGCCGCCCGGCATGGCGGCGGCCTGCAGCATCGCCGCGCGCTGCAGCTCCTTGACTTCCTTCTTCTTCTGCTCTTCCAGGTCGGCAAGCAGGCGGCGCGAGCTGATCACGTCCGGGTGCTTGTCGGTGTAGCGCTGCTGCAACTGGTCGAGGTTGCGTCGGATGGCTTCGATGCGGCCGTCGAGCTCGGGTGTGGCCACAGTCATCGACGACTCCTGCAGCAGGCTCTGCTGTGCCGTCATGCCGGCGCCGCCCTGGCCGCGCTCGGCCGCCAGCTGCGTCTTTGCCGCATCGCGCGCGTTCTCGGCTTCGCGCAGTTGCAGGCGAGCCGCCTCGAGCTGCTGCGCCGCCTCGGCCACGCGCGCGGTCGCGTCCTTGCCGTCGGCGCTCTGCGTCTCGAGGTTGCGCATGCGGAACTCCTTGAGCCGCGTCTCCGCCTCCTCGAGCCTTGCCTCGTAGCTCTTGATCTGCTCGGACAGGAACGACTTGGCCGCATCGGTGTCCTTGCGGCTGGCGCCCAAGCCCGACTCGACGAAGATCGACACCAGCGACTGGATGACGCGCTTGGCCTTCTCGGGCTCGGTGTCGCGGTACACCATCGAATACAGATTGGTGCCGCCGGCCACGCGCAGCTCGATCGACTTCATCAGCCGCTCGACCAGCGCTTCCTGCTCCTGCTTGGTGTTGCTCTTGAGGTCCAGGTCCGCCATGCGGATCAGCTTGTCGATGTTCGGCCGGCTGATGAGCGTGCGGCTCAGCATGCCGATCTGCTGCTCGACGTTGGGCTGCACCGCCAGGCCGCTCATCAGCGGCTTGAGGATCGAGTCGGTGTCGACGTAGATGCGAGCCGAGGCCTCGTACTGGTCGGGCACCTTCCACACGGCGATGACGCCCAGCACCGCCACCAGCCAGGCGACGATGACGCCCTGCCAGCGGAACTTCCACATCCCGAGCGCGGCGGCGGTGACCTGTCTGATGAGTTCTTGCATGGCTCAAGGGCCGGCGCGGCGCCGGCAACGGGTGGCCGGCCCGGCCGGCATGCGACGTCGGCGCAGCCGCCGGGCGACGGCGAAGGTCAGAAGAAGCTCTGCGGGATGATGAGGATGTCGCCGGGGCGCATCTCGACGTTGGCCGAGACGTCGCCGCGCTTGATCAGGTCCTTCAGGCGCACCGAGTACTGCTTGTTGCCCTCGGCGCCACGCTGGATCGTGGCCGCGTTGCCGTCGGCGAAATCGGTCAGGCCGCCGACGGCGATCATCACGTCGAGCAGCGTCATCTTGTTCTTGTACGGCAGCGCCTGCGGCCGGGCGGCGGCGCCCACCACGCGGATCTGCTCGCTGTAGGGGCCGATGAAGCCGTTGACCAGCACCGTGACCACCGGGTCACGCACGTAGGTGCCCAGCACCTTCTCGATGTCGCGCGCCAGCTGCACGCTGGTCTTGCCTTGCGCCATCACCTCGTCGACCAGCGGCGCGGCCACCTTGCCGTCGGGGCGCACCGGCACCGACATCGACAGCTCGGGATTGCGCCAGACGATGATGTTGATCGAGTCGCCCGGGCCGATGATGTAGTTGTAGCTGCTGGTGTCCACCTGCGCCGGCGCCGGCGGGTGGGCGGGGCCGCTGGCGCAACCGGTGAGCAGCGCCGCGCCGGCGAGGGTGGCCATGGCGGCGATGGCGTGGAGCACACGGGCGATCGGCTGGATCATGGCGATGGCGACGGGAAATGGAGCGGGCTGGATGAACGGGGCGGCGGCTGCGAAGCCTGCGGCGGGCCGCCACGGCATGCCCGGCCGGACGCCGGGCGGCGGCGATGATCGCACAGGACGCCTGCGGGGACGGCCCTCGCCGCCTCCCTAGCCGAAGCACCGCCGGCACCCCGTCGATTCTTCACGGGCGCAACAGGTATTCTCCCGGGTCGCCGGATGCCCCAAGCCCCCGGTTCGGGGGGACGATCCCGGGCGCCGCTGCACGAGGAGGAAACCAAATGTCGATGCCATCCTGCCGCAACTGCCTTCTGCCGGCGGCAGTGCCCGGCGCCGACCTGGACGCCAGCGGCCTGTGCGCGCTGTGCCGCAACCCACGACAGCGTGACCGGGCCGCCGAAGAAGCGCTGCGCCGCGCGCGCGAGCAGGACCTGGAGCACACCCTGCGCACCACCCGCGGCGCCGGCGCCTACGACTGCGTGGTGCCGCTGTCGGGCGGCAAGGACAGCGTCTACCTCATCCACAAGCTCAAGCACGACTACGGCCTGCGCGTGCTGGCGCACACCACGGACATCGACATCGGGGAGGTGGCCTGGGCCAACATCCGCCGCGCCGTGGACAAGCTCGACGTCGAGCACGTCGTCTACCGCCCCTCGACCGAGTTTTACCGGCGGCTCTTCCGCTGGCTGCTCATGAACCAGGAGGCGCGCGGCGCGGTGCACACCGTGTCGTACGTCTACGCGCCGCTGTTCGAAGGCAACGCGCTGCAGCTGGCGGTCGAGAAGCAGATCCCGCTGGTGCTGGCCGGCTACTCGCCGGGGCAGCCGACGGCCGAGCGCATGGTGTACGAGTTTCCGCGCAAGGCGATCTCGGAGGTGGACTGGACGCCGCCCGAGCTGGTGGCCTCGGGCGAGTTCGGCCCGGACGACCTGGCGCGCTTCTGGAATCCCAAGCGCTTCCCGCCCGGCACGGTGTTCCCGCGCTACCTGGCGCCCTACCACGCCTGGCCGTACGACCAGGACGAGACGATGAAGAAGGTGGTCGAGCTGGGGCTCATCGGCAGCGCCAAGAACGCGAGCCCGGTGTTCTCCAACTACCCGATCAACTGGCTGCTGATGTACTCGGACCTGCGCAACTTCGGCTACAACCCCTACGCGCCCGAGTTTTCCGACCTCATCCGCGAAGGCAAGGCCAACCGCGGCTACTGGAAGCTGATGGGCAAGGTGGTGGACTTCATCACGCTGCGCAAGGTGTACCTGGGCAAGCACGTGCGCCAGCACATGGCGTGGCTGGGGCTGTCAGACGCCGACCTCAAGATCAACCGGCCCAGCCGGCCCGAGTGGCCCGACTTCGTCAATGCCGACTGGGCGCGCCACGCCCCGGGCGCCACGCTCGCGGCCCCACCGCCGGGCACGGCGAGCCCCGCCGCACGGCCGGCGCTGGCATGAACGCCGACCGCCGCCCCGAGCTGCTCGACGAGCTGCGCGCGATCGTCGGCGCCGATGCCGTGGTGGCCGACGCCGACATGGTGGAGCGCACCACCCGCAGCTGCCTGCCCTTCCGCACCACGCCGCAGGCCGTGGTGTACCCGCAGAGTGCCGAGCAGGTGCAGGAGGTGGTGCGGCTGGCGGCGCGCGCCGGCGTGCCGGTGTGGCCGGTGAGCACCGGGCGCAACTGGGGCTATGGCGAGAAGCTCGCGGTCTACGACGAAGGCATCACGCTCGTGCTCGAGCGCATGAACCGCATCCTGCACGTGGACGAGCAGCTCGCGTACGCGGTGATCGAGCCTGGCGTCACCTACCAGCAGATCAACGACCACCTCAAGCGGACCGGCTCGCGCCTGTGGGCCGACTGCCCCGGCAGCACGCCGCTCGCCAGCGTGCTGGGCAACGCGCTCGACAAGGGCCGCGGCCTCACGCCCATGGCCGACCACTTCGGCGCGATGTGCGGCTTCGACGTCGTGCTCCCCGACGGTACGCTGCTCGAGACGGGCGGCGGGCCGGCCTGCGGCAACGCCGTGCGCCACACCTACAAGTGGGGCGTGGGCCCGTACACCGACGGGCTCTTCGCCCAGTCCAACCTGGGCGTGGTGGTCAAGGCCGGCGTCTGGCTGATGCCGGCGCCCGACGTTTTCGATTTCGCCGCATTCGAGTACAAGGCCGGCCCGGAACGCCTGGGCGCCTTCATCGACGACCTGCAGCAGCTGGTGATGGCACGCGCCGTGCGCTCGTTCCCGCACCTGGCCAACGACTTCGCCATGATGTGCATCCTGGCGCAATATCCGCACGACAAGCTGCAGCCGGGCACTCGCCGCCTGAGCGACGCGGCGGCCGCGGCCTGGCGGCGCGAGCACGGCGTGGCGCCGTGGACGTTCGGCTGCGGCCTCTACGGCAGCCGCGAGGAAGTGGCCTACCAGCGGCGCATGATCAAGCGCGTGCTCGGCCGCTACGGCATGGTGCAATTCATCGGCGCCGCGGTGCGCGACGACGCCGTCGGCCGCGTCGTGCGCTGGGCCGCGCCCAAGGTCAACCGGCTGATGGGCAAGTCGCCGCAGTTCACCGACGTGATGCTGCCGGCGATCAACCTGTACCGCGGCATCCCCACCGACCTGTTCGTGCGCCAGGCGTACTTCAAGAGCCACGCTGAGAAGCCGGCGACCGACATCGACCCGGCGCGCGACGGGTGCGGCTTCGTCTGGGTGGGGCCCGTGGTGCCGTTCCGCTCGGCAGACGTGATGTCCTGCCTGCGCATGACCAAGGCCATCTTCGACCGCCACGACTTCGACTTCTTCGTCGAGGTCATCGTCGAGAGCCCACGCTCGGCCATCGTCCTGGTGGGCGTGTTCTACGACAAGCACGACCCCGCCGAGGCCGACCGCGCCCGCGCCTGGTACCACGAGGCCGTGGGCGCCTACCTCGACGCCGGCTATCCGCCCTACCGCGTGACACCGATGAGCCAGCCGCAGGCGCTGGCGCGCAACCCGGCAGCGCGCGACTTCATTGCCAAGGTCAAGGGCGCCGTCGATCCGGGCAACGTGATCGCTCCGGGGCGCTACGGCGCGCCGATGCGCGACCGCTGAGCCACGCCGCGACGATGGAGCGGCACGTCTTCGTCACCGGCGCCAGCGGCACCATCGGCAGCGCGCTCGTGCCGCGATTGCTGGCCGACCCTGGCACCGACGTGACGGTGCTGCTGCGTGCGTCCGACGATGCAGCGGCGGCGCGACGCTTGGCGGAGCTGCACGCCTGGTGGCAACTGGACGACGCAACGCGCCGCCGGGTCGCCCTGGTGCGCGGTGACATCGTCGAGCCCGACTTCGGCATCTCGCCCGAGCGCCTGTCGACGCTGTGCGACCGCACGACCCACATCATCCACTGCGCCGCGAGCGTCAATCTCGCCATGCCCTTGGAGCAGGCCCGCGCGACGGCCGTGGCGCCGACACGCACCGTGCTCGCCATGGCGCGCCGCGGCCAGGCTGCGGGGGTACTGCGCAAGGTGGACCTGGTCAGCACGGTCGGCGTCTGGGGCCGCACGCCGGGGGTGATGCCCGAGCGCCCGCTGCCCGAGGTGAGCGACTTCCACAACACCTACGAGGCGGCCAAGGCCGAGGCCGAACGCGTGGTCTGGGCCGAGGCCGGCGAGCTGCCGGTGACCGTGCACCGCCCCAGCATGGTCGTGGGCGAGACCGGCAGCGGACGCGTCATCCACTTCCAGATCTTCTACCACCTGTGCGAATTCCTCTCGGGCGCGCGCACCTGGGGCGTGATGCCCAAGCTGGGCAGCACGCGGCTGGACATCATCCCGGTGGACTGGGTGGCCCATGCGCTGGATTGGGCCAGCCGCACGCCCGACACCGCGGGGCGCATCTTCCACCTGTGCTCCGGATACCCGCATGCATTGCCGCTGCCCGAGTTGCAGGCCGTCGTGCGCCGGCTGTGGGCCGACAACGGCCGCCCGCTGCCGCGCCTGCGCACGGTGGACGCCGCCGTGCTGCGGCGCCTGGTACCGGTGATCGGCCTCGTCGCCGGCCCCAAGGCAAAGAAGGCCCTGCGGGCGTTGCCGCCGGTGCTGGAGTACCTGGCCGAAGATCAGGGCTTCGGCAACGAACGGAGTGGGCAGGCATTTGCTCAGGCGGGCCTGCCGGTGCCGCCCATCCGGAGCTACCTGTCGGACGTTTTGGGCCAGTACCTGACGCGGCGCCCACGCCCGCGCAATGCTGCCTCATGACGGCGATCGCCTGGGACGACGCGACGACCGTCCCCGAACTCCTGGCGCTGCGCGTCGCAGCGACGCCCGACGCGCTGGCCTTCCGCGAAGAGACAGGGCCGAAGGCCTGGCGTGACGTCAGCTGGCAATCGTTCGCCGACCGCGTCGAGGCCGCCCGGAAGGCGTTCGTGCATCTCGGACTGGCCCGCGGTGGCCGCGTGGCCCTGATGCTGCCGACGAGCGTGGCTTGGGAAGTGATGCACCACGGCGCGATGTCGGCGGGCTGCGCCGTCGTGGGTTTCGATGCGCATGACGTGCCTCAGCGCCTGGCGGTCATGGCCGAGCAGGCGGCGATCGACGCCCTGGTCGTGGCCGACGTCGAGCAATGGACGCGGTTGGCGGCGGGCGGCATGCGGGTGCCGCTCGTGCTGCTCGCAGGCGACGACGTCGCGCGTCCCGGGAATGGAGGACCACAGGCGCTATCCGGTGGCGTCGACTCGACGCGGATCGCGTCCTGGCCATCCGCCCTGGCCGCCGCCCAATCGGCGGATGGTGCGGCCCCAACGTCCCCGCCGATCGTCGGGGCGGACACGGCGACCATCATCTTCACTTCGGGCACGACCGGTTCACCGAAGGGCATCGCCTACACCCATGCGCAGGTGTGCCTCGCGGTGCGCACCATCGCCGACGCGTTTTCCTTCGCGGGGACGGGCAGCCGGCTGCTGTGCTGGCTGCCCTTGTCCAACCTCTTCCAGCGCATGGTCAACCTTTCCGGGCTGCGCCAAGGCGCGGTGACGATCATGCTGGCCGACCCACGCCAGGTGATGGACGTGGTGGCCCTGGTGGAACCCGATGTGTTCGTCGCGGTGCCGCGGTTCTACGAAAAGCTGCACGAAGGCATCCGGCGCCGCATCGACGCCATGCCGGCGCCGGCCCGATCGGCGGTGGACGCGGCATGGCGCATCGCGCGGCGTGCGCGCGCTGCGCAGCGCTCAGGACGAGTACCGCGGCTGTTGGCCCTCGAGCACAGCGCCGTCGATGCGCTGGTGCTGCGCCGCATCCGCGCGGTGATGGGCTCGCGCCTGCGCTGCCTGGTTTCGGGCTCGGCGCCGATGTCGCGCGAGCTCTTGGAGTCGTTCGATGCTCTTGGCCTCACGGTGCTGGAGGCCTACGGCCTGAGCGAGAACATCGTTCCCATGGCGCTGAACCGCCTGGACGACCATCGACTCGGCACGGTCGGAAGGCCGATCGACATCCACGAGATCGACATCCGCAACGACGGCCGGGTGCTGGTCCGCGGACCGGGTGTCTTCGGCGGATATCTCGGCGAACCTTCCGCCGACCACCGACTGAACGGCGAGTGGTACGACACGGGCGACCTTGGACACTTCGACGCAGACGGCTATCTCGTGCTCGGTGGCCGCAGCAACGACATCATCAAGACCAGCACGGGCCGGCGCATTTCACCAATCCGCATCGAGCAGCGCTTGGCGCTCGTGGCCGGTGTGGATCAGGTCGTGGTCATCGGCGCTGGACGCAAGGGTCTGGTGGCGCTGTGCATTCATTCGGCTGCAGCCAACCCCGATCCGACGCGGCGCGCGTTGATCGAGTCGCAGCTGCGCGCCGCCGCATCCGAGCTCGATGAAGCGCAACGTCCGATGGCCATCGGCGTGACTGCCGAGCCCTTCGCCATCGACGCTGGTGAGCTCACGCCAAACCTGAAGTTGCGTCGCTCCGCGATCGCACAGACGCGCGCCGGGCTCATCGAGCTCCTGTACCGACGTGCCGAGACTGGCAGCCCTGGGGGTTTGGCCATCGTCTGGGAAGACGGGCGCCGTTGAGGCGACTCCGCCGACGTGTCTTGAGTGCCAAAACGAAAAGCGGAGGCCGGAGCCTCCGCTTTTGCATCACGACAGAACCCGAGGGCTGACCAGTCAGGCAGCAGCCTTGGCGCGGCGACGCGACGCGAAGGCGGCGCCCACCAGGGCGATGCCGACGAGCGACAGGGCAGCCGGCTCGGGAACGCCCGTCACGAACGTGATGTTGGCGGTGCCCGAGTTCGTGCCCGGAACCCCCGTGACCACGGTCACGACACCCGCGCCGTCCACCGAGTACGTGGTGTTCAGCGGGTTGCCGCCGGCGTTGCCCACGCCGATGTCGATGATGAACGGGGTCGGGGCCTGGAAGAAGCCGTTGACGCCGGTCGTGCCCGGGGCCGGGATGAAGTCGAGCAGTGCGCCCAGCGTGGTCGTCGCCGTGCCGTTCGTGTTCGGGGCAGCTGCGCCGCTCAGGATGGCAAAGCCGAAGTTCGTGGGCGTGTTGATCAGCGTGGCAGTGCCAAGCTGGATCGTCTGGGCGGTGGCCGAAACTGCGTACAGGTTGACATTGAAGCTGATCGAGCCGGGGGCAGCCGAGAAGAAGTTCGGCGCGACCCACTGGCCGAAGCCGGACAGCGTGAAGCTGGCGAAGATGTCGTAGTTGCTGTTCACGCCGGAACCAGCCACGACGTTGTTGGCTGCGTCCTTGAAGGACGTGAGCTCGATCGTGCCGGTCTCCGTGAACGCCTGAACGCCGCTGCTGCCCGCGATCGTAAGGGTGGCGAGCAGGTCGGCGCTGGCACCAACGGTCTGGAAGGGGCCGTTGGCGGCGCTGATCACGCCGTTGGCGCCCAAGCCGTTGTCGGCCTGCGGGTTCAGCGTGACCATCGACGCGGCGGTGGCCGCGGTACCGGCGAGCAGCGAGCTCGAAACGAGCGTCGCGGCGAGCAGCTTCTTCATCATGGTGGATCCTCGGATGCGTTGGGTGACTGGTCTCGCGGATGGCACAGGCAGCCATCTGCTTGCGCCATCTAAAAGCAACGCCTGTGCCACGTCCGGAGCACCCTCGGCAAGTCATTGATGTGAAAAGGAAAGCGCGCCACAAGGCCACGGGTGCGCCGGTCGCTCTGCCGACGGGTGTAAAGAGTTTCGACGCTGCTCGGGACAGCACCCTGGCCAGTTCGCCCGGCCCCTATAGACTTCCGCTGCCCGGAGAAACCGCTTGACCGACCAACCCATCGCCCTGCTGTCCGGCGTCCAGAAGTCGTATCGGATGGATGCCGTCACGGTGCCAGTGCTTCGCGGCATCGACGTTTTGGTCCGTCCAGGCCAGTTCACCGTGCTCCTCGGCCCTTCGGGCAGCGGCAAGACGACGCTGCTCAACCTCGTCGGCTGTGTCGACCGGGCCGACACCGGCAGCGTCCAGGTGGCTGGCCAGGACGTGGCGGCGTTGGGTGACGACGAACTGTCCGACTTCCGCGCCGCCAACATCGGCTTCATCTTCCAGAACTTCAACCTTATCCCGGTCCTCACCGCATTTGAGAACATCGAATACCCGCTGGTGCTGGCCGGCATGGAACCCGAGCGGCGCCGCCGCCGCGTGGCCAAGCTCCTGGACGCCGTCGGCCTGGGCGACCGCGCACACAACCGGCCCGGCCAGCTCTCCGGCGGCCAGCGGCAGCGCGTCGCCATCGCCCGCGCGCTGGCGCGCAAGCCCAAGCTGGTCATCGCCGACGAGCCGACCGCCAACCTGGACAGCCAGACCGGCGAGGCCGTGCTGCGCCTGATGCGCCACATGCAGATGCGCTACCGCATCTCGTTCCTGTTCTCCTCGCACGACCGGGCGCTGATGAAGGAGGCCGACGATCTGATCGTGCTGCGCGACGGCGTGATCCAGTCGATCAGCCGGCGCATGCCGGACAAGCCGGCCGACACGGTCGTCGGCGACTCGACATCCTCCGGCGCCGAGCAGGACCCCGATGAAGATCAGTGACTGGCAGCTGGCGCTGCGCAACCTGCTGCGCAACCGGCGCCGATCGCTGTCCACGCTGATCGCCTTGGCCATCGGGCTGGCGGCGATCATGCTGTTCAGCGGTTTCAAGTCGAACCTCGGCTACACCATGCTCACGGCGTACGTGCGGGCCGGGGGGCACGTGCAGATCCAGCATCGGGACTACTTCCTCTACGGCAGTGCCAACCCGACGGCCTACGGCATCGCCGACTACGAGGCCTTGCTCGAGCGCATCCGCGGCGACGAGGTCGTCGGCCGGATGGTGGCCGTGGCCACGCCCATGCTGCGCTTCGGTGGCCTGGCCGGCAACTTCGAAGCGGGCATCTCGCGCACCATCATCGGCACCGGCTTCGTCGCCGACGACGTGGCGCGCATGCGCCAATGGAACGAGTTCGGCGTGCCGCTGTCGCGGCCGCAGTTCGCGTTGCAGGGCGCGGCGCCCGACGCGGCCATCGTGGGCGTGGGCGTGGCACGCGTGCTGCAGTTGTGCGCCCGCCTGAAGATGGCCGACTGCCCGACGCCAGAGGGCGCCCCCGTGGCCGAGGCCCCCCGGCCGCCCACGCCGACGCCCAAGCCGGGCCAGCGCCAGCCACGCGCGCCCAAGGGCACCCCGGCCGGCCCGGCGGTGCTGGCCGACGACATCGCTGCGCTGGCCCAGGCCGAGGTGGCCGGCAACACCCAGCGCGCCGCCGCCGCGCCCGGCAGCGCGCGCATCGAGCTGCTGTCGAGCAGTTCGCGGGGCGCGCCGAACGTCGCGGCGCTCAACGTCGTGGCAGCCGAGGACCAGGGCTTCAAGGAACTCGACGAAGTCTCGGTGATCACCCAGCTGGCGCAGGCGCAGCGGCTGGTGTTCGGGCGTACGGAGCCGAAGGTGACGGCGGTCATGGTGCTGCTCAACCGCACCGCCGACGAAGACGAGGCGCTGGCGCGGCTGCAGCAGATCGCCCAGGATTTCCGGCCCGCCGGCGGTGCGGCACAGCCGCTGGTGGCGCGCAGCTTCGGCGAACTCAACCCCTTCTACGTGCAGAGCGAACAGCTGTTCGACGTGATCTTCCACTTCATCTTCGTGCTCATCGGCGGCATCGTGCTCTTCACCGTCAGCAACACGATGAACACCGCCGTCGTCGAACGCACGGTCGAGATCGGCACCTTGCGGGCCATCGGCCTGCGTCAGGGCGGCATCCGCAACCTCTTCGTCGCCGAAGGTTTCATCCTGGGTGTCATCGGCACCGTGCTCGGCATCGTTGCAGCGGTGATCCTGGGCGCCCTCGTCAACCAGGCCGGCCTGACGTGGCTGCCACCCGGCAGCTCGGAGCGGCTGCCGCTGCAGTTGCGTGTGTTCGGCGACCTGCCCACGATCATCGGCTCGGCGATCGGCCTGGCGGCCATCGCCACGCTGTCGGCCTGGTGGCCGGCGCGCCGGGCCGCCAACCTCAACGTCGTGGAGGCCTTGCGCCATGCCTGAATTCCGCCGCATCGCGCGTCGCGATGTGCTCCTGCTGGCCGGCGCCGGCGCCATGCTGCCGTGGTCGGCGCGCGCCGCCGACGACGCCCAGGCCATCCTCGCGGCCAGCGACGCCATCCGGAATCCGGACCGGCCGTTTCGCGTCACCGTCACGCTGATCGAGTTCGAGAAGGGCGTGCAGGCCAACACCACCACGCTGGCCAGCTACGCGCGCACGCTCGAGGCGGGCGGGCAGTTCGCCAGCCTGCTGCGCTTCGTGCAGCCGGCGCGCGACGCGGGCAAGGTGATGCTCAAGAACGGCGCCGACCTGTGGTTCTACGACCCGGGCACCAAGGCATCGGTGCGCATCTCGCCCCAGCAGCGCCTCATCGGGCAGGCGTCCAACGGCGACGTGCTCACGGTCAACTTCGCCCGTGACTACAAGGCCACGTCGGGCGGCGAGGAGACCATCACCGACGGCGAGCGCAAGCCGCGGCGCGCGCTGAAACTGCAGCTCACACCGGCGACGCCCGACGCGACCTACGGCGGCATCGAGCTGTGGGTGGACGCGACGACGTCCGCACCGATCCGAGCGCGCTTCTCCGCCGAATCCGGGCGGCTGCTCAAGACTGCCTTCTACCGCCGCTTCCAGCCGCAGCTCGGCGCCGATCGACCCACCGAGATGGTCATCATCGACGGCCTCGACCCGCAATCAGTGACCATCGTGCGCATGAGCGACTATGCGCACCGCAACGTGCCGGTGGCCTGGTTCCAGAAGGACTACCTGCCGCGCTTCACGGGGGAGTGACGATGAGCCGAGGTCCCATCCAAGCCCCACGCCCACGTCGGCGTCTTGCCGTCGCCTGCGCGGCGCTGCTGGCGCTGGCATCGGTGGCCACACCGGCGGCGGCCCAGGCACCCGCGGCGACGCCGGCCCCCGATCCGCTGGACCTCAAGCCGGCGGAAGCCGATCCGCTGGCCCTGCAGCCGACCGAGGCTGACAAGGGCACGGCTTCGGCCTCGCCTGGCACCGGCGCCTCGCCGCTGCGCCTGGCGCTGGAAGCCGGCGCCGCGCGGGTCGATCTGCGCACCGCAGGCGACGACACCGTCGGGATCCTCTCCATCGACGCCCGCCTCGACACCCGTCTCGACCGCGCCTGGCGCCTGGTGCTGTCCAACCGCTTCGACCACACCGACCCCGCGCTGCCCGGCCGCCGTCGCTCGGTCAACAGCCTGCGCGAAGCCTTCCTGGGTTGGCAGGACCCGGAAGGCAGCACGGCGGCCGACATGGGCCGCATCAACCACCGGCAGGGCCCGGCCTACGGGTTCAATCCCACCGACTACTTCCGCCACGGCGCGCTGCGCAGCGTGACGACGGCCGACCCGGTGGCGCTGCGCGAGCGCCGCCAGGGCACGGTCATGCTGCGCGCCAGCCGGCTCTGGGACCACGGCGGCATCACCGTCGCGCTGGCCCCGGAGCTGGACGACACGCCCAGCTCGCGCACGTTCTCGCTCGACCTGGGCTCCACCAACGCCACGCACAAGGCCCTGCTGACCGGTAACTGGCGCTTCGATCCGACGCTGTCGGCGCAAGCTTCGGTGTTCCTGGAGCACGGGCGCTCGGCGCAATGGGGGGCCAGCGCCACGAAGCTCTTCGGCGACGCGCTGGTGGCGTACGGTGAGTTGTCGGTCGGCAAGGTCCCCTCGCTGCTGGAGCGCGCCGGCGTGGCGTCCCACAGCGCGCGCCGCCGCGCCCAGGCCGCAGCCGGCGTCACCTACACCTTTCCCAGCGCCTTCGCGCTCACGCTCGAGGCGGCCTACAACGGCCATGGCCTGACGGAGGCCGATCATCAACGCCTGCTGGCGGCGGGGCCCATCGCTTACGCGCGCCATGCCGCGCTCACCCAGGGCAGCCAGGAACTGGGATCGCGCCACGCCTGGCTGGTCTATGCCAGCCAGAAGGGCCTGGGCCTCAAGCAACTCGACTTCACCGCCTTCGTGCGTGCCAACACGGTCGACGACAGCCGGCTGTGGTGGGCAGAGCTGCGCTACCACTGGGCGAAAGTCGACGGCGTGCTGCAGTGGCAGCGCAGCACCGGTCGGCGCGACGGCGAGTTCGGATTGCTGCCGGTGCGGCAGGCGGTGCAGGCGTCGGCGGTCCTGTATTTCTGACCGACGCCGGGCGCGTCGCCTTCCCGAACGACGGCGCGGACGCGCCGGCGGGCCCCGCCCGCTACAGGGTCTTCAACAGGGCATCCACCTCGGCGTGGCCGGCAAAGCGACCACCCAGCTTGGCGAGCTTGTCCAGCTCGGCCTTGGCCTGTTGCTTGTCCCCGTTGGCCACCAGCAACTTGGCCAGGTTCAGCCGCAACTGAGCCGACTCGGGCCGCTTCTCGACGGCTTTGCGCTGCCACTCCAGCGCCTTGGCTGGCTGTTGGTTCGCGGCGAGGGCGGAAGCCAGGGTGTCCATGATTTCGGGATTGTCCGGGGCGGTGGCGTGGGCCTTCTGCGCGTACTCCAGCGCCTGCGGGCTCTTCTGCTTGACGAGCAAGGTGGCGATGTTGTTGAGCGCCGAGCCATTGCCCGGCACGACCTCGAGCACGCGGCGGAACAGGGTTTCCGCGCGCGCGTCGTCGCCTCGCTGCATCGCCGCCACGCCCAACTGGAAGATGAACTCGGCATCACCGGGGTGCTGGCGCTGCCAGTCGGCGGCCAGCGCCTCCGCGTCGCGCGACCTGCCCGCAAGTCCGTACAAAGTGTGCAGGCGCACCGCCTGCGCCGGCGACGGTTCGCGGTCGAGGGCCGCGCGCGCTGCCTCGGAAGCCGCCGGGTATGCCTTCTCGACGACGTGAATGTCGGACTCGAGCAGCCAGCCAATGGCCTCGCGCGGACGCTGCTGCTGCACGGAGCGCGCCACCTTGAGCGCTTCTTGCGGTCGTTTCCGCGCCAGTTCCAGTTGCACCTGCGCACGCTTGGCTGCCAGCAGATTGGGCGCCGCCTCCAGCGCGGCGTTCAGGCTCTGGGAGGCCGCGGGAAACTCCTTGCGCGCGGTGTACACCTCCGCAAGCCGCAGATGCGGCGCCGGGGAGTTGGGCTGCAACGTCGCCAGCCTGCGCAATGCCGCGATGGCCTGCTGTGCATCGCCGGTGGCCAGCAGTGCGGTCGCCTGCGCGTCGAGAAGCGTCGGCTCCTGCGGAAAGGCGACGACCGCCTCCTGCGCGGCGCGCAACGCCTGCGACGGCTGGCGGGCGGAGAGGTGATGCATGACCAGCGCCAGCCGCATCTCTGGTACGCCGGGGTGCTTGGCGACCGCCGCGACGATCGCCCGTTCGATGTCCGCCGGGCTGGCACCGCTGCGCCGCCGCAGGTCCAGCAGGGCCAGTTCTGCCTGGACGTGTCGTGGATCCTTGTCCAGGACCGCCTGCACGTGCTTCATGGCCGCATCCGGCCTGCCGCGACCGATGTCGAGGCTGGCGAGGTCGATCACCGCGGGGAAGTACATCGGGTCGCTCGCCAACGCCTTCTTGAGGCTGGCTTCGGCATCATCCAGCTTCTTCTGCGCGGCCAGCAGTCGGGCGCGCAGCAGGTGCACGAGCGGATCCTTCGGCAGCTTGCCTTCCAGCCGGTCCACCGCCTGCAGGCCCTGCTCGAAGCGCTGCTGGCGAAACAATGCGCTGATCAACGCCAGGTCGGCATGCGTGGCCTTGTCGGCGGCCGCGATGCCACGCAGCTGCTCGAGACCACCGTCCAGATCGCCACGGCTCATGCGCGCCAGCGCCAAGCCGATGCGCGGCCGGCTGTCCGCGGGATCGGCACGCGCGGCGCGCTCGTAGAGTTCCTGTGCGCGCGGCAAATCTCCCGTCTGCAGGTGCACCGCTGCCGCCAGACCGAGCGCCTGGGCATCGGGAGGCGATTGCGCGAGCATCGGTGCCAAGGTCGACAGTGCCCGGTCTGACTGGCCCCAGCGCATCTGCGCTTCCGCCAACGTCCGGCGGGCCAGCGGCGCGTTCGGCATGGCCGCCATCGCCTGCGCCAGATGCTTGTTGGCGAGCTCGAGCTGGTTGGTCTGGAGTTCCACCGTGCCAGCGAGCAGCAGCGCGGGGCCGTGCGTCGGCGTCAGCTTCATCAGCTGCTGGACGCCTTCGCGTGCCACTGTCCAGTCGTTGTCCATCAAGGCCTGTTGCGTCCGGTAGAACAGCGCCTCGTAGCTTCCCGGAGCCGCCTTGACCAGTGCCGCAATCTGCGCCTTGGCCTGAGCGGCATCGTTGCGCTGCAGGTGGATCTGCACGATCAACACATGTGCGCGGACATTGGCCGGTTCAAACGCCAGCACTTGTCGCAAGGGCTCGATCGCCGCTTCGGGACGCGCTTTGCCTGCCCAAAGCAGCTCGCTCTTGAGCACGAGCGCGCCGGTGTTCTTGGGCTCATCGCGCAGAATGCCGTCGACGAGCGCCAGAGCCTGGTCCACCGAGCCCCGGCCGCCGAGGCGTCTGGCCTCCATCAACCGCACCCGAGACGACTTCGGATCGGCCTTTGAAGCTTCGGCCAGCGCCGCCTCGGCAGCGTCGGCCCGCCCCGACATGGCGTGCGCCATGGCCACGCTGCCGAGGAGGTCGGCGCGCGCTGCCGGTGCGCCGAGTTCGACGCGTGCCATCTCGTCGATGACGACCTTTGCCTGACCGGTCGCCAGGAGCGCGCGCGCCAGCTCAGGAACCACGGCGTCTGCGCTGTAGCCGAGTTCGCGCGCCTTGCGCAGCTCCAGCACGGCCGAGCCGGGGTCGCCGCCGTCCTGCAGGGCCTTGCCCAGGAGGAACCGCCCTTCGCCCGAGTCCGGCTTCTTCTGCAGCAGTTTCTTGAGCTCGATCGTGGCCGCGGGCACCTGCTTCTTCTCCAGGTGCGCGCGGGCCGACGCCAGCAGAGAGGCCTCGTCGTCCTTGGCACAACCGCCGAGCGCGAGGACAGACGCCAGGGCGGCGACGGCAAGCGTGGTTCGGGCAGGGAAGCGTGGGGGCATGGGGCGGCGCGGCGAGCGCGTTTGTCAGGGGGTATGCACGGCCAGGCGGGAGCCTGCAGCGTGCTCGAAAAGCGGCATGGTGAGCGTGATGACGGTCCCGCGGCCGGGCTCGCTGTCGACGTCGATCGCCCCGCCCAGCTCCTTCAGGTACTGCAGGCTCTCGTACGTGCCGATGCCCATGCCGTGCGCCTTGGTGGAACTGAAGGGCCTGAACAGCCGGCTCTGGATGAATTCCTGCGTCATGCCGGAGCCGGTGTCGCCGACGACCACACTGACGCGGCCACCGGCGCGCTGCAGGGTCACCCACACCCGGCCGGTCGGCGGCGTGGCGTCGAAGGCGTTCTGCACCACGTGGTCGATCACCCGCTCCAGGCGCTGCTCGTGGCCGCGGGTCGACAGACGCTCGACGATCTGCAGTTCGAGCTCGCGGCCGCGGCGCCGAGCGCTGTCCTGGAGCCGCGCGAGGATGCTCGCGAGGTCGACGCCCGAGGTCGAACCCTCCGGCCGCTCGCCCTCGCGCAACTGCAGCATCAGCTGACGCATCTTGTCGAGCGCGTTGCCCACCGTCATCAGCATGTCCTGCTGGAACTCCGGGTTGGCGCGGTGCCGTTCGGCGTTCTTCAGCATCAGCGCCAGCTGGGTGACGATGTTCTTTAGATCGTGTACGACGAAGGCCGACATGCGGTTGAAGGCGTCGAACTTGCGTGCCTCCACCAGCGCCTCGGTGGCGTGCATCAGCGCCAGCACGCCCGCGGCCTGGCGGGCGGCGGTCTTGAGCAGGTCACGCACTTCCCAGTTCAGGTCCATGGGTGTGCGGGGCTGGGCGAGCAGCACGAAGCCGTGCATCTGCTCGCCCACCAGGAGCGGGATCACGAGCCAGGCGTCCCGCGTCGAAGTCAGCCAGGCCGGATGGTCGGCGCGGGCGCGGGCGCCGGGGTCGTCGACGTTGACGATCCACTCGTGCTGGCGCATGTGCTCACAGAACGCCGAATCGGCGGGTTCCGTCGCTTCCACGCGCCGGTTCCAATGCGTCGTGGCCACGTAGGGGCCGTCGCCGGTCGAGCGCAGCCACAGCGTCCCCGCAGGGCTTTCCACCAAGTCGGCCAGGCCGCGAATCACTTGCTGGCCCAGTTCCTGCGGCGCGCCTTGGGCGGACGACAACATCGCGGTGAATCGCAGCCATTCGACGCGGTAGTCGTAGCGATAGCGAAAGAAGTGCTTGCTCAGCAGGACACGGACACGTGCCCGCTGCGAGCCCGACAGCACCAGCCCGCCCAGCAGCAGCACGGCGACGGCCATCAGCGCCACCTGCAGCGCGCCGCCCCAGGTGCCACCGAAGTACTTGAGGTAGTAGCCCGCACCGGCCACGAACAGCAGGTACACGCCGATCAGCAGCAGGCCCGCTGAATAGAAGGCGGCACCCTTGGAGACCCGCACGCCAGACAGCCAGCGCCCGTTGCGCTGGGCGGCCAGCACCAGCAGGGGCACGGCCGCCGCATGCACGATGCCGCGCGCGGCGATGACATCGGGATCGGGTGCGCCCAGCATCATCGCCTGGGCATACAGGTACACGTCGTACACGAACACGGCCGCGAGGCCTAGGCACAGCGGCTTGGCCGACCAGCGCGCCGTTTCGCTCTGATTACGGAACAGCTGCTCCAGCAACACCAGGGCCAGCACGGCCCAGGCCAGCTGCACGCCGTGCAGCCCGCGCAGCCACAGGGCCCAGCCGTCGGCGCCCATCGCCATCGCACCCTGGGCAACGAGACCGGCAGCGAGCAGCATGACTGGCGCGACGACCCAGCGGCGCCCACGCAGCGGCTCTGCACCGAGCAGAGCCAGCATGAAACAAGTCCAGCCGACATAGCGCAGCTGGTCGAAGAGCAACGACGCGTGCCAGGGGCCGACCCGTGTCGACCAGCCGTCCGCGAAGCCCGCGGCCGCCCAGCCCACCGATGCCAGCGTCGCCAGTGCCAGCAGCCATGCCGCCGCATGGCGCGGCGGCTGAAGCAGGCCGGTGCGCAGCAGGTAGACGGCGTAGCCGCCGTAGGCCAGCGCCGCGATGACGAAGCCGACGCCGCCGATGCCGGCGGCCGTCGGGTCGGATGAGGCCCACATAGGGAGTTCGGCCCCGCGACCGGGGGCGCTGCCGCAAGCTGAAAGCGCGCCATCCTAGCGCCGCACCCGCCAGGTCACCCGGCGTCCGGCCGCCCCACCCTTCGGCGCCCGGGTGGTCGTGAACTCCTCACGCCCGGCACGTCGGGGAGCCTCGCGTGCCGACCCCCTAGGCCGAAGACATGCCTGGCTCACCACGCGCGGCCTTGCCTCCGCCGCCAAGGATGCACGCTCACGTGTGGTGAACCCCCCATCGCAGGGGTTGCGAGCGTCAGACACGCCTGAATACAGTTTGCCCAAACCGCCGCCTGGCGGCGGCCGCACGGCAGCGCAATCGCACGCTGCGGTGCCCCCTGCGGCCCGCCGCGCTTAGGGACCTACAAGGAATGAATCGCTTCGTGAGCCGCTACCTGCATCGCAACGGCGTCGGGAGGGCGCTGGTCGACACGGCGATGATCGTGGCTGCCGTCTATGGCCTGCTGCTCGTCGTGGGCGACGGCAGCGAGCTGGGCAAGCGTCCCGGCTCCGAGGGCCTCACGCTCGCAGCCGGCATCCTCTTCGTCAACACCGCCAGCGGCTTCTACGGCACGCGGCCTAACCGCACCTTCGCGGCCTCGTTGCTCAGCGCCTGCATCTCGCTGGCATTCGCGCTGCCGCTCACCTACCTGATCCTGTCGTTCACCGCGCCCGGTCTGGGCAGCCTGTCGCCGGTGCACGTGGCGGCCATGGCCGGCGTGGCCGCGGTCATCCTGCACCGCGGCTACGAGGTGGCGCGCAGCGCCGCCAAGGCCGGCCGGCGCTCGCGCATCCTCATCTTCGGCTCGGGCGAGCCGGCGCGCGTCGTGGGCAACACGTTGCGCACGTCCGACGGCAACGCCGAGATCGTCGGTTACCTGGCCGGCCCCAACGAGCGCGCCTCGGCCGTGTCGGCGCCCGATCTGCTGCCGCAAGACCGCTCGCTGCTGCAGACGGTGCGTGACCACGACGTGGACGAAGTGGTGGTGGCGCTGACTGAGCGCCGCGCCGGCAGCATGCCGCTGCGCGAGCTGCTCGACTGCAAGCTCGCCGGCGTCACGGTGCACGACATCAACTCGCACTTCGAGCGCCGCCTGGGCCAGATCCGCATCGACTACGTCTACGCCGGCTGGCTGGTGTTCGGCGACGGCTTCAACCAGCGCCTGTCGCGCATGGCCATCAAGCGCGCCTTCGACATCGTCAGCGCGGCCGTCCTGCTGGCGATCTCGGCGCCGGTGATGCTGCTGACCGCCCTGGCCATCCGGCTGGACAGCCGCGGCCCCATCCTCTACAAGCAGGAACGGGTGGGCATGAACGGCAAGCCCTTCATGTGCGTCAAGTTCCGCAGCATGCGCACCGATTCCGAAGTCGACGGCAAGCCGCGCTGGGCCTCGACGAACGACGACCGCATCACCCGCGTCGGCCACCTCATCCGCAAGACGCGCATCGACGAGTTGCCGCAGCTGTTCAGCGTGCTCAAGGGCGACATGAGCCTGGTCGGGCCGCGCCCCGAGCGCCCGTTCTTCGTCGAGCAGCTCACGCAGCAGATCCCGTTCTACGCCGTGCGCCACAGCGTCAAGCCGGGCCTCACGGGCTGGGCGCAGATCCGCTACCAGTACGGTTCCACCGTCGAGGATTCGCAGGAAAAGCTGCAGTACGACCTGTACTACGTCAAGAACCACGCGCTGTGGCTCGATCTGCAGATCGTGCTGGAGACGATTGGCGTCGTGTTGACGGGCAAGGGCGCGCGCTGAGAAGGCGCCTCGCCTCTGCGCGAGCGTCGACCCGGAGCTGAGTCCGAACGAGCGCTCGCCGCACCAGGCGCCACTGAAACCCTCGGAAGAGGCTTGTCCAGGCGGCAAGGGCCGTCGCCGCGCGCCGCCGAGGCCGACGCCGCCAGGGTCCAGGCACCCACCCCCGCATTCGATGTGTGCAGACTTCCGCTGCACGCCGGAACCGGCATCCGCTCGAATTGACCGCCGCTCGGCCCCTGACGCAAGATGCGACGGATGCCTTCGACCCCGTCACCCGCCGCGAGCGGCCTCCGATGAGCGCCTCGACACCGCCCATGCTCATCGTCGAGGACGACCTCGCGCTGCAAAAGCAGATCAAGTGGTCGCTCGACCGCTTCGAGTCCGTCACTGCCACCGACCGCGAAAGCGCGCTGGTGCAGTTGCGCCGGCACCAGAGTGCGGTCGTCACCATGGATCTGGGCCTGCCGCCCGATCCTGACTCGGTCTCCGAGGGCTTCAAACTGCTCGAGCAGATCCTCGACGTGGACCCGAACGCCAAGGTGATCGTGCTGACCGGCCAGAACCAGCAGCAGCACGCGCTCAAGGCCGTGGCGCTCGGCGCCTACGACTTCCTGGCCAAGCCCTTCGACCCGGACATCCTGAACCTGACCGTCGACCGCGCCCACCGCATGGCCGAACTGCAGGCCGAGAACCGGCGCATGCAGGCGCTGCACCAGCCCGATGCGCTGGCCGGGCTGATCACGCGCGACCCCGGCATGCTGCGCGTGGCGCGCACCATCGAGCGCGTCGCGGCGAGCGACGCCTCGGTGCTGCTGCTGGGCGAAAGCGGCACCGGCAAGGAGGTGCTGGCGCAGGGCCTGCACCAGGCGTCCAAGCGCAGCGGCAAGTTCGTCGCCATCAACTGCGCGGCCATCCCCGAGAACCTGCTCGAGAGCGAACTGTTCGGTTTCGAGCGTGGTGCCTTCACCGGCGCCAACAAGACGACCATCGGCAAGATCGAGGTCGCCAACGGCGGCACGCTGGTGCTCGACGAGATCGGCGACCTGCCCCTGTCGCTGCAGGCAAAGCTGCTGCGCTTCCTGCAGCAGCGCACCATCGAGCGCCTGGGTGGCCGGACCGAACTGCCGGTGGACGTGCGCATCGTCGGCGCCACCCACCAGGACCTGCCCGAGCTCATCAAGGCCGGCAAGTTCCGCGAGGACCTGTACTACCGGCTGTCGGAGATCGTGGTCAAGGTGCCACCGCTGCGCGAGCGCAATGGCGACGCCGTGCTGCTGGCGCACGCCTTCCTGCGCCGCTTCGCCCAGGAGCAGCGGCGCGGCACGCTGACGCTGGCCGACGACGCCATCCAGGCCATCGAGGCGCATGCCTGGCCGGGCAACGTGCGCGAACTGCTCAACGTCATCAAGCGCGCGTCGATCATGGCCGACGGCGTGCGCGTCACGGCCGACGACCTGGGGCTGCCCGTGCCGGCCGCCGCAGGCATGGGGGTAGGGGCCGAAGCGCCGGGTGACGACGTGAACCTGCGCCTGGTGCGCGAGCGCGCCGAACGCCAGGCGATCACGCTGGCGCTGGCGCGGACCGCCGGCAACATCGTGCGTGCCGCCGAGATGCTCGGCGTCAGCCGCCCCACCCTGTACGACCTGATGCACCGCCTGGCCATCAAGTAGTGGCCGTTCGGCGGCCAGCGGCCGCCGCCTCAACCGAGGGTTGACCGATGACGTTCCGACCTGCCCGATCCGCGCTCGTGATCGCCCTGCTGTGCACCGTGCTGGCGGCCTGCAACCGCGGGCCCGACGCCAAGGCCACGGCCGCCGCGCTGCAGCAGCAGATCGACAAGCACGAGTACCGTGCCGCGGTCATCGGCGCCAAGAGCGCGCTGCAGAAGCTGCCCGACGACGCCGAGCTGCGCCGCCTGCTGGGCGTGGCGCTGCTGGAATCGGGCGACGTCGTCGCGGCCGGTGTCGAGCTGCGCAAGGCGCGCGAACTCGGCGCAGCCGACGCGCGCACGGTGCCGCCGCTCGCACGTGCCATGCTGGCCCAGCGCGACCTGAAGAACCTGCTCACGCTGTTCGGCAGCCAGCAGCTCGACGACGCGGCCGCCTCCGCCGACCTGAAGACCACGCTGGGGACGGCGCACGCCATGCTGGGCGACCGCGCCGCGGCGCAGGAAGCCGCCACCGCCGCGCTGCGCGAATGGCCGCGGCACGCCGGCGCGCGCCTGCTGCAGGCGCGCATGGCCGCCGCCAACCAGGACGTGGCCGGCGCCAACCAGCTGGTCGACGCCGTGCTGGCCGACGAGCCGGCCAACGTGTTCGCGCTGATGCTGCGCGGCGACCTGCAGCGCCAGGCCGGCCAGGACGACGCGGCCCTGGCCTCCTACCGCGCCGCTAGCGCGGCCCGCCCCGACGCCGTCGCCCCGGCCGCGGCCGCCGTGGGACTGCTCATCGACAAGCGGCGCCTGCCCGAGGCCGGCACCGAGCTGGGCAAGCTCAAGGGCTTCGCCGCGCAGCACATCGACACGCGCCTGCTCGAAGCCCGCCTGGCCTACGTCAACAAGGAGTTCGCCAAGACGCGCGACATCTCGGCCCAGCTGCTCAAGGCGATGCCCGAGCACCCGCTGCTGCTGCAGATGGCCGGCGACTCCGAACTGCGGCTGGGCAACCTGGGGCCGGCTGAGAACTACCTGACGACGGCGGTCAAGGTCGCGCCACGCGCGCTGGCGCCACGCTTGCTGCTGGCCCAGCTGCAACTGCGCGCCGGCCAGGGCGCGCGCGCCCTGGAAGCACTGCAGCCGGTGCTGGCGTCCGAGAACCCCGACGCCAACAGCCTGACGATGGCCGGCCAGGCGTATCTGCAGGAGGGCGACGCGGCGCGCGCCGAGGCCATGTTCGCCCGCGCCGCCAAGGTCGACCCGGCCAATCCGATGGCGCGCACCGCGATGGCGCTGAACAAGCTTTCCAAGGGCCAGGCCGACAGCGGTTTCGCGGAGCTGGAAGCCGCTGCCGCGGCCGACACCGGCGCGCGCGCCGACATGGCACTCATCGCCGCCCGGCTGCGCAACCGCGACACCGCCGGCGCGCTGAAGGCCATCGAGGCCCTGGCCGCCAAGCAGCCCGACCAGCCGATGCCGCACGTGCTGCGCGGCCGCGTGCTGATGTCGAAGAACGACACCGCCGGCGCCCGCGCGAGCCTGGAGAAGGCGCTGGCGCTGGATCCCAAGCACTTCGCCGCCATCGCCAGCCTGGCGGCCCTGGACCTCGCGGCCAACCAGCCCGATGCGGCGCGCGCCCGGCTGACGGCGGCACAGAAGGCCGATCCGAACAACCCGCGCCTGGCGCTGGCGCTGGCCGAACTGCAGCAGCGCACCGGCGCGCCGCCCGAGCAGGTCACCAAGCAGCTCAACGACGCGGTGCGCGCCAACCCCAGCGACCCGGCAGCGCGCATGGCGCTGGTGCGTCACCTGCTGCAGGCGCAGGACACCAAGGCCGCGCTCAACGCCGCGCAGGAAGCGCATGCCGCGCTGCCGGGCAACCACGAGATCCTGCAGCAGCTGGGCACCACGCAGCTCGCCGCAGGCCAGCCGCAGCAGGCGGTGAGCACCTTCGTCAAGCTGTCCACTGCGCTGCCCAAGCGCGCCGCCCCCGAGCTGGCGCTGGCCGAGGCCCACGTCGCCACCCAGGACTACGCCGCTGCCGCACGTGCCGTCGACCGCGCGCTGGAGCGCGAGCCCAAGTCGGTACCGGCCAAGCTGGCCGAGGCCCGCGTGGCACTGCTGCAGAAGCAGTTCGACAAAAGCGTGCGCCTGGCCAAGGCGCTGCAGTCGCAGCTGCCCAAGTCGCCGGCGCCGCTGATGCTGGAGGCCGAAGCCGAGATCGCACGTGGCAACCACGCCGCCGCGGTGGCGCCGCTGCGCGCCGCGCTGCCGCTGTCCAGCAGCGCCGTCACCGCCCTGACGCTGCACCGCACGCTGATGACGCTGGGCCAGAAGGGCGAGGCCGACGCCGTGGCCGCGGCCTGGCGCAAGAAGGCGCCGCAGGACCCGGCGTTCTCGTACTACCTCGGCGACATGGCCCTCGCGCGCAAGGCCTACGCCGAAGCCGAAGCGCACTACCGCGAAGTGCTGCAGAACCAGCCGCAGAACCCGCTAGCGCTGAACAACGTCGCCTGGCTGATGGCGCAGGAGCGCAAGCCCGGCGCGGTGGCGATGGCCGAACAGGCCAACAAGCTCATGCCGAACCAGGCCCCGCTGATGGACACGCTGGCCACCGCGCTGGCCAGCGAGAACCAGTTCCAGAAGGCGATCGACCTGCAGAAGCGCGCCGTCGCCACCTGGCCCGAGGACCATGGCTTGAAGCTGACGCTGGCGCGCATCTACCTCAAGGCCGGCGAGAAGGCGTATGCACGCGCCGAGCTCGAGGCGCTGGCGCGACTGGGCAGCCGCTTCGGCGCGCAGGCCGAGGTGGCGGAGCTGATGAAGGCGACGCAATGACCGCAGGCGCGGCGCAGGCACCCGCCGACACCGCCGTCGTGCGACGGCGGCTCTCGGCGTGGGGGCAGTTGCGCCGGCGCGCGCGGCTGCTGACGCGCGCCGCGCTGTCGCGCCTGCCGGAGCGCACGCGCTTCGCCTTCTACCGCCGCCTCGTCGATTGCGAGCTGCCGCGCGACCCGAGCTTCGAGCTCAAGATCGCCGAGACGCAAGAGGAGCTCGAGGCCTGCTACGCGCTGCTGCACGACGCCTACGTGGCCAGCGGTTTCATGGAACCGCACCCATCGGGCCTGCGCGTCACGCCCTACCACGCGCTGCCCACCACCACGACGCTGTGCGCCAAGCTGGCCGGGCGCGTGGTGGGCACCTTGTCGATCGTGCGCGAGGGCGTGTTCGGCTTTCCCATGCAGACGGCGTTCGACATCTCGGCCGTGCGCGCCAAGGAGGGCCGCATCGCCGAGATTTCGGCGCTGGCCATCCATCCGGACGTGCGACGCAGCGGCGGGGCGATCCTGTTCCCGCTGATGAAGTTCATGTACGAGTACTGCACGCGCTACTTCGACACGCGGCACCTCGTCATCGCCGTGCATCCGACCAAGATCGAGCTGTACCAGGCGCTGCTGTTCTTCCGCAAGCTGCCGGCGCAGGAGGTCGACGCCTACGACTTCGCCAACGGCGCGCCTGCGGTCGGCGCCACGCTCGACCTGCACGAGGCGCTGGGCCTGTTCGAGGCGGCCTACGCGCGCAAGCCGCACCGGCGCAACCTGTACCGGTTCTTCGTCGAGACGCGGATGCCGCAGATCCGCTTCCCGGCGCGGCCCTGGCACACCAGCAACGACCCGGTGCTGACGCCCGCGCTGGCCGACCACTTCTTCAACCGCCGCACCGGCGGTTTCGCCGCGCTCGACCCGCACCGCAAGCGCCTGCTGCACTCCATCTACGAAGGCCCGGCCTGGGCAGCGGTGCTGCCACCGCTGCCGGCCGAGAGCGCGCCGGGCGCGCAGGTCCGCCGCTTCCCGCGCTATTCGATGAAGTGCCCTGCACGGCTCGAGGCAAGCGACGGCTCCCGGCAGGTGGACGTGACCATCGTCGAGGTGTCGGCGCACGGCTTTCAGGCGCGCACCGATGCCGCCTTGCCGGCGCAGAGCCGCTGGCGCGTCGTGGCCGAGCTGGGCAGCGGACTGCAGGCGCAGATCGAAGCGGCCGTCGTGCGCCAGATCGGCGCCGAGATCGGGCCGCTGTTCGGCTTTCACGTCGCACGGCCGGACCAGGCCTGGCTGCATTGCGTGAGCTGGCTGGAGTCGACATGACCCGGCATCCGGCGACGCCTACCCGGCGCGACTGGCTGGTCGGCGCCGGCGCGGCGTGGCTCGCGACGGCAGCGGCCGGTCCGGCGCTGGCGCAGACCGGCAGTGCGGCGACACCGGCTGGCCTGCCCGCCTTAATGCGGCGCATGCGCGGCTCGGTGGTGCCGGTGGGCGTCTTCAATCCCCTGGCCAACCCGCGCTTCGGCTTCCGAGGCACCGCCTTCGCGGTGGGCGACGGCAGCACCTTCGTCACCAACGCCCACGTGCTGCCCGATCCGGCAGCCACCCCGGTGCCGCAGCTGGCGCTGGCGATCCCCGCCGCCGACGGCCACCAGGTGCGCAAGGCCAGCACGCTGCGCATCGACCGCGGGCGCGACATCGCCCTGCTGCGGCTGGAGGGCCCCGGTGTGCCCCCGCTGCCGCTGGCCGAACGCATGGTCGAGGAAGGCACGGACGTGGCGCTGATCGGCTTTCCGGTCGGCGGCGTCCTGGGCTTCTCGCCGGTGATTCACCGCGGCATCGTCGCGTCGGTGACGACCGTGGCGCTGCCGGCGCCCACCTCGGGGCAGCTCGACGCCAGGGCGGCCGCGCAACTGCGCGGCGGCGCGTTCCAGGTGTACCAGCTGGATGCGACGGCCTACCCCGGGAACAGCGGCGGGCCGGTCATCGACGTTTCCACCGGCGAGGTGATCGCCGTGGTCAACAGCGTGCTGGTGCGCGGGACGCGCGAGTCGGCGCTGAGCGCGCCGACGGGCATCACCTACGCCATCCCGGCGCGCTTCGCAGGCCAGCTGCTTGACTCGAAGTAGACATCGCCTCTGCCGCGGTGGAACACCCGCAGCGATGCGGCAAGCGGCATGCTGCAGCAGGCCGCCGAAGCGCGGCTGGGCCGCGCCGGCGCTTCAGTTGACGACCGGGGACGCCGGCGTCTGGACGGCCATCAGGCGCCCGAGGATGCCCTGCTCTTCCTGGGCCGTGAACGCCAGCGAGTAAAGCGAGCGGTCGTTCGGCATGTGGCGCCCGGCGCGCAGCGCGATCTGCGCGGCGACATAGGCAAAGTCGATGACCAGCAGCACGGCCGGCGCGTCGACCAGCGGGTTCAGCCGCTCGGCGCCGAACACCCGGCCACCCAGCATGCGCTCGTAGAAGCGCACGTGGCGCGGATTGACCTCGATCACCACCGCCTTGAAGCCCCGCAGCCGGTGGGCGACGATGTAGGCGACGTGGAACAGACCGGCCAGCACGCGGTTGGTGCCGGCCTGCGGATCGACCGCCAGCTTGGTGAATTCGCAGATGCGGCCGTACTGCGCCCGCAACGCTGCCACTTCCTCCGGGAAGACCTTCTCGCAGTTCATGCCCGCGGCGCCGTCCAGGCCCACGGTGATGGTGCCGATGGCCTCGCCGGCTTCCATGGCGGTGAGCGTGGTGCGATCGGCCGTCTGGTTCGCGGGCAGCGTCACCGCGCGATAGCCGCGCCAGCCGTAGCGGTCTTCCAGCAGCTGGTTCGCCGATTGCCGCACGACGAACGAGTCCGCCGACTGGATGTGGAACTTCCGCTCCGGCTCCGGCAGCCCGTCGAGCACGGCGGGCACGGTGTCACCGAACGCGGGCGGCTGAACGCGCTTCGTGTCGAAGCTCGCGGTGATGAGTGTTGTCGTGTGCATGGGGAGGCGTCTCTGGCGTAGGAGTTTGCCTACGAACCCCCGCACCAGTTGTATCGATTGACAAGCAAGGGGTACGGAAACCCCCTGTTTGCAGTCCCGAATCCCCCGGGTGAGGGATCCCCACTTGCGTCAAGCCGGCTTTTCGGCTGGGGCCGCCTTTTGCGCACGCTTCCACGCTTTACGCGCGAGATGCGGCCCGATCTGGTACCACGGCATGCGCAGCCAATGCGACCGGACATACAGCAGTTCGCGTGACAACCGCCTGCGCGCCGGCTCGGACCGCGCGTCAATCGGAGGTAACACCTGAGCGAGCATTTGTTGCACCAGGACACCAGAAAGGTCACGCGGCGCGCCGGTGAGTGGGCTTCCACGGTCGGTGAGACGCTCGCCGAAGAGTGCCTCGATCTGCGCCACCACGTGACCGAGCACGCGGTCCAGCCCCAGCGCCCGCGCCCGTGCCGCGAGCGCCGCGACAAAACCGGCGTCGCGGGCACGGAAGTGGACGACGAGATCGCGGATGTCGAGCAGGTCGCGCAGGCCGCCGCCGAACTCGCCTTCCTGCATCAGGTGCAGTGCGCTGTGCAGCACCATGTCCGCCGGTGCCAGGACGTGCAACACGCCCGCCGGCCGGCCGGGCGCCGGGGGCAACGCGACCGCCGCGTCCAGCACCGCCTGGCCATCGACGACGAAGCGGGACGTCGGCGGCGCCAGCGTGTGGTGCACGTCGAGGTGGCTGTCGCGCTGCACGTGGCGCAGCGGTGGCAGCTCGTGCATCCAGTCGCGGTAGTAGCGGTCGTCGTAGGGATCGAGCTTGGCGGCGATCCAGCCCGCGGCGAAGAGTGCCCCTTCGACCTCGCGCAGCGCGGCGCGCGGCACCAGCATGTCGATGTCGGAAAACAGGCGGCCGTCGGCGCAGGGCAGCGCGGCAGCGACGTAGGCCGCACCCTTGAGCGCGACCACCGGCACCCCGAGCGGTGCGAGTGCACGCTCGATCTGCTCGAGTTCGTGCACCACGTGGGCGCGCAGCGCGCTGGCCACCCGCAGTGCTGCGTCGAGGTGCGCTGCGACGCGAGGCGGCACGTCCCAGCCGCCTCGCTGCGCCTGCACCGCCAGCCGCGCCACCAGGCGCGACGCGCGCGCCTGCGCCAGCAGGCGTTCCCAATCGCGGCCGGACAGTTGCGGGGCCTGCGGCGCCCAGACGGCGCTGATGAGCCCGGCCGTCATGGCGTGAGGTCGCGCGCTGCCACGGCGGGGGGCGCTGGCCAGGTCGGGCGCCCTGGCTCGGCTGGGCGCGGTTCACCGATCGGCGCGCCGGTCCACGGACCCGTCGTCGAACCGATCGAGGCGTGGTCGTCGGGGCCGGCCGGCGCGCCGGTCCACCCACCGGGGAGCGACCCGCCGCCAGCATCGCCATCAGCCAGCCGACGGAAGACCGCGACGGCGTCGTCCAGGTGCCCGTAGCTGAAGTCGTGGCATTCGCACGCGTCGACCAGAGCGCCCAGGGCGCGGAAACCGTCGAGGCGGAGCAGGCCGTAGTTGAAGGCGTTCAGGCCCAGGGCCAGCATGGCGTCCGCCTTCGGCTTGGCAACGAGCCGCGCCTCGGCGCCCTCGACGTAGCGCGGAAACACCACCCAGGCCGGCCGAGCCGGTACGTCGACGGCGGCGACGTGGGCCGCCTTCGGCCGCAAGTGGGCCACCGTGCCCTTGGTGGTGTCGCGCGCCGCCTCGCCGATGACCACACCGGGCTCGAAGCGGCGGATGACCTCGATCGACCGGTTCTTCAGGCTCACCGGCCGCGCCATGCCGTGCAGCAGGCCGTCGCGCAACGAAACCATCGCCATCTCGTCGGAGAGGAGCCGCCAGCCGCGCTGCACCAGTGCCGCGCACAACGTGCTCTTGCCCGACCCCGGCGGCGCCGGCATCACCACCGCCCGGCCGTCCGGCGCCGCGACCACCGCGGCGTGCAGCAGCAGGTACTGGTGCGCGTGGTTGGAGATCCACCAGTTCAGCGTCCACTCGAGCAGGGCGTAGGCGTTGTCGCGCGGCAGCGGCTCGAACAGCGGCTGGCCGTCGAAGCGTGCCTGCACCTGCGGCCGGATCCAGCGCCGAAGGGTTGGCGGCGGGCCCAGGTCGAGCGTGACGTCGCAGAACACATCGGGCGCCAGCACCGGGTGGGCGGCGTACATCAGATGCAGCGCATCGGCCACTGCCGGCAGCGGGCAGCGCACGCGCACGTGGAACGGTCCCACGGCCCACGCCAACCCGTCGTCACGCAAGGACGCAGCGACCGCCGCGCGCGACAAGGCACCGAGCGTCAGCGCGGGCTTGTCGGGGTCAGGGCTTCGATCCAATCGCGTTCGATGAACTGGTCCAGTGCAGCGTCCAGCGCCTGCCCGAGGGCAGCATCCGGTTCTGCACCCAGGTCGGCCGCCAGCGCGGCCAGCAGTGCGTCGCGCGACAGGCTGCGCTCTTCGAGCCAGGCCATCGCCGCAGCGGCCAGCGGGCTCAGTTGATGGGTCAGGCCGCTGCGCTCGTCGAAGACGACCGAGTCGCCGCCCCAGTCGCGCCAATGCAAGCGCTGGCCGGGCTTGCTGGCCCAAACGACAGCGGCCGTGTTCACGGCCGCGGTTTTAGCATCGCACCGCCGATGCCCGGCGGGCCGAAATCACACCACCTGCTTGTTGATCTTCTTGTAGAAGGCGAGGGCGTTGACGGCGTTGCTGCCCGAGTAGTGGGCAAACACCTCCGCAGGACTGTGCGGCCAGGTTCCGGCGAAGCGCTGCGCGTTGAGCAGGGCCGTGAGCCACTGCGCCTCGTCGCCGTTGGGATTGTTGATGAGCAAGGTGCCGAGCCGCGTCGCCGACCCGCCGTTGAAGACCTGGGCGAAGGTGGCCTTCGGGTTGCGGTACATCGCATCCTTGGAGATCGTGCGGGCGTTGGTGCCGTCGTTCGGCCACTCGGGCCAGTTGGCCTTGTTGATCGGTCGGCTCGGCGTCCCGTTGACCCACTGCGCGGCGCTCACACCCGAACCGGCCTCCTGATAGCCCATCTGCGTGGCACTGCGGCCGTTGCACTGCGTGATGCTGTTCACCTGCCCCGACATCAGCACCGACATCGCGCCGGACACCGAGCAGTGCATGTTCTTGCCGTTCTCCACGTAGCGCAGCCGCGCCCCGGCCAGCGACTTCAGCGGCATCGCGGCACCCGCCGCGGCGGCGGTGCCGCCCAGGCCCTTCAGGATGGCCTTGCGGCGGGCGATGTTGGCCAGGCGTTCCGGCTCGTCCCCGGGGGAAGCGGTGGTGTGTTCGTGGTCTTGCATCTCGAGCCTTCCTGCTGCCGGCGGCGACGTGCCGCGCGCTCCCTCGCGCCGGGCGAGCCGCTGCTCCAGGCTGCCGCGCGCCGACGTGGCGATGATCGCACGCGCCATTCCGGCGCTTCAAGCGAACGACGCCGCAAACCGGGCGCCTCCCCGCGTCTGTGGGGGGCCGCAGAGCGCCACCGGGGCGTCGGCAACCCCCTCAAACGCGGTAGTAACCGCGGTACCAGTCGACGAACCGCCCGATGCCGGTGCGGATGTCGGTCTTCGGCGCAAAACCCGTCCAGGCGGTGAGTGCCTCGACGTCGGCGTAGGTGGCCGGCACGTCGCCGTCCTGCAGCGGCAGCAGGTTCTTCTCGGCCTTCAGGCCGAGCGCGTCCTCGATGGCGGCGATGAAGTCCAGCAGCGGCACGGGCTGGTGGTTGCCGATGTTGAACACGCGGTAGGGCGCGTTGCTGGTGCCCGGGTCGGGGGTGTCGGGGCGGTAGTCGGGGTCGGGCGTGGCCACCCGGTCCAGCACGCGGATGACGCCTTCGACGATGTCGTCGACGTAGGTGAAGTCGCGCTGCATGTTGCCGTGGTTGAACACGTCGATCGGCCGGCCTTCGAGGATGGCCTTGGTGAACAGGAACAGCGCCATGTCCGGCCGGCCCCAGGGGCCGTACACGGTGAAGAAGCGCAGTCCCGTGGTCGGCAGGCCGAAGAGGTGGCTGTACGTGTGCGCCATCAGCTCGTTGGCCTTCTTCGTCGCCGCGTACATGCTCACCGGGTGGTCGACGCTGTCGTGCTCGGAGAACGGCATCTTGGTGTTGCCGCCGTAGACGCTGGAGCTCGACGCGTAGACGAGGTGCTGCACCGCGTGGTGGCGGCAGCCCTCGAGGATGTTCATGAAGCCGACGACGTTGGCGTCGACGTACGCCTGCGGGTTCTGCAGCGAGTAGCGCACGCCGGCCTGCGCCGCCAGGTGGATCACGCGGTCGAAGCGCTCGGCGGCGAACAGCCGGGCCATGCTGTCCCGGTCGGCCACGTCCAGGTGCACGAAGCGGAAGCCCGGCTTGCCCTCCAGCCGCGCCAGCCGGTCGCGCTTGAGCTGCACGCTGTAGTAGTCGTTCAGGTTGTCCAGCCCGACGACCTCGTCGCCACGCGCCAGCAGGCGGTGCGTGGTGGTGCTGCCGATGAAACCGGCGGCGCCGGTGAGCAGGATCTTCATGCGTCGGGCGAGGTTGGACGAACCCGGAATTCTGTCACCCGGCGCTTCAGAAGCAGGTGGCGATGGCGTCGACGATCCGGTAGTTGTCGTCAACCACCGCCATCCAGGACCACTTGTCGAACGTGGTGCAGGGGTGCGAGATGCCCAGCGCCACGCGGTCGCCCACCGCCGGCACCGGGCCGCCGTCGCCCAGGCTCAGGTGGGCGTGCTGGTCGTTGAGCCGCACCACCTGCCACGACGCCGGCGCGGCCACGGGCTCGGCGGCGCCGGCCGGGCACCAGCGGCGCGGGATCGGCAGGTCGATGTCGAACGACACGTCGCGCCGCCCGGCGTTGAGATACGCCAGCCCCGGCTCGGGGTGCGACTGCACCACCGTCCAGACCTCGATCGCCGCCTCGAGCCCGGTCGCGCAGCCCATGCGCCGGACGATGGCGGCGGCCAGCCGCCGGTACTGGCCGTCGTCATGCGTGACGTAGCAGCCCGAGCGCATCACGCCGGCCACGGGCTTCGACGTGCCCGTCCAGGCGCCCGGCGCCAGCACGTCGGCCACCAGGTCGATCAGCCCCGACCCGCCGGCCGAGACCACGATGGCCTCGCCGTCGAACCCGCCGGCGGCATCGATGCGGCGCACCACCTCGGCCACGCGCGCCATCAGGGACGCCAGGCCGGCGCGGTCCACGTCGTCGTCGCCGGTCACGCGCAGGCCTTCGTAGCACTCCACGCCGCGCACGCGCACCGCGCCGCCGGCGCGTGCCAGCGCCGCCAGGCGCACCGCGGCGTCGACGTCGCGCACGCCGGTGCGGCCGCCCGGCACGCCCATCTCGATCAGCACGTCGATCGGCGCGGGCAGGCGCTCGGCTTCGATGAGCGCCAGCTGCGCCGGCGAATCGAGCAGGCTCAACACCTCGAGGCCGGGCGTGGAGGCCTGCAACGCCACGACGCCGCGCAGGTCGTGCGGCTGCAGCAGCTGGTTGGCGATGACGCAGCGGCGCGCCCCGGCCGCCACCGCCACGGCCAACTGCGCCACGTTGGCGACGGTGATGCCCCAGGCCCCGGCGTCGAGCTGGCGCCGGAAGAGCTGCGGCGACATGGTCGTCTTGCCGTGGGGCGCCAGGTGCACGCCGCGCGCGTCGCACAGGCGCTGCAGCCAGCCGATGTTGCCCGCCAGCGCCGACTGCCGGATCACGGCCAGCGGCAGCGGCACGTCGCCGGCCAGCACGTTCCAGCCCTGCGCCGCCACCAGCGACACGCGCATCGGCGCCTGCGTGACCGGGAAGCCCTTGCTGCCGGGGCCCAGCCAGGGGTCGAGCAGGAGATCGGAGGCGGGCTGCATCGCACCGATTGTCATCGGCACTCGCACCGTGCCTTCAGCCGAGGTAGGCCTCGCGCACCACCGACGACGTCGCCAGTTCGGCCGCCGGCCCGCTGGCGACGATGCGGCCACGCTCCAGCACGCAGGCGCGGTCGGCCATGGCCAGCGCCTTCTTGACGTTCTGCTCCACCATCAGCACCGTCGTGCCGGCATCGGCGATGCGACGCGCGATGGCCAGCAGTTCGTCCACCATGCGCGGTGCCAGGCCCAGCGACGGCTCGTCGAGCATCAGCAACCGCGGCGCGCTCATCATCGCCCGCGCCACCGCCACCATCTGCTGTTCGCCGCCGCTCATCGTGCCGGCGAGCTGGCGCGCACGTTCGCCGAGCCTGGGAAAGTCGCGGAACACCTGCAGCAGGCGGCGCGCGCGTTCCTTCGGCTCGACGAGCCAGCCGCCCAGCTCCAAGTTCTCGGCCACGCTCATCTGCGGGAAGAGCTGGCGTCCCTCGGGCACCAGCGCCAGGCCGCGGCGCACGATGGCGTCGGGGCGCGCGTCGGCCGGGATCTCGGCGCCGTCGAGCCGCACGCGCCCGGCCGCGCGCGGGATGAGCCCGGCCACCGCCTTCATCAGCGTCGTCTTGCCGGCGCCGTTGGGGCCGACGATGACGGTGACGCCGGGGCCGGCCTCCAGCGACAGCTCGCGCAGCACCAGGAAGCCGGCGTAGCCCGCGGACAGGCCGTCGATGTGCAGGTGGGCGGCGCTCATGCCGTCGTCACCTCGCCGCCGAGGTAGGCCTCGACCACCTCGGCGTTGCGCACCACGTCGGCCGGCAGACCGTCGGCGATCTTGCGCCCCTGGTGCAGCACGATGACCCGCTCGACGTGGCGCAGCAGCGTCGTCACCGCGTGCTCGATCCAGATCACCGTCAGCTCCAGCTCGTCGCGCAGGCGCCGCACCAGCTGCGCCGTCGTCTCCAGTTCCTTCTCGGTGAGGCCGGCGGCCACCTCGTCGAGCAGCAGCAGGCGCGGTCGCGTCGCCAGCGCCATGCCGATCTCCAGCAGCCGCTGCTGGCTGGGCGTGATGGTCGCGGCCGGGCGGTCGGCCAGATGCGCCAGGCCGATCAGCTCGAGCACCCGGCCGGCATCGGCCAGCAGCGCATGGCCGCTGCGCCGGCGACCGGCGAACTGCAGGCCGAAGTCGACGTTGGCCGCGACCGACAACGCGCCGAACACACGCGGCGTCTGGAAGGTGCGCGCCACGCCCGCAAGGGCGTAGCGGTGCGGGCCCTGTCCCGTGAGGCGGCGGCCGGCGGCGAACAGCTCGCCGCTGGTGGGCGGCGTCACGCCCGAGAGCGCGTTGAAGAACGTCGTCTTGCCCGCGCCGTTGGGACCGATGATGCCGACCAGTTCGCCGCTGGCGAAGGCCGCGCTCACGCCGTCGACGGCGACCAGCCCACCGAAGCGCACGCTCAACACGCGGGCTTCCAGCAAGGGGTGGCCGTTCACGGCAGCGCCCTCGGACCGCCGCCCGGCCAGCGGGGCCGGCGCCGCAGCCAGCCCTGCAGCGTGGCGGCGTCCAGCGACGCCAGCCCGCCCGGCAGGTACAGCACGCAGACGATGAGCAGCAGGCCCAGCGCCATCATGTACAGCTGCGGCAGCTGCAGGCGCAGCGTCTCGGCCAGCAGGCTGAAGACCACGGCCGCGAGCAGCGGCCCCCACAGCGTGGCGGCGCCGCCGATCAGCGCGATGAGCACCGTCTGGAAGCCGATGAACGGGTTGAAGACGGTGTGCGGATCGATGTACGTCCAGCGCACGCTCATCGCCGCGCCCACCGCGCCGGCGAAGGCCGCCGTGAGCACGAAGCCCGCGATCTTCACGGCACGCGTGTTCACGCCCAGCGTCTGGGCCCGCTGCTCGTCGGCGCCGATGCCGGCCATCGCCAGTCCGAACCGGCTGCGCCGCACCAGCATCGACGTCAGCACCGCCGCCACGGCCAGCAGCAGCACCGTTGCGTAGACCGTGTCGCGCTCGGGCACGGTGGCGAGCACCCGGCCCACGGTGCCCGAGACCTGCTTTTCCCAGTACGTGACGGCATGGCGGATCAGCTCGGTCATGCCGAAGGTGAGCACGGCGAAGTAGGTGCCGCGCAGGTGCAGCACCGCCGCGCCCATCACCAGGGCCACGGCCGCGGCAATCAGGGCGCCGGCGGTGACCACCAGCGGCCACGGCAACCGTTCGAGCAGCAGCGCGCCGCCGTAGGCGCCCAGGCCGAAGAACGCCGCGGTGGCCAGCGACAGGTAGCGCGTGGTGCCGCAGAACAGGCTCCAGCTCGTCGCCAGCGTCACGTACATCAGGCAGCTCAGCGCCAGCGAGACGGCGAACTCGCTGGCCACGGACGGCAGCGCGCCCGCGCCGGCCACAAGCAGCAGCAGGACGACGGCGTCGCGCCGCCACGGCACGGCAAGGGTTGCAGAAGGCGACCGCATCAGGTGCACGCTCCTTCTTCAGCGCCGCGCGAACAGGCCGTTGGGCCGCCACAGCAGCACGGCGATGAACACGCCGTACGACAGCAGCGACTTGAGCGACGGATTTGTGAAGTGCATGCCCACGGCCTCGATCACGCCGAGCGCCAGGCCGCCGAACAAGGCGCCGCCCATGCTGCCGAACCCACCGAGGGTGATGACGATGAGCGCCGTCACGGTGAACGGCTCGCCCATCGCCGGCGACACCGTCTCGGTCATCGACAGCAGGCAGCCCGCCACGCCCGAGAGCCCCAGCCCCAGGCCGAACATCAGGGGGTGCAGCCGCTCGGTGTCGATGCCCACCAGCTGCGCGCCGGTGGGGCTCTGCATCAGCGCGCGCACCGCCTTGCCCAGCAGCGTGGTGCGCAGCACGACGATGAGCGCGGCGCTGATGGCCAGCGCCAGCGCGAACAGCAGCAGCTTGTTGGCCGTGAAGCGCGCGTCGCCGATGGCCACCGGCTGGTTGAGATAGTCGTAGCCGCGCAGGTCGCCGCCCCACACCAGGTGGGCGAAGTTCTGCACCAGGAACAGCAGTCCGAAGCTGGCCATCAGGCCGCGCGCCTCGAACACGTCGAGGTTGGCGCTGCTGCGCGTGAGCTGGCGGAACACCGCGCGGTGGATGCCGAAACCCAGCGCCGCCAGCAGCGCGAACGACAGCGGGATCATCGCCAGCGGCGAGACGCCCAGCGCGGTGTGCGCGGCCCAGGTGACGATCGCGCCGAGCATCAGGAACTCGCCATGCGCGATGTTGAGGATGCGCATCAGGCCGTACTGCAGGTTCAGGCCGAGCGCGACGAGCGCGTAGACGCCCCCGGTGATCAGGCCGGAGGCGATGAGTTCGAGCCAGGCGCCGAGGCTCATGCGCTCATGGGCGGCTCAGCGCGGTGCAGGCGCGAAGGAGACGACACGTCTCGCGGGCGTCGGGTGGCGCATCGGCGCGGCAGAGGCGGTGTGCACAGCCAGGACACAGCGAGCGGTTGCCGAGCGGCAGGCGGTGCCCGGTGCGATCGCCGTAAGAGGCGGCGAGGAGCGCAGGGTCAAGGGCGGCGCGCGTACTCGCGCGCTTCAAAAACTGACTCGCGGATCCTGTTTGAGCGTAACGAACGAAGTGAGTGAAGCGAGTTATCCGCGCGCCCTTGGCCCGAGCACCGCAGCGGAGTCGGCGCCCCCAGGGCGCCGACCGCCGACAGCGGCGAGCGCGCCGGGTAGCGCCTGCCGCGATCGCGCAATGGAGCGCAGCTGGCACCGCCTGACGCAATGGCGCGAAAGAGTGCGTCCGGTGCTGCCCCGACGCCATCAGGTGATACCGCGCACCGGTTGCTGCCTGACGCGACTGCACCGCCGGCAAAGCCACGGGTGGTCTTCAAACCCAGGCCGGCTTCGCCGCCACCAACGGCGCCGTCGCGCTCGCCTTCGGCCACACCACCTCGAACTCGCCCTTCTGCCACTGTGCCACCGTGCCCGGCGTGCCCACGTTCTCGCTGCCAGCGAAGCGGATCTTCCCGAGGATGGTGTCGTGCGTGCCGCCGGCGACGAAGTCGCGCATGGCCTTGCGGTCGAGCCCCACCTTCGCCGTCGCGGCCGTCAGGATCTCGAGCGACGCCCAGGTGGCGCCGCTGGCCCAGCGGTCGGGTTCCTTGGCGGCGCCGAACTTCCTCACGTGGGCGTCGAAGTAAGCCTTGGCGCCGGGCGAGGTCTTGCTGTTCCACGAGCCCATGCCGAGCACGCCTTCGGCGCCGGTCTGCATCACGTTGCGGTAGAGCTGGAACGCGGTGCCGACGCTGGCGTAGAAGAACTTGGGGTTGAAGCCGATCTCCTTGGCCTGGCGGCTGGCGAGGATGGTGTCGGGCGGATAGGTCAGGCCGACGAACGCGTCGGGGTTCTTGTCCTTCATCGAGCGCAGCACGGGTGCCAGGTCCTTCACGCCCAGCGGGTAGCTCTTGTCCTCGACGATCTGCATGCCGCTGCCCTGCACCGCCACCTTCAGCGCCGCATAGTTCTCCAGCCCGAACAGGTCGTCGACGTACACCACGGCCATGCTGCGGCAGCCGTTGGCCTTGAGCATGTCGACCAGTGCGTCCATCATCGGCTTGGGCTGCTGCAGCATCAGGAAGAGATGAGGCAGCTTCATCTCCCCGAGGCGCCGGCTCAGCGCGGTGGGCGCCAGGAGCGGGTAGCCGTGGCGGTTGGCGATGGGCGCGACGGCGAAGTTGGCGTTGCTGCCCCACGGCGGCAGCACGATGTCGACCTTGTCGCTGGCCATCAGCTTCTCGTACGTCCGCACGCAGGTCTCGATGTCGCTGCGGTCGTCGCTCGAGATCAGCTCGATGGGCCGCTTCGTGCCCTTCACGTTCAACCCGCCGGCGGCGTTCTGCTGTTCGGCCCAGAGCAGGTAGTTGGGCTCCTGGCTCACCTGCGCGCCGGTCGTCCACGGGCCGGTGCGGGCGATGGCGTAGCCCACGCGCACCGGCTGCGCCGACTGCGCGCGCACCAGCGCCGGCACGGCGAGCGCCGCCGCACCCGCGGCGGCGGCCTGGATCACGCGGCGGCGCCCGGGTGCCGGGGCCGCGCCGGGGCCAGCCGCAGGGGTGGCGGTCGAGATCGTCGTCGTCGGGGTGGTCGGCATGCGCATCGGCGTCTCCTCGCGTTCGCGTCGTGCGCCGATTCTTCGCGCCGGGCCCGCGCCGTGCTTGACTGGCCATGCACGCAGCTTGCCGATCCGTGCAGGCCGCGTCGGGACTTTCCCGCGGCCCTGCGCCGCGGCCGGCTGCCGCCGCTACGCTCGCGTTCCGATCCGCAAGCCCCGTCGCTCGCCACCATGGGCACCCGCGTCACCGCGATGGACACCGACCAGGTCGCGCCGGCCGAGCGCGCCGGCCACTGGGCGGGCTGGATGGACCGCCTGTTCCACGGGCTGCGCTCCGACACGTACGGCGACGAACGGTTCGACGGCCGCGTCAGCACGCTGCACGCCGGCGACGTGGTGCTGACGCGCCTGGAGGCCAACCGCCACCGCGTCATCCGCTCCGACGGCCTGGCGCGTCGCAACGAGACCGGCTACCTCAAGATCGTCGCGCCCTACGTCGGCTGTGCCGGCGTGGTGCAGCAGGGCCGCGAAACCTGGGTCACGCCCGACCAGTGGAGCCTGTACGACACCACCGACGCCTACGCCGTCGCCAACCCCGTGCGCGTCGAACACCTGATCGTGATGCTGCCGCGTGAGCGCATCGTCGAGCGCGGGCTGGGCTTCGGCACGCTCTCGGCGCTGACCGCACGCCGGCTGGGTGGCAGCGGCGGCGTGGCGCGGCTGGCGCTGGACACCATGCGCGGCGCCTGGCGCGAGCTGCCGGGCATGAGCGAGCCCGCGGCGCGTGGCGTCGGTGAGGCCATCGTGCAGTTCGTGCAGCTGTCGATGCTGGAGCTGGCGGGCCAGCACACCGCGCTGTCGCAGCGCGAGGCGCTGCGCGAGCGCATCAAGCAACACGTGGCCGCGCACCTGGCCGACGCCGCGCTCAGCGTCGACGGCATCGCCACGGCGCTGGGCTGCAGCCGGCGCCAGCTGTACAACGCGTTCGTCGAGGAACCCGACGGCGTGGCCGGCTACATCCTCAAGTGCCGGCTCGAGGCCTGCCGCGCGGCGCTGGAAGACCAGGCCAGCCGCCACCGCTCGCTCACCGACATCGCCGGCAGCTTCGGCTTCCAGAACATGGCGCACTTCAGCCGCGTGTTCCGCAGCCACCTGGGGATGGCGCCCAGCGACTACCGGCGCGCGGCGGTCGTCGCCGGCGGCTGACCCGCCCGGCCTGCGCGGGCCGGCCGGGTCGAGGCTGAACGGGCGCCCTCAGACGTCGGCGAAGCGGATCGCGCCCACCAGCCCGCGCAGCGCCGCGGCCTCGGCCGCGGCCAGGCGCTCGGCGCGCATGGTCAGCAGCCGCTCCAGCTCGACGATGCGCCATTCGATCTCGCGCAGCACGATGGCCACTTCGGCCAGCTCGGCCGGCGCCAGCGCCTCCAGCTCGGCGGCCAGCTCGGGCGCCTGCTGGCAGCCCAGGCCCGCGCTCGTGAAGGCGGCGCGCATGCGGTCGCAGCGGTGCAGCGCTTCCTCCAGCGTGTCGCGCAGCGTGCCCGGCGGCGGCGGCCTGGCGACGAAGGCCTCGCGCATGGCGCGCGTGCGTTCGAGCGACGCCGCCACGCGACGCCAGCGCCGGCCCACCTCGCCGGCCTCGCGCGCCCGCGGCGCCGGCATCACCTCGCGCAGCTCGCGCGCCACGCTGGCCACGCGGTCGAGCAGCTCGCGGTTGAACTCCCCCGGCACCAGCTTCATGGCGATGGCCGCGCGCTCGCCGGCCTCGTGGCCCGACTCGATCACGCCCATCAGCAGCTCGCCCACCGCCAGCAGCTGGCCCGGCAGCGACAGGCGATCGCCGCGCAGGCCTTGGGGGTAGCCGAAGCCGTCCAGCCGCTCGTGGTGGTTCAGCACCGCCGCGGCCACCGCGGCGCCGGCGCCGGGCATGTCCTTCAGCACCGCCGAGCCGACGATCGGATGCGTGGCGATGTGCTTCCAGCCCTGCGGGTCGAGCTGCACGCCGGGGCGCAGCAGCGCCGGGTCGATGTAGAGCTCGCCCACGTCGTGCAGCAGGCCGGCGCGCAGCAGCAGCGGCAGGTCGCCCGCCGAGGCCTTGAGCGCCTGCGACAGCGCACCCACCAGCAGCGCCATGCCCACCGCGTGCTCCAGCCGAGCGGCGCCCTGCCCGGCGTAGACGCTCAGCAGCGAATCCACCTGCGCAGTGAGGCCCAGCTCGCGCAGCGCGGTGGTCAGCAGCGGCCCCTGCACCTCGCCGCACAGCTGGCGCAGCAGCGCATGGCGCTCGACCAGTTCCTCGGCGACGCGGTCGATGCGGCGCGTCGCCACGCCGTCCACCACGCGCATCATCTGTTCGAGCGGCTTGGTCAGGCGGTGCTGCAGCAGGCGGTCGCGCACCCGGCCGTCGATGCGCGCGCCCTTGGCCAGCAGCTTCAGGCCGTTGGCCGCGACGATGTCCTCGCTGGCCTCGATGTCGCTGGACGCCGAGAGCTCGACCACGTGGCCGAGGTAGTGCTGATTGACCGTGTCGGTGGTCACGTCGGTCCGCATGCCGGTCGTGGCCGGCCCCTCCCTGCTGGAAAACGGTTTCATCGGCGACCCGCGCGGTGGCCTTGAGTCGCCCCGCGGGCCGGGCGTGAAGGGCTTGGCTGAAGATCGCGCGGCAGCATGGGGGGTCGACGTCCAGGCGTAGCGGAATTCACGCCGGCCGACGGTGGCCCTTCGCGGTGTGGGCCTGATGCGTGCGATCCCGGCGTTAGGGCCGCGCCTGTGGCAGGCCCGGTTCGCGGGGGCGATGGCGCGCGGGAACACCACGCCCGACAGGGCCGCCCAACCGCCTACAGCGGCGCGTCTAGCGCGTGGCCGGCGCCGTGTCGTCGTCCGGGCCGACGCGCCGGGCGACGCGGTCGGCGGCCTCGCCGGTGGCGCGGGCGCCGCGGGCCACGCCGCTGGCGGCGGCAGCCGCGCCGCGCTGCACGGCACGCGCCGTCGCCTTGGCGCCACGTTCGACGCCGCTGGCAGCCGCCTGGACGCCTCGCTCGACGCCGTATGCGGCAGCATGGGCGCCGCGGGTTACCGCGCCTTCCACCTTCTGCACCACGCCCGGCTCCGCGGCGGGGCCGGCGTCGTCGGCCGCCTGCGCCGGAAAGCCGACCAGCAGCGCGAAGGCAGCGGTGGCGGTGGCAAGCGGCATGATGACGAGGGTGGTGCGGTGCATGGCGTCGACACGGTGGCGTTGGCGTGACGCCACTGTCGCGCGCTGCAGGCCCGCGCGCTGTAGGACGCCGCCGAGGCGCGCGGTCGGAGCGCCGCGAGGCAGTGTCCGCGTCTGGCGCCGTCAGCTCAGTCCGACCACGGGCACCGAGGCGCCGTGCACCGCCCGTGCGGCATCGGACGCCAGGAACACGACCACCGCCGCCAGGTCGGCGGGCGCCACCCAGCGCGCCGGGTCTGCGTCGGGCATGGCGGCGCGGTTGGCCGGCGTGTCCAGGATGCTCGGCAGCACGCAGTTGACGTTGATGCCCTGCTCGCGCAACTCGGCCGCCATCGATTCGGTCAGCCGTGCCACCGCCGACTTGGACGCCGCGTAGGCGCCCATCTGCGCCGCGCCGCGCGCCGCGCCGTTGGCGCCGACGTTGATCACCTTGCCGCGACCCTGGCGCTGCATCGCCGGCACCACGGCGCGGGCGGTGTGAACCACCGAACGCGCGTTCAGGTCGAACATGCGCGCCCAGGTGTCGTCGCTGGTCTCGTGCACGGCCTCGCCCATGGTGAAGCCGCCGGCGATGTTGCACAGCACGTCGATGCGCCCGAAGCGTGCCAGCGCGGCGTCGGCCGCGGCCTGCACGGCGGTGGCGTCGGCCAGGTCGGCGGCGGCCAGGAGCCGGCCCGGGTGCTCACCGTCGCCGCCCGGAAAGGCGGCGCGCAGCGTCGCCTCGTCGCGGTCCAGCAGCACCAGCGCGGCGCCGCGGTCGGCGAAGGCCCGGGCCACGGCGCGGCCCAGCGCGCCGGCGGCGCCGGTGATCATGACCACGTCGGGTCGCGGCTCGAGGCTCATGGGAACGTCTCCTGGTGATCGTCGGCGGGCCGGGATGATAGGCAGCGTGCGCCAGGCCGGCGTCGCTTCCACAATGGCCGGATGCACGACGCGCCCGCCCGTTCCTCACCCGACCGCTCCGCCGGGCCTGTGGCGACGGGCACCCCGCCCGGCGCCTTCCGCGGCGCGGCTGCGACGTTGCGCGGCCTGTGGCTCGACGCCGGCCTGCCCGCCGCGGCGCTGGACGGCGCCGAGTTGCCCGACCCCGCGCGCCCGGTGCTGGCGGCGTCGTTGCCGGCGGCGGGCGCACTGCAGGCGGCCATCGGCGCCGCGGCGCTGGCGGCGGTTGAGGTGGGCGCCAGGCGTGGCGGGCCGCGCCAGCGCATCGGCGTGGGCGCCGACGACGCCGCGGCCGAAGCCGGCGGGCACTTCGCCATCGACGGCACCGTGCCGCCGCTGTGGGACCGGCTCGCCGGCCTGTACCGCTGCGCCGACGGCCACGTGCGGCTGCACACCAACTTCGCCCACCACCGCGACGCCGCCCTGCGCGTGCTCGGCCTGCCCGAAGGCGACGGCACGGACCGCGCCGCGGTCGAGGCCGCCGTGACCGGCTGGCCTGCGCTGAAACTGGAAGACGCGGTGATGGCCGCCGGCGGCGTGGCCGCCGCGCTGCGCGAGCCGTCCGACTGGGACGCGCACGCGCAGGCCGGGGCGCTCGCCGCCGAGCCTCTCGTCGACATCACGCCCATCGACACGGGCGGTGCGCCGGCCCCGCCGCGGCGCTGGCCGGCGCTGGCCCCGGGCGCCCGCCCGCTCGCCGGGCTGCGGGTGCTGGACCTCACGCGCATCCTCGCGGGCCCGGTGGGCGCACGGACGCTGGCGGCCTACGGCGCCGACGTGCTCATGGTCAACGGCCCGCACCTGCCCAACATCGCCGCCATCGCCGAGCTGAGCCGCGGCAAGCGCTCGGCGCTGCTCGACCTGCGCGACGCCGCCGGCCGGGCACGGCTGCTGGCGCTGGCCGCCGACGCGCACGTGTTCCTGCAGGGCTACCGGCCGGGTGCGCTCGACGGCCTGGGTTTCTCGGCGCAGGCGCTGGCCGAGCGGCGCCCAGGCATCGTCTGCGCGTCGCTCGCCGCCTGGGGCTTCGGCGGGCCCTGGGCCGGGCGGCGCGGCTTCGATTCGCTGGTGCAGACCGCCACCGGGCTCAACGCGATCGAAGGCCGCGCCTGGGCCGAGCACCAGGGCGACGGCCGCGCGCCGGCTCCCCGCGCGCTGCCGGTGCAGGCGCTCGACTACGCCGCCGGCTTCCTGCTGGCCTTCGGCATCGAGACGGCGCTGCTGCGCCAGCAGCAGGACGGCGGCAGCTGGCAGGTGCGCGTGTCGCTGGCGGGCGTCGGCCGCTGGCTGCGTGGCCTGGGCCGGGTGCCGGGCGGACTGGACGGCCAGCCGCCGGCGCTGGAAGGCCGCCTCGAGACCGGCGCCAGCGGCTGGGGCGAACTCACCGCGGTGCGCCACGCCGCGCGCTTCTCGCACACCCCGCCGGCGTTCGACCGGCCGGCGATGCCGCCGGGCACGCACCCGCCGGCGTGGTGGTGACGCGGCGCGCTCATCCGGCCCTTCAGCCTTCGCCGTCGGCCACGCCGGCGGCGGCGAACAGCGCCTGCGCCTGCTCGCGTGCCCGCGCCGGCACGCTGCCGGCCAGGCCCACGGCGCCGCGGCCGTCGTGCATGGCTTCGAACACCGCCTGCACCGCGTCGGCCGGCACGGCGTGCAGCTGCGCCAGCCACTCGTGGGTGTCGCGCAGGCGGTCGAAGGTGAAAAGGTCCTGCGCCGCACCTTCGAGCCGGCGCGACGGCTGCTCCAGCGCGCGCAGCGCGCGCACCGTGATCTGGTTGCGCGCACGCGCCAGGCCTTCGGGGTCGGCCTGCTCGGCATGGCGGCGCAGCAGCGCGGCCACTTCGGCGAAGAACTGGTCGGCCTGCTCGGGCGCGGTCGAACCTTCGATGACGAACTGCCCGGCCAGCGGCAGGATGTCGGCAGAACACGCGGTGTAGTAGGCGAGCCCCCGGCGCTCGCGGATCTGGTCGAGCAGCGGCGAGCTCATGCCTTCGCCCAGCAGCGCGGCGGCCAGGGTGTGCGCCAGGTGCGCGTCGTCGCCGAGCGGCGGCGCGGGAAAGCCCAGCACGGCGTGGCACTGCGAGCTGCCGCCCATGCGCCGCAGCTTGAGTCCGCCGCGCCAGACGGGCGGCTCGACCCGGTTGGCCTGGCCCGCGGGCATGGCGCCGAAGTGGCGCTCGACCTCGGCCACGAACGCCTCGGGCCGTGCCAGGGCGCCAGCCACGGTCACCACCACGTTGGCCGCGGTGTACTGGCCTTTCACGTAGGCGAGCAGGTCGTCGCGCGTGAAGCGCTTCAAGTTGGCGCGGTTGCCGATCACCGGCTGCGCCGCCGGGTGCAGGCCCCAGCAGGCGCGGTCGAAGAGCTGGAAGGCCATGCCCGCGGGGTCTTCGTCGAACTCGGTGAACTCGTGCAGGATCACCTGGCGCTCGCGCTCCAGCTCCTCGGCCGGGAAGGTGCTGTTCAGCACGATGTCGGCCAGCAGCTCGACGAAGGCGGGCAGGTCGCGTTCGAGCCCCTCGACGTGGAAGGCGGTGTGGTCCTTGTCGGTGTGGGCGTTGACCTCGGCGCCCAGGCGCTCGGCGTCGAGGTTGATGCGCTGGCAGTCGCGCGTGGCCGTGCCCTTGAAGGCCATGTGCTCGACGACGTGGCTGATGCCGCTCTGCTTGCGGCTTTCGTGCTGGCTGCCGGTGCGCACGAAGACCGAGAGGCTCACGGTCTCGCGCCAGGGCATGGGGATGGCGACGACGCGCAGCCCGTTGGCCAGCGTGGACAGCAGCGGCGGCGGCGTGCGGTTCGGGTTCGGGTTCGGCAGGAGGCTCAAGTGAAGGCGGGCGCCGGCGCGGCGGGAGACGAGGTGCGGTAGTGTCGCCTGCGGCGCGGCACGGCGTGCCGGCGGGGGTTCAGCGTGCCGCCGCGTCGCCCGCCGGCCGCGCGGCCTGGCGCGCCAGCAGCGCCTCCAGCGCGTTGAGCAGTTCGGCCGGGTCGACCGGCTTGGTGAAGTGCAGCGCGAAGCCCGCGGCGCGTGCCTTGGCCTTGTCCGACTCCAGCCCGTAGCCGGTGAGCGCGACCAGCGCGCCGTGCCACCCGGCGTGCGCACGCAGCCGGGTGGCGAGCTCGTAGCCGTCCATGCCCGGCAGGCCGATGTCGAGGATGGCGACGTCGGGCATCTCGCCGGCCTGCACCGCGGCCAGCGCATCGCGCGCGCTGGCCGTGGCCTGCACGCGGTGCCCGGCGACGCGCAGCGCGTCGCACAGCGTCTGCAGCGCGTCGCCGTGGTCGTCCACCACGAGCACGCGGCCGGTGTGCGACGGTGTTTCGGGCGGCGCCGCCGGCGCCGGCGGGTGCGGCGCGGCGATCGTGGGCAGCGTGATCTCGAAGGTGCTGCCGCGGCCCGGCCCCTCGCTGCCGGCGCTGACGCTGCCGCCGTGCAGCTCCACCACCGACTTCACGATGGCGAGCCCCAGGCCCAGCCCGCCGGCCTGGCGCGACGCCCGCTGCGGCGCCTGGTAGAACGCCTCGAAGACGCGCGCCAGCGTCTGCGGCGTCATGCCCAGGCCTTCGTCGCGCACGGCGATGCGCACCTGGCCGGCGCCGGCGCGCACCACGCCGATCGACACCGGCCCGGCCTGGGCGCCGAAGCGCACGGCGTTGCCGAGCAGGTTGCTCAGGGCCTGCACCAGCCGTGCCTCGTCGCCCGACACCCACACCGGCTCGGCCGGCAGCTGCACGTAGATGCCGCGCCCGTGCTGCTCGGCGGCGGGCTGCAGCGCCTCGACCGCACGCTCCACGGCGGTGAACAGGTTCACCGGCCGGCGCTCGATGTGCAGCTTGCCGCTGGCGATGCGCGACACGTCGAGCAGGTCGTCGACCAGGCGGCGCAGCTGGTCGACCTGGCGCTGCAGGATGGCCCGCTCGCGCGCCGTCGCGCCCTCGCCCTTCAGCTCCATGAGGTGCAGCGCCGTCACCATCGGCGCCAGCGGATTGCGCAGCTCGTGCCCCAGGACGGCGAGGAATTCGTCCTTGGCGGCGCCGGCGGCGTTGGCCGAGCCGAGCGCCTCGCGCAGCGACTGCGCGCTGCGCAGCAGGCGCTGCGACGCGGCGTCGATGGCCTGCGCCAGCTGGTCGAGCTCGACGATGCCGGTGGCCGGCGCTGCCGGCGGCTGGCGGCCGTCGCTCAGCGCCAGCGCGCCGTCGCGCAAGGCCGCGACACCGCCCAGCACGCGGCGCTGCAGACGCGCGGCCATCGCCAGGCACAGCAGTGCCGAGACCACGACGCCGGCGGTCGTCCAGCCCACGCTGCGCCAGAACGCGGCGTCGGCGCTGGCCGTGGGGATGCCGACGGCGACGGTCCAGTCGTGCCCCGGCAGCCGGGTGAAGCCGGTGAAGACCGAGCGGCCGGACGCGGTTCCCGTCACGCCGCTGCCGTGCGTGCCGCGCTTGGCGTCGAACAGCACCTGCAGGTCGGCCGCGGGCGCGCCGCCCAGCAGCGCGGCGTGATCCTCCGAGCGCGCGACGCGGCGCAGCTGGTTGTCGAAGACCGAGATCACCGCGCCAGGCGCACCCTGCTGGCGCACCAGCAGCTCGGCGATGCGCTCGGGCTTGACCGCGACGGTGATGACGTGCGTGAGCCGGCCTTCGTCGAACAGCGGCACGCGCACCGGAAACGCCTGCTGCCCGCCCGGCCCCGCGGCGAGGCGGCCGACCGCGGGCTGGCCGCTGCGCAGCACCGCGTCGAGCTCCTGCGGCGTGGCCAGCGGCCCGCCGGCATCGCCGTAGGGCCGCGAGGTGCGGAACAGCAGCCGCCCCTGCGCATCGGCGAGGTGGATGACGAGCCAGCCCGGCCGACCTTCCACCTCGGTGCGCAGCTGCGCGTGCAGGGCGCGCAGGTCGCCTTGCGCCAGCAGCGGCGAGCGGCCGAAGGACTCGAGCGCGGCGATGGTGGCGTCGAGCTCGGCCGCGACCGCGCTGGCCTGCGCGCGCGAGAGGTCGAGCGACAAACGCTCCAGCTCACGCCGCGCGTCCTGCGCCACGCCCCACACGGCCCAGGCGCCCAGCAGCGCCAGCGGCAGCAGGCCGATGCCCACCATGAGCCGCAGCAGGCAGGCGAGCGGCCAGGAGCGGACGCGCGCGGAGGCGGCGGTGTCGGCCATGGTCGGCGCGTTATCCCACGGCACCCCGGCACCAGCAAGGGCAAGCCCGCGTCGGCAACGTCGTCGTCGTCAGCCGGCCAACGCCGTCCAGACCAGCCACAGCAGCAGCCACGGCGCCGCCACGGCCAGCAGCAGCAGGCGCAGGCGGTGGGCGTGTTCGGCGAGCGGCTCGCCGGCGCTGGCGTCGTGGTCGGCTCGGTGGTCGTCCTCGGCCGTGCCCGTGGCGGCGTCGCGCACCAGCGCCGCGGGCGGCACGGCGCGCTCGCCGCCCGGCCCGTGCGCCGCGCGCGCCGGCGCCCGGGGGTCGGGGCGCTGGCGGGGCGGTGGCAGGCGGGCGGGCTGCATGGCGGCAGCGAAGGAACGTCGGTCCTCGGGGTGGGTGGTGGGTGAGATCAGCATCGGCCAGGCCGGTTCCGCCGGCTGTAGGCCAAACCGCCGCGCACGGGTCGGCGGGTGGCCGATCAGCCCGGGAACCAGATGCGCCACAGACCGACGATCACGTGGCCCCACACCAGGATGTTGAAGCCGAACAGCGTGAACACGCGCGCCACGTTCCAGAACACGCGCGCCCGGTCGGCCGCCTCGCGGCGCCCGGTGGTGACGTAGAGCAGCAGGAACAGCGCCGAGGGCAGCAGCGTGCCGACGACCAGGGTGCCCATGATCCAGTAGAACGCGGTCATGGCACCGATTGTGTCGGCGCGCCGCGGCTCCACCGGCCCGCGCTTGCCCCGATGGCCGGCATGCGCCGGACGTGGAAACGCCGCCGCCCCGGCAACCCCGTGCGCCTCAGTTCAGGCGCACCACAAAGCGACCTGGCGCCACAGGCCGTGGCCCAGCGCCCAGCCCGAGCCGGCGACCAGCAACGCGCCGGCCGCCCGTACCGCCAGCGCCTCGGCCCGCGCGGCACGCAGGCGCTGCAGCAGCCAGGGTGCGGCCACCAACGCCGGCATCGATGCGCCGGCGAAGGCCGCCATCGCCGCCGCGCCAGCGGCAGGCCCGCCGGCGAGCGCGGCGACCATCAGCGCCGACTGCAGCAGGCCGCAGGGCCAGGCCACCCAGGCCAGCCCGAGCGCGATCCGTCGCGTGGGCGCCCCACCCCAGGGGCCGCGCGGGCCGGCGCCACGCAGGCCCGGCCGAGGAGCGGCCAGCGCGGCCGTCGCGGCGGACGCACCGGTGGCGACGAGGCCACGGGCGTCGGGACCGCCGGCGTTGCCAGGTCGGGCGCTGCCTGCGTGGCCGCCACCGGCGCCGGTCGAACCACCAGCTGGCACCGGCACGCGACCCATCCGCGCCAGCCATGCCGGCTGTCGGCCGCGCCACAGCAGGTGCACGCCCAGCGCCAGCGCCGCGGCATGCAGCAGCGTCCAGAGCGGGCGCAGCGCGGCGCTGTGCTCGGACAGCAGCGCCAGCGTCGAGACGCTGCCCGCCGCCACCGCGCCCGCGGCGGCATAACCGGCGATGCGCGCGGCATGGAACGGCCAGCTCGCGCGGCCCGCGCCCCCGGCGGCGGCGCACGGCGCGCCACACATCGCGGCGCAGTGCGGCATGCCGGCCAGGCCCAGCAGGGCGGTGCTGGCGATGAAGGCGGCTTCCACGGACGTTGATGCCCGGAGGGCCTCGACCGACCGTGCCCTAGTGCCGCAGCGCCAGCGTCAGCGCGCAGGCGGCGGCGCCCACGGCCCAGAAGGCGAGGAAGGCGACCGAGTAGATGCCCGTGGGCGACAGCGGCAGCGGCGCACCCGAGAAGCCGTGCAGCGCCTGCGGGTCGACCACGGCGAACACCAGCAGTTCCAGCACGGCGGCGGCCAGGAACGAAGGCCAAGCCACCGCCGCGACGGTGCGCGCGAGCGGCGGTTCCAGGGTCGTCGACATCGCGGTCGGACGCTGCGTCAGCGTTGCGGCGTGGCCGCGTGGTTGCGCGCCTGCACCGCCGGCTGCAGCGCCGGCGTGACGCGCGCCACGGGCGCAGCCACCACCGTGTCGGCGTGGCGGATGGCGATGACGGCGGTGGCCACGCCGGCCACCACCACCACGGCCGGGCCGCCCAGCACCAGCCACAGGATGGGCATGCGCCACCAGGGCTGCGAAGGCTCGGGCTGGTGCGGTTCGGTGGTCATGGTGTCGTCCTTCGGTGAGCGAGTCGTCGTGGCCCGGCGGCGGTGGGTGGAGGCGTCGGCCGGCTCGTGCCGCGAGCGGGGCGGTGGCGTGCGGTCGATGGCGGCAGGCCCGTGCGCCGCAGTCAGCGCGGCACCAGGAACGTGGACTTCTCCACCCGCTGCGGCAACGCGCCGGCGGCGGGGTCGTCCTGGCGTTCGACCACGAACTCGATCGGATGCGAGCCGCTGCCGGCCTGCTGCGCCGCCTCGAACGGCACGCGCAGCGCCACGGCCACCCAGCGCGCCTCGGCCGGCCCCAGGTGCACGAGCCCGGCGCGCGCGGCGCGGCTGTCGTCGTGCAGCTTGACGTCGACGGCCAGCCCCGGCAGGCCACGCGCGGCGATGCGGAAGTGCTGCACCTGCTCGCTGGCGTTCATGATCTGCAGGCGGTAGACGTTCTCCACCGCGCCGGCGTCGACCTGGCGCGCCATCACGCCCCGGTCGCGCACCACGTCGACGCGGAACGGCGTGCGGTGCCACAGGCCGAGCACGAAGGCGCTGCACAGCACCAGCAGCACGGCGGTGTAGATGAGCACGCGCGGCCGCAGCACGCGCTTGAGCTGCTCGGCCCTGCTGAGCTTCTTTTCCAGGCCGTTGAGCGTGGCGTAGCGGATGAGCCCGCGCGGGTACTGCATCTTGTCCATCACGCCGTTGCAGACGTCGATGCACGCGGTGCAGCCGGTGCACTCCAGCTGCAGGCCGTTGCGGATGTCGATGCCCGTGGGGCAGACCTGCACGCACAGCTTGCAGTCGATGCACGCGCCGACGCCCTGCGCCGCCAGCGCGCCCAGGTCCTTGCCGCTCTTGCCGCGCAAGGCGTTGTGGCCGCGCGGCTCGCCGCGCGCGGCGTCGTAGCTGATGATCATCGTGTCGCGGTCGAGCATGGCGCTCTGGAACCGCGCGTACGGGCACATGTACTTGCACACCTGCTCGCGCAGGAAGCCGGCGTTGCCCCAGGTGGCGAAGGCGTAGAACAGCACCCAGAACCATTCCCAGGGGCCGAGGGCGAACTGCGCCAGCGACGCCGCCAGCGTGTGGATGGGCGTGAAGTAGCCGACGAAGGTGAAGCCGGTCCACAGCGCCAGCAGCACCCACAGCGCGTGCTTGCCGCCCTTGCGCACCACCTTGGCCGCGGTCCACGGGCCGGCGTCGAGCTTCATGCGCTGCATGCGGTCGCCTTCGAGCCGGCGCTCGATCCACATGAAGAGCTCGGTGTAGACGGTCTGCGGGCAGGCGTAGCCGCACCACAGCCGCCCGGCCACGGCGGTGAAGAGGAACAGCGAGTAGGCGCAGATGATCAGGAGCGCCGTCAGGAAGATGAAGTCCTGCGGGTACAGGACGAGATCGAAGATGTAGAAGCGCCGCGCCGTCAGGTCGAACAGCACCGCCTGGCGCCCGTTCCAGGGCAGCCACGGCAGGCCGTAGAAGACCAGCTGCGTGATCCACACCAGCGCCCAGCGCCAGCGCGAGAACCAGCCCGAGACCGCGCGCGCATAGATGCGCGGCTGCTTCTCGTACAGCGAGATGACGCTGATGCGCGCCTCGTCGGCCATGGCTTGTCCGTCGCTGGCGTCGTTCACGGGTGGGCGCTATTGCGACGCCTTGGCCGTCTGCGTGGCCGGACCGGGCGCCGCGCCCGTCGCCGTGGGCGCACCGCCGTTGGAGAGCTTCCACACGTAGGCGCCCAGCACCTGGATCTGCTCGGGCGTGAGCAGGCGCGCCTGCGCCGGCATCTGGCCGTGGCGGCCCTTGGTGATGGCCTCGACGATGGCCGCCTCGCCCCACCCGTAGAGCCACACCTTGTCCGTGAGGTTGGGCGCACCCAAGGCCGTGTTGCCCTTGCCGTCGGCGCCGTGGCAGGCGGCGCAGGCGCCGAACTTCGACCGGCCCAGCTGCGCGGCCACGTTGTTGTGCGGGCTGCCCGACAGGCTCAGCACGTGGTGGGCGACGTTCTTCACGTCCTCGGCCGTGCCCAGCGCCGCGGCCATCGGCGGCATGGTGCCGCTGCGGCCTTCGGTGATGGTCTTGACGATGTACTCGGGCGTGCCCGCGCCGAGCCAGTCGGTGTCGGTGAGGTCGGGGAAGCCCTTGCTGCCGCGCGCATCCGAGCCGTGGCATTGCGCGCAGTTGTTGAGGAACAGCCGCTCGCCGATGCCCATGGCCACCGCGTCCTGGGCGATGGCCTCGGGCGCCATGCCGGCGAAGCGCGCGTACACCGACGCCATCTCGGCGCGCGCCTTGTCCTGCTCGGCCTGGTACTGCGTGGTGCTGCTCCACTTCAGCGTGCCGGGCATCGAACCCATGCCGGGGTACAGCGCCAGGTAGATCGCCGAGAAGACGACCGTGGCGATGAACAGCCACATCCACCAGCGCGGCAGCGGGTTGTTCAGTTCGCGCAGATCCTCGTCGAAGACGTGGCCGGTGGTGTTGTCGTCGGCCATCACGGTGCGCTTGCTGGCGATGACCAGCAGCAGCAGGCACAGGCCCAGGCCGAGGGCCGTCGCCGCGGCGACGTACCAACTCCAGCCGTCGTGGAAGAAGTCGCTCATCGTGAGGCCTCGGCAGTGCTCGTGGAGGGGGCGGCGGGCGCTTCGCCCACCAGGGCCAGGCGCGCCGCGTCGGCGTGCTCGGCGCCGCGGCGGCGGCTCCAGGTGTGGATCACCAGCACGGCGAACAGCACGAGGCTGGCCACGGTGACGGCGACGCGCAGGGTGTTGACGTCCATGTCTCGATCTCCGGGCTCACTTGCGCGCCGTGCCCAGCATCTGCAGGTAGGCGACGAGCGCGTCCATCTCGGTCTTGCCCTGCACGTCCTCGGCGGCCTTGGCGATCTCGGCGTCGCTGTAGGGCACGCCCACCGCACGCAGCGCCTTCATGCGCGCGGCCATCTCGCCGGCCGGCACCGCGGCCGTCAGCAGCCAGGGATACGCCGGCATGTTCGACTCGGGCACCAGGTCGCGCGGGTTGATCAGGTGCAGGCGGTGCCACTCGTCGCTGTACTTGCCGCCGACGCGGTGCAGGTCGGGTCCCGTGCGCTTGCTACCCCACTGGAACGGGTGGTCGTAGACGAACTCGCCCGCGGTGCTGAAGGCGCCGTAGCGCAGCGACTCGGCGCGCAGCGGCCGCACCATCTGCGAGTGGCAGTTGTAGCAACCCTCGCGCAGGTAGACGTCGCGCCCGGCCAGCTGCAGCGCGGTGTAGGGCTTCACGCCCTCGGCCGGCTGCGTGGTGCTGCGCTGGAAGAACAGCGGCACGATCTCGACCAGGCCGCCGATGGCCACCGCCACCAGGATCAGCACGATCATCAGGAAGTTGTTGGTCTCGATGCGCTCGTGACCTTGCGGCGCTCGGGTGGTGTGTGCCACGGCGTGTCCTCGTTCGGAATCGTTCGGGTCAGGCGGCGGCAGCGGCCAGGCGCGGCTGCGGGATGGGCGCCGCCACGCTCTTGCCGGCGCGCACCGTCATCACCACGTTCCAGGCCATGATCAGCATGCCGCTGAGATACAGCACGCCGCCCAGCAGGCGCACCACGTAGTACGGGTAGGTGGCCTTCACGCTCTCGACGAAGGTGTAGACCAGCGTGCCGTCGGCGTTCACCGCGCGCCACATCAGGCCCTGCATGACGCCGGCGATCCACATCGCGGCGATGTAGAGCACGATGCCGATGGTGGCCACCCAGAAGTGCAGCGTGATCGCCGGCACGCTGTACATCGTGGTGCGGCCGAACATGCGCGGAATCAGGTAGTACAGCGAGCCCATCGAGATCAGGCCCACCCAGCCGAGCGCGCCGCTGTGCACGTGGCCCACCGTCCAGTCGGTGTAGTGGGAGAGCGCGTTGACGGTCTTGATCGACATCATCGGCCCCTCGAAGGTGCTCATCGCGTAGAACGACAGCGCCACCACGAGGAACTTCAGGATCGGGTCGTCGCGCAGCTTGTGCCAGGCGCCCGACAGCGTCATCAGGCCGTTGATCATCCCGCCCCAGCTCGGCGCCAGCAGCACCAGGCTGAACAGCATGCCGACCGACTGCGCCCAGTCGGGCAGCGCGGTGTAGTGCAGGTGGTGCGGGCCCGCCCACATGTACGTGAAGATCAGGGCCCAGAAGTGCACGATCGACAGCCGGTACGAATACACCGGGCGCTCGGCCTGCTTGGGGATGTAGTAGTACATCATCCCCAGGAAGCCGGCGGTGAGGAAGAAGCCCACCGCGTTGTGGCCGTACCACCACTGGATCATCGCGTCCTGCACGCCGGCGTAGGCGCTGTAGCTCTTGAACAGGCCCGCGGGCACGGCCGCGCTGTTGACGATGTGCAGCAGCGCCACGGCGATGATGAAGGCGCCGAAGAACCAGTTGGCCACGTAGATGTGGCGCACACGTCGCGTGCCGATGGTGCCGAAGAAGACGATCGCGTAGGCCACCCAGACGACGGCGATCAGGATGTCGATCGGCCACTCGAGCTCGGCGTACTCCTTGCCGCTGGTGTAGCCCAGCGGCAGCGTGATCGCCGCGGCCAGGATGACGAACTGCCAGCCCCAGAAGGTGAACATCGCGAGCTTCGGCAGGAAGAGCGGCACCTGGCTCGTGCGCTGCACCACGTGATAGCTGGTGGCGAAGAGCGCCGAGCCGCCGAAGGCGAAGATGACCGCGTTGGTGTGCAGCGGCCGCAGCCGGCCGTAGCTCAGCCAGGGGATGCCGAAGTTCAGCTCAGGCCAGGCCAGCTGCGCGGCGATGATCACGCCCACCAGCATGCCCACCACGCCCCACAGCACGGCGGCGAGTGCAAACAGTTTGACCGGCAGGTCGGTGTAGTGTGCGATGGCGGACGCAGGAGCCGCGGCGACGGCGGCAGGGGTGGCGGGACGGGTCATCGGGGCTCCTCGGCGGCGCGGCGCCGGCACTGGCGCGCACGCTTGGACATCACGGTTGGAATTGTTCGGGTCGACCCTGGGCGGGGCCTTGATTCAGGTCAACAGGCACCGCGCCCGTCGCTGCCGGGTGTTCGTCGTCGTCCAGGATGCGACGGCCCTCGCGGTCCAGCGCCTCGAACTGGCCGGTGTTCAGCGCCCAGCCGAACACGCCGATGAGACCCAGCACCAGCGCCGCCGACAGCGGGATCAGCAGGTAGAGGCTTTCCATCAGCCGAGCCTTCCCGCCCGCTGGGCGTTGCAGACGACGAGCAGCGAGCTCGCCGCCATGCCCAGCCCCGCGGCCCACGGCGGCAGCCAGCCGGCCAGCGCCAGCGGGATGCACAGCGCGTTGTAGGCGGCCGACCAGGCCAGGTTCTGGCGCACGATGGCCACGGCGCGCTGCGCCGCGCGCCGCGCCAGCACGAGGCGGCCCAGGTCGTTGTCGACGATCACCGCGTCGGCCTGGCCACGTGCCACCAGCGCGCCGGCGCCCATGGCCAGCGAGACGTCGGCGCGCGCCAGCACCGGCGCGTCGTTGATGCCGTCGCCGACCATGGCCACGCGCTCGCCGGCGGCCTGCGCCGTGGCCAGCAGCGCCAGCTTGGTCTCGGGCGTGGCGCCGCCGTGCACCTCGGCGATGCCCAGGCGCGCGCCGAGTTCGGCCGCGCGTTCGGGCGCATCGCCGCTGACCAGCGCGGTGCGCACGCCGTGTGCCTGCAGCCACTGCAGCGCCTGCGCCGCCCCGGGGCGCAGCCGTTCCTCGAATGCGAAGGCGGCGAGCGCGCGGCCGTCGCAGCCGAGCCAGACGCGCGCGCCAGGCGGCCAGAAGACGGGCGGCGTCGCGGGTGCCGGCGCGGCCGTCGGCGCGCTGCGGACTTCGGCGGCCGCGACGCCCGGCGCTGCGGTGACGAAGCCCAGTGCGCCCAGCCGCCAGCGCCGCCCCTCGCGGTCGGTGGCCTCGACACCGGCGCCGGCGACCTCGGCCACGTCGCGCCAGACGCTGCCGTCGGCCGTCGGCCCGGCCAGCGCCTGCGCCAGCGGGTGCGACGACCACGCCGCGAGGCCCGAGGCCAGTGCCAGCGCCTCGGCTTCGCTGGCGACGCGGTCGGCGACGTTGGCGGCGATGTGCACGCTCTGCACCTGCAGCCGGTCTTCGGTCAGCGTGCCGGTCTTGTCGAAGAAGACGCGGTCCACGCCGGCCAAGGTCTCGAGCGCGTCGATGCGCGCCAGCAGCACGCCGCGCCGCGCCAGGCCGCGCGTGGCGGCCAGCAGCGTCGCCGGCGCGGCCAGTGCCAGGGCGCAGGGGCAGGTGACGATGAGCACCGCCGCCGCGACCCACAGCGCGCGCGCCGGATCGACGTGCAGCCAGGCCAGCCCGGCGCCGAGCGACAGCAGCAGCACCGCGCCCAGGAACGGCCCGGCCCAGCGGTCGGCCAGCGCCGCGGCGGCCGGGCGGTGCGTCGCCGCCTGGCGCATCAGCGCGACGATGCCTTCGAGCCGGGTGTCGGCGCCCGCGCCGGTGACCCGCACCACCACCGGCGCGCCGAGGTTGCGGCTGCCCGCCAGCACGGTCGAACACGGCGTCTTGGCCACCGCGGTCGATTCGCCGCTCAGCAGCGCCTCGTCGGCGCGCGTCGAGCCCTGCTCGATCACGCCGTCGGCCGGGAAGGCGTCGCCGAGCGCGACGCGCACCCGGTCGCCGGCGGCCAGGCGCAGCACGCTCACCGCTTCGGCACTGCCGTCGTCGCGCAGGCGCTGTGCCGTGGCCGGCAGTGCGCTGGTGGTCTCCTCCAGCGCCTCGGCCGCGCGCTGCCGCGCCAGCAGCTCGACGTAGCGGGCGCCGAGCAGGAAGGCGACGAACATCGCCACCGAATCGAAGTACACCTCGTGGCCCAGCGGGCCGGCGGGGTCGAAGGTGGCGACGGTGCTGGCGCCGAACATGATCGCCAGGCCCAGCGCCACCGGCAGGTCCATCGCGATGCGGCGCTGGCGCAGGCCGCGCCAGGCGCCGGCGAAGAAGGGGCCGGCGCAGAACACCATCACCGGCAGCGTCAGCACCCAGCTGCCCCAGTTGAGCAGCCGCGCCATCTCGGCGCTCAGCTCGCCCGGCGCAGCCACGTAGGCCGGCGTGGCGAACATCATCACCTGCATGGCGCAGAACGCCGCCACGAACAGCCGCCACAGCGCGGTGCGCCGGGCCTGGCGGCGCAGCACGCGCGCCGGCTCGGCGGCGTCGGGCACCGCGCCGTAGCCTGTGCGCTGCACCGCCTGCACCAGGCGCGACAGCTGGGTGGCCGCCGGGTCCCAGCGCACGGTGGCGCGGTCGGCCACCGCCTGGACCTCGGCCGATTCGACGCCCGGCGTCGCCTCGAGCGCGTGTTCGATGATGCCGGCGCAGGCGGCGCAGTGCAGGCCGGAGAGCTGCAGCGTGGTCTCGGCCAGCGCAGCGCCGCGCGCACCGGCGACACGCCGGGTGTGGCGCGCCTGCTCGAGCGGGTCGTCGAGCAGCGCCGGGTCGAGCGCGAGCGCGGCGCCGCTCACGGCAGCGCGCAGACGATGGCCGCCTGCAGCGTGCGCAGGCGGTTGAGCGCCCGGCGGTCGCCGTCGGCGGTCTCGGCCTCGGCGGCCAGGCCGTCGCCGCCGTGCAGCTCCTGCTCGGTGAGCTGCTCGGCCAGGCGCGTCAGCGGGTGGTCGGCGCGGCCCAGGCCGTCGAACACGGGCACGCCGGCCTGGCCGTCGATCTGCGCCAGCAGCGGCGCGGGCAGGCCGCAGCAGTCGACCGCGTCGTACAGCCGGCCGAGCAGGCGCGCCGCCTCGTCGACGCGGCCGCCGGCGCGCTCGTGCCAGGCGTGGCCGTCCAGCAGCGACACGCTGCCGCCGAGGTCGGCCACCGCGCGCTCGAACAGCGCCGTGGCCGCCGTGTCGCCGCCGCCCAGCAGGGCGACGCGGCGGCCGAGCAGCGGTCGCCAGTCGGGCTGGTGCGCCTTGGTGCGCTTGACCGCCGCGGCCGTGGTCAGCAACGCGCGCCGTTCGGCGGCGCTCAGGCGGTCGGGCGCCCACAAGTGGCGGTGGTGCAGGGACGACGAGGTCATGGCGGGACGAGACCCTGCAGGGTAGGCAGCGGGCCGGACGGCGGCTTGACGCCGATCAAGCGCCTGCGCCGGCAGCACACGCCGTCACCGGCGGTTCACGCGTGCGTCACCGGCGCGAGACGCCGCTGCACCGCGGCAGCGCGGCCGGGGCTGGCGCACCCGGGCCAACGCTAACGATGGTGGAACGGTGCCGTGCCACGATGCGCGCATCGCAGCCGACCGAGGGCCGCCATGCGCCTGCTCGACACCCGCCGCCACCGCCTTCCCGCCCTGCTGGCCGCCGCGTGGCTGGCGATCGGCCTCGCCGGCCCCGCGGCCGCCAGCCGCCTGCAGCCCGCGCCCATCACCGACGGCACCGGCTTCGGCGAGCCGCTCACCGCGGCCACGCTCGACATCCCGGCCGACTGGCGCACCCGCGGCGGCGTGGTCTGGAACCACGGCACCAACTGCGTCAACAACAAGGTGCGCTTCGACTGGCAGGCGCGCTCGCGCGACGACCTGCAGGGCATCGAGCTGATGCCCGGGTACAGCTGGCAGGTGCAGGGCACGGCGATCCAGATGAACCCGTGTCCGCAGCAGCCGTTCCGCAGCGCACGCGACTTCCTCATGGCCGTGGTGCAGCTCAAGCGCTCCGGCGCGCAGGTGCTGGACTGGCGCGACCGGCCGGACATCGCCGGCCCGCAGCTGGCGCAGGCCCAGGCCCAGGCGCGGGTGCAGGCGCGCTGGCGCGTCGAATCCGGCCAGGTGCTCATCGGCTACCGCAGCGAAGGCGTCGAGTTCCGCGAGCTGCTGTCCACCACGGTCACCTTCAGCGAGGTGCAGGGCAACGTCATGGGTGGTGCCAGCGGCGTGTTCAGCTACCGCGCGCCGGCCGGCCGGCTGGACTTCGCCGCGGCCGAGCGCGCCGAGCGCTCGTTCCGTGTCGACCCGCGCTGGGGCCAGATGATGGTGGCGGCGCTGAAGGACTCCGAGCGCCGCTTCTCGACCGGCCAGCGCCAGGCCATCGAGCAGTGGCATGCACGCGAGATGGCGCGCATCAACGCCGAAGGCGCTGCCGACCGCGCCGCCATCCGCGCCGCCACCAGCCGCGAGCTGGCGCGCATCGGCAGCGAGACGCACGCCAACACCATGGCCACCAACGACCGCATGCACCGCCGCAACCTGGAGGCGGTGGGCGAATACAACACCTACCGCACGCCCGAAGGCCACACCGTGCGCAGCAGCATCCACGGCGGACAGCGCGTCCTGCAAAGCGGCAGCGGCGCGGTGTTCAGCACCGACGACCCGTACTTCAACCCCGCCGGCAGCCGCGAGCTGCAACGGGTGCGCTGAGCATGGCGGCCCATCGCACCCTGCTCGCTGCCGGGCTGCTGGCCGGCCTGGTCACGGCGGCCCTGGCGCAGGACCGCTTTCCGCCCGGCCTGCCGGGCGCCGGCGCCGATGGCGGCGCACGCGCGCCAGCAAGCCCTGCCGAACCGGCCGCCCAGCCGCCCGCGACCCGGCCGCAGCAGGGCGGGCCGATGGCCACCGCGCCGGGCACCGGCAGCTTCGGTCAGATGCCCGGCGCCCGGCCCGGCACGGCACCGGCGCGCGGCGACGCCGCGGAGGCGCAGGACTTCGGCGTCGCCGCCACCGAGCAGCTGCGCGCCAGCGACAAGCTGCACGCGCCCACGCCCACCACGATCCCCGGCGGCCGCGTCGTCGCCACGGCGCAGCTGGCGCAATGGCTCGACCAGCGCAGGCCCGTGCTGCTGCTGCACGCCATCGGCACCCCGGTGCACCTGCCCGGCGCCACCCCCGCGGTGCCGGCGTCGCAAGGCGGCAGCTACGACGACCGCGTGCAGCGCGACTTCGGCGACTGGCTGCAGCAGACGACCCGCGGCGACCGCAACCAGCTCATCGTCACCTACTGCCAGAGCGAGCAGTGCTGGGGCTCGTACAACGCCGCGCTGCGCGCCATCAAGATGGGCTACACCAACGTGCACTGGTACCGCGGCGGCCTCGAAGCCTGGCAGCGCGCCGGCCTGCCGCTGCGCGACGCCTCGCGTCAGGAAGCGGCGACCGACGGGCAGCAGCCGCGGCGCTGAGCGGCGGCGCGGGGCGATCGGCGGCTGGCGGATGGGCGCCGGGGCGGCGGCGCCCGGCAGGGATCGATCAGGCGATCTGGAAATCGCGCGCGCGGCAGGCGTCGTCGAGCAGGCGCTGAACCCGCGCCAGCCGATCGCGCAGCGCCTGCAGCTGGAGGGACGGCGAGGCGGCCAGCGTGGCGTCGGCGAGGTCGCCGCTGGCCGCTGCGCCATCGCCTGCGCCGGCCTGCTTCCCACCGCCGTCGCCATGCCCGTCGCCGGGCGCCGCGGCGTAGATCCGCACCACCGGACCGGGGCGCTGTTCCGCGGCGCGGCGCCGGCGGCGCACCGGCGCCGCGGGCGCGGTCGGCAGGGCCGTCGTGGCGGCGTGATGGGCGTCGGCCGGCCCGGCCGCATCCGGATCCCCGCCCGGCGCGGCCGCGCCGTCACCCGCTGCGGCGGAGGACGACGGCGGCGTCAGGACGAACACGCGCGGGGCGCGCGGTGGCTGCGGCCCGGCCTGGCCGTCGGCTGACGGTGGCAGGCGCGGGCGCCGTGCCTTGCGCACGACGACCACGACGGGGCGTTCGGAGGCGGGTGGATCGAACGCGGCAGCGGCGCGCTCGGTGAAGGCGTCACTCATGAAGCAGCGAGTCTGCCACGGCCGCTACCGCACCTGCAGCCCGGCCAGCTCGGGGGCGGGCGGCGGGTAGCGCAGCCCCATCCCCGAGAACACGCGGACCATGACGCTCGCCACGAGCAGGTTGCGCTGGGTCTTCGAATCGGCCGGCACCACGATCCACGGCGCGCACGCGGTGCCGGTGGCGCGCACCGCGTCGGCATAGGCACGCTGGTACGCCGTCCAGCGCTTGCGCGCCTCGAGGTCGGCCGGGTCGAACTTCCAGACCTTGGTGGGATCGTCCAGCCGCGCCTGCAGACGATCGCGCTGCTCGGCCTTGGAGATGTGCAGCAGGAACTTCACCACCACGGTGCCGGTCTCGACCAGCATCTGCTCGAAGTGCTGGATGTGCACCAGCCGCCGCTGCACCTCGGCGGCGTCGATGTGGCCCATGACGCGCGGCACCAGCACGTCTTCGTAGTGGCTGCGGTTGAACACCGTGACGTGGCCGTCGGCCGGCACCTGCTGGTGGATGCGCCAGAGGAAATCGCGCTCGCGCTCGCCGCCGGCGGGCGCGCGCCAGCCGACCACGTTGACGCCCAACGCGCTCATGCGGCCGAACACGGCGCGGATCGTGCCGTCCTTGCCCGAGGTGTCGGTGCCCTGCAGGATCACCAGCAGGCGGCGGCGCTTGTCGGCGAAGAACAGGTCCTGCCAGCGGTCCAGCGCCTCCGCCAGCGTCTCGACGCGCGCCTTGTCGTCGGCCTTGTCGCCGCGGGCCAGCGGCCGCGATGCCGGGTCGATGGACGCCAGGTCGAAGCCGGGGTCGCGGCCATCGTGGCGCAGCGTGGCGAGCGCCGTGTCGAGCGCGGCGTCGAGCTTGCGGTCGATGGCGCGCAGCGTGGCGTCGCGCAGTTCGGGTGCGATGCGGATCATGGCGGTTCGGTCCTCGAAGCCGGCGTCGCGCCGGCCCGCGGCCCGGGCCGGCAAGCGGGGTGCGCGACGCAGAATGATGGCGCTGCGGCATGCCCAGGCCGCCGCGGGCGTCAGAACACGTCGAGCGTCGGGAACGCGTCCTGCGCGTTGATGGCGTTCCACAGCACGCAGGCCACGCCCAGGTCCCCGGTCCACAGCGCATGCCGGCCCTGCCCGAACTGCGCGCGGTGGCGCTCGACCTGCGCCGCGGCGTGCATCGCCAGCGCGCGGCCGCGGTGGAGCCAGCGGGCGTCGCCGGTGCGCCGCCACAGTTTCAGCAGCGCCAGCGCGCTGCCGGCGGTGCCGTGGCACAGGCTCGCGCCCTTGGCCAGCGGGCCGGCGTGCCAGGTGAGTTCGCCTGCGGCCAGCAGCAGCGCGTCCCACGCCGGCGTGCGTGGTGCGCCGGCCAGGCGGCAGACGATGCCCGGCGCGCCGTGGCAGTCCTGCACCGGCGGCAGCCAGTGCGCGGGGCGTTGCGGATTGACGCCGGGGAACCAGTTGGCGCCGCCGTCGGCCAGGCGCACGGTGGCCTCGAGCGTGGCCAGGGCGCGCTCGGTCACCAGCGCCACGCGGTCGGCCGGCAGCAGCGCCGCGCCGCGCAGGAAGGGATAGACGTTGCCGGCGAAGCCGTGGCCGGCGCCGAGGTAGCGCACGCCGGGACGGCCGTACAGGTCCTGCACCCACAGCCAGGTGCCGGTGTCGGCGTCGAGCACCATCTCGTCCAGCAGCACCTGCGTGGCCTGCGCCACGAGCGCGCCCCAGCGCGCCTCTCCCGTGGCCTCGGCCATGTGGATGGCCGCCAGCACCGTGCCCGAGTTGCCCCACAGCGGCTCGCGCGCGCCGTTGTGCAGGTTGCCGTGGACGGCGCCGTAGAGCCGGTCGGCCAATGCGGCCCGTGGTTCGAAGGTCCACTGCAGCAGGTCGAGCCCCGTGTCGCCGAACAGGTACGACGCCGTGCCGTGCAGGCTGTCCGTGAGCTGCGTGCGGTTGGCATCGCGCAGCGTGGCGACCAGGGTGCCGACGTCGGGCAGCGCCGCGGCGTCGACGGCGCCGGCGCGGGCCAGGTGGCGCAGGGCCCACACCACGCCGCCGGCGCCGAAGTACAGGTTGTGGAAGCGCTCGACGCCCGCGTCCGGCTCGTCGAGCGGATGCGCGCGCCAGCCCAGGCCCGGCTCGAACTCGGCGCATGTGCGCTCGACGATGTGCGCGAGCGCGGCGCGTGCCGTGGCATCGCGCCAGTCGGGCGCGTCCAGCGGCTCGTGCCGCGCCGGGTCGTACAGGCCGGTCATCGTCATCGCACGCTCCCTCTGGCTGGCGCCTGCCCGGCGCGCCTTCGTGGCACGCCGTCGCACGCGATCGGCACGAGGCTAACGCTTCAACGCCGCGGCGTGGTGGCGCACGTGCGCCTCGATGAAGCTCGCCACGAAGTAGTAGCCATGGTCGTAGCCGGCGCGCAGGTTCAGCTGCAGCGGGTGCCCGGCAGCGGCGCAGGCCGCCGCCAGCAGCTGCGGGCGCAGTTCGGCGTCGAGGAACGGGTCGGCCTCGCCCTGGTCCACCAGCAGCGGCAGGCGCTCCGTCGCGCCGGCGATCAGCTCGACGGCGTCCCACGCCTTCCAGGCCTCGCGATCCGAACCCAGGTAGGCGGCGAACGCCTTCTGCCCCCACGGCACCTGCGACGGCGCGACGATCGGGGCCAGCGCCGAGACGCTGCGGTAGCGCCCCGGGTGGCGCAGGGCGGCGATCAGGGCGCCGTGGCCGCCCATCGAATGGCCGGTGATCGCGCGCGCGTCGTTCACCGGGAAGCTGCCCTCCACCAGCGCGGGCAGCTCCTGCGTCACGTAGTCGTGCATGCGGTAGTGCGCGGCCCAGGGCGGCTCGGTGGCGTTCACGTAGAAGCCCGCGCCCTGCCCCAGGTCGTCGGCCGGGTCGTCGGCCACGTCCGCGCCGCGCGGGCTGGTGTCGGGCGCGACGATGACGAGCCCGTGTTCGTCGGCGTGGCGCTGGGCGCCGGCCTTGGTGATGAAGTTCTGCTCGCTGCAGGTCAGGCCCGACAGGACGTACAGCACCGGGCAAGGCGTGCCGGCCAATGCCGCCGCGGGCAGGAAGACGCCGAAGCGCATGTCGCAGCCCAGCGTGGTGGACGCGTGGCGCCACACCTCCTGGCGGCCGCCGAAGCAGGCGTGTCGTTCGAGCAGGTCCATGCCGGGTCCGATCGTGCGGCGCGTGGTCGGGGCGTGCGCGTCAGTAGCGAATCACGGTGCGGATCGACTCGCCGGCGTGCATCAGCTCGAAGGCGTCGTTGATCTGCGCCAGCTCGCGCGTGTGGGTGACGAAGGGCGCCAGCTCGATCTCGCCGCGCATCGCCTGCTGCACCATGCCGGGCAGCTGGCTGCGGCCCTTGACGCCGCCGAAGGCCGTGCCGCGCCAGCTGCGGCCGGTGACCAGCTGGAACGGCCGGGTCGAGATCTCCTGCCCCGCGCCGGCCACGCCGATGATGACCGACTGCCCCCAGCCGCGGTGCGCGCACTCGAGCGCGGCGCGCATCACCTGCACGTTGCCGATGCACTCGAACGAGTGGTCCACGCCCCAGCCGGTCATCTCCACGATCACTTGCTGGATGGGCTTGTCGTGGTCCTTCGGGTTGACGCAGTCGGTGGCGCCGAACAGCCGCGCCAGGTCGAACTTCGCCGGGTTGGTGTCGATGGCGATGATGCGGCCCGCCTTGGCCTGGCGCGCGCCCTGCACCACGGCCAAGCCGATGCCGCCCAGGCCGAACACCGCCACCGAATCGCCCGGCTGCACCTTGGCCGTGTTGTGCACCGCGCCGAGCCCGGTGGTGACGCCGCAGCCCAGCAGGCAGACGTGCTCGGGGTTGGCCGCGGGGTCGATCTTGGCCAGCGACACCTCGGCCACGACGGTGTACTCGCTGAAGGTCGAGCAGCCCATGTAGTGGTGCAGCGGTCGACCCTGGTACGAGAAGCGCGACGTGCCGTCGGGCATCACGCCCCTGCCCTGCGTGGCGCGCACGGCCACGCACAGGTTGGTCTTGCCCGAGGTGCAGAACAGGCACTTCCCGCACTCGGCGGTGTACAGCGGGATGACGTGGTCGCCCGGCGCCACGCTGGTGACGCCTTCGCCCACCTGCACCACCACGCCGGCGCCCTCGTGGCCCAGCACCACGGGGAACAGCCCTTCCGGGTCGTCGCCCGAGAGCGTGAAGGCATCGGTGTGGCACACGCCGGTGTGGGTGATCTTCACCAGCACCTCGCCGGCGCGCGGCGGCTCGACGTCGATCTCGACGATCTCCAGCGGCTGGCCGGCAGCGAAGGCGACGGCGGCTCGGGATTTCACGCGGGGTCTCCTCGAAGGTGCGGTGGCGCAAGGGCCCCGAGCTTAAGCGCCCTCGCCCTTCGAGGCGTTCACGCCGCCTTGGCGTCGTCCGTGCCCAGCAGCGCCACCGGCAGCGGCGCGGCGTGGCCTTGCTTGTCGCTGCCGGCGTACACCGTGAGGTGCGGATACGGGATCTCGATGCCGGCGTCGTCGAAGGCGCGCTTGGCGCGGCGCAGGAACTCGCGCTTGACGCTCCACTGCTCCAGCGGCGCGGTCTTGAAGCGGCAGCGCAGGATCACCGCGCTGTCGTCCCAGCGCTCGACGCCGGCGATCTCCAGATCGGCCAGGATCTTCGGGCCGAAGGTCGCGTCCTCGCGCATCGAGCGGCCCACGTCCCGCATCACGCCGAACACCTCGTCCACGTCCTCACGGTAGGCCACGCCCAGGTCCATCACCGCGTTGGCGAAGCCGCGGCTCATGTTGGTGACGGTGCTGATGAGCCCGTTGGGGATGAAGTGCACGTTGCCGTCGTAGTCGCGCAGCCGCACGTGGCGCAGCGTGACGTCCTCGACCAGGCCGCCGATGTCGGCGATGCGCACCACGTCGCCGGTGCGGATCTGGTCCTCGAACAGGATGAAGAAGCCGCTGAAGTAGTCCTTCACCAGGCTCTGCGCGCCGAAGCCGATGGCCAGGCCGACGACGCCGGCCGCACCCAGGATGGGTGCCAGCGACACGCCCACCTGGTCCAGCACCAGCATCACGGCGATGGCGCTGACCACCAGCACGACGAGGTAGCGCACCACCTGGCCCAGCGTCTCGGCGCGGCGCACGGCGTCGACGCCACCCAGGCGCGTGGCGATGTGCTGGCGCGCCGAGTTCACCAGGCGCTGCAGCACCATCGCCGCCACCCAGGCCAGCACGATGATGAGCACGATGCGCAGGGCGGCGGCGGCGGGGCCGGCCCAGCGCGACCAGTCCAGGGCGTCGAAACGGTCGAGCAGCGAATTCATCGGGCGGACATGGGCGCGCCGGGGCGCCGTGGCGGTGGCAGACCCGGCCGGAGGGCAAGTCGGTTGCCCGGGCCGGCCGCTCCCCGGGCTGCAGCGCCGGCGGGCAGCGCGGCCCGGCCCTATGCTGCGGCGCTTTCAGCCCCAGGAGCCGTCACCATGGATCTCGACGAACGAGGCCTCGCCACGCGCCGCGCCGTGCTGGGCGACGCCTACGTGGACGCCGCGCTGGCCAAGGCCACGCCGTTCTCGGCGCCGCTGCAGGAACTGGTGACGCGCCATGCCTGGGGCAACACCTGGCAGCGCGGCGGCATCGACCTGCGCACGCGCAGCATCGTCACGGTGTCGATGCTGGTGGCGCTGGGCCGCATGCACGAGCTGAAGATCCACGTGCGCGGCGCGCTCAACAACGGCGTCACGCCCGCGGAGCTGCAGGAGATCTTCCTGCATGCCAGCGTGTACTGCGGCTTTCCGGCGGCGGTGGACGCGTTCCGCGCGGCGGCCGAGGTGATCGACGCCGCCTGAAGGCGCATGCCGCGACGCCTGCCCTGCGGGCGCCGCCACGGCAGGCGCGGTGCCTGCGGCCGCGCGCTGACATCGTGTTGCAGGGCCGCGTGCAGCGCCGCGTAAGCTGGCGCGATGCTGTTCGGATCACGCAAACCCATCGTCTTCGACCCCTACCGCAGCCGGCGCCGCCGCCGTGGCCTGCCGGGCTGGCTGTGGCTGCTGCTGCTGGGCATGGCGCTCGGCGTGGCCGCCGTCATCGGCGTGCAGCAGGAGCTGCTGCCGCCGCGCCTGGGCGCTGCCGAGTCGTCGGCCTTGCGCCAGGCGCACGACGAGGCGAACGCGGAACGCGCGCGGCTCACCACCGAGCGCGACGCGCTGCAGCGCCGGCTCGACGAGACGCAGGCCCAGCTGCGCCAGCGCACCGAAGCACTGGCCACCGCCCAGGCCGGCGCCGAGCGCACGCGGGCCGACCTCTCCGCACTGCTGGCCACGCTGCCGCCCGACCCGCGCGCGGCGCAGCACGTGGTGGAGGTGCGTGCCGGCCGCTTCAAGGCGCGGCGCGGCAGCCTCGACTACGAGGTGGTGCTCACCCGCCGCAAGGCCACGCGGCCGCTCGGCGGGGTGATGCAGATCGTCGTGGCCGGGGCCTCCGCCGCGGGCAAGCCGACGACGCTGACGATGGAGCCGGTGCGCCTGTCGGTCGAGGGCTACGAGATCGTCAGCGGCACGCTGCCGCTGCCCGAGGACTTCACGCCGCACCAGACGACGGTGCAGGTGCTGGACCGGCCCGCCGGCCGCGCGCTCGGCATGCGTGTGCTGAACGTCGAAAGCGCCTGAGCGGCGCCGTCAGGCCGGCAGCACCGGGCGCGCCAGCAGCTGCGCCAGGTCGTCGGCCGGCACTGGGCGGCTGAGCAGGTAGCCCTGCATCTCGTCGCAGCGGTGCTCGCGCAGGAAGGCCAGCTGCTCGGCCGTCTCGACGCCTTCGGCCACCACCTCCAGGCCGAGGGCGCGGCCCATGGCGATGATGGCTTCGGTGATGGCGCGGTCGGCACCGTCGTGCGCCAGGTCGCGCACGAAGGAACGGTCGATCTTCAGCGTGCTGATCGGGAAGCGCTTGATCTGCGCCAGCGACGAATAGCCGGTGCCGAAGTCGTCGATGGAGACCCGCACCCCCAGCTGGCGAATGCGCCCCAGCACCTGGGCCGCGCGCTCGGTGTCGTGCATCACCATGCCTTCGGTGATCTCGAGCTCCAGCCACTGCGGCGCGAGGCCCGAACGCGCGAGCGCGTGCTCGATGCACTGCAGCAGGTCGTCCTCGGCGAACTGGCGCGGCGAGATGTTCACCGAGATGCGCGTCGGCGGCAGGCCGGCCTGTTGCCAGGCGACGTTCTGCCGACAGGCCGTCTCCAGCACCCAGGTGCCGATGCTGACGATCAGCGCCGACTGCTCGGCGATGGGAATGAAGCGCGCCGGCGACACGGCGCCCAGCTCGGGGTGGGTCCAGCGCAGCAGCGCCTCCACGCCGGTGATGCGCCCGGTGCCGAGGTTGACGCGCGGCTGGTAGTGCAATGCCAGTTCGCCGCGCGGCAGCGCCTCGCGCAGGTGCATCTCGAGCGCCAGGCGTTCGGCCGAGCGCTGCTCGATCTCGGGCGCGAAGAAGCGGAAGCCGTTCTTGCCTTCTTCCTTGGCGACGTACATGGCGCTGTCGGCGTGCTTCATCAGCGTCTGCTCGTCGGCGCCATCCTCGGGAAACATGCTGACGCCGACGCTGGCGCTGATGCGGCAGCTCTGCGTGCCCAGCGTCACCGGCTCCAGCACCGCGGCCAGCACCTTGTGCACCGCCACCGTGGCCAGTTCGCGCGTGCGCGCCTCGCCCAGCAGCACCACGAACTCGTCGCCGCCCAGGCGCGCCACCACGTCGCTGGCGCGCAGGCAGCGCGTCAACCGCGCGGCGATCTGGCGCAGCAGCTCGTCGCCGGCATCGTGGCCGAGCGAATCGTTGATGAGCTTGAAGCGGTCGAGGTCGATGAACAGCACGGCGAGCTGGCGGCCGTAGCGCTGCGCGGCCTTCAACTCCACGCTCAGCAGCTGGTGGAACCAGGCACGGTTGGGCAGGCCGGTCAGCGCGTCGTGCGTGGCCAGGTACTGCACCTGCTCCTCGGCCTGGCGCTGCGCCGTCACGTCGCGGCCCACGCCGCGGTAGCCGACCACCGTGCCGTCGGCCTGGCGCAGCGGCTCGCCGCTCACGCGCACGTGGCGCAGCGTGCCGTCGGGCAGGCGGCGGCGCATCACGCGCTCGTGGAACGGCAGGCCCTGCGCCATGCAGCGCGCCGCCTCGGTCCAGCCCTCGTCGGCCTCGAAGCCGAGCTCGCCCCAGGTACGGCCCAGCTCGCCGGCGAAGGTGCCCTCGCCGCCGGCGACGTGGCGCCCTTCCAGCCGCGTGAAGCGGCCCTGCGCGTCCTGCTCCCAGAACCAGTCCGACGACAGCGCGGTCAGGCTGCGGAAGCGCTCCTCGCTCTCGCGCAGGGCCCGCTCGGCACTGGCGCGCTCGGTGACGTCGGAATACAGCGTGACGAAGCCGCCCGACGGCATCGGCCGGCCGCGCACCTCGATCACCGTGCCGTCGGGCCGCGTGCGCTGGAAGACGTGCGGCTGGAAGCGCCCGGCCAGCTCGACGCGCTCGCGCACCTGGGCCTCGACGTCGCCGGGGCCGTAGTCGCCGCGCTCGGCGTTGTGGCGGATGAAGGACGAGAACGGCGTGCCGGGCTTGCACAGCTCGGCCGGGAAGTCGAGCAGCTCGCCGAAGCGGCGGTTCATGCCGATGACGCGCAGGTTCTCGTCGGCGATGCTGATGCCCTGGTCCATGTGCTCGAAGGTGTTCTCGAGCACGAGCTTGCTCTCGCGCAGCGCACGCTCGGAACGCACGCGCTGGGTCACGTCCACGTACAAGGTGACGAAGCCGCCGTGCGGCAGCGGCCGGCCGGTGATGTCGAGGATGCTGCCGTCGGGCCGCTCGCGCACGAAGTGGTGCGCCTCGAAGCGGCGCGCCTGCGCGACGCGCTGCTCGACCTGCGCATCCGGGTCGCCGGGGCCGTAGTCGCCGCGCTCGACGTTCAGCCGCACGAAGGCGCTGAACGGCGTGCCCGGCAGGCACAGCTCGGGCGGATAGTCGAACAGCTCGCGGAAGCGCCGGTTCACCACCACCAGGCGCAGCTCGCGGTCGAAGACGCTGACGCCGGCGTCCATGGTCTCGAACACGCTCTCGAGCAGGCCGTTGGTGTGGCGCAGCGCCTGCTCGGTGGCCAGCTGCTCGGTGATGTCGCGCGACACGCCGACATAACCGCTGAAGCGGCCGTGGTCGTCGACCACCGGCATGCCGCTGGTGGAGAAGCAGCGCCACTGGCCGCAGCCGTTGCGGCGCCGGTAGCGGAAGTCGAAGAAGCGCTGGCGCGCCAGCAGCGTGGCCTTGTGCGCTTCCCACGAGCCTCCGTCGCTGATGGGCTCGACGCCGATGTCCCAGCGCGTGCGGCCGATCACGTCCTTGGCGGTGATGCCGCTCAGCCGGTCGAGCCCGCCCCAGACGGCGACGAAGCGCAGCTGGGCGTCCTGCTCCCAGCGGAAATCGGTGGTCAGCTCGAACAGCTGCAGCCAGCGCGCCGGGGCGTCGGCCAGGGCACCACCCGCCACGCGGGCAAGCGGCGCCCGCGCCGGCTGGTAGCGCGGCTCGTTCGCGACGTCGGCGGAGTTGTCCATGGGGGGCGAGGGTGCCCGGCATATCGGTGGCCGGCACCCCCGCTTGAGCGGGCGCGCACCGGGTTCATGACGGATGCCCGAAAGCACCGCCTTTGTGCATCGCCCGCACGGCACCGATTCCCTCGCTTCACCGCACGCCGCCGGCCCTGTGGGCCGCCGCGTCACCCCGCAGCGGCGGGCGCTTCGCGCGGGCCGCGCGGCCGGCCGCCGCGCCAGCGCTCGCGCAGCACGTTCACCTCGGCGCCCAGCAGGATCACGAAGCCGGCGATGTAGAGCCACAGCATCAGCACGATCACCGCGCCGATGCTGCCGTACACGGCATCGTAGTTGGCGAACCGCGCCAGGTACCACGAGAAGCCGAGCGACGCGACGACGAGCAGCACCACGCCGAGCACGCCACCCGGGGTGAGCAGCGACAGCCGCCGCTTCACGTTGGGTGCGTAGGCGTAGATGAAGGCGAAGCCCAGCAGCAGCGCGGCGGCGATCAGCATCCAGCGCAAGGTGGCGAAGAAGGCCAGGAGCGCAGGGCTGAAGCCGAAGCGCGCGCCCAGCCAGTCCTGCACGACGCCGCCCAGCACGATGAGCGAGAACGCGCCGATGACGAGCAGCAGGAACAGCAGGCTCAGGCCCAGCGCCACCAGCCGCGCCTTGACGAACGGCCTGCGCTCGGGCACCTGGTAGGCGACGTTCATCTGGCGCATCACGGCGTACATGCCGGTGGACGCGGCCCAGACGGTGCCGACAATGCCGAAGGAGAGCAGCCCGCCGCGCTGCTCGGACGTCACCTGCTCGACGACGCCCGAGAACATGGCCGCCGCCGTGCCGGGCAGCGCCTGCTGCAGGAAATCCATGATGGCCTGGTCGACGCGATCGATGGGCAGGTAGGGCAGCACCGCCATCACGAGGATGGTGGCGGGGAAGATCGCCAGCGTCAGGTAGAAGCCCAGCGCTGCCGCGCCGTTGAAGGTGTCGACGCGGTTGATCTCGCCGGCCAGCTGGCGCAAAAAGTGCAGCGCCTTGTTCACGTCGCGGTGCCCTGGTGCATGCCCCAGGGGGCGGCAAGATCAGTGCCGGTGCGGCGAGGCTGCTGCCGCGTCAGCGATGGCCGCCGTGGCCGCCGTGCCCGGCCGTGGGCTTGCGCACCCGGACCTCGACCGCCTGCGCCGGCCTGGCGGCCGCCGGCACCGCACCCGCGCCCTCGGCCTGGAAGCGCGCCGGGTCGGGCAGGCTGCCTGTGAACTCGTAGGCCAAGGTGCCGGGCGGGTGGCGGTACCAGCCCGGGTCGGCATGGTCGCCGCGCGCGAGGCCCTTGCGCACCTTCAGCACGCTGAACATGCCGCCCATGCCGATGGCGCCGAACGGCCCCTGCCCGGCCATCATGGGCAGGGTGTTGTCGGGCAGCGGCATCGCCATCTCGGTCATGTCCTTCATGCCGCGCTCGCCCATCACCATGTAGTCGGGCACCAGCCGCGTGATCTGCCGTGCCACGCCCGAATGGTCGACGCCGATCATCGTCGGCACGCCATGCCCCATCGGGTTCATGGTGTGGTGGCTCTTGTGGCAGTGCAGCGCCCAGTCGCCTTCCTCGTCGGCGACGAAGTCGATCTGGCGCATCTGGCCCACCGCGATGTCGGCGGTGATCTCGGGCTGGCGCGCGCTCTTCGGCGTGGGCCCGCCGTCGGTGCCGGTGACGAGGAACTCGTGGCCGTGCAGGTGGATGGGGTGGTTGGTCATCGTCAGGTTGCCGATGCGGATGCGCACCTTGTCGCCGTGCCGCGCCACCAGCGGGTCGATGCCGGGGAACACGCGGCTGTTCCAGCTCCACAGGTTGAAGTCGAGCATCGTCATGATCTTCGGCGTGGCGCTGCCGGGCTCGATGTCGTAGGCGTTGAGCAGGAAGCAGAAATCGCGGTCGACCTCGTCGATCAGCGGGTGCCGGCCCTTGGGATGCGTGACCCAGAAGCCCATCATGCCCATCGCCATCTGCACCATCTCGTCGGCGTGCGGGTGGTACATGAAGGTGCCGGGCCGGCGCGCGACGAACTCGTAGACGAAGGTCTTGCCCGGCGGAATGCCCGGCTGGTTGAGGCCGGTCACGCCGTCCATGCCGTTGGGCAGGCGCTGGCCGTGCCAGTGGATGCTGGTCAGCTCGCCCAGCTTGTTGGTCACGAAGATGCGGACGCGGTCGCCTTCGACCACCTCGATCGTCGGCCCCGGGCTCTGGCCGTTGTAGCCCCACAGGTGGGCCTTCAGGCCAGGGGCCATCTCGCGCACCACGGGCTCGGCCACGAGGTGGAACTCCTTGACGCCCTGGTTCATGCGCCAGGGCAGGGTCCAGCCGTTGAGCGTGACCACCGGGTTGTACGGCCGGCCGGTGTTCGGCACCAGCGGCGGCATCGTGGCGGGGCTGTTCTGCACGACGGGCTCGGGCAGCGCCGCCATCGCCACGCGGCTGACGGCGGCGGCACCCGCCGCGGCGGCAGCCGCACCGGCACCGCCGAGAAAGTTGCGTCGGGACACCATGGAGCTTGGCCTCGTGTCGGGTTCAGTGGGGCGCAGCGCCGTCACCGGGTGCCGCAGCTGGGGCGGGGACGGCGGCCATGGTGGCCAGGCCCGGCTGGCCCACCAGCGCCATCTCGAGATCGGCCTGCGCGAGCCAGAAGTCGCGCAGCGCCTCGATCGCCGCGTGCACGCTCGCGATTTGCGAGCGGGCGTCGGCCAGCAGTTCGAACACGCCGATGAGCATGCCGTTGTAGCGCAGCAGGTTCTCCTCGGAGATGCGCTGCTTCAACGGCACGACCTCGTCGCGCTGGTGGCGCGCGATGTCCCACGCCGCGCGGTACGCGCCATAGGCCTGGCGCGCCTCGGAGCGCGCGTCGATGGCCACTTGCGCCGCGCGCTCGGCTGCCTGCTGGTGCAGGGCTCGGGCCTTCGCGAGCCGGGCTTCGCCGCCGTCGAACAGCGGGATTTCGAAGCCGATCTCCCAGCCCTTCTGCACCGGCGCCTCGTTCGACGCGTTGCGCACCAGGCCCAGTTCGAACACGTTGACAAAGCGCGTGGCGCGCGTGAGGCCGACGTTGCGTGCGCTCTGCTCCACCGCCAGGCGCGCGCCCTGCACGTCCAGGCGCTGCTCGATCGCCCTGCGCTCCACGTCGGGCCACGCGCGCGGCGCGGCCGGCAGGTCGGGCAGCCGCTCGGGCAGGCGCAAATCCGCGGCCTGCGCGCCCCACAGGCCCAGCAGCCGGATCAGGCGCTCGCGCGCCGCCAGCCGCGCCTGCTCGGCACGCGCCAGGTTCAGCGCGGCGTCCGCATGGAACGCCTGCTCGCGCATCTGCTGCAGCCGGTTGAAGTTGCCCACCGCGGCCATGCGGCGCGCGAGCTCGGCGCCGGCCTCGGCGGCCTGCATCACCTGCCGCGTGTAGCGCACGGTCTCCTCGGCGCTCACCGCCATCACCCAGGCCTTGCGCGTGTCGGCCGCGAGCGCGAGCACGCGCATCGCGGCCAGCGCCTGGACCTGCGCGAAGCGGCGCGATTCGAGCTGGCGCAGCAGGGGCAGCGCGATCAGGCGCGCCAGGTCGACGTGCAGCGTGCGTTCGCGCTCGATCTCGTCGCCGCGCGTGAGGCGCGCAAAGCCGACGCCCGGATTGGGCAGCCGGCCGGCCTGCACGAGATCGGCCTCGGCGATGCCGAGATCGAAGAACGCGGCCTGCAAGCCCCGGTTGTTGAACAGCGCCACCTGCACCGCCGCGTCCATCGACAGCGGTTGCACCAGCAGCGCCGCCACCTGGTCGTCGAGTGCCTGGCGGTCCTGCTCGGTGCGCGCCCAGTGCACGTCCTGCGCGATGCGCTCGCGCGCGGTCTGGGCGACCGGCGCGAAGCCACCGTCGGGGCTGAAGGACGCGCAGCCGGTCAGGACCACGGCGGCAACGGCGGCGACGGCCGCGCATGGGAGGCAGTTGCCACGGCGCGTGGTGGCGGCGTTCATGGCGCGTCCTTCCGGGCCTTGCCGTGGTCGGCGGGGGCATGCGGCTTCGCCGCCTGCGACGGGGGAGGCACGGTGCTGGCGGGTGCGGAGGGCGGCACACCCGACGCGGCGGCCGGTGCGCCGGGCGGGGAGGCCGGTGCAACGGGCGCGGAGGCCGGTGCATCGGGCGCGGGCGCCTCGCGTGCATAGGCGCGCCAGCCGCCGATGCGCGTCACGGTGTCGTTGGCCTGCCGCCAGGGCACCGCGCTGGCCGCACCGCTGGGGCGGTAGCCCGCCAGCGCCGATCGGTGGTGGACGGGTGGCACCGGCGCCTCGGGATCGAGCGGGTCATGCGCGCGCGGCGCGGGCGGCCGGGGCGTCGGTGCGGTGGAGGGCTGCGGCCCGTGTGCCGGGGCCGCTGGCTGCGCGTGAACCGCGGCCGGCGGCTGGGCGCGGGCCGGCTGGTGGGCGTGCGCGGCGCCTGTCGGCCACGGAACGAACAACCACGGCAGCAGGAGCCAAAGGCCGACGGCCTTGGCAGTCTTCGACGGAAGACGACGGACATGCATGGAAGCACCTCGCGGGAATCAGCCCGATGGCTGCCGCATGCGGCAGCCGGCGATATGGAATCCGGCCGCCGCGCTGCATCAGCCCAGAAGGGGCGGGCAGCGGTGGCGGCTCAGGCGAGGGGCGATCGGGGCGGTCGTTCCAGACCGCCGGAGATGAACGACACCACCGGGGCCTCGGTGGCGGCATGCGGCAGCGAGATCGGCTCGCTTGCAGGCAGCGCCGAGCGCTGCGGCATCAGCGCCAGGCCCATGCAGCAGGCCGCGCAGGCGCTGCAGACGTGGTCGGTGCCGGGCGCGGCGTCGCCGGCATCACCGGCGGTTGAGTTGGCGTCGCCGGCGTCAGCGGTGGTCGAGCCGGCATCGCCGGCGATCGCGGCTGATCCTGCGGCCGAGGCGTGGGCATGCACCTGGGATCGTCCATCGGCATGCGCATCGGCAAGCGCGTCGCCGTGGGCATGCGCACCGGCGTGCACATGGGAATGCACATCGGCGTGGGAACGGGCATGCGCGCCGTCGAGGGAACGGGCATGCGCGCCGGCGTGCCCCTGCCCATGCCCATGAGCATGCGTCTGGGCATGCGCATGTGTCTGCGCATGCACATCAGCATGAAGATGCGTTACCGCCCCGCCGGCCGCCGAAGCGCAATGCAGCATCGCGCCCGCCGCCAGGCCCTGCAGGGGCAGCGCCACCGCCAGGAGGCACGACAGGAAGGCTCGCCAGAATCTGGGCACGCCGACACTGTAGCCAATCGCGGCAAGCCCGACTGGATCAGGAACGACGAAGCCCGCTCGAGGCGGGCTTCGCGGGTGCCGGTCGGCACGTGAACCTTGGTTGCGGGGGCAAGATTTGAACTTGCGACCTTTGGGTTATGAGCCCAACGAGCTACCAGACTGCTCCACCCCGCGACTGAGCCGCGCAGTATAGCCGAACCCGCGCGGAATTCGACCGTCGCATGGTCTTTCCAGTGCGGCCTGCACGGGTCGTCAACCGCATCAACGTGGCGCGGCTAGCATGCGGGCCACCCAGCCCGTCCTCCTTCGACTCCGCCCGCCCCGCGAGCCCGTGGCCGACACACCGACGCCGACGACGCGCGACATCCAGCGCGCAGCCAGCCGTTGCGCGCGTGCCGACTGGATGCGCGAGATCGGCGCCGGTGCCGCCGGTGCCATCACCGTCGCGGCGGTGCCCATCACGCTGGGGGTGCTGGTCTACGCGCCGCTCGGTGCGGCCGCAGGGCCACTGGGCATTCCGGCGGCTTTCTGGTCGGTGGCCATCGCCGGCGTGGTCGCGCTGTGCATCAGCAATGCGCGCATGCCGGCCATCGGCCCCACGTCCGCGACCGCGCTGCCGCTGGCGGCGCTGGTGGCGCAGATCGCCGCCGACCCACGCTTCGACGCGGCGCAGGCGAGCCATGTGGCCGCATTGGTGGCTGCCGCCTCGAGCGCGGTGCTGCTGATGGGCGTGATGATGGTGGTCTTCGGCGCCCTGCGCCTGGGTGCGCTGATCAGCTACGTGCCGCGCCCGGTGCTGTCGGGCTTCATGAACGGCGTGGCGCTGCTGATCGTCGTCTCGCAGCTGCCGGCGCTGCTGGGCATCGATGCCCGGGCCTGGTCAGCCGGCGGCCCGGCGTCGTGGGCGGCGCTGCAACCGGCCACCGTGGCCATCGGCGTCGTTACGCTCGTCGTGGCCTGGGCGGTGTCGCAGTGGCGCCCGCAATGGCCGGTGACGCTGGTGGCGCTGGCCTTCGGCACGCTGCTGTACCACGCCGCCGCGGCGGTGGCGCCGCAATGGCCGCTGGGCGGGCTGGCCGGGGTGCTGCGGGACACGGTGCCGACGCCCGATGCCCTGCAGCCGTTGCTCGGCGGCGGTGCGGCGCTGCTGCGGCGCCATGGCTGGGCCATCGTCGCCACGGCGGCAGTCCTGGCGGTCATCGGCTCGCTCGAGTCGCTGCTCTCCGTGGCCGCGCTCGATCTGCAGCTCGATCACCGCACCGATCCCAACCGCGACCTGCTGGCCGTCGGCGCCGGCAACGTCGTGGGTGCGTTCTTCGGTGCGTTGCCGAGCCTGCAGCTGCGGGTGCGGGCGCTGGCGCTGGTGCAGTTCGGCGGCCGCACCAGGCTGGCGGCGTCCAGCGGCGCCCTCGTGAGCCTGGCGCTGGTGGCAGGCGCCGCGCCGCTGCTGTCGCAGCTGCCGCGCGTGGTGCTGGCGGCGGTGATGATCTGGATCGCCTGGACGCTGGCCGACCGCTGGGCCTGGCAGCTGGCCGGCCGCTGGCGCGCCGGCGACCGCACGCCAGACCTGCTGCCGAGCATCGGCGTCACGCTCGCGGTGCTGCTGGTCACCGTCTTCGCCGGCTTCGTCGTGGCCGTGGCGCTGGGGGTGTTGCTGTCGATGGTGCTGTTCATCCGCAGCGTCAACCGCAGCCTGATCCGCGGCCGCTGGCAGGGCGAGGACCGGCGCTCGCGCCGCATCTACGCGGCGGCGCAGGAGCAGGCGCTGGCCGGCCGGCGGCGCCTGATCGAGGGCATGGTGGTCGAAGGCGTGCTCTATTTCGGCAGCCAGCAGGCGCTGGCCGCCACGGCCGAACGGCTGCGCCCGGGCACGCGGTTCTGGATCCTGGACCTGCAGCGCGTCAGCACCATCGAGGCCTCGGGCGTGTCGCTGCTGCTGCACCTGGCACAACGCCTGCGCGCACGCGGCGTGCAACTGATGCTGGCCGGCCCGCAGGCCGAGCCGCGGCGGGCCCTGGGCGCCTTCGGCGGGCCGGAGCTGCTGACGCGCGTGCATGCCGATGCCGACCACGCCATCGAGGCCGCCGAGCGCGCGATGCTGGCCGAGCTGGGCATGGACTCGACGGCGTCGGTGCCGCTGGACGAGGCGCTGCTGATGGCGGGACTCTCCGCCCACCAACGAGAAGTGCTGATGCCGCTGCTCGAGCCGCGGCGGCTGGCGGCCGGCGAGCGGCTCTTCGCCGAGGGCGACCCGGGCGACGCGCTGTACGTGGTGGCCGAAGGTTCGATCGCGCTCGTGGCGGGCGTTGCGCCGCCAGGCGGCGCCGGCCGGCCGCACCGCTTCCTGAGTGCCTCGCCGGGCCTCATGCTGGGGGAGCTGGCGGTGCTCGACCGGCGGGGGCGCACCGCCGCCGCCATGGCCGAGAGCGACGCGCTCGTGCACCGGCTGTCGGCCGATGCGCTCGAGGCGCTGCAGCAGGCCCACCCGGACATCGCCGCGCAGCTGCTGCGCAACATCGCCACGCACCTGTCGCAGCGGCTGCGGGTGGCGTCGCAGGCCTGGCGTGAACAGGACGCCTGACGGCCCATCGACGAGGGCCCATTCGCCGCCCATCAACGACGAAGCCCGCGCAAGGCGGGCTTCGGTGCGAGCGGCTCGGTGAACAGCGCCGCGCCGCAGGGCGCGGGCCGCCGCGTTCAGTCCGTCGTTTCGGACGGCGTCGTCTCGGCAGCCACCGGCTCGGGCCGGTCCACCAGCTCGACGAAGGCCATCGGCGCGTTGTCGCCGACGCGGTAGCCCATCTTCAGGATGCGCGTGTAGCCGCCCGGGCGCGCCTGGTAGCGCGGGCCCAGTTCGCCGAACAGCTTGGTGACCACGTCGCGGTCGCGCGTGCGGTCGAAGGCCAGGCGACGGTTGGCCAGCGTGGGCTCCTTGCCCAGCGTGATCAGCGGCTCGACGACGCTGCGCAGTTCCTTCGCCTTGGGCAGCGTGGTCTTGATGGCCTCGTGCTTGATCAGCGAGTTGGCCATGTTGCGCAGCATCGCCAGGCGGTGCGACGTGGTGCGGTTGAGTTTGCGGGGGCCGTTGCGGTGGCGCATGGTGCGTTCCTTTCCTTATGAGTTGCCGGCCGCCGTGTCAGGTACGGCCGGGTGCACCGGTTCGAATCAGCGGCGCTGGGGCGGCGAAGCCTCAGCGCTTGTCCAGGCCCTGCGGGGGCCAGTTCTCGAGGCGCGCGCCGAGCGTGAGCCCGCGCGAAGCCAGCACTTCCTTGATCTCGTTCAGGCTCTTGCGGCCGAGGTTCGGCGTCTTGAGCAGCTCGGTCTCGGTGCGCTGGATCAGGTCGCCGATGTAGTAGATGTTCTCGGCCTTGAGGCAGTTGGCCGAGCGCACCGTGAGCTCGAGCTCGTCCACGGGGCGCAGCAGGATCGGGTCGAACGGGGTCGGCCGGTCGACCTTGGCCGAGCCGCCCATGTCCAGCGGGCTGGGGTCGATCTGGGCGAAGAACGCCAGCTGCTCGACCAGGATGCGCGCGCTTTGGCGGATGGCTTCCTCGGGCGGGATGGCGCCGTTGGTCTCGATCTCCATCACCAGCTTGTCGAGGTCGGTGCGCTGCTCGACGCGCGCGTTCTCGACGGCATAGCTCACGCGCTTGACGGGCGAGAAACTCGCATCCAGCACGATGCGGCCGATGCTCTTGGTGGGCTCGTCGCCGTAGCGGCGCAGGTTGCCCGGCACGTAGCCGCGGCCCTTCTCCACCTTGATCTGCATGTCGAGCTTGCCGCCCTGGCTCAGGTGGGCGATGACGTGCTCGGGGTTGATGATCTCCACGTCGTGCGGCGTCTGGATGTCGCCGGCGGTGACGGGGCCTTCACCTTCCTTGCGCAGCACCAGCGTCACTTCGTCGCGGTTGTGCAGACGGAACACCACGCCCTTCAAGTTGAGCATGATGTGCACGACGTCTTCCTGAACACCGTCGATGGCCGAGTACTCGTGCAGCACGCCGGCGATGGTCACCTCGGTCGGCGCGTAGCCCACCATCGACGACAGCAGCACGCGGCGCAGTGCGTTGCCGAGGGTGTGGCCGTAGCCGCGCTCGAAGGGCTCGAGCGTGGCTTTGGCGCGGTGGCCGCCGAGCGGCTCGACCTGGATGGCCTTGGGCTTCAGAAGAGTGGTTTGCATGAAGTGGGGTCGTTCCTGTGATTACCCTCGGCTCGTTACACCGATAAGGCTGGAGCACCGTGCCGGGCTCGCAATGGGATCGCTTCGCACCCGGCACACGAAGCGCAACCGGTCCGTCGCCGCCGGCCCGCCGCTCGAAAGCGATCGCGGGGCCGGCGCCGCGCCGACGTCTGTCTCGGCGTCAGCGCGAATAGAGTTCGACGATCAGCGCTTCCTTGATTTCCTGGCCGTGCTGGTCGCGGTCGGGCACCTTCTTGAAGACGCCTTCCATCTTGGTGGCGTCCACCTGCACCCAGTCGGCCAGGCCGATGCCCTGCGCGAGCTTGAGCGCGTCCTGCACGCGCAGCTGGGCCTTGGCCTTGTCGCGCAGCGCAATGGTGTCGCCGGCCTTGACCTGGTAGGACGGGATGTTCACGACCTGGCCGTTGACGGTGAGCGCCTTGTGGCTCACCAGCTGGCGCGCCTCTGCGCGCGTGCTGCCGAAGCCCATGCGGTAGACGACGTTGTCGAGGCGGCTCTCCAGCAGGGCCAGCAGATTCTCGCCGGTGTTGCCCTTGCGGCGCTCGGCCTCGGCAAAGTAGCGGCGGAACTGGCGCTCGAGCACGCCGTACATGCGCTTGACCTTCTGCTTCTCGCGCAACTGCATGCCGAAGTCCGACGTGCGGCTGCCGCTGGTGCGGCCGTGCTGGCCGGGCTTGCTGTCGAACTTGGCCTTGTCCGTGATGGAGCGGCGCGCGCTCTTCAGGAACAGGTCGGTGCCTTCACGGCGGGAAAGTTTGGCCTTGGGGCCGAGATGACGTGCCACGGATGATGTCCTTCAGGTCGGTCTGACGCGGCAGCGGCCCTGCTGGAGCAGGACCACCCGCGCGAGTCTGGCTGCCGTTGCTGCGGAGTGCAGGCGGTGCGCAGACGGTGGGCTTGCAGTCGAAGGGAGGCCTTCAGCAAAACAGCCGACAAGCACGATCGTGCTCGCCGGCCACGGGAAACTCTCGATTGTAGCAGGCCGCAACGCCGTTGCCGGCGCAGGGCCTCCGCGCGCTGGGGCGCCGCTCAGATGCGGCGGCGCTTCTGCGGCCGGCAGCCGTTGTGCGGGATCGGCGTGACGTCGCTGATCGAGTTGATGCGGATGCCCAGCGAGGCCAGCGCACGCACGCTGCTTTCGCGGCCCGGGCCGGGGCCCTTGATGCGCACGTCCAGGTTCTTGATGCCCTGTTCCTGCGCGGCGCGGCCGGCGTTCTCGGCCGCCACCTGGGCGGCGAAGGGCGTGCTCTTGCGCGAGCCCTTGAAGCCCTGGCCGCCGCTGGACGCCCACGCGAGCGCGCCGCCCTGGCGATCGGTGATGGTGATGATGGTGTTGTTGAACGACGCGTGCACGTGCGCGATGCCGTCCGCGACGTTCTTGCGGATCTTCTTGCTCACGCGCCGTGCGGCGGTGTTGACGGGTGCCTTGGCCATGTGGTGCTCTTTCCGATGTCGATGCCGGGCTGCTGAAGCGCTGCGCCTGCGCGCTTACTTCTTCAGCGCCTGGGCGCCCTTGCGCGGGCCCTTGCGGGTGCGGGCGTTGGTGCGCGTGCGCTGGCCGCGCACGGGCAGGCCGCGGCGATGGCGGAAGCCCCGGTAGCAGCCCAGGTCCATCAGGCGCTTGATGCTGATGGAGAGCTCGCGGCGCAGGTCGCCCTCGATCGTGATCTTGCCGATCTCCTCGCGGATCTTCTCCAGCTCGGTGTCCGACAGGTCCTTGATCTTCTTCGAGTAGGGGATGCCCACCGCCTCGCAGATCTTCTGCGCGGTGGGGCGGCCGATGCCGTAGATGGAGGTCAGGCCGATCTCCGCGTGCTTGTGCGGAGGAATGTTGATGCCGGCGATGCGTGCCATGTTCTACCTCTGAATTAGCCCTGACGCTGCTTGTGGCGCGGATCGGTGCAGATCACGCGCACGACGCCCTTGCGCCGGATGATCTTGCAGTTGCGGCACATCTTCTTGACCGAAGCGGCGACTTTCATGGTCTTCTCCTAATCACTCTTTCACTTGGCGCGGAACACGATGCGGGCCCGCGACAGGTCGTAAGGGGTCAGCTCGACGGTGACCTTGTCGCCCGGCAGGATGCGGATGTAGTGCATGCGCATCTTTCCGGAGATGTGCCCCAGCACCACGTGCCCGTTCTCGAGCTTGACGCGGAAGGTCGCGTTGGGGAGGTTCTCGAGGATCTCCCCCTGCATCTGGATGACGTCGTCCTTGGCCATTCAGGATGCCTTGAAGTTGGCCTTCTTCAGCAGGGACTCGTACTGCTGGCTCATCACGTAGCTCTGGACCTGGGCCCAGAAGTCCATCGTGACGACGACGATGATCAGCAGCGAGGTGCCCCCGAAGTAGAACGGCACGTTGTACTTCAGCACCAGGAACTCGGGCAGCAGGCAGACGGCGGTGATGTAGATCGCGCCGGCCAGTGTCAGGCGGCCCAGGATGCGGTCGATGTGGCGTGCGGTCTGGTCACCGGGGCGGATGCCGGGGATGAAGGCGCCGCTCTTCTTAAGGTTGTCGGCGGTCTCGCGGCTGTTGAACACGAGCGCCGTGTAGAAGAAGCAGAAGAACACGATCATCGCCGCGTATAGCAGCACGTAGATCGGCTGCCCCGGCGACAGCGCCGCGGACAGATCCTTCAGCCAGCGCAGGCCCTCGCCGGTGGCGAACCAGCCCACCACCGTCGCCGGCAGCAGGATGATGCTGCTGGCGAAGATGGGCGGGATGACGCCGCTCATGTTGAGCTTCAGCGGCAGGTGCGAGCTCTGGCCGCCATAGACCTTGTTGCCCACCTGGCGCTTGGCGTAGTTCACCAGGATCTTGCGCTGCCCGCGCTCGACGAACACCACGGCGAAGGTCACGAAGATGACGACCGCGATGATGAAGAGGCTCGCGATGATGCTCATCGCACCGGTGCGCACCAGCTCGAACAGGCCGCCGATGGCACTCGGCAGGCCGGCCACGATGCCGGCGAAGATCAGGATCGAGATGCCGTTGCCCAGCCCGCGCTCGGTGATCTGCTCGCCGAGCCACATCAGGAACATCGTGCCCGCCACCAGGCTCACCACCGTGGTCATGCGGAAGCCGAAGCCCGGCGCGATGACCAGGCCTTGCGAGCCTTCGAGTGCCAGCGCAATGCCCAGGCTCTGGAAGATCGCCAGGCCCAGCGTGCCGTAGCGCGTGTACTGCGTGATCTTGCGCCGGCCCGCCTCGCCTTCCTTCTTGATGGCCTCGAGCGAGGGCACCACGTAGGTCATCAGCTGCATGATGATGCTGGCGCTGATGTACGGCATGATGCCCAGGGCGAACACCGTGAAGCGCGACAGGGCGCCGCCGCTGAACATGTTGAACAGGTTCAGGATGCCGCCGGCCTGGCTCTTGAAGAGCTCCTGCAGCGCCACGGGGTCGATGCCCGGCACGGGGATGTGCGCCCCGATGCGATAGACCACCAGCGCCAGCAGCAGGAAGACGACCCGCCTGCGCAGGTCGCCGAACTTGCCGCTCTTGGCGAGCTGGTTCGCGGTGGTTGCCACTGACTTCGGATCCTTGCCTTAGGCGGCCGCGACCGCCGTCTTCTTCGGCAGCTTCTTGGGCGCCTCGGTCACGGCCGGGGCGTGCACGGTGCCGCCGGCAGCCTCGATGGCCGCCTTGGCGCCGGCGCTCGCGCCGATGCCCTTGAGCACCACCTTGCGCGACAGCTCGCCCGACTTGATCACCTTGACGTTGCGCACCAGCTCGCGCACCAGGCCGGCGGCCTTGAGCGTCAGCAGGTCCACCTCGTCGGCGCCGAGCTGCTCCAGATCGGCCAGCGTCACTTCGCCGTTGAACTTGAGGTTGGCCGACTTGAAGCCGCGCTTGGGCAGGCGCCGCTGCATCGGCATCTGGCCGCCTTCGAAGCCCACCTTGTGGAAGCCGCCGGCACGGCTCTTCTGGCCCTTATGGCCGCGGCCCGCGGTCTTGCCCAGGCCCGAGCCGATGCCGCGGCCGACGCGGCGGCGCGCCTTCTTGCTGCCGTCAGCCGGCTTGAGGTTGTTCAGTTCCATCACAGCACCTTCACCAGGTACGCGACCTTGTTGATCATGCCGCGCACCGCGGGCGTGTCCTCCAGCGTGCGCTGGCTGTTGACGCGGCGCAGGCCCAGCCCGCGCACGGTGGCGCGGTGGTCCTCGCGCGTGCCGGCCACGCTCTTCACGAGCTTGACCGTCAGGGTTTTCTTCTCATCCGCCATGTGATGTCTCCGCGGCCGCTCAGTTGAAGAGGTCTTCGACCGTCTTGCCGCGCTTGGCCGCGATCTCGGCCGGCGTCGTCGAGCGCTTCAGCGCGTCGAGCGTGGCGCGGACCATGTTGTACGGGTTGCTGGTGCCGATGCTCTTGGCGACGATGTCGGTGACACCCATCACCTCGAACACCGCGCGCATCGGGCCGCCGGCGATGATGCCGTCGCCGGGCTTGGCCGGCGCCATCATCACGGTGGCCGCGCCATGCTCGCCGCGCACGTTGTGCTGGATGGTGCCGTTCTTCAGCTGCACCTTGATCATGTTGCGGCGCGCCGACTCCATCGCCTTCTGCACGGCCACGGGCACTTCCTTGGCCTTGCCCTTGCCCATGCCGATGCGGCCGTCGCCGTCGCCCACGACGGTCAGCGCCGCGAAGCTGAGCGTGCGACCGCCCTTGACGACCTTGGTGACGCGGTTGACCGCGATCATCTTTTCCTTGAGCCCGTCGTCGTTCGCTTCGGTCTGCGCGCGGGGGGTGAACTTTGCCATCTGTGTTGTCCTGTGCTCAGGCGGGCTTAGAACTGCAGGCCGGCTTCACGCGCCGCCTCGGCCAGCGCCTTGACGCGGCCGTGGTAGGCGAAGCCCGAGCGGTCGAACGCCACCTTGTCGATGCCGGCGGCCTTGGCCTTCTCGGCGATGCGCTTGCCGATGACGCTGGCGGCACTGACGTTGCCGCCCTTGCCTGCGCCGCCGAGCTGCTCGCGCACTTCCTTCTCGGCCGTGCTCGCGCTGGCCAGCACCTGCGTGCCGTCGCCCGAGACGATGCTGGCGTAGATGTGCAGGTTGGAGCGGTGCACCGCCAGCCGTGCCGTGCCCTGCAGCGCGATGCGCGCACGGGTCTGGCGCGAACGGCGCAGGCGTTGTTCCTTCTTGGTCAAGCTCATGGTGACAGGCCCCTTACTTCTTCTTCGTCTCTTTCAGCACCACGCGCTCGTTGGCGTAGCGGATGCCCTTGCCCTTGTACGGCTCGGGCGGACGGAAGGCACGCACTTCGGCGGCGAGCTGGCCGACGACCTGGCGGTCGGGCCCGCTGATGACGATCTCGGTCTGCGTCGGCGTCGCCACCTTCACGCCGGCCGGCATGTCCTTGACGACCGGGTGCGAGAAGCCGATCTGCAGGTTGAGCTTCTGGCCCTGGGCCTGGGCACGGAAGCCCACGCCGACCAGGTTGAGCTTCTTCTCGAAGCCCTTGCTCGCGCCGTTGACCATGTTGGCGACCAGCGCACGCATCGTGCCGCTCATCGCGTCGGCCTCGGGCGTCTCGTTGGCCGGCACGAAGCTGAGCGTGCCGCCTTCGTTCTTGACCGTGACCAGCGGGTTCAGCGGCCGCGTCAGCGTGCCTTGCGCGCCCTTGACCGTGATCTGGTCGTCCTTGATCGCCACGTCCACGCCTTGCGGCACGGCCACGGGCATCTTTCCTACGCGGGACATTTGTCGATGCTCCTCTTAGGCGACGTAGCAGAGCACTTCGCCGCCGACACCGCTGGCGCGCGCCTTGCGGTCGGTCATCACGCCCTTGGGCGTGGTGACGATGGCCACGCCCAGGCCGTTCATCACCTGCGGAATGGCGTCGCGGCCCTTGTAGATGCGCAGGCCGGGGCGGCTGACGCGCTCGATACGCTCGATCACCGGACGCCCGGCGTAGTACTTCAGCGCGATCTCGAGTTCGGTCTTGCCGCCGTCGCTGTTGACGGCGAAGTCCTCGATGTAACCCTCGTCCTTCAGCACCTGGGCGATGGCCACCTTCAGCTTCGACGACGGCATCGTCACGGCGGCCTTGTCGATGGCCTGCGCGTTGCGAATGCGGGTCAGCATGTCGGCGATGGGATCACTCATGCTCATGAAATTGCTCCTGCTCTGTCGGGCGCCGACTTACCAGCTGGCCTTGACCACGCCGGGGATGTCGCCCTTGAAGGCGAGCTCGCGGATCTTGTTGCGGCTCAGGCCGAACATGCGGAACGTGCCGCGCGCGCGGCCGGTCAGCTCGCAGCGGTTGCGCAGGCGCGTCGGGTTGGCGTTGCGCGGCAGCTTCTGCAGTTCCAGCCGGGCGGCGTAGCGCTCTTCCTCGCTGCGCTTGGCGTCGTCGACGATCGCCTTCAGCTCGGCGTACTTCTTCGCGTACTTGGCGACGAGCTTCTCGCGCTTCTCTTCGCGCTGCTTGATGGACAGTTTAGCCATGGATGTGTCGCCGCCTCAGTTCTTGAACGGGAACTTGAACGCCGCGAGCAGCGCCTTGCACTCGTCGTCGCTCTTCGCGCTGGTGGTGATGCTGATGTTCAGCCCGCGGATCGCGTCGATCTTGTCGTACTCGATCTCGGGGAAGATGATCTGCTCCTTGACGCCGATGTTGTAGTTGCCCCGGCCGTCGAAGCTGCGCCCGCTGATGCCGCGGAAGTCGCGCACGCGCGGCAGCGCCACGGTGACGAAGCGGTCGAGGAACTCGTACATGCGCACGCCGCGCAGCGTGACCATCGTGCCGATGGCCTGGCCTTCGCGGATCTTGAAGCCGGCGATCGGCTTCTTGCTCTTGGTGACCACGGGCTTCTGGCCGGCGATCTTGGTCAGGTCGGCCACGGCGTTGTCCATGACCTTCTTGTCCGACACGGCCTCGGAGACACCCATGTTCAGGGTGATCTTCTCCAGGCGCGGCACCTGCATCACGCTCTTGTAGCCGAACTTCTGCATCAGCTCGGGGACGATCTTCTCGCGGTAGATCGCCTGCAGGCGGGCCTGCGGGGCGGCGCCGGAGGCGGCGGGGGCCGCGGCGGCAGCTTGTTTCTTCGCCATGGTGAATCGTTCCTTAGGCCTTGATCTCTTCGCCGCTGGACTTGAAGACGCGCACCTTCTTGCCGTCGCTGCCCAGCTTGACGCCGACGCGGTCGGCCTTGCCCGTCGAGGCGTTGTAGATGGCGACGTTGCTCTGGTGGATCGGCATGGTCTTGTCGACGACGCCGCCCGTGGTGCCCTTCATCGGGTTGGGCTTGACGTGCTTCTTGGCCACGTTGACGCCCTCGACGACGATGTACGACTCGTCGATGCGCTGCGTGACCGTGCCGCGCTTGCCCTTGTCGCGACCGGTGGTGACGATGACCTGGTCGCCCTTGCGAATCTTGTTCATCACAGCACCTCCGGGGCCAGCGACACGATCTTCATGAAGCGCTCGGTGCGCAGCTCGCGCGTCACCGGGCCGAAGATGCGGGTGCCGATCGGCTCGAGCTTGGCATTGAGCAGCACGGCGGCGTTGCCGTCGAAGCGGATCAGCGAGCCGTCCTGGCGGCGCACGCCCTTGGCGGTGCGCACGACGACGGCCGAGTAGACCTCGCCCTTCTTCACGCGGCCGCGCGGCGCGGCTTCCTTGATGGACACCTTGATGACGTCGCCGATGCCGGCGTAGCGCCGCTTCGAGCCGCCGAGCACCTTGATGCACATGACGGACTTCGCGCCCGTGTTGTCGGCCACGTCGAGCCGCGATTGCATTTGGATCATTTGTGTCTTCCCCCAACTTGGCGCCACTGCCTGATGCAGCACCGCCAGTCTTGGGCCCGGGAGTGGGATGGAACGCTTGAGATGCCGACGGCGGCCCGGCTTGCCTGCCTGGCCGTGCCCGATGAGCACCTGCCAAACAAGAAGCCGCCGTCAAGCGGCAAGCCCGCGATTATGGCACCAGCCGAAAAGCCGCGCAAGGCATTCCGCTGATGGGGTGGTGCGGCCGCCTGTGCGACCGCACCGGTTGCATCAGGCCGCCTCGCGCACCTGGCGCAGCATGGTGTCGGCGTCGCTCACCTCGAACTTGCCGGGCGCCTCGACGTTGAGCGACTTCACCACGCCGTCGTCCACCAGCATCGAGTAGCGCTGCGAGCGCACGCCCATGCCCTTGGCGGTGAGGTCCAGCGTCAGGCCGCAGGCGTTGGTGAAGGCCGCGCTGCCGTCGGCCATCATGCGCACCTTGCCGGCCGTCTTCTGGTCGCGGCCCCAGGCGCCCATGACGAAGGCGTCGTTCACCGACACGCACCAGATCTCGTCGACGCCGGCGGCCTTGAGCTCGTCGGCCTTGGCCACGTAGCCCGGCACGTGCTTGGCCGAGCAGGTGGGCGTGAAGGCACCCGGCAGCGCGAAGATCGCGATCGTCTTGCCCTTGGTGGCGGCCTCGACGTCGAAGCTGTTCGGGCCGATCGAGCAGCCGTTGCCTTCGACCTCGACGTATTCGCTCAGGCTGCCCGCGGGCAGGCGGTCACCGACTTTCAGCATGGTTCTTCGCTCCTGGCTGTGGATGTTGGCGTGGACGGAAAAACGGCCGGGCTGATGGCAGCGCCGGCCGTGGGGGTCTGCAGGCAAGCCGGCGGCGCGATCGCCCGGCCGGCGCGGCACGGATCAGACCAGGCGCGCCTTCTCGACCAGGCGGGTCACGACCCACGACTTGGTCTTGCTGATGGGGCGGCCTTCGGCGATCTCGACGAGGTCGCCGTTCTTGTATTCGCCGTTCTCGTCGTGCGCGTGGTACTTGCGCGACTTCGCGACGATCTTGCCGTAGAGCTCGTGCGCGGTGCGGCGCTCGACCAGCACGGTGACGGTCTTGGCGCGCTTGTCGCTGACGACGCGGCCGATCAGCGTGCGCGTGTTCTTCGCCGCCGGCGCGGCGGCCTGCTGGGTGCCGGCCTGTTGGGTGTCGCTCATTTCGCGGCCCTCTTCTTTTCCGCGAGGATGGTCTTGACGCGCGCGATGTCGCGCTTCGTCTTGCCCAGCTGCGAATGGTTGGTGAGCTGCTGCGTGGCCTTCTGCATGCGCAGGCCGAAGTGCGCCTTCAGCAGATCGGAGACTTCCTTTTCGAGCGCGGCGACGTCCTTGCCGCGCAGTTCGGAGGCTTTCATTGCATGAGCTCCTTTAGGCGCCGACCTGGCGGGCGACGAAGGTGCACTTCAGCGGCAGCTTGGCCGACGCCAGCTGGAACGCCTCGCGCGCCAGCGCCTCGGGCACACCGTTGATCTCGTACAGCACCTTGCCCGGCTGGATCTCGGCGACGTAGTACTCCGGGTTGCCCTTGCCGTTGCCCATGCGCACTTCGGCCGGCTTCTGCGAGATCGGCTTGTCCGGGAAGATGCGGATGAAGATGCGGCCGCCGCGCTTGATGTGGCGGCTGATGGCGCGGCGCGCGGCTTCGATCTGGCGAGCCGTGATGCGGCCGCGCTCGGTGGCCTTGAGGCCGAACTCGCCGAACGAGACGTTGGCGCCTCGCGTGGCCAGGCCGGTGTTGCGGCCCTTGTGTTCCTTGCGGAACTTGCGACGTGCGGGTTGCAGCATCGTTATTCTCCTTTGGTCTCGCCACCGGCCGGCGCCGCGGCACCGGGGGTGGGGGCGCGGCGCACGCGCTTGACGGCCGGCGTGCGCGGCCCGGTCGGGCCGCCCGGTGCGGCGGCAGCGCCTTCGCCGCCACCGGCACCCGCCGGCGCGCCGGCTTCCGCACCACCGCGCGGGCCACGGTCGCCACCGGGGCGGCCACGGCCGGCACCCGGGCGGTCACGGTCGCCGGGGCGCGGGCCGCGGCGGTCGCGGCGCTCGTTGTCGGCTTCGGTCTTGGGCAGCTGCGGCGCCTCGCCGTTGGCCAGGCGGTCACCGCGGTACACCCACACCTTCACGCCGATCACGCCGTACGTCGTCTTGGCTTCCGAGAAGCCGTAGTCGATGTCGGCCTTGAGCGTGTGCAGCGGCACGCGACCTTCGCGGTACCACTCGGTGCGCGCGATCTCGATGCCGTTCAGGCGCCCGGCCGACATGATCTTGATGCCCTGCGCGCCCAGGCGCATGGCGTTCTGCATCGCGCGCTTCATGGCGCGGCGGAACATGATGCGCTTCTCGAGCTGCTGGGTGATGCTGTCGGCGATGAGCTGCGCGTCGACCTCGGGCTTGCGGATCTCCTCGATGTTCACCGCCACCGGCACGCCCAGGCGGCGCGCCAGTTCGGCCTTGAGGTTCTCGATGTCCTCGCCCTTCTTGCCGATCACCACGCCCGGCCGCGCCGAGTAGATGGTGATGCGGGCGTTCTTGGCGGGGCGCTCGATGAGGATGCGCGAGACGGCCGCGCTCTTGAGCTTGGTCTTGAGGTAGTCGCGCACCTGCAGGTCTTCGGCCAGCATGCCGGCGAAGTTGCGGTGGTTGGCGAACCAGCGGCTCTGCCAGGCGCGCGTGACCGAAAGACGGAAACCGGTCGGATGGATCTTCTGTCCCATGGATTGTCCTCAGTTCCCGACGGTCACGTAGATGTGGCACGTGCCCTTGCTGATGCGCGCGCCACGGCCCTTGGCGCGGGCCGAGAAGCGCTTGAGCACCGTGCCCTGCTCGACGTAGATCGACTTGATCTTCAGCTCGTCGATGTCGGCGCCGTCGTTGTGCTCGGCATTCGCCACGGCCGAGTCGACGGCCTTCTTGATGATGCCGGCGGCCTTCTTCTGCGTGAACGACAGGATGTTGAGCGCCTGATCGACCTTCTTGCCGCGGATCATGTCGGCGACCAGCCGGCCCTTGTCGGCCGACAGGCGCACGCCGCGCACGACGGCCTTGGTTTCGGTAGCCATGTCGGGCGCTCCTTACTTCTTCGCCTTCTTGTCCGCGGGGTGACCCTTGAACAAGCGGGTGAGGGCGAACTCGCCGAGCTTGTGGCCGACCATCTGGTCGGTCACGTACACCGGCACGTGCTGCTTGCCGTTGTGCACGGCTACCGTCAGGCCGATGAACTCGGGCAGGATGGTGCTGCGGCGCGACCAGGTCTTGATCGGCTTCTTGTCCTTGATGGCGGCGGCCTTCTCGACCTTGGCCATCAGGTGGTGGTCCACGAAGGGACCCTTCTTGAGCGAACGGGTCATGTCCTACGACCTCACTTCTTGCGACGCGAGACGATCATCGTCTGCGTGCGCTTGTTGCTTCGCGTGCGGTAGCCCTTGGTCAGCGTGTTCCACGGCGACACCTGCGGCTTGCCCTCGCCGGTGCGGCCTTCGCCGCCGCCGTGCGGGTGGTCGATCGGGTTCATGGCCACGCCACGCACCGTCGGGCGGATGCCCTGCCAGCGGATCGCACCGGCCTTGCCGTACTGGCGCAGGCTGTGCTCCTCGTTGCTGACCTCGCCGATCGTCGCGCGGCAGTCGATGTGGATCTTGCGCACTTCGCCCGACCGCAGGCGGATCTGGGCGTAGATGCCTTCACGCGCCATCAGCGTGACGCTGGCGCCGGCCGAACGCGCGATCTGCGCGCCCTTGCCGGGCAGCATCTCCACGCAGTGGATCGTCGAGCCCACGGGGATGTTGCGGATGGGCAGCGTGTTGCCGGCCTTGATCGGCGCCTCGGAGCCCGACAGCAGCGTCGCGCCCGCTTCCACACCGCGCGGGGCGATGATGTAGCGGCGCTCGCCGTCGGCGTAGCACAGCAGCGCGATGTGGGCGGTGCGGTTCGGGTCGTACTCGATGCGCTCGACCTTCGCCGGGATGCCGTCCTTGTTGCGCACGAAGTCGACGACGCGGTAGTGGTGCTTGTGACCACCACCTTTGTGCCGCATCGTGATGTGGCCGTTGTTGTTGCGGCCGGCCTTCTGCTTCTGCGGCTCGAGCAGCGACGCCTCGGGCGCGCCCTTGTGCAGGTGCTTGTGCACCACCTTTACCACGGCACGGCGGCCGGGCGACGTGGGCTTGACCTTGATGACAGCCATTTAAGCGGCCTCCCCGGAGAAGTTGAGCTCCTGGCCCGGCTTGAGCGCCACGTACGCCTTCTTGACGTGATCTCGGCGGCCCATCGTGCGGCCGAAGCGCTTGACCTTGCCCTTGAGCACCGAGGTGCTCACCGAGGCGACCTCGACCTTGAACATCAGCTCGACCGCGGCCTTGATCTCGGGCTTGGTCGCGTCGCGCAGCACCTTGAACAGCACCTGGTTCTGCTTCTCGCCGATGCGCGTGGCCTTCTCGGAAATGATCGGCGCCACCAGCACCTGGGCCAGGCGGCCCTCGTCGAACTTCTGGACGGCGCTCATGCGTACATCTCCTTGAGCTGCTCGATCGCGCCCTTGGTCACCAGCACCTTCTTGAAGAAGACCAGCGACAGCGGATCGGCGTAGCGCGGCTCGACCACCAGCACGTTGGCCAGGTTGCGGCTGGCCAGCGCGATGTTGTCGTCGATCTGGTCGGCGATGACCAGCACCGAATTCTTCGAGTCGGTGCCGAAGCCCATGGCCTTGAACTTGGAGGCCAGCAGCTTGGTCTTCGGCGCGTCGATGGTGATCGCGTCGACCACCGCCAGGCGGCCGTCGCGCGCCAGTTGCGACAGGATGGCCGCCATGCCGGCGCGGTACATCTTCTTGTTGACCTTCTGCGAGAAGTTCTCGTCAGGGCGGTTCGGGAAGATGCGGCCGCCGCCACGCCACAGCGGGCTGGACGACATGCCGGCGCGGGCGCGGCCGGTGCCCTTCTGGCGGAACGGCTTCTTGGTGGTGTGGGCCACCTCGCCGCGGTCCTTCTGGGCGCGCGTGCCCTGGCGGGCGTTGGCCTGGAAGGCGACGACGATCTGGTGCACCAGCGCTTCGTTGTAGTCGCGCGCGAACACCGTGTCGGGCGCGTCCACCTTGGCCGTGGCCTGGCCTTGTTCGTTGAGGAGTTCGAGTTGCATGCTCAGGACTCCTTCTTCTTCGCGCGGACCTTGATGGCCGGGCGCACGACCACGTGGCCGTTCTTGGCGCCGGGCACCGCGCCCTTGACCAGCAGCAGCGAGCGCGCCTCGTCGACGCGCACGATGTCCAGGTTCTGGGTGGTGACGGTCTCGTCGCCCATGTGGCCGGTCATCTTCTTGCCCGGGAACACGCGGCCCGGGTCCTGCGCCATCGAGATCGAGCCCGGCACGTTGTGCGAACGGCTGTTGCCGTGCGACGCGCGCTGCGAGCTGAAGTTGTGGCGCTTGATGGTGCCGGCGTAGCCCTTGCCGATCGAGGTGCCCTGCACGTCGACCTTCTGGCCCGCGGCGAACAGCGTCACCGGCAGCACGGCGCCGGGCTTGTGCTGGCCGACGATGTCGGCGCTGACGCGGAATTCCTTGAGGACTTCGCCCGCCTCGACACCGGCCTTGGCCAGGTGCCCGGCTTCGGGCTTGTTGACGCGGCTCGCCTTGCGCGCGCCGAACGTGACCTGCAGCGCGTTGTAGCCGTCGGTCTCCGTGGTCTTGACTTGGGTGACGCGGTTGTTCGACACGTCGAGCACGGTCACGGGGATGGTGTCGCCATCGTCCGTGAAGATGCGCGTCATGCCCACCTTGCGGCCCAGCAAGCCGAGCTGTTCGCTCAGACTCATGGTCTTTCTCCAGCATCCACGTGGGATGCCTTGTTCACGATCCCGAGATCGATTGCCCGGGGCGGGTGCCGCTGGCGTCCGAGGACACCGGGGCGGTCGTCCTCGGCGCCTTGCGGGCACCGGGACTGAAAGTCGACGCCTGGCAGCACCAACGGCGCTGCCAGACGAAGCCGCGGAGTATAGCCGAAGCCGACTCCGCGCTGGTCCTTACTGCAGCTTGATCTCCACGTCCACGCCGGCCGGCAGGTCGAGCTTCATCAGCGCGTCCACCGTCTTGTCGGTCGGGTCGACGATGTCCATCAGGCGCTGGTGCGTGCGGATCTCGAACTGGTCGCGGCTCGTCTTGTTGACGTGCGGCGAGCGCAGGATGTCGAAACGCTGCATGCGCGTGGGCAGCGGCACGGGGCCGCGCACGATGGCGCCGGTGCGCTTGGCGGTGTCGACGATCTCGAGCGCGCTCTGGTCGATCAGCTTGTAGTCGAACGCCTTCAGGCGGATGCGGATCTTCTGTTTGGTGGCCACGGTTCAGCCCCTCACTCGATGATCTTGGCCACCACGCCCGCACCGACGGTGCGGCCGCCTTCGCGGATGGCGAAGCGCAGGCCTTCTTCCATGGCGATGGGGGCGATGAGCTTGACGGTGATGCTGACGTTGTCGCCGGGCATGACCATCTCCTTGTCCTTGGGCAGCTCGACCGCACCGGTGACGTCGGTGGTGCGGAAGTAGAACTGCGGCCGGTAGTTGTTGAAGAACGGGGTGTGGCGGCCGCCTTCTTCCTTGGAGAGGACGTACACCTCGGCGGTGAAGTGGGTGTGCGGCTTGATGCTGCCGGGCTTGCACAGCACCTGGCCGCGCTCGACTTCTTCGCGCTTGGTGCCGCGCAGCAGGATGCCGACGTTGTCACCAGCCTGGCCCTGGTCGAGGAGCTTGCGGAACATCTCGACGCCGGTGCAGGTGGTCTTCTGCGTGGCGCGGATGCCGACGATCTCGATTTCCTCGCCGACCTTGATGACGCCACGCTCGACACGGCCGGTCACCACGGTGCCGCGGCCGGAGATGCTGAAGACGTCTTCGACGGGCATGAGGAAGGCGCCGTCGATGGCACGCTCGGGCGTGGGGATGTAGCTGTCCAGCGCTTCGGCCAGCTTCATGATGGCGCCTTCGCCGAGTTCGCCCTTGTCGCCTTCCATGGCGAGCTTGGCCGAGCCCTTGACGATGGGGGTGTCGTCGCCGGGGAACTCGTACTTGCTGAGCAGTTCGCGCACCTCCATCTCGACGAGCTCGAGCAGCTCGGCGTCGTCGACCATGTCGCACTTGTTCATGAAGACAATGATGTACGGCACGCCGACCTGGCGGGCGAGCAGGATGTGCTCGCGGGTCTGGGGCATGGGGCCGTCGGCAGCCGACACGACCAGGATGGCGCCGTCCATCTGCGCGGCACCGGTGATCATGTTCTTGACGTAGTCGGCGTGCCCGGGGCAGTCGACGTGGGCGTAGTGCCGGTTGGCGGTCTCGTACTCGACGTGCGCGGTGTTGATGGTGATGCCGCGCGCCTTCTCCTCGGGCGCCGCGTCGATCTGGTCGTAGGCCTTGGCCTCGCCACCGAACTTGCTCGCCAGCACCGAGGTGATCGCCGCCGTGAGCGTGGTCTTGCCGTGGTCCACGTGGCCGATCGTGCCGACGTTCACGTGCGGCTTGGTGCGTTCGAACTTACCTTTTGCCATTGCTGTCTCCGCAAAGAGCTGTGCCAGTGATGGGGGTTAAGGTTTCCGGCGGACCGTGGGCCCCGCCTGCCACTGGCAGCAGGTGGGCGGTGCGCCGAAGACCGATGCGATTGAAAACGAACCCATGCCGGTGAGGCGCACCGCCGCGGGCCGGTAGCCCGCCGCGGCGCCCCGGTGCGTTTACTTGCCGCGCGCCGTGATGATCGCGTCGGCGACGTTCTTCGGCGCCTCGGCGTAGTGCTTGAACTCCATCGTGTAGGTGGCGCGGCCCTGCGACATCGAGCGCAGCGTGGTGCTGTAGCCGAACATCTCGGACAGCGGCACCTCGGCCTTGATGATCTTGCCGCCGCCGGGCATGTCTTCCATGCCCTGCACCATGCCGCGCCGCGAGCTCAGGTCGCCCATGACGCCGCCGGCGTAGTCCTCGGGCGTCTCCACCTCGACGGCCATCATCGGCTCCAGGATCACGGGGCTGGCCTTGCGGCAGGCGTCCTTGAAGCCGATGGAGGCGGCCATCTTGAACGCGTTTTCCGACGAGTCCACCTCGTGGTACGAGCCGAAGGTCAGCGTGACCTTGACGTCGACCACCGGGTAGCCGGCCAGCACGCCGTTGGGCAGCGTCTCCTCGATGCCCTTCTGCACCGCCGGGATGTACTCGCGCGGCACCACGCCGCCCTTGATGGCGTCGACGAACTCGAAGCCCTTGCCCGGCTCCTGCGGCTCGACCTTCAGCACGACGTGGCCGTACTGGCCTTTGCCGCCCGACTGGCGCACGAACTTGCCTTCCACGTCGCTGACCGGCTTTCGGATGGTCTCGCGGTACGCCACCTGCGGCTTGCCGACGTTGGCTTCCACGCCGAACTCGCGCTTCATGCGGTCGACGATGATCTCCAGGTGCAGCTCGCCCATGCCGGAGATGATGGTCTGGCCGCTCTCCTCGTCGGTGCGCAGGCGGAACGACGGATCCTCGGCGGCCAGGCGGCCGAGCGCGATGCCCATCTTCTCCTGGTCGGCCTTGGTCTTGGGCTCGACGGCCTGGCTGATCACCGGCTCGGGGAAGACCATCTTCTCCAGCGTGATGATCGAGTCCGGGTCGCACAGCGTCTCGCCGGTGGTCACGTCCTTGAGGCCCACGCAGGCGGCGATGTCGCCGGCCAGAATCTCCTTGATCTCCTCGCGCTGGTTGGCGTGCATCTGCAGGATGCGGCCGATGCGCTCCTTCTTGCCGCGGATCGGGTTGTAGACCGAGTCACCGCTCTTAAGCACGCCGGAGTACACGCGCACGAACGTCAGCTGGCCGACGTACGGGTCGGTCATCAGCTTGAACGCCAGGGCGCTGAACTTCTCGTTGTCGTCGGCCTTGCGCGAGACCTCCTTCTCGTCGTCGTCGGTGCCCTTCACCGCCGGGATGTCCACGGGCGACGGCAGGAACTCGATGACGGCGTCGAGCATGCGCTGCACGCCCTTGTTCTTGAAGGCGGTGCCGCACAGCATGGGCTGGATCTCGGTCGCGATGGTGCGCAGCCGCAGGCCCTGCTTGATCTCGTCCTCGGTCAGCTCGCCGGTCTCGAGGTACTTGTTCATCAGCTCCTCGCTGGCCTCGGCGGCGGCCTCGATCATCTGCTCGCGCCACTTCGTGGCCTCGGCCTCGAGGTCGGCAGGGATCGGGGCGTACTCGAACTTCATGCCTTGCGAGGCGTCGTCCCAGATGATGGCCTTCATCTTGAACAGGTCCACCACGCCCTTGAAGTTCTCCTCCGCGCCGATGGGAATGACCACGGGCACGGGGTTGGCCTTCAGGCGCGCCTTCATCTGGTCGTAGACCTTGAAGAAGTTGGCGCCGGTGCGGTCCATCTTGTTCACGAAGGCCAGCCGCGGCACGCGGTACTTGTTGGCCTGGCGCCAGACGGTCTCCGACTGCGGCTGCACGCCGCCCACGGCGCAATAGACCATGCACGCGCCGTCGAGCACGCGCATCGAGCGCTCGACCTCGATGGTGAAGTCGACGTGGCCCGGGGTGTCGATGATGTTGAAGCGGTGCTCCGGATAGGACAGGTCCATGCCCTTCCAGAAGCACGTGGTGGCGGCCGACGTGATCGTGATGCCGCGCTCCTGCTCCTGCTCCATCCAGTCCATCGTGGCCGCGCCGTCGTGGACCTCGCCGATCTTGTGGTTCACACCCGTGTAGTACAGGATGCGCTCGGTCGTGGTGGTCTTGCCGGCATCGATGTGCGCGCTGATGCCGATGTTCCGGTAGCGCTCGATGGGGGTCTTGCGGGCCATGATCTTTCTCCAAACACAGGGGCCGCCGACGGGTTCACGTTAACCCGTAAGGCGGCCGGGAAAAACTCGGGGGGAGGCGGCTAGAAGCGGAAGTGCGAGAACGCCTTGTTGGCGTCCGCCATGCGGTGAACCTCGTCGCGCTTCTTCACCGCGCCGCCGCGGCCCTCCGAGGCCTCCAGCAGCTCGTTGGCCAGGCGCGCGGCCATGCTCTTCTCGCCACGCTTGCGCGCGCTTTCCTTCAGCCAGCGCATGGCCAGGGCCTGCCGGCGCACGGGGCGAACTTCCACGGGAACCTGGTAGTTCGCACCGCCGACGCGGCGGGACTTCACCTCGACCATCGGCTTGATGTTGTTCAGCGCGGTGAGGAAGACCTCGAGCGGGTCCTTGCCGGCCTTGTGCTCGACCTGGTCGAGCGCGCCGTAGATGATGCGCTCGGCGATGGCCTTCTTGCCCGATTCCATGATGACGTTCATGAACTTGGACAGGTCGACCGAGCCGAACTTCGGGTCGGGGAGGATCTCGCGCTTGGGGACTTCGCGACGACGTGGCATGGGAGTCTTCCTTCTTTCGTTTCAGCTGGCGGCGCACCGGCGCCACCTCGAAGGGCCATCAGGACCCTTCACTTACTTGGACGGCCGTCGGGCCGTCTCTCGGTCTTGCCGAAGGCGTTACGCCTTCTTGGGACGCTTGGCGCCGTACTTCGAGCGCGCCTGCTTGCGGTCCTTCACGCCCTGGAGGTCGAGCGAGCCGCGCACGATGTGGTAGCGCACGCCGGGCAGGTCCTTCACGCGGCCGCCGCGCACGAGCACCACGCTGTGCTCCTGCAGGTTGTGGCCTTCGCCGCCGATGTAGCTGATGACCTCGAAGCCATTCGTCAGGCGCACCTTGGCGACCTTGCGCAGCGCCGAGTTCGGCTTCTTGGGCGTGGTGGTGTAGACGCGCGTGCAGACGCCGCGGCGCTGCGGCGAGTTCTGCATCGCCGGCGACTTGCTCTTGGTCACCTCGGCCTGACGGCCTTGGCGCACGAGCTGGTTGATGGTGGGCATGAGTAACTTGTTCCCGTTTGAAGCTACTGTGTGAGGTGGACTTCTTTTCGGGAAGGGCACGGGCGGCACAGGGCCCGGCAGAGCACCGAAAAGCCTTCCATTATATTCGGAAGCGACTTCCCGGCAACCCAGGGCCCATTGACCGAACCGCACACCCCGGACTGCCCCGCCCTGGTGCTCGACACCAACGTGGTGCTCGACTGGCTGCTGTTCGCCGACCCGCGGATCGCCACGCTGGCCGCCGCCATCCACGCACGCCAGGTGCGCTGGCTGGCCTGCCCGCGCATGCGCGACGAACTCGAGCACACGCTGCACCGGCCGGCGCTGGCGCAGCGCCAACCGGACCCAGCCGCGCTGCTCGCCGCGTTCGACCAGCATGCCGTGATGCTGCAGGCGCCGCCTTCGCACCCGAGGCTGCGATGCGACGACCCCGACGACCAGGTGTTCGTCGACCTGGCGCTCGCCAGCCGGGCGCAGGCGCTGCTCAGCCACGACCGCGCCGTGCTGCGCCTGCGCCGGCGCGCCGCGACGCTGGGCCTCGTGATCGCGCGCCCCTGGGCCTGGCAGCAAACCGCGCCGGCATGAAAAAGGGCGGCCGAAGCCGCCCTCCTGGCTGAACCGCCGCGGCTTATTCGGCCGCGTCGTGGCTGCCCGCCGCCGCCGTGGCGGCGTCGACGTTGGCCATCTGCACCGCCGCCAGCTCCTCGGCTTCCTGCAGCGCGATCGCCCGGCGCTCGCTCTCGTCCATGGCTTCCTTGGCCTTGCGCGCCTCGTGGAACGCCATGCCGGTGCCCGCGGGGATCAGGCGGCCGACGATGACGTTCTCCTTCAGCCCGCGCAGCTCGTCGCGCTTGCCCATGATCGCCGCCTCGGTCAGCACGCGGGTCGTCTCCTGGAACGACGCCGCCGAGATGAACGAGTCGGTCGACAGGCTGGCCTTGGTGATGCCCAGCAGCACGTCGGCGTGCGTCGCCGGGATCTTGCCCTCGGCGCGCAGGCGGTCGTTGGTGTCGAGCAGCTCGCTGCGCTCCACCTGCTCGCCGGCGATGTAGCCGCTGTCGCCCGGGTTGACGATCTGCACGCGGCGCAGCATCTGGCGAACGATCACCTCGATGTGCTTGTCGTTGATCTTCACGCCCTGCAGACGGTACACGTCCTGCACCTCGTCGACGATGTAGCGCGCCAGTTCCTCGATGCCCAGCAGGCGCAGGATGTCCTGCGGATCCGCCGAGCCGTCGACGATCAGCTCGCCGCGGTTCACCACCTGGCCTTCGTGCACCAGGATGTTCTTCTCCTTGGGCACCAGCTCCTCGTGCACGCGGCCTTCGGGGTCGGTGATCTGCAGGCGGTTCTTGCCCTTGGTCTCCTTGCCGAACGACACGGTGCCGGTGATCTCCGCCAGCAGGCCCACGTCCTTGGGCGAACGCGCTTCGAAGAGCTCGGCCACCCGCGGCAGGCCGCCGGTGATGTCGCGCGTCTTCTGGCCTTCCATCGGGATGCGCGCCAGCACTTCGCCGGGCGCCAGGTCCTGACCGTCGCGCACCTGGATCAGCGCACCCACCGGGAAGCCGATGGTCACGCTGTGGTCGGTGCCGGGGATCTTCACTTCCTGGCCCGACGCATCCAGCAGCTTGACCTGCGGACGCACCACCTTGGCCGCGCCGCGGCGCTTCGGGTCGATGACCACCAGCGTCGACAGGCCGGTGACCTCGTCCACCTGCTTGGCGACGGTGACACCTTCCTCGACGTTCTCGAACTTCGCCCGGCCGGCGAACTCGGTGATGATCGGGCGCGTCAGCGGGTCCCAGTTCGCCAGCACCGTGCCGGCCTTGACCTGCTGGTCGGGCTTGACGTTGAGCGTGGCGCCGTACGGCAGCTTGTGGCGCTCGCGCTCGCGGCCGTGGCCGTCGCTGATGATGATCTCGCCCGAACGCGAGATGACGACCAGCACGCCCTTGCCGTTGGTCACGTAGCGCATGGTGGCGTTGAAGCCGATCACGCCGTCGCTCTTGGCGTCGACGCTCGAGGCCACCGCCGCACGCGACGCCGCACCACCGATGTGGAACGTGCGCATCGTCAGCTGCGTGCCCGGCTCGCCGATCGACTGCGCGGCGATCACGCCGATGGCTTCGCCCACGTTCACCAGGCCGCCACGGCCCAGGTCGCGGCCGTAGCAGCGCGCGCAGATGCCGAAGCGCGTGTCGCAGGTGAGCGCGGTGCGCACCTTGACCTCGTCGACGCCAGCCGATTCCAGCTCGTCGATGCAGTCCTCGTCGAGCATCTGCCCGGCGGTGACCATCGCTTCCTGCGTCTCGGGGTGCAGCACCTCCACCGCCGTGACGCGGCCGAGGATGCGGTCGCGCAGCGATTCGATGACTTCACCACCTTCGACCAGCGCGCGGCGGTTCATGCCGTTCTGCGTGCCGCAGTCTTCCTCGGTCACCACCAGATCTTGCGTCACGTCCACCAGGCGTCGAGTCAGGTAGCCCGAGTTCGCCGTCTTCAGTGCCGTGTCCGCCAGGCCCTTGCGGGCGCCGTGGGTCGAGATGAAGTACTGCAGGACGTTGAGGCCTTCACGGAAGTTGGCCGTGATCGGCGTCTCGATGATCGAGCCGTCGGGCTTGGCCATCAGGCCGCGCATGCCGGCCAGCTGGCGGATCTGCGCCGCGGAGCCGCGCGCACCGGAGTCGGCCATCATGTAGATGGAGTTGAACGACTCCTGGTCCACCTGCTTGCCGTTGCGGTCGGCGACCTTCTGCTTGGCCAGCTGCGTCATCATGACGCGGCCCACCTCGTCACCGGTCTTGCCCCAGATGTCGACCACCTTGTTGTAGCGCTCGCCGGCGGTCACGAGACCCGAGACGTACTGCTGCTCGATCTCCTTGACTTCCTTCTCGGCGCGCTCGATCAGGCCGTGCTTCTCCTTGGGCACCAGCATGTCGTCGATGGCGATCGAGATGCCGGCGCGCGTGGCCAGGCGGAAGCCGTTCTGCAGCAGCTTGTCCGCGAAGATCACCGTCTCCTTCAGGCCGCACTTGCGGAAGCTGGCGTTGATCAGCTTGCTGATCTCCTTCTTCTTCAGCGCCTTGTTGATGGTGGCGAAGGGCAGGCCCTTGGGCAGGATCTCCGAGAGCAGCGCGCGGCCCACGGTGGTGTCGACGAGCTTGGTCTCGGCGACGAACTCGCCGCTGTCCTTGTCGCGGTTCCACTCGGTCAGGCGCACCGCCACCTTGGCGGTGATCTCCACCGCACCGCTGTCCAGCGCACGCTGCAGTTCGGCCAGGTCCTGGAAGACCATGCCTTCGCCGCGCCCGTTGATGCGCTCGCGGGTGGCGTAGTACAGGCCCAGCACCACGTCCTGCGAGGGGACGATCGACGGCTCGCCGCTCGCCGGGAACAGCACGTTGTTGGAGGCCAGCATCAGCGTGCGGGCTTCCATCTGCGCCTCGATCGACAGCGGCACGTGCACGGCCATCTGGTCGCCGTCGAAGTCGGCGTTGAAGGCCGAGCACACCAGCGGGTGCAGCTGGATCGCCTTGCCTTCGATCAGCACCGGCTCGAAGGCCTGGATGCCCAGGCGGTGCAGCGTCGGCGCGCGGTTCAGCAGGACGGGGTGCTCCTTGATCACCTCTTCCAGGATGTCCCACACCACCGGCGTGCCGCTCTCGACCTCCTTCTTCGCCGCCTTGATCGTGGTGGCGATGCCCATCGCCTCCAACCGGCTGAAGATGAACGGCTTGAACAGCTCGATGGCCATCAGCTTGGGCAGGCCGCACTGGTGCAGCTTGAGCGTCGGGCCGACGACGATGACCGAGCGGCCCGAGTAGTCGACGCGCTTGCCCAGCAGGTTCTGGCGGAAGCGGCCGCTCTTGCCCTTGATCATGTCGGCCAGCGACTTCAGCGCGCGCTTGTTCGCACCCGTCATCGCCTTGCCGCGGCGGCCGTTGTCCAGCAGCGAATCCACCGCCTCCTGCAGCATGCGCTTCTCGTTGCGCACGATGATCTCGGGCGCCTTCAGCTCGAGCAGGCGCGCCAGGCGGTTGTTGCGGTTGATGACGCGGCGGTACAGGTCGTTGAGGTCGCTCGTGGCGAAGCGGCCGCCGTCCAGCGGAACCAGCGGGCGCAGGTCCGGCGGCAGCACCGGCAGCACCTCGAGGATCATCCAGTGCGGCTTGATGCCGCTGCGCTTGAACGCCTCCAGCACCTTCAGGCGCTTGCTGTTCTTCTTGATCTTCAGCTCGGAGCCGGTCATGTCGTTGCGGATCTTGTCGATCTCCGCATCGATGTCCATTTCCTCGAGCAGCTTCTTGATGCCCTCGGCGCCCATCATGGCGACGAACTCGTCACCGTACTCGGCGTGCTTGGCCTCCCAGTCGTCCTCGCTCATGATCGAGAACTTCTTCAGCGGCGTCATGCCGGGGTCGACGACCACGTAGGCCTCGAAGTACAGCACGCGCTCGATGTCGCGCAGCGTCATGTCGAGCACCAGGCCCAGGCGGCTGGGCAGGCTCTTCAGGAACCAGATGTGCGCGCAGGGCGCGGCCAGGTCGATGTGACCCATGCGCTCGCGCCGCACCTTGGTCTGCGTGACCTCGACGCCGCACTTCTCGCAGATCACGCCGCGGTGCTTCAGGCGCTTGTACTTGCCGCACAGGCACTCGTAGTCCTTGATCGGCCCGAAGATCTTGGCGCAGAACAGGCCGTCCCGTTCCGGCTTGAAGGTGCGGTAGTTGATCGTCTCGGGCTTCTTCACCTCGCCGAACGACCACGAGCGGATCTTCTCCGGGCTCGCGAGGCCGATCTTGATGGCATCGAAATGCTCATCGGGGGTGAATTGCTTGAAGAGGTCCAGTAGTCCCTTCATACCTGCTTCTCCTTAGTTGCGCTCGAGCTCGATGTCGATGCCGAGCGAACGGATTTCCTTGACCAGCACGTTGAACGACTCCGGCATGCCGGCCTCGATCGCGTGCTCGCCCTTGACGATGGACTCGTACACCTTGGTGCGGCCGTTCACGTCATCGGACTTGACGGTGAGCATCTCCTGCAGGATGTAGCTCGCGCCGTAGGCTTCCAGCGCCCAGACTTCCATCTCGCCGAAGCGCTGGCCGCCGAACTGCGCCTTGCCGCCCAGCGGCTGCTGCGTCACCAGGCTGTAAGGGCCGGTCGAGCGCGCGTGCATCTTGTCGTCCACCAGGTGGTGCAGCTTCAGCACGTGCATGTAGCCCACGGTCACCGGGCGCTCGAAGGCTTCGCCGGTGCGGCCGTCGTGCAGCGTGGCCTGGGTGCGCGTCTCGGTCAGCCCCTTGCGCGCCGCGATGTCGTCCGGATAGGCCAGCTTCAGCATCGCCCGCACGTCCTCTTCGGCCGCGCCGTCGAACACCGGCGTCGCGAACGGCACGCCGTGCTGCAGGTTCTCGGCCATCTCGACAATCTCGGCATCGCTCACCTTGTCGAGCTGCTCGGCCTTGCCGCCGCTCTTGTTGTAGAGCTCCTCGAGGAACTTGCGCAGTTCGCTGGCCTTGGCCTGCTGCTGCAGCATGTCGCCGATGCGCTGGCCGATGCCCTTGCCGGCCCAGCCCAGGTGCACTTCGAGCACCTGGCCCACGTTCATGCGCGAAGGCACGCCCAGCGGGTTGAGCACGATGTCGCACGGCGTGCCGTCGGCCATGTAGGGCATGTCCTCGACGGCGACGATCTTCGACACCACGCCCTTGTTGCCGTGGCGGCCGGCCATCTTGTCGCCGGGCTGCAGCCGACGCTTGACGGCGAGGTAGACCTTCACCATCTTCAGCACGCCCGCGGGCAGCTCGTCGCCCTGCGTCAGCTTCTTGCGCTTCTCCTCGAAGGCGAGGTCGAAGCTGTGGCGCGTCTGGTCCAGGCTGTTCTTGATCGACTCGAGCTGGTTGGCGAGGTCCTCGTCGGCCGGGCGGATGTCGAACCAGTGGTACTTCTCGACCGAGCCGAGGTAGGCCTTGTCGATGGTCGTGCCCTTGGCGATCTTCTGCGGGCCACCGTTGGCCACCTTGCCCACCAGCAGCTTCTCGATCCGGTCGAAGGCGTCGGCCTCGACGATGCGCAGCTGGTCGTTCAGGTCCAGGCGGAAGCGCTTCAGCTCGTCGTCGATGATCTGCTGCGCCCGCTTGTCGCGCTGGATGCCTTCGCGGGTGAAGACCTGCACGTCGATGACGGTGCCGCTCGTGCCCTGGTCGACACGCAGCGACGTGTCTTTCACGTCGGAAGCCTTCTCGCCGAAGATGGCGCGCAGCAGCTTCTCTTCCGGCGTCAGCGTGGTCTCGCCCTTGGGCGTGACCTTGCCCACCAGCACGTCGCCGGGGTTCACTTCGGCGCCGATGTAGACGATGCCGCTCTCGTCCAGGCGGGCCAGCTGCTGCTCGCTCAGGTTCGGGATGTCGCGCGTGATCTCTTCCGAGCCCAGCTTGGTGTCGCGCGCCATCACCACCAGCTCCTCGATGTGGATCGAGGTGTAGCGGTCGTCGGCGACGACGCGCTCGCTGATGAGGATCGAGTCCTCGAAGTTGTAGCCGTTCCAGGGCATGAACGCCACCAGCATGTTCTGGCCGAGCGCGAGCTCGCCCAGGTCGGTGCTGGCGCCGTCGGCCACCACGTCACCCGCCGCCACCTGGTCGCCGCGCTTGACGATCGGCCGCTGGTGGATGTTGGTGTTCTGGTTGGAACGCTGGTACTTGATGAGGTTGTAGATGTCGACGCCGACCTCGCCCGCCACCGTCTCGGCGTCGTTGACGCGGATGACGATGCGGTTGGTGTCGACGTAGTCCACCACGCCGCCACGGCGCGCCGTGACGACGGTGCCCGAGTCGACCGCGGCCACACGCTCCACGCCGGTCCCCACCAGCGCCTTCTCCGGGCGCAGCGTCGGCACCGCCTGGCGCTGCATGTTGGCGCCCATCAGCGCGCGGTTGGCGTCGTCGTGCTCGAGGAAGGGCACGAGGCTCGCCGCCACCGACACGATCTGCGCCGGCGCCACGTCCATGTACTGCACGCGCTCGGGAGAGAGCAGCACGGATTCGCCCTTCTCGCGCGCCGAGACCAGCTCGTCGGTGAGGCGGCCTTCCTTGTCCAGCGAGGCGTTGGCCTGGGCGATGACGTACTTGCCTTCCTCGATGGCCGACAGGTAGTCGATCTGGTCGGTGACCTTGCCGTCGACGACGCGGCGGTACGGCGTCTCGAGGAAGCCGTACTCGTTGAGCTGCGCGTACAGGGCCAGCGAGTTGATCAGGCCGATGTTCGGACCTTCCGGCGTCTCGATCGGGCAGACACGGCCGTAGTGCGTGGGGTGCACGTCGCGCACCTCGAAGCCGGCACGCTCGCGCGTCAGACCGCCCGGGCCCAGGGCCGAGACGCGCCGCTTGTGCGTGATCTCGGACAGCGGGTTGGTCTGGTCCATGAACTGCGACAGCTGGCTCGCCCCGAAGAACTCCTTGAGCGCCGCGGAGATCGGCTTGGAGTTGATCAGGTCGTGCGGCATCAGGGCCTCGGTCTCGGCCTGGCCCAGACGCTCCTTCACGGCCTTCTCGATGCGCGCCAGGCCCGAGCGGTACTGGTTCTCGGCCAGCTCGCCCACGCAGCGCACGCGCCGGTTGCCCAGGTGGTCGATGTCGTCGACGTCGCCGTTGCCGTTGCGCAGGTCCACCAGGATCTTGACGACGTCGAGGATGTCCTCGTTGGACAGCGTCATCTTGCCTTCGGGCGTGTCGCGGCCGACGCGGGCGTTGAACTTCATGCGCCCGACGCGCGACAGGTCGTAGGTGTCCTCGCTGTAGAACAGGCGGTGGAACAGCGCCTCGACGGCGTCTTCGGTCGGCGGCTCGCCGGGGCGCATCATGCGGTAGATGGCCACGCGCGCGGCCAGCTGGTCGGCCGTCTCGTCAGCGGCCAGCGTCTGGCTGATGTAGGCGCCCTGGTTGAGCTCGTTCGTGTACAGGCACTGGATCTCCTTGATGCCCGCGGCACGCAGCTTCTTGAGCAGCGCCTCGGTGACCTCGTCGTTGGCCTTGGCGACGATCTCTCCGGTGTCGGGGTCGACCATGTTGCGCGCGATGACGCGGCCGACGAGGAAGTCTTCCGGCACGCTGACGAAGCCGGTGCCCGCCTGCTCGAGCTGGCGCACGTGGCGCGCCGTGATGCGCTTGTCCTTCTCGACGATGACATTGCCGCTCTTGTCGGTGAGGTCGAAGCGCGCCACCTCGCCCTTCAGGCGATCGGCCACGAACTCCATCTGCGCGCCCGTGTCCATCAGGCGGAAAGTGTCGTTCTTGAAGAAGTGGGCGAGGATCGCTTCCGGGTTCAGGCCGATGGCCTTGAGCAGGATCGTCACCGGCATCTTGCGGCGACGGTCCACGCGGAAGTAGAGGATGTCCTTGGGGTCGAACTCGAAGTCGAGCCACGAGCCGCGGTAGGGGATGATCCGCGCCGAGAACAGCAGCTTGCCCGAGCTGTGCGTCTTGCCCTTGTCGTGCTCGAAGAACACGCCCGGGCTGCGGTGCAGCTGGCTGACGATGACACGCTCGGTGCCGTTGACGATGAACGAGCCGTAGTCCGTCATGAGCGGCACTTCGCCCATGTAGACCTCCTGCTCCTTGATCTCCTTGACGACCTTCTGCGGGTGGCTCTCGCGGTCGTAGATGATCATCTGCAGCTTGGCGCGCACCGCCGCCGCATACGTCAGGCCGCGCTGCTGGCATTCGCGCACGTCGAACGGCGGCTTGGCGATGTTGTATTCGGTGAACTTCATCTCCACGAACCCGTTGTGCGACGTGATCGGGAACGCGGACAGGAAGGCCGCCTGCAGCCCCTCGGGCTTGCGCTTGGCGGGTGGCACTTCCTTCTGCAGGAAGGCGACGTAGCTCTCGCGCTGCATCGTCAGCAGGTAGGGCACCTTCAGCACGCTCTCGCGCTTGCCGAAGCTCTTGCGGATGCGCTTGCGCTCGGTGTAGGTGTAGGGGTTTGCTTGCGCCATTGAATGCTCCGTGTCGAGAACCGCGCACCGGGCCAAGGTGGCGATTCGTCGGCGACTGGCGACTCAGACCTTGCGTCTGAGGCTTGGTGGCAGGCCACTACCTGCCGCTGGCGGACAACCCCGGCGTTGCACCGGGGCCCGACCAAACCCGTTCCCTGCAGTCGGATCAGAGAACACTTGCAAATGCCGCCGGACGCGACGTTTGCAAGTGCTCCCCGGGGCACGCCCCCGGGAGCACGCAGCCGGCTTACTTCAGCTCGGCCTTGGCGCCGGCGTCGACCAGCTTCTTGAGCGCGGCTTCGGCGTCGGCCTTGGCAATGCCTTCCTTGACGGGCTTCGGCGCGCCGTCGACGAGGTCCTTGGCTTCCTTGAGGCCCAGGCCGGTGATCTCGCGCACCGCCTTGATGACCGACACCTTGTTGGCGCCGGCTTCGAGCAGCATCACGTTGAACTCGGTCTTCTCTTCGGCCGGGGCGGCGGCGGCGCCACCGCCGGCGCCGGCCGCCGGGGCGGCCATGGCGGCGGCGGACACGCCGAACTTCTCTTCAATGGCCTTGACCAGGTCATTGAGTTCCATCACGGACATGCTGTCCATCGCCGACAGGAAAGCGTCTTTGTCGAATGCCATTTGGGATACCTGCGAATCAGTTGGGTTCAATGAATGAAAACGGGTCGCGTGTCGCGCGTCAGGCCGCCGGGGCTTCGGCAGCGGCAGCGGGTGCGCCGCCGCCCTTCTGCTCGGCCACGGCCGCCAGCACGCCGGCCAGGCGCTGGATCGGGCTCTTCAGCAGGCCCGCCACCTGGGCAATCAGCACTTCACGGCTGGGGATGGCCGCCAGCGCCTTGACGCCGTTGGCGTCGAGCGCCTTGCCGGCATAGGCACCACCCTTCACCACGAGCTTGTCGTTGCCCTTGGCGAAGTCGGCCATCACCTTCGCGGCGGCGACGGCGTCCTCGGAAAAGCCGTAGATCAGCGGACCGACCATGGCACCGGAGGCCACCTCGAACGGCGTGCCGGCGACGGCGCGACGGGCCAGGGTGTTCTTCAGCACGTGAAGGTACACACCCTTGGACCGCGCATCGACGCGCAGCTTGTTCAGGCTTTCCACGGTGAGGCCACGGTACTCGGCCAGCGCCAGCGTCTGCGCACGCGCAGCTTGCGCTGCGACGTCCGTGACCACGGCGGCCTTCTCGTTGCGGTTGAGACTCAAGGTCTGCTCCTCACACAAAAGCGCCTTCGGGCTCGCGCCCTCGGGCACCGGGTTTCAGCAGCCAACTGTTTCGAAGACCCATGCGGATGTTCGTTGCAGCGGGACCGCCATCTGCGCTGGCGATTAAGGGGCTGGCGGCCCGGTCGTGCGACCGGGCCGTTCGCCCCACCAGCGGTCTTGGATGGCCCGTGCGCCAAGTTGCCCCGGCGCACGGCCCACCAATCTCGTCGTACGTCGTTCCTTCGTCAGGCCGCGGCCGGAGCCGTGGCGATGGATGCGGTGTCCACGCGCACACCCACGCCCATGGTGGACGACACCGCCACCTTGCGCAGGTACACGCCCTTGCTCGACGCCGGCTTGGCCTTGTTCAGCGCCTCGATCAGCGCGCGCAGGTTGTCGGTGAGCTTGTCCGACTCGAAGCTGCGGCGGCCGATGGTGGCGTGGATGATGCCGGCCTTGTCGACGCGGAACTGCACCTGGCCGGCCTTGGCGTTGCGCACGGCCTGGGCGACGTCGGGCGTCACGGTGCCGACCTTCGGGTTCGGCATCAGGCCACGCGGGCCCAGGATCTGGCCCAGCGTGCCGACGATGCGCATCGTGTCGGGGCTCGCGATGACGACGTCGAAGTTCATGTTGCCGGCCTTGATCTCGGCGGCCAGGTCGTCCATGCCGACGATGTCGGCGCCGGCGGCCTTGGCTTCCTCGGCCTTGGCGCCCTGGGCGAACACCGCCACGCGCTTGGTCTTGCCGGTGCCCGCGGGCATCACGACGGCGCCACGCACGACCTGGTCGCTCTTCTTGGCGTCGATGCCGAGCTGCACCGCCACGTCGATCGACTCGTCGAACTTGGCGGTGGCGCATTCCTTGACGATCGCCAGCGCGTCACCCAGCGGGTAGAGCTTGGTGCTGTCGACCTTGCCCTGCAGGGTCTTGGCTTTCTTGGTGAGCTTGGCCATGTTCAGACTCCTTCGACGACCAGACCGATCGAGCGGGCCGAGCCCGCGATGATCTTGACCGCGCCTTCCAGGTCGGCGGCGTTGAGGTCCTTCATCTTGATCTTGGCGATTTCCTCGAGCTGCTCGCGCGTGACCTTGCCCACCTTGTCCAGGTGCGCCTTGCCCGAGCCCTTCTCGATCCTGGCCGCCTTCTTCAGCAGCGCGGTCGCGGGGGGCGACTTGATGATGAAGGTGAAGCTCTTGTCGGCGAAGGCGGTGATGACCACCGGCAGCTTCATGCCGATCTCGAAGCCCTGCTGCGTCTGGGCGTTGAACGCCTTGCAGAACTCCATGATGTTGAGGCCTCGCTGGCCGAGCGCCGGGCCGATGGGCGGCGACGGATTGGCCTTGCCGGCCGGGACTTGCAGCTTGATGAAGCCGACGATCTTCTTTGCCATGAATGGCTCCTCGAGTTCAAGCGACTGCCGAAGCAGTCTCCTCGTCTACCGACCCTGAAGGAACGACGGCGTGCCGGGGTCGAGGCGGCGCGCCTGACATCTCAGACGTTGACGCAGTCGCTGCGCGACGTCGCCGAGGTCTGATGACCGACACGGTCGGTCATCAGACCTTCTCGACCTGCGCGAAATCGAGCTCCACGCCGGTGGCACGGCCGAAGATCGTGACGCTGACCTTGACCTTGCTCTTCTCGTAGTTGACTTCCTCGACCGCGCCGTTGAAGTCGGTGAACGGGCCTTCCTTGACGCGCACCAGCTCGCCCACGGTCCACTCGACCTTGGGCTTGGGCTTCTCGAAGCCCTCCTGCATCTGGTTGACGATCTTGGCCACCTCGGCTTCCGAGATGGGCGCGGGGCGGTTGCGCGCGCCGCCGATGAAGCCGGTGACCTTGCTGGTGTGCTTGACCAGGTGCCAGGTGTCGTCGGCCATCTCCATCTCCACGAGCACGTAGCCCGGGTAGATGCGGCGCTCGGTGACGGCCTTCTTGCCGTTCTTGAGCTCGACCACCTCTTCGGTCGGCACCAGGATGCGGCCGAACTTGTCCTGCATGCCGGCGCGGTCGATGCGCTCGCGCAGGTTGCGCTCCACCGCCTTCTCCATGCCGGAGTAGGCGTGCACGATGTACCAGCGCTTGTTGCCGGCCGGCGCCGCGGGGGCGGCGGCCTCGGCCTGCGTGTCGTGTGCTTGCTGCTGCTGTTCGCTCATCACCACTTGCCCTTCAGCGCCAGCCCAGGATCAGGCTGAAGATCACCCACTCGAGCGTCTTGTCGGTGAGCCACATGTACAGCGCCATTACGAAGACGAAGGCGAAGACGTAGCCGGTCATCTGCGTGGCCTCCTTGCGGCTGGGCCAGACGACCTTCTTCACTTCCTTGACCGAGTCCTGGCCGAAGGCGATGAGCTGCTTGCCCGATTCGGACGTGAAGAACAGCGCCACCGCACCGGCCATCAGCACCAGCAGGGCGGCGATGCGCACCCACAGGTCCTGCTTGCCCAGGTAGTAGAAGGCGACGACCGACGCCACGAGCAGCAGGACCGAGCCGGCCAGCTTGGCCTTGTCGGTGCCGCTGGTGACGGTTTCGACGGGTGGGGACGTGGACATGGCGTGCAGTTCGGGTGCCGGGGCGCGGCCTGGTGGCCTTCAGGTCTGCCGCACCGCCCTGGCTTGCCAGGAGCGGCAAAGCCCGCCGAAGGTTCGGCGGGCCGCGGAAGACCACCCGGGCTGGCGGGTGGCAGGGGCAGAGGGGATCGAACCCCCGACCTTCGGTTTTGGAGACCGACGCTCTGCCAGTTGAGCTATGCCCCTGCGGAAACTCGAATTGGAACGTGATTGGGGAGCCCATGCCCCCGGAAGGGGCCGGCCGCGACGCGCCGCGGCCGGGCTCGGGATGCCTGCTTACTCGATGATCTTGGCCACCACGCCCGCACCGACGGTGCGGCCGCCTTCGCGGATGGCGAAGCGCAGGCCTTCTTCCATGGCGATGGGGGCGATGAGCTTGACGGTGATGCTGACGTTGTCGCCGGGCATGACCATCTCCTTGTCCTTGGGCAGCTCGACCGCACCGGTGACGTCGGTGGTGCGGAAGTAGAACTGCGGCCGGTAGTTGTTGAAGAACGGGGTGTGGCGGCCGCCTTCTTCCTTGGAGAGGACGTACACCTCGGCGGTGAAGTGGGTGTGCGGCTTGATGCTGCCGGGCTTGCACAGCACCTGGCCGCGCTCGACTTCTTCGCGCTTGGTGCCGCGCAGCAGGATGCCGACGTTGTCACCAGCCTGGCCCTGGTCGAGGAGCTTGCGGAACATCTCGACGCCGGTGCAGGTGGTCTTCTGCGTGGCGCGGATGCCGACGATCTCGATTTCCTCGCCGACCTTGATGACGCCACGCTCGACACGGCCGGTCACCACGGTGCCGCGGCCGGAGATGCTGAAGACGTCTTCGACGGGCATGAGGAAGGCGCCGTCGATGGCACGCTCGGGCGTGGGGATGTAGCTGTCCAGCGCTTCGGCCAGCTTCATGATGGCGCCTTCGCCGAGTTCGCCCTTGTCGCCTTCCATGGCGAGCTTGGCCGAGCCCTTGACGATGGGGGTGTCGTCGCCGGGGAACTCGTACTTGCTGAGCAGTTCGCGCACCTCCATCTCGACGAGCTCGAGCAGCTCGGCGTCGTCGACCATGTCGCACTTGTTCATGAAGACAATGATGTACGGCACGCCGACCTGGCGGGCGAGCAGGATGTGCTCGCGGGTCTGGGGCATGGGGCCGTCGGCAGCCGACACGACCAGGATGGCGCCGTCCATCTGCGCGGCACCGGTGATCATGTTCTTGACGTAGTCGGCGTGCCCGGGGCAGTCGACGTGGGCGTAGTGCCGGTTGGCGGTCTCGTACTCGACGTGCGCGGTGTTGATGGTGATGCCGCGCGCCTTCTCTTCGGGCGCCGCGTCGATCTGGTCGTAGGCCTTGGCCTCGCCGCCGAACTTGGACGCCAGCACCGACGTGATCGCCGCCGTGAGCGTGGTCTTGCCATGGTCCACGTGGCCGATCGTGCCGACGTTCACGTGCGGCTTGGTGCGTTCGAACTTACCTTTTGCCATGTCTAGCGCTCCTGGCTGGAAATCGGGAACTTGTTGGTGTTGAAACGAAGAGGGGTGGTGCCCATGGCGCGGATCGAACGCGCGACCTCTCCCTTACCAAGGGAGTGCTCTACCACTGAGCCACATGGGCCTGACTCGACATCAGTACGGGCCTGCCGGCTTGCCCGCAAACCGGCAGGCCCGTATCGACGACGCTTTGGCAACGAGCCTTCCGTGCTGGAGCGGGAGACGGGAATCGAACCCGCGTCATTAGCTTGGAAGGCTAAGGTTCTGCCATTGAACTACTCCCGCTGCGGACGTCCCACCGGAGGTTCTTGGCTGTCTTCAAGAAATCGTCTGGTGGAGGAGGCTGGATTCGAACCAGCGTAGGCGTAAGCCAACAGATTTACAGTCTGCCCCCTTTAGCCACTCGGGCACCCCTCCGCAGAGCCCGCGAGTGTAGCACGGTGCCTGGAGCGGCCGCCAGGGCGCGGGCCGGCGCTAGGCCAGGCGCCAGTCCACCGGCCCGCGGCCGGCGGCGGCGAGGAAGGCATTGGCGCGGCTGAAGTGGCCGCAGCCGATGAAGGGCACCGGCGGCCGCGTCGCCGACAGCGGTGATGGATGGTTGCTCTGCAGGACAAGGTGCGGACCCTGCCCGGCGCCGGCCAGCAGCGGCACCTTGGCCTGGGCGTGGCTGCCCCAGAGCATGAACACCTTGGGCGCGGGATCCTGAGCCAATGCAAGGCAGATCGCATCAGTGAGCGCCTGCCAACCGAGCTTCGCGTGGGCGCCCGGCGTCCCGTCCTCCACGGTCAACGTGGCGTTGAGCAGCAGCACGCCGCGTTCAGCCCAGGGGCGCAGGGAACCGCTCGTCGGCGGCGCCAGGCTTAGGTCGCGCTGCAGCTCCTTGAAGATGTTGCGCAGGCTGGGCGGAATGGCCACACCCGGCGCGACCGAGAACGCCAGCCCCTCGGCCTGCCCCGGCCCGTGGTAGGGATCCTGGCCCAGGATGAGCACCTTGGTGCGCGCCAGCGGCGTCAGGCTCAAGGCCAGGAAGGGCTCGGCCGGATAGACCACGGCGCCGCCCGCCAGGCGTGCCGCGACGGCGTCGATCAGCGCCTGGCCCGCGGGGCTCGCGCGCCAGCGCGCCAGCACCGGCTGCCAGTCCCCGAAGTCAACGCCGTCGAGCAGGCCGGGCAAGGCCGCCGTCAAGCGGTTCGGCATGGCGGCGGGGTCGCGCTGGAGCGCTTGTCGATCGTCGGGCCGGCCACTCAGCCGAACAGCTCGGCCAGCGCAGCGCCCGGGTCGGGGGCGCGCATGAAGGCCTCGCCGACGAGAAACGCGTTCACGCCGGCGTCGCGCATCCGGGCCACGTCGGCGCGCGCCAGGATGCCGGACTCGGTGACGAGCAGACGATCGGTGGGCAACGACGGCAGCAGCGCCAGCGTGGTCGCCAGCGAGACCTCGAAGGTCTTCAGGTTGCGGTTGTTGACGCCCACGAGCGGCGTGCGCGTGTGGCGCAGCGCGCGCTCGAGATCGGCGGCGTCGTGCACCTCGACCAGCACGGCCAGGCCGAGCTCGAAGGCGCAGGCTTCCAGCTCGGCCATCTGGCCGTCCGCCAGGCAGGCGGCGATGAGCAGGATGCAGTCGGCGCCGATGGCACCGGCTTCGGCCACCTGGTGCTCGTCGACCATGAAGTCCTTGCGCAGCACCGGCAGCGCGCACGCGGCTCGCGCCTGCTGCAGAAAGGCGACCGAGCCCTGGAAGAAGCGCTCGTCGGTGAGCACGCTCAAGGCGGCGGCGCCGTGGCGCTCGTAGCTGGCGGCGATCTCGGCCGGCACGAAGTGCTCGCGCAGCACGCCCTTGCTGGGGCTCGCCTTCTTCACCTCGGCGATCACCGCCGCCCGGCCTTCTGCGACGCGCGAGCGCAGCGCGCCGGCGAAGTCGCGCCGCCCATCGCGCGGATCCTGGCGGCGCGCGAGTGCCTCGTCGCGCCAACTCGCCGTGCTGCGCCTGGCCTTGCCGGCCGCCACTTCGTCGCGCTTGACGGCGACGATGCGCTCGAGGATGTCGCTCATCACGCCGGCCTCAGGCGGCCTTGAGCCGGTTGCTCACGTCGACGAACTGGCTCAGCTTGGCCATCGCCTTACCAGAGGCCACGGCTTCCTTGGCGCGGCGCACGCCTTCGTTGATCGACGCCGCGACGCCGGCGCAGTACAGCGCGCAGCCGGCGTTGAGCAGCACGATGTCGCGCACCGGGCCGTCCTCGTTGGCCAGGGCGCGCTGGATGCACGCCACCGACTCCTCCTTGTTGGCCACCTTGAGCACGCGCGAGTCGTACACCGGCAGGCCGAACTCGCTGGGGTGCACGGTGTACTCGCGCACCTCGCCGCCCTTGAGTTCACCCACCAGCGTCTCGCCGGAGAGCGACACCTCGTCCATGCCGTTCATGCCGTAGACGACCATCACGTGCTCGCTGTTCAGGCGCTGCAGCACGCGCACCAGGATGCCGACGAGATCGGGGTGGAACACGCCCAGCAGCTGGTTCGGCGCGCCGGCCGGGTTGGTCAGCGGGCCCAGGATGTTGAAGATGGTGCGCACGCCCAGCTCCTTGCGCACCGGCGCGGCATGCTTCATCGCCGCGTGGTGGTTGGGCGCGAACATGTAGGCGATGCCGGTCTCGGCCAGGCACGTGGCCACCTGCTCCGGGGGCAGGTTGATGTTGGCACCCAGCGCCTCCATCACGTCGGCCGAGCCGGAGGTGGAGGACACGCTGCGCCCGGCGTGCTTGGCCACCCGCGCGCCCGCAGCGGCGGCGACGAAGACGCTGGCGGTGGAGATGTTGAAGGTGTGCGAGCTGTCGCCACCCGTGCCCACGATGTCGACCAGGTGCGTGCGGTCGGCCACCGGCACCGGCGTGGCGAACTCGCGCATCACCTGCGCGGCGGCGGCGATCTCGCCCACGGTCTCCTTCTTCACGCGCAGGCCGATGGCGAGCGCGGCGATCATCACCGGGCTCATCTCGCCGCCCATGATGCGGCGCATCAGTGCCAGCATCTCGTCGTGGAAGATCTCGCGGTGCTCGATGACGCGCACCAGCGCTTCGGTGTTGCTGATCGGCATGGTCGGTCCCCTCGGTGCTGGCTGACGGATGCTGGCTGACAGTCTGGCCTACAGGTGCCGGCGCAGGATGGCGATGGCGCGCTCGATGTCGTGCGTGTCCACGTCGAGGTGGGTCACCAGGCGCAGCGTGTACAGCCCGGTGCACAACACGCCGGCCGCGGCCAGGCGCTCGACGACACCGGCGGCCTTCTCGGGCGCGAGCGTGACGAAGACGATGTTGGTCTGCGGCGGCTCGACCGTCACGCCGGGCAGGCCCTGCAGCCCTTCGGCCAGCATGCGCGCATGCGCGTGGTCGTCGGCCAGGCGCTCGACGTGGTGGTCCAGCGCATGCAGCGCCGCCGCCGCCAGCACGCCCACCTGGCGCAGCGCGCCGCCCAGCATCTTGCGATGGCGGTGGGCGCGCTCGATCAGCGTGCGGCTGCCGACGAGTGCCGAGCCGACGGGCGCGCCCAGCCCCTTGCTGAAGCACACCGAGACGGTGTCGAAATCGCGCACCAGGCGCGCGGGCGCCACGCCGCTCGCGACCGCGGCGTTGAACAGGCGCGCGCCGTCGAGGTGCGTGGCCAGGCCCAGGCGCCGCGCCAGCGCCGTCGCCTCATCGACGTACGCCTGCGGCAGCACGCGGCCGCCGAAGGTGTTCTCCAGCGCCAGCAGCCGGGTGCGCGCGAAGTGCGCGTCATCGGGCTTGACCGCGGCCTCGATGTCGGCCAGCCGGATCGTGCCGTCGGGCTGGTTGAGCAGCGGCTGCGGCTGAATGCTGCCCAGCACCGCCGCGCCGCCGGCCTCGTAGCGGTAGCAGTGCGCGCCCTGCCCGGCGATGTATTCGTCGCCGCGTGCGCAGTGCGCCATCAGCGCCGCCAGGTTGCTCTGCGTGCCGCTGGGCATGAAGAGCGCCGCTTCCTTGCCGAGCAGGCCGGCGATGCGCTGCTGCAGCGCCTGCACCGTGGGGTCGTCGCCGAAGACGTCGTCGCCGACCTCGGCCGCGGCCATGGCCGCGCGCATCGCCGGCGTCGGCCTGGTGACGGTGTCGCTGCGCAGGTCGATGGGCTTCATGACCGGACCTGCTCGAGGAAGTTCTTCAGCATCGCGTGGCCGTGTTCGCTGAGGATGGATTCGGGGTGGAACTGCACGCCTTCCAGCGGCAGCCCGCGGTGGCGCACGCCCATGATCTCGCCGTCTTCCGACGTGGCCGTGACCACCAGCTCGGCCGGCAGCGTCTCGCGCTCGATCGCCAGCGAGTGGTAGCGGATGACCGAGAAGCGCTCGGGGAGACCGTGGAACACGCCTGCCCGGTCGGTGGTGATGGTGCTGGCCTTGCCGTGCATCTGCACCTGCGCCCGCACCACCTGGCCGCCCAGCGCCGCGCCGATCGCCTGGTGGCCCAGGCACACGCCCAGGATGGGCAGCCTGCCGGCGAAGTGGCGGATGGCCTCGACGCAGATGCCGGCCTCGGCCGGGCTGCACGGCCCGGGCGACAGCACCAGCCGGTCGGGCTTCAGCCCGGCGATGCCGTCGAGCGTGATCTGATCGTTGCGGAACACCCGCACGTCCTCGCCCAGCTCGCCGAAGTACTGCACCAGGTTGAAGGTGAAGCTGTCGTAGTTGTCGATCATGAGGAGCATGGTCAACCCTCCTCCCGGTCCGCCACCAGGGATGCCGGCACCCTCATGAGGGGCAGCGGACGACGTGCGTGCGTGGGCATCAGAACCCCTCCTCGACCAGCTCGGCCGCGCGGATCAGCGCCCGCGCCTTGTGCTCGGTCTCGCGCCATTCCATCTCGGGCACCGAGTCGGCCACCACGCCGGCGGCGGCCTGCACGTACAGCGTGTTGTCCTTGACGATGCCGGTGCGGATGGCGATCGCCACGTCCATGTCGCCGGCGAAGCTGAGGTAGCCGCAGGCGCCGCCGTAGATGCCGCGCTTGACGGGTTCGAGCTCGTCGATGATCTCCATGGCGCGGATCTTCGGCGCGCCGGTCAGCGTGCCGGCCGGGAAGGTGGCGCGCAGCACGTCGAGGTTGCGCATGCCATCGACGAGCAGGCCTTCGACGTTGCTCACGATGTGCATCACGTGCGAGTAGCGCTCGATGACGAAGGCGTCCGTCACCTTGACGCTGCCGGTCCTGGCGATGCGCCCGATGTCGTTGCGCGCCAGGTCGATCAGCATCAGGTGCTCGGCACGCTCCTTCGGGTCGGCCTTCAGCTCGGCTTCGAGCGCCTTGTCCTGCTCGGGGGTGGCGCCGCGCGGCCGCGTGCCGGCCAACGGGCGGATGGTGATCTTGTCGCCCTCCGGCGTGTGCTCCTGGCGCACCAGGATCTCGGGGCTGGCGCCGACGATCTGGAAGCCGCCCATGTCGTAGAAATACATGTAGGGCGACGGGTTCAGCGAGCGCAGTGCGCGGTACAGGCTGAGCGGGCTCTCGGTGTAGCGCTTCTTGAGCCGCTGGCCGATCTGCACCTGCATCATGTCGCCGGCGGCGATGTAGTCCTTGCTGCGCTCCACCGCCTGCAGGTACGCGGCCTTGTCGAACTCGCGCTCGACGGCGTAGCTCGGTCCGCGCTTCACCGGCGGCGCGGTGACGCTGTAGCGCAGCTTGTCCTGCAGTTCGGACAGGCGCCGCTTGCCCGTGAAGTAGGCCTCCGGCTGGCCCGGGTCGGCCCAGACGATGAGGTACAGCCGCCCCGAGAGGTTGTCGATGACGGCCAGCTCCTCGCACTGCAGCAGCTGCACGTCGGGCACGTCGATGCCCCCGCCCTTGCAGGTCTTCGACAGCCGGGGCTCGATGTAGCGCACGGCGTCGTAGCCGAAGTAGCCCGCCAGCCCGCCGCAGAAGCGCGGCAGCCCGGGGCGCAGCGCCGGCTTGAAGCGCTGCTGGTAGGCGGCGATGAAGTCGAGCGGGTTGCCTTCGTGGCGCTCGACCACCTGGCCGCGCGTCACCACCTCCGTTGCGAAGCCGCTGGCGCGCACCAGCGTCTTGGCCGGCAGGCCGATGAAGGAGTAGCGGCCGAAGCGCTCGCCGCCGACCACGCTCTCGAGCAGGAAGCTGTGCGCGGCGCCGCCGGCCAGCTTGAGGTACAGCGACAGCGGCGTCTCGAGGTCGGCGAACGCCTCGGCGATGAGCGGGATGCGGTTGTAGCCCTGGCCGGCCAGGCTCTGGAATTCGAGTTCGGTGATCACGACGGCGTTCTCGCGCAGGTCGGGCGCTGGCCCGATAGGTCCACGGTGGCGGCCGCCGCTTCAGGCGGCCGTTCGCTTCAGGCGGACAGTGGCGAGCGGCGCCAGGGCCAGGCTCCCCGGTCGAGGCGACCGGGCCGAGCGGCTTGGATCTCGGCGGTGGTGGAGCGGCGGGGCGTGAACATCACACGGCGAGTCTAGCAGCGCAGCGCCGGCGGGCGCCAACGCCCGCGCGGCGCATGGCAGACTGCGCGATTCGTATCCAGTCGTATCCCGTCCGGAGAAGCGCATGTTCCGCCGCACCGCGTTCGCTGCCTCGACGGCCCGCTTGCCGGCCGCCCTGTTGACCGTCCTGGCGCTGGCCGCCGCCCCGGCCGCCGCGCAGGTGGAGGTCTCGGGCGTGCGTTACGCGCCGACCGCACAGCTGGCCAACAGCACGCTGCAGCTCAACGGCGCGGGGGTGCGCTACAAGTTCGTCGTCAAGGTCTACACCGCCGGGCTGTACCTGCAGGGCAAGGCCGCCACGCCCGAGGCCGTACTGGCCGCGCCCGGCCCCAAGCGGCTGCACGTGGTGATGCTGCGCGACATCGACGCCAACGAACTCGGCAAGCTCTTCGCCCGCGGCATGCAGGACAACGCGCCGCGCGAGGAATTCAGCAAGTCGATTCCGGGCACGCTGCGCATGGCCGACATCTTCTCGGCACGCAAGCGGCTCAAGGCCGGCGACAGCTTCGGCGTCGACTGGGTGCCCGGCGTCGGCACCACCGTGCTGGTCAACGGCCAGGCGCAGGGCGAGCCGATCCGCGAGCCCGAGTTCTTCAGCGCGCTGATGCGCATCTGGCTGGGCCACACGCCGGCCGACCCGCAGCTCAAGGAAGCGCTCCTGGGCCGCGCCGCCGCGGCGGTGGCGGGCACGCCGGGCCAGCAGTAACGCGCGGCTGCGGCGCCGCGCCGGCGAGCGCCGCCTGCCGACTGGACAGCGCGGCGGTTCGGTCAGCGCAGGCCGAGCAGCGCCGCCACCTCGTCGAGCCGGTCGACCACCGCGTCGGCACCCGCCTCGGCCACCGGCTGGCCATGGTTGTAGCCATGGCTCACCAGCACCACCGGGCAACCCGCGCCGCGCGCGGCGGCCACGTCGTTGGCGCTGTCGCCGATGACCAGGGTGCGCGCTGGCGCATGGCCGAGCGCGGCGCAGCTGCGCAGCACCGGCAGCGGATCGGGCTTCTTGCGCTCGAAGGCATCGCCGCCGAAGACATGGGCGAACGCCGGCGCCAGGCCCTTGGCGGCCAGCAGCGCCCGGGCATGCGCCGTGGGCTTGTTCGTCAGGCACGCGAGCGGCAGACGGGCCCGGTCGCGCAGCAGCGCGAGGCCTTCGACGACGCCAGGAAACACGCGGGCGTGGCGGCCGTTCACCTGGCCGTAGTGGTGCTGGTAGCGCTGGAACGCGCGGTCCTGCAGATCGGCGCTGGCGCCGCTTTCGGCGAGCGTGCGCGCCACCAGGTACTCCGAGCCCTTGCCGACGGTGCGTGCGATGAAGTCGCGCGACACCGCGGGCAAGCCGAGCTCGACGAGCATGCGGGAGAGTGCCGCTTCGAAATCGCCCAGCGTGTCGACCAACGTGCCGTCGAGGTCGACGATGGCCGCATCGATGCCGGCCGCGGCCCAGGCAGGCCGCTCGGGCGCGCCGTGGCCCGAGCGGTCGACGATCGGTCCGCTCACCACGCCGGCCCTCAAGGCTGCGCGGCCGCCGACGCGGCTGGCGCCGCGGCGTCGCCGGACGGCGCGGCATCGGCACCGAAGCGCCGCAGCCACGCCACCACTTCGCCGTACCACTGGCGGCTGTTGCGCGGCTTCAGCACCCAGTGGTTCTCGTCGGGAAACCACAGCAGCCGCGCCTCCACACCGCGGGCCTGCAGGGTGTTGTAGTACGCCAGGCCGTTGGCGTCGGGCACGCGGTAGTCGAGCGCGCCGTGGATCACGAGCGTGGCCGTGTGCATGCGTCCGGCGGCGGCGTGCGGGCTCTGCGCCAGCACCTTGCGCATGTCGGCCCAGTAGAACGCGCCGAGGTCCTGCGGGCGCTGGGGGTACGAGTCGGCGCTGAAGGTCACCACGCGGTCGAACACGCCGGCGTGGCAGACGTAGGCCTGGTAGCGACCGGCCGGCGCATGGCCGTTCATCCACGCCACGAGGAAGCCGCCGTAGCTGCCGCCGGCCGCGGCGAAGCGCGCCGGATCGGCCCAGGGCTGCCGGCGCAGCCAGTCGGTGGCGGCTTCGATGTCCTGCAGCTCGAGCTGGCCTTGCCGGCCGACGAGGCTGGAGGCGAACGCCTCGCCGAAGCCGCTGGAGCCGTGGTAGTTGACCATCGCGATGACGTGCCCCGTGGCCGCGGCCAGCACGTGCGGGTTCCAGCGATAGCCGAACGTGTCGCCCGCAGCCGCGAACGGCCCGCCGTGGATGACGTGCGTCACCGCGTGGCGGCGCGTCGCGTCGAAGCCCGGTGGAAAGACGAGCCAGGTCTGCACGGGCGCGCCGCCGGCGCCGGGCAGCGTCAGCTCGCGCACCTCGCCCAGCGCCACGCCGCGCAGGCGATCGTCGTTGAAGGCCTCGATGCGCCGCGGTGCGGCATCGCCCTGCCAGGCGTGCACGCGCACCGGGTGGCTGGCGCCGTCGGCCGCGACCACGACCGTGTCGCTCGCCGACGCCACGTCGAAGGCCTGCACCCAGCCGCCGGTCCACGCGCGCTGCGGCTGGCCGCCGGCGCGCGGCAGGCGCCAGAGGTGGCGGCGGCCGCGTTCTTCCGCGGCGAAGACCAGCGCCTGGCCGTCGGCCGTCCAGCGCAGCGGTGCATCGACGGCATGGTCCCAGCCGGGCGCCAGCAGGCGCCAGCGGCCGTCGCGCGTCCACAGCGCCGGCTCGGCGAAGGCATGGTGGTGGCGCGCGACGTGCGCCGCGGTGATGGCGATGGCGTCGCCGTCGGGCGCATAACGGGGCGCGCCGATGTCCCAGCCGGGCTCGTCGATCAGCGCCCGCACCTCGCGCGTGCCGAGGTCGATCTCCGACAGGCGCAGGCGGTTGCCCAGGCGCGGCTCGCGCGCCGGGTCGTGCACGAAGGCGATGCGCCGGCCGTCGGGGCTGATGTCGAACACGTCGTTGCCGGCGGCATCGCGCGGCAGCTCGACGGCGCGGTCTCCGAGGCCTTCGAAGAGGTCGATGCAGCGGCCCTGCGCCGACCGGCCGGGCGTGCGGTCAGCGCCGCCGCGCAGGCGCTGCAGCCACAGGTGCAGCACGCGGCCCTCGGGCACGTGGTGGTCCCAGTAGCGGTGGTAGGCCTCGCTCGTCGCGTAGCCGCTCGTCTTGCGCTCGCCGAAGGCGCGGTGCGCCTGGGCCTGCGCCGCCGCGCCGCGCACGCCGGGCCAGACCCAGGCGGTGAAGACGATGCCGCTGCCGTCGGGCAGCCACTTGAACGACTCGACGCCGGGCGCGAAGTCGCCCACGCGCTCGGCTTCGCCGCCGTCGGCCGGCAGCACGTAGAGCTGCGGCGTGGCGTCGACCTGGCCGTTCCAGCGGCGACGGGCCACGAACGCGATGCGGTCGCCGCGTGGCGACCAGGCGGGCGCGCCGTCCTTGTCGCCGCAGCTCGTCAGCCGGCGCGGCGCGGCGCCGTCGGTGGCCAGGCGCCACAGGCTGGTCGCGCTGGTGTTGGCCGCCATGTCGGGCTGCGTCACGCTGCACACGGCATGACGGCCATCGGGCGACAGCGCGACCGCGCCGATGCGCTCGAATTGCCAGAGGGTGTCGATGTCGAGCGTGCGCAGCGGCTGCGGTGGACGGGGCATGGCCCGAGTGTCGCCCAGCCCGCGGCGCGGACTCGCGCGCCGCCGGCCGTGGCGGCTCGCGCCGCGCAGGCGTGGCGCCTGCGGGCGCCGGCCCGGCCGCCTTGCGGGCCGGCCGGCGCTCCCCCGGCCGTCAGCCGATCGACTCGACCTGCCGGTACTGCTGGTAGGCGTTGCCGAAGCGGTTGGCCAGGAAGTCCGGCAGCTCCACCTGCTCCTGGCGGATGAAGCCACGCTGCGGCAGCTTGCCTTCGCGGAACAGGTCGACCGCAGCGCACACGCCGGCGGCGGTGGTGATCTGGATCGCCGACAGCGGGTTCGTCTCGCTGCGGTCGGCGAAGATCTTGCGCGCGAACACCTCCTGCACCAGCGTGCCGCCGCGCAGGCCGCTCACCGTGACGAACACCAGCACCACGTCCTGCATGGTCGTGGGGATCGAGCGCCGCATGATGGTCTTGAGCGTCTCGGTGTCCTTGTTGAGCTGCAGCTCCTCGAGCAGCATCTTCATCAGCGCCTGGTGCCCGGGGTAGCGCACGCTCTTGTAGTCCAGGTGCTGGACGCGGCCGCGCAGCGTCTCGGTCAGCGTGCCCAGGCCGCCGCTGGTGTTGAAGGCCTCGTACTCGGTGCCGTCCAGGCTGAAGTGCTCCAGCCCTTCGAGCGGCAGCACCTCGATGTTCTGGCCGTCGCGGATGGCCTCGCAGGGATGGCAGTACTCGTTGATGAGACCGTCCACGCTCCACGTCAGGTTGTACTTCAGCGCGTTGGTCGGAAACGCCGGCAGCGCGCCGACGCGCATCTTCACTTCGTGCAGGGTGTCGAAGCTCTTCGCCAGGTGGTGGGCGACGATGCCGATGAAGCCCGGCGCCAGGCCGCACTGCGGCATGAAGGCGGTGCTGCTGCCTTCGGCCAGGCGTTGGATGGCGCGCGTGGCGGCCACGTCCTCGGTGAGGTCGAAGTAGTGGCAGCCGGCCGCTTTCGCCTGCGTGGCGGCGAGCGTGGCCAGGTGGTAGGGCAGCGCGTTGATCACGGCCTGCTGGCCTTCCAGCACGCGCAGCAGCTCGCCGGCCTCGGCGGTGTCGGCCTGCTGCAGGCGCACGCCAGGCGCGCCGACGGCGTCCAGCGCCGCCTGGCTGCGGTCGACGACGGTGACGGTGTAGTCGCCGGTCGCGGCGAGCAGGCGGGCGATGGTCTGGCCGATGTGGCCGGCGCCGAGCAGGGTGATGCGCATGGGTCGGGCTCTTTCGTTCGTCGGTTGCAAGGCAGCCGCGGCTGCGCGGGCAGTCTAGGCAGCCTGTCGGACGAAAGAAAGGCTTGTTCCGTCGAAAGCGCGGTTGCTTTCGACGGAACGACGAAACCGGCGCTACGCTTTCGACGCCTTCTTGTAGGCGCGGGCGTCGGCCCGGCGCGCCTTGGTGGCCGCGGCGGCGTAGGCTTCCTCGGCCTCGCGGCGCATCTGGATGGCACGTTCGAGCGCGGCTTCGTAGCGCTCGATGGTGTAGGTGTTCTCGGTGCCGATGTAGATGGTGCGGCGCTGCGGCTTGTCGCCGTAGCGCGGGATCAGCACCATCAGGCTGCAGTCGCGCGTGCCGCCGCCACGGCGCACGCGCACCACCGGGCCGGTGATGCCGGGCGGCAGGCCGCTGCGCTTGTGGCGGCTGGGCGCACGCTGCAGCAGCGAAGGCGCCGGCATCGAGGCGATGCGCTTGTACAGCTCCTTGGTGGCCTTCTCCAGCGCCGCGCGCGCGCCGCTGCCGTCGTTGCTGTGGTCGGAGAACAGCTTGGTGCCGCCGTAGCGCAGCTGCCAGCCGTGGGTGGCGCGGTGGTCGATGCGCTGGATGCCTTGTGGCACCTCGAAGGTTTCGCCGCTGAAAATGGTGATGGTGCGGACTTTCATCGCGAGCCTGCCTTGCGTTGTGGTGTGGTGTGCTCCCTGGCTCTTCTTCTCGCTCGTCTTCGAGCGCCGGCAACCCCTCGCCGGCGCTCTAACCGCCGAATGTAGGCCATTCGGGCCGGGGCGTCGCCGGGTGTTGCCGCGGCGCCGCAGGGCGGCGAGCTGGGGGGGTGCGCACGCGGCGCCACAATCGCGGCCCATGTCGGCCACGCCCCTGGACACGCTCGACCGGCGCCTGATCGCGCTGCTGCAGGCCGACGCGCGCCAGAGCACCGCCGAGCTGGCACGCAAGCTGGGGGTGGCGCGCACCACGGTGCTGGCACGGCTGGCCCGGCTGGAGAAGCAGGCGGTCATCGTCGGCTACACCGTGCGCTTGGCGCAGGACAGCGGCGACCGCGGCGTCGAGGCCTACGTCGGCATCACCACCAGCCCGCAGGCGGCGCGGCTGGTGCCGCAGCGCCTTGCCGCCTTCCCCGAGCTGCGCCAGCTGTGCAGCGTGAGCGGCGAGTTCGACTACCTGGCGCTGCTGCGCGCCGAATCGACGGCGCGCCTGGACGCGCTGCTCGACGAGATCGGCGCCATCGACGGCGTGACCAAGACCACCACCTCGGTGGTGCTGGCCCGGCGCATCGACCGCAGCGCCTGAGCGGCGCCGCTCGCGGGCCATGGCCCGCCGGCCAGGGGCCGATGGCTCCAAGCGGGCCATGCGGGCGCGGGTGGCGCTCGGCACAGTGGCGCCACCATGCCGCTGCCGATCGTCGCCGCCGTCGTCGAGCCCCGTGCGCGCTGTTGCGCCGCTTGGGCGTCGCGGCGCCGGGTGGTGGCCGTGCTCGCGCTGCTGGCGGCGATGGCGGGCACGTCCGGCGCCGCCGCCGCCCGCGCCCTGCCGGCCGAACTGAGTGCCACCGGCGCCGGCCACGACGGCCGCGGCGCGATCCGCTTCGCGCCGCAGTTTCCACTGTGGAGCGACGGCAGCGACAAGCAGCGCTGGTTCACGCTGCCGCGCGGCGCGGCCATCGACGCGCGCGACGCCGACGCCTGGCGCTTTCCGCGCGGCACGCGGCTGTGGAAGACCTTCAGCGTCGCCGGCCGCCCGGTCGAGACGCGTTTCATCGAACGCCGCACCGCTGACGGCGGCTGGACGTTCGCCAGCTACGTCTGGAACCCGGCCGGCACGCGCGCCACGCTGGCGCCGGAGGCCGGCGTCACCCTGGCGGTGGCCGGCGCACCGGGCGGGCGCTACGAGGTGCCGGGCCGCGCCGACTGCCTGGCCTGCCACGGCAGCGCGGCCGTGCCGGTGCTGGGCCTGTCGGCGCTGCAGCTCGCCGCGCCGGGCGCCACGCAGCTGCGCGACCTGGTCGGGTCAGGCCGCATCCGCGGGCTCGACCCGGCGCTGCTGGACACCGCCGCGCTGGCCGCTGCGCGCAGCGCCCTGGAGCGTGCCGCACTGGGCGTGCTGCACGGCAACTGCGCCCACTGCCACAACGGCAGCGCGCGGCGCGTGCCGGTGCGCCTGAACCTCGCGCAGGGCCTGGCCGATGGCCGCGCCAGCCTTGCCCAGACGCTGCGCTCGGCCGTCGACGCCACCAGCCCCGCTGGCAGCCGGCGCCTGCGGCCGATGGCGAAGCGCCGCTGCTGCTGATCGCACCGGGCGATGCCGACGCCAGCGCGCTGGCGCGCCGCATGGCCTCTCGCCACGCCGCGGTGCAGATGCCGCCGCTGGCCACGCGCATCGCCGACGACGCCGGGCTCGCCCTGGTGCGCCGGTGGATCACGCACGAGCTGCCGCAGCTGCCACCGCCGGCGCCGCCGCGCCCTTCCCCCATCACCGCCACCACCCCACCACCCCACCACCCGAGGAGCATCCGAGATGACCGTTCGACCCCTGCACCCCGCCGTCGCGCTCGCCGCGCTGACGCTGGCGCTGGCCGGCGCCACCGCCGGCGTCGCCGCCCATGCCCAGACGGCTGCGCCGCCGTCGCGCCCACCGGCCGCCGTCAAGGGCGGCACCGCGCCTGCCGCCCGGCCCGCGGCCGCCGCCCCCGGCCTCACGGTGGACCGCGTGGCGCGCGGCCGCTACCTCGTCAACACCTCCGGCTGCATCGACTGCCACACGCCCTTCAAGCCCGGGCCGCAGGGCCCGGAGCCGGACATGAGCCGGCACCTCTCGGGCCACCCCGAGGCGCTGAAGATGCCGCCCGTGCCGGTGCTGCCCGAAGGGCCGTGGCTCGTGGTCTCGGCCGCGACCAACACCGCCCACGCGGGCCCCTGGGGGGTGAGCTTCACTGCCAACCTGACGCCGGATCCCGAGACCGGTCTGGGCAACTGGACCGTGGACGATTTCAAGCAGACCATCCGCACCGGCCGCCACATGGGGCGCGGCCGGCCGGTGCTGCCGCCCATGCCGATCCTCGTCTACAAGAACTTCGACGACGCCGACCTCGAGGCCATCTTCGCCTACCTGCGCACGCTGCCGCCGGTGCGCAACCGGGTGCCCGAGCCGTGGGCGCCGAAGAACTGAGGCGCGGCGCGTCTCAGCGCGCCAGCTCGGCGCGCATGGCGTCGATGACGGCCTTGTAGTCGGGCTGGCCGAAGATGGCGCTGCCGGCGACGAAGGTGTCGGCGCCGGCGTCGGCCGCGCGCCGGATGTTCTCGACCTTGATGCCGCCGTCGACCTCGAGCCGGATGTCGCGCCCGCTGGCCTCGATGAGCCGGCGTGCACGCTCGGTCTTGCGCAAGGCGCTGTCGATGAAGCCCTGGCCGCCGAAGCCGGGGTTGACGCTCATGATCAGCACCAGGTCGACCTTGTCGATCACCCACTCCAGCACGTCGAGCGGCGTCGCCGGGTTGAACACCAGCCCGGCCTTGCGGCCCTCGGCGCGGATCAGCTGCAGCGTGCGGTCGACGTGCGTGCTGGCATCCGGATGGAAGCTGATCCAGTCGGCGCCGGCCTTGGCGAAGGCCTGCGCCAGCGCATCGACCGGCTGCACCATCAGGTGCACGTCGATGGGCACGGTGGCGTGCGGTCGCAGCGCGGCGCAGACCATCGGACCGAAGGTCAGGTTGGGCACGTAATGGTTGTCCATCACGTCGAAGTGGATCCAGTCGGCACCGGCGGCGACCACGTCGCGCAGCTCCTCGCCGAGCCGGGCGAAGTCGGCCGAGAGCAGGCTGGGTGCGATGCGGAAGGCGCGGGCCACGGCTGGCGGGGCGTCCGAGGCAGGGGGCGGCACGGGGGCGGTCATCGCGGCATTCTAGGAATCGCCGGGCCGGCGACCGGCCCGCGCAGCGGTCGCTCGTGCGCAGGGGCGTCACGGACCGTCATGGGCCACTGCCTAGAATGCACCGCATGCCCAAGCCCGCGTTCAGCGTCGCCGTCAAGGTGCAGTACCTGGCCGAGCAGTCGAAGCCGCCCGAAGGGCCCTATGCCTTCGCCTACACCGTCACCGTGACCAACACCGGCGACGTGACGGCGCAGCTGGTGGCGCGCCACTGGGTGATCGTCGACGCCGAAGGGCGCCAGGAAGAAGTGCGCGGCCTGGCCGTCGTGGGCCACCAGCCGGTGCTGCAGCCGGGCGAAGCCTTCGAGTACACGAGCGGCACGCGCATCAACACGCCCACCGGCAGCATGCGGGGCACCTACTTCTGCATGACCGAGGACGCGCGGCCCTTCGAGGCGCCGATCGCCGAGTTCGCGCTCGTCTACCCCGGCTCGCTGCACTGAGCCCCGCGGCAGCGGGGCGCCCTGCGGCAACCCGGTTGGGGCGAAGGCGGCGCGGCTCGGGCGCGCGGCCGAGGGCCGCGGATGGGCACCCGACCCCTCGTCCTAGTCCTCGTCGTCGTCGTTGCGCCGCCGCCCGGCCATCGTCCACCAGACGATGCCCACCAGGATGAGCAGCGCCAGCAGCGCCTCGCCGATGAGCAGCCACATGGCGCTCGCCCCCGTCAGAAGCGGCGCGGCACCAGCCGCGGCCACAGCAGGTTGATCGCCAGGCCGGCGATGACGAGTCCGGCCGCGCCCAGCTTCCACGCCGGCAGCGCTTCGCCCAGCGTCAGCGCCGAGGTGGCCATGCCGAACACCGGCACCAGCAGCGCCATCGGCGCGACAGTGGCCGCCGGGTGGCGCGCCAGCAGCCAGCCCCACACCGCATAGCCGAAGAGGGTGTTGCCGACGGCCTGCCAGGCCACCGCCAGCCACGCCGGCCAGGTCGCCCCGGCCAGCGCGCCGGCGATGCGGGCCGGCCCTTCCAGCCACAGGCTCAGGAGCAGCAGCGGCGGCAGCGCGAAGGCGCTGGACCAGACCACCACGCCGAGCATGTCGACACGCCCCATGCCGCGCGCCACCTGGTTGCCCGCCGCCCAGCCGCCCGCCGCCAGCAGCACGAGGACCACGCCGAGCACGCTGGTGTCGCCGCCGGTGTTGAGCGCGATGACGCCGATGCCGGCCGCCGCCAGGCCAAGCGCCAGCCACTGGAACGGCCGCAGCCGCTCGCGCCGGCCGTCGCGCGCATCGAGCATCGCCAGGCCGATGGTGAAGAACACCTGCACCTGCACGATCAGCGACGCCAGCCCCGGCGACACGTGGCCCTGCATGGCGATGTAGAGCAGGCCGAACTGGCCGGCGCCGATGCACACGCCGTAGGCCGCCAGCCGGCGCCACGACACCGCCGGCCGCGGCACGAACAGCAGCGCGGGGAACAGCGCCAGCGCGAAGCGCAGCACCGCCAGCAGCAGCGGCGGCACCGCCGCCAGCGCCACCTTGATGACGCTGAAGTTGGTGCCCCACACCGCCACCACGGCCAGCGCGAGCAGGGCGTGGCTGGCCGGCAGGCGCGCCGCCACGGCCGCCGTCATGGCGCGACCACGATGCGCTCGCGTCCCTGGCTCTTCGCTTCGACCAGCGCCCGCTCGGCGCGCTCGAGTGTCTGGGCCACGGTCTCGCCGGCGTGGTGCTCGGCCAGGCCGACGGACCACGTCACCGACAGCGCCGCGGTGCCGTTGAGGATGCGCAGCGCGGCCACGCGCTGCTGCAGCCGCTCGACGCCGCCGCGCGCCAGCGGTGCGCGCGTGTCGCTCATCAGCAGCACGAATTCTTCGCCGCCCCAGCGCGCCAGCACGTCGGAGACGCGCACGTGGCGCTGCGCCTCCTGCGCGACGGCGCGCAGCACGGCGTCGCCGACCGGGTAGCCGTGGGCCTCGTTGATGGGCTTGAAGCGGTCGATGTCCAGCAGCGCCAGGCAGAAGGTCTGGCCGCTGCGGATGCAGCGCTGGTGCTCCTGCTCCATCAGCTCCAGCACGTGGCGCCGGTTGATGAGACCCGTGAGCTCGTCGCGCGTGGTGTGCTCGCGCAGCCGCGACAGGGCCTGCGCCAGTTCGGCGCGCTGCAGCCGTGCGCGGTGGCGCATGCGCGACAGCCGGGCCGCCAGCACCGCCACGCCCGGCACCATCGTTGCGATCAGCAGGAAGTGCCCGGCCTCGACCGCGGGCGGGTACAGCTCGGGCCGGCGCCAGGCGCTGAACGCCATGCTCAGCGCGAACAACGCCACCGCGTAGCCGCTCAGCCAGCGCATCTGCCCCGGCGAGGCGACGAACATGCCGAACATCAGCACCAGCATCACCATCGGGAAGACCGCGCCGCGGCCAGGACCGAGCAGCGCATAGGCCACGGCGGCGCTGGCCAGGGCGAACAGCATCTGCGGCACCGTAAGCGAGGGGTCGGCGAAGCGGCGCGACCAGCCGCTGCGCACCAGGGCGAAGGCCAGCAGCATGGCCACGAGCGTGACCGCCGACCACCAGAGCACCGGCGCGCGCGGCGCCGCGCCGATCCAGACGAAGTAGTGCATGCCCACCACGCCCAGCGCCAGCATCGCCAGCGCCAGCGACACCTGCGCCAGGCGCACCCGTTGCACCGGGTCGGTGGTGAGCAGGACGTCGAGCAGGCGGCTGCTCATCGGAAGCGGCGGCGCGGCGGGCACATGCGTGGGCGCGGAGGGTAGCGCAAGACGCTGGCCGGCCCGCGGCGGTGCGGCGCCGGTGCGCGCCGCTCAACGCGCCGGCCGCAGGTGCGCCAGCGGCAGCGCGGCGCCGGCCTTGACCTCGCCGAGCGAGAAGCTGGTGTGGATGTCCTTCACGTTGGGCAGCTTGAACAGCGTGTCCATCGACCAGCGGGCGTAGGCGTCGAGGTCGGTGCAGACGACGTGCAGCTCGAAGGTGCCGGCGCCGCTGATGTAGTGGCAGGCGATGACCTCGGGCAGCGCGCGCATCGCCGCTTCCAGCGCCGCGGTGGCCGCGGCGTTGTTGCGCTCGGCGTCGACGCGCACGAAGGCCAGCACGCCCAGGCCGATGCGCCGCCGGTCGATCTCGGCGCGGTAGCCGGTGATGTAGCCCTGCTCTTCCAGCCACTTCACGCGCCGCCAGGTGGGCGCGGCCGAGAGGCCGATGCGCGCGGCGAGTTCGGTGTTGGTGAGCCGCGCGTCGGCCTGCAGCTGGCCGAGGATGGCGACGTCGTAGCGGTCGAGGCCGGCGCCCTGATGCCGTTCGGTGGCCGCCTCGGGCGCAACGTCGGAAGCAGTGCCGGGCGAACCGGGTGCGGTCGTGGTTTTCCCTGACGCCGGCTTTCTCGGCACGCTTCGCTTCTGGTTCGGCATCTTGGCGCAATCTCCTTTCGCGAAGCATGCCTTGACGGGCATCAAAAGAAAAGACATGCACCGGGCCTTTTGCCTACACTGACCGGCTGCCCGCACCGCCGTCACACCGCGCACACCGCCCATGAACGCACCGCTGCCCGAAGCCGTCCGCCGCGCCCTCGAGACCGCGACGCTCGACGACAAGTACACGCTGGCCTCAGGCCGCGCCTTCATGAGCGGCGTGCAGGCGCTGGTGCGGCTGCCGATGCTGCAGCGCGTGCGCGACGCGCGCGCCGGGCTCAACACCGCCGGCTTCGTCAGCGGCTACCGCGGCAGCCCGCTGGGCGGCTACGACCAGGCGCTGTGGGCGGCGAAGAAGCACCTGGCCGAGCACCACGTCGTGTTCCAGCCCGGCGTCAACGAGGAACTCGGCGCCACCGCCGTGTGGGGCACGCAGCAGCTCGACCTCTATCCGCAGAGCAGGAAGTACGACGGCGTCTTCGGCATCTGGTACGGCAAGGGCCCGGGCGTCGACCGCTGCAGCGACGTCTTCAAGCACGCCAACATGGCCGGCACCGCGAAGCACGGCGGCGTGATCGCGATCGCCGGCGACGACCACGTCAGCAAGAGCAGCACCGCGCCGCACCAGAGCGACCACATCTTCAAGGCCTGCGGCCTGCCGGTGTTCTTCCCGAGCCACGTGCAGGACATCCTCGACATGGGCCTGCACGCCTTCGCCATGAGCCGCTTCGCGGGCCTGTGGAGCGGCATGAAGACCATCCAGGAGGTGGTGGAGTCCTCCTCCTCGGTGGTCATCGACCCCCAGCGCGTGAACATCGTCCTGCCCGAGGACTTCCGCATGCCGCCCGGCGGCCTGCACATCCGCTGGCCCGACGCGCCGCTGGAGCAGGAAGCGCGGCTCATGGACTACAAGTGGTACGCCGCGCTGGCCTACGTGCGCGCCAACCGGCTCAACCACAACGTGATCGAAGGGCCGAACGACCGCTTCGGCATCATCGCCAGCGGCAAGGCCTACAACGACACGCGCCAGGCGCTCAACGACCTGGGGCTGGACGACGCCACCTGCCGCTCGCTCGGCATCCGGCTGCACAAGGTCAACGTGGTGTGGCCGCTGGAGGCGACGATCACGCGCGAGTTCGCGCAGGGCCTGTCCGAGATCCTGGTGGTGGAAGAGAAGCGCCAGGTCATCGAGTACCAGCTCAAGGAAGAGCTCTACAACTGGCGCGCCGACGTGCGGCCGCACGTGCTGGGCAAGTTCGACGAGCCCGAGGGCGGCGACTTCAGCGGTGGCGAGTGGGCCATGCCCAACCCGAGCGAGAACTGGCTGCTGCGCGCCAAGGCCGACCTGACGCCGGCACTCATCGCCAAGGCCATCGCCCGGCGCCTGAAGAAGCTGGGCGTGCCCGACGACGTGGCCGCGCGCATGGACGCGCGCATCGCCGTGGTGACGGCGCGCGAACGCCAGCTCACCGAGATCAAGACCGACACCGGCGAGCGCGCGCCCTGGTTCTGCAGCGGCTGCCCGCACAACACCAGCACCCGCGTGCCCGAAGGCAGCCGCGCCATGGCCGGCATCGGCTGCCACTACATGGCGGTGTGGATGGACCGCTCGACCTCGACCTTCAGTCAGATGGGCGGCGAAGGCGTGGCCTGGACGGGGCAGGCGCCGTTCACGACCGACGCGCACGTGTTCGCCAACCTGGGCGACGGCACCTACTTCCACAGCGGCATCCTCGCCATCCGCCAGAGCATCGCCTCGGGCGTGAACATCACCTACAAGGTGCTCTACAACGACGCGGTCGCGATGACCGGCGGGCAGCAGGTGGGCGAGCGGCCGGAAGGCCATTCGGTGCTGCAGATCATGAAGAGCCTCGTCAGCGAAGGCGTGAAGAAGCTCGTGATCGTGAGCGACCAGCCCGAGAAGTACGAAGGTGCGGCGCTCGAGCCCGGCGTCACCGTGCACCACCGCGATCAGCTCGACGCGCTGCAGCGCGAGTTGCGCGAGATCCCCGGCACCACGGCCATCATCTACGACCAGACCTGCGCCACCGAGAAGCGCCGCCGGCGCAAGCGCGGCAAGCTGGCCACGCCCGACAAGCGCGTCGTCATCAACGAGCTGGTGTGCGAAGGCTGCGGCGACTGCAGCGTGCAGAGCAACTGCCTGAGTGTCGAGCCGGTGGAGACCGAGTTCGGCCGCAAGCGGCGCATCAACCAGAACACCTGCAACCTCGACTTCAGCTGCGTCAAGGGCTTTTGCCCGAGCTTCGTCACGGTCGAAGGCGGCACGCTGAAGAAGCCGAAGAAGGCCGAGCGCGCCGACCCGGCCGCGCTGCCGCCGATCCCCGAGCCGGCGCTGCCGGTGGCTGAAGCCGCCTGGGGCATCGTCGTCGGCGGCGTCGGCGGCACCGGCGTCATCACCATCGGCCAGCTGCTCGGCATGGCGGCGCACCTCGAAGGCAAGGGCGTGGTGACGCAGGACGCCGGCGGTCTGGCGCAGAAGGGCGGCGCCACCTGGAGCCACATCCAGATCGCCAACCGGGCCGACGCCATCCACACCACCAAGGTCGACACTGCGCAGGCCGACCTGGTGATCGCCTGCGACTCGATCGTCGGCGCCTCGAAGTACACGCTGAGCGTGATGCAGGGCGGGCGCACCTACGTGGCGCTCAACACCCACGGCACGCCGACCGCCGGGTTCGTGAAGAACCCGAACTGGCAGTTCCCGGGCGGCAACTGCGAGGCGGTGATCCGCGCCAGCGTCGGCGACGCGCTGGTCGGTGCCTTCGATGCCGAGCAGGTGGCGGTGCAGTTGCTGGGCGACAGCATCTACACCAACCCGCTGATGCTGGGCTACGCCTGGCAGCAGGGCCGCGTGCCGCTCTCCCGCGCCGCGATCCAACGCGCCATGGAACTCAACGGCGTGCAGGTGGAGAACAATAGGGCGGCGTTTGAATGGGGCCGCCGCTGCGCCCACGACCTGGCCGCGGTGCAGGCGCACTTCAAGGCCGCGAGCGTCATCCAGTTCGTGAAGAAGCCGTCGCTCGACGAACTGGTGGCGACGCGCGTCGAGTTCCTCACCGCCTACCAGGACGCGGCCTACGCCGGCCGGTACAAGGCCTTCGTCGACCGGGTGCGCGCGGCCGAAGCGAAGCTGGGCGGCGCCGGCACGCCGCTGGCCGAGGCGGTGGCGCGCCACCTGTTCAAGCTGATGGCCTACAAGGACGAGTACGAGGTGGCGCGGCTGCACACCCAGACCGGCTTCGATGCCAGGATCGCCGCCATGTTCGAGGGCGACTACAAGGTGGTGCACCACCTGGCGCCGCCGGGCATCGCCAAACGCAACGACAAGGGCGAGCTGGTCAAGCGCCCCTTCGGCCCCTGGATGCACCGCGGCATGCGCCTGCTGGCGCGCCTGAAAGGTTTGCGTGGCACGGCCCTCGATCCCTTCGGCAAGACCGAGGAACGGCGCACCGAGCGCGCGCTGATCGACGAATACCGGCTCTGCATCGACGAACTGCTGAAGACGCTGTCGGCCGACAACCGGGCGCTGGCGGTGGAGATCGCCAGCATCCCCGACCACATCCGCGGCTACGGCCACGTCAAGGCGCGCCACCTCGCCGCCGCGCGGCCGAAGTGGCAGGCGCTGATGCAGCGCTGGCGCGGCGACGGCGCGCCGGTGCAGAGGGCCGCCTGAGGCCCGCCGGCGCACGCGCACGCGGGCGGAAGCTGGAGGAAGCCCCGCGCACGACGGGCGCGTGCGGGGCCACCGCATACTGCGGCGCATGCCGCGCGTGAAGGCCTCGCACCGCTACACCCGCACCGCCATCGTGCTGCACTGGCTGCTGGCGGCGATGGTGCTGGCGAGCGTGGCGGTGGGCTGGTGGATGACCGGGCTGCCGCTCTCGCCGCGGCGGCTCGTCACCTACAACCTGCACAAGTGGACCGGCGTGCTGATCCTCGCGCTGACGCTGGTGCGCCTGGCCTGGCGCTGGCGCCATCCGCCGCCACCGCCGCTGGGCGCCGTCGCCTGGCAACGGCGCGCGGCGGCGGCGTCGCATGCCGCGCTCTACGCGCTGTGCGTCGCCGTGCCGCTGGTGGGCTGGGCCTACAGCTCGGCCGCGGGCTTTCCGGTCGTCCTGTTCGGCGTGTGGCCGCTGCCCGACTTCGTCAGCGCCGACCGCGCGCTGGCCGACGCCATCAAGCCGTGGCACGGCTGGCTGGCGTGGACGCTGCTGGCGCTGGCTGGCGTGCACGCTGCCGCCGCCATCAAGCACCACCTGGTGGATCGCGACGGCCTGCTCAACCGCATGCTGCCGGCCCGCAGCCGCTGAAACGCTCGACCATGACGCACACGCCGATGCGACGAATGCCCACCGACGCCCCCGCCCGCCGCACGCTGCTGGCCGGGCTGCTCGTCGGGTCGATCGCCGCTGCGGCGCTCGCCGCGACCACGCCGCTGCAGGCGGCGACGCTGCTGGCACTGCAGAGCGCGGGCAGCGAGATCGCCTTCGTCACGCGGCAGATGGGCGTGCCGGTCGAAGGCCGCTTCACGCGGTTCAGCGCCACGCTGGCCTTCGACCCGGCCAGGCCGCAGGCCGGCAGCGTCGCCATCACCATCGACACCGCCAGCGCCCGCTTCGGCAGCGCCGAGCTCGACACCGAGGTGCCCGAGCCGACCTGGCTGCACGCGGGCGCCTTTCCGCAAGCCAGCTTCACATCGAGCGCGATCGCCGCCACCGCCACGCCCGGCCGCTACGACGTGCGCGGCCGGCTGTCGATCAAGGGCGCGGCGCGCGAGCTGACCGTGCCGGTGCAGTTCGACGGCCGCGTCGCCAGCGGCAGCTTCACGCTGCGCCGGCTCGACTTCAAGGTGGGTGAAGGCGAGTGGGCCGACACCGCCCTTCTGGCCGACGAGGTGCTGGTGCGCTTCAAGCTCGCCTTCGCGCCCGCGCGGCCGTGAAGCCGACCGCGCCATCGACGACGACACGCACCACGTGCGCCGTGCTGCTCGCCGCCGGCCTGGCGTGTGCCGCGCCGATTGCGGCCGCACCGACCGGCTGGCTGATCGACCCGACGCACACCTTCGTCACCGCCGAGGTGCTGCACCAGGGCCTGTCGACGCTGCGCGTGCGCTTCGACCGCAAGCAGGCCGAGCTGCAGTTCGACCGCGCCGCGCGCGCGGGCCGCGTGCGCTTTGTGCTGGAGATCGGCTCGCTGTCCACCGGCGCGCCGGCGCTCGACGCGTGGCTCAAGGGCCCGGCGGCGCTGGACGCCGAGGCGCACCGGCAGGCGGTGTTCAGCGCCGAGGGCTTCCGCTTCCAGGGCGATGCCGTGAGCGCCGTCGAAGGCCGGCTCGCGTGGCGCGGCCGCACGCAGCCGCTGCTGCTGACCGCCGAGCGCTTCAACTGCTACACCAGCCCGCTGTTCAAACGCGAGGTCTGCGGCGGCGACTTCAGCGGCCGGCTGTCGTTGCGCGACTGGGGCATCGGCAACGCCGCCGGCGTGCTGGCCGACGCGGTTGTGCTGCAGGTGCAGATCGAGGCGGTGCTCGCGCCATGAACAAGTGTGGCGTGCTCGCCGCACTCGCCGCGGCGCTGTTGCAGTCGGGCCCTGCACAGTCGCAGGTGGCGAGCTACGACCTGCTGCCCGAACACACCTTCGTGCAGTTCGAGGTGCTGCACTTCGGCACCTCCACCTTGCGCGGGCGCATGGGGCCGGCGACGGGGCACGTGCAGCTCGATCGCCAGGGCCGGCGCGGTGAGCTGGCGGTGCGCATGCCCACGGCCAGCGTCGACACCGGCGTGCGCGTGCTCGACCTGCGGTTGCGCCAGGCCGACCTGCTCGACAGCACGGCGTTTCCCGAGGCGTTCTTCGTCGCCAGCCGCTTCGCGTTCGACGCCCAGGGGCAGCTCGCGGAGGTGCGCGGCGAGTTCACCCTGCGCGGCACCAGCCAGCCGCTGTCGCTGCGTGCCGAACGCTTCGCCTGCCGCGGCGAGGGCGCCGACGAGGTGTGCGGCGGGGACTTCGTCGGCACGCTGCTGCGCAGCGATTTCGGCGCCACGTTCGGCCTGCCGCTGGTGGCCGACCGCGTCACGCTGCGCGTGCAGGTGCAGGCCCGGCGGCGCTAGCGGCCGAAGCCCCTTGCGGGCTTCCACGGGTTGCGGCGCGGAGGCGGGGGCGGAATAACGCCGGTTCCCCTGTCCGAACGACATCACCCAGACGGAGACATTCATGACCGCAGCCAAGCAGCCGGCACCGCGCCGCCGATTCCTCAAGACCGCCGCCGCGGGCGCCGTGGGCGCCGGTGCGATGGCCGCGCCGGCGATCTCCACCGCGCAGACCGCCTCGTTCCGCTTCCAGAGCACCTGGCCGGCCAAGGACATCTTCCACGAGTACGCCAACGACTTCGCCAAGAAGGTCAACGACATGGCCGGCGGCCGCCTCAAGGTGGAGGTGCTGCCCTCGGGCGCCGTGGTGCCCGCGTTCCAGCTGCTCGAGGCCGTCAACAAGGGCACGCTCGACGGCGGCCACGGCGTGGTGGCCTACCACTACGGCAAGAACTCGGCGCTGGCGCTGTGGGGCTCGGGCCCGGCCTTCGGCATGGACCCGAACATGGTGCTGTCCTGGCACTACTACGGCGGCGGCAAGGCGCTGCTGGAGGAGATCTACAAGGCCATCAACATGAACGTCGTGTCGTACCTGTACGGTCCGATGCCGACGCAGCCGCTGGGCTGGTTCAAGAAGCCGGTGTCCAACGTGGCGCAGCTCAAAGGCCTGAAGTTCCGCACCGTGGGCCTGGCGGTGGACGTGTTCACCGAGCTCGGCGCGGCGGTGAACCCGCTGCCCGGCGGCGAGATCGTGCCCGCGCTCGACCGCGGCCTCATCGACGCGGCCGAGTTCAACAACGCCAGCTCCGACCGCGTGCTCGGCTTCGCCGACGTGGCCAAGAACTGCATGCTGCAGAGCTTCCACCAGAGCGGCGAGCAGTTCGAGATCCTGTTCAACCGCGCCAAGTACGACGCCCTGGCCGCCGAGCAGAAGGCGATCATCGACTACGCCGTGCAGGCCGCCAGCGCCGACATGAGCTGGAAGGCGATCGACCGCAACTCCAAGGACTACCAGGAGCTGAAGGCCGCCAAGGTCAACTTCTACAAGACGCCCGACGCCATCCTGCGCGCCCAGCTCGACGCATGGGACAAGGTCATCGCCAAGAAGTCGGCCGAGAACCCGCTGTTCAAGCGCGTGCTCGATTCGCAGCGCGAGTTCGCCGCCCGCGCCGGCCAGTGGCAGAACGACTACATGGTCGATTTCAAGATGGCCTACAACCGCTACTTCGCGCCCAAGCCGGCGGCGCCGAAGAAGGCCTGACGATGCAGCCGGGGCGCGCGCCTGTCGCGCGCCCGGCCGTGAAGGGCGGCTGCCGGCGCAGCCGCCCTTTTGGCGAGTCCGGCCATGAAGGGCGGTTGCCGGCGCAGCCGCCCTTTTGGCGAGTCTGGCCCCGAAGGGCGGTTGCCGGCGCAGCCGCCCTTTTTCGCGCCCGGCGCGCGCTTGACGTTCGATCAGAGGAAGCACGCATGCAGAAGCTGCTGCTGGCGGTGGACCGGTTCTCCACCTGGATCGGCCAGCTGTTCGCCTGGGGGATCGTGGCGCTCACGGCGCTGATCTCGTGGGAGGTGTTCTCGCGCTACGTGCTGGGCCGCCCGCACGGCTGGATGCTCGACGTGCAGATCATGCTCTACGGCATCCTGTTCATGATGGCCGGGGCCTACACGCTGGCCAAGAACGGCCACGTGCGCGGTGACGTGCTCTACGGCTTTTTCAGGCCGCGCACCCAGGCCTGGCTGGACCTGGTGCTCTACATCCTGTTCTTCCTGCCCGGCGTGGTGGCGCTCACCTGGGCCGGGTGGACCTTCTTCACCGATTCGCTGGCCATCCGCGAGCAGACCTTCAACGCCGACCCGATCCCGATCTACCCGTTCAAGTTCTTCATCTCGTTCGCCGGCGCGGTGCTGCTGCTGCAGGGGCTGGTGGAGATCGCGCGCTGCGTCATCTGCATCCGCCAGGGCGCGTGGCCGTCGCGCGAGCAGGACGTCGAGGAAGTCGACGTCGACAAGCTCAAGGCCATGGTGCACGCCGACGAGCACCGCGAGCTGGCCGCGCCGCCGGCCGAGAACGTCAACGCCGGAAAGGGCCCGCTGTGAAGCTGCGCAAGGAACTGTGGTTCGGCTTCACGCTGATGGCGCTGATCGTGCTGGCGGCGCTCTTCATGCTGGTCAGCGTCGATCGCATCGAGCGCGGCCACATCGGGCTGCTGATGCTGTCGCTGGTGGTGGTGGCCATCATGCTGGGCTTTCCCACCGCCTTCACGCTGATGGGCATGGGGATGATCTTCACCTGGCTGGCGTACGACCGGAACACCGGCCTGACGCTCGACCTGATGGTGCAGGCGGCCTACAAGACCATGGCCAACGACGTGCTCATCTCGATCCCGTTGTTCGTGTTCATGGGCTACCTGGTCGAGCGCGCCAACCTGATCGAGCGGCTGTTCCGCTCGATCCACCTGTCGCTGGCGCGGCTGCCCGGCGCGCTGGCGGTGGCCACGCTGGTCACCTGCGCCATCTTCGCCACCGCCACCGGCATCGTCGGCGCGGTGGTCACGCTCATGGGCCTGCTGGCGCTGCCGGCGATGCTGCGCGCCGGCTACAGCGTGCCGGTGTCGGCCGGCGCCATCACCGCGGGCGGCTGCCTGGGCATCCTCATCCCGCCCAGCGTGCTGCTCATCGTCTACGGCGCGACGGCCGGCGTGTCGGTGGTGCAGCTCTACGCCGGCGCCTTCTTCCCCGGCCTGATGCTCGCCGGCCTGTACGTCGTCTACGTGATCATCCTGGCGAAGCTCAAGCCCTCGCTGGCGCCGCCGCTGTCGGCCGAGGAGCGGCGCGTGCCGCTGCCGCCGCTGATGGCGCGCCTGGCCGCGTCGGGCTCCGCCTACGCGCCGGCGGCGCTGGCCCGGGCGCTGATGCGTGCGCTCAAAGGCCAGGCCAACCGCGACGTGCCCACCGGCTACCTGCTGCGCCAGCTGGTCGTGGTGGCGCTGCCGCTGCTGGTGTTTGCGGCCGGGTCGCTGTGGTCGTACCGCAGCGTGACCGCGCCAGCGGTGGCCGAGGCCCCGGTCGAAGGCCTGACGCGCATGGGCGACGGGCCGGCGCAGCGCAGCGGCAGCAGCGGGCTGGCCGAGCCGCCGGCCGCGGGCGGGCTGCAGGAGCCGCCGGCCGAAGGCGGGCTGCAGGAACCACCGGCGGCGGGCGGCTTGCAGGAGCCCCCTGCAGAAGGCGGTGTCCAGTCGCCGCCGGCGGCAGGCGGCGTGCAGGAGCCGCCCGCCGAAGGCGCCGCGTCGGGCGGCGTGCAGGCGCCACCCGCGGCCGGCGCCGTGCAGGAGCCACCCGGCGCCGGCGCGGTGCAGGAGCCGCCGTCGGCCGGCGGCGTCGCCGAGCCACCGTCGGCCGGCGGCGCGGCCGACACCGCCGCCGAGCCGCGCACCGCGCCGCAGGGCTGGTGGATCGCCTTCGGCATCGGCTGCGCGCTGCTGGTGGCGTTCTACGCCCTGCTGTCGTTCGCGCGGCTCGAGGTCTTCAAGATGCTGCTGTCCAGCTTCTTCCCGCTGGTCATCCTCATCGGCGCGGTGCTGGGCTCCATCGTGCTGGGCCTGGCCACGCCGACCGAGGCCGCGGCGGTGGGCGCCCTCGGCGGCTTCCTGCTCGCCATCGCCTACCGGCAGCTGACCTTCACGGTGGTCAAGGAGAGCGTCTTCCTCACCGCCAAGACGTCGGCCATGGTCTGCTGGCTGTTCGTCGGCTCGGCCATCTTCTCGGCGGCGTTCGCCCTGCTCGGCGGGCAGGAGCTGGTCGAACGCTGGGTGCTGTCGATGAACCTCAGCAAGACCGAGTTCCTGATCCTGTCGCAGGTGATCATCTTCGTGCTCGGCTGGCCGCTGGAGTGGACCGAGATCATCGTGATCTTCATGCCCATCTTCATCCCGCTGCTGGACAACTTCGGCGTCGACCCGCTGTTCTTCGGCCTGCTGGTGGCGCTGAACCTGCAGACCGCGTTCCTGTCGCCGCCGGTGGCGATGTCGGCCTTCTACCTGAAGGGCGTGGCGCCGCCGCACGTGACGCTGAACCAGATCTTCCTGGGCATGCTGCCGTTCATGGGCATCCAGGTGCTGGCCATCGTGCTGCTGTACCTGTGGCCGCAGATCGGCCTGTGGCTGCCGCAGATGCTGTACGGACGCTGAAGACGACGCCGCCGCGGGGCCCCCCAGGGCGCCGCGGCGGCTCGCGCAACCGCGTGGGCGGTCAGTTGACGCGCACCACCTTGTCGATCTCGGCGCTGCCGGTGTAGGTGGTGGGGCCGTTGAGGTAGCCCTTGAGCACCACGCGCCAGGCGCCGGCCGCGGGCGACGGGATGTTGACCGCCTCGCTGGTGCTCGTCGCCTGGCCGCTGGAGGCGACGAGCTGGCCGTTGGGCGCGTACACGTCCAGGTCCAGGTCCATCGCCGGGTTGCCCCAGTCGGTGGTGATGCGCAACGCGCTGGCGCCGGCCGGCACGTTCAGCGTGTGCACGTGCTGCGCCGAAACCACGCACTCCACCAGCGGCGCGCAGGCCGCCGGCTGCACCGTGCCCGTCCAGCCCGGCAGCGCCGTCGTCTGCACGGTGGAGCGGTTGGGGTTGGACTTCACCGCGGCGCGCACCGCGGCGTGGGCATCGACGTAGCCGGCGCCCACCTCCCACGGCTCGCGCTTCTTCACCACCACCTGGTTCGGGTCCAGGCCGTTGGTCGCGCTGGCCACGTAGTACATCGGCCGCGCGGTCGCGGTCAGCATCTTCAGCACGCCGTCGAGGTTGAGCTTCGGGTTGGCCTCGAGCATCAGCGCGACGATGCCGCTCACGTGCGGCGTGGCCATGCTGGTGCCGCTGATGGTGCTGTAGCGCGGGTTGTCCACGTCGGGCAGCGTGGTCGCGGCCAGGCCGGTGAGCGCGCGCGCCGCGCTGATGCTGACGCCCGGCGCGGTGATGTCGGGGCGCACGTGCGCATCGCCGGCGCGGCCGCGGCTGCTGAAGTCGGCGAGGTAGCCCTTCTTGTCGCCGGCGGCCACGCTCATCACGCAGGGGCTGGCGGAATAGGGGTTGAGCGTGTTCGCGCCCGGGCCCTCGTTGCCCGCGGCGAACACCACCACCATGCCGGCGTCGTAGGCGCGCTTGGAGGCCAGGCTGATCGGGTGGTAGGGCGCGAACTCGCCCGTCGTGCCCCACGAGTTGCTGATGATGCGCACGTTGTGCGCGTCCTTCACCTCGGGCTTCATCAGGAAGTCGAAGCCCTGCAGCGCGTAGAGGATGCTCAGGCCGTCGCCCGCGCCCACGCCCACCAGCGTGGCGCCCGGGGCCACGCCGCGGCGCACGCGGGCGTTGCCGGCCGAGGCCGCGCCGGTGCCGCCGATGGTGCTGGCCACGTGCGTGCCGTGGCCGCTGCTGGTGTCGGTGCTGAGCAGGTCCAGCCACAGGTAGCCGCCGGCCGGCGTGTCGGTGATCGGGCCCACCAGCTTAACGTTGCGCGCGGTGTGCGCCAGGTCGGGGTGCAGCGCGTCCACGCCCGAATCGATGATGCCCACGCCGACGCCGCGGCCGCTGAGCGAGAAGGTGCTGCTGGCGGTGTCGGCGCCGATGAACTTGACGCTCTCGGCCAGCTTGTACTGCAGCGGCGCGTCCTGCCAGATCGACACCAGCCCGGGCAGGCTGGCCTGCAGCTGCTGCACCAGCGCCGGCGTCACCAGCGTCCTGATCGCCAGCATCGGCAGGCTGTCGAACACCCCCAGGCCCTGGCCGCGCGGCAGGCCCAGCGTCGCATCCATCCAGTTCACCGCGCGGCCCTTGGCGGCATCGTCGGCGAACGACAGGATCAGCGTGCCCACCTGGCCGTGGCGCAGGTTGCCGTCGACCTGCACCCCCTGCGCCGGCTGGGCATAGAGGGCCTGGCAGGCCGACAACGTGGTGGCGGTGGTGCTGGTGGCGCTGGTGTTGGCGCCGACGGCCAGCGCCTGGGCGCGCGCCTGGTCCGCGGGCGCCGCGGCCAGCGGTTCGACGCGGGCTGCACCGCTGCCATCGCCGCCGCCGCAGGCCGCCAGGAGGGCCGCCACGCCCAGGCCGAGGCCGATACCGGATACTGTCTTCATGGCTCAAGTCCTTCGCAATGGATGGGTCGTCGTGTGATGTGACCGATCGCCCCGCCGGCCCGCGGCCCTTCGCGCATCGGCCGGTGTCGCGGAACGGCGTGCCCCTTCTGACGTGACGCCATTGCAGCAGTGGCTTCTCAAAATTCTCACAAACCCCTCCCCGCCGGCGCCGCCGTGGCCGCCCGGCCGCCGCGCCGGCGCAGCCCGGCCGAGGCCATCGGCGGCAGCGCCGGGCCGGCCGCGGGCGCTGCAGCGGCCGGCCAGGTGCCGCTGCCCCGGCGCCTGCTGGCGCGGCTGCAAGGCGCATTCCCGGGCGTCGTGGCGCCGGTCGGGGTCGGCCTGGGCCAGGCGGCCTTGTGCCACTGGGCCGAGCGGGCAGGGCTGGTGGTCGTCGACGCCGCGCCGGCACCCGGCCTCGACGGCTGGTTGTGGCGCCCCGCACGCCGCGCCGAGCTGATCCACCTGGCGCCGAGCCACGCCGACGCCCTGGTGCTGGCCGATGCCGACGGGCTGCTCGACGCCGACGACTGGGCCGCGGCCCTGCCCGGCCAGCCGCGCGCCGTCGCCGAGGCCAGCTTCGCCACCTGCGGCGGCTGGCCGGCGGCGCTGCCGCTGGCGCAGGCACTGCCCGGTGAGTCCGACCTGCATGCCCACCCCCTGGCCAGCACCCGGCTCGGCCCGCTGCTGCCGCCCGCCGCGCTGCTGGGCGCGGCGCGGCGCCTGGCCGTCGCCGCCCTGGTGACGCCGGCGGTGGCCGACGCGCTGGGTGTCGAGGCCGAGCGCCTGGACGCGCTGCACGACGGCGGCTGGCTCTGGCACGCGCCGCCCGGCCTGGCCTTCCCCACGCTGATGCGGCGCCTGCTCTGCCCGCGGCCGGGCGCCGCGGCGGCGCGGCGCGCGGCGCGGGCACTGGAAGGCGACGGCCACGTGGCGGCGGCGCTGCGGACGCTGAGCCAGGCCGCCGTCTGGCCCGACTACCTGGCGCTGCTCGCGTCCACCGCCCGCGCGGCCCAGGGCGAGGCCGCCTTGCGCGCCGCGCTGGCGCCGCTGCCCGAGCGCTGGCGCAGCGCGCCGGCGGCGCTGCACGTCGCCGGCCTCCTGGCGCGCGCCGCAGGCGACGCCGCCGCGGCGGCCGGGCTCTACACGCGCGCCATCGCCGGCGGGCTGGAACCGCCGGTGGCGGCGCAGGCGCACAACGCCCGCGGCGTGGTGCACGCGATGGCCGGCGAGGTGGCCGCGGCGCTGGCCGACTTCGACATCGCCGCCGGGGCCGGCGGCGTCACTGCCGGCGAGGCCTGCCGCAACCGCGCCACGCTGCTGGTGCAGCAGGCGCGCCATGACGACGCCGAGCGCAGCCTGCAGGCCGCCGTCGCCGCGTTCCGCGAAGCGGGTGACTTGCTGCGCGAGGCACGCAGCCTCGAGACGCTGGGCTCGCTGCAGTTCGGCCGCGGCCTGCTGCGCGAGGCCCTGGCGCCCTATCGCAAGGCGCTGGACCTGCTGCTGCCGGCGCAGCCCGAGGCCGCGGCCATGGTGCTGCTGAACCTGGCCGAGTGCCAGCTCGGCCTGGGCGACGCCGACGCCGCCGCCGCGCTGCAGCGCGACGCCGCGGCGCTCAACGCCATCGTCGCATCGCCGGTCATCGCCGGCTGGCTGGAGCGCATCGCGGCGCTGGCCGACGTGCAGGCCGGCCGCCACGACGCGGCGCTGTCGCGGCTGCAGGCGCTGCGCAGCGACGACGCCGCCCTGCTGGCCGAATGCGCCTTGCTGCAGGCGCGCGTGCTGCGCGAACAGGGCCGGGCGGAGGCCGCCCTGGCGGCGCTGGAGCCGGCGCGCCCGCTCGGCCTGCGCGCCGACGTCGAGGCGGCGCTGATCCAGGGCGGCGCGGCGCTCGACGCCGCCATCGCCGAGGCGCGGCGCCACGACGCCCGCGTCGAGCTGGCGACGGCGCTGCTGGCACGCACCGGCGACGCCGACCTGGCCGAGGCGCTGGCCCTCATCCGCCAGCACGGCTGGCGCGCCCTGCTCGACGCGCCGGCGGCCGCGCCGCTGGTGCGCCTGGCCGAGGACGCGGCCACGCGCGCCCTGTTCCCGCTGAAGCTGCAGACCTTCGGCCCGCTGCGCATCACCCACGCCGGGCGCGTGCTGCAGCTGTCGGACGTGCCGGCGCGCAAGAGCGCCGCCCTGCTCGTCGCCCTGGCGCTGGCGGCCAAGCCGCTGCCGCGCGAGGCACTGGCCGAGCGCTTCTGGCCCGACGCGAAGAACCCGGTGGCGAGCCTGCAGACGGCCATCTACCACCTGCGCGCCACGTTCGGCGTCGCCGTCGTCGGCGGCGAACGCGGGCTGCTCGAACTGCTCTTCCCGGTCGAGAGCGACGTCGCCGCACTGCAGCGCGCGCTGTCAGCCGGCGACGCGCGCGCGCTGGCGGCGTGCCTGCGCCACCTGCCGCAGCCGGCGGCCTTCCTGCCCGACCTGCCGGCCGAACTGGACGAGGAGCGCGGCGACGCCCAGCGCCTGCTGCTGGACGCGCTGCGCGCCCACGCCGACGCCCAGCCGGCGCACGACGTGCGACGGCGCGACGCCCTGCGCGCCCTGCTCGCGACCGACCCGCTCGACACCGAAAGCCGCGAGGCGCTGATCGGCTGGCACGAGCGCCGCGGCGAGCACGACCTCGCCGCCCAGGAGCAGCGCCGCCTCGACGAGGCGCTGGCGGCGCTGGGCCTGCGCTGACGGCATCGGCGCGGTGCGCCGACGGGCGCCAGCGCGCCGAGCCTCGGGCGGCCGGAACCGCCCGCGGCGCGATCAGCGGCCGAACGAGCGGCCGAAGGCGAACACCGAGTTCGGCGGCAGCAGCCGCACCGGCTTGATCACCGTGCGCTGCGGCGGCGCCGGGCGGCGCGCAGGCGCCGACTTGTCCACGCCCATCTGCGCGCCGGCCGCCACGGCCTCCTCGACCAGGCTCTGCAGCGGGATGGTGGCCATGTGCTCGACGAGGCGGGCGTTCAGGCGCTGCCACAGCGCGCTGGACAGGCCATCAGCGGCGATCTCGGCGGCGTCGGCCGGGTCCTCGACCGCGAGCACCACGTCGGCGACCGAGATGTCGGTGGCGCTGCGGCCCAGCGTGTAGCCGCCGCCCGGGCCGCGCGTGCTCTCGACGATGCCGTCGCGGCGCAGCCGGCTGAACAGCTGCTCCAGGTACGACAGCGAGACCTGCTGGCGCGAGGCGATCGTCGCCAGGGCGACCGGGCCACCGGCCTGGCGGAGCGCCAGGTCGATCAGCGCGTTGACGGCAAAGCGGCCCTTGGTGCTGATGCGCATGATCTTTTCTCCTTGAGCGGGCCCCGACGCGGGGCACGTGATGGGCACTCTAGGGGCGGGGTTGTCTGAAGTAAATTCGAACTTTGGAAGTCGTTCGTTCGGAAAAACCGGATGATGGGCGTGCCGGCCGTGGGGCCATGGCGGTCGGGGCCGGGTGCGGCGCGCGGGCCGCGGTGACGCCGCGCACCACGGCCGCCTATCCTCGTCGCCCGTGACGCCGCCGATCCGCCTGCTGCTGGCCGCCGCGCCCTGTTGCGAGGTGGCAGGCCGCCGCCTGCCGCTGCCGGCGAGCGACGCCCTCCTGCTGGCCTGGCTGGCGCTGGAAGGGCCGACGCCGCGCGAACGGCTGGCGTCGCTGCTCTGGCCGGCCAGCGATGCCGAGGCCGCGCGCAACGCGCTGCGCCAGCGCCTGTTCCGCCTGCGCCGCCAGTGCGGCGTCGACCTGGTCGCCGGCACCGGCCTCCTGGCGCTTGCCGACGGCGTGGTGCACGACCTGCACGCCGCGCCGGGCGACGACGCCGGCGCGTCGCCGGCCACGCTGCTCGCCGGACTGGGCGCCGCCGAGTCGCCGGAGCTCGACGCCTGGCTGGCCGAACGCCGCGCCCGGCTGGCAGCCGGCGCGCGTGCCGCGCAGCTGCAGCGCATCGCCGCGCTGGAAGCCGCCGGCGACCCGGCCGGCGCCTTGCCGCTGGCGCTGGCGCTGGTCGAGGTCGATCCGCTGTCCGAGGACGCGCACCGGCGCCTGATGCGGCTGCAGTACCTGGCGGGCGACCGCGCCGCGGCGCTGCTGGCCTTCGACCGCTGCGAGCGGCTGCTCAAGGACGAGGTCGGCACCGCGCCATCGGCCGAGACTCTGGCGCTGCTGCGCACGATCACGCAGGAAAACGTCGGCGCCGACATCGCCGCCGCCGGCACGGCCCGGCGCGGCGCCCTGCCGGCGTCGGTGCTGCGCCCGCCGCGCCTGGTGGGGCGTGAAGCCGAACGCCAGGCGCTGGCGCGCGGCATCGCCGCCGGCCACGTCGTCGTGCTCCTGGGCGAGGCCGGCATGGGCAAGTCGCGCCTGCTGCAGGCGCTGGCGGCGCAGCGCGCCGGCGTGCTGCACGTCAGCGGCCGGCCGGGCGACGCGCTGGTGCCCTACGCGACCCTCACGCGTGCCCTGCGCGCGCTGCTCGAGCGCGACCCCGCGGCAGCCGACGCCGCGCTGCAGCGCGCGCTGGCGCCGCTGCTGCCCGAGCTGCCCGAAGCCGCCGCGCTGCAGCCCGGCGCCGCCGCGACGTCACCCCTGGCGCAGCCCGTGCGGCGGCTGCTGCAGCGCGCCGGGCGCGGGCTCGAGGTCATTGCGCTCGACGACCTGCACTTCGCCGACGACGCGACGGTGGAGCTGCTGCACCAGCTGCTGGCCGTGCCGCGCGACGACGACGTCGGCGGCAGCGGCGCCACGGCCGCCTTGGCGGCGCCGCGCTGGTGCCTGGGCATGCGCCCGCCGCCGCCGGGCAGCCGGCTGCAGGCGCTGCTGGACGCCATTGCCGCCGCCGGCCCGCACACGCGGCTGGCGCTGCAGCCGCTGACCGAAGCGCAGATGGCGGAGTTCGTCGACAGCCTGGCCTTGCCCGGCGTCTCAGGCGCGGCGCTCGCGCCGGTGCTGCACCAGCGCAGCGGCGGCAACCCGCTGTTCGCGCTGGAGACGCTCAAGCTGCTATGGGCCGACGGCGCGGACGCGGCGGCGGCCGCCGAGCTGCCGCGGCCGGCGTCGCTGGCCCAGCTGATCGGCCAGCAACTGGCGCGGCTGTCGCGCGAGGCGTTGCAGCTGGCGCGCATCGCCGCCATCGCCGGGGTCGACTTCGGCATCCCGCTGGCCGAGGCGCTGCTCGGCAGGAACGCGCTCGACCTGGCCGACGCCTGGGCCGAGCTGGAAGCGCAGCAGGTGCTGCGCGGCGCCGGCTTCGCCCACGACCTGATCCACGACGCCGTGCTTCAGGGCCTGCCGGAGGTCATCGCCCGTCACCTCCACGGCCAGGTGGCGGCGTGGCTGGAAGCCGTGGCCGCGCGCCACGCGGCGGCGGCGCCGGGCGGCGACGCCGGCAGCGTCGGCGCCGCGGGGCCAGCCGCGCCCGGACCGGCGCGCGAGTCGCTCGCCGAGCCGGCGCCCGAGCCGGCGCGCATCGCCGCCCACTGGGAAGCCGCCGGCCAGCGTGGTCGCGCCCTCCCCGCACTGCGCGCCGCCGCCGAGCGCGCCCATCGCGCGCTGCGCGAGACCGAGCGCATCGGCTTCCTGCTGCGCGCCGCCGACATCGCCGAAGGCAGCGGCACCGAGGCCGGCCGCGACGAGGCCTTCGAGCTGGTGCGCGGCGCGGTCGAGGCGCACATGAACACCATCCGCCAGGCCGACGGCCTGCCGCTGCTGGACCGCGCCGCGGCGCTGGCGCGCACGCCGCTGCAGGCGGCGCGCGTCGCCGCCGACCGCGCCTGGTACGCCGCGGTGCTGGGCGACCTGCCCGGCGCCATCACCCTGGGCGAAGCCGCGCTGGCGCAGGCCGGGCCGCTGGGCGACGCCGCGCTCACCGCCACCGTGCGCGAGCACCTGGGCACGGCGCTCAGCCTGGCCGGCCGCTTCGACGCCGCGCTGGCGCAGATGCAGGCGGCGGCGCCCGACATCGAACGCCACGCCGGCGCCAACGCGCTGTCGGCGTTCCACGGCAACTTCGCCGTCGTGCTGGACAACCTGGGCCGCCCGGCCGACGCCGAGCCGCGCCACCGCGAGGCGCTGCGCCTGAGCCAGGTGCACGGCGACCAGGCGCAGCACGCCACCCAGCTGGCCAACTTCGCCGCCAGCCGGCTCGACGCGGGCGACGTGGCCGGCGCGGCGCTGCAGGCCGCGGCGGCGCAGCGCATCGTCACCACCTTCGAAATGACCGGCAGCAGCGCCGGCTACATCGCCACCCTGATGGCGCAGTGCGAGCGGGCCCGCGGGCGCTACGGTGAAGCGCTGGCCTGGTGCGACCGCGCCGAGGCGATCCTCGGCGAACGCAACCCGGCGCGGGTGCCGGTGGCGCGGCTGCACCGTGCCCACGTCTGGCTGGACCTGGGGCAGCACGCGCGCGCCCGCCAGGTGCTGCACGACGGCCTGGACACGGCGCTGGCCATGCCGGCGCGCTACGCCGTGCGCTGGCTGCTGCTGCTGGCGCGGCTGCAGCGCCGCCTGGGCCGCGCCACGGAGGCGAGCGAGTCGCTGGCGCGCGCGGCGGCCTTGGCGCCCGCCGACGGCTGGCCCGAGCTGGGCCTGCTGGTGGGCACCGAACAGGCGCTGGCCGAGCCGCCGGCCGCGGCGCGCCGGGCGCTGCTGGCCATCGCCGACGAGGCGGCTGCGCGCACGCTGCACGGCGCCGAACTCGGTGCGCTGCTGCATGCCGGCTGCTGCGCGCCGCCCGCTGCAGCGGACCCGCCAGCCGACCCCGACGGCCCGGCGCCAACGCCCGCGGCCGACGCCGCGCTGGCGGCGCGCATCCTGGCGCTGGCCGAGCGGGCCGAGGCCCTGCACGCCGACCGCGCGTTGCGCTGGCTGGCGCCGGCAACCCTGCTGGTGCGCGCCGGCGAGGTGGACCGCGCACGGGCCGTCGCCGACGCCGGCCGCGACTGGCTGCGCAGCGCCGCCGCCGCGCACCTGGCGCCGGAGTTCGCGCCCGGCTTCCTGCAGCAGCACCCGGCGAACGTGGCCTTGATGGCCTGGCGCTGATCGCCCGGCGCCTGCCCGCCCACGCGGGCGAGCCGCGCCGAGCGCCGCGTCACGCCGCGCGCCAGCCGGCGTAACGGTGGCGTAACGCCCCGGTGCCTACAACGGCGCCTTCAGGGACGCCACCACGAAGAAGCCACCATGCTGCTGTTCGCCCATCACCACCACCGCCTGGACTTCGCCGACACCCGCCTCAACGCCGCGGGCGCAGGCGAGCGGCGCGCCTCACCGCGCCCGGCGCGCGGCCGCGAGGCGCAGCCCGGGTTCGACCCGCTGGAGCAGATCGCCCAGGCCGACGCCGCCGACCTGCAGCTGCTGCGCCTGGTGGGCTGCGCCGCGCTGGCGACGCTGCTGCTGGCGCTGGCCTGCGCGCTGTGAGCCGACGCGCGGCTGCGCCCGCCGGCCTCAGCCCGTGGCGCCCGACGCCGCCTTGCCGCCACGCGGCCGGCTCTCGGGCGCCTTGTAGTCGGCCGGCACGCGCATCAGCGCGGCATCGGGCTCGCCGCGCCTGACGTTGCGCAGCCGGTAGTTCACCTCGCCGCTGCGCGGGTCGAAGTCGCGCGAGCTCAGCGTCACCATCAGCTCGGGCGAGGTCCAGACCTCGCGCGTGATCTGGATCGGCTTCTCGTTGCCCACCTTGCCGGCCTCGATGACCCAGGTGGTGCGCTCGCCGTTGGCGCGCAGGCCGTCGATGTCGCGTGCCGGCAGCGGGCTCACCGTGCCGGCGCCGCGCGGCGCGAACGTGCTGGCGCGCCATTGCACCGCCGGCGGCGCCACCGCGGCCTCGGCGTGGGCCGCCGCCTCGGCCGACGCGGCGCCCTCGCGCAGGCGCACGATGTTCACCTCGACGTTCTCGCGCCCGGCCTCGGGCCGGCTGATGACCACCGGCGTCGGCGGCGTGGGCGGCAGCGGCGGCACGGCGGCGATGGGCGGCATGGGGGGCATCGAACCCATCTGCTGGGCGTGGCTGCCGGCGCCGCCCGCCGACGACGACTTGGCGCGTTCGGCCACGCCGCGCGCCCACTCGCGCATGCGTTCGGAGTAGTCGCGCCACGCCGCGCTGTCGGCGTGGCCGCGGCTGTCGACGCGGTAGGACAGCTTGCGCTCCGGGTCCAGCATCCAGAACTCGCGCGCCACCGGGTCGCGCAGGTAGACCAGCTTGCGGTTGCCGCGCTGCACCTCCTGGCGCGTGCGGCCTTCGCCGTCGCGGCACAGCTGCGTGGTCTGCTGGCGCACGATGCGGTTGGGCGCGCCGCCGGCGCCGTCGGGCAGCCACTGCACCGTCTCGTGCACGGCCTCGGCGCAGTACGGCGCACCCTTGACGACCCGTTCGCCGCCCGCCTCGGCTGCGGCGATGCGCATGAACTGCGGGCCACCGTCGTCGCCCACGGGCCGGCGCTCCAGCGTGACGGGGCCGGCCTGGGCGATGTGCAGCTCGAGCCGCTCGAGGGCGGGCGGCGCGTCGGCGTGGTTGTCGGCGTGCGCGCCAGCCTGGGTGCCGCCGCCGGGGCTGGCGCCGAAGGCGGACAGGGCGAGGGTCGCGGCCGCGCCGGCCAGGGCGGTGCTGCGGAAACGGATGCACAAGCGGATGCGGTTCATGGTGGTCCTCTCGGAATGACCGGTGGGGAAAGACGGGTCGCAGGGGTCGGTGGATGGGCGTCGTCGTGCGGCGCAGCGTCAGTGCACCAGGCGCACGGCGAGCACTTCGCCCGACGGGTGCAGCAGCAGCTCGGCCGGCACGCGCTCGCCGGCGCGGCCGGGGTCGAAAGGCAGGCCGAGCGCGGCCAGGCGTTCGGCCTGCATCTCGGTGCGCACCAGCCAGGCCGGCGCGGCTTCGCGCGGCCAGCGCTCGGGCGGCACCAGCGGCACGAAGCCGTCGGCCACGCCCAGGCGCACGCCGTCGTCCACGGGCAGCGGGCCGGGCGCGCGCACCATCAGCAGGGCGGAGGCGGCCAGCACCGCGGCACAGGCGCCGGCGCCCGACCAGGCGAGCCAGCCGCTGCGGCGCCGGCCGACGGCCGCGGCGCCGGGCCGTGTCGCACCACCGCGGGCGGCGGCGGCACCGGCCGATCGGTCTGCGGCGCCACCGACGGATCGGTCTGCCCCGACACCGAAGGATCGGTCTGCAGCGCCAGCCGGCGGCGCAGCGTCTGCCATCGCGGCGGTCGCCGCGTCCATCACGCGGGCCTTGAGGCCCGGCGGCAGCGGCTCGTGCTGCAGGCCGGCCGCGGCGTCGCGCAGCACGGCGGCCAGCGGCCTCGGCGGCACGGCGCCGGCGCGGGGGTCGGGTTGCGGATTCATGCGGTGCTCCCGCCGGCCGGCCCCAACAGCGCCGCCAGCTTCAGGCGCGCCCGGTGGACCCGGGTGCGCAAGGTGTTGAGTTCGATGCCGGCGATGCGCGCGGCGTCGGCGTACGGCCGCTCCTGCAGGTCGACCAGCACGATCGCCTCGCGGAACGCCGCCGGCAGCTGGCGCAGCGCGGCCCAGACGCTGGCGTGGTCCTGGGCGCGCACCAGCAGCGCTTCGGGCGAGGCGGCGTGTGCGCCGGCCCAGCCGGCTTCGGCGTGGTCGTCGTCGCCCTCGGCCAGCGGCTCTTCCAGGCGCAGCCCGCGCCGCTGCGCGGCCAGCGCATGGCGGGCGATGCCGGCCAGGTACGCGCCGAGCGCGCCGCGCTCGGGGTCGAAGCCGGCGGGCCGCGTCGCCAGGGCGACGAACGCCTCCTGCACCGCATCGGCGGCCCAGCCGGCGTTGCCGCACAGCGCCAGCGCGTAGCGGTAGACCGCAGCCGCTTCGCGCTCGTACAGCTCGCCCAGCACGCCGGCGTCGCCGCCGGCGAGGCGGCGCACCAGGGCGGCGGTGCTGGCGGCGGTGGCCGTGGCACCCGCAGCGGCCGTGCTGGTGGCGGCGGTGGTGGCGAGGGCACCGGCGGGGACCGTGCTGGTGGCAGCGGTCGTGGCAGCCCCGGCAGGCGAGGCTGGATCTGACCCAGCGGACAACGCGGCCGCGTCGACCGCAGCGGGCTCCGGCCGCGTCGCCGGCGGCGGCTCGGGCGCCGTCGCCGCGCGGCGGCTCGAGGTTCTCCAGGGCACGAAAGGCATCATCCGGTGCGTCGCTCGTCTCTCGGTGGCGCGCCGGATGCCCCTCGGTCGGGGGCTCGGCGGCGCGGTTTCATGGCGTATTGGCGCGGCGACGCCGGGAAGTTCCCGGCCGGCTCGCGCGACCTGCGACGGCGCCCTGCCTCGTGGTCGCGCGCCGGGGCGCGCCGGCACGGCCGACGCTTCGTCGCCGCCGGATGCAGCCTGTCCAGGCGTCGCGCCGCCGCGTCGGCAGGCGCTGGCGGCGGCGGTGGCGCTGCGTACAGTGCGCAGCATTCCACCGCCATCCCACATTCTCGTGACCGAATCACCGTCCACCCCTCCCGGCCCGGGCCGATCGGTCTGGGCCGAGCGCTGGCAGCGGTTCTCCGCCGCGGCGCTGAGGGGCTACCACGCCTACGGCAACTGGCTGATCTCGATCAGCTGGCGCCGCTTCATCCTGCTGGCGGCGGCGCTGCTCATCGTCGTGGCCATCGTGCACGACATGCCGCCCTTCACCTGGACGATCACCGAGCAGGTGCAGGAGCACCCGCGCATCCCGCGCCCGCCCAAGCCGCCGAAGCCTCCCAGGGTCGAGCGCGAGGGCACGCCGCCGGCGGTGCACATCGAGACGCCCAAGCCGGGCGACGACGTCGAGATCAAGATCGGCAAGGACGGCATCCGCATCGGCCCGCGCAAGCCGGCCGATGCCGCGGCGTCGGCCGCCGAATCCGCCGCCGACGCCGCCGCGCATGCCCGCTCGGCCGCCGACGCCGCAGCCTCGGCCGTGGGCGACATCCGGATCCAGGTGCCGCCGGGCGTGGCCAACGAGGCGGTGCGCGAGGCCATCGCCCAGGCGCGTGCCGAGATCGAGGCCGCCGTGCGCGAGGCGCGCGAGGAGGCCGAGGCCGCGGCGCGCGAGGCCGCCGAGGCCAAGCGCGACGCCGAGGCGGTGTACGAGGAGCTGTCGCGCCAGCCGTTCGAAGGCCCGGTCACGCGCAACCGCGTGCGCCGCGTCGGCATCGGCGACGCGCTGATGCAGCTGACGCTGCTGTGGATCGTCGCCTCGGCCATCCTCAAGTTCACCTACAAGGGCCGCGTGCAGGCCGAGGTGAAGGCCGCGCAGGCCGCCGAGACCGCCGAGGCCGAGTCGCTCAAGCGCCAGGTCGTCGAGGCCCGCATGGCGGCGATGCAGGCGCAGGTGGAGCCGCACTTCCTGTTCAACACGCTGGCGTCGATCGACCACCTCATCGAGACCGACCCGGGCCGCGCCAGCCAGATGCAGAAGAACCTGATCGCGCTGCTGCGGGCGAGCATGCCGTCGATGCGCGAGGCGACCGGGGCGCAGGGCAACGGCCAGTCCGGCGTGCGCGAGCTGGGGCGCGAACTGGCGGTGATCCGGCCCTACCTCGAGATCCTCAAGGTGCGCATGGAAGAGCGCCTGGCCGTGGACCTGCAGGTGCCCGACGGTCTGCTCTCGGCCGAGTTCCCGCCGATGATGATCCAGACGCTGGTCGAGAACGCCATCAAGCACGGCCTCGAGCCCAAGGCCGAAGGCGGGGCGCTCTCGGTCAAGGCCGAGATCGTGCACGGCAAGCTGCAGGTGACGGTGGCCGACACGGGTCTGGGCTTCGGCAAGGCCGCCACCGCCGGCACCGGCGTGGGGCTGGCCAACATCCGCGAGCGACTGCAGCTGCTGTACGGCACGCGGGCCTCGCTGACGGTGGCCGAGAACCAGCCGAGCGGCACGGTCGTGACCATCACCGTGCCCTACCGCACCGTGGAAGGCGCGGTGGCATGACGCCGGCCGGCGCGCCGCGCCGCGGCGCCAGCCGCGGCTGGTGGATGGTGCTGGCCGGGCTGCTGCTCGTCCTGCTGCTGCTGGCGCTGGCCGCCGCGGCCGGCGCCGTGGCGCTGTACGACGCCGGCCTGTCGGCGCTGCACGGGCTGGGCCCGGACTTCCGCATCGTGATCAACGACCGGCCGGTGGCGATGCCGACGCTGCTGCTGGCCGAGCACCCGCTGGCGGTGATCGCCATCCTCGCCGTGCTGCTGTTCGCGCTGGCGCTGCTGCTGGTGCTGGTGGTGCCGACGCTGCTGCTGTTCGCCGGCGGCGTGCTGCTCGTGGCGCTGTCGCCGCTGCTGCTCTTCGGCGCGCTGCTCTGGCTGGTGCTGGCGCCGGGCAAGCCGCCCGCCACCGCAGCGCCGATGGCCACGCCGGAGCCGGCCGCGGGTGCCGCGCCGCCGGCGGTCCACTAGCATGGCGGCATGAGCGACGCCGCACCTTCCGAACCTTCCGCCACCGCCAGCGCACCGGCCGGCGCCACGCGCGCCGTGCTGGCCGACGACGAACGCCTGATGCGCGAGCAGTTGCGCGCACGCCTGCTGGAGGTGTGGCCCGATCTGGACATCGTGGCCGAGGCCAAGAACGGCATCGAGGCGGTGCAGCTGGTGGAACAGCACCGGCCGGACATCGTCTTCCTCGACATCCGCATGCCCGGCCTCACCGGCGTGGAGGCAGCGCGCCAGATCGCCCAGCTGCCGCCGCCCGGCGGCGACGACGACGCCGAGGACGCGCTGGTGCCCGAGATCGTCTTCATCACCGCCTACGACCAGTACGCGGTGGAAGCCTTCGAGCAGGGCGTGGCCGACTACGTGCTCAAGCCCGCCGAGCGCGAGCGGCTGCAGGTGACGGTGCAGCGCATCCAGAAGCGCCTGGCCGCGCGCCGCAGCGGCGGTGCTGGCGGGGCGTCGGCCGACGTGCCGCCCGGCCCCAACCTGCAGCAGCTGCTGCATTCGCTGACCGCGCGGCTCAACCCGGCCGGAGCACCGCAGTACCTGCAGTGGATCCAGGCCACGGTGGGCCAGTCGATCCAGATGATCCCGGTCGAGGACGTGCTGTTCTTCATCAGCGACGAGAAGTACACGCGCGTGCAGACGGCGCAGGTGGAAGCGCTGATCCGCAAGCCCATCAAGGAGCTGGTCGACGAGATCGACCCGCGCCTGTTCTGGCAGATCCACCGCAGCACGCTGGTCAACGTCAAGGCCATCGCCGGCGTCAGCCGCGACTTCCGCGGGCGCCAGATCGTCAGCGTCAAGGGCCACCCCGAGAAGCTCGAGGTGAGCCGCAGCTACACCGGACTTTTCAAGGGAATGTAAGCGCGGCCCGCGCGCTTCGTGACGCCGGTCACGACCCGCCGGCCACCGCCGTGCGGGTGGAAGCATCTGCTCGCAACCGCGCACCAGCGGTGACCCCCGCACCGCCGGCGCCTCGATAAGGTCGCGCCCAATTCAACGAGGGACCCCTGCGGGACACGCGTCCTGACGGGGGCAGCGAGGGTGTGATGCTGATGTCGTCGGTCCAGCCGGGCCAGCGTCGGTTCGACTTTGCCCGCCGCGGTGCCGCACCGGCCGCCGCGGCGGGCTGGGTGGTGCGCGACGAGGTGGTGATGGGCACGGTCATCCACGTCGAGCTGTGGGCCGACGACCGGCGCGCCGGCCAGGCCGCGGCGGCCGCCGTGATCGACGAGATGCACCGCATCGACCGCACGATGAGCCCGCACAAGCCGGCCTCGGAGCTGAGCCGCATCAACCGCGAGGCCGGGCGCCGCGCCGTGCCGCTCAGCGACGAGATGGTCGCGCTGATCGAGCGCGCACTCCACTTCTCGCGGCTCTCCGACGGCGCCTTCGACATCAGCTACGCCGCCGTCGGCGCGCTGTACGACTACCGGGCGCGCATCCGGCCCGACGCGGCGCAGCTGGCGCGGGCACGCGCGCTCGTCGGATGGCGCAAGCTGGAACTCGACGTCCACGCGCGCACGCTGCGCTTCGCCGAGGACGGCATGCGCATCGACCTGGGCGGCTTCGCCAAGGGCCATGCGGTCGACCGCGCGGCGGCGCTGCTGCAGCGGCGCGGCATCGCATCGGCCTACGTCAGCGCCGGCGGCGACAGCCGCGTCATCGGCCAGCGCCGCATCGACGGCGACGCCCAGGGCCGCAGCCGCCCCTGGCACGTGGCCATCCGCGACCCGCGCGGCAGCGGCGCGGTCGCGGTGCTGCCGCTGGTCGACGCCTCGGTCTCGACCTCGGGCGACTACGAGCGCTGCTTCGACGACGCGGCCGGCCGCTGCCACCACCTGATCGACCCGGCCACCGGCACCAGCCCGAGCCACGTGCACAGCGTGACCATCGTCGCGCCCGACGGCCTCACCAGCGAGGCGCTGAGCAAGGCGGTGTTCGTGCTGGGCGCGGCGCGCGGCCTGGCGCTGGTGGAGACGCTGCCCGGCGTCGACGCCGTGGTGATCGACGCCCAGGGCGCGATGCACGTCTCGTCCGGCCTGCTCGACGGGCGGGCTGCCGGCTGAGCGCCGGCGCGGGACAAGACGATGCATCACACACCACAGGAGGAGCGGCATCCATGCGCACACACGTAACTGGTTACGTTCAGGCCCTGGCATTCGCTGCCGGGCTGCTGCTGGCCGGCTGCTCGGGCGGTGGCGGCGAAGCCGCCGCCGGCGCCGACCGCCTCACCGTCAACGGCGACGTGCCCGTCGCCTACGTCAAGCGCGCCACCTCGGTCGGCCTCAATCCCACCGACGGCACCGGCTTCGCGCCCGGCGGCGACCTGATGCTGCGCGAGAAGAGCAGTGCCAGCGCCGCCGAGCACAACCTCACGGCGCCCTTCACGCAGGGCGTGGGCGACGCCAGCGACCCCGAGGTCAGCTACGACGGCAAGAAGATCGTCTTCGCCATGCGCTGCCCGGCGAGCAACACCGCCACGGTCGACGGCACCAGCGGCGGCGAACGCGCCTGCACCGGGCGCTGGAATCTCTGGGAGTACCAGATCCGAGACACGACGAGCGCCGGCCTCACCGGCGGCACGTTCCGCCGGCTGACCGCCAGCACCGCGCACGACGACGTCGACCCGGTGTACCTGCCGGCCAACCGCGGCATCGTCTTCGCGTCCAACCGGCAGACCAAGAGCAGCACCCGGCAGGCCCTGGGCCGCCAGTACCACGCGCTCGACGAATACGAGCGCGAGCGCGTGCTCAACCTGCACACGATGGCGAGCGACGGCTCGGGCATCGAGCAGATCACCTTCAACCAGAGCCACGACCGCAACCCGGTGATCCGGCCCAACGGCGACATCATGTTCAGCCGCTGGGAACACGTCGGCGACCGCAACCGCTTCGCCATCTTCCGCAGCAAGCCCGACGGCACCGACCTGTTCGTGCTGTACGGCGCGCACAGCCCGGGCAACAGCTACCTGCACCCGCGCGACATGGACCCGCGCGGCAGCTACGCCGGCAAGCTGGTGTCGTCGCTGATGCCGCTGTCGGGCACCAAGGAAGGCGGCTCGCTGCAGATGATCGACGCGGCGCGCTACTCGGAGTTCAACACCCCGGCCAGCACCCAGGTGCCGGCGCAGGGCGGCCAGGTCGAGGCGACGGCGCAGCGGCTGGGCGACGGCCGCGGCCTCTCGCCCTTCGGCCGCGCCACCACGCCGTATCCGCTGTGGGACGGCACCGACCGCGTGCTCGTCGCCTGGCGGCCGTGCGAGGTGACGAAGAACGGCGTCGTCGTCTCGTGCACCACGCTATCGGCCGAGGAGCTGGCGCTGCTGTCCGACACCAACCGCACGATGGCCGCGCGCGCCCAGGACGCGGTGCAGGACAACGCACCCGCGGCCTATGCCATCTACATGTTCGACCCGGCGCAGCAGACCTGGCTGATCGTCGCCGCGCCGCCCACGGGCTTCATGTACACCGACCCGGTGGCGCTGCAGCCGCGCACCGAGCCCAACGTCGTGCAGCCCACCACCGTGGACCCGGCGCTGGCGGCGCAGGACCTGGCGCTCATCGAGGTGCGCAGCGTCTACGACACCGACGGCCTGCAGCGCATGGCCGAGCCGATGTTCACCGACGCCGACCGCGGCCCGAACTGCGCCCGCGCCATCCCGCTGACGGCGGCGCACGACCCGCTGGACACGCGCAGCCAGGTGCCCGACATCGCGCGCCTGAAGAACCCGGCCGACCCGGCCTACGGCTGCGCCCCGGCGCGCTGGGTGCGCGCCATCCGCGCGGTGGCGCCACCCTCGGGCTCGATGGGCCTGCGCCAGGCGATCGGCGAGACCGAGTTCGAGCAGCAGCAGATCATCGGTTATGCACCGATCGAGCCCGACGGCAGCTTCAAGCTGCAGGTGCCGGCCGACGTGCCGCTGGCGCTGTCGGTCATGGACGCGGAAGGCCGTGCGATCCAGACCCACACCAACTGGATCCAGGTGCGGCCCGGCGAGCGCCGCACCTGCGACGGCTGCCACAGCCCGCGCCGGGGCGCGGCGCTCAACAGCGGCGCCATCGTCAACACGCTGCCGGCGGGCCTGAAGCAGGCGCTGGCCGCGCAGCATGCCAGCGGCGAGACGATGGCCTCGCTGCGCACCCGGCTCGACCCCGGCGCGCTGGCGCTGGCGACCAGCCCCGTGTTCACCGACATCTGGGCCGACACCACGCAGCCCGGCGTCAGCGCGCGCACCACGCTCAGCCTGCGCTACAGCGGCAACCCCGACCCGGCCGACGACTTGGCCACGCCGGCGCCGGCGAACGGGATGATCAACTACCCGGAGCACATCCAGCCGCTGTGGACCCGGCCGCGCGGCCCGGGCGGGGCACACACCTGCGTCGCCTGCCACGCCGACGCCGCCAAGCTCGACCTGCGCGGCACGATCGCCGGCACCGGCCGCATGACCAGCTACGAAGAGCTGCTGCTCGGCGACCCGGTCATCGGCGCCGGCGGCCGCCCGGTGATCCGCCTGCGCGAAGGCGTGCCCGAGGTGGTGCGCGGCGCGCCGCTGGTGGTGACGAGCTCGGGTGCGGCCAACACCGCCGGCCAGGCGCGCAAGAGCCGGCTCACCGAGATCCTGTGGGGCCAGACGCTGCTGGCGGGCGGCGCGGCGCGCACGGCGCATCCGAATCCGCCAGCCGACGCGCCCGACCACGGCACGCTGCTCAACAAGGCCGAGAAGCGGCTGCTCGCCGAGTGGATGGACCTGGGCGGCCAGTACTACAACGACCCGTTCGATGCCAACAACGGCGTGCGCTCGGTGGCGACGCTGTCCGAGGCCACCTTCGTGCAGCAGGTGCAGCCGGTGCTGCAGGCGCTGTGCGCCAGCTGCCACCAGGCGGGCCTGGGCAACCCGCGCAACCGCTTCGTGCTGACGGGCAGCCCCGAGGGCGACTTCAACGTCACGCTCACGCTCATCAACGACACCTGCGCGCCGGCGTCGAACGCGCTGCTGGCGCGCCCGGCCACGCTGCCGCACCCGAGCGGCGCGCTCGACCAGCTGACGCCGCTGCTGCCGCCGGGCAGCGCGGGCCACACCGCCATCGCCAACTGGATCGCGACGGGTTGCCGTTGAACGTCACTTCGAAACCTGCATGACCCGATCGCCCACGCACCGCCTGATCGCCGCCGGCGCCGCGGCCGCCGCCCTGTTCGCGGGCTGCGGTGGCGGCGGCCCGCTCGACAACGCCGCGACCATCGCCAACCCGCCCGGCGCCAGCGGCCAGAAGCTGTCGTTCGCCTACTTCCAGCGGTGCGTGAACCCGGTGCTGAACACGCCGCTGCGCGTGGTGATCAATGGCGTGGCGTCGGTCAACACCTGCGCCGCTTCGGGCTGCCACGACAACGCCAGCGGCACCGGCGGCGCGCTGCGTCTGCTCGGCTCGGCGCCGGCGGTGGACCTGTCGCTGGCGCCCGAGGCCATCCGCACGAGCGACATGTACAAGAACTTCTATTCGTCGCTCGGCGAAAGCGTCGTCGGCTCGCCCGACGCCAGCCGCATGCTCAACAAGCCGCTGGTGCGCGGCGTGCTGCACGGCGGCGGGCTGATCTTCGAGAACCCCGACACGCCCGAGGCCAAGCTCATCCGCTACTGGATCGGCCGGCCGATGCCGCAAGGGCAGGACGAGTTCGGCAGCGCGGCGGCGTCGATGTTCACGCCGGCCGACCCGGTGAACGGCCAATGCAACACCTTGCCGTGATGCCGATGCTGCGCGCGCTGCTCACCGCCCTCGTGCTGCTCGCGGCGTCGTTCGCCACGACGCACGCTGCCGGCGCCGAGCGCCTCACCGTCACCGAGCCCTTCCTCGATCTGCACACCGGCCCGGGCCGCGGCTACCCGGTGGCCTTCGTCGTCGAGCAGGGCCAGGCCGTCAGCGTCGAGCGGCGGCGCACCGACTGGTTCCTGGTGCGTGCACCGGGCGGCCAGACCGGCTGGGTGCCGCGCGCGGCGCTCGAGCGCACGCTGGCGCAAGGCGGCGTCGGCAAGACCTTCCGCGACGTGTTGCTCGACGACTACCTGCGGCGCCGACTCGAGTTCCACGCCGGCGGTGGGCGCTTCGGTGGCGAGCCGATGCTGAAGCTGGGCGTGAACGTCCGCCTGGCCGACACCGTGGGCGTCGAGCTCGGCGGCGGCCAGGTGCAGGGCGTGTTCTCGGGCAGCGACGTGTGGCACCTGAGCCTCACGTCGCAACCCTGGAGCGACCGGCGCCTGTCGCCGCACTTCGCGATCGGCCTGGGGCGCTTCCGCAACCTGCCCAACGCCAGCCTCGTCGACGCGCTGCCCACCGACGCCAACCTCGCCCACGCCACGCTGGGCCTGCGCTGGCACATCGGCGAGCGCTTCGTCGCACGGCTCGACTGGACGCTCTACACCGCCTTCGTCTCCGACCAGCGCAGCACCGAGTACCGCGCCATCACCGCCGGCCTCGGCTTCTTCTTCTGACCCGCACCTCCACCCGATGCTGACTTCCAAACTGCTGGCCATCACCGCGTGCCTGCTCGCCGCCTTGCCGGCGCTTGCGCAGACGACGGCCCCGCGCCAGGGCGCGCCGAACAGCGACCAGGTCATCGTGCCGCAGGTCGAGCGGCGCGACGTGCAGCGGCCGAAGTACCCGTCGAACGACTTCTCGCTCACCCTCTACGGCGGCACCTACAGCACGCAGAACTTTGGCTCCAGCGGCACCGGCGGCGTGCGCCTGGGCTACCACGTCACCGAGGACGTGTTCGTCGAGGCCGCGTACGGCACGGCCAAGGTCAGCGACGAGGCCTTCCGCCGCGTGCTGCCGGGTGGCATCTTCGTCAACCCGAAGGAGAAGCTCGAGCACTACAACGTCTCGGCCGGCTACAACCTGCTCGTCGGCGAAGCCTTCTTCGGCCGCAGCACCGCCAAGGCGACGCAGGGCTACGTGGTCGTGGGCATCGGCAGCACGCAGTTCCGCGGCCAGAAGATGCAGACCACGAACGTCGGCTTCGGCCTTCGGCTGATCCTGAACCACTGGTTCGCGATCCAGGCCGACGTGCGCGACCACGTCTATTCGCAGGACCTGCTGGGCAAGCGCGAAAGCACACACAACCCCGAGGTCACCGTCGGCCTCACGGTGCTGTTTTGAGCATGCGCCGCCACACCCTCGCTCCGATCCTGGTGCTGCTGTGCAGCGCCGCGGTGTCTGCGCCGGCGAACGTCACGCCGCAAGCCCCCGCGCCCGACTTCACGCTGCAGCGCGCCGGCGGCGGCAACCTTCGCCTGGCCGAGCAGCGCGGCAACGTGGTGCTCGTCAACTTCTGGGCCACGTGGTGCGGCCCCTGCCGGCAGGAGATGCCGCACCTCAACGCGCTCTACGACAAGTACCGCGCCTCGGGCTTCACGCTGCTGGGCGTCAACATCGACGACGACCCCAAGACCGGCGCCGCCACCGCGGCGAAGTGGGGGCTGAAGTTTCCGGTGCTGCTGGACGCCGACAAGGGCGTGAGCCGGCGCTACGACCTGGGCAGCATGCCGGCCACCGTGCTCATCGACCGCGACGGCCGCGTGCGCTACCTGCACCGCGGCTACCGCGAAGGCATGGAAGCGGCCTACGAGCGGCAGATCCGCGAGCTGGTGAAGGAATGAGGCGGCGCCGCCTGCTCCTGCCGGCCACGCTCGCCGTCGCAGCGCTCGCCGGTGGCTGCGCGGTCCAACCCTGGGTCAAGCCCTACGAGCGCGAGCGCCTGGCCGACCCGGTGATGCAGTGGTCGCGCGGCGCGCTCGCCGACAAGCACCGCGAGCACGTGCACCTGGTGCGCGAAGGCGCGCGCGGCGCCACCGGCGTGCAGGGGGGCGGCTGTGGCTGCAACTGAGCTGCTGCGGCGCATCGTCCGCGTGCTCGCGCGCCTGCTCGGTGGCCTGGCCGCCGGCGGCAGCGTCGCCCACGCCGCCACGCTGCCCGAGGACAAGGCCGAGCTCCTGTTCCACAGCTACGACGGCGGCGGCGTCAAGGCCACCGGCCCGGCGCTGCTGGTGCGCAAGAGCCTGGCCGACAAGGTGAGCGTGTCGGCGCAGGTCTACGTCGACGCCGTCAGCAACGCCAGCATCGACGTGGTCACCACCGCCAGCCCGTTCAAGGAGACGCGCACCGCCTGGGACCTGAGCGCCGAGACGCTGGTGCGCGATGCGCTGCTGTCGGTCTCGGCCTCGCGCTCGTCGGAGCCTGACTACATCGCCGAAGCCATGGGCGTGGACGTGGCGCACGAGGTCTTCGGCGGCATGACGACGGTGAGCCTGGGCTTCACGCGCAGCCGCGACCAGGTCGGCCGGAAGGGCACGCCCGGCTGGATCGACAGCGCCATGCACTGGCAGTACCGCGCCGGCGTCACGCAGATCCTCACCCCGCGCTGGCTGGTGAGCCTCAACGCCGAGGCGGTGTCCGACAGCGGCATGCTGGGCAGCCCGTACCGTGCCGCGCGCGTCTTCGGCGCCGCGGTGCCCGAGCGCAACCCGCGCACGCGCTCCAGCCGTGCGATCAAGCTGCGCACGCTGCACGACCTGGGCGACGTGGCACCCTGGCTCGCACGCAGCGCGCTGCGCGCCGAGTACCGCCACTACTGGGACAACTGGGACGTCAAGGCCGGCACCGCCGAGGTCGGCTTCTCCAGGCACGTCGGCCGCGGCTGGCTCGTCGACGCCGCGTGGCGCGGCCACACGCAGGACAAGGCGCTCTTCTACAGCGACAACGCGCAGGGCGAGACGCTCTACGTCAGCCGCAACCGCCAGCTCGCCACCTTCAAGAGCACGTCGCTGCTGGCGCGCGTGACGTACAGCTGGCCCGGCCTGCCCGCACCGTGGGACGTGAAGCTCACCGGCGCCTTCGAGCGCAAGACGTTCCGCTTCGCCGACTTCACCGACCTGCGCACCGGCGCGCCCTACCGCCACGACGCCGACGTGCTGCAGCTCTCCGTCACGGCTTCCTTCTGACTGCTGGAGTGCCCATGCGCCACCTCCTCATTGCCGTGCTGATCGCCGCCCTGCCCGCGGCCACTTTCGCCGATGCGCCGCCCGCAATTGCGGCGGCGCCGGCCGCGGCCGCCTCGGCGCCGGCCTCACCTGCGGCCAACGCCGCGCCGCCCGCCTCGCTCGACACGCGCGTGCAGGAGCTCAAGGCCGAGGTCATCCGCCTCAACCGCGACCTGCTGGTGCTCGAGGAAGAGCTGCTCTACCCCGCGGGCACCCAGGTGGCGGTGTTCCTGAGCCTGGACGTGGGCCAGTTCTTCGAGCTCGAATCGGTGCAGCTCAAGCTGGGCGACAAGGTCGTGGCCACGCACCTCTACACGCCGCTCGAGGTGCAGGCGCTGCACCGCGGCGGCGTGCAGCGCCTGTACTTCGGCAACCTCAAGGCCGGCAAGCACCAGGTGACGGCCTTCTTCACCGGCAAGGGCCCTAAGGTGGACAACCACCAGCGCGACTACAAGCGCGGCACCACGCTCGAGGTCGAGAAGGGCACCGACCCACGCTGGATCGAGCTGCGCATCCGCGATGCCGAGCGCAAGCTGCAGCCCGAGTTCGAGGTGAAGGTCTGGTGATGCCGTCGCTGCGCGGCGCGCGTGCCGCCCTCGCCTTGGCCGCAGCGGCCATGACCACGGCACTGGCCGCGGCCGGCGCGCACGCCCAGCCGCGCGAACCCGGCGCGCCGATGGCGATCGCCGCGCCGCACTACGGTGACGTGCTGTTCCACTTCTACCAGGACAGGACCTTCACCGCGCTCACCGGCCTGATGGTGTCGCAGCACGCCGGCCGCATCGCGCCGCACGACGACGAGGCCGAGGTCCTGCGCGGCGGCCTGCTGCTGTCGTACGGCCTGCACGACGAGGCCGGCGCGGTGTTCGCGCGCCTCATCGACCGCAACACCACGCCCGCGGTGCGCGACCGCGCCTGGTACTTCCTCGCCAAGCTGCGCCACCAGCGCGGGCTGCATCGGCAGGCCGAAGCGGCGCTGGCGCAGGTGGCCGGGCCGCTGCCCGGCACGCTGGAGGACGACCGCCAGTTGCTGCACGCCCAGCTGCTGATGGTGCGCGAGGACTACGCCGGCGCGGCCGCGCGCCTGGTGCCGCTGAAGGCCAGCGGCAGCGCCGGGTTCTACGCCCGCTTCAACCTGGGCGTGGCGCTCGTGCGCATGGGCCGGGCCGCCGAAGGGCGTGCGCTGCTGGCCGAGGTGGGCCGCGCGCCGGCGCCCAGCGAAGAGCTGCGCAGCCTGCGCGACCGGGCCAACGTCGCGCTCGGCTTCACCGCGCTGCAGGCCCGGCAGCCGCGCGAGGCGCGGATCGCGCTGGAGCGCGTGCGCCTGAACGCCGCGCAGTCGAACAAGGCGTTGCTCGGCTTCGGCTGGGCCGCAGCCGAGCTGGGCGACCCCCGGCTGGCGCTGGTGCCGTGGACCGAACTCGCAGCCCGCCCCGGCAACGATGCCGCGGTGCTGGAAGCGCGCATCGCCGTGCCTTACGCCTACGCCGAGGTGGGCGCCTTCGCCGGTGCGCTGCAGCGCTACGAGGCGGCGCTCGAGGGTTTCGCCGCCGAATCGCGCGCCCTCGCCGAATCGATCGAGGCCGTGAAGGCCGGCCGCCTGGTGCAGGCGCTGCTCGACGCGAACAACGCCGGCATCGTCGAAGGTGCCGCCCCGGCGCTCGACGCGCGGCGCGGCATCGGCGCACTGCCGCCGGCCGCGGCGCTGCCGCACCCGGCGCACCTGCTGCCGCTGCTGGCCGACCATCCGTTCCAGGAAGCCTTCAAGAACCTGCGCGACCTGCGCTTCCTCGCCGACAACCTGGCACGCTGGCAGCAGTCGCTCGCCGCCTTCGACCACATGCTGGCCACGCGCCGCGCCGCGTATGCCGAGCGCCTGCCGCGGGTGCGCGAGCGCGCCGCCGGACAGGACATCGCCGGCCTGCAGGCGCGCCACGACGTGCTGGCCGACACGGTGGCACGCGCCGAGCGCGAGGCCGACGCCGCGGCGTTCGCCGACGACGCCGAACGCGCGCTGCTCGAACGCGTGCAGCGCAGCCGCGCCACGCTGGACAAGGCCGCCACACGGGCGCTCGACGACCCGACGCTCGTCGCGTCCGCCGAGCGGCTGCGGCGCGTCGCCGGCGCGCTGACCTGGCAGCTGGCGCAAGCGCAGCCGGGCCGGGCCTGGGCGGCGAAGAAGGCACTTCGCCAGACCGATGCCGCGATGGCCGAGGCGCGCGCACGCGACGCCGCCCTGGCGCACGCGCAGGCCGAGGAGCCGGCGCGCTTCGACGCCTTCGCCGCGCGCATCGCCGCGCTGGGCCAGCGCCTCGCCGGCCTGCAGCCGCGACTCGCGGCCGTGGGCGACGAGCAGCAGGCAGTGCTGAATCAGATCGTCATGGCCGAACTGCAGGCCCAGCAGGAGCGGCTGGCGACTTACGCGGCGCAGGCGCGGCTGGCCATCGCGCAGATCCACGACAAGGCCCGGGCCGCCAGCGCCGACACGCTGGCGCGCGTGGCCCCCGCCGAGGCCACGCGATGAGCCGCACGCCACGCCAGATCCCGGCGTCGCCCCAGCTGGCCGGGCCGCCGCAGCGGCGCCAACCGCGCCCACCGCGCCTGGCGCTCGCCGCCCTCGCCGCGGCCGCGGCACTCGCGGCCGGCTGCTCGGGCACCCGCACCTTTCCCGGCGACAACGAACCCACGCTCGCCGCCCTGGCCGGCCGCCGGGTCGCCGTGCAACCCGACGGCCCGGCCGAGCGGCTGGCCGCCAGCGACGAGAGGACCATCGCCGCCTACCGCCAGTTCCTCGAAGCGGCGCCGCAGGCGCCGCAGCGCGCCGAGGCCATGCGCCGGCTGGGCGACCTGGAGATGGACCGCGCCGACCGCATCGCCGCCGACGGCAACGGCGGCGAGCCCGACTACGGCGCCGCCATCGCCCGCTACGAGGCCTTCCTGGCGGCGCACCCACACGACCCGCAGCGCGACCGCGTGCTCTACCAGCTGGCCCGCGCGCAGGAGCAGGGCGGCCGGCTCGAAGCGGCGCTGGCCACCCTGACCACGCTGGTGGCGCAGCACCCGGCCACCGGCCACGCCGACGAAGCGCACTTCCGCCGCGGCGAGCTGCTGTTCGCGACGCGCCAGTACGCCAAGGCCGAAGCCGCCTACGCCACGGTGCTCGCGGGCGACGCCGCGCAGGCCAGCCCCTACACCGAACGCGCGCGCTACATGCAGGGCTGGTCGCGCTTCAAGCAGGGCAAGGTGGACGAAGCGCTGGAGGCCTTCTTCGCCGTGCTCGACGCCAGGCTCGGCGCGCTGCCCGAAGCTGCGCACGACGAAGCCGACCTCGCGGCGCTGCCGGCGCTGAAGCGTGCCGACCGCGAGCTGGTGGAGGACACCTTCCGCGTGGTCGCCATCAGCCTGGCCAGCCTGCAGGGCGCCGAGACGATCGCACCGCTGGTGTCGACGCCCGGGCGGCAGGCCTGGCAGTTCCGCGTGTTCCAGGCGCTGGCCGAGCTGTACACCCGGCAGGAGCGCATCAAGGACGCCGCCGACACCTACGCGCTCTTCGTGCGCCGCCAGCCGCTGCACGCACAGGCGCCGCAGCTGCAGGCGCGCGTCATCGAGCTCTACGCCAGGAACGGCTTCGAGTCGCTGGCGCTCGATGCCAAGCGCGACCACGTGCTGCGTCACGGCCCGGGCAGCGAATTCGCACGCGCCAACCCGGCCGGCTACGCGCGTGCCGCGCCGCAGATCAGGCTGCACCTGGTGGAGCTGGCGCGCCACCACCACTGGCGCGCCCAGCAGGCCAAGCGCGCGCCGGCCGCCGCCGGGACGCACGGCGACGACGCCGGGCGCGCCGACGTGCAGGCCGCCACGCGCTGGTACCGCACGCTGCTGACCCACTTTGCCGAAGACGCCGACAGCCGCGGGCAGCGCTTCCTGCTGGCCGAGCTGCTCACCGAGGACGGCCGCTGGGCCGAAGCCGCCGCCGAGTACGAGCGCGTGGCCTACGCCGGCGGCCCGGCGGATGCGCAGGCGGCCGACGCCGGCTACGCGGCGCTGCTGGCCCGTGCCCGGCTCGAAGCCGAAGCCGGCGATGCGGCAGCGCGCGCCGCACACCAGCGCGAGGCCGTCGACAGCGCGCTGCGCTTCGGCGCCGCGTTCGCCGCCGACGCGCGCAGCGGCGCCGTGCTCACGCGCGCCGCCGAGCAGCTGTTCGCGCTCGGCGACGGCGCGCGTGCCGCGCAGGTCGCGCGTCAGGCGCTGGCCCTGCAGCCGGCACCCGAGCAGCGCCGCACGGCGTGGACGGTGATCGCCCACCAGGCCTTCGAACAAGCGCAGTTCGATGCGGCCGAACAGGCCTACGCCGAGGTGCTGGCGCTCACCGCGCCTGGCGACCGCGCCGCACGCGAGCGCCTGGCCGAGCGCCAGGCCGCGGCCATCTACCGGCAGGGCGAGGCCGCGCGCAGCACGGGCGACGCCCGTGCCGCGGTGGCGCACTTCGAGCGCATCGCCGCCCTGGGCGCGGTGCCGGCCGGCTCGGCGGTGCGCGCCAGCGCGCAGTACGACGCCGCGGCGGCGCTGATCGGCCTGAAGGACTGGAGCGCCGCCGCGCGCACGCTCGAAGCGTTCCGGCGCCAGCATCCCGGCCATGCGCTGCAGGCCGAGGTGGCGCCCAAGCTGGCGCTGGCGTACCTGGAGCTGGGCCGCGGCAGCGAGGCCGCCGCGGAGTTCGAGCAGGTCGCGGCCCGGGCCGCGCAGGCCGGCGATGCCGCCGTGGCCCGCGCCGCGCTGTGGCAGGCCGCCGAACTGCACCACCAGGCTGCGATTCGGGCCGGAACGCCGGCAACGAGCCCGGTGTCGGCCCATGCGGCGACCCATGCGGCGACCCGTGCGCCGAACCCGACGACGACCCGGGCGGCGACCTCGGCCGGGCCGCGCGTGCCCGCGCCGCCACCCGAGATCGCCCTGGCCACGCGGGCCTGGGAACGCTACCTGGCGCTGTACCCGCAGCCGCTGGAGCCTGCGGTGCAGGCGCGCTGGCACCTGGCCACGCTGGCGCGCCAGGCCGGGCAGACGGCACTGGCCACGCGCTGGCTGGCCGCCGTGCAGCAGGCCGACGCCGGCGCCGGCGAGGCGCGCACGCCGCGCACGCGTGCGCTCGGCGGCCAGGCCACGCTGCTGCTGGCCGAGCCGCTGCTCGAGGCCTATCGCCAGGTGGCGCTGGTGGAGCCGCTGGCCCGCAACCTGAAGACGAAGAAAGCGCGGCTCGAGGCCGTGCTGCAGGCCTACGCCCAGGCCGGCGAGGTCGAGGTGGCCGAGGTGCTGACGGCCGCCACGCTGAAGAGCGCGCAGGTCTACCAGGACTTCGGCCGCGCGCTGCTGCAATCGCAGCGGCCGAAGAAGCTCTCGAAGCTGGAGCTCGAGCAGTACAACGTGATGCTCGAGGAGCAGGCCTTCCCGTTCGAGGAGAAGGCCATCGCGCTGCACGAACGCAACGCCCGCCGCGCCGCCCAGGGCGTGTGGGACGACGCGGTGCAGGCCAGCTTCGCCGAGCTGGCGGCGCTGAAGCCCGCGCGCTACGCCAAGGCCGAGCGCGGCGATCCGAGCCTGCCCGCCGACGCGAGCGGCATCGAAGCCGCGATCGCCGCAGTCGCCACGCGCGGCGCCCCCGCCGCCGATGCCCAGCGCACCCTGGCGGCGCTGTACAACCAGCTGGGCATCGCGCAGCGCCGCCAGGGCCGTTTCGAGCAGGCGCGCCAGGCCTACGAGGCCGCCATCGCCGCCGACCCCGCGGCGCTGCTGCCGGCGCTGAACCTCGGCGTGCTGCACGACCTGTACCTGGGCGACGCGGCGCAGGCGCAGGCGCACTACCAGCGCGCGCTGGCGCTGTCGCCTGCGGACGCATCGACGCTGAACAAGTGGCTGGCCGAGCTCAAGGCACGCAAGCCCGAGCCGGCCGGCACGCTGGCGAAGGGCGCGGCGGACGGGCCCGCGGCCACGTCGCCTGCCGCCACCCTGAGTGCCGCCCGCAAGGAGCCGTTGCCATGACCGTCCCGCCTCGACCCATCGCACGCCGCGCCGCGTGGCTGCTGCTGGCGCTGGCCGCCGGCCCGGCGCTGCCGCAGGACCGAGCCGACATCGACCGCACGGCCATCATCGGCAACCGCGAACTGCCCAAGGTGCTGTACATCGTGCCGTGGAAGAAGCCGCTGCCGGGCACGCTGTCGGGCCGCCCCGTCAACAGCGTGCTCGACGAAGCGCTGGCCCCGGTGGACCGCGACGTGCACCGCCGCCAGGTCGACTACGGCGCCCAGCTCGCCGCACGCGGCGTCAGGGCCGACGCCCCCGCGCCGGCCGGCGGCAGCCCCGCCAACCCCCTTCCCACCCGCTAGCCAACCGCGCCGCCAGCGCCCACCCCAAGAGGCATCACACCCCATGAGCACCTTCGACACGGTCGTCAAGTTCTTCGTCGACTGCGGCCCCTTCCTCTACCCCAGCCTGCTGATGATGGCCATCGGCGTGGCCATCGCGATCGAGCGTTATGTCTTCCTGGCCCGCGCGCGCAGCGCCAACCGCCGGCTGTGGGACGAGGTGCTGCCGCTGCTGCAGGGCGGCCGCTTCAAGGAGGTGGCCAGCGCCGTGCAGGCCTCGGACGCGGCCATCGGCAAGATCGTCGCCAACGGCCTGGACCGCATGCGCAGCGCGCGCCGCCGCGAGGACATCGACCACGCCATGGAGGAAGGCATGATGGAGATCGTGCCGCGCCTGGAGAAGCGCACGCACTACATCGCCACCTTCGCCAACACCATCACCCTGGTGGGCCTGCTGGGCACGATCATCGGCCTGATCAAGGGCTTCACCGCGGTGGCGCAGGTGAACCCGGCCGAGAAGGCCGAGCTGCTCTCCGCCTCCATCTCGGTTGCGATGAACAACACCGCCTTCGCGCTGATGGTGGCGATCCCGTTCCTGCTCATCCACGCCTTCCTCCAGGCGCGCGCCAGCGAGATCGTCGACAGCCTCGAGGCCGCCAAGGTGACCTTCCTGAACCTGGTGCAGCGCCTGTCGGGCGAGCAGGCGATGGCGCGCGACGCGCGCACGGCGGGGGCGGACTGAGATGCGCACGCGCCGACTGCGCAAGGAAGCGGCGCACCTGGAGATCACCGCGTTCATCAACCTGATCGTGGTGCTGGTGCCCTTCCTGCTGTCCACCGCGGTGTTCACGCGCCTGGCGGTGATGGACCTGAGCCTGCCCGCGGGCAGCAACGCCAAGCTCGAGCAGCTCAGCGGCGACCTGCAGCTGGAGGTGGTGATCCGCCGCGACGCGCTGGAGGTGGGCGACCGCATCGGCGGGCTCATCCAGCGCATCGAACGGCGCGGCGGTTCCGATCCGGCGCACGACACGAAGGCACTCGCCGCCCTGATGGTGCAGCTCAAGCAGAAGTTTCCGGCCAAGGCCGAGGCCACGCTGCTGGCCGAGCCCGAGACGCCCTACGACGACCTGGTGCAGGTGATGGACGCCGTGCGCGCCAGCGTCACCACCAGCGGCGCCAAGGTCGTGCGGGCCGAGCTGTTCCCCAACATCTCGATCGGCGACGCGCCGGTCCGCAAGGGGACCTGATGCCCGCCATGACCGCACTCGAAAGACGCGCCGCCCGGCGCGCGCGCGGCGGCGCGGCGATGGACATGAATCTCGTCTCGCTGATCGACGTGTTCACCATCCTCATCTTCTTCCTGCTCTCCAGCGCCAGCGGCGTGGAGCTGCTCACCAGCCCCAAGGCGGTGAAGCTGCCCGAGGCCGCGGCCACGCAGGCGCCGAAGGAGACGGTGGTGCTGGTCGTGGCCGGCGACGACATCCTGGCCGCGGGCCGCCGCGTGGCCTCGGTGCGCGAGGTGATGGCCAGCCCCGACGACGTGATCGCGCCGCTCAAGGCCGAGCTCGACGTGCTGGCCGGCCGCAAGGCGGTGCGCGCCGAGAACGCCAGGGCGCAGGCGCAGGACGGCCAGGCGGTGACGATCATGGCCGACAAGGAGATCCCGTACAGCCTGCTGCGCAAGGTGATGGCCACGTGCGCGCAGGCCCGGTTCAGCGACGTGTCGTTCGCGGTGCGGCCGAGGTACGACGCATGAAGGCGCGCCGTCCGCACCCTGCGCAGCGCATGACATGCCGGCTGCAGGAGGTGGCATGACCGCGCTTGCGATGTCGCCCGGCCTCGGCACCGTGTCCTTCCGCACGCCGACGCTGCCCTGGGCCGCCGCCGCGGCCGACGAGCGCCGCTTCCGGCGCATCCTGCAGGCCACGCTGGCGCTCGTGCTGGTGCTCGGCGTGGTGGTGCCGTTCATCCCGCTCGAGCCGGTGCAACGCAGCGTGGCACAGCCGCTGCCGCCGGCCATGGCGCGCCTGCTCATCGAGCCGCGCGTGCAGCCGCCGCCACCGCTTCCGACGCCGCCCCGGCAGGCCGACCAGTCGAAGCCGGAGCAGGTGGCCGAAGCCCCGAGTGAAACCAAACCCGCGCCGCAGCGCGACAAGCCGCTGCAGCTGCAGACGCCGAAGCAGCAACCGCCCGTGCCCGAGGCGCGCAACCCCGTCGAAGGCAAGCCGCCCGGCGAAGTGGCGCTCGACAACGCGCGGCGCCGCGCCAGCGGCGTGGGCCTGCTGGCGCTGAAGACCGAGCTGGCCGAGATCACCGGCGCGCCGGCAGCGGTGCAGCTGCGCCAGGACATCCGCCCCGGTCCGGGCGTGGGCACGGGCAGCGGCGTCGGCGTGGGTGCGGGCACCGAGGCCGGCGTGCCGGTGCGCGCGCTCATCACCAGCACCGCCACGCGCGGCAGCGGCGGCATCAACACCGCCGCCTACAGCCGCGACACCGGTGGCGGCGGGCTGGCAGGCCGCGCGACGACGCTGGTGGAAGGCGTCGCCGGCGGCGGTGGTGGTGGCGGCCCGGGCGGCGGTGGCTCCCGCGCCGGCGGCGGCCACGGCACCGGCGATGGCGGTGGCGGCGGCAGCGGCAAGGGCGGCACGCTGCAGCGCGGCACCAGCGGCAAGGCCAGCCGCAGCATCGAGGAGATCAAGCTCGTCTTCGAGCGCCACAAGGGCGCCATCTACGCCCTCTACAACCGTGCGCTGCGCGACGACGCGTCGCTGCAGGGCAAGGTGGTGCTCGAGCTGAAGATCGCGCCCAGCGGCGCGGTCGAAGGCCTGCGCATCGTGTCGAGCGAACTGAAGGCCGAGGCGCTGGAGAGCAAGCTGCTGGCGCGCATCCGCCAGTTCGACTTCGGCGCCAAGGATGTCGACGTGATGGTCATCACCTGGCCGGTGGACTTCCTGCCGTCGTAGCGCCCCCGGGCGCGGCTGGCGCGGGCCCGGCAGCCGCAGGGGACGCCGGCTCGGCCGCAACGGCCGAGCCGACCTCGATCCAGCCGCCTTCGATCACCCGCGCCGTCATGCCGCCGTGGCCGCGCATGGCGGCGTAGCCCCCGCGGCCGATCTCATCTTCCATGCGCGAGCAGGGCGCGCATGGCCCCACCACCTCGAGCAGCGCCCCGCCGACGCGCACGCGCTGGTTCTTCAGCGCCAGCAGGTTGATGCCGCTGACCACGAGGTTGCGCCGCAGCCGGACCGGATCCACCGCCGCCACCCCGGCCAGCTGCGCGATCACCGCCAGGTGCTCGTGCTGGATCAGCGTCACCTGGCGCGTCGACAGCTCGGCCTGGCCACGCCGGCCGAGCCGGTCGTCGGCCAGCCCGATGCGCGCCAGCGCTTCGGTGCGCGCGACCTGCCGCGCCGGCTGCCGCGGATCGCCACGCACGACGATGGCCTCGATGCGGCCGGTCTGTGGCGGGACGGCGAGGTCGCGGATGGTGCGCATGCGGGCTCCGTGTGGTGCGTCTTGGCCGCTGCGTGGCGCGACTTCCGAAGATCGGCCGCTAGCGTTCGGGCACCGCCGCGCCCGCCGCTGCCTTCGCCGCCATCGCATCGCGCAGCTTCTTCAGCCGCTCGCGCGGGTCTTCCCTGGTCTGCGTCTCGTTCAGCTTCATCTCGGCGATGAAGCGGCTGGGCACGCCGGCGACGGTGTCGCGGCCTTGTCTGCGCCGGCGCAGCGTGGACACGACGAGCGTGGTGCGGGCGCGGGTGATGCCGACGTACATCAGCCGGCGCTCTTCCTCCAGGCGCTCGGGCGTCATGTCTTCGTCACCGGAGCGAAACGGCAGCAGCCCTTCGTTGACGCCAGCCAGCACCACGTGCGGCCATTCCAGGCCCTTGGCGGCGTGCAGGGTGGAGAGCGTCACCACGTCCTGCTCGTCGCCGCGGTCGGCCAGGCTCAGGATGACGCTGATGGTCTGCGCCACCTGCAGCACGCTCTGGCGTTCGCTCTCGAAGGTGCCGCCCTCCTGGGTGATCTCGCCGCCGCACCGGCGAGCGATCCAGTCGACGAAATCGAGCACGTTGCTCCAGCGGCTGGCGGCGAGCTTCTCGCTGTCCTCGCCGTCGTACAGGTGCTGCTCGTAGCCGATGTCCTTCAGCCAGCCGAGCAGCAGCGCCTTGGCGTCCTCGGCATCCGTGGTGTGGCGCGCGCGGTGTTCCAGGTCGTGGATCTCGCGGCCGAAGGCCTGCAGGTCTTCGATCTGCTTGCCTTTCAGCGCCCCCGGCAGGCTGGGCGCGAACAGCGCTTCGAACAGGCTGATCTTCCACTTGGCGGCGAACTCGCCGAGTGCGCCCAGCGTGGTGTGGCCGATGCCGCGCTTGGGCGTGGTCACGGCGCGCAGGAAAGCCGGGTCGTCGTCCTGGTTGACGAGCAGGCGCAGCCAGGCGCACAGGTCCTTGATCTCGGCGCGGTCGAAGTAGCTCTGGCCGCCGCTCACCTTGTAGGGGATCTGCGCCGCGCGCAGCTTCTGCTCGAACAACCGCGCCTGGTGGTTGGCGCGGTAGAGCACGGCGAAGTCGGCGAACTTGAGGCGGCCATCGCTGCCCCTGAGCGACTGGATGCGCGCCACCGCGCGCTCGGCCTCGTGCTCGTCGGTGTCGCACTCGATCAGCCGCACCGGCTCGCCGTCGCCGAACTCGCTCCACAGCTTCTTGGCGTAGATCTTCGGGTTGTGGCCGATGACCGCGTTGGCGGCGCGCAGGATGTGGCCGGTGGAGCGGTAGTTCTGCTCCAGCGGGATCACCTTGAGCGCCGGGAAGTCCTGCGGCAGGCGCTTCAGGTTCTCGATCGTCGCGCCGCGCCAGCCGTAGATGCTCTGGTCGTCGTCGCCCACCGCGGTGAACAGCGCGCGCTCGCCCACCAGCGCCTTGAGCAGCTCGTACTGCACGGCGTTGGTGTCCTGGTACTCGTCCACCAGCACGTGGTGGAACAGCCCCTGCCACTTGGCACGGGCCTCGGCGTCGTTCTGCAGCAGCTTGAGCGGCAGGCCGATCAGGTCGTCGAAGTCCACCGCCTGGTAGGCGGCCAGGCGTTCCTCGTAGCGCTGCATCACGCGCGCTGCGACGCGCTCGTCGTCGTCGGCCGCGGCGGCCGCGGCGCCGGCGCTGTCGAGCCCGGCGTTCTTCCACAGGCTGATCTGCCACTGCCAGCGCCGCGCCAGCGCGTTGTCGCTGCTGCCGCCGGCGTCGCGGATGACGCCGAGCACGTCGTCGCTGTCGAGGATGCTGAAGTTCTCCTTCAGGTTCAGCCGCGGGCCGTCGGTGCGCAGCATGCGCACGCCCAACGAGTGGAAGGTGCTGACCGCCAGGTCCTTGGCCGCGCGCGGCCCCACCAGCGCCCGGGCGCGCTCACGCATCTCGGCGGCGGCCTTGTTGGTGAAGGTGATGGCGGCGATCTGCTTGGGCTCCAGGCCCGTCTGCAGCAGGCGCGCGATCTTGTGCACGATGACGCGCGTCTTGCCGCTGCCGGCGCCGGCCAGCACGAGGCAGGGGCCGTCGATGTGATGCACCGCCGCCATCTGGGCAGGGTTGAGCGAGACGGGGGGAGCGTTCACGACGGGCAGGCGGGGACGGGAGCGGGCAGGCGAGGCGCGAACGCTGGGCGCCGAGACATCGACAACGGGTGCGAGGAAGGGGGCCACGCCACACGGCGCAGCGGCGCTTCGGCTCAGCGGCGGCGCATCATAGCGACGCGAGGTCCGGCGACGACGCCTGCCTCGGCGCGGCCGGCACTTCGCCACGCCGCAGCGACTGGCGCATCACCTGCTGCGGCCCGAAGGCCGCTTCCAGCATCGCCAGCAGCTGCGCGGCGCGCGCCGAGTTGTCGGCGCCGACGTTGCACACGTAGACGTCGAGCGTCACCGCATCCAGCTCGGGCCAGGTGTGCACCGCCAGGTGCGATTCGGCCAGCAGCACCACGCCGGTGACGCCGCCCGGCGCCGGAAACGGATGGAACAGCTCGCCCACCGGCGTGAGCGCGGCGTCGCGCACCGCGTGCAGGCAGACGCGGCGCAGCGCCTCGGCGTCACGCATCAGCGCCGCCCCCGCGGCGCAGCCGCGAAGATCGGCGGTGAGGTGCAGGCCCTGCATGCGCGGCGATGATAGGGCGGTGATCGGCGGCATGATCCAGCGCACGTCCGCACGCGGAGGCGCCGCCTAGAATCGCGGGTTTTCCCCGCTGCTGCCCCTTCGCATCCATGGCCATCACGCCCCCCGACACCGTCCTGATGGCCAACGCCATCCGCGCCCTGGCCATGGACGCCGTGCAGCAGGCCAATTCCGGCCATCCGGGCGCGCCGATGGGCATGGCCGAGATGGCGGTGGCCACCTGGGGCGGCCTGAAGCACAACCCGGCCGACCCGCAGTGGCCCGACCGCGACCGCTTCGTGCTCAGCAACGGCCATGCGTCGATGCTGATCTACGCGCTGCTGCACCTCACCGGCTACGACCTGCCGATGAGCGAGCTGCGCAACTTCCGCCAGCTGCACAGCAAGACGCCGGGCCACCCCGAGGTGGACGTGACGCCCGGCGTCGAAACGACCACCGGCCCGCTCGGTCAGGGCCTGGCCAACGCGGTGGGCATGGCGCTCGCCGAGAAGCTGCTGGCGGCCGAGTTCAACCGCCCCGGCCACACCATCGTCGACCACCGCACCGTCGTCTTCATGGGCGACGGCTGCCTCATGGAAGGCATCAGCCACGAGGCCTGTGCGCTGGCCGGCGCGTGGAAGCTCAACAAGCTGGTGGCGCTGTACGACGACAACGGCATCAGCATCGACGGACCCGTCAAGCCCTGGTACATCGACGACACCGCCACGCGCTTTGCGAGCTACGGCTGGGACGTCATCGGCCCGCTCGACGGCCACGACGTCGCCGCGGTGCAGGCGGCGCTGGAACAGGCGCGCGCATCCGCCACGAAGCCGACGCTCATCGTCTGCCGCACCACCATCGGCAAGGGTTCGCCCAACCGCGCCGGCAGCGCCAAGGCGCACGGCGAGGCGCTGGGCCACAACGAGGTGCTGCTGGTGCGCCAGGGCCTGGCGTGGGAGCACGAACCCTTCGTGCTGCCCGAGGCCGCCTACACCGCCTGGGACGCGCGCGAGCGCGGCACCGCGGCGCAGACGCAGTGGCTCGACGCCTTCGCCGCCTACAAGGCCGAGTTCCCGGCGCTGGCCGACGAATATCTGCGCCGCATGCGCGGCGAGCTGCCGGTGAACTTTGCCTACACCGTGGCCGAGGCGGTGAAGACCGCGCACGACAAGGCCGAAGGCGTGGCCAGCCGCAAGGCCAGCCAGCTGGCGCTGGAGGTCTACACGCAGGCCCTGCCCGAGATGCTGGGCGGCAGCGCCGACCTCACCGGCAGCAACCTCACCAACACCAGCGCGACGCAGCCGCTGCGCTTCGATGCCGAGACCGGTGCGCCCAACGGCGGCCGGCACGTCAACTACGGCGTGCGCGAGTTCGGCATGGCCGCCATCATGAACGGCATGGCGCTGCACGGCGGGCTCATCCCCTACGGCGGCACGTTCCTCACGTTCAGCGACTACAGCCGCAACGCCATCCGCATGGCCGCGCTGATGAAGCGGCGCGTGATCCACGTCTTCACCCACGATTCCATCGGCCTGGGCGAGGACGGCCCCACGCACCAGAGCGTCGAGCACGCGGCCAGCCTGCGGCTCATCCCCAACCTCGACGTCTGGCGCCCGGCCGACACCGCCGAGACGACGATCGCCTGGGCCATGGCGCTGGGCAACGCCACGCGGCCGACGGCCCTGCTGCTCAGCCGCCAGAACCTGCCCTACCTGCCGAAGATGGCGCTGGAGGACATCGGCAAGGGCGGCTACGTGCTGGCCGACCCGTCGGAGGTGGGCCTGCGCCAGCGCCGGCCGCAGGCGGTGATCGTCGCCACCGGCAGCGAGGTGCAGCTGGCGCTGCACGCCCAGGCCGAGCTGGCCAAGCTGAAGATCGGCGTGCGCGTGGTCAGCATGCCCAGCACCACCACCTTCGACCGGCAGCCGGAACGCTACAAGCGCCAGGTGCTGCCCGACGGCGTGCCGCGCATCGCGGTCGAAGCCGGCGTCACCGACGGCTGGTGGAAGTACGGCTGCGCCGCGGTGATCGGCATCGACCGCTACGGCGAAAGCGCGCCCGGGCCACAGCTGTTCACGTTCTTCCGCATCACGGCCGAGAACGTGGTGGCGGTGGTGCGCACTGTGCTCGGGCGCTGAGGCTGCGATGAAGACCGCGTTGCGCCGGTTGGTGCTTGCGGTGGCGATGCTGCTGCCTGCGGTGGGCGTGGCGCAGCAGGTCAACGTCGAGCCGCCGGCAACCCAACGTTGCATGCAGCTGGCAGGAGGCGCGAAGAGCGAAATCGAGTACCCGTTCGAGTTGCTCAAGGCGAGGAAGGGCGGCCGCGTCGTCGTGCGGCTCACATTCGACCGGCCCGACAGCCGACCGAGGATCGACGTGCTCGAACACGAAGGCGACCGTGAGTTCGTCGCCGCGGTCGAAACCCACGTGCGCCGCCTGCGGGTGCCGTGCCTGCGCAGCGATGAAGGCCATGCCACGCTGCGCCAGGAGTACCGCTTCAGGCCGGATGAACATCACGTCGTCGCCAGCGAGGAGGACGCCGAGAGCGAGCGCCGGTCACGCCAGGCCGCGTGCCTCATGCACATCAGCGGCCGGCGGGCGCCCGACTATCCAATGCGCGCCCGGCGCGATGAAATCCAGGGAAGGGTGCTGGCCCGTTTGCGCTTCGAGGCGCCGGACCAGCCGCCGCGGGTGGACGTCTTTCACCGGCCCAGCGCCGCGATCCTGGGCGACACGGTGCGGGCGTTCGCCGCCGGCTACCGCCTGCCCTGCCTCGAAGGTGGGCCGGTGGTGACGTCGATGCAGTACGTCTACCGTTTCGAGGGCGAAGCCTTCGGCTTCAAGGCGGTCACCCTCCCCAAGCTGGTGGGAACCATGAAGAACATCCGCCTCCAGCGCGTGCACTTCGAATTCGGCGAGATGGGCTGCCCCTTCGACGTCACGTTCACCCACTGGCAACCGGCTGCACCCAACTGGGTGAGCACCAGCGGCGCGCGGAACCCGCGTCGCGATGCGTTCGTGCAGTGGCTGCGCGACGCCCAACTCGAGATGCCTGCAGAAGCACTCGACGCCGTCTTCGGCGACACCGTCAGCTTCACCGTCCCGTGCGGGAAAATCGACTTGCAACCCCAGGAGAAATCATGACGATCAGAGTCGGCATCAACGGCTTCGGCCGCATCGGCCGCATGGTGTTCCGCGCCGCGGTGCAGAACTTCCCGGCCATCGAGGTGGTGGGCATCAACGACCTGCTCGAGCCCGACTACCTGGCCTACATGCTGCGCTACGACAGCGTGCACGGCCGCTTCAAGGGTGAGGTCGCGGTCGACGGCAACACGCTGGTCGTCAACGGCAAGCGCATCCGCCTCACCGCGCTGAAGGACCCGGCCGAACTGAAGTGGGGCGACCTGGGCGTGGACGTGGTGGTCGAGTCGACGGGCCTGTTCCTCACCAAGGAGACGTGCCAGAAGCACATCGACGCCGGCGCGAAGAAGGTGATCCAGAGCGCGCCCAGCAAGGACGACACGCCGATGTTCGTCTACGGCGTCAACGACGCCAGCTACGCCGGCCAGACGATCATCAGCAACGCCAGCTGCACGACCAACTGCCTGGCCCCGGTAGCCAAGGTGCTGAACGACAGCTTCGGCATCAAGCGCGGCCTGATGACCACCGTGCACGCCACCACCGCCACGCAGAAGACCGTGGACGGCCCGAGCAACAAGGACTGGCGCGGCGGCCGCGGCATCCTCGAGAACATCATCCCGTCGAGCACCGGCGCGGCCAAGGCCGTGGGCGTGGTGATCCCTGAGCTGAACAAGAAGCTCACCGGCATGAGCTTCCGCGTGCCCACCTCCGACGTGTCGGTCATCGACCTGACCGCCGAGCTGGTGAAGGACGCCAGCTGGGACGACATCTGCAACGCCATGAAGGCTGCCGCGGCGGGCCCGATGAAGGGCGTGCTCGGCTACACCGAGGACAAGGTCGTCTCCACCGACTTCCGCGGCGAGCCGATGACCAGCGTGTTCGACGCCGATGCCGGCATCGCGCTGGACAAGACCTTCGTCAAGGTCGTGGCCTGGTACGACAACGAGTGGGGCTACTCGAACAAGGTGCTCGAGATGGTGCAGGTGATGAGCCGCTGACGAAGCGCCGAAGGGCCACCGGCGCGGCGCGGCCGCGTCAGCCCTTCACGGCCGCCGCCGGGCGGCCTTGCCTACACTGCGGGCATGACTCCAGCCCGCGCCTTGTCAGGCCTGCTGGCCGCCGCGTCAGCGGCGGCCGCGTTCATCGCCACGCCGCACGCCACGGCGCAGCAGCCGCAGCCGCTGGCGCCCCCGGCGCGGGCCGCCGCACTGGCGCCGGTGGACGGCGAAGTCATCGTGCGCTTCAAGGCCGACGCCTCGACGCTGCGCAAGCACGCACTCTCGGCGCGCGCCGCGCCGGCCGTGAGCGAGGCGGTGATCGCCGAGCGCGCCCAGGCGCTGGGCACGCGCCTGGGGCGGACGCTCGAGCACCGCGGCGCGGTCAGCGACCAGATGCAGGTGGTGCGCAGCGCCGGCCTGTCGGCGGCCGAGCTGGCGGCGAGCCTGGCGGCCGACCCGGAGGTCGAGTTCGCCGTGCCCAACGGCCGCATGCGCCGCTTGGCGGCGCCCAACGACCCGCTGTACCCGGTCTCGACCCGGCCCAACGGCCCCGACAGCGGCCAGTGGTACCTGCGTGCGCCCACCGCCGCCACGCCGTCGGCGATCGACATCGAAACGGCCTGGGCGCGCACGACGGGCAGCGCCGGCATCGTCGTGGCCGTGCTCGACACCGGCGTGCGCTTCGAGCACCCCGACCTGCAGCAGCGCCTGGTGCCAGGCTACGACTTCGTCGGCAACGCGACGGTGGCCAACGACGGCGACGGCCGCGATGCCGACGCCAGCGACCCCGGCGACTGGGTCACCTCGGCCGATGCCGCGACCAGCACCTTCAGCAACTGCAGTGTGGAGAACAGCAGCTGGCACGGCACGGCCACCGCCAGCCTGGTGGGTGCCTCCACCAACGACGCCGTCGGCATGGCCGGCAGCGCGCCGCACGTGCGCGTGCAGCCGGTGCGCGTGCTGGGCAAGTGCTACGGCAGCGACAGCGACATCCAGGCCGCGATGCGCTGGGCCGCGGGCCTCTCGGTGCCGGGCGTGCCCGACAACCCGACGCCCGCCAAGGTGATCAACATGAGCCTGGGCGGCACGGGCAGCTGCAGCGCCGCCTACCAGAGCACCATCAACGAGGTGATCGCGCGCGGCGTGATCGTCGTGGCGGCCGCCGGCAACAGCGCCGGCGGACCGGTCGGAACGCCGGCCAACTGCAGCGGCGTCATCGCCGTGCTCGCCCTGCGCCACGCCGGCACCAAGGTCGGCTTCTCCGACCTCGGGCCGCAGATCGCCATCGCGGCGCCGGGCGGCAACTGCATCAACGTCACCACCGGTTCGGCCTGCCTGTATCCCATCCTGGCGGCGACCAACGCCGGCACGCAAGGCCCTGCCGCGTCGATCTGGAGCGACAGCTTCCGCATCTCGGTGGGCACCAGCTTCGCGTCGCCGCTGGTGGCCGGCGTGGTGGGGCTGATGACCTCGGTGAACCCGGCTTTGACACCCGCGCAGGTGCGCACCCGCCTGCAGAGCACCGCCCGGCCGTTTCCCACGACGGGCGGCGACAACGGCCCGGGCGACCCGACGCCGGTGACCGCCTGCCAGGCACCCAGCGCCAACGTCGAGCAGCTGCAGTGCTACTGCAACACCACCTACTGCGGCGCCGGCATGCTGGACGCCGGCGCGGCGGTGGCGGCCGCGGTGGCCGGCCCCTACGTCACCATCGGCATGCAGCCGGCCGCGCCGCAGTCGGGCGACAGCGTGCGCTACACGATCACCGGGCTGGCCACGGCCAACGCCCAGCCGGTGCTGGGCTATGCCTGGACGCTGCTGCCGGCCACCACGGCGGCCATCGGCTTCAGCAGTGCCACCAACGCCGACACCGCCACGCTCACCACCAGCGGCAGCGGCGTGCTCGGCGTGCAGCTGACGGTGACCGACACCGCGAACAACGTGCTCGGCGCGTCGCAGACGGTCACCGTCGCGGGCACCGGCTCGGGCGGCGGCACGACCCCGCCGCCATCGAACGGCGGGGGCAGCAGTGGTGGCGGAGGTGGTGGCGGCGCGACCTCCGCGCCCTGGCTGCTGGCGCTGCTGCTGGCCGCCGGCGCCCTCAGGGCCGCGCGCCGCAGGGCCTGAAGCCGCCGCCCAGCGCGGCCTTGGCCGGGTCGGGCAGCGCGTCCAGCCGCGCCTGCTGGTCGGGATCGGCGCGCGGCACGCGCAGCCACTGCTGCGGCTGGGCCGGGGGCGGCAGCTCCACCACCCGCAGGCCGCGGATCGCACCCTGGCCGGCGGCGCTGGCCGCGGCGGCGGCCGACGCCATCGCCGACTCGGCCGCCGCGCGGTCGGCGTGGCGCGACAGCACGAGCCCGGGCGCCAGATCGGCCGGCGCCGAGATCTCCTCGGGCGACAGCCCCAGGCGCCGCAGCTCCTGCACGCGCGTGCCCCGCGCCGCCGCGTCGGGCCAGCGGCCGGCGAACACGATCCAGGCAGGCGGCGGGGGCACCGCCTCCCGGCGCAGCGCCGCGGCCGGCAACTGGGCCTGCTGCACGGCGATGGCCTCGGCAGCGGCGATGTCGGTGCCGCCCTCGCTGCCCGGCCGCGGGAACGGGCCGGCTTCCAGGCAGGCGAGTGCCGCGTCGCGCGCCGCGCTCACCGCGGCGCTGGCAGCGCGCGGCGGCAGCACGGTGACGAGCTCGGGCCGCATCTGCGCCGCCAGGCGTTGCGGCTCGCGCTGCGCCGCGCCGGGCGCCGGGCCGAGCCAGCCCTGCGTCCAGGCGAAGAACAGCACATTGGCGACGAGCAGCGTGGCGACGACGGTGCGCAGCATCGTGGCCCGGCCGCCGATCAGGACCCGGCCGGCGCGCCTGGCGGCGGCTGCAGGCGCACGCTGACCTCGCCGCTCACCAGGCTGTGCAGCGTGCCGCTGCGCACGCGCAAGGCGCCGCGCGCGTCCACGCCTTCGGCCACGCCGGCGGGCACGTCGGCGTGCGTGGTGGTCACGGGCCGGCCGGCGAGCAGGTCGCGCCGGGCATAGGCCGGCGCCAGCGGCGCGAAGCCCTCGGTCTGGAAGCGCAGCAGCGCGCGCACCAGCGGCTCGGCGACGCGCGCCAGGACCGTCGGCGCGTCGATGTCGGGTTCGAGCTCGGCCAGGCACGCGTAGCCGTGGCTCAGGCCGTCGTCGACGGTCTGCGGCCTGACGTTGAGGCCGATGCCGACGACGCACATGCGGTGCGTGCCGACGCTGACCGTCTCGATCAGCACCCCGCCGAGCTTGCGGCCGATGGACCCGCCATCGGCGCCTGCACCAGCCTCGTCGAGCAGCCACAGGTCGTTGGGCCACTTGAGCCAGATGCGCGGCCCGGTCGGGGACGCCGGCGCCGCCGGCATGGATGCGTCCCGTGCGGACGGACCCGAGGTGGACGCATCCGACACGGCGGCGTCCGGCGCCGGCAGCGGATCCAGCGCCTCGGCCAACGCCAGCCCGACGGCGAGCGACAAGCCCGACCAGTCGACCGGCGCCAGCGGCAGCGCCAGCGAGAAGGTGAGCGACGCGCCGGGCCGTGCCAGCCAGTCGCGCCCCAGGCGGCCGCGGCCGCGGATCTGGTGCTCGGCGACGAGCAGGCAGGGCTGCAGGTCGGCGCTGCGCCGGCCGAAGGGCGTGTGCTCGGGCGCGCCGCCCTGGGCCTGCAGTTCGCCCGGCCGCGTCACCGGCGCGTCGGGGCTGCCGGCATGGGCGCGGGCCCGGTCGAGCAGGCGCGTGTTGGTCGATTCCAGCCGGGCCACCACCTCCACCGACAGGCCGGGCAGCAGCGGCTCGAGCCGCTGCCACAGCGCCTCGGCGCCCCAGTTGAGGTGTTCGGCCGGCGGCGTGCTCATCGTTTGGGTGCCAGCATCGTGCCGCGACAGCGCGTGCTGCCGCAGCGGCAGGCGTATTCCTTCTTCAGCTTGGGCGTGTAGCGCTCGTCGATGACGAGGCCGTAGTCGTAGAACAGCTCCTCGCCGGGCTCGAGGTCGCGCAGGGCCTCGATGAAGACGCGGTTCTCGCCGTCGATCTCCTCGGCGCGGCAGTTGGGCTCGCACGCGTGGTTGATCCAGCGCGCGGCGTTGCCGCCGACGTTGGCGTCGATGACGTGGCTGCCGTCGTCCAGGCTGAAGTAGAAGGTGTGGTTCGGATCGTTCGGGTCGTGCGGGTGGCGGCGCAGCGCCTCGGGCCAGGTGATGATCTCGCCCTTGTACTCGATGATGCGTTCGCCGCGGGCGATGGGGCGCAGCGCGAAGACGCCCTTGCCGTGCACGCCGCTCCTGCGCACCTGGATGCGCCGGCTGTCGCCGCCGCTGCCGGCCGCGCCGCCCCGGGTGCCGCCCTGGCGGCGGGTGTTGTTGTTCTTCTTCGCGGCCGCGGCTTGCGGGGTCTTGCTCATTCGGTACATTGAAATCGTACGAGCGCGCGTGCGTGCGCGCGAGACCGCCGGATTGTAGGCACGGGCGCATCGAGCGCCTCCGCGCCCGCGACCGCGGCGGCATCCGTTTTGCCGGCGCCGCGCGCGGCGCCCACCCAGCAGGACCCATGACCAAGACGATCATCATCGCGGAGAAGCCCAGCGTCGCCCAGGACATCGTGCGGGCGCTCACGCCCGTCGTCGGCAAGTTCGACAAGCATGCCGATCACTTCGAGAACGAGACCCACATCGTCACCAGCGCCGTCGGCCACCTGGTCGAGATCAAGGCGCCCGACGACTACGAGGTCAAGCGCGGCAAGTGGAGCTTCGCCCACCTGCCGGTGGTGCCGCCGCACTTCGACGTGGCGCCCATCGACAAGGCCAAGAGCCGGCTCAACGCCGTGGTCAAGCTCGTCAAGCGCAAGGACGTGGGCGAGATCGTCAACGCCTGCGACGCCGGGCGCGAGGGCGAGCTGATCTTCCGCCTCATCCTGCAGTACGCCTTCGGCGACAAGGCGCACGGCAAGCCGATCCGCCGGCTGTGGCTGCAGAGCATGACGCCGCAGGCCATCCGCGACGGCTTCGAGCAGCTGCGCAGCGACCAGCAGATGCGCGGCCTGGCCGACGCCGCGCGCAGCCGCTCGGAAGCCGACTGGCTGGTGGGCATCAACGGCACGCGGGCGATGACGGCCTTCAACTCGCGCGACGGCGGCTTCTTCCTCACCACCGTGGGCCGGGTGCAGACGCCGACGCTGTCGATCGTGGTCGAGCGCGAGGAGAAGATTCGCAAGCACGTGGCGCGCGACTACTGGGAGGTGAAGGCCAGCTTCGACGCCACCGCCGGCCAGTACGAGGGCAAGTGGTTCGACCCGGCGTTCAAGCGCGACCCCAACGACCCCGAGACGCGCGCCGACCGGCTGTGGGACCGAGCCGCGGCGCAGGCCATCGCCGACGCGGTGCGCGGCCAGCCGGCGAGCGTGGTCGACGAGGCGAAGCCCAGCACCCAGAGCAGCCCGCTGCTGTACGACCTGACGACGCTGCAGCGCGAGGCCAACTCGCGCTTCGGCTTTTCTGCCAAGACCACGCTGTCGCTGGCGCAGGCGCTGTACGAGAAGCACAAGGTGCTGACCTACCCGCGGACCGACTCGCGCGCCCTGCCCGAGGACTACGTCGGCGTCGTCAAGAACACGTTCAAGATGCTGGCCGAGGAGGACATGCCCGGCCCGCTGCGCGACCTGGCGCAGCACGCGAAGAAGGCGACGAAGGAAGGCTACGTCAAGCCGATCAAGCGCGTGTTCGACAACGGCAAGGTGTCGGACCACTTCGCCATCATCCCGACGCTGCAGCCGCCCAAGAGCCTCAACGAAATCGAGCTGAAGCTCTACGACCTGGTGGTCAAGCGCTTCATCGCGGTGTTCTTCCCGCCGGCGGAGTACCTGGTGACGACGCGCACCAGCACGGTCAACGCCCAGGGCAGGGAACACCGCTTCCAGACCAACGGCAAGGTGCTGGTGAACCCGGGCTGGCTGGCGGTGTACGGCAAGGAAGCGCAGGACGAGGACGCCAACCTCGTCGCGGTGGCGCCGGGCGAGCTGGTGCGCACCGAAAGCGTCGACGTGCACGCGCTCAAGACCAAGCCGCCGGCGCGCTACACCGAGGCCACGCTGCTCTCGGCGATGGAAGGCGCGGGCAAGCTCATCGACGACGAGGAGCTGCGCGAGGCGATGCGCGAGAAGGGCCTGGGCACGCCGGCCACGCGCGCCCAGACGATCGAAGGCCTGATCAACGAGAAGTACATGCTGCGCGACGGCCGCGAGCTCGTGCCCACGGCCAAGGCCTTCCAGCTGATGACGCTGCTGCGCGGCCTGGCGATCGAGGACCTGACCAAGCCCGAGCTCACCGGCAACTGGGAATACCAGCTGGCCGAGATGGAGCATGGGCGGCTGAAGCGCGAGGCCTTCATGGCCGAGATCGCGAAGATGGCCGAGCGCATCGTGAAGAAGGCCAAGGAGTACGACCGCGACACGATTCCCGGCGACTACGCGACGCTGTCGGTGCCCTGCCCCAACTGCGGCGGCGTGGTCAAGGAGAACTACCGGCGCTACTCGTGCATCGGGCCCGAGGGTGGCGGTGGCAACGGCGGCGAAGGCGCCGGCTGCGACTTCAGCATCACCAAGATCCCCGCCGGCCGCGCCTTCGAGACGGCCGAGGCCGAGGCGCTGATCCGCGACAAGAAGATCGGCCCGCTCGAAGGCTTCCGCTCGAAGGCCGGCTGGCCGTTCACCGCCGAGCTGAAGCTGGTGCGCGACGAGGAGATCGCCAACTGGAAGCTCGAGTTCGACTTCGGCGACGCGGCGCGCGAGGGCGAAGGCGACGGCGAGCCGGTCGATTTCGGCGAGCAGGAGAGCCTGGGGCCCTGCCCCAAGTGCCGCGGCCGCGTCTTCGAGCACGGCAGCAACTACGTCTGCGAACACAGCACGGGCTCGACCGTCACCTGCGACTTCAAGACCGGCAAGATCATCCTGCAGCAGCCGGTGTCGCCCGAGGAGGTGAAGAAGCTGCTCGCCACCGGCAAGACCAGCCTGCTGGAGAACTTCGTCTCCAACAAGACGCGCCGCAAGTTCAAGGCCTACCTGGCCTACGACGCCAAGGAAGGCAAGGTGAGCTTCGAGTTCGAGCCGCGCGAGAGCAAGTACCCGCCGAAGGGTGCGGCGGCGAAGAAGGCGGCCGCGAAGAAGGCCACGGCTTGACCCCGAAGCGGCCCCGTGGCCGCGCCCCGACGCGCCGGGCGGGACGAGCGCGGCGCGCCGCAGGCGGTGCGGCGCCCGTGGCCCGGCGCCCGCCGGTCCGGCGTGCGCCCCGCGCGCCCACGGCATGACGATCGACATCGTCTACAAGCTGCTCGCCATCATCTTCACGGTGGCGCTGGGCTACACGGCCGGCCGCCTGAAGTGGCTGGGCGACGAAGGCGTGGCGGCGCGCGTGCTCGGCAACCTGGCCTTCATGCTCTTCGTGCCGGCGCTGCTGTTCCGCACCACGGCGCGGCTGGATTTGGGCGCCATGCCCTGGCGCACGATGGCGGCCTTCTTCGTGCCGGCGCTCGTGGTGCTGATCGGCGTGTACGTCTGGCAGCGCCGCGTCGCCGGCCGGCCGGAAGCCGCGGCGCTGGGCGCGGCGGCGCCATCGGTGCGGGCCATCTCGTGCAGCTTCGGCAACTCGGTGCAGCTGGGCATTCCCTTCGCCACGGCGCTGTTCGGCGAGCCCGGGCTGGCCATCCACGTGGCGCTGGTCAGCCTGCACGCGCTGGTGCTCTTGAGCGTGCTCACCGTGCTGGTGGAGCTGGACCTGATGCGCGCGCGCTCGCGGCTTGCGGCAGGGCAGGCCGCGCCGTCGCTGCTGCGCACGCTGGGCACCACGGTGCGCAACACCATCATCCACCCCGTGGTGCTGCCGGTGCTGGCCGGGCTGGCCTGGAACGCCACCGGCTGGGCGCTGCCCGGCGTCGTCGACGAATCGCTGGCCACGCTGGCCAGCGCCGTGGTGCCGGTGTGCCTGGTGCTGATCGGCGTGACGCTCGCCGCCTACGGCCTGGCGGGCAGCCTGCGCGGGGCGGTCACGGTCTCGGTGATCAAGCTGCTGCTGATGCCGGCGCTGGTGCTGGTGGCGGCGCACTGGGGCTTCGGCCTCGAAGGCCTGCCGCTGGCGGTGGTGGTGATGATGGCCAGCCTGCCGGTGGGCAACAACGCGCTCATCTTCGCCCAGCGCTACGACACCCTGCAGGCCGAGGCCAACGCCGCGATCGTCGTCTCCACCGCCGCCTTCGCGGTCACCGCCTCGTTGTGGCTGGCGGTGCTGGCGGCGCTGGGCGTCTGAGCGCCGGCTGCGCGAAAATCGCCGCCATGACCGACATCGACGTCGCCGCCCACCTGCAGCACATGGGCGTGGCCGCCCGCGCCGCCAGCACCGCCATGGCCGCCGCGCCCAGCGCTGCCAAGGACACGGCGCTGCGCCGCCTGGCGGCGCTGCTGCGTGCCGGCAGCAGCGCGGTGGAGGCGGCCAATGCCGCCGACATCGACGCCGCGCGCAGTGCCGGCCTCGCCGAACCGTTGGTCGACCGCCTGAAGCTGACGCCCAAGGTGATGGCCACGCTGGCCGAGGGCTGCGAGCAGATCGCCGCCATGCCCGATCCGGTGGGCGAGATCACCGAGCTGAAGCGCCGCCCCAGCGGCATCAGCGTGGGCCGCATGCGCGTGCCGCTGGGCGTGTTCGGCATGATCTACGAGAGCCGGCCCAACGTGACCGTCGAGGCCGCGTCGCTCGCCATCAAGAGCGGCAACGCCGCCATCCTGCGCGGCGGCAGCGAGGCGCTGCGTTCCAACCTCGCGTTGTGGCGCCTGGTGCAGCAGGCGCTCGCCGAAGCCGGCCTGCCGCCCGAGGCCGTGCAGCTGGTGCAGACCACCGACCGCGCCGCCGTCGGCCGGCTGATCACCATGCCCGAGCACGTCGACGTGATCATCCCGCGCGGCGGCAAGGGCCTCATCGAGCGCATCGCCGCCGAGGCGCGCGTGCCGGTGATCAAGCACCTGGACGGCAACTGCCACGTCGTGGTCGACGCCGAGGTCGACCTCGAGCTGGCCGTCACCGTCACCGACAACGCCAAGACGCAGAAGTACTCGCCCTGCAACGCCGCCGAGTCGCTGCTGGTGCACCAGGCCCAGGCCGCGGCCTTCCTGCCGCGCATCGGCGCGGTGTTCGCGGCCAAGGGTGTCGAGATGCGCTGCTGCCCGGCGAGCCGCGCGCTGCTGGCCGGCGTGCCCGGCGCGCGCGTGGTCGAGGCGACCGAGGCCGACTGGGGCACGGAGTACCTGGCGCCCGTCATCAGCATCAAGGTCGTGGGCTCGCTCGACGAGGCCATCGCGCACGTCAACCGCCACGGCTCGCACCACACCGACGCCATCCTGACGCGCAACCACACGAGCGCCATGCGCTTCCTGCGCGAGGTGGACTCGGCCTCGGTGATGGTCAACGCCAGCACGCGCTTCGCCGACGGCTTCGAGTACGGGCTGGGCGCCGAGATCGGCATCAGCACCGACAAGTTCCACGCCCGCGGCCCGGTGGGCCTGGAGGGGCTGACCTCGCTGAAGTGGGTGGTGCTGGGCTCCGGCGAGGTGCGCACGTGACCGTCGCGCGGTGAGCGCGCCATGAGCCAGCAGCAGTGGCTGGTGCTGGGCGCCGCGGCGCTGCTGGTGTTCTGGATGGTGGGCGCGCACAACCGCCTGGTCGCGCTGCGCAACGCCATCGGCCAGGCCTGGGCCAAGGTCGACGAGGCGCTGCGCCAGCGCGCCGGCGCCGCCGGGCCGCTGCTCGATGCGCTGCGCGGGCCGCTCGCCGCCGAGCACGGCGCCCTGGCCGCGTGGCAGGCGGCGCTGGAGGACCTGCAGCGGCGCAGCCAAGCCATGAGCGTGCGCCCCGTCGTCGAGGACCATGCGGCCGCCTGGGTGGCGGCCGAAGCGCAGCTGGCCGCCGCGTCCAGCCGCGTGTTCGCCCTGGCCGACGGCAGCGCCGAGGCACGGGCCCTGCCGGCGGTGGCCGAGGCCAGCGCGCGCTGGCACGAGGCGCAGCAGCGCCTGGCCTTCGCGCGCACACTGTTCAACGAGGCCGCGGCCGCCTACAACGACGCCATCGGCGTGTTTCCGACGCGGCTGCTGCTGCCGCTGTTCCGCTTCGGCCGCGCCGGGCGCGTCTGAGCAGCAAGCCAGCGCACGGCGGGAAGGCCGTGTAACCTTCGCGCCCGCACGAATGCCCTCACAAATGCCCACACGAATGCCCGCTCGACTGGAGGAAGCCGAATGACGAAGACGAAGGCCCTGGGCGCCGCGGCGCTGCTGGCCACCCTGGCCGGCGCAGCGCCGGCGCAGACCACTGCCGCCGTAGACGCCAACCTGGCGCGCAACCTGGCCGCCACCTGCGCCAACTGCCACGGCACCAACGGCAATGCGCGCGGCGACATGCTGGTGCTGGCGGGCGCACCCGCTGAATCGACCATCGCCAAGATGGCGGCCTTCAAGAGCGGCGCCCTGCCCGCGACCATCATGCACCAGATCGCCAAGGGCTACACCGACGAGCAGATCCGGCTCATCGCCGGCTACTTCGCGGCCCAACCGCGCAAGTGAGGGGCACGGCATGACCACGATGACGACGACGAACGACCATCACGGCGCCGACACCGGCCGCCGCCGCGTGCTCGGCGGCGCCGCGGCGCTGGCGGCCTTCGGCCTGGCCGGTTGCGCCACCGGCACCGGCGGCAGCGGCGGCCCTTCCATCGGCCGCGTGGTGGTGGTGGGTGGCGGCTACGGCGGCGCCACGGCGGCGCGCTACCTGCGCCTGTGGAGCAACGCCGACGTGACGCTGGTGGAGCGCAACGCCGGCTTCGTCTCCTGCCCCATCAGCAACCTGGTGCTGGGCGGCCACAAGCAGATGGCCGACATCTCGCGCGGCTACGACGGCCTGCGCGCGGTGGGCGTGCGGGTGGTGCAGGGCGAGGTCACCGCCATCGACGCCGCCGGCAAGAAGGTGCGCCTGGCCAATGGCCAGGAGCTGGCCTACGACCGCCTGGTGCTCTCGCCGGGCGTCGACTTCATGCTCGACGGCATCCCGGGTCTGGCTGCCGCGTTCGCCGGCAACCGCGTGCTGCACAGCTGGAAGGCCGGCCCGCAGACCGCCGCGCTGCGCGCCCAGCTCGAGGCCATGCCGAACGGCGGCGTCTACGCGCTCACCATCCCGAAGGCGCCCTACCGCTGCCCGCCGGGGCCCTACGAGCGCGCCTGCATGGTGGCCAGCTACTTCAAGGCGCACAAGCCGCGCAGCAAGGTGCTGGTGCTCGACGCCAACCCCGAGATCACCAGCAAGAAGGGCCTGTTCGAGCGCGCCTTCAAGGACCACTACGCCGGCATCATCGAGTACCGGCCGAACAACGAGCTCAAGGAAGTGCAGCTCGCCGGCGCGCAGCCGGTGGCCAAGCTGGAGTTCGACGACGTGCGCGCCGACGTGCTCAACGTGGTGCCGCCGCAGCGCGCCGGCGACATCGCGCGCAGCGCCGGGCTGGTCAACATGAACGACCGCTGGGTGGGCGTGAACTGGATGACGATGGAGGCCAGCGCCGCCAGCGGCATCCACGTGCTCGGCGACGCCACGTTCTCGGCGCCGGGCATGCCCAAGAGCGGCCACATGGCCAACCAGCACGCCAAGGTGGCGGCAGCGGCCATCATCCAGCTGCTGCAGGGCCAGCCGGTGAACCCCACCCCGGTGATGATGAACACCTGCTACAGCTTCGTCACCGCCAGCGACGTGATCCACGTCGCCAGCGTGCACCAGTGGGACGCGGCCGACCGGACGCTCAAGACCGTGCCGGGTTCGGGCGGCGTGTCCTCGGCGGCCAGCGCGCTGGAAGGGCGCTACGCCATGGCCTGGGCCACGAACATCTGGCACGACATGCTGGCCGGCTGAAGCAGCGGTGCTGCGCCACGGGCCATCGGCGCATGGCCCGTCGGCGCCGGGACGCTGGTCCCTTCGGGCGATGGCAGGCAGGCGGGCCGCGGCGACGATGACGCCATCGATCACCGCACCCCAGGAGCCCCCGCCATGCCGTCCACCGCCCGCCGCGCCGCCGGCGCCGCCCTTCCCTTCATCGCCGCCTTCGGTGCCGCTGTGCTCACCGTCGCCGGCGCCGTGGCCCCGGCCGAGGCTGCGCCCGCCGGCCCGGTGCCCGTGCTGCAGCTCTTCGAGGCGGTGCCCGAGCTGCCCGCCAGCGCCGAGGCCGCCGCCACCTGGGTGGACAAGCGCGGCACCCTGCTGCACCCCGGCCTGCTGCAGCTGCGCGAGGCCATGGCGGCCCACCGCCAGCACGTGGCGCGCATCGAGCAGGCGGTGGCGCTGCAGGGCCACCAGCAGGGCCAGGTGATGGTCGAGTCGCTGCAGCAGGGCATGGCCGACGTCGGCATCGACATGCAGCGCCTGCAGTCCGACCCGGCTTACGCCCAGCAGGTGCAGGACCGCATCCGGCGCATGACGCCGGCCGAGCAGATGGCGCTGGCACAACGCATGAACCAGCCGCTGAACCAGGACCGCCGCTTCGTCAACCAGGCGCAGGCGCTGGCCGAGGACGCGCCGCACTTCCGCGCCGCCGCCGAGGCCGGCGAGGCCTACGCCCAGGCGCAGCCCGAGCGCTTCGCCCGCCAGCGTGCGCTGTGGGCCGAAGCCGAGGCCGCGGTCGAGCGCGTGCGCACGAAGAAGCTCGAACCCGGCCTGCCCAAGCCGCGCATGGAGTGGGACAACCCGGGCTGCGACCGCGCGTGCCAGGGCGCGTGGGACGCCTACGCCGCACGCCTGCTGCCGCTGCTGATCGCACGCGACAGCGAGATCCTGCAGATCCGGCGCACCGCGCTGCAGCGCCACCGCGCCCAGCTGGCCGCCGACATCAAGGCCGCCGACCGCCACCTGCTGGCCACCAGCTACGGCGCGGGCTCGCGCTCGAGCGTCAACCAGCAGCGCATCGTCGGCTACGACGCGGCCGCCATCGCCGAGATCCAGACGCTGATCGAGCGCACCGCCGAAGCCGCGCGCAACGCCGCGGTCACCGTGCACTGCGGCAAGCAGGCGGTGCTGGTGCCGATGGCGGTGTGCAGCTGAGGCGCCGCCGGCGCGTTCGCGACGCAACCGCAGCCGGCCGCATGCGCCGCGCGACCGGTCAGGCCAGCCCTGCCGCCTCGTCCACGCGGCGCGCGCCGACGCCCAGCTTGTCGGCCGCGGCCAGGATCTCGGCCCAGGTGGTGGCGTCCACCGGCACGCCGCGCGCGCTGCGCTCGGCCTTCATCGCGCGCTCGGCGTCGCCGGCCACCTGCACGGCCTCGTAGCCCGCGCGCGGCGGCGAGGCCTGCACCCAGCGCAGGAACTCGAGCGCCTCGGCCTCGAAGGCGGCGCGGTCGCCCAGGGCGCCCGGGTCGAGCAGCACGCTGAACATGCCGTTGAGCACGCGGCGCTTGCTGGCGTCGCCGTCGCGCTGCGTCATGCCGGCGGCGAGCGCGCCGCCGAGCAGCTCGCACATCAGCGCCAGGCCGTAGCCCTTGTGCGTGCCGAAGGTGAGCAGCGCGCCGAACGGCGGGATCACCGTGTAGCGCGGCTCGGTCGTCGGCCGGCCCTGGTCGTCGATGAGGCAGCCCTCGGCGACGTGCTCGCCCTTGTTGTGCGCCACGCGCGTCTTGCCCTGGGCGATGACGCTGGTGGCGAAGTCCAGGATCACCGGCGGCCGGCCGGCCAGCGGCACGCCGGCGCAGAACGGGTTGGTGCCGAAGCGCGCGTCGCTGCCGCCGTGCGGCGCGACGATGGCGCGCGACACCACGTTCACCAGGTGCAGCGAGACGAGCCCCGCGGCCGCCGCCTGCTCGGCCCAGGCGCCGATGCGGCCCAGGTGGTGGGCGTTGCCGAGCGCCACGATGCAGCTGCCGTGCGTGCGCGCGCGCTCGATGCCCAGCGCCATCGCCTCGGCGCCGATCACCTGGCCGAAGCCGGCGTTGCCGTCCAGGCGCAGCAGCGTGCCGGCGTCGAGCACGGTGGCGACGTGGGCGTTGGGCTTGAGCCCGCCTTCGAGGAAGGCATCGGCATAACGCGGCAGCATGCCGATGCCGTGCGAGTCGTGGCCGGTGAGGTTGGCCTCGATCAGGTTGCCGGCGACGGCGCGCACCTCGTCCTCGGCGCTGCCGAAGCCGCGCACCACCAGCTGCATGGCGGGGACGAGCCGCTCCAGGGGAATGAGGTGCGTGTCGGGCATGCGGGTCTTTCCGGGTCGGTCAATGGTGTGACGAATCCTAGACTGGCCTGACAACCCGATGAATGGAGACAAGCCATGACCATCCGCCTCGTGTCTGCTCTGGACCGCCGTACCGCACTGGCCGCCGTCGGCTCGGCGCTGCTGCTGCCCCGATCCGTGCTGGCGCAGGCCGGCTGGCCGAACAAGCCCATCCGCTACATCGTGCCCTTCGCACCGGGCGGCACCACCGACATCCTGGCGCGCGTGGTCGGCGAGAAGCTCGGGCCGGCGCTCGGCACCACCATCGTCGTCGACAACAAGCCGGGCCAGGGCGGCTCGGCCGGCGCGGCCGAGCTGGCACGCGCCGCGCCCGACGGCTACACCATCGGCGGCGGCACCATCAGCAGCCACGCCATCAACGCCACGCTGTACGACAAGCTGCCCTACGACCCCGTCACCAGCTTCGCGCCCATCACCATGTACGCCACGCAGCCCAACGTGCTGCTGGTGCACCCCAGCGTGCCGGCCAACAACCTGCGCGAGTTCATCGCCCTGCTCAAGGCCAACCCGGACAAGTACAGCTTCGGCTCGGCCGGCAACGGCACCAGCCAGCACATCAGCGGCGAGATGTTCAAGACCATGGCCGGCGTGAAGATGCAGCACGTGCCCTACCGCGGCAGCGGCCAGATGATCCCCGAGCTGCTGGGCGGCACCATCGTCGTGGCCGTCGACAACATCGCCACCGCGCTGCCGCACATGAAGGCCGGCAAGCTGCGCGCATTGGGCGTCACCACGGCGCAGCGCTCGGGCGCCGCGCCCGACGTGCCCACGATGGCCGAGCAGGGCCTGGCCGGCTACGAGCTGGCGTCGTGGCAGGCGGTGTTCGCGCCGGCGGGCACGCCGCCGGCCATCGTCGAGCGGCTGCACACCGAGATCGCCAAGATCCTGAAGATGCCCGACGTCAACAAGCGCCTCACCGACCTGGGGCTCGACCTCTCCGGCATGCCGCCGGCCGAACTGGCCGCGCTGGTGCGCTCCGACGTGCCGCGCCTGGGCAAGGTCGTGAAGGACAGCGGGGCGCGCGCGGAGTAGCGGCGCCAAATAGCGGCGCAGAGTAGCGGCGCGGAGCAGCGGCGCAGAGGAGCGCGCGGAGCAGCAGCGGCGGGGGGTCAGGACCGTCTGCGCCGCCGCGACATCACGCGCGCCAGACTTCCGACGCCGTCACACCGCCTCGGCCGCCGCCTGCGCCGGCAGCCGCTGCAGCGGCCGCAGCGCCGAGCCCACGATCAGCGCCGCCTGCAGCACGAAGCCGGCCAGCGCCAGCCACAGGCAGGCGGCCTCGCCGAAGGCCGCGCCGACCGCACCGCCCATCGCCGCGCCCACGGGCCGGGCTCCGGCGTTGACGGTGAGGAAGATCGCGCCGACGCGTCCCAGCATGGCCGGCGGCGTCAGCGCCTGGCGCAGCGTGGTCGTGCTGATGGTCCAGACGATGGGCCCGGCGCCGAAGCAGAAGAAGGCCAGCGTCGCGAGCGTGGCGCTGGGCACGGCCAGCGTGGCGACCATGAGCACCATCGCCAGCACCGACACCACCGGCCCGAGCGTCACCGCATGGCCGAAGCTCAAGCCGCGCAGCAGCCGCGGCGACGCCAGCGCGCCCACCACCATGCCGACGCCGTAGGCCGCGAGCGTGGTGCCCACCGCGGCGGCCGACAGGCCCAGCGCGCGCACCGCATACGGCACGTAGGCCGCCTGCAGCACGAACCACGACAGGTTCCACACCAGCGCCGCCAGCAGCATGGGCTTGAGCAGCGGCTGGTGCCAGACGAAGCGCGCGCCATCGCGGATCTCGGCCAGCGGGTGGCGCGGTGCAGCCGGCGTCTGCGCCGGCTCGGGCACGCGCGCCAGGAGCGCGACCGCCGCCACCGACAGCACCGCCGCCAGCACGAAGGCCGGGCTGGCGCCGGCCCAGGCCACCAGCGCGCCGGCCAGCGCCGGTCCGCCGGCGTAGGCGGCGCTGCGCGCCAGCTCGAGCCGGCCATTGGCCGCGGCGAACTGCGCGCGCGGCACCAGCGCCGGCACCAGCGCCGGGGCGGCGATGGTGAAGCCCACGGTGCCCGCGGCGCCGACGAACCCCAGCAGCGCCAGCAACGGCAGCGACACCGCGCCCAGCAGCGCTGCACCCACCAGCCCCAGCAGCGACAGCGCGCGCAGGCCCTCGCACAGCAGCATCAGCCCGCGGCGCGAGCGGCGGTCGGCCAGCAGGCCGAGCGGGATCGACAGCAGCAGGAACGGCAGCGTCTGCGCCGCGGCCAGCAGGCCGATCTCGCCCGGGCCCGCACCGAGCGCGAGCACGGCGACGATCGGCACCGCAGCCAGGCTGATCTGCTCGGCGGACTGCGCCGCGAGGTTGGCGCCGGCGAGGTGGCGGAAGGGACGGGGCAGGCGCGCCGGATCGGAGGACGTCATGGCCGCCATGTTCGGTGCAGTGCCGAGTCGGCGCTGGCCGTCATCGGACGTGGAACTCATCGCCCCCGCGGGCACACACGGCATCCCAAGGTCGTGCAGCGCCCGAGCGATGCTGCCGGCGGCGCGGTGAACGCACCACCGCATTCAGCGCCTCGTGCCCGAGGCGCGGACGCGGCCGCTCAGGGCTCGCTGTCGATCGACGCCGTGGCCATCAGCTCGAGCAGCAGCGCCATCGCGCTGCGGCCCGACAGCCCGAACGGGTTCAGCACCGGCTTCTCGCCGTACTTGAGCAGCACGCCCGGGTTCAGGCGAGCCATGTTCGCCAGCCCCATGGACCAGCCGGCGAAGCTGCGCTCGCCGATCTCCTCGAAGCCGAGCAGCTCGACGTCGGTGTGGCGCGGATCGGCGGCGATGCGGTTGTAGAGCTGGCTCACCGCAGGGCGGCCGCCTTCGAGCAGCTGCAGGAACAGCCCGTCGCTGAAGCACAGCACGCCGGTGACGCCGATGCCCGGGTTGCGCGCCTTGCTCTGGCGCAGGATGGTGGCCAGCGCCTCGGCGTCGACACCGGCGGCGGCGCGGCTGGCGTACATGAGTCGCACGAGCATGCTCAGCCTCCCTGCTTGCGCGCCAGCAGCGACAGGAACTCGCGCCGCAGGCTCGCATCCTTCAGGAACGCGCCGCGCATCACGCTGTTGACCATGGCGCTGCCCGTGTCCTTCACGCCGCGCCAGTGCATGCAGAAGTGGTCGGCCTCCATCACGATGGCCAGGCCGTCGGGGCGCACGCGGCCCTGCAGCTCGTTGGCCAGCATGGTCACGGCCTCTTCCTGGATCTGCGGCCGGCTCATGATCCAGTCGGTGATGCGGGCGTACTTCGACAGCCCGATCAGGTTGCTGTGCTCGTTGGGCAGGATGCCGATCCACACCTTGCCGAAGATCGGGCACATGTGGTGGCTGCAGGCGCTGCGCACGGTGATGGGCCCGACGATCATCAGCTCGTTCAGGCGCTCGGCGTTGGGGAACTCGGTGACCGCGGGCATCGGCTGGTAGCGGCCGCGGAACACCTCGTCGATGTACATCTTGGCCACGCGCTGGGCCGTCTCGTTGGTGTTGTGGTCGCTGTCGGTGTCGATCACCAGCGCCTTCAGCACCTCCTGCAGCTTGGCCGCCACCTCGGCCTTGAGCTCGTCGACCTCGCCCTCGCGGATGAACGCGGCGATGTTGTCGTTGGCGTGGTGGCGCCGGCCGGCCGTGACGAGCCGGTAGCGGATGCGCTCGCTGGCCGGCAGGCGGGCCAGGTCCTGCTCGGCGAGCATCAGCCGCGGTTGCGGGTTGGAAGGCGACATGCGGCGCATTGTGGGCCCGGCCCGCGGCCGGCGCATAGACTCGGCCGATGACCGCATCGCCGCCGCTGTCGCGCCTGCTGGAGCACACCGCAGAAGCGGTGCAGCAGGTGCGCGAAGGCCGCTCGCTCACCGAGGTGCTCAAGCGCTGCCCGGCCGAGCTGCGCCCGGGCGTGCAGGCGCTGGCGTTCCACGTCCTACGCTGGCTGGGCGGCGCCACCGAGGCGCGCGCCCGCATGGTGCCCAAGCTGCCGCCGCCGCACGTCGACGCGCTGCTGCTCACCGCCATCGCCCTGCTCTGGCCCACCGGCGAGGCGCTGCCCTATGCCGAGCACACCCTCGTCGACCAGGCCGTGGCGGCCACGCGCGCCCGGGCTGCGCCGTCGGCCGGCTTCGTCAACGCCGTGCTGCGGCGCTTCGTGCGTGAGCGCGACGAGCTCGTGGCCGCGGCGCGCCACAGCGCCCTGGGCGCCTACAACCACCCGCTGTGGTGGGTGGAGCGGGTCAAGCGCGATTGGCCCCAGCACTGGCAGGCCCTGCTGGCCGCGGCCAACCACAAGCCGCCGATGACGCTGCGCGTCAACGCCCGCCGCGGCACGGGCGCCAGCTACGTGCACGGCCTGGCGCAGCTGGGCCGCCAGGCCTGGCTGGTGGACGACCCGCTGCTCGGCGGCCAGGCCGTGGTGCTGGACAAGCCGAGCCCCGTGCAGCAGCTGCCGGGCTTCGCCGAAGGCGAGGTCTCGGTGCAGGACGTGTCGGCCATGCGCGCCGCGCCGCTGCTGCTCGGCGATGCGCAGCTGCCGCCCAAGGCCCGCGTGCTCGACGCCTGCGCCGCGCCCGGCGGCAAGACGGCGCACCTGCTCGAGCTGCAGCCCGACCTGGACCTGCTGGCGCTGGACATCGACCCGCTGCGCCTGGCCCAGGTGCAGGACACCCTCAACCGCGAAGGCCTGCAGGCCGAGCTCAAGGCCGCCGACGCGCGTGCCCCGCAGACCTGGTGGGACGGCCGGCCGTTCGATGCCATCCTGCTCGACGCGCCGTGCACCGCCAGCGGCATCGTCCGCCGCCACCCCGACGTGCGCTGGCTGCGCCGCGCCGACGACGTCAACGCCCTGGCGAAGATCCAGGCCGAGCTGCTGGACGCGCTGTGGCCGCTGCTGAAGCCCGGCGGGCGGCTGCTCTACGCCACCTGCTCCATCTTCCCGGCCGAGGGGCGGCAGCAGATCGACGCGTTTTTGCAACGCCACGGCGCCGGCGCGGCGCTGCTGGAGCCCCAGTCGCCCGGCCACCTGCTGCCGCTGCCCGACAATGCAGGCCTTCCGGGCGCGCCCGGCCGCGGCGCGGTGCTGCACGACGGCTTCTACTACGCGCTGCTCCGCAAGACGTAAGCCCGCCCGCCGCCACATGCCACCGCGTCAGGTCCGCCACACACGCACGCAGGGCCCGATGCAAGGCCTGCGGCTGCTGCTGGGCTGGCTGCTCGTCGCCACGCTGCTGGCCGTCCTGCCGCCGGGCGCGGCCCACGCCCAGGGCGTGGAGCTGGCCACGCTGCAGACGACGCGCAGCGACAACGCCGTCGAGCTCGAGTTCGCCGCCCGCGTCACGCTGCCCAAGGCAGTGGAAGACGCGCTGCAGCGCGGCGTGCCGATCTACTTCGTCGCCGAGGCCACGCTGTTCCGCAGCCGGTGGTACTGGCGCGACGAGCGCGTGGCGCGCGTCAACCGGCAGTGGCGCATCGCCTACCAGCCGCTCACCGGCAGCTGGCGCGTCGGCCTGGGCGGGCTGAACCAGACCTACGCCACGCTCGCCGACGCGCTGACCGCGGCCTCGCGCAGCGCCGGCTGGAAGCTGGCCGACGCCAGCCAGCTCGACCCGGACAGCCGCTACTACCTCGAGTTCACCTACCGGCTCGACACCAGCCAGCTGCCCGGGCCGATGCAGTTCGGCCTGGTGGGCGGTGCCGGCGGCGACTGGGCCGTCGGCGTGTCGCGCGCGCTGCGCGTCGACGTCGCGGGGCCGCCGTCGTGAGCCGCTCGGCGCGCTGGGGCTGGGTGATCGCCGTGCTGGCGGCCACCGGCGCGGCGCTGGTCGTGGCCTTCGTGCTCAGCTTCGCGTCGCAGGGCGGGTTCTACGAGCGCCACTTCGTCTGGCTGTTCTGGGTGAACGTGGCGGTGGCGCTGCTGCTCACGCTGGTGATCGCCTTCGTCGCCGCGCGCCTGGCGGTGCGCATGAAGCGCGGCAAGTTCGGCAGCCGGCTGCTCATCAAGCTGGCCGGCATCTTCGCCCTGGTGGGCCTGCTGCCCGGCCTGGTGATCTACACCGTGAGCTATCAGTTCGCCGCACGCAGCATCGCCGCGTTCTTCGACCTCAAGGTGGCCGGCGCGCTGGACGCCAGCCTGGCCCTGGGAAAGGGCACGCTGGAAGCGCTGACCGGCGACCTGCTGGCCAAGAGCCGCTTCGCCGCCGAGCGCCTGGCCGACGCCGGCGCCACCGCGCCGCTGGCGCTGGAGCGCATGCGCGAGCAGATCGGCGCCAGCGAGGCGGTGCTGCTGGGGGGCAACGGCCAGCTGCTGTTCGCCGCCGGCGGCGCGGTGCGCTTCAGCGCCGGCCCGCCCGAACGCCCGCCGCCGCTGCTGTGGCGCCAGGCGCGCGCCAGCGGCAGCGCGGCGCAGGTGGAAGGGCTGGACGACGAATCGCTCGGCCCCGGCAGCCCCGGCCCGCGCGTGCGCGCCATCACCCGGCTGCCGCGCAGCGCCATCAACCTGAGCAGCGGCGAAGAGCGCTACCTGATGGTGGTACAGCCGATCTCGCGCGCGCTGGCGGTCAATGCGCTGGCGGTGCAGGCCGCGTACAGCGAATACCAGCAGCGCGCGCTGGCGCGCGACAGCCTGCGCCGCATGTACGTGGGCACGTTGACGCTGGCGCTGATCCTGGCGGTGTTCGCCGCGGTGCTGCTGGCCATCCTGCTGGGCAACCAGCTGGCCAAGCCGCTGCTGCTGCTGGCCGACGGCGTGCGCCAGGTGGCCGCGGGCGACCTGACCGCCAAGCCGGTGTTCGCGAGCGGCGACGAGCTCGGCGGCCTGACGCGCAGCTTCGCCGCCATGACGGCGCAGGTGGCCGAGGCGCGCGAGCAGGTGCAGCGCGGCATGGTGCAGCTGGAAGGCGCGCGTACCCGGCTGCAGACCATCCTGGACACGCTCACCGCCGGCGTGGTGGTGTTCGACCGCGAAGGCCGCATCGACACCGTCAACCCGGGCGCCACGCGCATCCTGCAGCGGCCGCTGGGCTCGTTCCGCGGCCGGCGGCTCTCGGACGTGCCCGACCTGGAGGAGCTGTCGCGCGGCGTCGAGCAGCGCTTCGAGCTGCTGGCCACCAGCCCCGAGGCCGGCGAGCGCGACCAGTGGCAGGAGAGCTTCGAGCTCAAGCGGCCCGACGGCGCGACGCTCACGCTGCTGGTGCGCGGCGCCACCCTGCCCGGCGGCGCGCACCTCATGGTCTTCGACGACATCAGCGAGATCGTCTCGGCACAGCGCTCCATCGCCTGGGGCGAGGTGGCGCGGCGCCTGGCGCACGAGATCAAGAACCCGCTCACGCCGATCCAGCTGTCGGCCGAACGGCTGGAGCACAAGCTGGGCGCCAAGCTCGAAGGCGCCGACCAGGCGCTGCTGCAACGCAGCGTCAACACCATCGTGGCCCAGGTGCAGGCCATGCAGCGGCTGGTGAACGAGTTCCGCGACTACGCCCGCCTGCCGGCGCCGCAGTTCGGCCCGCTGGACCTGAACGCGCTGGCCACCGAAGTGCTGGCGCTGTACGGCCAGGCCCTCGACAACCGGCTGCTGAAGACGCGCCTGGAGCCCGGGCTGCCGCGCATCCTGGGCGATGCCTCGCAGCTGCGCCAGGTGATCCACAACCTGGTGCAGAACGCGCTCGACGCCGTGGCCGACCGGCCCGACGGCCTGGTGGAGCTGATCACCAGCACCGCACGCGGCGAGCACGGCGAGCTGCGCGCCGTGCGCCTGACCGTCATCGACAACGGCCCCGGCTTCGCCGACAAGGTGCTCAAGCGCGCCTTCGAGCCCTACGTCACCACCAAGCCCAAGGGCACGGGGCTGGGGCTGGCGGTGGTGAAGAAGATCGCCGACGAACACCGCGCCCGGCTGCGCGTGGCCAACCTGCACGCCGGGGACGAGCCGGACGGCCCCGTCACCGGTGCGCGCGTTTCGCTATCATTTTCCAGCTTCGCCACCGCGGCGCCGCCCGCCCCGCCCGGGAGCGACAGCGCCCCCGGTGCGGCCTCTGCCTCCGCATCCGCTCCAGCAGCGTGACGCTCACACACCCCTGAATGGCAACGATCCTGGTAGTCGACGACGAGTTGGGCATCCGCGCCCTGCTCTCGGAGATCCTCACCGACGAGGGGCACACCGTCGAACTGGCCGAAGACGCCGCCCAGGCGCGCCAGGTGCGTGAATCGCTGCGGCCCGACCTGGTGCTGCTGGACATCTGGATGCCCGACGTGGACGGCGTGACGCTGCTCAAGGAGTGGTCCGCGAGCGGCCAGCTCACCATGCCGGTGATCATGATGAGCGGCCACGGCACGATTGACACTGCGGTGGAAGCCACGCGCTTCGGCGCCAGCGCCTTCCTCGAGAAGCCCATCACCTTGCAGAAGCTGCTGCGCGCGGTGGAGCAGGCGCTGATGAAGCCCACGCAGCGCCTGGCCGCCGCGCTGGGCGGCAGCACCGCCGCCGGCGCCGGCAGCATGCGCGCCGACCCGCACCAGGGCTGGAGCGCCAGCCCCGGCGGCCACCACCACGGCGACGCCCACGCCGGGCTGCACGGCGGCCTGAACGGCAGCGGCGGCGCTGCCGGCCTGCACGCCGGCGAAGCCGGCGGCCTGCGCGCCGAGCAGAGCTTCGACCTCGACCGCCCGCTGCGCGAGGCGCGCGACGCCTTCGAGAAGAGCTACTTCGAGTTCCACCTGGCCAAGGAAGGCGGCTCGATGACACGCGTGGCCGAGAAGACCGGCCTGGAGCGCACGCACCTGTACCGCAAGCTCAAGCAGCTGGGCGTGGACCTCACGCGCAACAAGCAGCGGGGTGGCGTGGGCTGAGCCGGCATCGCGCCCGGCTATACTCTCGCCCTTCGGCCTGGTAGCTCAGTTGGTAGAGCAGCGGATTGAAAATCCGCGTGTCGGTGGTTCGATTCCGCCCCAGGCCACCAAGATTTCCGCGGGGACTTTTCCGCAAGGTTCCCTGCAAGCCTGAAGCCCTGAGCGTAAGCGCTCGGGGCTTTTTTCTTGGGCGAGCGGTGCGCTGGCTTGCGGCGCGATTTGGCCGGCGAGTTCCCCGGCTCTTGCAATGACGGTCACAGTGGTGGTCGAGCCCACGACCCCCGCGTCCTCACGCTTGTCGAAAGCGTGGCGCCTCGTTCGTCGCGTCAGGCAGGCCCAGGCAGGAACCGGATCGGCTCCACAGGCCTGGGCAAACCCCAACCGCATCGACGAGGAACGACATGGCAACCGACGGAAAGGTGATGGGTCCGGCTTCCTACTTCCCCTCCATCGAGAAGAAGTACGGCCAGCCCATCGAGCATTGGATGACGGTGCTTGCTCGGGCAGGGGACCGCAAGCACATGGAACTCGTCTCGCTGCTGAAGACGGACCACGGGATGGGGCATGGTCACGCCAATGCGCTCGTGGCTTGGCACTTGGCCAAAAAGACGTAAGCGGCGCAAACTGGTCCGGCGTCACCGCCACGGGCGCCGGCGAACTGGAGCGTGCGATTAGTCCGAGCTGCCAGCAAGTCAGCTCGCGGCGGAACCACAGCACTTCGTTGGCCTTGTTGCAGCTTTGATAGCCTGGCGGGTGAGATGGCACCTGCAACTTCGATCCGGCTACTCCAACGCGCTTGGTACGCTGCATCGTTTGAAGTCTTCAGTGCCCAATCCGACGATGCGATCGTTGGCCAGCTCACCCAGCAAAGCAATCACGCAGTCGAGTTGGCACAGCGGGACGCGTGGCTGGCGGAAATTGGACTGTTGCGGCGCTGGCTGAAGGGGCGCCACGGAACCCTCCTGCTGGAGTTCAACATCCCGCGGATGGGCCTGCGCGCCGACGCGGTGCTGGTGATCGGCGGATCCATCGTCATCGTCGAGTTCAAGGTGGGCGAGGCCACCGTGGGTCAAGGCGCGCTGAACCAGGTGTGGCAGTACGCGCTCGACACCAAGAACTTCCATGAGACCAGCCACGCGCTGCCGATCATTCCGGTTCTTGTCCCCACCGAGTTGGTAGTCAGCGCGCCGGCAGCGCCAAGCTACGCCAGTGACCGGGTGAGCCAACCCATCGCGCTCGCACCACATCTGGTGCCCAAGTTGTTGGACGAGCTCAGCCAGCAATCCGTCACCCCAATCGACTCGGACGCTTGGCAGGCGGGCCGCTATCGCCCCACGCCCACCATCATCGAAGCGGCCCGGCACCTGTACGCGCAGCACGAGGTCACCGACATCGTGCGAACCGAGGCCGACGCGACAAACCTGACCCACACCGCGCACAGGCTTGAAGCGTTGATCCAGCAAGCCCAACGCCAGGGCGAAAAGCTGATCTGCTTTGTCACCGGCGTGCCGGGTGCCGGGAAAACCTTGGTTGGCCTCAACCTGGCCACCGCACGGCGCGATCTCGGCGACTCACACGCGGTGTTCCTGTCCGGCAATGGGCCGCTGGTTTCGGTGCTGTGCGAGGCCCTGACGCGCGACGACGTACGGCGGCGCAGACAGGCGGGCGAATCGGTCACGAAGGCCAGCGCCTCCAAACCCATCAAGGCCTTCATCCAGAACGTTCACCACTTTCGAGATGAAGCACTGCGGGCGACGCAAGCGCCCGTGGACCGCATCGTGATCTTTGATGAAGCCCAGCGCGCCTGGAACCTGCAGAAGACCACGCTGTTCATGCGGCAGAAGAAGAACCAGCCCGAGTTCAACCGATCCGAGCCTGAGTTCCTGATCGAGACCATGGACCGGCACAATGGCTGGGCCGTCATCGTGTGTCTGGTGGGCGGCGGCCAAGAGATCCACACCGGCGAAGCCGGCATCGGCGCATGGATCGACGCGTGCCAAGAGCGGTTCCCGCACTGGCGCATGTGCCTGTCTGATCAACTGGTGGAGGCCGAGTACGGTGCCGGCGAACCGCTCAGTCGCGCCCGCGCGGACACCCGAACCGAGCTCTATCCAGACCTGCATCTGTCGGTCTCCATGCGCTCGTTCCGCGCCGACAGCGTGTCAGCCTTTGTGAAGGCGCTGCTGGATGTGGACCAAGATGCCGCGAGAGACGCGTTGAGCCACATCAGAGAACGATACCCCATCGTCATCACCCGCGACCTGGGCCTCGCGAAGCACTGGCTGAAGCGTCAGGCCCGCGCCAACGAGCGCTACGGCCTGCTCGGTTCGTCCAAAGCCATGCGCCTGAAGCCGTACGCCGTCGATGTGCGTATGGCAGCCGACCCCATCCACTACTTTCTGGGTGAGCGCGAAGATGTGCGCTCCAGCTTCTACCTAGAAGAGTGCGCCACTGAGTTCCAGGTTCAGGGATTGGAACTGGACTGGGCCTGTGCGGCGTGGGACGCGGACTTGCGCATGACTGCCGCGGGGTGGCGTCACTATGACTTTGCTGGTAGCCAGTGGAAGAACATTCACAGCATTGAGAACCAGCGGAACCTGAAGAACGCCTATCGGGTGTTGCTGACTCGGGCGCGACAGGGAATGGTGATCTTTGTGCCTGCTGGGGACGAAGAGGATGCGACCCGAGCTCCCGGTTACTACGCGCAGACCTTTGAGTACCTCAAAGGACTTGGGCTTCGCGTGATTTGAAGAAGGAAAGCGATACGTGGTCCGACCGCAACAGGCTAATCGCAGCCGCCCATACTCGGCGGTTGAGCAGCAGCTGTTCCAGAAAGCAGTCTCGCGGAGGTCCGGCCCAACTGATGACTCTCCACGTACGTAGGCGGACGCCGGTGCAACACCTCCCGGCCCCGCGCACGAACACCGCCGTCACCAACCTCGAGTTGGCACTATCGACCCATAGCGGCCAATCGGTCGCCAGGCAAACTTACGGAGCGGACGCCACTGCGAGACTTCGGATCGCAGGCGTCATCGACCCATGCCAGCAAGCCACAAGGCTGTATTCAATCCGCAGCGGCGAGTTCCGCGGCGCCGCTTATTGCGATATTGGGGATGGAGTGGCAGCGGCGGCGGCGCTGGAATCGGCAGCTGGACCCCACTCATTTGGCAACCCCCATGAAGTCACTGCTTGCCGGTATCGCATTGGCCGGGTTTGCTGCTTCGGCGGCTGCCCAGCACGTTGGCGTCTTTCCGGACCTGTACTGGGTCTGGGATGACGCGCCAGGGCCGATCGTCGCTGCAGGGGCCCATGTGGAGCGCGGCGGCCTGGGCAATTACGTCGCGGAGCACGCCGTGACGTACACGCCTGGCGAGCTTGTCCAGACGTCCATGCACACGCCCGACACCAACGCACTTGCGATCGCCGCCACGCGAATGGGAACGCACCACGCTTACGGGGAAGGTGCTGACACCAACAGTCTTGGAGGGCTGATCGCGTCCGCAACAGCGACCTCGATCTGGAAGGACCGGGTGACGTTCTCGGCTTCGGGGCAGGTCGCATTCAACCTGTTCGTGGAGGGCTCCATGCCTCCACCTGGAACCAATGGCTCCGCGGCGGTCTATCTGCACTTCGGTCTTTTTCGGGAAGACGGCAGCCAAGCCGCCTATGGACACTTCACGAATACGCAGAGCGGCACCCCGACCTGGGAATGGGGATTCGCTTCCCGAAACGGCGGCTTCCTTGGAGGCGGATCCTCGACCTTTCCCAATCTCCCAGGGTACGAGTCTTTCTCGCTGACGATGACAGGCCCGGTCGAAACGGGCACCTACGAGCTACGCAGCTGGTTCACGCTCGGCGCCGGGGCCAATGACGAGAACATGTGGACGTTCGCGGACTACCTCAACACGGCCGGACTGGATTTCGTGGAGATCTCCGACGGAACGCTCACGTCGGCGTCCGGCATGCTGGCGCCGGGCCAGGATGGGCTGTACCGCTACCCCGTCTCGGTGGTCCCGGAGCCGTCGACGGCGGCGCTGATGCTGCTGGGGTGCGTCTACCTCGGGCGACTGCGCCAAGCTTCGCGAGGCGCCTTCACAACAGGGGCGTAAGGGGCACTCACTCGCGTAGCTTCAGTAGGTCGTCAAGTGATCACTATGGACCGCGCACGAATGTGCGTGCGGCCAACTACTACCCGACCAATGTAAGGGGAACTTGTAACGCGCCTTCAATCCGTACGCGCGGAGGCGAGCGATGTTGCCTTCGACCTATCCAAGCAGCCCCGGTTGCCCCAAAGCCCATCATGCCCGGGCATCCGTACATTTCGGATCGATCCTCCACCCTGCCAACAAATGGGCCGAAGCCGACTTGCAGGTTAATTTCATGACAGTGCCGCGGCAAGCCCGCGACGTGCAGGCTTCTTGAAGACGTTCTGGAGATTCCATGCCAGGAACTCGGCGCCCGGCAACTGCTCGGGCAGCTGCGGCGGATGGATGAGCCGCCCATGCACCTGCAACTCGCCGGTCAAGCCACGCCCGCCGCTGATCGCGTGCTGACTGAACACCACGCGATGCTCCGACGGCTCGATGGTGAAGGCGCCCAGGTCAAACAGCTTGTGATGCAGCGCGCACAACGCGAGGCCGTTGCACTCGACGTCTGGCCCGCCGACGTGATGCCACTGGATGTGGGCCGCCTCCAGGCCGGCTGGCGTCGAGCCGAGGCGCAGATCGAAGCCGCAAACGCAGCAACGGTACTCATAGGCACGCAGCACGCGATCTCGGAAGGTGGCGTCGCGGCGGCGGCGCTGGGCGTTGGCGTAGGCGTCGTTGGCCGGGATCGACTCGCCAACAACAACCGATGTCTCAAGGTTGAGGCCCGCCGCAGAGGCGATGTCGGCGTGCAATGTCGCTGGAAAAGACGTGTCGAGCGTACGCGCGGCCACCGCCTGCAGCAGGCCTGGGGTGTAGCGAAGCGCCGCGTCGACGTCCGTGGGAAAGCCGCCCTGGACATGATGTGCTCGCAGCTCGCCCAGGGTCGGCGTCAACGCTGGCGGTCGCTGCAGGATTTCCCGCGGCCCAACCAACTCCCACACAGCACCCTGGCCATCTGTCGCAAGGTGCCAGAACGGGTAATGGCGCGACTTGGCCGACCGCGTCGGGCCGAACGCTTCGAGCAATTGCGTCAGTGGCCGGTCGATCGCGGCGAACTCCGCCAGCCGGGGCTCCCCGCGCTGCACGCGTGCCAGGGCCAGCAGGATGAGCAACGGCTTGTGTGGCGCGTAGACCCCAGCGCGCTGTGCACGCCGGATGCCTTCAAACGCGTCCAGCACCTCGATCGCGCTCTTCATGGCAGGTTGCTTGCGATCCTCGGGCCTGCCACTGAGGCCCCCGCGCCATCCAGCACCGAGAGCAGCTCGGCCACGACCTGCACACCGTCCTCGGCATCGTCGCCCTCCAGCACGATGGGCGCGTAGCCGGGCCGGTCAGAGTCGGGGCGCAGCGTGATACGACGGTGGCGCCAGCCGCCATCCTCCGCAGCGACTTTCTCGCTCGAATAGACCTTCACCGTGTACCGCCCACCCAGATCGGGGTCGTCGATGCTGCGGTGCTGCGCGACGACGACCTTGCCCTCGCGGGTGCCGGCTGGGTTGCACCGGAACAGGCACCAGGCGCCGTTCGGGATGCGCCGGTTCATCGACTCGCCGATCACCTGCGCGACGAACAGACCCGGCTGCGGGCGCACCCAATCGGGCAACGCCACCCACTCGCTGACACCGTCGTTCTCGAACGCCTGAAAGTCCGAGAACGCCCCGGCCGCGATGCGGAGGTCGACCACGGGCGCTGCGGCCACGCCAGCGGCGCGTTCGGCCGGCGACACGCGACGCAGGGGCAGCACGTTTGTGGCCACTGGGGCGGCGGCCGCGGGCTTCGGCGTTGCGCCGGCCGGCGCAGCGCTCGAGGCGGCACTCTTGGCGGCGTGCTGGCCCGTCGTGAGCCGGCTGCGCAGATAGGCCGCCAGCGGCTTGTCCGTGCAGTACACGTAGCAGCCCTTCATGCCGCGTGTCATCAGCGTGCGGTACGTGTTCTTGACGATCGCATCGGCCAGGGCGCGCGCCGCGTCAGGGTCGGTCCGCCGCATCTGCTTGAGCCCTTTCACCGACTGGTCGGACGACGCACGCCTGGTGGCATCGGCGACGATGCGGCCGTTCTGCAGCGTCAGGTCGGGGCCCACGATCACGCCCACGTAGTCCAGCTCCAGCCCCTGACAGGTGTGGATGCAGCCCACCTGCTCCACCGACCCCGGCGTCACGATCCACAGGCTGCCGTCCTGGTCCAGGTTCCAGCGCCGCCGATAGCCGAAGGCGGGCAGCTCGATGTCCCAGGCGCTGGGGTTCTTCTTGCTCGGCCAGGTCCAGCAGTAGCCCGCGACGACGCGGGCCCGGTTGGTGGTTCGGTTCTTCAGCTCGATCAGCGCGTGCATCTCCGCCGGGTCGTCGAAGACGCGGAAGTCGTACTCGCTGGTGTCCAGCGTGGGATTGGCGGTGGCGCGGATGTCCAGCGTGTCGTCCAGCCACGCCAGGTAGCCGTCGCTGCCATTGCAGCGAAACTGCGAGGCCAGCTCCAGCTCGGTGACCTCCGCGCCGGCCGCTCGCGCCCGGTCGCGCAGCGCCTGCACGGTGCCGATGTCGTGCAGCGTCACCCGCTGGTCCTCGTCGACGAAGAAGACGGTGCAACGCGCAGCACGGATCAGTTCCATCACCTGGTTCTCGCCCAGGTTGCGGTAAAGGCCGCTCTTCTCGTTGAGGCGGTGCGCCTCGTCCACGATCAGTGTGTCGTAGGTGTCGGGGTCGTCGTCGACGAAGCTGCCCGAGCCGCTGAACAGGTTGCTGATGCGCGTCTTGGTGAAGGTGCCCGCCAGCTTGGCTTCGTACACCGCGCGCGGCGCCCGGTTCTTCGACACGTAGCGCGCGTTGCGACCGCGCCTCAGCAGCGCGCCCAGCAGGTTCACCGCCAGCACCGACTTACCGGTGCCGGGCCCACCCTGGACGATGACGACCTGCTTGCGGCCTTCGGCACGGCCATCCACCTGCAGCACGGTTTGGTACACCACCTTCTGGTCATCGATCAGCACGAACTCGGGCTTGCCCTGCAGCAGACCGGCCACGCTGTCGGCCAGCATCTTCGACGGCCGGATGCGGCCGTTTTCGATGGCGTAGAGCGCGCCGCGGCGGTCCCCGTGGCGCACGTGGCGGCGGATGAACGCCCGCAACTTCTCCTGCTCGCGCTTCAGGAACAGCGGCGCGCGCTCGATGTGATCGCGGTAACTCGGGTGGTCGATCTCACCGTCACGTGGGTGGTTGTGCAAGTAGGCGCAGGGCTGAAGCGCCATCACCCCGTCCTGCACGGCAGTGTTGAAGTCCTGCAGCAACGCCGCGTACGACCAGGCCTGGTACGACGGGTGCGGCCCTTCGGTCTCGGCAGCGCGCCCCCCGCGGCGGGCCCAGACGATCGCGTCCTTGTCGCTGTGACGTGATTCGGACCATTGCTTGAGCTCGACGATCACCACGCTGGGCCGCGCGGCGTCGTCCTCGCCGGCGATGATGAAGTCGATGCGCTTGGAGGTCTGCGGCAGCTGGTATTCGATGCCGACGCTCGCGGTGTCAGGGATTTCTTCATCCCTTAGCACCATGGCCATCGCTAGCAACGAGTGCTTCCAGGACTGCACTTCCGCTGGCCCAACGTTGCGCCCGGCGGTGGCGAGGAACTGCCTTGACACGACATCCTCGATGCCGTCATCGCCAAACGCGTGTTGCAGGAACTGAGCCTTCGTCGCTTGGTAGATGATCAACTTCGCGGCCTCCCCGCCACGGTGTCGTCAGAGCTGGTCGTACTTCTTGCTCGTCCCTCGCGCCCGATCAACGGGGTACTTCAGGGCGTTGGCGGCCAGTTTGGACTGCGCCGCCTGGATGGGATCAATGCCGAGCGCGCTGGCCAGCTGCAGCAGGTACAGCAGGACGTCAGCGACCTCTTCAGAGACCGCCGCGCGCTGGTCAGCCGGCAGCTCGCGGCTTTGTTTCTCGGTGACCCATTGGAAATGCTCGAGCAGTTCGCCTGCTTCGACCACCAGCGCCGAAGCCAGGTTCTTGGGCGAGTGGAACTGCTCCCAATCGCGCTCCTGCGCGAACTGGCTCAACTGGTGCGTAAGGTGTTGGAGCGAATCGGGCACAGCGGTCCAAAGCAGTCGCCGTCGATGATAGGTCGCCCTGTCGCAATGCCGTCCGGTAGCAACCCGCGTTCTCTGCAGCGCCGCATCCCCGCGCCAGGCTCTCCTCATGACCACTGAAGACCTCCGCCGCCACAGCCCCGCAGCAGACCGCAACGCCCAGCCGATCCTCGCCCAGCTGCAGCGCCTGCTGCCGCCGTCCGGCGTGCTGCTCGAGGTGGCCAGCGGCACCGGCCAGCATGCGGCCCATTGCAGCCCAGGCCTCCCGGGTTGGCGCTGGCTGCCCAGCGAGTTCGACGCTTCGGCGTTTCCGTCGATCGCGGCCTGGAACGCCGGATCCGAGCGCGTGGCGGCGCCCATCGTGCTCGACGTGCTGAGCCCGCGGTGGGACGGTGTGCCCGCGGCCGTGGACGCCGTCTTCTGCGCCAACATGATCCACATCGCGCCGTGGGCCTGCTGCCGCGGGCTCATGCAGGGCGCGGCGCGACACCTCGCGCCCACCGGTCTGCTGGTGACCTACGGGCCTTACCTGGAAGACGACGTCACCACCTCGCCCGGCAACCTGGCCTTCGATGCGGACCTGCGGTCGCGCCACCCCGCCTGGGGCTTGCGCCGGCGCGAGGACGTCGAGCAGGAAGCCCGCCTCGCCGGCCTGGTGCTCGCCGAGCGCGTGGCCATGCCGGCCAACAACCTGCTGCTGGCCTGGCGTCGCGCCTGAGAGGCCCGATCGCGGAGCGGCGCCAGGGCGAGCGGCTGGCGCAGGCCCCGGCGCCGCCCGGGCGCTGAACCCCTGGCGAGTCCTCGCTAGTGCATCGCGCCGGCGATCGGCGCCAGCGCCGCCTGGATGCGCGCGCCCTGCTCGGCGGTGATCATCGATCCCAGCAGCTCGCCGAAGCGCGGGTCCTGGGCGCCGCTCACGATGTACTGCCAGCGGTAGGCGGCCAGCATCGTGGCGCCGATGGCCTGCCGCTCGGCGGCGCTGAAGGCGCGGCCGGCCACGTCGGCGAAGTACGCGGCATCGGCCTCGGCCTGCAGGCGGCACAGGCCGTCGACGGCACCGACCAGGCCGATCAGCTCGTCCACCGCCCGGTCGCGCTGGGCGGCGTCGATGCGCGCGTTTTCGCTCAGCCATTCCATCTCGTCGAGGATGGCGTGCTGCGACTCCTCCTTCCAGTGGAACAGGAACACGTCCTTCCACAGCGGGTCGATCTGCGTCTCGGGGTCGATGCTGCTGCGGTCGTGCGCCTGCGAGAACAGCTCGATGTCGCACACCAGCGCCAGCACGGCCCAGGTGGAGGCGGCCAGCACCGCCTGGGCGACGTCGTTGGGCTGCGGCAGGAAGCGGTAGCCCGGCGGCATGCCCGGGGCCATCATCGTCTCCAGCCGGCGGAACATCTCCTGGTGCTTGAGCTCCTCGTCGGTCAGGCGCACCAGCGCCTCGATTTCAAACCCGAGGCCGCCGCCTTCGGCACACGCGGCGGCGGCGGCTTTCGGCTGCCCTGTGCTTGCCGCACGCACGTGAGCCCGGGCGGGCCGACCGCGATCCTGGCCTCCGGACCAGGTGGCTCCGACCGGCGTGATCGGTCGCCTGAGCATCCGCGCCTGGCATCCTGATATGCCTGATCAGGCATGTTCGCAGTCCATGCCGGATCAGGCATGGATTGCCCGCATGCCTGATCCAGCATAAGCTGCCGCATGGACTACCCGATCCAGACGGCGCTGCAGCTCTCCAGCCACCTGCGCGCACTGCGCAAGGCGCGAGGCCTCAGCCAGGCGGCGCTGGGCCGCCTGCTGGGCGTCGGCCAGACGCGCGTGGCGCGCATCGAGGGCGACCCGACAGCCGTGAGCGTCGCGCAGCTGATCGAGGTGCTGGCCGCGCTGAACGTGCGCCTGGTGCTGCACGACCTGGCACCCCGCGCCGCAGCGGACGCCGCACCGGCACCGAAGGCGGCAAACAACAAGAAGGCGAAGGCCCGGCCCGCCGCAGCCGACTGGTGACATGGCCGACCTGCACGTGTGGATGAACGGCCTGCATGTCGGCGTCTGGTCGACGCTGCGCACCGGCACGCCGGTGTTCCGGTATGCGGAGCCCTGGGTGCACGCCGACGAAGGGCGTGCGCTGTCGCTGTCGCTGCCGTTCACCGCGAACCTGGAACACCGCGGCGCGGTCGTCACCCACTACTTCGACAACCTGCTGCCCGACAGCACCGCCATCCGGCGCCGGCTGCGCAGCCGGTTCCGTGCGCGCTCGACCGAGACCTTCGACCTGCTGGCCGCGATCGGGCGCGATTGCGTCGGCGCCGTGCAGCTGCTGCCGCCGGGCGAGGAACCGGCCGGATGGAACGCCATCGACGCCGAGCCGCTGGACGAGGCCGCGATCGAGCGCACGCTGGCCGCGGTGACGTCGGATGCGCCGCTCGGCCAGCGCCCCGACGAGGACCTGCGGCTGTCGATCGCCGGCGCACAGGAGAAGACGGCGCTGCTGCGTTTCGGCCGCCGCTGGCACCGCCCGCAGGGCGCGACGCCGACGACGCACATCCTGAAGCTGCCGCTCGGCCTGGTGGGGAACATGCGGGCCGACATGCGCACGTCGATCGAGAACGAGTGGCTGTGCAGCCGGATCCTGCGCGCCCTCGGCCTGCCGGTGGCGGACACGGAGATCGCGCAGTTCGGTGCGACCAAGGTGCTGGTCGTCAGGCGCTTCGACCGGCGCTGGGTCGGGGTTCCAGAAGGCGCGCAGGACAAGCCGCGATTCCGCCCGCCGCCCGGCGGGTGGATCGCCCGGCTGCCTCAGGAAGACTTCTGCCAGGCGCTGGGCGTGGCACCGGACAGCAAGTACCAGGCCGACGGCGGGCCGTCGATGCTGGACTGCCTGGGCGTGCTGGCCAGCAGCGAACAGGCCGAGCAGGACCGCATCACGTTCGTGCTGGCGCAGTTCGCGTTCTGGCTGCTCGCCGCAACCGACGGGCACGCCAAGAACTTCTCCATCCAGCACCGGCGCGCAAGCCGCTTCGCCCTGACGCCGCTGTACGACGTGCTGTCGGCCTGGCCCATCCTCGGCGATGGCGCCAACCGCATCCCGTACCCGCGCGCGAGGCTGGCGATGGGCGTGAAGGCGACCCACATGCACGACCGGCTGCAGGACATCCAACCGCGCCATTGGCAGCACGTGGCGACCACGGCCGCGCCAGCCGCCTGGCCACAGGTACTGGCCATGGCCGACGGCCTGGGTGCAGCGCTCGATGCGGTCGAGCGGGAGCTGCCGGCGGATTTCCCGGCGCCGGTGTGGCACGCCGTGAGCACCGGCGCGAAGCGGCACGCGAAGCTGTTCCTGAAGGGTGTCGCCGCGACGTCGACGCAGGCTCGCGGGTCGGACCGTCCCACCCCGGGTCGACCGGTCAGCCGCTGAGGCCACGGCGCCGATGCCAATCGGCGAGCGACTCGTCCGGATATCGGTCGAACGACGCATCGCCGGGCTTCACGTGCGCCTCGACCCAATCGGGCTTCGAGCCGAGCATCATGTGCGTCACCGACGGCGGCACCGGCAGCGGCGTGTCGATCGCGCCCGCGTGCGGGTGCACGAGCTCGGGCCACGTCGGATCCCACAGCCACAGTGCCCTCCACCTTCAGCGTCGCGTGATCGGCGCCGAGGTTGACCGCGAAGCCGCCGGTGCCGGCGGTCTTGCGGCAGATGGAGCAGTAGCAGCGCATGAAGGGCACGGGCTCGCGCGACTCCACGCTGAAGCGGACCGATCGGCAGTGGCAGGAGGCGTTGAGCAGCATCGTGGGTCCTCGTGGCGTCAGGGCTGGCTGGCTTTGCGCTGTCCGATGCCAGCAGGAACTCGCTGAGTGCAGGATAGGCCTGCACCGAGTTGTCGGCTGACACGTCCCGTCGAAACGGACACTGCGGTCACCTTCATCATTCGCGAGATCGGCGTACCGGAACTGGGGTGCGCTTCAAACTGAACGCTCCGGTCGAACGCTGGCCACCCCATGACGCAGGACCTTCCCCGCCACAGCCCCGCCGCAGAGCGCAACGCCCGGCCGATCCTGGACCAACTGCAGCGCCTGCTTCCGCCCTCCGGCCAACTGCTCGAGATCGCCAGCGGCACCGGTCAGCACGCGGCCCGCTGCAGTGCCGGGCTTCCGGGCTGGCGCTGGCTGCCCAGCGACGCCGACCCGTCGGCGCTGGCGTCGATCGCCGCGTGGACGGCGGGACATGAGCGCGTGGCGCCGCCGATCGTGCTCGATGTGCTGAGCCCCGCGTGGGCCGGCGTGCCGGCTTCCGTGGATGCGATCTTCTGCGCCAACATGCTGCACATCGCGCCGTGGGCCTGCTGCCGCGGGCTCATGCAGGGCGCGTCGCGGCATCTCTCGCCGGCGGGTCTGCTGCTGACGTACGGGCCGTATCTCGAGGACGACGTCGCCACCTCGCCCGGCAACCTGGCCTTCGATGCCGACCTGCGCGCACGCAACCCGGCCTGGGGCGTGCGTCGGCGTGAGGACGTCGAGTTCGAAGCGCGGCTCGCCGGCCTGGTCTTGCACGAGCGCGTGCCGATGCCGGCCAACAACCTGCTGCTGGCCTGGCGTCGAGCCGCCGAGTCGCGCAGCGGACGGGATCCTCGGCCGTCCGAGGGTCGATGAGGTCGTCGTGCCCGCGCTCGACGTCTCCGGCGGTCCCCAGCGACCGCAGAGGAGCGGCGCTACGCCGCCGCCACCTTCCGGCCCACCGCGCCGAAGACGATCATCGCCAGCGCCAAGCCGCCGGCTCCGCCGCTCACCGAGCCGACGATGCGCATCAGCTCGGCCGGGTCGTTGGACTGCGGCGCGATGCCGAGCATGACGAAGAAGAACGCCGCCGCCATCATCAGCAGCAGGGCGCCGGCGACCATCACACGCACATTCCGTTGCCGCATGGCCATGTCCTCGTGAGTTCAGAAGCGGCCAGTGTGGGCGGCGCGCGTACCAGCGCCGCATCGGCGGTGTTGCGGTGGTGTTGCGATTGTTCGCGGCGCCGCGGCCGCCTCAGCCCTTCGTCAGCAGCAGCTGCCCCGCCCTACGCAGCCGCTCCTTGAACGCGCCGGCGATCGCGCCCAGCAGGCCGGGCAGCACGACGTCGATGGTGACGGTGCTGTCGAGCACCTCGATGCTGCCGGTCACCGCCTGGCCCATCGCGCTGACGCTGAACGCGAGCCGGTCGCCGTCCCAGCGCTGGCTGCTGACGCTGCCGCCGCCGGGCAGCTGGCGGGCCAGGCTGGCGAATCCGGTCTCGATGCGGCGGCGGGCTTCGATGCGGCCGAGTTGATGGGGGATGCTGATGCGCAACGGGGTCGTCATGGCGTCACACCTCGCGGGCGTACACGATGAAGCCGTGGTGCTTCGCGACGCTGTCGTAGAGCCGCCGCCCCGCGGCGTTGGTGTGGTGGGTCTGCCAGTAGACGCGGTGCAGGCCGGCCTGCCGCACCTGCGCACAGACGGCCTCGATCAGCGCGCGCCCGATGCCCTGCCCGCGCGCGGCCGGTGCGGTGTACAGGTCCTGCAGGTAGCAGGTGAGCTCGATGCGCGTCGTGCTGCGGTGGTACAGGTAGTGCACCAGGCCGGTCAGCGCGCCGCCGCGCTCGGCCACCAGCGCGAACACCGGTTCGGCCGGGTCGAAGAAGCGCTGCCAGGTGGTCTCGGTGATGCGCGGGTCCAGCGCCGTGGGCCCTTCGCGGCCGTAGAAGGCGTTGTAGCCGTCCCACAGCGGCTGCCAGGCGGCACGGTCGGCGGGCACGGGCGGGCGGACGACGAGGTCGGCTGTCATGGGCACCAGGGGCGTGAGGGCGGTCCGCCGTTCTAGCACTGCGGGCCGCAGGACCATGAAGGCCGCGCGCGCGGGGTCGTGCGGTGCTCAACCCGCACACTCCTCGCCCGCGGCGATGCGCGCCTGTCGCTCGAAGTGGTTGTCGACGTAAGGCCGTCGGCCGCGCAGCAGCTGCCACGCGCTGCTGGCGGCGTAGAGCACGAAGAACAGCGGCCCCCAGGTCTCGTACTGCGCGACGTGCACGCGTTCGTGCGCGCGGTGGACGGCGTGGCAGGCATGCGTGCGCGCCAGCACCACGTGCCCGAGCGTGATCGCGCTGAACGGCAGGCGGGCCAGTGTCCGCGCCAGCGGATGGCGCTCGCTGTCGAACGCCACTTCCACCACGCCATCCACGCGCCGCGCCGTCGCGCCGGCGGCGCACAGCAGCAGGGCCGGCACGGCGCCGACCGCGCTGCACGGCGCCACCCACAGGCGCTTCCACATCGAGGACCGGAACATCCGCGGATGGAGGCTGCGCCAGCCGGATGGTTCACCGAGGCGGACAACCGTGCGCGGCCCTTCCGGGCTCCATCACAACCGCCTCGCCTTCACCGCCCGCCCCTTCACCCGCCCCTCGTTCAAGCCGCGCAAGGCGCGCTCGGCCATGTCGCGCTGCACGGCCACGTAGGTGGAGAAGTCGTTGACGTCGATGCGGCCGATGGCCGCGGCGGGCAGGCCCAGGTCCTTGGTCAGCGCGCCCAGCACGTCGCCCTTGCGGATCTTCTCCTTGCGCCCGCCCAGGATCTGCAGCGTCACCATCGGCGGGCGCAGCGGCTCGCGCGGCGCGTCGTCGGCCGCCTGCAGTTCGGCCAGCGGGTGCCACGCGCTCTCGCGGCCCTGCATCTGGTCGATGCGGCCGACGCGGCCCATCTCGTCGACGCTCGCCAGGTTGAAGACCAGCCCCGATTCGCCGGCGCGGCCGGTGCGGCCGACGCGGTGGGTGTGCACCTGCACGTCGGGCGTGATGTCGACGTTGATCACCGCCGCCAGGCCCGCGATGTCGAGCCCGCGCGCCGCCACGTCCGTGGCCACCAGCACGCTGCAGCTGCGGTTGGCGAAGCGCACCAGAACCTGGTCGCGCTCGCGCTGGTCCAGGTCGCCGTGGAGCTCCAGCGCGACGATGCCCTGCGCCTGCAGCACCGCCACCAGGTCGCGGCACTGCTGCTTGGTGTTGCAGAAGGCGAGCGTGCTTTCGGGGCGGAAGTGGTTCAGCAGCAGGCCCACGGCGTGCAGCCGCTCGCTCTCGGTCACTTCGTAGAAGCGCTGCTCGATGCGCGCCGCCGCGGGCTGCTCGGCCAGGCGCACCTGCTGCGGCTCGCGCAGGAAGCGCGCGGCGAGCCGGGCCACGTCGTCCGGGTAGGTGGCCGAGAACAGCAGCGTCTGGCGCTGCGCGGTGGGCGGGCAGCGCGCGGCGATGGCGGCGATGTCCTCGGCGAACCCCATGTCGAGCATGCGGTCGGCCTCGTCCAGCACCAGCGTGTTGACGGCGTCGAGCGCCAGCGATTCGCGCTGCAGGTGGTCGAGGATGCGCCCCGGCGTGCCCACCACCGCGTGCGCGCCGTGCGCCAGGCTGGCCAGCTGCGGCCGCATCGTCGCGCCGCCGCACAGCGTGAGCACCTTGACGTTGTCCTCGGCGCGCGCCAGGCGGCGGATCTCCTGCGTCACCTGCTCGGCGAGTTCGCGCGTGGGGCACAGCACCAGGCCCTGCACCGCGAAGCGCCGCGGGTTCAGGTTGGCCAGCAGCGGCAGGGCGAAGGCCACCGTCTTGCCGCTGCCCGTCATGGCCTGGGCGATGAGGTCCTTGCCGGCCAGCGCCAGCGGCAGGCTGGCGGCCTGGATCGGCGTCATCTGCGCGTAGCCCAGCTGCTGCAGGTTCTGCAGCACGTGGCTCGGCAGGGGCAGGCTCGAGAACGCGGCGGATGGAACGTGGGATGGGGCGGTCATGGACGATTGTCGATCTGCACCGACAATGCCGCGCCGCCCGCGCGGCATCTGTTTTTCGTGTGCCACGACCGCGCCCCGACATGACCGAGTTCCCGCGCCCCGACGCCTTTCCGCCCGGCTTCACGTTCGGCGCCGCCACCTCGGCCTACCAGATCGAAGGCGCCGTGGCCGAGGACGGGCGCGGCCCGAGCTGGTGGGACCGCTTCGCCCACACGCCGGGCAAGGTGCGCGGCGGCGGCACGGGCGACGTGGCGTGCGACCACTACCACCGCTGGGCCGACGACCTGGACCTCATGCGCACGCTCGGCCTGCAGGCCTACCGCTTCTCCATCGCCTGGCCGCGCGTGCTGCCCGAAGGGCGCGGGCGGGTCAACACCGCGGGCCTCGACTTCTACGAACGCCTGGTCGACGGCCTGCTGGCGCGCGGCATCACGCCATACGCGACGCTCTACCACTGGGACCTGCCGCTGCCCCTGGCCGATGCCGGCGGCTGGCAGGTGCGCGACACGGCCGAGGCGTTCGCCGACTATGCCGCGCTGGCGATGCGGCGCCTGGGTGACCGCGTCGCGCGCTGGGCGACGCTCAACGAGCCGCGCTGCAGTGCCTACGTCGGCCACCTCGAAGGCCGTCACGCCCCGGGCTGGACCGACCTGCGCGCCACGCTCCAGGCAGCGCACCACCTGCTGCTGGCCCACGGCCGCGGCGTGCAGGCGCTGCGCGCCGAGCGGCCCGCGGCCAGCGTGGGCATCGTGCTCGACGTCAAGCCCTACACCGCCGCGGCAGACGGTGCCGAACACGCCGCGGCCGTGCGGCGTGCCGACGGCGTGTTCAACCGCTGGTTCCTCGATGCCGTCTTCCACGGCCACTACCCCGAGGACATCGCGGCCGACCACGCCGCCGTGATGCCGCCGGTGGCCGAAGGCGACATGGCGCTGATCGCCCAGCCCATCGACCACCTCGGCATCAACTACTACACCCGCGGCCACGTGCTGCATGCGCCGGACGCGCCCTACCCGCACGTCGCCGAGCAGCGCGTGCCCGGCGCGCACCACTCCACGATGGGGTGGGAGGACTGGCCCGAGGGCCTGCACACGATGCTCACGCGCATCCACCGCGCGTACCACCCGCGGGCCCTGTACGTGGCCGAGAACGGCGCGGCCGAGCCCGACGTGGTCGACGCCGACGGCCGCTGCCGCGATCCGGCGCGCCTGCGCTACCTCGCCGGGCACCTCGGCGCGTGCGCCCGTGCCATCGCCGACGGCGTGCCGCTCGACGCCTACCTCGCCTGGAGCTTCATGGACAACTTCGAGTGGGGCCGCGGCTACACCCAGCGCTTCGGGCTCGTGCACGTGGACTACGCGACGCAGCGGCGCACGCCGAAGGATTCGGCACTGGCCTACCGCGACTTCATCGCGGCCTGCGCAGCGCGCCCGGGCCGTGCCGGCCGGCCGTTGTGACGCGGCCGGACATCCCCCCTTCGCTGCTCCACCTCGTCGGCGCCTTCGTGCGCCGGCACTGGCGCGCCTATGCCGCGTCGGGCGTGATGCTCATCGGCATCGCCGTGCTCACCGTGTGGCTGCCGCGCCATGTGGGTGGCATGGTCGATGCACTCGTGGCGCGCCGGCTGCATGGCGATGCCCTGGTGCGCGACCTGGCACTGCTGCTGGGCGCCGGCGTGGCCATCTACGGCCTGCGCGTGGGCTGGCGCCTGCAGCTGTACGCCGCCGCCTACCGCATGGGCGTGGAGCTGCGCACCCGGCTCTACGAGCGGCTGTCGCTGCAGGGCCCGCGCTTCTTCCAGACGCGCCGCACCGGCGACCTGATGGCGCTGGCCACCAACGACGTCGATGCCGTGGAAATGGCCGCCGGCGAGGCGCTGCTGGCCGGCTTCGACGGCACGCTCACGCTGGTGCTGGTGGTGGCCGCGATGACGCTGGGCGTCGACTGGCGGCTGGGGCTGGTGGTGCTGCTGCCCTTCCCGGCCATGGCGCTGTCGTTCTGGTGGATCTCGCGCCACGTGCACGACGCCTCGCGCCAGGCGCTGAACGCCTTCGGCCACCTCAACGACCACGTGCAGGAGACGTTCTCCGGCGTGCGCACGCTGCGCGCGCTGGGGCTCGAGGCGCGCAGCAGCCAGCGCTTCGGCCAGCTGGCCAGGGACGCCGCCGACGCCAGCTACCAGGCGCAGCGCTGGGAAGCCACCTACGAGCCGGCCGTGGGCTTCACGCTCACCGCGGCCATCGTGCTGTCGCTCGGCTTCGGCGGCTGGCTGGTGTGGCGCGATGAGATGACGGTCGGCCAGCTCACCAGCTTCGGCATGTACCTCGGGCAGCTGATCTGGCCGATGTTCGCCGCCGGCTGGGTGCTGGCGCTGATCGAACGTGGCCGTGCCGCCTGGGCCCGGCTCGGGCCCGTGCTGGCCGAGCCGCTGACGGTGGACGACCACGGCCATGTCGCCGACGTGCGGCCCGGCCCCATCGAGCTGCAGGACGTGCACTTCGCCTACCCCGGCCAGGCCGCGCCGGCGCTGCACGGCGTGTCGCTGCAGCTGCCCGCCGGCAGCACGCTCGGCCTGGTCGGCCCCACCGGCGCGGGCAAGAGCACGCTGCTCAAGCTGCTGCTGCGGCAGTGGGCGCCGCAGCAGGGATCGGTGCAGTGGGGCGGCGTGGCGCTCGCCGACCACACGCTCGCCGCGCTGCGCGCCGGCATCGCCTGGGTGCCGCAGGAGGCCTTCCTGTTCTCGGCCAGCGTGGCGGAGAACATCGCGCTCGCCCGGCCCGACGCCAGCCGCGCCGAGATCGAGGCCGTGGCGCGCCAGGCGGCGGTGCACGACGACATCCAGCGCCTGCCGCAGGGCTACGACACGCCGGTCGGCGAGCGCGGCGTCACGCTCTCGGGCGGCCAGCGCCAGCGCGTGGCCATCGCCCGCGCGCTGCTGGCCGATGCGCCGCTGCTGCTGCTGGACGACGCGCTCTCGGCGGTGGACACCGCGACCGAGGCGCAGATCCTCGGCGCGCTGCGCCAGGCCCGGCGCGGCCGCACGGTGATCATCGCCAGCCACCGCCTCTCGACGCTGCTCGACGCCGACCAGATCGTGGTGCTGCGCCACGGCCACGTCACCGAGCGCGGCACCCACCGGCAGCTGGTGGAGCGCGGCGGCTGGTACGCCACGCAGTGGCGCGTGCAGCAGCTGGAGGCCTCGCTCGATGCCGAGTGACGCGATGAGCGACGACCAGCGCCCCGCGCCGGCCGCCGAACGCCGTGCCGCGCTGCAGCTGCTGCTGCGCGCCGCCTGGCCCGAAGCCGGCCTGCTGAAAGGCGCCACGCTGTGGCTGGTGATCGCCGCCGCGCTCGAGGCCCTGGGCCCGCTGCTCGGCAAGGCCTTCATCGACCGCTACCTGCTGCCGCGCGACGCGGACGTGCCGGCCATCGTCGGCCTGCTCGGCGGCGCGCTGGTCACCGGCTGCCTGGCCAGCTGGCTGCGCTACGGCCAGCTGCTGCGCCTGGCGGGGCTGGCGATGCGCGCGGTGCAGCGCATCCGCGAGCAGGTGTACGGCCACGTGCTGCGCCTGCCGATGCGCTTCTTCGACGGCGCCATCACCGGGCAGCTGGTCAGCCGCGTCACCAACGACACCGAGGCGGTGAAGTCGCTCTACGTGCAGGTGCTGTTCGTCATGCTCGACAGCGTCATCACGCTGCTGGGCATGCTGGCGATGATGGCCTGGCTGGACTGGCGGCTGATGGCCATCGTGGCGCTGCTGGTGCCGGCGGTGTTCGGCATCGTCTGGCTCTACCAGCGCTTGTCGGCGCCGGCGGTGACGAAGAGCCGCGCGCTGCGCAGCGACCTCAACGCCCAGGCCGCCGAATCGATCGCCGGCATGGCCGTGGTGCAGGCCAGCGGCGCGGCCGGCGCCTTCGCCCGGCGCTTCGCCGCCACCAACGCCGCGCACTACGCCGCGCGCCGGCAGGAGCTGCGCGCCAACGCCTGGCTGCTGCGACCGGCGCTGGACCTGCTGAACGTGGCCATGCTGGGCGCGGTCATCGGCGTGTTCAGCTGGCGCAGCGGCCAGGGGGGCCTCGAAGGGGGCGGCCTCTCGGCCATCGAGATCGGCGTGCTCTACGCCTTCGTCAGCTACATCTCGCGCGTGGTCGAGCCGCTGATCCAGATCACGATGCAGTTCTCGCAGCTGCAGCAGGCGGTGGTGGCCGCGGCGCGCGTGAACACGCTGCTCGACGAGGCCGAGGCGCCGCAGGCCACGTCGCTGGGCCAGGTGAGCCGGGGCGCCATCGGCGTGCACGGCCTCGACTTCGCCTACGTGCCGGGCCGGCCGGTGCTGCACGGGCTCGACCTTGACATCGCGCCGGGCAGCTTCGTCGGCATCGTCGGCCACACCGGCTCGGGCAAGAGCACGCTGCTGTCGCTGCTGCTGCGCTTCTACGCCGCGCCGCCGGGCACCTTGACGATCGACGGCCAGCCGATCGAAGCCCTCGGCGACGATGACTTCCGGCGTGCCGTCGGCCTGGTGCCGCAGGAGCCGTTCCTGCTGGCGGCCAGCGCGCGCGACAACATCGACATGGGCCGCGGCCTCGGCGATGCACAGATCGAGGCCGCGGCACGCGCCGCACATGCCGACGGCTTCATCCGCCGCCTGGAGCACGGCTACGCCACGCCGCTGGGCGAAGGCGGAGCGCGCCTGGCGGTGGGCGAGAAGCAGCTCATCGCCATCGCCCGCGCGCTGGCCGGCAACCCGAAGATCCTGTTCCTGGACGAGGCCACCTCGCACATCGACAGCGAGACCGAAGGCGTCGTGCAGCAGGCCCTGGCCGGCCTGCGCGGCCGCGTGACGGTGGTGGCCATCGCGCACCGGCTCTCCACCATCCGCGAGGCCGACGCCATCGTCGTGCTCAACCACGGCCGCATCGCCGAGCGCGGCACGCACGCCGAGCTGATGGCCATCGAGGGTGGGCTGTACCAGCGGCTGGTGCAGCTGCAGCAGCTGGAATCGCTGGAGGACGGGGCGGACGACGAGGCCGACGCGTGAAGGCGGGCGTCGATCAGGGCGCGCGGCCTTCGGCCACGGCGGCCAGCCGACGCGCCTGCTCGCCGATCACGCCGTCGACCGGTGCCGCCCAGTTTTGCAGCGCGGCCGACGCGGCGCCGGCCACGCGATAGGTCACCGTCAGCGTGGTTCCGCCGTCCTGCGGCCGTGCCTGGAACGTCAGCACGCCTTGCACGGCCAGCGGCTGCAGCGGGCCGAGTGCTGCAAAGAGCCGGAGCGTGTCGCGCACGGCGTAGACGACGCGGCCGTGCTCGACCGAGTGGCCGTCCCAGCGCTCGCAGAAGCACTCGCCGGCGGCCAGGCCCAGCGACAGGTTGGCGGCCTGGCCCGAGTAGCTGTGCGCGCCGTTCCACCAGCGCGCCGGCTGGCCGAGCAGCGCCCACACGTCGGCCGGCGCCGCACGCACCTGCAGGCGGTGCGTGATGAGGAAGCCGCCCGGGCTCACGTCGGTGGCCTCGGCGTGCACCGCGGCGGCGGTGCCCAGGGCCAGGGCGAAGGTGGTCAGCAGCTTGAGCATGGCGGCAGGGCGGTCGTGTCGTCGGTGGTGCATTGGGCCACGGACCGCGTGGCGCGGCTCATCGCCACCAGGCGAGCAGCCCGCCCATCAGCGTGAGCGCGACCACGTGGTAGCCGGAATTGATGAGCCACAGCGCCAGCGAGCGGCGCTCGAACAGGTCGTTCACCGCGAAGCACATCGCCACCCAGCCGATGCCGGCGGCGGCGCCCGCGGCCAGGCCGAAGCCGACGCTGGCCTTGCCGCCGAGGAACGCCGCCAGGTTGACCGACATCACCAGATCGGCCATCAGCGCCAGGCCGAAGATGCGCGCCATGCTGCCGCTCTTGAGCTGCGCGTCGCTGAGCCGGGTCTCCTGCTGCCAGCGCCGCGCGAACATCAGCGGCGAGTACCACACCGCGCCGATCAGGAAGGCCAGCGCGGCGGCGGCGGCGATCGCCAGCGGGTTCAGGTGCATGTCGCCCATGGTGTTCTTGCGTAGAGTGGTGGCAGCGCGTGCAGCCTAGGTGGCCGCCGTGCCAGCCACCACACCGAGACCGCCGAAGCCGGACAACGTGACGCCGAACCCGGACATCCGCTGGCCGAACCCCGCCGCGCGCGAGGTGACCTTCGACGACCGGCTGCTGATGGCGGTGGGCATCCCGGGCTTCGGCCTGACGATTCCGTTGTTCAGCGGGCTGCTGGCCTTCGCCCCGCCGGGCATCGCGCCGGGCGACCTGCGCTGGTGGCTGGGCATGGCCTGGTTCGTCGGCCTGGCGTTCTGCATCTGGTGGGGCAACCGCTGGCTGCTGTTCAAGCAGCGCGAGCACCTCGACTGGTTCGCCCAGCCATGGCGCAAGCTGCTGATGCTGGTGGCGGCCTGCACGCTGTACACCGCGCCCCTGACCGTGGCGTGGCTGGCGCTGTGGTTCTGGGCCAGCGGGCAGCCCATCGACCATGCCGTGGTGCGCACGGTGGCGCTGACCAACGTCATCTGCGTCATCTTCGTCACCCACGCCTACGAGACAGTGTTCCTGATCCGCGAGCGCGAGTCCGACGTGCTGCACCTGGCGCAGCTCGAGCGCAACCGCGCGCAGGCCGAACTGGCGGCGCTGAAGGCGCAGATCGACCCGCACTTCCTCTTCAACGGGCTCAACACGCTGGGGCACCTGGTGACGCAAGACGCGGCGCGGGCGCGCGAGTTCTGCGACTGCCTGGCCGAGGTGTACCGCTACGTGCTGGCCAGCGGCCGGCGCGAGCAGGTGCCGCTGCGCGACGAGATGGCCTTCGTGCGCCAGTACGTGCGGCTGCTGGAACTGCGCTTCGGTGCCGATGCGGTGCAGCTCGACGCACCCGCGGACGCGGCGCTGCCCGCCGACGGCCTGATCGTGCCGCTGGCGCTGCAAGTGCTGGTAGAGAACGCGGTCAAGCACAACGCGGTGGCGGCCGACATGCCGTTGCGCATCACCATCAGGCTCGAGGCCGGCGGCCTGCGGGTCTCGAACGCGGTGCAACCGCGCCAGGGCCTGGCACCGTCGGCCGGCATCGGCCTGGCCAACCTGGGCGAGCGCTGCAGGCTGGTGTTCGGGCGAGGCCTGGCGATCGCCTCGGATGCCGCTGCGTTCTCGGTGGTGGTGCCGATGACGGCTGCCGGTGCGGCGCTGGCCGATGACGGCACGGCTCACGCGTCGGATGCGGCACCCGCGTCCGCGATCGAGGCGGCGCGCGCGTCCGGACGGCCCACGGGCCGACAGCCGGTCGCCATGCCGGGTGTCCAGCCCCTGCCGCGCGCATGAAGCCGCTCGAACTCTTCATCGCCGAGGACGAACCGCCGGCGCTGGCACGCCTGATGGAATGCCTGCAGCGCGTGGCGCCCGACGCGCGGGTGGTGGGCAGCGCCGGCTCGGTGCAGGCCGCACGCGCCTGGCTGCGCCAGCATCCGGCGCCCGACCTGCTGCTGCTGGACATCCAGCTGGCCGATGGCCTGTCGCTCGCGCTGTTCGACGCGACCCACGGCGGGGCGATGCCGGCCTCGCCGGTGATCTTCACCACCGCGCACGACGCCTTCGTGCTCGAGGCCTTCAAGTGCAACGCCATCGACTACCTGCTCAAGCCGGTGAGCGATGCCGCGCTGGCCGCGGCGCTTGCCCGCCATCAGGCGCTGGCCCGCCACTTCGCGGGCAACCTGGCCGGCCTGCTCGCCACGCTGCAGCCGCCGGCCCGCACCGCCTGGCGCCAGCGCCTGGTGCTGCGCCGCGGCAGCGGCTACGCCAGCCTGCGCTGCGACGACGTGGCCTGGTGCACGTCGGTGGACAAGCTCACCTTCGTGGTGACGCGCCAGGGCGAGCGCCTGCTGGCCGACGAGGCCCTGAGCGAACTCGAAGCCGCGCTGGACCCGCAGCGCTTCTTCCGCGCCAACCGCCAGTTCCTGGTGCAGCTCGACGCCGTCAAGGGCTTCAGGCCGCACGGCAAGGGCCAGCTCCGGCTCGAGCTGCAGCCCGACCACGCATCGCCCGTGCTGGTGAGCCAGGAACGCGCCCGCGCGTTCCGCGACTGGCTGCAGCAGTAGGCCGGCCGCCAAGCCCGGTCATCGCGCCCGTACCGCGAGCGCGGCACGGCGCCTGCCGCCGTCGTTGCCGACGGATGTCGATCGGGCCGCCCGTCGAACGTCGTGCAGCAGGGGCCGGTGGCGGCCCGCGCAACAGGAGACCGGCATGCGGTTCATGGTGATGGTGAAGGCGACGCGGGACAGCGAGGCGGGCGTGATGCCCACGCAGGACGAGCTGGCCGCGATGGGGGCGTTCAACGCCGAACTGGCGCGCGCCGGCGTGCTGGAGGCCGGCGAAGGCCTGCACCCGAGTTCACGCGGCGCACGCGTCGCGTTCTCGGGCCGAGACCGGCGCGTGATCGACGGGCCGTTCGCCGAGACGAAGGAGCTCGTCGCCGGCTTCTGGATCTGGAAGTGCGCGTCGCTGCAGGAGGCGATCGAGTGGGTGAAGCGGTGCCCCAACCCCATGCGCACCGATTCCGAGATCGAGATCCGGCCGATCTTCTCGGCCGAGGACTTCGGCGACGCGCTGACGCCCGAACTGCGTGCGCAGGAGGACCGCCTGCGCTCGACGATCGATCCGGCAGGCGGGCCCGCCGGCACCGGCGCAGGCGCGGCGCGCTAGCGTGCGCCGCTGCCGCCCATCTTGCCCTGCAGCACCTGCAGCAGGTGCGTCTTGGCCTCCGCGAGCTGGGCCTTGTCGGCATCGTGCACGCGGCGGAAGAACGCGGCGCACTCGGGCGAGTTGGCCTGCTCGGCGTCGCGGATGTACTGGTCGTACGCCTCCAGCGCCTGCGCCTTGTTCTGGATCAGCGTGATCCAGTCGTATTCCAGGTTGCTCAGCGGATGACGGTCGGCGGTGGATCCAGGCATGGCGGCTCCTCGACAGGTTGGCGGGTGATGGACCCGCGCCCGGGCAAGCATCACGCCTGCGGTCGAAGTCTGCGTCCAGCCCGGCGGTGGCGACGACGGGTGCGTTCGGCGGCGTCGGACGCACGGAACCGCGCCGCAAGCACCGCCGCCACGCCTCTAGGATAGCGGCATGACCGCTGCACCGCTGCCGCCGCTGCCGGGCCTGTCCCCCGGCCGCTATCGCCACTACAAGGGACGCGACTACGACGTGCTCGGCGTGGCGCGCCACAGCGAGACGCTGGAACCGCTGGTCGTGTACCGCCCGGCGGACGGCGACGGTGCCTGGTGGGTGCGGCCCCGGGCCATGTTCACCGAGCAGGTGATGGTCGACGGCCGACCGGTGCAGCGCTTCACGCCGGTGGACGTGGCCGGCGGCTGAGGCACGGCCCCAACGACGCCGCGCCGCCACCGGCACATCGCCCCGGCTCAGGCCTGCCAGACGCCGTAACCCGCCTCGCGCAGCGCGATGGCGAGTTCCACCTCCATCTCGCGCGCCGCGGCGTAGGGCATGGGGTTGTAGACGGCGTACAGCTGCGGCAGCAGGCGCACCCCGTAGGTCTGCACGTAGCGGTTGGCCTGGATGCCAGCCTTGTGGCGGTCGAAGCGCAGATCGGGGTCGAGCCCGGTCATGCCGACGTAGACGAACGGCATGCCGAGCCGGTGGCCGGGGTTGGCCTGGCGGAAGCGCGCCTCGTTCCAGACGCGGTCGTCGAGCTCGACCACGTAGACGTGGTGATGATGCGTCCGCTCAGCCGCCATCGCCGCCCGGGGCGCCTCGCGGACCGGTCCCGGCACCGGCCGGCCGGCTGCCGGCACCCTGCGCCACGCGCGCGTCCTGCTGCACGTAGCGCTCGGGCGAGGCCAGCCAGCTCTTCACCTTCTCCACCTCGGGCCCGACGGCGGCGATGGCGGCGGCGAGCGTGTCTTCGTCGATGCCGAACTCCGCCGCACGGCGCGCGGCTTCGCCGGGCTGGTCGAGCTGGATGCGTTCGAGGTCCATGGCGGTGATCCTGGGCGGGACCGGTTGCGTGCAATCAGTGTGCCTTGCCGGCGCAGCGTGGCCACGTCGTCGTCGGTCAACAGCACCCGCCGCGCCGGCCTGAAGGGCCCGCGGCGGCACGGTCGTCGAGCGCTGACCACAATCGCGCGCCATGGATTCCCTCACCCAGGCCGCGCTGGGCGCGGCCGTCGGCGTCGCGGTCATGAACGGCCGCACGGCGGCATGGAAGGCCGCGCTCTGGGGCGGCGTGGCCGGCACGCTGCCCGACCTGGACGTGCTCATCACCCACGCCGACCCGGTGCTGGCCATGGTGCGCCACCGTGCCGAGAGCCATGCGCTCTTCTGGCAGACGCTGGCCTCGCTGCCGCTGGCGCTGCTGGTGGCGCGCCTGCACGGCGAGCAGGCGCAGTGGCGGCGCTGGTGGCTGGCGCTGTGGCTGGCGCTGGTGACGCATCCGCTGCTGGACGCGTTGACGGTCTACGGCACGCAGCTGGCGCTGCCGTTCAGCCACCACCCGTACGGGCTGGGCAGCGTCTTCATCATCGACCCGGCGGTGACGCTGCCGTGGCTGGTCGGCGTGGTGTGGGCGGTGGCGGGCCGCGGCTCGGCGCGCGCGCTGGCCGCCAACCGTTGGGGGCTCTCGATCGGCGTGGGCGTGCTGGCGCTGGGCGTCGTGCTGCAGGCGCACGTCGAGCGCCAGGCGCGCGCCGCGCTTGCCGCGCAGGGGCTGGGTGCGCAGCAGCTGCTGGTGACGCCGGCGCCGTTCTCGATGCTGCTGTGGCGCGTGCTGGCCATCGACGGCGGCCGCTACCACGAAGGCTTCCACGGCCTGCTCGACCCGCCCGGCGCGCTGCGCTTCGACACCTTCGACCGCGGCGCGGCGCTGGAGGCCGAGGCCAGCGGCATCGAGGCGGCCGAGCGCATCCGCCGCTTCAGCAAGGGCTTCTACAAGCTGCACGAGCGAGGTGGCCGGCTCGTCATCACCGACCTGCGCATGGGGCAGGAGCCGGGCTACACCTTCGCCTTCGCCGTGGCCCGGCGCGGCTCGGCGCTGCAGCCGCTGGCGGTGCCCGAGGTGGTGGGCGCGCGCGGCGATCCCGCTGCGCTGCTGGCGTGGCTGAAGCGGCGCATCGGCGGCGAGGTCATCCCGCCGCCGCGGTCGTGACGGGAGGTTCGACCATGGAGATGCAGCTGGACGTGGAAGACGAGTCGATCGAGCGCGGCCGCCGGCGGGCCTGCCGCGGTCTGCTGGCGCTGGCCACGCTGTTCGCCGCGGCGACCGCGCCCCTGGCCGCGGCGGCCAGCGGCGCCGCGGCCGATGCCGACGCCGCGTGGCGCGCGCTGGAGCGGCCCGGCGGCATCGTGCTGCTGCGCCACGCCGATGCACCCGGCGTGGGCGACCCGCCGGGCTTCACCCTCGCCGACTGCCGCGGCCAGCGCAACCTCGGCGACGCCGGGCGGCAGCAGGCCCGGCGCCTGGGCGACGCCTTCCGCAGCCGGCCCGGGGTGCGCGTGGGTGCGGTGCTGGCCTCGCAGTGGTGCCGCACGCGCGAGACGGCGCAGCTGGCCTTCGGCGCCGACGCGGTGCGCGAGGAGCCGGCGTTCAACTCGTTCTTCGGCGAAGGCGAGGCGGCGCGGCGCGAGCAGACCGCGCGTGCCGACGCCGTGCTGCGCGCCTGGCGCGGCCCGGGCGTGCTGGTGGTCGTGACGCACCAGGTGAACATCACCGCGCTCACCGGCGAGTTCACGGCGTCGGCCGAGGGCGTGGTGCTGCGCCCCGCGGCCGGCGGGCGCTGGCAGGTCGTGGGACGGCTGCCGCCGCCCTGACCGCGACCCGCGCCCGCGTCGCGCGGTCAGCGCGGCGTCGTGCCGGCCGGCGCGCTGGCGCTGCCCGCCGCGCCGGTCGTGCCGCCGGCACCCGTGGTGCCGCCCGTCGTGCCGGTGCCCGATCCGCCGGTCAGCCCGCCCGGCGTGCCGCCGCCGGAGAGGCCGCCAGTCGTGCCGGTGGCACCGCCGGCACTGCCGCTGGTGCCGGCACCGGTGCCCGCGCCGGCACCGCCGCTGGCGTCGCCGGGGGCGCCGGTGCCGCCGCCCAGCCCGCTGCCGGTGGTGGTGCCGGCGCCGGCACCGGCACCCGCGCCCATCGGCGCGCCCGAGTTGCTGCCGGCGACGCCGCCGCCGCCGGCGGTGCCGGTGCTGTCCTGCTGGGCCGAGGTGGTACCGCCGGTGGTGGTGGTGTTCGCGCCGGCGTCGTCACGGCGCTGGCAGCCGGCCAGCGCCAGGGTGGAGACGCAGGCCAGCACGAGGGAAGTCTTGACGAGGTTCATGGGTCGATTCCTGAGTTGGGGTGTGGGGTGCCCGCCGGCGCGGTGCCGGCCGGGCGGACAGACCGATCTGGCAGCGCCCATGCCCGCAGCGGGGGTGTTCGCCAGGCTGGTCCGCCGCTTGCCCAGAGCGCCTCTGAACACCGAGAAGCCGCGCCTCACAGCGGCCCCGACATGCATCACGACCACGAACTCCACGCCCACGCCGGCCCCGCATCCCGGGTGCTGGTGTGCGACGACAACGCCGACGCCGCCTGGACGCTGGCTTACGCCCTGATGGGCGCCACGGGCTGGCCGGTGCAGGTGTGCATCGACGGCGCCAGCGCCCTGGACGCCATCTGCGCCAACCGGCCCGACGTGGTGTTGATGGACGTCTGCATGCCCGGCATCGACGGCTGGCAGGCTTCGGCGCTGCTCGACCAGATCTTTCCCGACGCCGGCCGGCCGCGTCTGGTGGCCGTCACCGGGCTCGACCTCGTGCTGTGGCGCGAACGCCTGCTGGCCGCCGGCTTCGACGACGCACTCGGCAAGCCGGTGGACCTGCCCCGCCTGGTGGCGCTGCTGCGCGCCGGCGCCACCGCGCCACAGCCCGGCTGAGCGCGCCGATGCAGCGCCGCCCCTCGTCCCACCCCGACACCCGGCCGCACGGCGGCGGGTGCCGGGCTTCGATGGCACACTGCCGCCCATGAGCGCCGAAACGGTCCGCGTGCTCGTGGTCGACGACGAAGCCGACACACGAGAGTCGTTGAAGATGCTGCTGGAACTCGACGGCTACACCGTCGAGGCCGCCGGCAGCAGCAAGGACGCCTGGGCCGCCATGCAACGCCAGCTGCCGGACTGCGTCATCCTCGACCTGCACATGCCCGGCGGTGGCGGGCGCGACCTCACCCAGCGCATCCGCGAGGAGTACGGCAGCGCCATCGTCGTGCTGGTGCTCACCGGCTCCACGCTCGCCAGCGACCAGGACGAGGTGGAGCACGCCGGCGCCGACTACGTGATGCACAAGCCGCTCGAACTCGAGCGGCTGCGCAAGATCCTGCCGCGCATCGACGGGGTCAGCTGAGGCCCGGCACGCCCGGGGCCGGCACGAGCCTGCAGCGCGGCGCCGCGCAGCGCCTGGCGCGCCGGGCTCAGGCCGCCAGTGGCGCCGTCGCCTCGTCGATGCGCGCCATCACCTCGGGCGTGAGCTTGTCGATCAGCGCCAGCGCGCCGAGGTTGTCGCGCAGCTGCTCGACGCGCGACGCGCCGGTGATGACGCTGGACACCCGCGGGTTCTTCGCCACCCAGGCGATCGCCAGCTGCGCCAGCGTGCCGCCCAGCTCGGCGGCGATCGGCTCGAGCTTGGCCACGGCCGCGTTCTTCGCCGCGTCGGTGAGGCCGTCGCGCAGGAAGGCCATGTTGTCCATCGCGCCGCGGCTGCCGGCGGGCACGCCACCGCGGTACTTGCCGGTGAGCAGGCCGCTGGCCAGCGGGCTCCAGGTCGTGAGCCCCAGGCCGATGTCGTCGTAGAGCCGGGCGTATTCCTGCTCGACGCGGCGGCGGTGGAACAGGTGGTACTGCGGCTGCTCCATCACCGGCTTGTGCCAGCCGTGGCGGTCGGCTGTTGTCCACGCCGCGCGGATGTCGTCGGCCGGCCACTCGCTCGTGCCCCAGTACAGCGCCTTGCCCTGGACGATGATGTCGTTCATGGCGCGCACGGTCTCTTCCACCGGCGTCGCCGGGTCGGGGCGGTGGCAGTAGATCAGGTCGATGTGCTCGAGCTGCATGCGCTTGAGGCTGCCGTCCACCGCCTGCATCAGGTACTTGCGGTTGAGCGTGTTGCGCCGGTTGACGCCGCGGCCGACGCTCGTGTCGTCGCGGTCCAGGCCCCAGAAGTACTTGCTGCTGACGACGTAGTTCAGCCGCGGCCAGCCCAGCTGGCGGAAGGCCGCCCCCATGATCTCCTCGCTCTTGCCGAGCGCGTAGGCCTCGGCGTTGTCGAAGAAGTTGACGCCCGCGTCGTAGGCGGCGGCCAGCATCTCGGCGGCCGAGCCGGTGTCGACCTGGTTGTGGTACGTGACCCACGAGCCCAGCGAGAGCGCGCTGACGCGCAGGCCGCTGGTGCCCAGTCTTCGGTAGTGCATGGCGTGTCCGGCGCGGCAGCGCGCGCGAGGGTGAAGTGACGTGACGGGCCGGCAGCGTAGCGCAGTCAGGCGGCGGCCGCCTCGTGGCCGGCGGTGAAGGCCTCCTCGAACACCGAGTACCCGGCCAGGTCGGCGTGGGCGTAGCGGACCCGGCCCTTCATCGCCCGCAGCGCCTGCAGCGCGGGGTGGCGGTGCGCGCCGGGCGTGGGGACGGCCATGGCGTGGCCCCAGCGCGCCAGCACCACGCGCTGCACGCGCTGGCGCAGGTCGGGGTGCACCGGCTCCAGCTCGGCCAGCACGCGATGCGCCCACGCCGCGGCGTCGCCGGCCAGCAGCGCGGTTCGCTCGTCGGCGCGCAGCGCGTGGTACGCGGTGAGCACCGTGGGGCCGCCCGCGTGGCCGCGCAGCTGCTGGTGCGTGGCATCCACGTAGCCCAGGCCGGTGCTGCCGAAGATCACGTTGTCCCACGCCGGCGCGGCCCCGGTGCGCGCCAGCGGCGGCCGGTCGAGCAGCAGGTTGGCGACGAGCCACGGCGCCTGACGTTGCATCTGCACGGCATCGCGCAGCGCGGCCGGCGGCGACTCGACCACGCGCGCCGCCACGGCCAGCGGCAGGGCGACGACCACGCGCGGCGCCTGCCAGGCCTCGGCGCGTTGCGCGCGATCGTCCCAGGCCAGCACCTCGACGCCGTGGCGCTGCTCGGCCACGCGCAGCACGGTGCGGCCGGTGTGCACGCGCGCCGCGTCGATGCCCTCGAGCAGCCGCGCCACCAGCCAGGCATTGCCGTCGGGCCAGGTGAAGACGGCCTCGGCCTCGTGCTCGGTGTCGCCCGGCGCGGCGAAGCCGTGCCGGCTGGCGAAGTAGTGCACGCCGGCCCAGGCCGACACCACGCCGGCATCGGCGCCGAAGTCGTCGCGGCAGCAGTAGTCGAGGTACCAGCGCAGCGTGGTGTCGGTGATGCCGTTGGCGGCCAGCCAGTCGGCGAAGGTGGTGCGGTCGAGCGCGTCCAGCTCGGCGTTCCAGCGCGCACGGTGCGCGGGGATGGTGAAGGCGCGCCCGTCGCCCCGCAGCCGGCGCACGGCCGCGGCGAAGCGCCGCGCCTGCGCCGCGGTGGCCGAGCTCGGATCCATCGGCGGCAGCAGCCCTTCGGTCCAGGCGCCGTCGACGAACACGCGCTCCTGCGGGCTGTGGCACAGGTGGCGTTCGTCGGCCACGGTGCGGCCGGCGGCGTCGGTGCGCAGCAGGCCGATCTGGTGCAGCCACTCGGCCACCTCGTGCGCGTCGGGCGTGGGCAGCGGCAGGTAGTGCGCGCCCAGCGGGCAGGCGATGCCGCCCAGCGCGGTGGCGCGGGCGTTGCCGCCGGCGGCGTCCTCCAGTTCGAACACGGCCACGTCGTCGATGCCGCGTTGCACGCATGCGCGCGCCGCGGCCAGACCGGCGATGCCGCCGCCCAGCACCAGCGCGCCGGCGCGGCGCTGCACGTCGGCCTGCGGCAATGGCCCACCCTGGCGCAGCCGGTGGCCGCGCGCGGCGTCGGCGCCCAGCCAGCGGGCGTCCACCGGCCAGGGTGCCTGGGCCTGCCGGTCGCGCCCGCAGCCGGCCAGCGCGAGTGCGGCCGCGCCGCCGAGCAGGGCGCGCCGGCGGGGGTTCAGCGGTCGACCCGGCCCCACTCGTGCTCGAAGATGGTCACCAGGCGCTGGTTCGACAGCCGGTTGGGCTCGGCCGGCACGCGCGCCATGTCCGGCGGAAACTGCAGCAGCCCTGGCAGGCCCTGCACGGTGAGGAAGCGCAGGCCCGGCGGCAGCGCCTCGGGCATGCGCCAGGGGCGTCGGCCGGCGATGACGAAGCCCCATTCGCCGAAGCTCGGCACGTGCACGTGCAGCGGCGTGGTCGACAGGCCCACGGCTTCGAGCGTGCTCACCACCGTCCAAAAGCTCTGGCGCGCGATCAGCGGCGAGGTGGTCTGCACCACCAGCCAGCCCGAGGCGGCCAGCGCCTGGTCCACGCGCTGGTAGAAGCTGGTGGTGTAGAGCTTGCCGAGCGCGAAGTTGGTGGGGTCGGGAAAGTCGATGACCACCAGGTCGAAGGTCTCGGTGTTGCGCTCGAGCCAGGCCCAGGCGTCGGCGTGCACGATGCGCACGCGCGGGTCGGCGAGCGCCCCGCCGTTCAGGCCGCGCAGCAGCGGGTGGCGGCCGAACAGCTCGGTCATCTTCGGGTCCAGCTCCACCAGCGTGGCCTGCTCGACGCCGGGGTGGCGCAGCACCTCGCGCAGCGCCAGCCCGTCGCCGCCGCCCAGCACCAGCACGCGCCGTGGCGCACCGTGCGCGGCCAGCACCGGGTGCACCAGCGTCTCGTGATAGCGGTATTCGTCGCGGCTGTCGAACTGCAGGTTGCCGTTGAGGTACAGCCGCACGCCGCCGCTGCCGGCGGTGACCACCATGCGCTGGTAGGGGCTGGTCTCGCGCACGATCACGTCGCCGCCGTAGAAGCGGTCCTCGGCCCAGGTGGTGAGCCGGTCGGCGCCGGCCATGGCCGCGCCCAGCACCGCGATCACCAGCGCCGCCGCGGCGGCGTGCCAGCGCGGCAGGCGCAGCTCGCCACGGAACAGCCACAGCGCCCACACCGCCACCAGCGCGTTCATCAGGCCGAAGAACAGGCCCGTGCGCACCAGCCCCAGGTGCGGCACGAACAGCAGCGGGAAGGCCAGCGCCACCGCCAGCGCACCGAGGTAGTCGAAGGTGAGCACCTCCGACACCAGGTCCGACAGCGCCCAGCGCTCGGTGAACCGCGCCTTGAGGATGCGCATCACCAGCGGGATCTCCAGGCCCACCAGCAGCCCGATGACGCCGACCAGGCCGTAGAGCAGCACGCGGAACGGCGCCACCGCGTCGGCCGGCAGGCTGGCGTGGGCGATGAACAGCAGCGCCGGCATCAGGCCGCCGATCAGCCCGATGAGCAGCTCCACGCGCAGGAACTGCGCCACCAGCTGGCGCTGCACGTAGCGGCTGACCCACGAACCCAGCCCCATGGCGAAGAGATAGGTGCCGATGACGGTGGAGAACTGCAGCACCGAGTCGCCGAGCAGCCAGCTGGCGAGCGCGCCGGCCGCCAGCTCGTACACCAGGCCGCAGGCCGCGACGACGAACACCGACACCAGCAGCGCCAGTTCGGCCGGCGAGACGCGCGCGGTGCCCGGCGCCTGCGCGGCGGCGTCGGGGCTGGCGGTGGCGGGCATGGCGCGCGAGGGTAGCGCAATCGTCCCCCGGGACGACTCAAGTGCAACCGGGCGCACGCCGATACCGCAGCAGGGCGCCAATGCGGGCGCCCGTGGTGATTGGCATCCAAGACGGAGAACAAGTCCGATGTTGTCCAACCTGAAGATCGGGGCCCGGCTCGCCGTGGCCTTCGGCACCCTGATCGCACTGCTCGTGGCCATCTGCGGCTACGGCGCCTACAGCGCCAGCCGGCTGGCGCGCGACCTGGACGCGGCTGCCCGCGTCGACATCGCCCAGATGCGCGCCGCCGTCGAGCTGCGGCTGCAGGCCGCCACCGTGGCCCGCGCCAGCCGCGAGCTGCTGATCGTGGACAGCGCCGGCCAGATCAAGCGCCAGCGAGAGGCCGTCAAGACCGCCATCGCCGACAGCGGCAAGGTGCTCGAGCGCCTGACCGGTGCCGACGCCGCCCAGGTCGAGCCGCTCAAGCAGGCGCAGGCCGCCTGGCTGCCGGGCGTGAACAAGTTCCTGACCGTGCAGGAAGCCGGCAACCCCGACGACACGCGCGCCGCGCTGCTGATCGAGCTGCGGCCGCTGCAGACGGCCTACGAGAAGGCGCTGGACGACATCGTCGAGGCCGCGAAGGTGCGCACGGAAGCGCGCGCGTCCGAAGGCAGCAGCAGCGCGCAGCGCGCGGTGATGGCGCTGGTGGGCCTGGGCATCGCCGGTGTCCTGCTGGCGGCCGGCGCGGCGCTGTTCATCGGCCGCTCGATCACCGGCCCGCTGCACAAGGCCATCGCCGCGGCGGAGCAGATCAAGGGCGGCGACCTCGCCAGCCGCATCCACAGCGACGCCCGCGACGAGATCGGCGCCCTGCTGCGCGCCATGGGCGGCATGCAGCAGCACCTGCTGCGCGTCATCGAGGACGTGCTGCGCTCGGCGCGCGAGGTGGCCGTGAGCAGCGACGAGCTGGCGCACGGCAACGTCGAACTCAGCGGCCGCACCGAGCGTTCGGCCGGCAACCTGCAGCAGACCGCCGCGGCGATGGAGCAGATCTCCACCACCATGGCCGGCAGCGGCGCCAAGTCGCGCGAAGCCTCGGCCGTGGCCGAGCGTGCCCGCACGGCGGTCGTCGAAGGCGGCCAGGCAGTGGACAAGCTGGTCGAGACGATGACGCGCATCTCGGCCAGCAGCGCGCGCATCAAGGACATCATCGCCGTGATCGACGGCATCGCGTTCCAGACCAACATCCTGGCGCTGAACGCCGCGGTGGAAGCGGCACGCGCCGGGGAGCAGGGCCGCGGCTTCGCGGTCGTGGCCTCGGAAGTGCGCTCGCTGGCGGCGCGCGCCGGCGCCGCGGCGCGCGAGATCAAGGGCCTGATCGACGACTCGGCCGAGCGCGTGGCCGACGGCACCGCCACCGTCGACGAGGTGGGCCAGCGCATCCGCGGCATCGTCGCCGAGGTGATGAGCGTGCGCCAGCTCATCGAGGAAGTCTCCAGCGCCAGCCACGAGCAGGAGGCCGGCATGGCCTCGGTCAACGGCAGCGTCGGCGAGCTCGACCAGTCCACCCAGCACAACGCCGCGCTGGTCGAGGAGATCGCCGCCACCGCCGAGGCGCTGAAGAACAACGCCAGGAAGCTCGTCGGCACGGTGGAGTTCTTCCGCCTGCCGCAGAACGCAACGTCGGCGTCCTGAGCGCGCGCCCGATCTGTTTCGCCTTCGTTCGCAACCGTCCCGATCCCCGAGGAGTGCACTCCATGTCCCTGCTGCGACTGCCCGTTGTCCCCGCCGCCGTGCTGGCCCTGGCCCTGGCCGCGACCGTCCTGCCTGCCGCGGCCCAGACCGCGCCCAAGGTGGTGAAGAAGGTGCCGATGGAGTTCCCCGAGGCCGCCATCCGCCGCGGCGTCGACAAGGGCGTGCTGAAGACGCGCGTCACCGTCGACGGCGCCGGCGCCGTCACCGAGGTGGCGGTGCTGGAGACCATCCCCGCCAAGGCCAAGGTGCTCAACGAGACCGTGGTCGAGACGCTCAACAAGTGGCGCTTCGAAGGGTCGGGCAAGCCCAACACCTTCGAGCTGCAGGTGGTGCTGACGGCCGAGTGATCGCGGTCAGCGGCCGCACCGGCCGCCTGCCACGGGCCGCCGGCGACGCCGCGGCCCGCACCCGCCGACCCTGCGGCTGACACGGCCGCGACAGCGCCACCAGGCCCGTGCCGCACACAATGGCCGCGTGGGCACGCTCTACCTCGTCCGCCACGGCCAGGCCAGCTTCGGCGCGGCCGACTACGACCAGCTCAGCGAACTCGGCACGCGCCAGTGCGAGGCGCTCGGCCGCTGGTTCGCCGAACGCGGCATCACCTTCGAGGCCGTGCTGCGCGGCACGCTGCGGCGCCACGTGCAGTCGCTCGACGCCATCGTCGCCGGCCACGGCGGCGCGCTGCCTGAGGCGCTGGCGTGGCCGGGGCTGAACGAATACGACAGCCACGCGGTGGTGGCCGCGGTGCGCAGCGAGCCGCTGCCGCCGGCCGACTCGGTGGACGCCTACCGCGCCCACTTCCGCGCCCTGCGCGAAGGTCTGCTCGCCTGGATCGCCGGGCGCACGGCGCCGGTCGGCATGCCGAGCTATGCGGACTTCGTCGCCGGCGTCGTCGGCGCGCTCGACCACGTGCGCAGCCGGCACGACGGCGACGTGCTGCTGGTGAGCAGCGGCGGCCCCATCGCCACCGCCGTGGGCCACGTGCTGGGCACCAGCGCCGAGACCACCATCGAGCTCAACCTGCGCATCCGCAACAGCGCGCTGACCGAGTTCGCGTTCACGCCCAAGCGCCACATGCTGCTGAGCTACAACCACCTGCCGCACCTGGACGCGGCCGAGCGGCGCAGCTGGCAGACGTATTCCTGACGCCGGGTTGCGCACCCGCGGCGCGCGCGCCGGTCAGCCGTGCACCGCGGCCGACACGATGAGCCCGATGGCGATGCACATCGCGCCCACGACGATGGCCAGCGCGACGTTCTTCTTCTCCACCAGCTCGGCCCACAGGTCGTAGGGCGTGAGCTTGTCGATGATGACGAAGGCCAGCCAGAAGACCACCACGCCGACCAGCGCGTACAGCAGAGAGCCGAAGAACGCGCCGGGCCTGAGCCATTCGATTCCCATCATGATGTCAGTGCTCCTGAACGGTTAGGACGAAACGGGCAGTTCAGCAACCATGCGGACCCCGATCGAGCCCCATGCACGGATCCGGCTCCGCCGGTCCGTTGCATGAGCCCCCTTGGGGGGCAGCGACGGGAGGAGCGCGGGGGCCTCACTTGTGCCCGCCTCCGCTGCGCCAGCCGCCGTAGCTGCCGCCGCCGCTGCGGATGCCCGTGCCGCCGCTGCGCAGGCATTGCTGGTACTCGGTGCTGGAGGCGCCGAAGGTGCGGCGCAGGTCGTCGCAGTCGTCGCTGCTGCATTCCGACAGCATCGACACCAGCACGACGATGACGATGACCGTGTAGACGATGTGCCTGAAGCCGATGCCCTTGAACGACACCGGCGAGACGTCGCGCTGCAGCGCCGCGCGCTGCTCCGGCGCGATGCCGAAGGCCGTGGCCACGGTGGCCGCGTCGAGCGTGCGCCCGGCCGACCACGTGACCTCGTTGCCCACCTGCTCGCGCGACAGCACGCGGCCGGCGCCGTCGTGGAAGTCGGTGACGTGGGCGCGCTCGTCGCGCGCCACGCGCCAGTAGAACTCACCCTGCACCCAGCTGATGCGCGCGGGATACGCCCACTTCTGGCGGTAGGTGACGCCCTGCCAGCGCACCTGCCCGCCACCCTGCTTGCCGTTCACGCGTTCGGGCGCACCGGTGATGGGCCGCACCCAGCTCCAGCCCTCGTCGCTGTCGACCAGGAACGCGAAGCCAGCCTCGCGGTGGTACAGCAGGTACTCGCGCCAGTAGCTCGTCTCCTCCTCGGCGTCGGTCGGTTCGTCGTGGCGTTCGAGGTAACCGACCACCTGCCACGGCAGCGGCGCGCCGTCGAGCGCCAGCGTGCCGCTGCGGCCCAACGGGATCTGCGGCTCGAGCCCGCCGGCGCCGCTGTTGTTCTGGGCATGGTGGCGCAGCTCGCCGCCGATGCCGCCGCTGATGTCGACCACCGCGTTGCACTGCGGGCAAGTCAGGCTCTGCGTCGTCGCGAGCTTGACCTCGAGCGCCGCGCCGCAGCTCGGGCAGGGCACGCCGCGCGCCGACAGCGTCTTCTCGCCGGCCTCGCGCAGCCCCTGCAGCGCCAGTTCGGACAGCCGCACCGCGCGCCCCACCGACCACGCGGGCCGCGCCGGATCGCTGGCGTCGATGGTCGCCACTTCGCCGGCGCCGTTGCGCAGGTCGGCCACGAGGAAGCTGCCCGAGAGCCGGGGCGGCGCCGGCAGTTCGCCCTGCGCGGCGATCAGCCAGGCGCGCACCACCGAGGCCACGTCCCAGGCGCGGCCTTCGGCGAGCACGCGCTGCCCGGCACGCAGGGCCTCGATGGCCGGCGCATCGGCCGGCCAGGGCGCGTCGAAGGCGATGACGTAGGCGCCGTTGTCCTCGCTCAACCAGGCGCTGCGGCCGTTGTCGAACAGCGCGTGCCACTCGTTCCAGGTGCCGTCGAGGGCGGGCGTCGCTGCGCCACCGGCGGCGGCCGCGCCGCCGGCGGCATCACCGGCACTCGCCGCACCGGCGGGAAGGGGGCCCGGCGCGGCCGGCGCATCGGGGCGCGCGGCGTAGCCGTACTGCAGCCGACCGACGAGCGTGAAGCCCACGCCCTGGCGCGAACCGCGCACGCCCACCTGCAGCGGCGTGTGGTCGTCGAACAGCTCGCCCACCACGCCGATGCGGCGCAGCGCCTCGCCGTCGCGCACCAGCGTGCTGCGGCAGTAGCTGCAGACGGCGCTGACCGACGCCGCCGAGGCGAACTCGACCGGCGCGCCGCAGTTGGGACAGGCCGCGCGGTAGGCGCGCTGCGGTGAGGTCGCCACCCGACGCGGGCGTCAGACGGCGGTCAGACCAGCTTCTTCAGCAGCTCGGCCTTCTTGGCCGCGAACTCGTCCTCGGTGAGGATGCCCTTGGCCTTGAGATCGGCCAGCTTCTCGATCGTCGCCATCACCTCGTCGGGCTTGATGCCCGCGGCGGCCGCACCGCCCGCAGCCGCCGCCGCGGCATGCGCACCGGGCGCCGCCGCGCCCAGGCCCTGGCCCAGCTGCTGCGCCATCACCTGGCCCAGCGCCACACCGGCGCCCAGGCCCATGGCGTCGCCGGCCACGCTGCCGCCCCCGCCGCCCCCGCCGCGCGCGAACTCGGGGATCGCCTGGCCGGTCTGGTACTGCATGAACTTGCCCATGTCCTGGCCGACCATGCCCATGCCGATCTTCTGGTCGAGGATCTTCTGCAGCTCGTCGGGCAGGCTCACGTTCTGCACCTGCACGCTCTCGAGCGCGAGGCCCAGCTTGGCGAAATCGGCGCTGGTCGCGTCCTTCAGCTGGTGCGCGAACTCGACCTGGTTGGCCGCCAGGTCCAGGAAGGGGATGCCGCTCTGCGCCACGGCGTCGCTGATGTGCTGCAGCATCAGCCCGCGCAGCTGGCCGTCGATGTCGTCGACCGTGTAGCGCTCGCGCGTGCCGCTCACGTTCAGGTGGAAGGCCTTGGGGTCGGCGATGCGCCATGCATAGTTGCCGAAGGCGCGCAGCCGCACGGCGCCGAAGTCCTTGTCGCGGATCGTCACCGGCTGCGCCGTGCCCCAGCGCCGATCGAGCTGCTGGCGCGTGCTGAAGAAGTAGACGTCGCTCTTGAACGGGCTCTGGAACAGCTTGTCCCAGTTCTGCAGGTAGGTCAGCACTGGCAGCGTCTGCGTCGTCAGCTTGTACATGCCGGGGCCGAACACGTCGGCCACCTTGCCTTCGTTGACGAACACCGCCATCTGGCTGTCGCGCACGGTGAGGCTGGCACCGTACTGGATCTCGTTGCCGGCCATCGGATAGCGCCAGGCCAACGTGCCATCGCCAGCCTCGGTCCATTCGAGGATGTCGATGAACTGTTTCTTGATGAAGTCCATCAGTGCCATGCGCGCCTCCCTGCGGCCCGACGGGGGCCGGCGCGGAAAATGATAAGCGGCGCATGGCCACGGCCGACCACCATAATCGGCGCGAACTGCTGCCTTCGGTTCACGTGTCCTCCGTGCCCACCCTCGCGTGTCGCATGGCCGTCGTCGGCGCCGGCCCGGTGGGCCTGGCCCTGGCGCTGCTGGCCGCCCGCCTGCTGCCTTATGCGCAGGTGACGGTCTTCGACGCACGGCCCCTCGACCGCGACGTCGCCGCCGACGGCCGGACGATCGCGCTGTCGCTGGGCAGCGTGCAGCTGCTGGACCGCATCGGCTGCTGGTCGCCGCAGACCGCCGAGCCCATCGTCGAGGTGCACGTCTCGCAGCAGCCGCCGTCGCCGGGTGGTGCCGCGGTGCGCCTGCGCGCGGCCGAACTCGGTGTCACCCAGCTGGGCGCGGTGCTCGGCTACGGTGCGCTCGTGGCGCCGCTGCAGCAGTCCTGGCTGCAAGCCGTGGCCGCCGAGCCGCAGCGCCTGCAGGCGCGCTTCGGCAGCCCCGTGGCCGGGCTCAAGCCCCTGCCCGACGCGGTGGAGGTCGATGCCGGCATCGCCGAGTCGTTCGACGTCGCGGTCGTCGCCGAAGGCGGGGTGTTCGCCGACCAGGCTCGCAAGGCCATCGCCAGCGACTACGGCCAGACCGCCTGGGTCGGCACCGTGCAGCTCGAAGGCGCCACGCCGGGCGTCGCCTTCGAACGCTTCACGCGCCACGGCCCCGCGGCGCTGCTGCCGCTGCCGACCGATGCCGACGGCAGACGCCGCGCGGCGCTGGTGTGGTGCGTCGCCAGCCACGACGACCCGGTGCGCGACCTCGACGACGCCCAGCGCGTGGCCGTGCTCAACACGGTCTTCCCGCCCGAGGCCGGCCGCATCGTCGCCACCACGCCGCTGAAGGCCTTCGCGCTGGGCTTGAACGCCGAACGCACGCTGGTGCAGGGCCGCACGGTGCGCATCGGCAACGCGGCGCAGACGCTGCATCCCGTCGCCGGCCAGGGCCTCAACCTCGGCCTGCGCGACGCCCACGCGCTCGTCTCCGCCCTGCGCTGGAACGACCACCTCGACGCCGCCCTGCGCCGCGTCGAGTGGGCCCGCGCCGCCGACCGCTGGGCCACCATCGCCACCACCGACTTCCTGGCGCGCAGCTTCACCTGGCACCTGCCCGGCGCCGCCACCGCGCGCAGCCTGGGACTGGCCGCGCTGGAGATCGTGCCAGGGGCGAAGGTCTGGCTGGCGCGGCAGATGATGTTCGGCAGCCGCTGAGCGGCTGCGCCGAAGGTCGCGGCAGAATCGCGGCCGCTCAGGTTCGGCGGAGGATCAACATGAACATCATCACCTGGGGGTGGCGGGTCCTGGCGGCGTGTGCACTCGCCGGCAACGCGGCTGCGCAAGGCTTCGTCACCGTGGCCGATTCGGCCGATGGTGGATACGGCGCAGCGCTGAGCGTGTTCTACGTCGTGCAGGCGGTGGACGGACACGAAGTGCCGAACGCGCTCAAGGCCAGCCTCCAGGCGAGCCACCTGCGGGGCGCGCAGATGCGGGTGGTGCAGGTCGAGCGGCCGGTACCGACGGGCCGCCCGGTGAAACTGGAGCTGCGCGGCACCTACTCGAATCCGGCGCCGGGCGTGATGCTGTTTCGCAGCCTCTTCGGCAGCGGCATTCCCGACGTCGTCGGCACGGTGGCTGTCGAACTCCAGCCCGGCAAGCGCTACCGCGTCAACGGCACGTTGGACGCGTTCCGCAAGGCGGTGTGGATCGAGGATGCGGCAACGGGCCTGGCGGTGCAGGGCAGCCAGGTCGAGCAGCCCGTCGATGCGACCCTGCTCAAGGCCATGGAAGGCGCGCACTACACGACGACGAATCTGCGCTACGACGGCGACTGGATCAGCGACATGCAGCAGCCGCAGCTGCCGTTCGTTCCCGCCGGCTCGCGGCTGAAGGTCGTGTCTTTCGGCAGCAACAAGGCCGACATCCTGATCGACGGGCGCAAGATGCGAATCGGCGTCGACTACGCGCGCAAGGAGGAGTCGATCCAGGCGTTCATCGCCCGTGTGACGGCCGTCGAGGATCCGAAGGCGACCCACGCCACCTGGCCCGAGCGCGTGCGCACCGCCGTCCGAGCAGGCCGCGTCATGCCAGGCATGACGCGCGAGCAGGTGCTGGCCGCGCTGGGCCGCCCACGTCTCGACCAGTTGCGCGACCTGACGGCCGACGACTGGCCGTACACGGCCGACCAGGAGGAGCTGTTCGTCGTCTTCGGCGCCGACGGACGTGTGCGCGAAGTCGACGCCTCGCGCAAGGTGCGCGCGATGGTGCTGATGCCCCCGGAGGAGCCGCAGGCGATCGCAGCTTCGGCAGGCTCGGCGCCACCCCCCGCCACGGCGGGCGCGCAGCCGGCATCCAACCCAGCCGCCACACCGTCCAGCGCGGAGCCGACCGCGGCCGCGTCGGCCGCCACACGCTGAGGTCGCCTCTTCGGCAGCGTGCCGGGCGGGCGTCTGGCTCAGCAGCCCAGCCGCCGATGCCCCAGCGCCGGCAGTTGCGTGCGCACCTGGGCGATGCGCGCCGGGTCCACGTCGGCCACCACCACGCCCTCGCCTTCGGCCTGCACGGCCAGGACCTCGCCCCAAGGGTCGATCACCATGCTGTGGCCCCAGGTGCGGCGGCCGTTGGGGTGCGTGCCGCCTTGCGCGGCGGCCAGCACGTAGCACTGGTTCTCGATCGCGCGGGCGCGCAGCAGCACCTCCCAGTGCGCCTGGCCGGTGGTGAAGGTGAAAGCCGCGGGCACGACCATCAGGTCGCAGGGCGGCGTGGCCAGCGCGCGGTACAGCTCCGGGAAGCGCAGGTCGTAGCAAATCGACAGGCCAACGCGCAGGGGCCCGGCCTGCAGCGCCACGGGCTCGCTGCCAGCTCGCAGCGTGCGCCCTTCGTCGTAGGCCTCGCGGCCGTTGTCGTAGGCGAAGAGGTGGATCTTGTCGTAGTGCACCGCCTCGCGCCCGTCGGGCGCGAAGACGCAGCAGCGGTTGAGCACGCGGGCCTGCTCGGCGGGCGTGGCGGCGCCAGCAATGCCGCCGTCCTCGCGGATCGACGGGGCATCTCCCACCGCACCGTCCACCGCACCGCCGGCCACCGGCAGCGTCCCGCCGACCAGCCACACGCCATGCGCACGCGCCAGTTCGGAGAGGAAGCGCTGGATGGGCCCGTCACCCGGCCGCTCGGCCAGCGCCAGCTTGTCGGTGTCGCGACGGCCCAGGATGCAGAAGTACTCGGGCAGCGCCACCAGCGTCGCGCCGGCGGCCGCGGCTTCGGCGACCAGCCGCGCAGCGGCATCGCGGTTGGCGTCCCAGTCGGGCGCCGACACCATCTGCACGGCGGCGATGCGGGTGAGGCTCATCGCACGGATTGTGGCCACGCCTCCATATCCACCCGGATCGCTCGACGATCGATTCGCCCTTAGGCTCGCGCCCCACTTTCCCCGCGGGTATGCCTTTGCCAAACCAGACGCCGCCGGCCGACGCGGCGCACAGCCGCTTCGTGCAGCGCATCCGCCGCCGCTATGCGGCCGAGCGTGCGCTGCTGCCGCCCGGCGCGCCCGACGCCGACGTCATCACTGCGCTGATCGCCACGCTGCGCGCGGGCGGCCGCGACCTCGCCTCGGCGCTGCGCGTGGCGCGCCACCTGGTGCTCGAGCGCCTGGCCGAACTCGACGTCGAACACGGCGCCGCGCTCGAGGTGATCACCGGCACGATGACGGCGCTGGCCGAGGCCACGCTCGAGCTGGCGCTGGCGCAGGCCGAAGCGGAAGCCGACGAGCGCCACGGCGCGCCGCTGCTGACCGACGGCACGCGCGCGCAGCTGTGGATCGTCGGCATGGGCAAGCTCGGCGCGCGTGAGCTCAACGTCTCCTCCGACATCGACCTCGTCTACGTCTACGAGGAAGACGGCCACACCGCCGGGGCCGCGGGCGGGCTGCGCGCGGTGTCGTTCCACGAGTATTTCGGCTTCGTCGCCAAGCGGCTCTACGCGCTCATCGGCGAGACCACCGACGACGGCTTCGTCTTCCGCGTCGATCTGGCGCTGCGGCCCAACGGCAATTCCGGCCCGCCGGTGGTGAGCCTGGCGATGCTCGAGGACTACCTGCAGGTGCAGGGCCGCGAGTGGGAACGCTTCGCCTGGCTGAAGAGCCGCGTGGTCGCGCCGCGTTCAGCGGTGAGCAGCGGCCGCGCGCTCGCGCTGCGCCAGCTGGTGACGCCCTTCGTCTACCGCCGCTACCTCGACTACGGCGTGTTCGAAGGCCTGCGCCAGCTGCACCGCAAGATCCGCGACGAGGCGCAGCGCCGCGCCGCCGGCCGGCCCGACCGCGCCAACGACGTCAAGCTCAGCCGCGGCGGCATCCGCGAGATCGAGTTCATCGTCCAGCTGATGCTCGTGGTGCGCGGCGGGCAGTTCCCCGAGATCCGCACGCGCAGCACGCTGCGCGGCCTGCAGCGCCTGGTGGACCGCGGCCTGATGCCGGCCGACACCGCCGCGCGGCTGGCCGACGGCTACGTCTTCCTGCGCCGCTGCGAGCACCGCATCCAGTACCTGGACGACCAGCAGACGCACCTGCTGCCGCAGAGCGACGACGACCTGCGCTGGATCGCGTCGAGCCTCGGCCTCGTGCCGCAAGCCGCGTCGGCGACTGCGCCGCGCAGCGCCTGCAGCGGCCCCGAATGCTGCGCGCTGATCGAGCGGCTGTGCGAGGTGCGCGAGCTGGTCGCGGCCGAGTTCGACGCGCTGCTGCGCGACGGCGCCGGCACCGCCGGCGACGGCGGCGGCACGCCCGCCTGCCGCCGCTGTGGCCCGCCCTTGCCCATCGACAGCGAGGCGCTGTTCGAGCGCCTGCCCGAAGCGCTGGCGCGCCGGCTCGAGCCCTGGTCGCGCAACCCGCGCATCCAGGCGCTGCGCGACGAGACCCGGCTGCGCCTGGGCCGGCTGATGCTGAAGACGGCGCAGGCGCTGCACGAAGGCCGGTGCACCGAGGCCGGTGCGACGCGCTTCGTCGACTGGGTCGAGCCGCTGCTGCGGCGCGAGAGCTACATCGCCCTGCTGCTCGAGCGGCCCGAGGTGCACCGCCGGCTGCTGCACCTGCTGGGCATGGCGCGCTGGCCGATGCTCTACCTGATGCGCCATCCCGGTGTGATCGACGAGCTGGCCGACCAACGCCTGCTCGCGCAGCGCTTCGACCGCGCCGCCTTCGAGGCCGAGATGGACGAACGCCTGGCCGCGCTGCAGCGCGCCGGCGAGGCCGACGAGGAGAAGCTGCTCGACACGCTGCGCCGCGCGCACCACGCCGAGGTCTTCCGCACGCTGGTGCGTGACGTCGAAGGTGAACTGACCGTCGAGCAGGTGGCCGACGATCTTTCGCTGCTGGCCGACACGGTGCTGGCGGTGACGCTGCGCTGGGCCTGGGCGCGGCTGAAGAACCGGCATCGCGACGAGCCCGGGCTGGCCGTCATCGCCTACGGCAAGCTCGGCGGCAAGGAGCTCGGCTACGGCAGCGACCTCGACGTCGTCTTCCTCTACGACGACGGGCCCGACGCGCAGGACGACGACGCCCGCGCGCTGGCACAGGAGGTGTACGCGGCCTTCGTGCGCAAGCTCATCACCTGGCTCACGCTGCGCACCGCCGCGGGCGAGCTGTTCGACATCGACACCGCGCTGCGGCCCAACGGCAACTCCGGGCTGCTCGTCACCTCGGTCGCGGCGTTCGAGCAGTACCAGGGCGGGCGCGGCAGCAACACGGCGTGGACCTGGGAGCACCAGGCGCTGACGCGAGCACGCTTCGTCGCCGGCCCGCCAGCGGTGGCCGAGCGCTTCGAGGCCACGCGCCGCGCCGTGCTGACCGCGCCGCGCGATGCCCGCGCCCTCCGCGACGAGGTGCGCAGCATGCGCGACAAGGTGCGCGCCGCGCGGCCCGTGCCGGCCGGGCGCTTCGACGTCAAGCACAGCCCGGGGGGCATGATGGACGTCGAGTTCGCCGTGCAGTACCTGGTGCTGGCGCACGGCGCGCGCCACGCCGCGCTGCTGGACAACGCCGGCAACATCGCCCTGCTGTGCCGGGCCGAGGAACACGGCCTGCTGCCCACGGGCGTGGGCCGCGCCGCGGCCGACGCCTACCGCGAGCTGCGCCGCCTGCAGCACTGCGCCCGGCTCGACGACCAGCCGACGCATTTCGACGCCGGCGCACACGCCCGAGAGCAGGCCGCGGTGCTGGCGCTGTGGCGCGCGGTGTTCGACTGAATCCGCTGGCGCGGCCCGGCGGGGCCGGCGCGGACCCGGGTCCCCTCGATGGCGCCGACGGTTGGCGCGCGCCCGGCCGCGCCTGGACCTGGCTGGCGGCACTGCTCGCCGCCGGGTCGGTGCTCGCCTGGTGGTGGCCGGCCGCCCTGCTCGACTGGCAACCGGCACGTGTGCCCGCCGAACCCTGGCGCGCCTTCAGCGCCGCCTTCGTGCACTGGAGCGCGCCGCATCTGCTGGGCAACCTGGCGGGCGCCGGCGCCGTGGCGCTGCTGGGCCACGCCGCAGGGGCGCCGGCACGGCTGGCGCTGGCCTGGGCGTGCGCCTGGCCGCTGACGCACCTGGCGCTGCTGGTCCGGCCCGAGCTGGCGCACTACGGCGGCCTGTCGGGCGTGCTGCACGCCGGCGTCGCCACGGCCGCCTGCTGGCTGGTGCTGACGGCGCGTGGCCGCATGCGCGCCATCGGCTGGGCCATCGCCCTGGGGCTCGTCGGCAAGCTGTTGTTCGAGGCGCCCTGGGGCCCGGCGCTGCGGCCCGGCGGCGGCGACGCGGGCTGGTGGGCCCTGGACATCGCCACCGCGCCCATCGCCCACGCCACGGGCGCGGCGGCCGGAGCGATCGCGGCCGTCACCTGCGCGGCAGGCCGACTACGATCGCCGCGTGACTGATCCTTCCGGCGGGCGCAAGGCCCAGCTCGACACGCTCGCCATCACCCTGCTGCTGGGCTGCAGCGTCATCTGGGGCCTGGGCCAGGTCGCCACCAAGGTGGCGCTGGTGGAGATCCCGCCGCTGCTGCAGGCCTCCATCCGCTCGATCGGCGCCGCCGCGCTGCTGCTGGCCTGGGCGGCGCTGCGCCGCCTGCCGCTGGCCCGGCGCGACGGCACCGGGCCCGCCGGGCTGCTCTCGGGCGTGCTGTTCGGGCTGGAGTTCGGCTGCATCTTCGTTGGCCTGCTCTTCACCACCGCGTCGCGCATGACGGTGTTCCTGTACCTGGCGCCCTTCGTCGTCGCCTTGGGCATGCCGCTCATCGCGCGCCACGAGCGCCTCGGCGCGTTGCAGACCGCCGGCCTGGTGCTGGCCTTCAGCGGCGTGGTCTGGGCGTTCGCCGAGGGCTTCTCGCCCGCCAGCCAGGCGCCGCCGCAGCAGTGGATCGGCGACGCGCTCGGCATCGCCGCCGGCGTGCTGTGGGGCCTGACCACGCTGACGCTGCGCGGCACGCGGCTGTCCACCGCCTTGCCGGAGAAGGCGCTGCTGTACCAGCTGGTGGTGTCGGGCGTGGCGCTCGGCGCCGCCGGCCTGCTGCGCGGCGAGGCCTGGCCGGCGGCGGGCATCGGCACGCTCACGATGGCCTCCCTGGTGTTCCAGACCGTGGTCGTCACCTTCGCCAGCTACCTGGTGTGGTTCTGGCTGGTGCGCCACTACCCGGCCACCAGGATCTCGTCGTTCACGCTGCTGACGCCGCTGTTCGGCCTGCTGGCCGGCGTGTCGCTGCTGGGCGAGCCGCTCACCACCCGGCTCGTCACCGCGCTGGCCGCCGTGTGCGCCGGCATCTGGCTCGTCAACCGCCGCCCGGCGGCGCCGGCTGCCGCGGCCAGTGCGGCCACCACCCCGAGGAGAAGCCCATGACCCCGTCGATCGTGCTGTGCGGCACCACCATCTCCAACTACTACAGCAAGGTCAAGCTGGCGCTGCTGGAGAAAGGCCTGCCCTTCGAGGAGCGCCTGGTGATGACTGGCCGCGGCGACGACCCAGAAGTCACCGCCGCCTCGCCGCTGGCCAAGGTGCCCTACGTGCTGGTGGACGGCCGCCCGCTGTGCGAAAGCCAGGTGATCGTCGACTGGCTCGAAGCCGCCTTCCCGCACCCACCGCTGGTGCCGGCCGACCCCTTCGCCGCGGCCAAGGTGCGCGAGATCGCCACCTTCGTCGACCTGCACGTCGAGCTGGTGGCGCGCGAGCTGTACCGCGAGGCGTTCTTCGGCGGCAGCACCAGCGACAGCGCCAAGGCCCGCGTGAAGACGCTGCTGGTGCGCCACTTGGCGGCGCTGCGCCGGCTGGCGCCGTTCGCGCCGTACGCTGCCGGCGAGGCGTTCACGCTCGCCGACTGCTCGGCCTGGGCCAGCTTGGGCCTGGTGGCGATGGCCACGCGGGCCATCTACGGCGAGGACTTCGTGACCGCCTGCGGCATCGAGCTGAAGGCCTACAACCGGCTCATCGGCGAGCGCCCGACCGCGCAGCGCATCGTGGCCGACCGCAAGGCCGAGCAGGCGGCGCGAAACCCGGCGTCGTCCTGAACCTTCCGCGCGCGTGCCTTTCGCGCGCGTGCCGCGCGGTTCAGGTTTCGCGCACTTGGCACGCCCGGTTCACAGTTCCTTGCACATCGGCGGCGGAACTATTCCGCCCGACCGGGCCTCACAACCGACGTTGCAGCGCTGCTGCTCTGGGAACGGCACTTGCCCCCGTTCACCACGGTTTCTCTGTTGTGCGGACTCTCGGGTTCCCCGAGTGACAAGGTCGGGAGCGCCTCTCCTCCTCCTCCCTCCCTCCCTCGTTCGTTCCAGGCCGCCGCACAGCAGTCTTTACAGTCAGGGGTACCGACCCGGTCGGTACCCCTTTTTCTTTGTCTGCGGCCTAGCTGTGAGCCGTCAAGAGGTTGTGTCTTGACTTGGTGAGTCTGGACATCGGGAAGGCGCCGCCGATGCCTGCATGCGGGCGGTGCCAGTTGTAGTGGTGCTGCCAGCTGGTCAAGGCATCGGTG